>Ga0265798_10000022_pt1 | contig 410524 bp, 495 predicted proteins | sample P3T30metagenome_FD_192430 | JGI IMG/M metagenome (GOLD analysis project Ga0265798, IMG submission 192430) | Plant litter microbial communities from East Loma Ridge, Irvine, California - P3 T30 | ecosystem: Environmental > Terrestrial > Plant litter > Unclassified | place: USA: California...
AGCTCGACAGTTACCAAGTCGGTGCCATGGTGCAGTCGTTCACTGACAGCTACTGGGATGGTGACTTCGATAACTACGAGGGACAACGGCCGAAGAACGTACGTACTATTGCGGTCTCGAGCGACACCTGCAATCGGAAGAAGTGCGCACATTATGCTGACTGTGCCTACTTCAAGGCGCGGGCCAAGATGGCCAACAGCCAGATTGTTGTGGTCAACCATGACCTGCTGCTGCTGGACCTGTGGCTGGTAAAGGAAGGCATTGAGCCGACGCTCCCCGTTGCGAACTACATGGTGGTTTTCGACGAAGCGCATCACCTGCCGGAAAAAGCCATCAAAGTAGGCTCTACTGAAGCGCCACTGACGTTGCTGCAACGCGCACTGCCGAAGCTGGCTGGCGTGCAAAAGCTGCTCAAGTCCAATCCGATAATGCGCAGCATTGCTGGCTCAAAAGGCATCAAGGAAGCGGACTTCGACCGTATCACCGTGGGCAATGCCCTACGTGAACTGGTCGACATGCTCTCTATGCTGGACGTCAACGAAGACAGCTATCAGAAGCGCTTTGCCAAAGGTGTGCTGCCTACGCCGCTGGTGGACGCCATTGCTCGCGTTCGCGGTCCGTTGGTCGACATCGTCGGCAAGCTGTCGCAATTGGCCGAAGCACTGCGTGAATCGAGCGCAACGCTGGGCCCTGAAGCAACGGAAAAAGCGACAGAGCTACTGCGTCGTTCGCTGGACGTGAAAGTGCCCGGCGAAGAGTCGATTAAATGCTTCCTGGCGCTTGTTGATACCAAGCGCTCGGCGAAGTGGCTCTTCCGTAAAGAAGGCACGACTTCGCTGCATACGGCGCCGCTCGAAGCTTCCGACGTCCTGACGCCACTCCTGTGGCAAAACGAACGTGCAAGTGCAGCTGTCATGGTTTCGGCTACCTTGCGGGACCTGGGCGGATACACGCGATTCTCTGGCCGGGTTGGTCTGCCAAAAACTGCTCGGTTCGAGACGCTGCCATACACGTTCCCGTACGCAAAGAGCAAGCTGGTGGTCGCGGCAATGGGGGCAACTCCAAAGCTGGCTGAACGCCGGCAGTTCTTGCCGGAGCTCGCCACCAAATTGCCACGTGCAATCAACCCAAAGGAAGCCACGCTCGTGTTGTTCCCCTCGTGGTCCATGCTGCGGGAGTTTGCTCCGAAGCTGAAGGACCGCTTCGGACACAACAATGTGCGCGTGCAAGGCGAAGATGGCCGTTCCATCAAGATGCTCGTGCGTGACCACTGTGAAGCGATTGACCGAGGCGACGGTGGCATCCTTCTGGGGGTGCAAACCCTGGCCGAAGGCCTGGACCTGCCAGGTATCTACTGCACACATGTGGTAATTATCTCGCTTCCGTTCGCCGTGCCGACAGACCCGGTCGAGCAGGAACTGTCGGAAATTCTGGGCAACCGGTATTTCTCGGAGCGCAGTCTGCCAGATGCGATGACCCGCCTGACTCAGATGGTCGGTCGCTTGCTGCGCCGCGAAAGCGACGTGGGCCGAGTCACTGTCTTCGACCGCCGACTGGCCTCGACCAGCTACGGTCGTCAGATGCTGGCCAGCCTGCCTCCGTTTGAAAAGGTCATCGAGCCAATGGCTGCCTGAATTCCTCTGATTGACTAAAAAGGGCTGCAACGCACGCGTTGCAGCCCTTTTCTTTTACGGATGACGTTGTCATCGTCGCGGGTGTTGTAAGGCATCGTTCGAAAAAGTGAGAGCGCCCGGGAGGGCGCTCTGAAGATATGATTACGTCTTTCGCGGTACGATATTGGAGATGACACGGCCATTTCTGTCGACAACCTGGCCGAGCGTAAATTCTTGCTGATTCGCTTGCCCTTGCAAGTACTCTGCGGCTTCTTCGAAACTACCCTCGAATGCTTTCTCGAAAAATGCCGGCGCGCCCCCTTCTATAATCTTGACCCACAGCAAACGCAGGTCATGAAGTTGTAGGCCCATTCTTACGTCTCCTAAAAGCTTTTGTCCTACGTCGTATAGTGTACGACTTGTCATTTTTGTGAAATTTTTAGAAAAAACTCTCAAATTCTTTCATAAAGTCTCAGAAGTTTGGCATTTCTTGCGCTTCCGCTACGGGCACTTCGCCGAAATGGCCCCTCATTTTGCAAATAGAAGAAATGCTCTAAGGGAACTAACGCAAAAAGCACTGCGCACAAGGTTTAAGCCCTGGACGTAGTGCTTTTTAGTAGAGAGGCGCCATCGGTTGCTGGCGCAGGCGATTACAGGCCCCAGGCCTTCGGCAGCTTTGCAATCATGCGTGCGTGGGCTTCATCGGTTCGCAGCCGGTTTTTCGGAGCCAGTTCGCGCATGTATTCAACAAGTTGTTCCGAACCAACCTCTGCCGGCGTGCTTTCTTGCGGCCGTTGCATCATAAGTTCGACCAGGTCATCAGCTTTGCAACGCTTGTCTCGAGCGGAGCCTCGAATCATTGAACTCTTCTCACAGTTCTCCCCGAGTTCATATCGCAGGTCCAGAACGCGCGCATCATCCAACTGCATCACCAGCCAGTTGATATCTTCCAGAGCACTCCAGCTAAGGTAGCTGGGATTCCGCGCTGTGGTAGCTTGGTGGCGAGCCGGATTGGCCAGAAGAAGCTCACGCAGAGCTTGCATAGGCAGTGCGACCACATCACCGGAGGGGAACCAAGACAGCAGCCAGGCGGTCTTACTGGTAAACATCCAGCCAGGTTTCAAGGTCGGCCGGTCAACAGAGACCAGCTCCAGTGCGATACGCCCGGTAGCGTATTTCTCAAACTTGTTCTCCGCTCGCACGTACATCCCCTGTCGTTTTGGCAGGTTTGGATACAGGAAGAAGTCGTTCCCGTTCTTCTGTTCTGTTTTTACCTTGGACACGTCTTGAACGTGGTGAGGGTAAAAAAGCAATTCAACCTTCGGTTCGCAGGATGCCTCGTCATCCAGACGGGCTTGAAACGGATGCAAACGAGAGGCGGCAGGGGTAGCGGTAGCGGTAGCGGTGGTCATGGCGACAGAGCGATGTTTTCAACGCAGCTGTCTAGGCAGAAGTTTTAGCTTTTGTAGCTAATTCGGCCCACTACACTCCCGCACGACCTCCTGTCTGGCTCAAAGAAAAACGCTCGTCCCGGAAGGAACGAGCGTATGAAGAGTGGAAGTTGCCGCCCGCGGTTACGGAGCGCCTACTGCCTTATTGTCAAACTTCACGATTGATTGAATTCGCGAAGTCGTCTCAGTTACCTGCACCTCAACCGCATCGCCCTGCTGAGTGAGGACGAGCTCCTCGGAAACGTCTGAGGTCGCCGTGAAGATGCGCTTAGCGAGGTCGATGTCCGCCGCTGACTCAAGCACCAGGTAATAATTGGTTTGAGTACCTCGAGATTCCGAGCCGATGCGACGTACCGTAGCGTTAATCATCACCAACTTGGCAGCGGTGCCGATATCAGCTTGGGTCTTGTTCGCCGACAGATGCGCTTCGTAAAGTCGCAGCGTAGCGGCCAACGTCTCTGCCACCGCAACAACTTGATGGTTTTGCATCGAGACCATGCCGTAAGCCCGGGCAACGCCCTGGCTGTCCGTCAGGCCCATGACGTAGGTGGGAATACCTTCGACCATGAACGGAAGCGGATTTGTAGCATGGTAGTGCTTCTATGGGTTGACGTTTTCCACGACAGAACTTGCGACGCTTTCGGTGACAGCCGCAATTTTGAAGTGGCGTGCCTGCTTCGTACGGCTATCGATGAGCACAAACCCAACCAGTCCTGCATCGGACGAGAAGGACGTTTCACCTGCGAACCAGTAGGCATGACCTTCGCGGCTGTACACCAGGTCCAGGTCACCAGAGACACGCAGGCGGTCTTTACCCGAGAAGTTGAAGTAACCGTGCACATACTGGCCGCGGTCGTTCAACTGCTCTGCTACGAATTGCTCCGGTTGGGCCCGGTCAATCCAGCTAGGCATATTTGCGATGCTGTATCGCTTTACATCGCCTGTCTGAGCGTCGATGGTCGCGATGCCCGTGGCATTGGAGCCAGAAAATCCGACTTTGTGTTCATAGAGCGAGACGACATAGAACGGTTTGCCTTCATCGTCGATTTCCGGCGTAAAGTCGGCCAAGCCCATGTCGGTCAAACCTGAGCGATAGGCATGGCGCCGAATGTTGTCGCCGAACGAGGCCGAGGTCAGGTAGCGCAGTGCAATCGGGTTTCCCTGCAGGGTTTGGACAAGCCGCACATCAGAGGGGTTCGTTGCCGATACCGTGACATACCCGGGAGTCGTATGGTTGAGGAACCACTTTACGATTCCATGGTGATGCAAGAACCCGACCCAGAGCAGACGGCCGTTGACGATTTGCTTCACCGGATGGCCCACATACACCTGAGAGCCCAACCCTGGGACATCGGCCAGACGTTTTTCCATCGCTCGCAGCGCCATGTCATACGACACCAAGGGAGCTTGCTCGATGTCGATGGGCGGTAACGTGGCAGAAAACTGTGCCTCCGTCTCTGGCCCCATCATCGCCGCGTAGCGCTCACTATGGAGCATCGGGGAGGTGGTAATGAACTGAACCGCCCAGAACAGCACCAGCAGTACCGGCACCACGAGCATCATTAAGCGCATCTGCCAGACTGCACTGAGCAACGCCAGCGTAATCAGGAGGATGACCCAGATGCCCGTAAAGTCCAGCGATACTACCGGCATGAAGTAGTAAACCAGGCCGAAGCTGATGATGCCAGTGCAGACCGTCGCGATAATGCGACTTTGCCGCAAAGCCGTGGGCATGGCTTCGGGTTTGGACCGGTGCGACGAAAACGCACGTTCTTCAAACTTGTAGGCTGCGGCGGAATGCACCACCACTACCAGCAAGCTAATCAACCACAATACTGCTAACAAAACTCCAAACATGGAAGTCCTTTCTAGGCGATATGCGCCAAATGTTGTCCTGCTATCGTCTAGCTACGCGAGGCCGCACTAAGTCGACTTGGCTAGACTGTTGAGGAACACGACTTAAAAGGAGGGGCGATGCCCATTACCGTAGTATCAATGCAGGAAGCACACAAGCCGCCACGGGCAAACCAACGCATGGTGAACACTACCTCCCATGGCAAGGCTACAGCCCATCTGTTTTCCCCGTTTATGCTGGGGCCCATCCCGCTCTACGGAGGGCAGCAGGCACTCAACATGGAAAACGCCTGGCAGTACGCGAAGGTGTACGCGAGCTTGCTCGAGGCCGATGGTACACCCGGGGCTAAATATCAAGCCTGGGCTCGCGCTGGATGGAGCGACCCTAAGGCAAACCGCTACCCGCTCGGCAAAGGCAAGCGGCCACTGTACTCGCTTTGGGATGGAGAAAAGCTTTCATACGTAGAAGCGCGTAAGCGCATCTACTTCCCTCTGTACCGAGATGCTGTACTACGCTCCGGCGGCTACGACTGGCTCAAGGAGTTGGCTGGCCAGTGCGAGGAGCTCTTGCTGGTCGACTTCGACGGCTATCGCCATCGTGACCTGGGTATGACATTGGCAGACGTGCTCAATAGTGAGCGGCACCGGATGGGGCATGCCTTTGTCCTGGCCGCCATGCTCGAACATGGACCGGCCGTCACTCCGGAGATGGTCGAGAAAGCAAGTGGCAGTGTTGTTGCCACCGTGCCGGTACAAACCAGTCTTTTCTAAGCGAGCTTATTCGCGCCACCTTCGGGTGGCGCTTTTGTTTGCTGAAGCTGCGCCCATGAAAAAAGTCCCGGCAGGCCGGGACTCGAATGAGAAGCTGGGTTAGAGCATGTCGGGATACCCGCCCTGGATGTTGAGGGTCAGGTTCTTCCATTCGGCGACATCGCCGTCCTTGAGGTGTGAGTTTTGTTCCCAGTACGAAACCTCTACAGCATCACCTGGCTGGGTCAGGTCAAAGGCTTGCGAGGCATCTTTCTTCATGTACTGGGCTCCTGGGATGTCCAGCAAATACCGCGCTGGGTCTCCTTTAAGCATGAAGGACACACTGGCTTTCACATGGTTGATGGAAATTCTTTCAATTTGACCAGAAATGCTTTTTTGCGGCATGAATTGTCCTTTGGCGTAGCGCCCAGTTATTTGGGATAGTTAAAGCCTTCGGAAACCACGGCTATCCCAATTTTTCCAAGGAAGGTGAGTCCGCCCTCGTCAGGCCAGAGCGTGTCGAGAAGTTCTTGTATTTGGCTAGGCAGCATGTTCCAGGTTTCGGCCGGGGTAGCATGCACGATGGTGGCCAGGGACTCTTGGGCGTAGTCCTGAAGCTGGACTGCAAGCGCGCCCGCAAGGCATACCAGAGCCATGCGCGTGTTGTCCGTCAGTTGAACACCGGTCGCGACAACCAAGGCGTGGCATGCAAGCCGTGCTTCGTCATAGGCAGGGTCAGCTGCCGCAAGGGTCTGCGCACGTCGGCCAAACTCCGCCAATGCTTGCTGGAAATCTTGTTGAGGCATATTGTCTCCAAAAAAGTGACCTCTAGTGTATAGCGTGTGACCAGGCATGTGCCAAATACGTCGCCGGCTTGCCTGTTGACAGCTCGCCAATACTCTTAAAATGTCGAAGGTATTGCCACTTTAGAGTTGCTATAGGCCGAGTTCAATAATTCGCGAGGCCAGCCCATGAATAACCAGAAAGTCATCGATGTCACGACCATGGACGTCTTTGGTTACAGAATCTCTCGATTCAAGCTTCAACTTCTCAATGCCGAGCACTCGGTGTCAATGTCTGAAGAGGCACCAGGCGTCTTGGTGACCGGATTCAATAGCGACGTTCCACTGTCCATCGCAGTTGACTCTAATGAGAGCCCTGTACGGCTGAAGTTCGTGCACTACCCGAGTGGCGCCGCGGCTACCACTTCCGATGTCAAGCTAGCCTTTGGTGCGGGTGTCGATGCCGATGAGTACTGGCGTCTCGTTGCCCAGATTCAGGCGGTCGCCCGAACCTTCATCCCGGAGCTGAACATCTATGGCCCAGAACGGCGGGAATCCGGTAACCGAGCACTGGACATCCCGGTGCTCAACATTACGCGAGCACCATCGTTGTCCGCTGTCTAAACGAAAGCGCCTCCGGAGAGGCGCTTTGTCATTGAGCTATCCGCACACGCGGGCAGCGCTCTGTTTATTGGTCCGGCTTGCCGAAGCGGTTCGGGCCCTTGTCTCCGGGCAGAAAGCCGCATTCGGCCAGGAGCCAGATTGGACCGGCAACAGGCACGGCGCCGACCAGCACATACCAGGCCTGCTTGTCTCGGTCATGCGTGCGACGGACAACCGCCGACAGTCCAACCCAAATACCCGCAAGGCTGAGCAGGGCCAGCAACGCCTCAATTTCGACAGTTAGAAGGCCATTTCGCGCGATGACAGCGCCATAGGGGAGGAAGAGTGCGAACGCCGCGCCCTGGTGGTACCAGAACCGGGTGCGGGAGAGTCGGCCTTCAAAAGAAAAGAGCCAGTGCGACATGATATGTGGAGGTCCGCAAAAGGTAGAAGTAAGTGTGCCGTATAGCGCCTTAGACTTTAGCCTTATTCCCAGTCTAAACGCCACATCGACGAGTTCTCGGTGCTATACCAAGTAGAACCAGAACCTATTTAGGAAAAATCAATGAAACAACGTATTGTCAATTTGGGCATCGCTGCTGCTGCAGGTGCACTCGTCATCGCAGGCGGCCTGGTAGGCTGTTCGTCTCCTGAGGAGCAAGCTCGCGCAGAGGAACTGATGCGTAACCCAGAAATTGTCGTGGTCGGCACTTTCGATGGCTGCGAGGTGAAGTATGTCAACCGCTACCATCGTGACAACAGCTTCTATCTTGCACGATGCGGCACCACCAGTGCGAGCACGCAGCAGTACGAGGAAACACAGGGTAAGTCTCGTGTGGCACGCACGCGACTGACTATCACGCAAGAGTTGGCTCAACTCGACAAGCAGCGAGAAACGCTGAAAGTCGAACAAGCGGCCGCCGAGAAGCGCGAAGCAGCCATCGCCAAGCTATCGCCAGAAGAGCGCGCCGCGCTTGGGTTGGCCGATGACATCAAAAAGTAACCTCTCAAGTATCTTCTCAAAGACGCCCCGTGAAGGGCGTCTTTTTTTCACATGAATAGGGCACGGCTCAGCCCACTCCACAAAAGAAAAACCCCGCAAGAAGCGGGGTTTTGAATGTGAAACGTGAAACGGTGTTATGCCGGTTCGACTTGCTCGATGCCAGCCAGCTTCCAGCTGCCTTGCACGCCGACGTCTTTGACGAAATGGAACACTTCGTCGAACGACTCGGTCATGCCCGGGCCTTCTTGAACCATACCTTCGTAGCGTACCGAACCGATGTAGCGGCCTTCTTCCTTCGTCATGCCGACGATTTCCGAGTGCAGCGACAGCACTTCCGTTTGCGACGGAGTCGTGCGGTTGCGAATGGCGTCAGCCAGTCCGTTGTACACGTCGTCATCGCCGACACGGTTGCGCAGTTCGACCAGGTCGCCCTTGTTGTTCAGCACTTGCAGTTCCTTGTAGAACTTCTGAGCAACTGCCGACAGGTCGTCAGCTTGACGGTCCAGCTCAGCTTGCTCGTTTTGAGCTGCCGATGGTTTTGCCAGGCTGGTTGCTGCCGGAGCCGAAGCTGCTGGGCCGTTGAACGACGACTTGAAGGCGTCACCAGCGGCTTTAGCAGCATTGCCGGTACGACGGGCATCTGCCTTGAAATCACCCTTCGTCATCACATAACGACGATAAGCGAAGTATGCGCCAGCGGCCAGCAGCACCAGAATCAGCAGCGAACCCAGACCGAAACCACCCGACGACTGCTGCGGAGCTGCGGCGTAAGCCGGAGCGGCAGGAGCCGGTTGCTGGTAGACCGGAGCAGGAGCGGGAGCAGCCTGCTGGTACACCGGAGCCGGAGCTGGAGCCTGGTCAGCATAGGCAGGAGCCTGCTGCTGATACTGCGGAGCCGGTTGCTGGTACTGCGGAGCCGGTGCCGGAGCTTGCTGCGGATGGTTGTTGTTGCCAGAATTGGCCAGAGCATAGCCTGCCAGAGCACCTGCTGCCACGCCAGCTGCTGCCGGAGCAACCCAGCTATTACGCTTGGCTGGCGCCGGAGCCGCTTGGGAAGGCGACGCGGCGTAGCGGTTGCTCGGCGAGTAGCTTGGCGCCGGCGCGGCCGGCTGCGGCTGGCGGTAGCTCGGAGCATAGCTCGGTGCCGGTGCCTGACGCGGTTGGCTGCGAACGCTGTTCATGACCGTCGAGCGGGACATGCCCACCGACGAACCACTGCCCGCGCGCGACGAACTGGTCGAACGGGACATACCCATCGACGAACCGCTGCCCAGTCGCGAGGAGCTTGCGCTCGGCTTGCTCGACGAGCTCGAAGAGCTGCCGATACGTGCTTGGGCTTCGCCCACCATGTTCATGGTCATAGCGACCATGGTCAGGGCGACGATTGCGGTTTTGTGCATGGATTTGCGCATTGGATATTCCTTTCGAAAGGAGCTTTCGCTCAAAATGGGTGATGCGTTGCCAAAAAGTCTAGTTAAAGGCTTTTGGCGGTACGCTTCGATAATTGACCTCTACCTCATATAGCAACTCATTTCTAAAAAGGCTGGCCTAAAGAAAAACCGCCTGCGCTTCCGGGTTGGAAGCTGCAGGCGGCAGAATGAGGCCAGGGCCTATGCGTTGATTACTTGGTGAGCTTCAGCACTTCCGTGCCTTCGCCATTCCTCAGACTGACGCGGTGAGTGCCCGCAGCACTATGCAATCGCTTGGCCAGGGCGACACCTTCCGTCAAGAATTCTACGTTGACGGGAGCGCCACCATTTACGACGACGTCAAACGGAGCGTGATTGTTTTCGTCCTCTTCCTCGACATCGACAACGGCATGGCAACCAGTACCATCCAGTCGCGCATCCCACAGTTCAGCCAAGGCCATTCCACGGGCAGTCTCCCGATTGGGAGCAATACCCAGCCACGCGCCCAGGTAAAATGCATGCTCGTGCTCTTTGACGTAAACTTCAGCCGAATACAGCTTGGGCAGGTCGATGTTCGACTCGGCGTCGGTTTCCGTCGGCGGAGACATTACAGGTTGCGCCAAAGCGATTGTTGGCGAAAACCGTTGTTCGGTGAAGAACACGTATTCATCACCATCTGGCGACTTGAAGCAACGATGTGCCTCGCACCAGGTCAGTGAGCGCAGCTTCGCAAGAGTCACAGAATCTTCCCACTCAAGACCGTCTTCAAGGCGCCCAAGCTCGAGCACGTTGTGATGGCAATCATCTTCGGTGTCGTAGTCTCCGGCAGGCTCCGCCAACATTCCCAACACCTCCGAACTGTAATACCGCAGAGAGAAGGGCACACCGTTGATGAGCACATTGGACACTGCCTCAAACGGAACGTTTTGGATGCTCACTGAGGATGTCGCAGCTGCTTTTGGGGCAAGCGCACGCGTCCCGTAGATGATACCCAGGTCCAGGGTGTCCTTTTGGGTAGGATGGTGCTGCCCAGAGAACTCCGGCGTAGCAGTTTCCTGCGATGACGGAGTGGTTGGCTTACCTCGGAGTTGAGGCTGACCACGCATCAGTGCTCCAAGGATGGCGCCCATTACCAGCTGGGGGTCTTCTTGCCACTCGTCAGACACCCAGTATGCGACTTCACGGCCCAGGGGGTCGCAAACGCGAACGTAGTCGACCAAGTCTCCTTCGGCACCATAGCGGAGTTCAAAACCCGTATGAACGACCGCGGCGCATTCTGCACCATAGTCGTTTCCCTCGTTGTGCTCGATATGGCTCAGCTCGAAATCGGCCAGCTGTTCGTTTAGTGCTTCCGGACTTGTCGCTCGCGCCATCGAGTTCCAGTCTTTGAAACCAGAGAGAACTGCAATTGCGTCGAGTGCTTTACCATGTCCCAGCTCGATTCCGGACTTTGCCAGGAACTTCTCCAAGGCACGTGCCGATTTTTTGGCGGTCTTGGCGTTATTGATGTGCAGCATAGCTGTTTTCCTTTTCGTGAACATTGCGCAAGGCGCTGTATCACGTTCAATTCGTGTCGATTGCCTGCTTTACCGTAGCGCCTTGCGATGTACACAAGGTTCAGCTTGGGGTTGTCCTACAAGGTTCTGCTTAATTCACCGTCTCCCACATGGGAGGCAGGCGGCTGGCGGCAGAGTGCGCCATGAACAGTCTAGTGACACGATATCGACAAGAAAAAGCCAAACTCCCTATACAGCAGGAGTACTCAACGACTTCTAAGGAAATGCATATGCAAGGAAACTATCTCATCCTGAAACAAGGAAAGTCCAATGTCCCGTTCATCTTGCCTCCAGAGATGGAGCACAAAGAGGCACTGCAAACGTTCAAGCTGAATGTGAAAGATGTGGTTAGTGCGGGCACCTTTACGTACGACCCGCATTTCTCGTTGGGCGGATTCTCGTTCCGATGCACCACCGTCAACCTTGGACAGGAAGGCGGTGCGCGGCTGTTTGGTCGCGGTGACCACGATGCCTGCCGTCTGCGTGACAGCTTCCAGCGCAAGAATTGATTCTAAGGCTGCCCAATGCCGGGCAGTCTTTTTTTTCGCCGATTGTTTTTCGAGCGCACAAAAGCAAACGCCCCGTTGAAGTTCAACAGGGCGCAGCTTCCCAAGCACAGTAGAAAGGTTCTTAGCTGTTTGCGTCACATTTCGTTTCGTTCACAGCATGGAAACCATTATACAAGACGTTTTTCGGACCCGTCAAATAATGCTTGACACAGATTTGAAAATGTTTGCGCTTTTTTAGAAACGCATAGAAAAATCCGGGGGTTGAGTAACATCTGTGCAACACATTGCACACATTCAGACATTTTTTAAGCTGTGGGTTGCAATTTAAGATACGAGGGCTATTCGAGGGATGCGAATCCCTCTCTCACTCCAAAAAGCTGCAGTAAGCCTGTTCTTGCTCGCCTCCGTAACTGCGTCCGCCGCGACCCAACCGTATGTGGCTGAGCTAGGTCCGTACTCGGCGACTCACCGAGATGCAGAAATCGTGTCTCCAAAATCTGTGCTCTATCACCCAAACGGAAAGAAGTTCTACATCAATGCACTCGAGGCCGGTAAGACGCTGGTGTATGACGCACGCACGCTATCCAAGCTTGGGACAATTTCTCACATGTTCTCCAGTCACACTGACCTGTTGCCCGCCGCCGGTGCAGGGAAAGGGTTTTTCGGGAAGCCGGTGGAAGGTTGGTTCACACACGAGGGCCGATACTTGTGGGTGACGTATTACCGCTGGAGTGATGATGCATCAGCAACTCGTGCTTCAGGCTTTACCGTAATTGATACTTCCACTGACAAGGTCGTGCGAGCCTACCCGACCGGGAACATCCCAAAGTTCGTGACTGCTAACGCCGACAGCACAGAGTTGGCTGTCACGTTGTGGGGCGAAAACCGTATTGAACTCTATAACATCCAGGACCCCACGCGTGCGACCAAGACCGCAGACATCGCGGTGGGTCCTAAGGTTTCCGCTGCACCGGGCAGTAACCGGGATGCCAGCTGTGGGATGTGCTTGCGCGGAACCGCGTATATCCCAGGTACGTCCTGGATTGCTGTAGCGCGGATGAGCGCAGGCGGTGGCTTATCAATCGTGGATGCACAGACCAAAAAGGTACTCGTAGACTGGCCACGCATGCCCGCTACTCCACGGCACTTGCAAGTGTACGGTGACGCGCTCTACATGAGCGCTAATGTCTCGGGCACTGTGGCTCGCATCTCAATTCCGGAGATTAAGCGAGCAGTGGCCGAGCACCGCACGCCTGCTGTGCAATCTCGCAAGATTGGCGCCGGCGCACGCACACTGAAGATACATGACGGTCAAGTCTATGTGGCGCTTAACGAGTCGCGCAAAGTAGCGGTGCTGCCACTGGACTTCAGCTCAGTGAAGTATCTCGAAGCCCCTGCGTTCCCAGTTGGACTCGATGTGCGCGCTGGCCGGCTCGTCGTGACGTCTCAGGGACATCACGGGCAGGGAGGTCATCGTGTATGGGTTTACGACCTGGACACTCCAACTGCACGGTAACGTTCTGCGTCACTTACCAAAGTACGCGGACGGCTAAATTACATGCCTTTACGGGAAATGAATCCGCCCCTTCATAAATACCCGCCTTTGGAACAAGACTCCACCACCCTTGCGTACGCAGCACAGCTGCTATGCCGCGGCAAGGGCTCTCGCGTTGTCGATGACATCTTCACTGCTGTGCTCACACGCACGCTATCTCGTGGCGACCCGGACGAATCGGCTATCTTGCAAGCTGCAGCACACACGTTGTCCGACCGTCAGGACGATGATGCCTTGCACTGGCTTATGCACGAAATCGAGATGGAATGCGAATTGCAGCACCTGCCTGAACCTGCTTCTGGTAAGCACAAGGCCTGCGTGCTGTTCTCAATTCCAGTTGTGGCGCCGGCCGACAAAGAACTTCCCGCGTCACTGTTCGTCAACCACGCCTTTGAGAGTATGCATGCCATACTAGAGGAGGCGCAGCTTTTCGATGAGCAGGCCGTATTCAAGCTGGTCCCTCGGCTGCTCACTCCAGAAGACTTGCGCGGTCGCTCCAAGACGTCGCTTCGTAGTCTTACACGAAGCCTAGGCACGCAGCTGCTCGCTGACCGAAACACAGTGCTCGAGCTGCCGGCGGACTTCTATGCCGAAACTCCACCCCGTATCGACGACCTGTCCCAATACGAGTACGCGCAGCTACGATATTTAGTGGGCGTTGTAGCGGTCGACGACGAGTTCCTGGATACTGTCTTTCCTGAGCTGTCGCAGCCGGTCGGGGATGTCGCAGACGAGGGAGAGGCGAGTGATACGCCGGGAGCAGAAGCGGGTTGGCTTTCCAATGGTAGCTGGTGGTCCCATCCGTTCTGCGAAAAGCTTGCTGAATGTCTCTCATGGATGGAAGCGGAGCTCAGCTGCTGTCCACCCGCGGGCTTCCACGACGATGCTCGGCTGGGGCTAACGCTATTGCGAGAGCAGGATGCACGACTGCAGTTCGGAATCGCTATCGCAGCGAGCTCCTTGACGGGTGTTGAAATGGTTGTCGAAGAATGGCCCTTGTCGACGCCTTCCGGACAAGTGGTCGGTGTAGCCGTATATCTGGTCGACGCTCAGGAACCAGAACGAGTCTATGCCGCGGTGAGCTGGTCAATGTTTCACCATGAAACGCTGGATGATGCCATCGACGAGTTGCACGGCATGCTGACCGACCTCGAACTAGCCGCAGCCGATGAAACTCTTTCGTGCGACTCAGGCTCAGTGAGCTACCTGCTGCACTAAGCTGACCAGTGGGGCTGGCGCTGTTTGTTCAGGACCTGAGCCCCACATCCCCTGGCAACCAGTGCTCGGGTACTTCCTCAATTCGGTGCGCTACCAATACGTCTGCGTCGTAGTCCGGCAGCAGCCATACGGCATCCGCATCCGTGTACGCTCGACGCAAGGTCAGTGCACCTGACTCCAGCTGTTGCTGCCGAGCGTGATTTAGTTCCACTACCAGGAAAGGCCACCGACCGCCGTCATCAGGCAGCGACACCGCTAGGTAACGCCCGTGTGGCGTGTCCAGCCACATCAAGACGGGTCCGTCGTAGTACAAAAGAACCTCATCCGGACCAAAGGGCCGAGGCTCTACGTTGAGCTCGAGGACGTCAACGATAGACATAGTAGTGCTTCCTGTAGGTTGCGCGAGCCTGCACCGTTGCACGGTCACGCTATGGTTGAAATTATGCCACCAACTGTCTGCGTAATCTTTCGCGACAGAGGCGCTTGGTTCTCCGAACGCTGCATTACGCGATATGCCTCGCACGCAGCCAGGACCTGGGCTTGGTCCACACGACGTGCAGCGAGCTGATTGTCTTCCTGACTTGTCGCGAACAGGCTTGATTTCTCGAGCTTCTTAGCGCTGTCGTTCGTGCTCAGCACCAGACTCCCAACATCCGTCTCTTTCTGCTTACTGTATAGCCCTCCACTGTCACCTATATCAGCTTTCATTGCCAACTTTTGCGCGCGCAAGTTGGAGTCCTGGAGCGACACTACCGACGCGGTGTTCGACAGCTTTTCAGGAATATGAAGAACACTCAAAACTTTTTTAGTTGCGTGGTCGGCATATGTGCGAGCGACTTCGCCGGCAGATGTTGCAATCTGCACGTCTTGATGAACAGGCTGTCGTATGCGGGATGCGGACGGCAAGATTACAGTTGGCATGGCAGACATAACAAAGTTTTCGACAGATGAGTGATTAAGTCGGGCAGAGCTTATCTACCAGCTGCTCGACTTGTGCGGTTAGGCCACGACGGCACAACTGAGCCGTCATGGCTATCAGTGTGTGTCGACTAATCGTCTCAACGGTAATAACGGACTGCCGCTGTAGAACCGCGTCAAGGCTATGACAGATTTCCACAAAAACCTGCGTTTCAAGCAAATCCGATTGAAGCGGACGAACCAGCACGCCCAAGAACTCGTTAGCACTACAGGCTTTAACGAGTCGTGTTCGCCAATGTGTAATGAAGGGCAGCAGCTCAACGCCATAGCGGCGGAGCGCCTGAATGTCATTTCGTGGGTGGGTCATGGTGACGGGGCGTATCAAAAGTGAAGTAGGTCACAGCGCCCCGGCAGCAGTCGTGTGGAGCACTTAGCTATATCTAAGTGAGTGCATCACATTTATCCTAAGGAGGTCATTATGCGTATTCCGTTTACTGCTGCTATCAGTCTCATCATCGTCGGCTTCTTCCGTTTGCTTGGATGGCTGGTTTCCGATGCCCCACTGGCATTGGGCACGCTCTTCCAATCAGAACCAGGGGTGACCTGGTTTGTATGCATGGTCCCCGCCGTGCTGGGCTGCGTGGCGCTGTGGCGGCTCTTCAAGCTGATGGAGCGGCCAGCGATGATGCTCACCCTCGCACAGGGCGCCTCGGCGTTAGCGCACCATCACAAAGAGCGTCAAGCAGCAGTGCAGGCAACGGCGTGCTATGCGGTCTCAGCGCTGCTACTGTCGATGATGAAGGCAGGACAACCCGACATGCCGGCTTCGGTCACCTGCAGTGCCGTGTTCGTGTACTGCTCGTTCGTCATTTCCAGTGCACTGCTCGTCTTGGCAGTGTCGCGCGTGCGTAAAGTCACCAGGTACGTCGAACGTAACCCGATTTTTGGTTGATTCAAACAACCCCTGTTCCAAGCGCCTCCTCAGTGAGGCGCTTTTTTTATGGTTGACAGGTGTGACCTGTTGAACACCGGTGCCTATACAAGGTAGGTCAACTATTAGGAACTACCATCATGGTCCGTTCGTTCTTCAAAGGTATTCTGCTGCTGTGTTTCGTTGTGTTCGCTTTCGTGCAGTTTTCTGCACAAGCCGCTGAAGTGGTCAATCTCGACACTGACGCACGCTTTAGCGACGATGTCGCCAACGCTGGTATGTATCATCCCGATGCGTTCCAGCATGCCGGTGTGTATCTCACCCAACCGGTCTCTCCCACCAAAGAAGTTGTGGTCTTCGTGCACGGCGCGAAGGGTCACCCTGGCAACTTCCGTGACATCGTTCGGGCACTCGATTCCAGCCGCTACCAAGCCTGGGTGGTCTACTACCCATCGGGCAGCCGTATGGCTGACACCAGTGCGATGCTTGCACAGGAAGTCAGCGAGCTGGCACGTGCACATGGCATCTCCCGTGTCCAAGTGTTCGCGCACAGCATGGGTGGCCTGGTTGCATGGGAAATGACGCAGAAACTGCGCCATTCCATGGAAGTGAACGACATCGTAACCGTGGCTACGCCATGGAACGGTCACTGGGCCTCGCGCCTGGGTGTCATGCTCTCGCTGAATCCAGTACCAAGCTGGTCGGACCTTGTTCCCGACAACGACAAGCTTCGGAAAATCTGGACAGACAAGGACCGTCCTCAGCACAAGCTCGTATTTGCGCTCACGCGTGACGACGACAGTGCTTCGGGTGACGGCACCATCAGCAAAGACAGTCAACTCTCTGGCGCGATGGTTGCGCAAGCAGATGAGGTCATCAAGCTTATCGGGACTCACACCTCGGTTCTTCACGAAGAATCTTCGGTTCGCGCTCTCGTAGCTCTTCTGAACTGATTCAAAGCCCGCACTCTGTGCGGGCTTTTCTTATTCCAGCAGCCTTAACTGAAGGCGGTTCGTGTCCTTACCACGCAGTGCCTGCGTAAGGACCTCGAGAAGGACGCCAGACTCGTTCGAGATAGGGTGCTAACTGTGTGAGAAGGGCAACCTGCCCCGGTCAGCCAGCAGAACACCATCCTTACCACGAGAAACTCGAGGGCCCTACGTGTCGTGTGCAGCGCGGTGCGCAGAGTCTGAGCAATAGCCTGCACGAACTGTGTGCAAGACAGGGGAGAGCATGCGGCCGCCGTCGGGCAAGGTTGGTTCTGGATGTGCTGTTTACTTACCTGTTAATTTCCTGTTTAACAGGGGAATTTACGGCTCAAATGAAGGTTAATTTTGTTTATTAACAGGGGATTCATTTCGTAAGTTATTGATTTCTATTAACATTTTCAATGTTACTTTCATTCCGAGCTAACTCTCATTATCGTAAATTATTCGCCTCGCTCGTCGCGCGGCCTCTTCGCTTTGCTTCGGCCCGAGGGCCTCAGCGCTCAGAGCGACCTTGCAGGTCTGGTACGTCCGCACAAAAAGCCCGTTTTGCCCGGGCCATTAGCCTGGCGCCTACCCCGTCTCACGGCGTTCGACGGCGGTAAGAGCACGGGGCGTCGGCCGGGGGCAGACGGCCCGCGAGCGGGCCTTGGTTTGAGCGCGAGGGCGCCGGCAGTCGTAGGAGCACGGAGCGTCGGGGCAGGGTGGGAGCCGCGCAGGGCTGCTGCATGTCGACGGTCTGGGAGAGCATTGCAAGCAAAGCAGGGGCCTTCGGGGCGGGGAACGAGCTCGGGGTTTCTGGGCGCCGGCAGGCGTGAGGGAGCTCCCGTGGGGGTCGAAAGCGCCGCATTGTTGTGCAGGTCTGATGCGCTCCTCCCGTTGGGCCGAAGGTCCACGGGTAATAGTTTGGCCCCTACCCCGTGGCACGCCGTCTTGAAAAAAGATGTTCTATGCAGGTAGAAGTTGTTCTTGTTATGCAGGTCTGGTGCGCTCGAGCCCAAAGCCCGGAAGCCCTGCGGGGCAAGAGTGTGCGCTACCCCGTCTCACGGCGGGCAGGCAATGCTGAGAACAAAACGAAGGGGCGCATAGCGTCTCTTGGCGCTCTCTTGTCCGCAGGTCTGACGCAAGGGTAGAAGTGTGAGGAGGGCGGGACCTCGCAGGGCGCTTAAGCCTGGCGGGAGCCTTTAAGCGCGCACGGCGGGTAGAAGGCGGGCCTACGTTCTCTTGGCGCTCTCCTGTATCTGAAGACAGGGCGGCTTTCGCGGGTCTTGTACGCATTGCCGGAGGCTTTACGGCATGCTTGCGCTCTACGGCTGCCGCAGCGGAAAAAGTGACCGAGCGCTCACAATTGGGGCAAGCTACCGGGCTCTTCGGACCGAATATGACCGAGCGCTCACATTTCTGAGCTCGCCTTACGGCCTCTTGGCGCTCTCCCGTTGGGTAAGACTATTCGGCACTACGCGGAGCTGTCTCTTGGCGCTCTCCTATGTTTGGGTACAAAGACGAAATGCTTTTGGGATTCCCTGCGGGCCTTGTATGGGTTGCCGCAGGCTTATCGGTTGCTGGCGCTTCTTGGCGCTCTCCTGGCGATACAGCCGTCAGGCGTGGGGCGGTCCTGGGGCACGCGGGGCTGGCCTTGGTCTCTTGGCGCTCTCCTGTATCTGGACACGACTCAGGCTCTTGGCGCTCTCCTGTTGCTACGTCGCCTCGTGTCTCAACACCCTCTTGGCGCTCTCCTGCACTTGAGCTTTGCTATGGGGCTACTCCCTCTTGGCGCTCTCCTGCCTTTGTGCTTCTAGTGGGGGCCTAAGGCTCTTGGCGCTCTCCTGTATTCATAGCGTGCGGAGCTCTCACTGTTTCTTGGCGCTCTCCGGCTGGAACATCTTTCCCTTGGGGAGATGCAGCCCTGTCTTATGAAGGCGGAGGTTACTTGCCAGGGATTTCTTGGGAAAAAGTTTCTTTGGGGGGCAGGGGGCGTTTGTATAGGTTGGCGTTTCTACAGGTGAGCACATATGTGATGGAGGCATGATGCTGAACTTGATGTTGGACTTGGAAGCGTTCGGACCGCGGCCGCGGGGCTTGATTGTTTCGGTCGGGGCGGTTGTATTTGATGACGAGTTGCCACCGGAGAGCTGTGTGCTCGAAGGGGAGACGAACCGATTTTATGGGGTGCTCGATTACCAAGACGCGCAGGATGCGCGGTTTGAAGTGTCGGGCGAGACGATGGCTTGGTGGGCGACCCAGGGGCCGGCGTTTGCGCAGCTCATGCTCGAGATGAGTACCAAGGGCGAGCGCCTTGATGCGCTGTTCGGCCGGTTGGCCACCTGGCTCGCGCGCTTCAAGGACACGCCAGTTCGCCACTGGTCCAATGCGCCGTCGTATGACGCGCTGATGCTCGAGACCACGTTCAAGGCGCTAGGTCTGGCCAGTCCCCTGTCGTACAAGACGGAGCGCGACTACCGCACGATGATGGAACTGGCGCATGGCGCTGTGCGTCCGGATGTGCCGGCCGGTGGTGTACACAACGCGTTGTTTGATGCCATCGAGCAGGCCAAGCTGGCCACGGCCGCCCTGCAAAAGTTGCGCAGTGGTCCGGCGGCGCCGCTGGTCATTGCTGGCTACCCGACTCTTGGCGCTCTCCAGGTTTCGGCACCTGATGTCGCGCAGGTAGTCAGCAACCCGGCGGTTAAAGTCATCGCCACGCCAGAGACTCTGGCTGCGGCGCAGCCACTTGGTCAGGCGAATGTTGCACCTTCGGCGCTTGGCGAGCGGGTAGAGCCTCCCCGCGCTTCCGGTGCTTCGGCATCCATGTCCGCGCTGATGTCTGGTGCGCAGTGTGACGTGAAATCGGTGACGGCAGTGGTGGCGCTGGACATCGACGGCGTGGTGCAGACGCCGGCGCTGCAGGACTGGCACGAGATGGAACATGCTGGCCCGCTCATCGAAATCCTGGAAGAGATGCCGCATGTGGGTATTCTTATCAGTGCAACTGACCGCGAGACCAGCTCCCCAGCAGACATCGTGGCAATGCTGCCCGAGAAGATTGCCAGCCGTGTTGTAGGCATGACGGATGTGACCAAAGATGGCCGGGCCAATGGTGGTCGCCAGGCGGAAATTGATGCGTGGCTTGCTCGGCACCCACATATCCAGACGGTGGTGGCCGTGGACGACGAGGCCTTCCTGTTTGATGAGCACTGCCCGTACCTGGTGCAGACTTTCAAGTGGATGGGCTGGACCGAGGACACCACCCGCGCGGTGCGTAGCCTTCTCGCCGGCGAAGTTCCAGATGTCAAAGTGACGTCGACCCTGGGCCGCGGCTCGAGCTTGCCGGCCAACTGGGCGGACCCGGATGCGGACCTGGACGGGGACGTCGATGTGAAGTCGCTGCAGGAGAAGGCGCGCCGGGATGAGCAGGAACGACAGGCTTGGGCGAGTAACCCGGCGGTGGGCCAGCAGCAGAACCGCGACGTGCCGCGTAGCTCCCTGGTGCGCGATGCGATGGAAACTCCGTCCCTGATGGCGCCGAAGTCCGGCGCAAAGGATGCGCCTCGAGTTCTGAAAGACCGCGGCCGCCAGTTAGAAGAGCGTAACTCCCGGCCAGGGGGATGGCGCGGGTTCCTAACGCGCGGCGGCAAGTAACTCCCGCGCTATTGCTGAGCACAGAGTTACAAAGGAATTCCGCATGTTGCTGTAAGGAATCGTCCATTTATGTTATAATGTGGCGGTTCCTTTCACTTTTTAGATAGCGGAAAGAGGCCTCAGGCACCAAGGAGAACCGAGATGACAAGCAGCAACAAGGATATGGTACCAATCAAGTTCAAAGTGCTGGACTTTGTGATTTATGCATTTCGCGCAACGTTTATTGCAGGTCTAATAGCCGTGCCACTGGCGTCAGGTGTGCTCGAGTATGGCGGAAGTGAGAAAACTGCAATGCTGGCGGCGGGGGTATTCACAGCGCTCCTGATGCGTCTTAAGTTATTCGAGAGCCCTGCGAAACAATCGCAGGTAGAGGCCTCTAAGCCTCAAGTAGCTGCGAACTCCCTGTAAGCACAGTTGCCAGGCAGCTCGTTCATCTAAGATTTTCTGATGCGTACGCGCCACCGCCGGGCTAAGCGCGAAGCGTTACCGAACAGCTTAACTTAAACAACTGCAATGGTTATAAGTGACCGCCGAGTTCCGCAATGGGCTCGGCGGTTTTGCTTTGCCCGGGTAGTGATGCCTCTAAATAAAGGAAGGCGATACACGTCCCAAACCAGGACCGGCACCCAGTCGTCCTGGCCGCACAGAATGAATTTTCGGGTGGCTTGGTGGCTGGAGCTATCAACTACGAGCCGCTCTTCGAGCGAGGTTTTGATTCGCTCAGACTTTTAAAAGGATACCGAGATGAAGAAACTGATGATTGCAGCACTGGCCTTTGTCGCCTCGACCACTGGCGCGCTTGCAGCGGAATCGCCCAACCTGGCACGCGCTTCGATTGAACTTGCAAAGAACGGTGTATCGGTCTCGAACTTCGACCTGAGCATGCTGGAAGGGGACCCTACCAACGTCAGTAGCGTTACGCAGCAGGCCTACGTTACCAACTGCAAGCCTGGCGAGGCCGGGAGCACCTCGGTGTCGACGACTACACTCACGACCGGCATGACCGCGCGGGTCACCGCTCTCGACGTCACCGCGAAGGGCACGTTGTTTGCTGTCGCCTTCAATTATTCAGAGCTGGACAATGTAAAGGCGGTTCAGCTCAAGAACTGCAACGCCGAGGTCCCCAGCTCGCAAAACATCGGCAAATCGATGACGGTTTTCTTGAAACCTGGCGAGCCTGTCGAACTCGTCAGCACTATCGGCAAGGACAAGTACGTGTTCACCATCCGTGACCGCTGAACCTGCTTTGGCTCAGGCTGCTGCCTGATAGTCCTACCGTATTCGCCGCCGGCTACTCGAGAGAGCCCGGCGGTTTTGCTTTGCGGCACGAGGCATTTTATGCTATAATGTGGGACACGTCTTTCTAAAATATACAGGACTGCGGGTCTACGTGAGCAGTTCTACCTTTCGGTGTCTTACCCTGGTACCCCCATGGATACGAGTTTCTATTTTCTGCCGCAGTACCATGTGGCGACGATGCGCGATGGCCGGCAGGTCTGGGTTCCTCATCGCAGTCCGTCGCTCGAGTGTGTTCGTCTCGAGGCGCAGCGCATCGAGCAGGGTGGTGGGGTAGTTGATGCCAAGCCCTGGCTGCACCGGGAGTTCTTCGAGAAAGAATGCCGTCGCTGGCGCTGGGCGGCGGTGGCGTTGTTCATCGTTGCGTCGACGCTGATGGGCTGGCTCCTGAAGGGAATGCCTGGCATTGACCCGAGTATCGCAGACAACTTCGTCGCCCGTGAACTGCTGGGCATGGCCTTAGTTGGTGGCGCCCTGGCCGTGTTTCGCGTGTTCGATACGTCGGCGACTCCTCCGAAAGATGCGCCGGCTTAACGGCTAGACACGCTCGCCGGCGGCCCCTCCCTCCCGGCTCCTGAATATGACCGTCAAGCTTCCCTCGGGACTTGGCGGTTTTTCTTTTTTATGTTCTTTGACCCGGGTTTGTCCTGGATAAATAAATGCGCCCACTACATTTGAACCAATCTTTTCAATGTAAGCGCCCTGTCCTATGAACAAATCTGAAACCGACCCACTGGCCGTGTTGCCGGAGGAAATTGCTACGTGCCTGTTGCAGCGACCGACAAATGCGACCCAAGCCAAGGTGTTGGCCTGGCTGTCCAGCCATCAACACGACACTCATTTCTGGGCACAATTTCCAGAACAAACTGCAACTGACAGTTACCGTTGGGCGGCTCAAGCAGAGAGCAAGACAATGTTTTGGGGCGGCCCGCTTTGGGTTCTGATGAACCTGGGGCTGGCGGGCTGGGCGGGTTATGAAGTAGTCACTCGCATCGACCTAGGGGAATTCTGGACCATTGGGCTAGGCCTACTGGCGGTGATGTCGGTTCTGCTTGGCGGGTGCGCATTCGTCTTCGGAGCCTTGGCCCGGCCGTGGGCGCGGCTCTGGAACTGTGAGCACGTGGCGAGCATTCAGAGCATCGTTGGAGGGTGCTCAGATGAGTTCCTCGAGGATGTAACCATCGAAGTCGAAGGCAGTCCGGCAGCGATGAAGTACCTTAACGAAGTGGGCAAGCATCGTAAGCTTATCGCACAAGATGTTCACATCGCTCGGCACCTGGCGCCGGGGTACGTCCCTCTAGTTGACGCCTGAGCTGTGCCAGCTGCAACTACGAAGCCCACTCTCGCGTGGGCTTTTTCATTTTCGGGCGGCATCGATAACGGGGCGCACATCTGCGTTCTCTCCTGACTAACCCGACATCGGCTAAACCGTGGGCGATATAGGTGACATTACGCGCCGCGGCATATTCGCCTGCGGTGGCCACTTGAAAGTTGTTGCTGTCATGTCGATTCCTCTTTCCTTTACTCCACGCTATCACGAGCTCACCCATCCAGATGCGAGTGCCATCTGGACGCCGATGTACAACCCCAACCGCGAATGTGTGGCGGAGGAACGCAAGCGCATTGAGGCCGAAGGATTCCAGGTCGAGACCCGTGCGGAGAAGCTCGAGCATCTCTTTGAGCCCGCGCGCAACTCGGCCGGCGAAAAGCTAAAGCGGGCCCGGGCCGAGCTGGTTGACGGGGTCAAGCTGGCGGCGCTCGCCCTGCTGGTAGTGCTTGGTGCGTTCTTCTTTCTGTCGTATGTCTTCGGCACTCTGGCTGCGCGCTGGTTCTATCCTACCTGGTTCGCCACGCTCTCTTGGCTGCCTGCTACTGCCATGGTGTACGGCGTAGGTGCACTTGCGGCAGGGCCGGCACTCTTCGTGCTGGGACGTAAAGTTCTGCGAGTGGAGACACGCTGATGGAGACCCTTCTTTCGTTCGAGCCGAAGTACCACGAGCTCACTTGCCGCGACGGCCAACCAGTCTGGGTGCCGATGTACAACCCGATGCGCACCTGCGTTAGCCAGGAAAAACTGCAGCTGGTGGCGGCCGGCTGCCAAGTGGAAGAGCGTCTCGCACGGCTTCCGAAGGCGGTGCGTCGCGCCGCTGCACGCACCAAGCGCCGGGAGCGATATTCCCGGTGGGCTCCAGTTCTAGACCCGGTGTTGGCGGTAGGGATGGCCATAGGCGCCTTCGCGATGTTCGCACAGATGAGCTGCCTGGTCGGGGCATCGCTCGTAAATGCCTACGACCCTGTCTGGTTCAAAGGGCTCACACAGGTGGAGACTCTTGCGATTTCGGCCGCGGCAGGGCTGCCGATTGTCGGCGTCATCGTTGGCGTATTGAGCCGGTCCTGGTGGCGCTGCGCAAACGCTCACTAAGCGGCAATTGCTGAAAAATTCTATGAACAATCATTCCATGCAAACGTTTCTTTCCTTCAAGCCGCGGTACCACGAGCTGACTTGCCGTGACGGCAAACCGGTGTGGGTCCCGATGTATAACCCGATTCGCGAGTGTGTGCAGACTGAATGCCAGCGCATCAAGGGTGAGTTTGGCGTGGTCGACTCAACTGCCTGGGTGCGCCCTGCGGTCAAAAAGATGGACGGCAGGGAACTGTGGTCGCAAGTTTTCGGCCTGGTTCTGTACTTCGGCGGCGCGCTTGCGCTGGGCTGGCTGATGTCTAAGGTGCCGCTACTGGAGGGCGTTCTTGATATGGCGCCGGCGGACCGTCGGGTAGCGGGAATGATGGCAATGGGAGGGGCGGTGCTCTCTCTGGGCAGCATCGTTGTGGTGCTGGTGCGACGAAAGAACATTGGCCCGGGTTCGGCGCCGAAAACTCCTGAGGCATGACAGGGGCTGGCGCTGGTTCCCTGCATCGTGATGTCCGGTGCGCAGGAGCTCAAACTCCAGCCAGCAGGAGAGCGCTTCCAAGGCAGTTCCTTGGCCAGGATATCGGTAAAGGGTTGCCGCGAATTTCGCCACGCACTAAGACTGCTGATGCATACTGACGGGTCCTTCGGGGCCCGTTTTTCTTTTGGGGGCAGGTGAGCACCGCCCGTAAATGAAAACCCTCCAAGGTCGAAACCGTTGGAGGGAATTGGAAAGGCGAGGGCATAGCTTAAGTTGGCGACTTGTCCTGAAGGCGACGATGAACTTTGATACTGAGGTAGTACGTCAGAAGGCTCAATCCGACCAGCAGGGGGAGTGCTGGCCAGGTCGGGAGTCCGTCGCGTTGATGGAACGTTATGAAGGATGCAAAGCCGACGAATGTCGCGAGGCCCCAGTAAGTGTCCGCGGCATCCCGCATGAAAATGCGACCGATTCCGTGAAGTACCAGTACCTGGGTAATGGCGCTGGCGATGATGATATACAACGGCATTTGAGTGTTTCCCGATTAGTTGTCCTGGTTAGTCTAGCAGCTCGGCCAAAGGCCACCTCGAGGCTAGGCCCGCTTTGCTAGTTTTCCTATACGAGCCAGGACAACCACACAAAGGATTCAGTTATGTTTCTCACCCCAAACTTTCGCGCCGAGCCGTCTAATCTCAACGTCGTCGCTAACGGAAGGGGCCAGCTGCACGGTGCTTCGGTACAGCAGATGGTGAACACCGCACGTTACGACGACTACGCGCGCGCCAGTCTTACCATCGCGTTGCTCTCGCACATGTCACTGGACCCGCTCGCGGGCATCTGCCTGGAAGACTTCGTCGACACGAAGCCCTCGGCCGACAGCGTGGTCGGGGTCTTCCTGAGCTTTTACCAGGTGGCCAACTTCATCGGCAGTTTCACCATCTCGAGGACCTCCTCGGAATGGTCGGCGCTGCAGCAGGCAATCCGCCAGAACATTGAAAGCAAGATGTTCAAGGCTGCGTCGATGCACCTGCGTATGCGTGACAAGCTCAATGCACGTGTTCGGGGTCTGGAAAAGCGCGCTAGCGCCGTACACCAGAAAACTCTGGACGACGCACTTAACGAGCGTAACCCGCAGCCGGCCCAAGGCTGGCGCCGTCCGAGCGAAGCCGTCCTAGACGTGTGCTACTCCCTCGCACGCGCAGCCAGGCAGGTGGTCTTCGTTCCACCGCGACAGCGCCTGGACCGTCGCATGGATTCGGTACGCCGCCAGGCCTACCATCCTGACTACCGCGGCAGCTTCTATGAGATGCAAACGGCATTCGCCGCCAAGTACATGACGCAAAGTGCTATGCTTCAGTAAATTCGCATCAGATTCATTCATCCGCTCAAGGCTTTCCGGTCTTGGGCGGATTTTGTGTTATCGCAGGCCCACGGCGACACGGATAAATAATGCGTCTAAACTGCTTACTTAACTACGACAGAGGGCCTACATGAACAATTCTGCCAATCCGGATACCCATGATATGCGCACTGCTTGTACTCCGAAAGTATTCTTTAGAGGGCTGGCCCTCCTGATAAAACGATTCTATTCGGAAAACACGGCCGCAATTGTCGGCGTATGGTGTTTCTTGGTGGGCCTGGGCTTCCCGGTCCTGCTGGAGGTGAACATTGTCCAGGTGGATGTTGATGGCATTGCCTGGTGGGCGCTTGCCTCTTTGGCCACGAGCCTAGGCTGTGCGGCGTTCGTATGTTTTATGAAGCGGCATCGTGACATCTTTGCTGCTTTGGCCCTCATGATGGCTATGGCTTACGTGGTGCAGGTAACGGGACTGGTGACATTCCTCAGGACTGGCCTGTCGACAGGGACTATTCCGTTGGCAACAATGTTGGATGCGGGAGACTGGTGGCAAGCCTCCTCACTGACTGTCAAGGCTGCCGTCCTGCCAGCATATGCTGTTGCAGTTTTAGCAAAGTATGCCCTGTACGGTGGAGCAGTCGCTCTCGCCGTCTGGGGATTGGTCAAGCTGCCAAAAGCGACCCGTGCTGTGGCACGCTACATTTGTCAGGCCGGCCAGGCTCACTGACATACGGCCAGCCTCGTTCGAACCGCTCAGCGCTTTGGTCCTGAGCGGTTTTTCTTTTGGGATGCGGTAAGAGCGCCCTCAGTGCGCACAGGATAAATAAAGCTCCTAAACTGAGCACTTACAGAAACGAGGGGGCTTTCGATGACTACTTCAGCAAATCCGGAGAACGAAGACACCGGCGCAGTGTGCACGCCGCAATCGTTCGTTAAAGGGCTCTACCTCTTGGCGAAATCCTTTGTGAAAGACTGCGCCATTCCCTTGGTGCTGGTGGCACTGTTGATGCTGCTCCTGACTATTTCCAGCATTCCAGCAGTGAACAACTATCACATGGAGGCGGACGACTTTGCGCTGGCAAGCGTGCTCACGTTTATGCTCAGCGCAGGGTACGGTGCACTTGCCTATTTCAAAAAGCCGTATCGATACGAGTTTTTGATGGGAACCCTGTTCCTGGTCATGATTCACATGCTCTCCGCGATGATGACGACCATGCTTGCGCCGGCCTTCTTCCAAGGCGATACCTGGTGGCAATCGGCACCTGCCTTGTTCACCGCGGCAGTACTTCCGGTATATGTGACGATGGTATTGTTGCAGTTCGCGGCTGCAGGTGCGGCGGTCGCCTTGGTGGTATGGGGCTTGATTAAGCTGCCCAAGGCTACTCGTGCCGCTGCACGCTACATCTGCCGGACTGGCCAAGGCGGCTGACCGAGCGACTTATTACTGCGCTATACCGTCATAAGGACACTAACCAAGGAGCTCCGCATGGAAGGATATCTCGGCGAAACGCCGGTCGACCTCTCGACTCACCCCGAGTTCTCGAAGTACACGCCCATGGATTGGGCGATGCTGTTCATCTCCTACTACGGGCAGATTGACGGCGGGCACCACAAAGCCTGGGTGCTGGACGCTGTGAGCCAGATTCTCAAAGGAACCCCGGTCATTGTGACCGAGGCCCGCTGGTCGAACGGCAGCACCGAATACCGCTACAATCTCGGCGAGCCTAGCCAGGCATACCTGGACTGGCGTGAAGAGATGCTGGGCCGCGACGAGTCTGGCGAACCGCAATACGAATACGACGAGGGCATCGCCCCTTAACTGCATTCAAAGGCCACTCTTTCTTGAGTGGCCTTTTTCATGGCATACGCTGTGTTGCCGCATGGACATTTTAGGGTCAAAATGCTATAATACCCCTCTTCGGTAGCGCGTTGCGCTCCACATGCTTTTTACAGGGGATGAATATGGGTTGGAGCATCGCGCTCATCAGCAACGACGTCGAGATTTCCAGCGAGTGCGCCAAAGACCTCTGGAAGGCAGTTCAGAAGGGCGATAATCCCTGGTATGAGGAAGACGAGATTACTTGGCGAGGGAAGCTGAGCTTTAACAGCGACCACATGGAACACATGGATTACATGTGGAATCCGAAGATTCAAGAGGTGCTGGCCAAGCACAAGGTCAACGGCGACATCACGTTCGGCAGCCTGGATGGTGACAATCGCGGCCAGTTCTGGGGTTACCGTTTTACGAACGGCGTCCTGACGAAGTTGACGGGTAAGGTCGTGTTCGAGGTCGACCCGAGCTAATTGAGCTCCGAGCAGTGCTAACGCCCCTATATGGGGCGTTTTTCATTGGTAGCCGAGAATCGATGTCTAAATTGACATTTTAGTGGCCGGGTTGTACCATGGTTCTTGAGTCGCCCGTGCCGACTTGCCCGCCCACAGCGGCGAAGCTGGACTTACAGCATGCATGAGGACCTTCGAGGCTTGGTTGACCATTGGTCGCAAGTGACTCGGTGTGTGGGCGCATCGCAGTACGGCGGCCTTATGGAGATTTCAACCATGGCACAAGTATCGTTTTCCCAGATTTTGCAGCTGCGTCGCAACGCCAAACGACTGGCGCAGTCCCAGAACCTGACACATTCCCAAGCGCTGGACCAGGTGGCCCGAGTTCGAGGCTACGGCAACTGGTCACAACTCATGAAGCACGCTGAGCAAGAAGCGCCAGCATTCGTCGATGCAGCGCCGGCGCCAGGGCTGACCTCTGCTGAGGTCCAACAAGTCTTGGGCATGCCGAAGTTGGTAGCCACACGCGACGAGCGCAAAATCATCATGGCCATCGCCAAACGATTTTCCAGCCTGGTTGGCGATGCCTTCGAGGTGAACATGCTCAGTATTCTCATGGACATCGAGGCATGCCACTGCAACGGCTGCCCATTGGACCTGGTGGGGCTGTTGGAAGCGTCGCGAGATGAGGACCTGGCGCATGACGTGGGCGGGATTTCCCGCTACCTGAATCGCGACACTGGCAAGCTGGAGGGGTGGTTTACGCCCCGATACGCGAGCCAGCAGGGGCTTGCCGCCACCGCCGGGAGCGCGTAACGACTTGACGAGACACGGTCAGTCACATGCGGCTACGCTGTGGTTGGCCGCTTTTTCCACTTATGGAGCGAGTGCAATCAATGGGAATGCCCATCTCTATGCAGGAGGCAGAAGCCTCAGTCGAACACATCAGCGCAAGCTGGAGCCAAGGGGAACTGCATCGGTCATTGGTGGAGGTGCTGCGACTAGTTCCTCCCCAGGAGCGTCAGAAGTGGATGCAGCGCCAGCTTGGCATGGATGTTACCATCATGCTGCCTCGTGAATAGGATTTGAGGCTATGGCGCGCACACGCATGTCTTGTGTGTGGCGTGAGAACGCTTGGCCGGCGGTACCACCAATACTGCAGAGGGTGGGGTTCTTCCTGAGCCTCACGTTTGCGAAGCCCTAGTCGAGAGGGGCGTTGCGGAAATGGATTCGACAGGACGAATCGAAAGATTCGTTCTCGGATGGCCAGGCAGAGCAGAGCAATATCGCAGGAGGGGCGGCAATCAGGCAAAAGCAGTGCGATAAGCGCTGGTTTCTGAGCTCCTGGGCCAGTGGGAGTTTGCCGAATAGATTGGTCAACGTACCGCACCCTCATTGACTGCGGGCTTGTTTTGTTCCTGGGAGGAGCTAGCCTCGCTTCTGGTTGGGCCTGGCGCCGACGTGCCAGGCCCTTTTCTTTTCCCGGACCGGTTTGGCGCGCTGTGCAATAAAAAACCGCAGCCGGGATGGCTGCGGTTCGGGAAATGATAAAAGACGCGCTATCAAAAGCTGCGTGTGACGATTACGTTCTCAACACTTGTATGAGAAAAAGCATTTCGCCCGGGTCGTTCAGTGCAGCGAGCAGTTCCGGCGTGTAGCCGGACCCGTACACGCAGCCGCTCAGGTCCTGGACGATGCCGCCATAATCTTTGGTACGAATGGACAGGGCAATTCGGCGGTCGGCGCAGAGGGTGTCGCACTGCTCGGAGCTCATGCCGAAGCCTGCGAGCCAGAGGCGGAACCTCTGCTCGAACTTCGACATTTGCGGGGGTGCTGATTCGGTGGCGCTCAAGGTAGTCATGGTGTGTCCTTCGGTGGTTGTCCTAAACTGTGTAGAAATTTCGAGGGGATACCTACGAAGTTGAGCGGCGGGCCTGCGAAGTCGTTCTTCGGCTGCTAAAGCTGAGGGCTATACAGTGTTTGTTCACCTGTATGGTGCCGTATGCACCCACGTCGTTAATGTCCCCAAAATCCCTTCCAGTCTCTCTCATGGCTGCCGTAGTAGGCTTGGCCATGTCCGCGGCCCATGCTGGCCCGACCTATCGCTTCATGAAGAACGTGCAGACCCTCAAAATCGCTGACACGGCAACGCCGGCGTCACCGACACCAGAGGCGCTCACGCCTGCGAAAGGCGAATTGACGGCACCTGGCGGCGCGGACTTTGGTTACGTGAGCACGGGCACGTCTGGTACTCGTACGGCCGTTTTCCGAAACATTGGGCAGACGACGGCTACTGGCCTGCGAGCGGTGATGTCTGGCGCAGGGATGACTGTCAGCGACGAGTGTGGAACACCCGCCAAGCCAATCTCCCTTGCGGGAGGCGCGGCATGCACGGTCACGATTACGTACGCACCTACTGCGGTGGGGCCTACCTCTGGTTCCCTGATGTTTACCAGCTCGGTGGAAAACAATCCTCTAACGCTCAATCCGGTACAAGGTCAAGCTGTTGCGCCATTTGAGACGGTGATGGATTTGCGCGGAGATAGCGCATCTGTCATTGATTCCACGGGCAACTCACTTGTTGTTCAGAGCGGTGTGACGACGACCACTACTGCATACAAATCCGGTACTGGTGCGCTGTCGTTTAATAGCCGTGGCCTCAATGGCTATCTGAAAACGGCTGCGAATATGCGCTACAGCTTTGGTCAGGCCGACCTGACGATGGAAGCCTGGATTCGGCCGACGGTGATGTCTCCGAATGCCATTTTGAGCAATTACCCGAATGGCGCCTGGGGTTCTGGTGCCTGGACGCTAGACCACAACCATGGTGCGGCACTGCGTAAAGTGTCGTTCTTCAGCTTTGGCTACAGTGGCTCGCCCCTGCTTGTTTCGACCACTGAGCCCGCCCTGAATGCCTGGACTCACGTGGCTGTCACACGCGCTGGTAGCACCTGGCGCCTGTTTATCAACGGCAAGCTTGAATCGACGAACACGTATTCTGGTCCGCTGGACGGCACCTCGATAGCACGCGAAGTGGCAGTGGGCCTGATTGAGAACGGCGGGTGGGAGTGGGGATACACGGGGCAGATGGACAATGTCCGGATTACGCGTGGCCTGGCCCGGTACACCAGCAACTTCACGCCGAGCAACTAAGCTCGTCACCTCGAGTCTCAGCGCCCCGAACGACGGGGCGTTTTTCTTATGCGGTCCAGGGATGCCTCGTTCCTGTACCATGTGTTTGTGGCTACACAGGTGATTATCCCGGCGGGTTATCCGAGCCACGGGAACCACCTGGACAATTCACAACTGCATTGAGGGCAACATGACAAATTTCGAGAACGAAAAGCTCGTTCGTATCGCGACCGCACTGGGCTACAAGGTGCAGGGCATTAGCCCCGCATACTATGGCACCGACTTCGGCCGACTGGAGCTGCTTGACGAGAAGACTGGCCACGAATTCCCCTGGAATCCCATTACGCACGCTGGCGACCGATACGCGCTCATCAAGAAGCTGGGCATGAAAGTCGACTTTTCCAAGGAACGCGGTGAGGCGCGCCTGCGCATCTCCAGCGCCATCGAGTGGAACATGAGTTTTCCGAAGGACGACGACGCGGCCGAAGCTGAAGCCATCCTTCGCCTGGCACACGACTGGGCTCAAGGGAAGCTGCACGGTGTCCTCCCCGAGGAAGCCGCGGCCTGACGGACTGCGAACGAAGTTGAAAGACCAAGGATAGACATGAACAAAGAACTGGACGAAAGCCTAATTACCATCGCCACTGCCTTGGGGTTCACGGTAGAGGCAAGCACGGTGCAAACCGAAGGAGTCGCTTTCGGGTGGCTGGAATTACTCAACGAGGCAACTGGTGAAAAGTTCCACTGGAACCCCATCGCACATCCTGGCGACCGGTACAAGCTTATCAAAGCAGTTGAAATGATGGTCAACTTCGCTGACAAGGGTGATTTCGCCACGGCAATTGTGCCGGTGCCAGGTGGAGAAGAGTGCGCCATGCTTCGATTCTCGAAGGTGGCCGGCGAGGATGTGGAAGCGCATGCGGTCGTCTCGCTCGCGCACCGATGGGCCAAAGCCAAGCTTGCCTTGGCCGAACCCGCGCTGTAACACGCATTGATTGCAGAACGCCCCGAGACCCGGGGCGTTTTTCTTTGTGCGAGCAGAATTGAAGGGCGCTAACCCGGCCATTGCGCGGCTGCGTGACCAGGCACGGCCTGGTTTGGTGGGGGTATTCGTGCGCATGGCTCTCCCTATACCGTGCAGGCCCACTAAAATAGAGATGCTATGACACTACTGAACCCTTTGACTCAACCGAAACCCGAGCCGACGCCACCTGGCAACCACATCGCCGAGGCTGGCCACCACTGGCTCGACGAAATCGACTACGATGGCCGTTCCAACGGACTTCGCGTGATGCAGTGGCAACCCAATGCAAAGCGCTGGTGCGCCAGTGGCGACATTGCTACCGGTCGCAACGTTGACACTGCCGGCTGGCTGTACCTCGCACATTGCCCGACGCCTGCACGATAACCTCGAGGAGAACCTGGATATGAAGCAGTTCACGACTGACCACAAATTCTCGGAACAGGTATCAAAGCACTTCGCGGAAATGGGGGTGTGGGACTTCGTTAACCCGATATCATCGCAGCCGTGGGGCGGACGAAACCGGATTATTGCTCGCATTCGCGTCTTCGAAAAGTACCTGGAGCCGGCCGATGTGCTGCAAGCACTCTGGATTCACCGCCAGGCCAAGCTGGGCCATCCGAACGACTGGCAGTTTTCGGAAAAAGGCCTTGAGCACCTGAACAGCCTGATGCTTGAACGCTCTGGCGGAAAGTTCTGGGATGAGATGGCCGACATCGCAAAAGGTCTGCCCTCTGTCATGGATTACGCCAAAGAAGAATACGGGTACCCGTCTCCTGCGCAGTTTGTCCAGATGCGACGAGCAGCGATGCACGTTGTCCCGCCGACCCAGTCAGCACAAGGAATGCATCCTAATTGATTCAAAAAGTCCGCCTCCCTGGTGGACTTTTTCAGTTGTCGAGCACGTTACTTACCTTTCACGCACCGGATTTAGGACTGAACACGAGCTATGCCAAAAAAGCCAAAGACCAAGTTACCTTTCAAAGCGAAGACGATGGGGAGTGCGCAAAGAGGGATTGCGCTTGCGCGCGGCCGCAAAGACGCTCGAACTGCTGCAGCGAATACATCCCCTGTGACCGTCATCCGTCCGGATGAGCATGGCAACCTGGTGAAGGTCGAGACGGTAGCGCCGGCATCGTCGACATCTACTCCAAAACCGAAGCGTCCAAAGATTCCGAAGGGCGACCGGTCGCTGCTTTGAGGTGCCAAACAAAAATCCCCGACCGAAGCCAGGGATTTTGAATTATTGGTTAGATACTGCGCTGCTGGGAGGGCGGCTTGGTATCCCACATCATTGCGACCAGGAAGAATCCTAAAGACATGCCGAGAAGGTTCAAGACCGGCACGAAACACATGATGCACAGTACCAGGGATTCTGGGCCCGTAGCAAACAGCGGCCAACGGTTGCCGTCGACTCGCACTTCCTGGTACCAGATGTACAGGAATAGGGCCGTGCCGAATGCGGCGCCGATGTAGAAGTTCCAGCACAACAGGGTCCAGCAGATGTCGAGGATGGTTTGCAACATAATATGTCCTAAGAGTTAATCTAGCATGTATAGCACCTAAAGCACGGCCGAGGGGTGGAATGGTTGGGTTCGTTGGCCTTGATGCAGCTTCGCAGGTCCTGGCCGCATGAAGCGATGGTCAGGCACCGGAGGACATTTGTCGAACCACTCACAGGAGAGACTCTTTTGTCGCCCCGGGTATCGGCCCCGAGGATGCTAAAATATTCAGCGATTGTCGTAAAAGCGCAAAAACACTCTTTAGAGTATTAAAATACCTGTATTCTGGGTCAAAAGAGTGATTTTGCTCGGTTAGAATTGACGGCTGGTTCACATTTTAATATAATGTTGGCTCTTTCTTTCCGCATTTTGGCTCCTGGACGCTCCAGAGAAGACAATTCGGACTTGGCATTTTTCGTAAAGATTATTCATGACTCATGACCCGCGCACCTGTGCCTACTGTGGCAATATCGAAGCTGATGTTCAGCAGCTGATTCAGATGGCTGACAAGGCGAAATCGCTCATCTGCGATGTTTGCGTCGACCAGCTTTCCGACTTCGTGCGCGAGTGCCGTGGTGAGGCACCGCTGACCCCGGCAGTGGCCGCGCCAGCGGGCAAGACGCCAAGTGCCATGGTTGCATTCCTCGACCAGTATGTCGTGGGCCAGTCCAAAGCCAAGCGTACGCTGGCCACCGCCGTGCACAACCACTACAAGCGCCTGCAGGCCGGTGAGCAAACTGGTGTTGAAATCGACAAGAGCAACATTTTGCTGCTGGGCCCAACCGGGACCGGTAAGACGCTGCTGGCCAAGACCATCGCGCGCACGCTGGACGTGCCGTTCACGGTGGCTGATGCGACCAGCCTGACCCAAGCGGGCTATGTGGGCGACGACGTGGAGACCATTCTCCAGCGGCTCATTCAAGACGCCGGCGGCGACATCGAGAAAGCCCAACGCGGGATTGTCTTCATTGACGAAATCGACAAGATTGCCGCAGCCAAGTCCGGCCCGTCCATTACCCGCGACGTGAGCGGTGAGGGTGTCCAGCAGGCACTGCTGAAGATTATCGAAGGCGCACGCGTCTCCGTGCCGGTGTCGGGCAACCGCAAGACGCCCAACGGCCAGACTGACATGATTGACACGAAAGACATTTTGTTCATCTGCGCTGGCGCCTTCGTGGAGCTGCTCAAGAAGCTTAAAGCTCCTAAGGTGAACAAGGGCACCATCGGCTTCCTGGGCACGGCTGACGCGGTGGGCGAAGACAAATCGAAGGAAGTGACGCCGGAGCTGCTCTCGGACTATGGCATGCTGCCTGAGTTTGTCGGCCGCCTGCCCATTATCCAGGTTCTCGACGAGCTCGACGTCGATGCGCTTGAGCGCATCCTGGTTGAGCCGAAAAACGCGGTGGTTCGTCAGATGCAAGCGCTCCTGAAAATGGACCATGCTACGCTGGAATTCGAGCAAGGCGCCGTGCGCAACATCGCCGAGCAGGCGTACAAGCTCAAAACGGGTGCTCGTGGAGCGCGCAGTATTCTGGAGAAGCTTCTGGAGCCTGCCCAGTTTGAGGTGCCAGATACCCCGGGTGCGATGGTGACGGTCAAGGCTGACTTGACTGTCGACATTGAGATGCCAGCAATGAAAATGGCGGCGTAATCTCCCGCACAGGTGACGGTTGTAACGTCACGAACAAGCTAACGCCCCAGTCATGGGGCGTTTTGCTTTGCTGGTCGGGCTTGCGGCGGACGCACGACCTATACTGGTTAGGTCAACTATTTGGAGCAAGTCATGCGTCGAATTTACAGCGATACCACCGGTCCGCGCTTTGTGCTGTCGGAAGACGGCTTTTTTAAAGAACTGAGTACGGGCACGGACAGCTACGCCGAGCACAACTGCCCAGAGCACCATCTGGAGTTTCAACTGCTCTCGAGGATTCGTTACGAAGGCGAAAAGCCTACGGAGCGAGAAATCTTCGAGGGTCTGCGTATCGCTCACGGCGAGAAGGTTCAGTTTCGCGAGCTGGAAGCAGATGAACAGGGCCGGCCGCAGGCTGTGATGGGTTTCATCAAGAAGGAGGACCGCCCGGGTTTCATTTCCGCGGAGAGGTCAGTCGACGACGAACAAACCCAGAGAGAGCTTCTCTACGGCATGTATGGTGACCAGGACATCGCTGCAGCGCTTGCGTATGGCAACTTTGCCATCAAGGTGCGTGGTGAGCAGCTGGTTCGCGCACTGAAGCACTTCTATGGCGCCATCCAGGCTGGCACCGTCTATCTGGCGTCGGGTTCCCGCTTGAAATCCAAGTATGGTCGGGAGCTCGGTCTGACGATGGTCGATATGGCCCTGCTGACCGACGAAGAGCGCCAGCTGATGCCTGGACACGTCGTCGAGACGGTCCGCAGAAGAAGGCTGATGCACTTGCCCAGCTGAGCGAGCACGCCATTACATTTTCAAACAAACGCCCTGGTCATCTGGGGCGTTTTCTTTTGCGCGGTCGCGCGGGCCCGTGCTTCTAACCATATTTCGTGTCGTAGTGAACGAAGTGGCTCTTTGCTGTCCCATAAGGAGTATACAACCTTGAAAGGACAGTCATGCAATTTTCAACTCTCAACGTAGGTGACCCGGTGGGCGTGCGCAGTATCAATCCAAGCGCGCGGCGCTATTACCAGTTTGAGCGGGCCCGGGTGCTCGAAGTCTCGGAAGACACCTTCAGGCTGGCACTTGGCTGGTTCCGAAAGTCCGACGGGTGCAGCGGCTTCAACCAGGTGGTATCTCTGGCCGAGTTGGAAGAGAACAATGCAGCGTACCACCTAGCATGCCGCGCACAGAGGTATCGTACCCGAGTCGAGGAGGGCGTGCGTCGGCTTGGCACCTCGCAGGCAGACGTGGAGAAGCTCGAGCAGCTGGCGGCTGTCCTGGCAGGTTGAGGATAGCGCCGCGGAGGTTTAGACTACGCGTACTCCGATTCTTGCTACACCAGTCATCAATCTTCCAAGGGCTTCCCATGTCGTCTCCTGACTCCACAACCCAACCTGCCTCTGACGAACTGCTGCAGCATGCGCATCGTCTTCTGGCCAGCGGCTACTATGCCCACGACGAAATTTCACAGATTCTTTTCGATTGTGCCGAAGAAGAGGACTCGGACGAGAAATCCTTGCAAGGGCGTGTGGCCCTCGCCTTGCAGAAGGCGGTGGCGCTGTACCAAAAGGAGCAGGAGAGCTACCCGGCCGTGACCGATTACGACAAGCTGCGCCAGGCGTTCGGCCAGCTGGAGGCCGCGGGCTATCTGGTTCGCGAAAACTACACCTGCTGCCAAACCTGTGGCTGGAGCGAAGCGGACTCGGAGTTGGAGGAGGCTGCCAAAGCGGGCCGGCCCTTCAAGGGGGTCGTATTCTTCCATCAACAGGACACGGAAAGCGCCGTCGATGGAGGTGGGCTGTTCCTGGCGTATGGGGGCGAGCACGGTTCAGAGGCCGCTGGCCAACAAGTCGTTCAGGCGTTGGAAGCGGCCGGCCTGACACCGGTGTGGAACGGTAGTGCGAAGACGCGTATCTGCGTGCCGATGAACTGGCAGCGCCGGTTTGACCCTACGGCCTAATAGGCTAGCGCGTCGAGTACAGTTGAAAAAATGCCCCGTGTGACTGGGGCATTTGTTTTTTGACCAGCAAGTACTTACTTGGTTGGCTGGTCGGGAGGCAAGTCCTTCTTGCCTGGGGATTTAGTTGCCGAGCCGTCGGCTGGCCCAACATAATCTGAGAAGGTAGGGTCGGCCGGCGGGGTGGATGCGGTCTTGTCATTGGTGGCCGAGCCCGGGCCCCAGTTGTCGGAGTTGGTGACAGCGCGGGCTACGTCACTTTGCTTGGAGCTCATTCCGCGCATACTCATACTACCTTGCGGAAGATTCGGAAAGTAATCCACATGCGATGGTGCGTGCAGTGCCCATGCTTCGACCTCACGCAAGACACCGACCAGCCAGCCGGCCAGGCCAAAGCAGGCGCCGGCGAAGAGGGCGCACAGAAATAAGCCGTCCGGGCGGGCAAGCACCTGGTCCAGTTGCGAGGCGTGGGCCAGCAGCCCCGCCGGGTCAGTTGGGGTCCAGCTGTATTTTCCGGTGAGCAGGTAGTCACAGAATGTTCGGATGTAGGCCAGATAGAGGCCGACCGTCAGAATGAGGCGCATGACGCTCCTTATGGTGAGTGGACCACGTATAGAGCGATAATTTATTGATAATCGCCAGCACCTGAGTGAGGCGGCCAACTTTGCAGCTAAGCCGGCAAAGTGTGAGAATGTAAGTGATTGTTATATAAGGTAAATTATTGACAATGAGTCGGAGGTTACTATAGTATTCAATGTATTGACCTAAGGGGGTTGAGATGAAGCTCGAAGAACGTATGTTGCGGTCCGTGAAGCAGCGGGCGGGTAATGTCATCCTACGTGCCGAAGTGGCGCAGCTGGGAAGCCCTTCCCAAGTTTCAGAGGCATTGAAGTCGCTCCAGGCGAAAGGCGTGCTGGTGCGTATCGGAACAGGCGTGTATGCCAAAACCCGACAGAGCTCGGTGACGGGTGCAACTGTCCCCGCCGGTAGCTTGGAGACCCTGGCAATCGAGACTTTAAAGAAATTGGGAGTCAAAGTGCTGGCAAGCAAGGCCGCCAAATCGTACAATTCTGGTAAGACAACCCAGATTCCTGGTGCGTTTGTCGCCAATACGGGTGGACGTCGCATTCGTAGGAAAATTGCGGTGGGAGGCCGTGCAGTTGTCTATGAGAACGATTTCGGAAAAACAACGGCAAGCGCTTGAAGACTTGGCCGCGGAAGGCCTGCTTCGCGGACTTCCGGTACAAACTGCTGAGAAAGACATCCACATCACGGAGCTGCTCAAGGGATTGAGCGAGCTCCGTGTTTCACATGAGCACTTCAGTGACATAGATGTTCGGCGAGGGGAGGTTGTTCGCCAAGACCCGGGGATTCAGCTTGTTTTCGCGGGCGGGACGTGTCTGTCAAAAGCGCACGGGCTCATCCACCGAATGTCAGAAGATATTGACATCAAGGTGTTGCTGCTGCCGCCTGATAAGCCCTTAAGAAAGGGACGCACTGACCGTGTCCGGTTAGTAGCCCTACATGAAGCGATACCCCCGCTCTTGGACTCGCTTGGTTTTCCCTTGCTCGCGGCACCAAACGGAGAAAATCCCCACATCCGGAACAAGCACCGGTACTGCGAGGTCGGCGCCGGCTACCAGTCGGCCTATCCGCAGCTTCCAAGCTTGCGCCCAGAGCTTAAGCTCGAGCTCATGCAACGCCAACCGAGGCTTCCCTTGGAGACCCGTACGTTCGGGTACCTCTACGAATCGTTAGCGGGACTGAAGCTAAGCTCCCCTGTATCCATCGCATGCATATCCGTTGCTGAAACGACCGCTGAAAAGGTGTTGTCGTTATTACGTCGGTGCGCGTGTAGCTGGGACGGATATCAAACGAAAGGGGACCTAGACCCTGCCCTCGTTCGCCATGTCTATGACGTCGCCAAGATAGCGGAACTTGCTCCTGAGGCGTTGCCCGCGGCACGAGAGGTATTTCCTCAGCTTGTCATCAGCGACCGCGACGAATACGAGGGGCAGCACCCTGAATTCGACGCCGACCCGATTGGGGTACTTCGTCGCACTCTTTTGGCGGCCAGAGAAAATGGCAAGTTGAAGAAGCAGTACGTTGAGAACCTGCTCCCTCTGGTGTACGAGACAAGCGCTCCTGACTTTGAGCGGTCCTTTGACGTATTTGAGGCGGTAGCTCGCGACTTCCTAGACGGTGACCGAGGTCGCTGAAGCACTCCAACGCAGTGCTTGTCAGGACTAAGGCGGCTAGTCACATCCTGCCCCTCGTAAAGCAGCCGGCTCAAAAGAAAAGGGGCGCGAGCCCCTTTGTTAACCTCCGCTCGCCCGCGGCTCAAGGACAGCTGATGGTGTGCGTTTCGTTGCCAGCCTCGTAGCGATAGCCTTCCTTGACGTAGCTCTTTGCCACACCACTGCAGGTGTAGTCGACGCGAACGCCTTTGTAGACACCTGGGTATGTATCGATGCCCAGGACGGTGAAGGGATTAAAGGTGCAGGAGGTTTTTCCGTTGCACACAGGGCCCAACTTCGCGGTGAGGTTGCCGTTGTAGTCATGTGTGTTCGGGTTGAAATAGGTCGCCGTGACAATCGTGATGCCCGCCGCGGGAGGTGGCGTCACCGTTGAGGGCGAGCCTGCTGGCGCCTTTAGGCCAGCTGCGGTATGTTGATAGGAGTACGTCGGGGTAGTGGCGGCCATCGCTGTGGATGCCGTGACTGCCAACACAGCGGCAGAAATGAGTTTTTTGGTGAAAGAGAGCATGGCAAAAGCGGCGGGGGGGGAATTTTCGTATAGCGCCCCTTTGTATCCCTGGATAGGTGCGCGGGGTTGGTGGGGAGGGCCGTCCACCTACGGGCCAGTTACTCGTTATTCAAGTCAACACCATAACGTTCGCAAGCCTGTGACCATGCACTTGCGTTACCTTCCTCGCCGAGTAGGATTTCGGAGAAGTGTTCGGTTTCTTCAATATCCGCGGACAGGTCCAACTCAGCCTGGCGGTAGTACACCCGTTCGTTCTTTTCGAGCACGTATTCGGCTTCGAGCGTGCATTCTGTCGCCAGGAAAACACGCATCGTGACGCCTCCCACCGGCATCTCATCTGACATCGCGAAATAGAACAGTTCGGGATATACGCGGCTGCTGGTGTCGCACACAGCCACACAGCTGGGCAGGTCGTGGTGCAGCTCTAGCGGTGCGTCGCCGTAGGTCGCTGGCACCGCCAGGACTTTTTCCCGAAACTGGGCAATCTTTTCAGCTGGGCCTACTGCGTAGACGGTGACGGAATAATCGATAGACACGTGGCCCTCCTAGGCACGATTAAGGCGACTTCGTGTAGCGAGTGCCTTCGGGGCAACTGCTCCCGTCCGTAGGATTTCGCCCAAAGAAAAGCCCTTCCTGGTAAAGGAAGGGCTCGAATGATGCAGATGCGGTTAGTGCTTGCCGCGCAGTCGGTTGATGAGAGTGTGACCACCCGCCAATGCCAGGCCGATGACGATACCCACCACGATGTCAGCTGCGAAGCCAACGGTCCAGTGCGAATACTCCACATGAACCATGTGGGTGAAGATGCCGCCAGCAACAGCGAACATTGCCACCATGCCGACCGGGTCCAGGAATTTCAGGACGACGGGAGATGCGGTGACCATCTTGCGGCCAACGTTACGACGGAACGAGCTTTCGGATTTGGCCAGAGCCAGTCCCATGTCGTCCAGTCGGATGATGACGCCGATGAGGCCGTAGACGCCCAGGGTCATCACGATGCTGACCAGGAACAGCACGGCTGCCTTGTAGGCCAGCGATGCTTCGCCGGTAGCGGCCAGAGCGATGACGAGAATTTCCAGGCTCAGCACCAGGTCGGTGCGGATAGCGCCTTTGACCTTCTGGTCTTCGTTCAGCACTTCTTCTTCCTCTTCAGCGCCGTGTGGGTGGAAACGCTCGAGGAGCGCTTCGCCGCCTTCGTAGGCCAGGTAGAGGGCACCCAGGCCCAGCGCCACGGTGATGGCCACTGGCAGGAATGCGCTTACGACCAGCAGCACGACGCTCAGCACTGCCTTGTTCAAGGCGCTGCCTTTGGTGATTTTCCAGAGAGCAGGGAGCTCACGGTTGGGCGAGAGGCCCTCACCAACTTGGCCAGCGCCTACTGCCAGGTCGTCACCGGCGACGCCGGCGGTCTTTGCAGCAGCTTTGCCGGTGAGCGATGCGATGTCGTCGGCGGCCGCGGTCAGTTTGGCGCTTTGAGCAGCGAGGTCGTCGGCTGCAGCGGCAGCAAGTTTGGCGGTGTCACGCAGAACGGCGAAAAAAGCAGAAGTAGGCATAGTTTCTCAAAAAAGTTTGGCATGCTGTCGACCTGGGATAGGCGGCAACATGGTCCTGTTAATAAAAGTCCTAAGCTGTCTAGCTACCGTCGTAAGTAAACTCAGACAGCCTATCGCCCGGGGCCGGCGGCAGGGTGGTGTCAGCAACAAAAAAGCTCCTTCATCGAAGGAGCTTTAGTGAATAGGGCAAAGTCAGGGCAGCGTGCGGAAAATTTTCACCAGTGCGGCAAAAGCGCCCAGCAAAGTCAGACCCATGGTGACAAGCAGCAGTTTGTGTTGCCAAGGCATAGGTTTGCCCAGGGTAGCGTCAGATACTGTCAGAGGCCAGGCACTGCCGACTTCAATTTTTGCGTAGCGGGTAGCATCCATCGAAACATCCTGCAGAGCACCGTCTGGCAGACGAACCGATAGCGAGTAGTGCGACGCTTCCTTCGTTTTAGCGACGATGGTGCCTTGCACGATGCGTGCGGCGGTGTAACTCGTCGGGATGTTGCATTCCACCAGAAACGCCAGGACCAGTGCCATGGCGAGCCACAACATCTTTTGGGCCAGCGAGACCTGGGCTCGAACTTCTCCTGCGGTTTGATAAAGCGCGCTCATGATGTAATCCTTTTCTATTAAATGGGCCTGTCGCTTATAGCGAACTGCTCGAACTACGCCGCTCTAAGGCAGCACCGCATGAAAGAAGCCGACCAGGAGGTCGGCTTCAGAATGGTTAGCGCAGAAGGCCTTTTTTCGAGAGCGGCTTTTTGCGTTTTACAGGGGGCAAGACAGGAGTTTTGACGCCCTGGAATTTCTGGATGTCTCGTTCCGTAGCTCTGCCGAGCCGGCGTAGCCGCTGGATTTCCTGGTCCAGCTGCTCCGAAGTGCAGTTGCCGTCCGGGCAAATCCACCAGAAGCGCCTGATGATTGTGTTATTGTCTTCGTGAAGGAAGCGCCCCATCACCTTGAAAAGCGCGGTCTGCTCGCGAGTCTGATAGTGTCCCTGTGGAGTAGGGATGTCTTTGGCGGGTTTAAAGCCCATGGTTATCCTCGAAGCTATCGGTGTCGTACTTGAAAACAAATGCTTTGGAGCGCCGTAGCCTGGCGGGCAGGTTCCTGATTAGCCAATAGCAAGCTCCAGCTCGAGCGACTGCCGGCTCTCCTGAATCTCAGGCCAACTTGGCAGGTGCAGGTGATAGCCGGGCTGCTTCTCAAAACGGGTGGCGCCTCCAATCACGTATTCCAGCATGCAGTCCGTAGACAGCCAATGGCGGCCTAGCTGCTCTGCTGCATCAGCGGTGGTAAACGAGCCGCCGAAGGGGTCAACGACCAGGTCGCCTGGTTCCGACAAGAACTCAATCAAGAACTTGGCAAGCTTGAGCGGCATTGGCGCGCCGTGTACCGGCAGACCCAACGATTTTGCGAGCTTCTTGTAAGCCAGCTGCGCGGCGCAGCGGTGCCCGAACTCCAAGACGTTCTTTGGAATGCGGCCTTCCGTCGCGTTGCCGAAGCTTCCCTCCCGGATAGAGTAGGCGCCGTCCGAGAATTGGCCCGTGCGCTGTTCTCCGCCTTGATGAATCAGGGCGAGATGCCTTTCAGTGTGCTCCTGCAGCACGCGCCGGTTGTTCGACTTCACGCTGTGTGGGTCGTTCGTGAACCAATACACGGGCTCGTACGCGACATTGAGCTGCGTGCGGTCCTTGCTGGCGTACTGATACGGGCCTGGCGGCTTGGACTTGTTGACCCAGATGAACTCGTCCATTTTGAACAAGCCCAGACGGTCGTGCAGCGCCAACACCAGACGTTCCCGATACAACGAGCGCGCGGGGGACTGTGGCATGAAGATGTCATTGCTCACGTTCAGTGCAATGCTTCCGCCCCGAACGAGGTTCTTGACGAGTGGCTCGAGCATTTTGCATACCCAATCGACGTACTCAGGTTCGGTCGGATTACCGTATTTGCGGGCAGAGGCCAGCGGGTACGGCGGCGAGGTCAGCACGAGGGTAATCGGAGAATCGATTTTTGAGAACACCGAGTCGCAGCTACCCAGAATGGCGATACCCAGTTTCGTCGAGAAGCCCAGGACAGAGACCGAGTTGCTGATACGGTTCAGGTCCTTGGCGGCCGGCTTTGTGAGCTGCCATACGCCGCGGTGGCCTTCAACGTGGTCCAGGATGCCGGCCGTTCGCAGGGTTTGTTGATACCAGCGAATTTTACGGTGGAACAGGTTGTGAGCAGCACCGCTTTTGCCCACCGCATCCCGCCGATTCGCTTCTTCTTCGTCGATGCCGACGGACTTGGCGACCGTTTGGTACAGGTCTTTGTTTTCGATAACGCCGTCTGACGTCTCGGAGTACGCGTGCAATACGCTCGCGAACAGATTGAGCTGAGTAGGTTTCACGCCTCTCTCCTATGTAAATTGTCCTACCTGGTGTAGCGAAGCAGATGCGAAGGCTAGACAGGACGTATTTGTGCTCCCGGAAGCAGGCGTGCGTTGTCCATGAACCAACTGCTGAAAAAGTGCTGGGGCAGCGAGCAGCGGAAGCGGTGAGAACTAAGCTGGCGCCGATGGCTCCGGACTTGGCGCGCTGACCAAGGAACCCCGCAATTCGGTTTGCCAAGTAAGCACGCCGGTGGCGCGCTTGAAGCATTCGCGTCAGGGCCGGTTGGCGCACTAAAGACAAAGGCGCCCGAAGGCGCCCGTGCAGTTGAAACCAAAGAGGATTACTCGTCCCCCTCGTCCTCATCGTCCGTCTTTTCAGGCCGTGCAAGCGTCATGCCTTCTTTGAGCAGCTCGGCGATGGTCAGGTCGTCGTAGTCGGTCTCTTCGTCCGGAGCCCAGTCAAGGCCGCTCGAGTAGATGAGCAGTCCTGACCACAAAGAGGAATCGTCCTCATCGACGCTGTACAGCACTGCCTCGAACTGACGTCCGTAGCCGAGCGCCAGCTGGAAGGACAGGATGAGCGGAAGCATGTCCTCGGCGTCCATCGCTTCGAGCGCCTGCAGGCCGACGCGACCGCCGGTGTCCGGGTTGCCGTTTTCGACGATGCGCACGAAAACCGGACCGGCCTCTTCCGCAAAAATCGAAAGGTCATCGGCGAGCAGTTTGCGCAGAATAGCGACGCTGTGGCCGTCCTCGTCCCAGAGTTCGGGCAGGTTGGAACTTGTTGTCATGAACAACTCCTTATCTATGTGGGTGAACCCGGTCTAGCAAAGCGAGTCCCTTTAGCCCTGCGCGCCAGGCACGTTCGCCGCGCGTCCGGTTCGTCCGCAAGAAAACCAAGCACTGGCGCAACATGGCCGGTTGTCGCCTAAAAGAAACGCGCATGAAGGGCACGTTGGTCATCTGCTAGTCGGCTTGAAGATTAGCCGTCTGCACCTGCTTTGGCTGCTGCGTTTTGCTCGGAGTACGTTTCGAGGAAGTCCGTCATGTGCTCAAAGACGGCGTACAGCGATTGTCCGCGCAGAGTGCTGTGCACCTCGTTCAGATAATCCGCAGAGGCATACAAGGAAGCGGTCCACATCTGGAAGCTGTTGTCGACCGGGGACAGCGTGACGGTGGCGAACGCCCCGTCCGTCGCCAGCGCTACGTGCGCAATGTCCGCAACCATTGCACAAGGGTCCAGGGTGCTGTCGAGTTTTTCGAGAGTAATTTTGCCCTGCGTGCCGTCGGGCAGCGTGAAGCTACGTCCTTCGACAGTGAGCGAGAACGGCTTGTCGCTGAATCGCTCAAACAGGACGACATTCACGCCCAAGAGCTTAGTCAGAATGGAAAGGCTGCGGCCGTCTCGGTCGTAGATGCCCGGAATTTGCGATTTAGCGAGTGCCGTGGTGGTCAGGGGTGTCCCTTCATCTACCAAATATGCCGAGCCGGGCTCGAGCAGGTGCCGCGTCCGCTTCCACCTTCCCAGCCGGTCCAGCAGCACGGCTTTCTTCGCTGCCTGCTTTACCACCCAGCCCTCGTGCTTGCCCCCGTCCGTGTGTCGGGCCAGCCGCGTCTCGAAGACCCCAACCCAGTAGTCTGCCTGACGAATCAGCCGCATTCTCCATCCCGAAACCAGTTGCCGCTCCGACGGCAGCACAATCGTGCCGCCGCGGGTCATCTCTTGCGCTTCGGGTGGAAACTTGAAACCCGTCTCAACCGGGATTTCCGGCAGGCTTGGTTCCAAGCGCTCCAGGACCCTTGCCGCCTTGAGCATCTTCGTTCGGTCGACGCCGTGGAAGAGCGCCATGTGCTTGGCGGACTTGCAGTGCGCAATGAGGGTCTTCGAACGGAAGTCGATATTGGTCGGCAGCTTCAGTGCTGTGCAGCAGGACAAGCAGTTGTCTTCGGTCGGCTCCCAGAATCCGCCGTGGAACGTACCCTTCGGATATATCGCGCCACTGGCGACATCCAGATACTCGCGCGCGGCATTCAGTTCTTTCTCCGAAAAGTCCGCGTACTGGCTTGCGTCTTCCCTGCTTGCGCGCTCCACCAGTGCCTTCTGCACTGCCGCAAGCGTATTCGTTTCCAGGGCATGTAGTTGCTCTGTGAGCGCGGCTACCTTTTGCTGTGCTTCTTTCCGGACCTGCCAGAGCTGAGCAGACTGCTGCTGCAATTCATCGTCCTGCGGATTCTTGCGGGCGCGTTCCCAAATGTCCCAGTACGCCCGTTCGCGGTTGTGCAATTCTCGGGTTGCTTCATTGATGGCCGCTTGCAGTGCATCTGCTTGCGGGCCGAGATTGGTTGAGGATGTGTCAGTCATGGTCTTATCAAGTTATCAAAAAGTTTGTTTTCTGTTCACGACAGTGATGAACTCGTCGAACTCCCCTTTCGGGGCAGGGGGCTCGGCTACCTCGTCCAGAAAGAGTACCGGGCAATCACCGTTGGCCAGGTCCCGCATCATGCGGCGGTGCTGCCGGCGGATATGGGCCATCCGCATCCGGTGATGGCGTAGCACAGCAAAAGGAAGAGGCGAAGCATGGCAGTCGTTTGGAAAAGAGAAAGATGCCCGTCTAGTCAACGAACTTAGATTGAGGTCGCCTGACCGGCCACCTTTGCGCCATCGTGTCCCGCTGCCAGACTGCAGGAGCCCTGTTCCTGATGGCATGCACGCCGGCGCCAGCCCATAAAAAACGCTCACCCGGAGGTGAGCGTTTGAATGGTTAAAGCGAGCTAGCCGATTTACGCCGCTTTCTTGCGCGTCTTCTTGGTCTGGGCCTCGTCCATATCCTTGACGCGAACCAGAACGGCCAGGATGTCGCCGAGCACATCGCCCAGGCGCGGATTGGTCATGCCGATACGTTCATACAGCACGGCGCCGTCGCGGTAGTAGGTGGCGCCCAGCTCATCACCGCCTGTGCTGCCGACCACGAGACGGTCGCCGCTGGTCAGTTCGATGTCGAGCTTGCCGCGCGGGTAGGTTGCGTCCTCGGTCGCAGCAGCGGCCATCTCCAGGTTCTGAGCACCAACCAGGGTGCCCAGGCCGCTGTTGCAGATGATGAACACCGCACGTTCGATGAGGCCACCGTATTCGCTGTTTCGCGGCAGCAGGGACGCATCCTGGTCAGGACCGACCAGCCAGCCTTCGCCCAGGGACGCGTCCATCGTGCCACGGCCCGGGACGTACTCGGTCTCGACCACGCCGGAGTTGAAGCCTGCTTGCAGGTCTGCTGCCCAGCGCACGCCGCCGTCGCGGTGCTTGACCGTCTCCGTGCGGATAGGCTTGTCGGCGTCGAACGGCACATAGGTACAGACCTGGCCGGCATACTTGGCCTGGAGGGCTTGAGCCTGCTCCACGCTGGCGCTGCCGAGCATCTGGATACCATCGTCGCGGTCCATCGCGTCTGCGAGCTTCTCGGCGGCCGCGTCACCTGGCTGAGCCAGGACAAAGCCATTTTCGGCCAAGTAACGCGCGATGCCGATGCCGTTGATACGCTTTTCCTTGAAGGAGGTCATCTTGCCGGTGGAGAGCAGAACATGCGATTTCGCGTCCCCTTTTTGGGCCGGGTAGACCGCCACGCCTTTTGCGCCCGAGTTGAAGCTCAGTGCTGCACCGTTGACGCCAACATAGATTTTGTTCGTTTTCATGCGTTGTCCTTTGAAGTGAAAAATGCCCTTACATACAAGCATAGCCACGGCGCTGGGGCCGGCTGCACCGTCGTCAGAGCTTTTCGACTTTCACTGCCGGATAGCAGTAGCGCACGAGCCGGGTGTCGAGCGCCTGAAGGGCCGGACGCTTGCAGACTGTCTGCAGCCACCTACGAAGCTTGCTGTTGACACGAGCGAACTCATCTACCACCTCGTCTGGCAGCCGGCTTGGGCCCAAATAGGGAAACTGCGTGGGGCTGACGTCCAGGCAGATGGCCGAAACACCGTCTGCGAGGCTCTGGCAGTGAGCCAGTACGGCTTCGAGCAGCAGCGTAGAGTTGTTGCGCTTACGCGCGACGGTAGACAGCTCGAGAAGCTCCACGTGAAATAGCGCGCCGCGGTCAAAGCACTGGGTAATTCGCGGGAAGGCTTCGGTAATCGACTCTGCCAGTTCCATCGCGTCTTGAGACAGACTGTCGGCTACCATCAAGAAGTCCATTCGCCCGACGCCCGGGCCCGCTGCCTCGTAGAGCCGACCATTGAGAAAACCAATATTTTCGCCTTGGTCAGTGCGAAGGTTTGCCCGGATGCGGGTCAGCCTGAATGCATCAGCGTACTCGTTAAGGTCCGGCAGGTGCATCACCTCAACAAGAAGGCCGGGGGCCACGTTGGTTGTGAGAATTGCGGGAGGAAAGGGCGGTAGTGCGGTGTCGTCGTAGAGGCCTTCGTCCTCCTCTTCGTCATATTCACCGTCATCGTACCGTTCCGGCAGGCTAAGTCCCCGTCCAGTATTTCTGAAGGCGACCAATCCATCAGGCCCTGGCTCCTGGAAAAACAAATCCCACAAGGACTTGTGTTCGGCGTAGCGCAGAGCTTGTCCATAGAGTCGTTCCGCCACCACGTCCTGGACCTTCTCCAGCGTGTCGCCTCGCTGAGAGGGGACGTACGTGTCGGCGCCAAGCAAACTGGCGGCTGTCGAGCATAATGCATCGACGGCATCGTTTCCCCGCACCAGTTCTTCCCTGAGCTTTTCTCCGGCCGTGCGCCGCTTCAGGGGCTGCCCAACCAAGGACAGCTCTGGCGCGAGCTGAAGATTCAGGGCGGACGCAAACTTGATTTGCTTGAGCGACCCCAGCAGACCCGCTGTCGGGTTTTCCAGCAGTTTTTGCACGATGTAGCGGACATTGCTCCTTACCTCCGCATCGAGCCGGCTTGCATCTTTTGGCCAAGCCAGGTTGATGGCGTGCTCAACGTCCGTGTCACCTGGCAAGGTAATCGACGAAGCTTTCCCGGTAAGTGCCCAATCCTCCAGCACATAAGGGACGTCGACAGGCTCAATACGGGGCAGCGCCAATAAGGCATCTCGCTGGATTCGCCAACGCGAGGCCTGTTCGGCCGGCGTTACGTGCTGCGAGAGCGCACTGGACGGAGGGTTGGTATTCAGGACCTCCTCCAAGGCATGCCAATCCTTGTGACCAAGCGCTCTAGCAGTCGTCTGCTGGGCCAGGGCCAATGAGATGTCGAGGTCCTTCACCAGCTTGCGAAGCAGTTTTGCTTTGGCCTTGGCGTAGTCGATGGACGTAGGGATGAACGGGGTACTGCTGACAGCGTGAGTCATGCGCGGCTCCTAAACGTTGTCGAAAGCTCGTGTCGGCTCCGAGCCTTCGCTGCCTAGGGGCGGATAATGGAAAACGCAATAGGCGGTGCAATGCTCCACTGCTAAAAGCTTGTGCATGCCGACGCACTATGCGACCAGGAGTCAGGCCGTGCGACGAGGATACCAGAAGAGTTGCCGGGCGAACAAGCACAGGTGAATGCTACCGACAAAGAAAAGTCCTCCTGGCAGATGCACAGGAGGACTCAAGAATGTGTTGTGCGGTGCTTATCCGCGATTGCGGGCGTTCGCGTCGTCCACGGCCTTCTGAACCATGGCGTCTGCTTCGTCCGCGAGCTGGCGCAGAACGTCTGAGGGAATGAAGGCAGGCATGTCCGACCGCCCCATCATCACGCCGATGCCAGCATAGACAACGTTGCCATCTGGTTCCTGGTGGACTTGCATAGACAGCTCCACCTCAAAGCCCTCGATATCGCCGTTGAACCGGTTGATGAAGTCGACAGCGCTCACTTGCTCGTCGACGGGCTCATTGTTTTCTGTAGTTGGCATAAATTGTCCTTGGGTGAGTTCAGGAGTTAGGCCAGCGCTTCGCGAATGAGGCGCTGAGCCAGCAGGGCGGCTTCGTCGCTCGGGCCGTCAAAGCCGCCGGCACTTTGCAGCTCGTCATGGCATTTGGCGATGAGGTCGGCGCAATAACGGCCCATCTCCTGCAGTTCTTCCGATTCCGCGCTTTGCGGCAGCGGGATGTCGAATTGTGACGCCAGGCGGTGCGCCATATCGCGCTCGAAGCTGTTTTCGACCAGCTGGTCCTTCAGCGCCACCATGAAGATGAATTCTGGGGCGCTTCGGAGTGAGCTGTTGGAAAGCACGTGCAACGTCTTGAGAAATTGCTTGGGGGTCTGGTTGTTCATGCGGTTGTCCTGATAGATGAGGGAAGGCTTTCGCCTGACTTGAACAGTATAGGAGCTGCGCTTGGCACAGCCGCTAGAGTCATCTCGAAAAAACGCCTACCGGAGAGGTAGGCGTTGAATGGAGCTTAGCAAAGCCAAGCGGTGACTTCGACATCTTCTGACACACTGCGGACGACTTCTCCGCGCAGGTCCTGCATTACCAGGTGAAACTTGTGGCGCGCGTGGTTGCGGCCGCCCGTGACACGCTCAACGAACGCGAATGGAGAGAGGGTCCGGAGTGGGCCCTCGACCCAGCGGCTGGGCTCAAAGAACGGCACAATCCCCGCAAATGCGCCTGCGGTGAGAAGCCGAGGCTCATGCACAACCGTGCTTCCGCCGGCGAGAGATGCGAGCTTGACGTGTTTCAGGGCTGCGGAATCGACACGGTGCTTAACGAGCTTGCCGTCTTCGCGTCGGCCCAGCGTCAGCTTCCCCTTACGGTTGTCGTACACGAATGCGCCGCCTTTGGAGAAGGGCGAGCCATTGTCGTCCTGGTCGAAGACCAGGATTTCGCCAGGTTCGATACCTCGCAGGACCGCCGTGGGATTGGCAGCAAACAAGGTCTCGCTTAAGGCCGCGTACAGCGCCAGCACGTTGTGCGGGGCGCCGGCACGATGCGACTCACGGTCATACGACGGGGCTTTGTGGCCCAGGGGCTGGCCGACGAGCAGGGGAGCATCGAGAGCGATTTCGACATCCTTCAGGGCGTAGAACCGGTCTTCACGCATGAGTACGCGCTGGTACACATAGGCTTTGGCCTTCTCGAAATGCTGGGTGCACAGGAAAACCTGGCCCAATGCAGGAGCACGGGTGTCTTCCGGTACGTAGCATTGCTGAATGACCGACTCACTATTGAGCAAGTACAGTTCGCCAATGGCTGGGGTAGTTGCAGGCATGGTAATCCTTCCTATAAATTTGACCTATCTCCTGTAGCGAAGTTGTTCTCGCCGGCTACTCGTGCACAAAGAAAAACGCCTACTTCGGTAGGCGTTTTTCAGTGCAGCAGGCCGAGGGTTGGCCGGCAAATGCATTACTCGCGCGTGCAGGTCTGGAAGACCGATGTGGTAGTTCCGCTCATCACGAGAGTTCCGTTGGATGAGATAGCAACTCCTGTGCGGGCTGAAGAGGTTCCGCCGGACGCCCACATGTATGGCCAATTTGGCCGTACCGATGCATCGACCAACGCTAGCGCGTGAAGCTCAGCCTCGGTGCCCAACCGCCAGCCCGATACGCCACCCGTTGTCATCGAGAGGCAGCCTGAATTGGAGATGTCCCAGGTGGTGGAGCCTGACGGCTTCGGCGTCCAGGCCCGGCCACCTACTACCAGGGCGCCGCCTGGCGCAGTGACGGTCAGGGTAGCTGTTGCAGTGCCTGCCGCAAAATCGGCCGATTCTGCTTGGGTCACAGTAACCGCAAATGCGCCTGTTGCGTTGATTGTGGCGGTGCTTCCTGCCACAGTCAGCTTAGCAGCTGATAGCGTAGTGGAATACGTCAGAGCTCCCGTGCTATTGGAACTAGCCGATAGGGCAACCGGTGCAATCCGGAGCGGATTGTATTGATACGACTGGGCCGGGATATTGAAGACAATGGTCGGCGCGCCCTTGGTCACCGTAAACAAAGCCGTTGCGGTGCTGCTACCGTAGAGGCCTGAGGCCTGCTGTACGGCAGTAAATGTCGCAGTTCCGCGGCCAGTAATCGTAACAGTATCTCCGGAAATGGTGGCCACGGCGGGGTTATCACTCGAATACACGAATGTTCCCGGGCTATCTGACTTGGGAGGTGTCAAGGCGAAAGGGGCACTGCCGTAGGTTTTTGCAGGAACGGACCAGGCGCCCAGCGTAGGAGCTTTCGACAGCGCACTCGCTTGCAGGGTACGCGAGACGGAAGCACCCTTCGTTGATGTCGCGCTAACCACGCCGGACAGCGCTCCGTCGGTAGACGGCCTCACGTTCACGATAATGGTGCAAGCCGCGTTCGCCGAAAGAGAAGTGCCAGCTGCACACGTTCCGCCAGCATAGGTGAAGCCCGCACCGGAGACGGTTGGCGCCGCTTTGACGGTGTCTGCAATCGGGGCGGTATTTCGCAGCACGAAGGTGCGAGCAGTATCCGCGTTCACAGGCACAATACCGTAGTCTGCGCTAGGCGCAGCGTCGAACGTGAACGAGGGAGCCGGTGCCGAGCCTGTCAGCGCCAGGCGCACTGGTCCGTTGACAAGTGTCCCGGAAGACTCGAGAACGGCATCTATCAGCGTCCCTGGCGAAGCTGGAACATACTTTACGGTGATTGCGCATGTGCCACCTGGTGTGACCGTCACCGGCGCGCCGTTCGTACCGCAGGCGTTTGAGAGCAAGGACAAGCCGGCACCACTCACGGATGTGACCAGATTACGAACGGACGCGTCGCCAGTGTTCTTGAAGGTAAAGCTGCGCTGAGCAGATGTGCCCGGTTCTACCGTCCCGAAACTGGTCGAGGTAACAGCAGTCAACACACCAGATGCGGCTGTTCCCTTACCTGCCAAGTCAAAGTAATGCTTGCCACTGTCGCTCAGGAGGGCAACGCCCCCTGTGCGCGGGCCGCTCTGGCTCGGAGCAAACTGTAGGCTGAGCGTGCAGTACTCGCCGGGCTGCAGCACACTGCCGCAGTTGTTCGTCATGCGGAAGTCATCCGGGCCATCCAGGAGAGATAGCCCCAGAATGGTCAGTGGCCCCGTGCCTTTGTTGCTGAACTTGACGTTGCGCACCGCGCTTACCTGGCCGTACTCGGTGGCCAGGAAATTGATAGCGTAGTGGGTAAAACCATCTGGCGTCGCTACTGGCGTTACGGTGCCAGGCGACCCGTCTCCCGTGTCCGGAGTCGGGTCCGGAGCAATATCAGCGACCGGTTTAGTGCCTTGTCCCGACATGCTGATGAAGTAGTCGCCCAACGAGCTCGTAACCGCCCAGGTGCCTGCGCTACCGTTGGTTGATTTCGGCGTCATTTTGAGGGTGACCGTGCAGCTGGCGCCGGCTGCCAGGGAATTACCGCAGTCGTTCGATTGCGAGAACTCGGTTTCGCCCGATACGATGCTGGCGCCCGTAATTTCCGCTTGCTTGTTCGTCGGGTTGCTCAAGACGACATCGACAGTTGGAGCGGATTGCCCAACGTTAGTGGGCGCAAAGCGCACCGAAGTTGGCGACAACGTCAGTTTGGGCGCCGCACCTACGCCGTCAAGGGCAACGCGTACTAGCGTCGAGCCATAGCCAACTGCAGTGAGTTCCCCGTGAAGAGTGCCCGCCGTTGTGGGGGTGAACCGGACGGTAGCCGTGCAGCTGGCGCCGGCGGCAAGCGTCGTTCCACAATTGTTGGATTGGTTAAATGCACTGCGGCCCGACACGACGTCAATACCGTCAAGGGGCAGCTCGTCCGTACCCCGATTGGTAATCGTGACAGACTGGTCCGGCGCGGACTCGTTCAGCCAGGTTGAAGGGTACTGGAGTGCAGACGGGGACGCTGCAACCGAGATAGCTCGGCCTGTGACGTCCACGGTTGGCGAACCTGCGTTATCAGAAGTAATTTGCAGCGTTGCAGCAAAAGGCCCCGTGCTGTCAGGCGTGTACTGCAGCGATACCGTGCAGGACTGCATCGACGAGAGCTTGTTGCCGCAGTCGCTTGAGTCCACGGCCAAGGCAGTTCCGGTTGACTGGAATGACAGTCCCGTCACCAAGACGTTTCCGGTATTGGATAGGGTTACATTACGCACGGGCGTCGAATCAGGGAAGACAATGTTGCCAAATTGGATGCTTGCCGTGCTGAGCGAGAGGGCCACCTTTTGGCCTGTGCCGGTCAAGCTGATTGCGGTCGAATCCCCCGCTGCCGGCGTAACCCTCAGTTCACCCGAGCTATCTGCAGTTCCCGTTGGGATGAAACCAACGGATACGATGCAGGAGCCGCGGGCTGGAATAGACGTTCCGCAGTCGTTCTCTTGCTGGAATACGTTTGGCGATGTCGTGATGGACTTGAGCCCCATCGCGATAGCGCCAGGGTTGGTCACTGTCACTGACTTGACCGCACGCTGGCCAATATCGACGCGGCCGAAGCCTAGGGAGGTGGGGGAGAGCGCCGGGCGGGCATCCTGTCCTTGGCCCGCGAGTGCAATATGGTATGTGCCAATGCTGCTCACGAGCGACCAGGTGCCGTCGAAGCCAGCTGCAGCCGTTGGCGTCATCTGGAGAGAGACAGTGCAGTTTGCGCCGGCGCCAAGCACCGTGCCGCAATTGTTCGACTGGCTAAAGACCGACTGTCCGCTGCTAATACTCATGCCCGTCAAGGCCACCGAATTGCGGGTCGGATTGCTGAGCGTCACGTCAATTGGCTGCGACGGTTGGCGGATGTACGAGCTCGGGAACGCCACCGACGTGCGCGAAAGCGAAAGCCAGGACGGTAGGCCCGTTCCGGTCAGCGGCACGTTCACCAAACCGGAGCCGTAAGCCGCTACGCTCAAGGCTCCGTTGGATGCGCCAGCAGAGCGGGGAACGAACTTAACGGCCACCATGCAGCTGCTACCTGCTCCCAGGCTTGTGCCGCAGTTGTTGGCCTGCAGGTAGTCGCCTGCTGCGACGCTCACGCCGTCCAGAGGTACCTCATCCGGGCCTGCGTTGGTGACAGTAACCGCTTGGTTGACGGTACTTTGGCCCACTTCAGTATCTTCAAACGTGAGGGATGTCGGCGAAGACGTCAATTTGACGACTGCACCAGAGAGCGAGACAGTGGCGCTACCTGCATCCGAAAGGATTTGCAGGCTCGAGGAAATGACACCCAGACCGCTTGGGGTGTACCGCAGCATTAGAGAGCAGCTCTTGTTCGCGCCCAGGATAGCCGTGCAGTCACCGTAATCAATGGCCAGGCGAGAGTCATTGTTCGATACTGCCAGGCCGGTCAGCGGGATGTTTCCGCTGTTGACGATAGAGACCGAGCGGGACACGGTTCCAGATGGCCAAGGTAGGGCGCCGAGGCGAAGCGCGGTGGGAGAGACCAACAGCATGGCTTGCTGACCGACGCCTTCAAGCGCCAGGGGTGTAGAAGCACCTTCGCTGTCGACGCGCACTCGGCCGCTGCGTGCGCCCGCGGATTTGGGCGTAAAGGTGACTGTTACCATGCAAGATGCCTGAGGCGCAATGGTGTCGCCGCAGTCATTGGACTGCTGGTATACGTCGGAACTAACGTCGATGCCAAGGCTTTTTACCGTAATCGCTTTGGCGCTCGGATTGCTCAGGACGGCCGTCTTGGTGGCGCTTTGACCAACCATCACTTCAGCAAAGTTCAGCGTACTAGGCGAGATAACTGGCACCGGCGCGTCACCAGCACCTTTGACGGTCCCTTGAAGCATCAGATGGCCGCGGACCTCTGCTTGTGCGCCCACTACCAGGTCATATGCTGGCGCTGTTCCCGCCTTAAGCGCGGTGAACCCGACATGCAGATTGCACGATGCGCCTATTTCCAGCGTCGAGGGACAATCACTGGAGACCGAAAAATCCGGGTTTGAAGCGAGCCCCGTCAGTTCCGCCGGCGCGGTACCCCGATTTGTCAGCACGGCAGTCTTGTTGGCATGAGCCCCGACATCGAGCGCGTCAAACTGCAACGAGCTCGGCGAGAATGCCAAGACGGGTACGATAGCCGGGTCCTTGTTCACCTTGGCGTAAAAGGTAAGCGGGATTGCAGAGGTGCTCGGCAGCTCTGTTGCACCGACTCGCAAAGTCACGCTGTGTGTTTTCGGTACATACGAGGAGAAACTCGCAGTAACAGTGCAAGACGCTTTCTCGGGTAGTTGAGCAGGGCAGTCACTCGTAATGGAAAACGCGTCTTTAGATGTGAGGCCTGTCAGCGCGGCTGGCGCGTTGCCGGTGTTTTTTAGTGTTGCAGACGTGCTCGCTTGCGCGCCCGGGCCCAGCTCTCCCAGGTAGACGGGAGACTCACTCACCTGCAAGCGAGGCGCGATACCTGTGAACGGTTCTACGGTTGCCAGCTGCACCGCGACGGGTGCGTCGATTTCAGCTGCGCCAAGCGACAGGCTGTATCGAACGCCAGGCTGTACTGTCGTCGGGGTGACGGAGATAGTGCAGGAGCTAGAGGGTTTGAGCAGGGTGGGGCAATTGTGCTTTATTGCAAAATCGTCACTATCTCCGATGCTCGTCAAGGTGGCTGGGCGAAAGCCTGCATTTGTCAGCAACACATTCTGGCTTACCGGTGCTGCGTTCTCTTCTACCTCAAACTGCAAGATATCGGTAGAGACTAGCAGCTGCACTGGTTCGTCGTCGAGCTCCACATCACCATCACCCGCACCCGGCGCCGTTTTGGTTGGCTTCAGGTCACGAAGGGGAATCCGATACTCCGTTGCCAGAACAGGCTGGATGGTCAGGATTCCCGCGAGAAGATGAGTGATGAAAACGCTGAAGCGGTTATGGCGAAGAAACATTCGATTATCCAGAGGTACGGTTTGTGGCCGAGGTGACTTTTCAGGGATGTATGGGTCACCAAGATATAGCGCACCACGTTTATTGAGGCTCGAGCGCTCGTCTTAAAATGTCTTCGTCTGGCCAAGCGGTTGTGCCTGCCCTCAGACAAGAAAAAACGCCTACCGAGAGGTAGGCGTCTGAATGGATTAGTGCGTGAACTGTTCTGAATCGCTCTTGCGCTCGGGTGGGCAGTAGCAGCCCTTATTAGCGCTTTCCTGGTCGTCCGGAGCTGATGCGGCCATCTCCAGGAGGTCGTTCATGTCTTGGTGAAGCTTTTCGTCTCGCATCTTGGCTGCGTCAGCCCGGATAAGGGTACGCACTTCAACACGACGCGCATCCGTCTTTCGAGACTCGGCTACTGCGTCCGGATAGCGCCAGTGCGGGCAATCCACCTTGCATTGCCCGTCGGCATGCAGCGTAGCTGCCATATCACAGCCGTCCAGGTCGTTCTCGTCCAGCACACATCCTTCGGAGCCGTCGTCACCGTCGATGAAGCAGCGGCGGTCGTCGTCTTGCTCTGTTCGCATATCCGTCCTTAGTTCGGTGCGATTACGCGGCGGCGCCGGCGGAGACCTCTGCGGTCTTGCGCGACGCGCGTTTGGCGGCCTGTTCGGCTGCTTTCTTGCGTTGGTCGTAGACCGTCAGCTTGGGCATCATGCGCTGCATCCACTGGTTCAGGCGATACAGGTCCTCGATTGGCAGGGCGTTCCAGTAGGTGGTCACCAGGCCGCCGGCGAAACCGTCGGTGATGACGCCTTCCTCAGTAAATCCCTCGAAGGTGTCCAGAACCATGCCGCCGCGCAGCGTGTATGACTTATCGGTCAGCTTGCCATTTTCGTCGCGGGGCACCCAGACCTTCAGGGCTTCACGACGGTCGGTGGCCGGGTGCTTGACGTATCCGGATTCCCAGAAAAAGCCTTTTACTTGTGCGAGGATGGCTGCGACCAGCGCTTTACGCTCTTTAGCAAATTGTGCAGGAGTCATGTTTTTCCTTATGAGTAATCGGTTGGGTCAGATGGCCAGCATGTCTTGTGCTTCAGTCGACATTTCGCGCAACTGTTCCAGGATTTCCAGAACTTTGCTACCGGCGACCATCACCTCGAAGCGCAGCAGGTTTTCCAGGCCGTCGCGGTCCGCCAGGTCGGTCCAGGTCAGGTTGTAGGTGCGGCAGCCTTGGCGAACGTTTGCAAAACCACGCTTGGCGCCTTCTTCGTCCACATTACCCAGAGTCAATTGAATGCGTTCCGGCGTAGCGCTGACAACGATTTCTCGCCACAGGTGGTCGCGCACCAGACTGCTCATGCCAGAACGCGAGTGGCGCTGCTGTTCTTCGCGTACGCGGGCAACTTCTTCGTCGCTTTCGAGGCAAACGATTTTCTTGATGGTGATGCTGTTCATGGCTTGTCCTTGTTGAAATTGTCCTATCAAGGTGTAGCCACGGCCCCCTGCAGCGATTTCGCGGCCGCAAGAAAAACGCCCACCTAGAGGTGAGCGCTGTGAAGAAGAGGTAGGTGGCCAGTCGCCCGGAGCTTAGTCGCGGTCGTACACGACTTCCAGGCCATCGAAGTTCTTGGTGAGAACCGTGCCTTCTCGGTCGAAGAGGATAGGGAAAGTACCCGGCACGTCGGGGATAGTGACCTCCGCCAGAACCACATCGTCGTGCACCGCGTTAATCTTGGTGACCTTGGCGGTGAAGCTTCCCAGGCCATACATGACGCATAGCTTCAGGGGCTCTTCCACGTCCAGGCGGTCGGGGTACGAGAAGCCTGGCTGCTCGCCATTGGGGCCGAAGAGTCGAATCATCTCTTCTTCGGTCTCTACTCGGGAGTTGCCCGGGCCGCAGAAATTGTGCGACAGAAGGTCTTCTGCCGTCGTTCCCATTTGAGAGCTGGTGCCGGTCTTCTCGATGCGTGCCAGTCGTGCCGGCAGTTCATCAAGCGCCTTATAGCCGTAGCGCTCCACGATGTAACGCTTGAGCTCCGGCAGGGTCAGCAATGGAGACAGCGGGCCGTCCGAAACAGTCGTCCAGTCCATGTAGCGGTCACCAAACTTGGCGATGATGTGTCCCATTTTGTTCCTTTCTTTCAGTAGATGTCCTGAATCCTATAGCCAAGCGGCCATCGGGCTGGCAGTGCCCGGCGATGGTGAGCAAAATTGTGGACCAGAAAACGCATTCTCGGACGAACGTGAGAACAGTTGTGAACGGGATGCCTATTGACTCACCGTTAGCCCAGGCTATAGCAAGCTTGGCAACGAGTATACGGGTGCGGTAGCATGAGCAACTACCGGAAAATGCCGGTGTTCGGGACGTACTTTTCACATGGCCAAACTTGACACCAAAGACCTGGGGTTTAATCAGCTGCCCCATTACAGCACGCATGCTATCGAATTCTTTACCGAGCAGGCAAAGACGCTTTCAAGCGCGGGCATACCGGTCGATTGCGAACTCTTGATTTGCGACTTACTCAAGGCATCCATCAAGTTTCTTCTGCCGGACAACGGCTATCTGTTTGCTGACCATGACTTCAAGCCGTCCATGTTCGAGCTCTTGCGTCTGCCGTATCCGGTGTGCGCGCTAGAGTACACCGCAACGCTCGACCTCTATGCGCAAGGGTCAGGCCTAGCCCACGCCGCTAAACGTATTGCACTTTGCTTTGACCCGAAGCAGTTGCCTCAGGCGCAAGCCGCGCAGCTCTCTCGTTTGTGTGGGCCAGATTTCCTGGGCAAATTACCAGAACGCTCTCTGGCAATTATGGCAGTCTACGAGGCGAACGGTTCCTGGGGCGCGGCAATTGGCCTAGTGGTCCTAGACCTGGACGAGAACAAGCCTGTCCGGTTACGAGATACGTCAACTGACGCCCTTAGTGACTTGGCTAATCGTGTTGGAATGAAAATTCACTCTAAGCCATCGGACCACGGGCTTCCAGTGACGTTCTGGGCATTTCTGAGCCGGACCCGCTTGATTGGCCAGAGCGATAAGCGGGCTCAGGAAGCGCTGTATATTGACTCCATTGACGAGGTGCGCGCTTGTTACGAATTTCTCGCGGCTATCAACTGCTCCAACGTTGGCACGCAGGATGTGCCGGCGCCGTCGATGCTGAACGACAAGCGTAAGAAGAAAGGGAAGACGCTCTTTTATCCATACAAAGTACTCGACCTGTCGCCGGTGTCAGAGTCGGGCTCGAAAGGGAGTAGTGGGTCGCATGCTTCACCTCGTGCGCACCTTCGTCGAGGACACATCCGCCAGCTGGGTGAGCGCGCGGGGAATAAAGTCCTCTGGATTAACGCCACCATGGTCAATGCGAAAACGGATGGCCCGCCGGTGTCGACTGTCTACAAGGTGCGTACCTGAGAGCAGGGTCTGCTGTATTCGTTTTCTACACGAATGAGGACAACCTCTCAGGAGCCAACATGAAAATGCAGCAAACCGCGACACCCGTCACATCGTTGAGCCCGGGCGCCAAGGCGCTAAGCGAATCGTTCGAGGGCATCGCCAGGTATCCTTTCCTGGTGTCACCATACAACGACCTGCCAAGCGACGACTGCCTCATCCTCGTCAACGGCATTTCGTTTCAAGGCAGTGAGGTAGTAACGCGCCTCGCGGCCGAGCTCGGTTGGACGACGCCGACCGAAAACAGCGTGCGCTGGTCCGCATCCTGGTTGAAAGAGCTGAAGAAGACGGGACGCTTAGGCCGCTTCTACGGTTTTGTGAAGAATTACAACCGCCAAGCTGCTGAGCTCCGAGCTAAGCAAGCTGCATGATTGAAAAGCTCCCTGACCGGGAGCTTTTTCTTTGTCGGAGAGGCTACTAGAAGCGCCAGGCGGCACTTTCGTCGAGGCCTAGTACATGCGCGCTTACTGACCGGTCCCGGTCAGCGTGAAGGTAGTGCCTAGCAGGCTCAGTGTGGCCGAGCGCGTGCCAAGTGCTGTAGGGGAGAAGGTGACTTTCACCTCACAGCTGCCATTCTGCTCGACGTTGACGCAGCTATTATCGACCCGAAAGTCGCCCGGGTTGGCGCCCGTCAGCGGCTGCAGCTCGACCGAACCGGGAATGTTCCCAAAATTGTAGATGTCGAACGTCCTGGAGCTTGACGCGCCCACAGCGGTATTTGCAAACGTCTGGGTCGCCGGCGGGTAGCCATTGAATACGAATGCGACGCCCAGGCCCGCGCCCATCATCTGGACGGAGAACGAATTTGCAGAGCTCATCACAGTTACCCAGCCCCATTGCGTGCCCAGCTCCGTCGGGGTGAAGCTTACGGAGATGTTGCACTTGGCGCCGACACTCAACTTCTTCCCGCATGTATTCGTTTGATTAAAGTTCTCACGCCCAAGCGCAATGTCAATGCCGGTAATGTCTACCGGGCCAGTGCCTGTGTTGGTGAGGCTGAAGGTGTAGACAGGTCCGGTGGTGTGAAGCAGCGTTGCGGGGAACTCATAGCCCCACTCAAGTCCATCAGGGACCGAGAGGAAGCCTTCTCCGTCGCCGGCGGGTAATTCACTGCTGTTGTTCGACAGCAGCGGAATTCGGTATTGCAGCTTGTCAGCAGCATTGGCGGTAGCCGACACATTGCTGAGCGCCGCGGCCAGGATTGCAAGGAGCGCTAGTTTGTTCATGGGTACATTGGCGTAGAAATCTGGTTTAGCGACTACCCTTAGCTGGTTGGAGCCGCCCACATCGGGCCGACCAGTGCGAAGGTTGACTACTTACTAAGCGTTTGTTAGGCTACTAAGCAACGGGGCGGGTGTCCCTGTGCTGTCTCCCTTTGGCGCGCCTCTCGGCCACACCTCTTCTGAATACGCTGACATCAGGTTCTCCTTTCCGTCGGCCATGGAGACTCGTCGACCAAACGAGGAGAGACTCATGCGTATCAACTTCAAAACCGCGTCGGTACCGACCCGCGCGGCCAAGCGACTCAAAGCCGCCTTATCCATCAAAGACTCGACTGCCAAGGAGTGGACGGCGCAGGTGTACGGGTATCGAAACTGGCATGACTTGGTGCAGGCCTTAGACACGGCCGGCGTATCGCCCTTGGATGAAGACTGTCCTCCAAGCGAAGTAGCTGCCCGCAGGCGGTATCAGGTGGCGCAGCTGCAGGCGTGTATGGCCAAAGACCGTGTTGCACCTCGGCTCAGTGCTGCTGCACTCGTAGACTGCTGGCAGCCTTCTGCCGGGTATCCGAATCAGAAGTTGCGTATTTTGCAGGCGGACGAACGCCCCGAGCGCGCGGCGGCATTTTTGGGACTGGACCATCTCCTATTCTTGCGAGACCTTAGCCCAGGACTTTTGGCGGGCGTACCATCACGGTGCGCCGGCTGGCTGGATAAGGAAGCTTGCTCAATTGCGCGCGGACTGATGAGGAAAGGGAGCGAAGACGAAAAACGCTTTGCGCGGGCCGTACTCGAGGAGCTCCATGCCCAAGGTAGCTCGGCAGGCACACTGCATCTGGCAATCAGTCTTCTTTTGGGCGCAGGGGGAGAGCAGGACGAAAAACGTGCTGACACGCTCTTTCTGGCTCTGTTGACTGGCGCTGACACGCCTGAGAATATTCGTGCGGCCGCAGCAGACGGACGCTCCGCTGTCCTGGGCCGAGGTGACGACTGGCCGGCCGACATCTCGAAAGCGCTTGCAACTTGGGAGCAGAAAGCATTGGCGGGAAGTCCCGTTCACGCCTACCGACTGGGGCTCGCGTACGACCAGTTTAAGCCGGCTACACAGGAAGCGCGAGGTGACCTGGCCAAAGCGGTGAAGTTCTACCGGATGGCCGCGGAGAATGGCCACACGCCGGCAGCGGGGTGCTTGGGCTTCATCTTGTCGGGGAATCGAGACCTCTGCGAGTATCCGGGAGAGGGCGAGATTTGGCTGGAGCGCGCGGCCCAGGGTGGAGACCGGCTTGCCCTGGAAGTCGGAGCAAAGGTTGATGTTGCTGTGGCGCAGTTGGCCGCGATGCCGAAAGCTGCAGCGAAGGCACAAATCATGAATCTCGTGGAGCGGCAAATTCCGAAGGCTCAACGCGGAGAGCCTGAACTTGACCCAGTACTGGGGGAAGTGGTCCTTCTTCCGCCGGCATTGTGGGTCCAGCTGTCGACCGGATTTCTTTTTGAGCGCAAAGAAGATGTTTTCGAGCGTATCGAGGGCGCTTACCTCGCTCCAACCGTCATGGCAACGTATCCGCGAGGCGTTGACGAGGCGTTTGAGCGAATGGGCTGGGTCCAGCATCACGGCGAGTTGCTCGAATACTGCAACGCCCATGTCCGCGAAGAGCGAGACGACCGACAGGGTGTCCGGTAGCCGCCTCTAAACGAAAAACGGAACCCCTTGGGGTTCCGTTGTAAATTAAGGCAGTGCTGAGGCGCTCAGCACCGGTATCAGTCTATGTCAGCAGCCGCAGCAGCCTTCCACATGCCAGTACGGCTCAGGCTTGCCGGCTTGCGACTTCGCGTACGCGGCGCGACTTTCCTGTTCTTTCTTGCGCGCCTCGGCGAGACGCTTTTCCAGGGATGCCTGGTTTTTCGTATCCGTCTCGGTCTTGAGCAGGTTCTTGCAGCAAACCGGACAGTCCGTCAGGCCGTAATACGATGTCATCATGTACCGGCCCCGCTGGAAGAACAGTCCGACGTCGACGTAGCCAGACGTGCTGCGGTTCAGGTCCTTGAGAGCCGGCTTGTGAATCTTGTGCACATTGATGCTCGAGTCACAGTGCGCACACTTCTTCGTTTTAGACTTTTGGCCCTGTGCTCGTTCCAGAATACGGTAGTCAAACTCGTTGACTTCCTTCTCGAGTTTGGTGGCCCGGTCAAGGAGGTCTTGTTGGGCTTTCGTGACCGGCCAAACCTTGCTGAAGTCGCCGATGCGAAACGCCAGCACACTGCCGCGTTTTTCGAGATGCTTGTCGCAGTAAGCCTGCGCCTGTGCGTGCGTGAATGTGCCGTTGACGATGTGAAGACCGTCATTGGAATTCCAGTTACCGCAGTACGCGTCTGTTCCGCCTTCGCGGGCCATCTCGTACAGCTCATCCTGGTACCATTCCTTGAGTTTTTCCGGAGTCAGTTGACCGTCGGCGTGGCGGGAGATATTGACTGCACCCATGTATGTCCTCTCTGTTGAAAATTAGCTCAAGCGCTTGTGTCCTACCCAGTGTAAAAACCGGCTGTTCACTGCGTTGAGGGGAAGAGAAGACGACGAGAGCGCCTCCAGGCGCTCTCGTAGGGTCTAGATGAGGCTATCAGCCCGGGGCCATTCCAAACATCAGCATTGGAAGGAAGAAGATTGCTGCAGCCACAATGATGCCTCCCAGCAGCCACATGGCGTAGAACTCCTGCGCGACCGTATCAGGTTCGCACGCGGCACGAACGTCAACCTGTTGGTCTGGGTTAGCTACGCCAGCCCTGTAGAGCTGGTCATGTTTTTGCCGTGCGGCTGCGCAGTTTTTTAGAATTTCGCTGTTGTGCTGAGCGCTAGCTTGTTGCTCTTTTGCTTGCTGCTGCTCTTGAGCCTTCGCCTTGTTCTTCGCGTATTCCGCGTCACCGTGGTGCAGCACGTACGTGTCAAAGGGCTGAAACCCGGCAAGGCAGGCGATGACCGCAACGAGTGCAATTTCCTTGTATTTCATGATGACCTTCTAGAGGAGAATGGTCACCTGTAAGCACCTCGTTTAGCCCCTTTATGGTGATGCTGCTATGTTAGTGGGCAAAAAAAGCAGCGCACAATGTGCGCTGCAGAATGGGCATCAAAAGAAACCGAGGTCAGTTACCCCGATTTGAGTTCTAGACTGCGTGGACTGATATGTATCGGTCACCTGGTCAAGCGCCGGCCGGAATGGTCAGCGATTTCAGTTCATCGACCACTTCACGTGCACTTGCGACTACCTTGGTAGGGCCTGTTCCGTAACCAGGTTCTGGGCCGGTATGAAGGCCATAACCTTGGTTTTCCCTAACTTCAACGGACACGCCCTCGAGCGAGTCTGTGAAGTCTAACCAGCAAATAGGCAACTTCGTGCCATCACTGATAAAGTTTGCGGTAGGCATCTCAGCCTTCAGCAGCTGGGTCAATTCGTCGTACAGGCTCATGGTTCGCTCCTTCGCGCAAGAATACGGATATTCTACTGTTACTGGGCAGCCGCCGGGTCTTCTGGTCTGGCGAGTACTTCGCCGACAATGCGGTGGTGACTTGGCAGGCCGCCGCCCTCAACTGAAGCACGGCTCCATAGCTGTCCATTCTGGTCGATGAGCATGCCCGCGGCAGAACGTTTCTCGAATCGACCGTGCCAAGTGCCGATATCTGGGTCGCATTCGGAGCAGAGCGCAGGCAGCTTGTCTAAGGTGGTACGGCTCCAGTAATTGCAGCAGGCGGTGTTTTCGACACAACCACACTGGGTGCAAGCGAATATTGGCATGCTCAAGCTCCTTGAAGGGTGCCAGCGGAAGCAGGAGCTCCCAGAAGGCTTTCGGCCCAGGCGCAGAAGCGTTCACGCGTGAGCTTGCACGCTTTCTTGCCGTAGATGCCTTGGTCGAAAGGGACAAACGTCTTGGTTACGATAGCATGCTTGCCGTACGTGGAAATACGCAGGTCGCCGCCCCAGCCTCCTTGCCACCAGAGCGGGGCCAAGCAGAAGAGTTCCATGTCCCAACGCTCGTCCGACTCTTTGTGTCGTAACGACCACTTGACCAGAAGCTTGCCCGAATTCGGCTCGTAGGTTTCACGGCCGAGAATCTCGAACCCATATGCCTGCGCTATTTTGGCAGCTGCCTTATTCAGGCTAAGCCGTTGGGCTGGCGTGCCGGTAGGCTCAGTTGTGGTGCTTATGTTCATCCTAGGCTCCTGTTACTTCGATTGCTGTCTGAGCAGGTCCGCTGCGAAGGCGCTCAGTTCCTGGCGACTGAAGACAACACACTCCGTCATACGCGTGCCAGAAGTGCCCGGCGTTGGCAGCTCCAGCTCGTCAAGACGGCCATGGCGCAGCGCCTGGTCAAACAGCGCCCGGTCCTCTTGCGTGTATCCCGGAAGCGTCTGTCGCGCCAGAGCGACGTAAGCCCGGGTGAGCAGCTGGTAAGCCGCCTGCAGCTCAGGTACCGTTGTCGCTTGCCTGAACAGGCTGTAACCCGGGCCGATGGCTTCTCGAATTTCGCTGTACAGCGCGTCGTTTGGGCATGTCTTGCGCATCTGCGTCAGCTGACCCGAGATGACATCAAGCAGGGCGTTGTAAGCCGCGTGCTGAGACGTCCCCGAGTGGGCTGCGCTCACGCGCTCGAGCACATACGCCCAGGTCGCGCGCACGGTACTGTTCATGAGCTGCATGAAGCCGGCAGCAGGCTCAGCGGCCTGGATGGCTGCGCGAGCCACTTCTGCGTCGCGAATGTAGTCTTGTTGCATTGGTCCTCCCTGTGAATTTGTGTCCTTGCCGCGTATAGGGAGCCCAAAGAAAAACAGCGCACCGGAGTGCGCTGTCAGAATAGGTCAAAAGAAGAGTTTTTTCAAAGGACCTGTCCGTTTTGCCGTTAGGCCGGCTGGACTTGGCCGGTGGCCTTGAGCTTGCGGATGTTGGCGTGAATGTTGCCCACATCCGGGTCGCCGTCAGCGGTCAGCGGAAATTCGCTGGCGTAGGCGATTCGGGCGGCCTCGAGTTCGCTCACGCGCCGGCGTAGGGCATCGACTTCTTGCTGCAGCCGTGCGTTCTGCATTTGCAGGTCAGGTTCTTGCGAGCAGGCCAGCTTCAGAAGCGTTTCCTGAATCGACGTGAAGACCTTGTTGAAGTCACGCGACGACTCCGCCCGGCGCAGGAAATGAATGTGCGGGAACATGACCAGCTGGACGTCGTTCAGCAGTTCAGTTCCGGCGCCCGAGTTGCGCTGAATGGCCACTTGCACCGTGATGAAGCTCAGGAGGCTGTAGGTCGCCTGGGAGCTGAAGTTCTCAGCCAGCACCACGTCTTCGAGGTGCGTTTTAAGTTGTTCGACGACGGTGGCATTGAATTTTTCGGCAAAGCCTGACACGAGAACTGACGCTGCGAGGGCTGCACGTGCGGTGGCCTGATTTCGGTTGCGGTCTGGTTTCATTGTTTTTCCTTGAAGTGCGTATTTGAGGGACGACTTAGTCGACGTGTGGCAGGTCGGTTTTTGCCAAAGCGATGATGTCGTGCTGAAGCGCTTGGTAAGCAATTTGCACGTCCTCTGCCGTATTGAAGCGACGCATGAGGAGGACGTTCGGGTACAACGCTTCGTGGATTTCGACGTACATAGTGGCATCCGCGAACACGTTCCGATGTTGCGCCAGGATTGGAACGACCATTGCCAGCAGGTCGATGTAGGCCGCCTCCAATGCAGTGTGGCCGGCGACAACAACACGTTCCAGCCGAAACGCAAGCTCGTCGATTTGCTTTTCCGAGTGAAATTGCACAGCAAAGTTCTGCACTAAAGCGGTCGAGGCGAGTGCCGCGCGAACGGTCTGGAATGCGTGCTTACGAGTTTGCTGCATGGAAGTTCCTTAAATAAGTTGGCCTACCAGGGTATAGCCAGACGAGTTGTTGCAGCAAGGTGGCATGTAATAGATTCCCGGTGGAAATTTTCTTTGAATTCTGCTAAAATGTATGCCCTATAAGGATTTGTATCATCTGAATGCTCTCGAACGAAGCATTCGTGATATTTAAATAATCCCACTATTTCAAACGTCCGTGGCTAAGCCACGCGTAGTGGAACCACCTTCCTTCACTGGAGCACGGATAATGAAGAAAATCAGCATGCTGATTTTGCTGGCGCTTGTCGCGCCTTCGCAAGCCAGCACAACCCTTTTGGGCTGGTCAGAGCCCCTAATGGTCCCCACTTACCTCACCGAAGTACAAAAACAGGTGAGTGTTGAGTCCAATCGGCGGCACCGTGCCGGCTCTGTAAGCGAGGGAACATGAAACTTCTTGTCGCAACCGGAAAACCCGTAGTCTCCCGCTGGATTGCCAAGACTGTGCAAGCGACCTGGCCTAACGCTGAGGTGACATTTGTTCACTTGGTTCCGTATGGCAATCTCAGGTTCAGCTACCCGCGGGGCTTGAAGCTTCAGGACTATCCCCGTATCGCGGAGCCGGCTTATAAGCTCAATGCCTGTGCAAATTGGGCGTGTCGGCCTTTGAGCGTGGCCAGCGACAGCGCCCTCACCGTGGTTAGCATGCGCCTGGAACTATTCGCAGAAGCGGACCTTATCGTTTTCGCCGGCGACCCCAGCCACGCGGAGGCTGGCGCATTCGAAGTGATTATGCGCGAAGTCTTCGGTGATGACCGCGCAATGGCTTGTCCCGCTGTGGAGTTGTATGGGTTTGACGAGAAAGGCCTCAACCGCTCATTTGCCAACCTGCGCCCGGTTGGTGAGCTATTCGCCCAAACGCTACAGTACGGCCGCATCAAGCGGTACTTTGACTTCAATTGGAACATGAACGCCCTTACGGTTATGGGCGACGCGATGCGCCGTGCGGGTGTCTCGGCGGATGCGCCTCCGTTGTCGAAGTATGCGCTGCAGCTTTTGTACGAACTGCGCCACGAGGCTCCTTGCGCCGATAACGTCATTCATCAGAAGATGAATGACTGGAAGGGTACGGGCCGCTACCAGTACGCGAAAGGGGAGTGGCGCCCGAGATTAGGCAGTGCGGCGTCTCGAAGCCAGATTATCGACAATCTGACGGAAGCGGGTCTGCTCGTACGCGTTGACAACGTCTCCGGTGTCAAGCTGACGGTTTCTCCGCGTGCCCATAAGCTCCTGGAGCTGCTGCACCGCGATTGCCAAGATATGGATATTCCGTTTCGCATTCACGCCTGGTGCGAAGAAGGGGAGGCGGCCAAGCCGGCCATCGACCGCTATATCAAGACCGTTTTCGGGAAGCAGCTGCGCTTCTCCGGTAAGTGACTCAAGACTGGAACAACCATGACCAAAGTTGCCGTTACTGACGCCAATGCTGTGCCCTTCAAAGAACGTCTTCTCAACAATGGCGCTGTGGAACGCACCGTGAAGATTCGGGGAGGTCAATACCGTGGCCACGTGCTTCGATTTACGAAGCACAGCGACGACCGTTACACAGTGTACGGGCTATCCTGCTTGCCATACGTGTGTATCAGCATTGAACGCCGGCACTCCTGGCAAACGGAGGTGCCTCTGCATGACTCCTGGGCCCGGTTCACCCTGCGACCCGAACACGAGTGGATAGCCAGTGAGCGGGTTCATGACAGCTACTATGGAACGCTTGGGGTCGGGTCAACTCCCAAAGAAGCATTCCGAAACACGTTTAACCGATTCAGAGAAGGATGGCCGGCCTAACGCCAGCATCCGTATCCGAGTGCCGGCACCACCTACCACATTACTCCGCTTAAATCGAAAGACTCGCAGGACCATGAAGACCGCTTCTGAACATCGCCCAAGTGCGCTTCCGCATGAAGTGCATCAGCTTCTTGAATTATCTCCGACTGCCGAAAACCTTGCTCAAGTCGACGCTTGGCTAGAGAATCGTGCGACCGACGCCGATTTTTGGCGGATGCTGACGGCGGCCGATACGGTGCAGCTGGAAGAGTGGGTGCTGGGTAACCGGCGAGTTCAGGCAAGCTGGGCACTCTCGGCCATTCTCTGCCTGGCAGTGACACTGTTTTTCTCCGCACATCCCCTGGAGACGTTTGACCGGGACCCGATTGCTGCGGTGTTCTTCACTCTCTTGCTCACGGGGCTCATCAGCCTGTTGGTTTTTTCGGCGCTGTTCGCGCCGTTCACTCAATGCTGGAATTTTGCTTTCAAGGTACGGGCTGCGTCGGCTCTTTCAAAGAAGCTGGGCTCGGTGTATGACGGAGAGCTGGACGGGTTCTACAAGCGGGTCAGCCACTTCCCAGCCGCCTGCCAATACATTTACGACATCAAGCGGCATCGACAGGTCCTGCGTCAGGACTTTATCGTCGCGGCCGCCTTAGTGCCTCCGGAGGTCTTGATGGCAGCTGACCACGCGACCCGCTAATTAGTGGTCAAACGCCGAACCTCGGCCACACGGGTCAATGCTGTGCGGGATGGAGCAGTGCGACAACCGTTGTCGCATAGAAGTCAGCCAAGCGCTCTAGGTGGGTACGGGGGACGTGTCGAAGCTCGCCGCGCTCCATGCGTGAGACTGCCGCATGTGACTTCTCAAACCCTAGTGCGTGCTGGGCCACGTAGAGCTGCGTGACCTTTCGTGCTTGGCGGATGCGGACCAGATTGAGCGCAAGGAAATGGCGCTGGTCTTCAGAGAGCAGCACCATTTCGTCGACGGCAACCGAGGTTGGCGGCGGGGCTTGTCTCGCCGTTGCCTCTCGCTCAGCGTTGGCGGCTTCCTGTCGCAAGTCAGCGAATGCTTTCTCTCGTGTCGTACCGCAACCCACAAACCTGGGTCGACCCTGCGCGGTCCGGACGGCGGAGGACGCGTAATAGTAGACGTCGCTGAAAAACACTTCATGTACGTCAGCGGGCAAATTCGAGTTTTCGTAGTACATGCGTCATTCTGGCCAGCGGGAATATTGCACGAATAGTACCAAACTTGCTGACGGCCTGCCCCTCCACGGAGAGGACTTGTTCAAAAATAGAGATGGTTTGAACACGTTGTCTCGATGTGTGCATCACGTGAACACGTCCTCTCGATATGTTCACGAAAAAGGCAACTTTGAACACGACAGGGGGACCTGTACAGGCGCTGAACATATCGGGTAATCGTGTTCATCCCGATGGGCTTTTTTGAACACGTTCTTACCGGTGCGTATGCGGTGCACATAGCATCCCTTCCAGGGGCCTGGCCGAATCCTGTAAGTGCAGCGCTCAAGCCTCGCGCATCAGCCGCAACAGCTCTGCGTCCAGGGCATCGTATAACGCATTCGGGTCCGCTGCCTCGAAATTATCGCCATGGTAGGCGATGCGGTATTCGCGCTTGGGGCTGCGCCGGCCAGGCGTTTCTGACCATTCCAGCGTTACGTGGTGTTCTTCACACCAGGTGTTGATGGCGCGGACCAAGCGGCTTCGCGCGGCGTCCATGGCTCGAGTGGATTCGATACGGCAGCCGGCTTGCATGCGAACGACGAGCATGCGAACTGCGAGGTGAGACTGGGATGCTACGATGATAGGCTGGTCGACCATGTTGTCCTCTAGTGAAAGTCACAGTAGATTTCAACGGCCCAGCAGCTGTTTGAAAGGCGTATCCACGCCTCGACCGGTTTGACGGTCCAACCCATGTCCAGGGACTGACGTGTCCCTGACCGTGTGACAAAAGTATACCGCGCAGCTCCGGCATTGTCACTCGCGCGTCGACACAATAAAAAACGCTCACCAGAAGGTGAGCGTTGGGTAATCAGCAGGGTCAGCCTGCATTGGCGGGTTTAGGCGTCGGGGAAAGTACCGAAGACCTGTGCAATTACTTCGTAGTCGGGTGGTGCACCCAGTTTTTCCATCTGCGGGAAATGCTCCGCGATGCGGTTACCTTGCTCGAAGCTAATTCGGCGCGCGTACGGATAACGGCGGCCGCCCACCATGACGTGGTGCTCGCCAATACTTGAGATGTTGCCAGTGGCCCAAGGGTCGCAAGGGTGGCAGTCACCCCAGCGGCTTGCGAAGACGTAGTCTCCCACTGCGAGATTGCTAGGCGCCTCAATGTTCCGGACCAGAGGTTGATTTTCCTCTTCGTACATGTCCAGTACATCGGTTTTGTTCGCCAACAGCCATTTCTTGATGACTTCGCAGCGCTGTTCGACATCGCCAGCGGCGCCTACTATGGTCGCAAGGTCTCTAGCCAGCTCATTCAGACTCATTGTTGTCCTCGATGTAGGTTTGGTGTCAGTATTCCGACAGCGGCTTGGTCAGGTGGTACGTGACCCGGGCCTTGTCGAGAGCTTGAGAATTTCGGAAATGGCACAGGTGGCAGACTGGGAGTTTACCCGGGTGCGTGCAGTCGACGCGAACAGCCGGCGCAGGTTGCACCTCGTCTCGCGCGATGTAGCCGTCTTCCTCGAGCATGTAGTAGACCTGGTCCATCTCGGTCTCGTCAAAGCCGATACCCAGCATCCATACCAGCTTCTTGTACAGATTGTTGTTCGCTTGCCCTTCAGGGGTGAGTGGCAAAATTTCGAGCAGCATGCGCATTTTGCCTGGTTTTTGCCAGTGCTCTCGCAGCTTTTCCTTTTCGTAGTTGTTCATCGCAGTTTTGGTAGTTGTCCTATTCGATGTAGCGAACGAGCTTAGCCGGCCGCCCAAATAAAACGCTCACCTGGAGGTGAGCGTTCGGTAAATCAGATGTTATTCCAGCGCGAACAGCCGGCGGCGTACAGCGTCAGCGTGTTGGCAGTCATGCGCAACACTGGCCATTGGGATTACCAGCGTCAGCATCAGGCCCACACTCCACACCGGTGCCACATGGGTGAACAACCCCAGGCCTTGCAGAAGCGCGCCGAGGATGATGCCCGCCACAGCGAGCACGGCGAAGTCATTACGCAGCGTTGGGACCAGCGGTGCGGCCTTCTCACCGGCGAACCCTGCCAGCAGAACAGTCGCGACACCCGTCGCACACCACCACCATGGGAAGGGCAGGGCGAACAACACGAGCATCAGGGCAGCACAGACGAAGGTAACGTTCCAGTAAGTTTTCATAACAATTCCTTGTAGAGGTTTAATCAAGTCCTGCTAGGTGTAGTCACCGCAGCTACTTGGCAGTGTCATGAAAGAATGTCTACTTTCCGTCCAGGAGCGACTTTCCACGTTAAAACTTCCTTTGAGGGGCATACTCACGTCCCCGGCTTGGATTGGCTATAGGGAAGAGGTAAACTTTTTTCTAAAGGACAAATCAAAATGGGCAATTTCAACTATCTCTGCGCAGCAAGTCAGCAAGTCATCCAGGAGAAGGACCGCTGCTACGTTCTGCCGATTATCCAGCAGACGAGCTACTCGGCTCGGACCCTGAAGCTCAACGGCAAGACCATTAAGGTGCCAGGCGTATCACGGCACCACTGCTACCCAGACTGCCAGTGGACGTGGCTGGGCAACTTCCTGGAAGCGACCTACACGAACCGCGGCACGTTCGAGCTGCTCAACACTGTATCGAATCAGGTCCGCATGTTCTTCCTGGCTTTCACGCTGGTGGGCAAGGCGGCTATCGCACACGATGGCAGTGTACTCCCGTCGTTTGACATCAAATCGTTCATCGCAGACAAGCACCCCATGCTGTCCGAGGCGCTCAGCGCAGCAACGCCTACCTACGAAAGTGATTGGCGCGTAATCGTGCCGGCCAACCTGGCAGAGCACTTTGAAAGCCTGGCCGCCGTGTTCGAGTACCTCTACGACGGGGTGGTCCATTCGATGGTGTACGTTGAGGCGTCCAAGGAGGACAAGACCGTAACGGCTGTGCAATTTGCCATCTACAACGGTGTGGTATTTGACAAGCTCGTTTCGATGGGCGAAGCCGAGAAGGGCGCCGCCCAGGCATTCTTCGAGAAGGCACTGCCGCAAATCGACCCCGTGCGTCCTGGCGGTCGCATTGCGGCTCTGCTGGAAGCGGTTGACGACAACGACTTCAACGAGAAGTTCGGCGAGAAGGCTGCCGAGTTCAAGGAAATGCTGAACCAGGAAATCGGTTTCGCTCTGGACCGCTTGGTTAGCAACTTGCAGCAAGCGCTGTATTACGCAGGCCACGGCCAACACGGCGAATTCGAGGAAGTGGTACACGGTCTGACTTTGAACAAGAGCACGATGCCTGTGGAGGACGCGCTTTTTGAAGCGGCTCGTGCCGTCATCGAAGCCCGTTATGCGCTCAACGCCATGGGCCGTGAACACCTGTTCATCTCCCCGATGCGCACGTGCGGTGACGAAGGCAACTGCTACGGCAAAGAGTACGCACAGTTCATCAGTGACGCTGCAGAACTGGTGGATGCGTCCAAGCCCATCCGATGGTAACTCTGTAATTCCAAGCCAGCTTTCGAGCTGGCTTTTCTTCGTCTGCGGCAAGCTTACATTGCGTGTCTAAACAGCATGGCTTCACTGGCCATGACCGCCGGATACCTCTACATCGCTCAGGACCCCTCCACGCCTTCGCAGCTGAAAGTGGGCTTTACAACGCGCCCGCCGGCCGAACGCGAGCGAGAACTCCGCGGGTGCGCCGATACGAATTTTGAAATTCTGCGAGCCTTCCCTACGCGGGCCGCCAGGGAGGCCGAGACGTTGGCACACGCCTGGCTAGATGACTTGAACTTGCGCGCCCGTGCAGGTTCGCGCCGTGAACAGTTCGTCGGCGACTTTTCTCAAATTTCTGAAGTATGCGAGCGCGCCGCAGCTGTGGCACAGCCTGCAGTGAACTTGCCTAAAAAGCTGGTTAGCGAAGACGTCACGCTCGAGCACACCGACCCTTTCTGGACCAATCTGTTGGCTATGCCGGTGCACGTGGCCGGCGAACGAATTACACTGGCCATCTTGATGGGCCAAGCACTTACTGGCGCCATCGCCAAAGGAATGCTGGAGCGTCGGTACGGTATTGCCTGCACCGGCTTTTCAGAGGAAACTCCACAATTTACGGTAGATTGGTCTAAAGCAGAATCTGTGCTAAAATGGCAACTTCAGAGCGGCTATGTAGCACCTTCTACCGCTGAGAGCAAAACCAAAATGAAGGCAACCTGGCTTGAAACTTGTACATGACGCGAGCAAAGCGTCTACCGCTGAAATGGACAACCTTGTTGCTGCCACAGCGGTCGACAGCTCCTGTGACCATCTTCTGGTTGACCTGTCGGAGTGCCTTCGCCTCGTAGGTGGCAGTGCTGCGAACGGGGACAGCAACGACCCTCTTGTGCTGCAAGGCGAAGCCGAATTGAAGTTTCGTCGCTTGATTGCAATGTTTGGTTTCGACCGCTTACCGTTCACATACGGTGAAGCGCATGGCTTGCTGGACTACTGCCAGAGAATTGACTCGGCAGCAGGGTTTGGCATGATGGAGCCTCAGTGCCTGGAGAGCTGGCAACAAGCCGGTTTTCGACTTTTTGCACGAAAATTACCGCACCTTCTTCCGGCGCTTAAATTGTTCTGTCAGCGAGATATCGAAGGTTTGCGAGGGCTGCATCGCGCAGACGACACTTTGACAATGCTTGGCCGGCAGTACCGGGAGTACTCTTTCGAATAAAAAAAAACCGAGGCAAGAGCCTCGGTTTTGAACAGATTTATTTCAGCTTTGCAGGAAACTTCGAGCTCATGACGTCCATGAACTGTGCCAGCGTCATGTTGACCGGCACAGAGACACCACGAATGTGCTTGCTCAGCGCCGCATAACGGGCGAACGCCGCGAGGCCACTGGAGAATTTGGCTTCGTTGATTGCACCGCCCGTCTTGCTCGAGCCTTTCAAGCTCTTCAGTTCTTCATGATACTGCATCATCACCAATTCTGCGGCCGTCGGGTCGACGAAATCGCAGGTATTGGCGTTGATGTTTCGGATGAACGTCGTCACCAGGCGTTTGTCACCGCAGTATTGCGCGATGGCGAAGAACGCACCGAGCACCCCGCCGATTTCGTGAGAAGCGTGCGACAGGTCCAGACCATTAACAGTCCGGATGCCGTCGATGACTTTCATCACCGCCTGCTTCGTCTTCGTCGAACCCTTCAAGCCAGCTGCCATTTGCACGGCGGTAGCTTTCGGGCCCTTCACGATTTGTGCCGATACGATGTTGTTCAACTCCTTGCATTCGCGCAGGCCACTGTCGAAGTAGCATTGCGAGCGCTTTGCAGCTGCCAAGCTGTTGAACTGGTCGTACAGGGCACTGACTTCAGCCATCGAATCGGCGTAGTACACGTCCAGGCGGATGGTGGCATTCGTGTCAAACGAAGCCAGACCCTTCGCCAGCGAGTCCACGCGATGGTAGCCATCGATGAAAATCAGACGCTTGAGAGCCTTCACCCAGACTGCACTGAAGATTTGGGAATTACCCTTCAGGACACCCTTGGTGTGGGTCTTGCGACGATTCGTCTTTCCATGGTGACGCTGGCCTTCGTACATGTACTCAGCCGCGGTGCCCAGGGTGATGAGCGATTCCAGGCTGAGGTCATTTGCAACGATTTGACCGGCGACTTTAGGCAGTTTGATGGATTTCAGCATTTTAATGTCCTCAAAAAATTTTAAATAACAACTGAAACCTATAGCAACCGCTGCTCCATTTTTGTAAGCATCGTCCTACGTCGCATACCTGCCGCATTAAACAAAAACGCCCATCTGTGACGATGGGCGTCGATTGAAATCAGGTTACGCAAAGACTGCCGCGCCGGCGAAGCTCTGTGGTTTGCTCAGAAAGCGCACTGCAAAGCTCTCGCCGATGGACTTCTCGACCGTCAGCAGGAATGCGTCCAGGGCTGAGGCGACTTGTTCGGGACGATGCGATGCGTCGATGATGGCATGGCAGGTGCTTGCTACGTTTTGACCCATGCTCTCATAGCGGGCCGTCACCCAGTAACGCTGGAAGTCCGCCTCCAGCTCGACCCAGATGGAGGCGTCGTGTGGAGAGTAGTGTTTCTGTGCGACGTTCTTGAGAATGCGTTCTTGCGTCCAACTGCGCTCTTGCAGGTACTCGATGATGCTGCAAACCATCGGGTCCTTACCTTGCAATACGACCTCGCGCTGTTCCTTGGTTGTCATAGTATCTCCTTGGGTGTCCTGGTGCCTTCGACGAAGGCGCATATCCTCCGTATAGTTTCCACACGCTCGCCCGCCTGGCTATGGAATTCGCCTGGCTATACAAAAGGGGGATGTTCCCCTTCTCGAGGACACTTATGTACAACATCAAAAACTACAAAACGTTCAAAGGCCACGAAGGCGAGCCATGCGCACAAGGTTCGATGCACGGCCCCACGGGTAAAGTCGCCGAATGGTCGGATGACTCCTGGGGCGGCCCGATGCGTATCGACTTCACGCAGAAGGAAGGCGAAAAGGCTTTCCTGGAGTGGGCCAAGACGCAAGTAAGCCTGTACAAGGACTACAACGGCGTGCCGCACGACCCGGCCAGCATGACCGACTGGGACATCATCGAAACGGTGGTGGCGTCCATGAGCTATGCGCACGCTGAGCAGCGCCAGCTGGAGAAGTTTGCCAAGAAAGGCATCGCCTACTATCTGCCGGACCCGAAGGCACCTGACGGCAAAGCGCTCTATACCTGGAACGCCCCGTACACGGCCAAAAACGTCGCCACGCTGCGTGGTCAGTATCCAAACGCGGACATCATCAACGAACGCCTGAACATGCCGCTGGTCGACGATGCCACTGCCGACCTTGCAGCGCGCAACAAGCGCTACAAGTCGCTGTGCCGCACTTCCACCATCTTCACGATTCGTAAAGATGATGGCACGACCTCCGACATGAAGCTGGGCGCGCAATACAACGCGGTTATCGCGGCAAGCCTGCGTGCCAAGCATGGCGCCAAGCTGGTCGAAATCATCAACGAACGTTTCTTGTAACAGGAGTGGTTCGGATGCCGACACCGACCCCGATGGTAGACGTGCTCCTGGCGTCGTTGCGAATGGAAGTCTGCAACGAGTGCCTGGCCCTCGAATCGCTTTTTTCGCTGTGCCAGCCGGCAGCTCTCGAAGAGCGTATCCGTCAGGCTTGCACAAGGGCTCAAAACCAGGACCTTCCAAGCCATGACGTAACCGAGTATCTGGCCCTGCTATTCCACTATGCATGGGATGGCGCAGATGAGAAAGTGCAGCATGCGATTCACCGGCTCCTGCTGAACCGGTCATCTGCGCTGGTCGCGATTTTCGATGACATCGTTTATCCAATGTTCGAGGACCCCGAAGCAGCGGTTGCCATCAACTTGCGCTAAGCCGGCCTCATTCATTCTTAAGCCTCCGTTTCGACGGAGGCTTTTTCTTTGAGCGACTTGATGCGAGGAACTATACCGCTATGGAAGGTTAACAAAACCTCAATATGACAAAAACTAAGGACACCATGACCCAAGACAACCAGACCACCGCAGCTGTCGAGAATGCACCCGCTCACAAAGCTGAACTGCTCGGCAACCCACCCACTACCTTTGTGGGGCTGGAAAACGATGGTACGTTCAAGGAATGGATGCGCCAGCTTGGCGGCAATACCTCTACGTACCGGGCGCGTAAGGCGATTGCACGTGCATTGATGGGGCTGGTGAAGGCCTGTGCCACTGAACAACGCAGTGCAAGCAAAAAGGCTTTGTGTGATGCCGTAGTCCGGGGAGCATGGGTCAGCACGAACCAGCTTCCTGCGCCCTATGAAGAAGTTCGTATCCTGGTCGACGGCATGGCCCGAATTGCTCGACTGGCCCACGATAAAACGCATTTTCAGCTGGCGACATTCTTGGCCAACACGAAGAATCAGTACCTTGTACCAGTCGAGAATGTGACGGGTTGGCAGCCTCTTGTCGCCGCGCCCGCAGCCGATGCGGCCATCCTGCAGATTCCCGCATAGTACAGCGCTCAAATCATTCTAAGCCCTCGTTCCTTACGAGGGCTTTTCTTTGGCTAAGGCACTTTTCCTATAGGGGGTACAGACCCTACGATGAAAGAACCCATGAGCGAACAGAAATCCGATGTTTCCCAGGCGGCTGGCGAGCGAGAAACTACCATCGCAGCCCTGCTTGAAGAGTACAAGGCATCAAAGAAAAACTACAAAGATGACCCGTTGGTTCAGGCCATGGCAGCGCAGTTGGCACAGATTGTGGGCATGTCGCCTGACGCGGTTGTGGAAATTGCCCATTCGGCGCCGGACATGGCAAAAGCCGAACAAGCCCCGGCTGACGTAGTAGGACCCATCTCGGGCTACCTCCGCGTGTGCCGAAACGGGGGCATGTCCAAGAAAGCCAGCGATGCGGTTCTGAATGCGGTAACCCACGCCCAAGAGCTGGGCTACTTCGAGTTGCTGCGCGCGCCGGCGAGCCTGGACGGCTACGACCGTGAGCGCATCCTTCACGCCGGCCGCACCCTTCAATGGATGGCCGACTGGGGTACGAAAGAACCGCTGGATGAAGGTATGCTGCATGAAATCGGCGTCGCAGTTCGATACCTCATGCTGGTGCTGGGCATCTCTCGAGACGATTCTGGCGCACATGGCCTCGCGGCCGCGGAACTGCCGGCGGCTGCAAATGGTACGACAGCACTCGGCGCCCTGGCCATGGGTTGGCGTAACGCTGCTGCAGCGTGGGATGTGTGTGCGAGCATTCATCGCACCCATGCGAAGAAGACCGACGCGCTATTCTCAACGCGTCAACAAGACTTTCTGCGACATGCAGCCGACGCCCGGGCGCGCGTTATGGCCCTGCCTGGCCCGCTATTCGCACCTCGCTGAACTTTGCGAGGTTCATTCAACGCCTGCTTTCGAGCAGGCGTTTTTTTTAATAGAAAAACGGCAGAGGAAGGTCCTCTGCCGTCGAATTACTGCGCGATTTTGTTAATAGGACGTGCTGTTGTCCATTTCCTGGGAGGGCGTATCGTCACGGCTAGCGCCCGAGTCTGCGAAGCCTGAGTCGGTGTCCCTTGAGCTGTCTTGCACTTCCGAGGTGCTCGAGCGGTCTTCGCTTCGTGCGTTGTCGCCAGCATCGAAGAACGACTGCGTCAAGCTGCTCGGTGTCTCGAACCTGGTGTCCTGAGCCGACTCTACGACTGGCTCATTCTCACCATCCCAGACGAAGCGCTGTCCTGCTTCATTCGCATACTCGATGGTAGGCGTCGAGTCTCCGGTGACCGTGAAGGCATGACCGCCTTGCACGAGGAACTGGGCCTGGCCGTTGTTTTCGGTTACGGTGAAGGAACCGATATTGCGGCCATTTTCATCAAGCAGGTCCACGCGCTTGATGCCCGCGTATTCCGACACGCGTTGAGAAGCAGCCTCCGGGAAGCCCGGAACGCCTTGTTCCCAGTTACCCGATGCACCGCCACCATCGAACTGACCGCCGGCTCCGCTGACTTGGTCCCGGTGATGGTCCTGCTGGCTTTGCGACCAGAGGTACCAGGCCATGAACGAATTCGGCCGGTACATAGGCGCCACCTCGGGGAACATGCTCATGAACATGAAGTCGCCCAGGGTATCCTCATCGTCGCGGTACCTGGTGGTGCTGCTCGAGGGCCGAGCAGTGTTACCCGTCAGACGATTCACCCCTGCAGGAGGCCTTTGCGGTGCCGGCCGTTGTTGGCTGGCTGCGCGCTGACGCTCTTGCGTGATGCGTTGCTGTTCGCGGGCTTGGCGAGCTGCCTCAGCCTCACGTCGAGCGCGCGCTTCGGCGGCAGCCTGAGCTTCTGCTGCGCGGGCTTGAGCGGCCCTTGCCTCGGATTCGGCTCGGCGCCGGGCTACTTCACGCTCTTCACTTGCCATGCGTCGAGCTTGCTCTTCGGCACGTCGCTGCGCTTCGCGTCGTTTTGCTTCTTCCGACGGTTCTGCGAAGGTTTCGAGGGGAGACCTGAACAGGTGCCGATACGACGGAGGAATCGCTTCTTCCCGCAGCGGCTGAGTGCCCAGCAGCATGAAAGTCGACTGCACTTCCAGCGTCGTGACGAATTGTGCCAGGCCCGCGGTGATTTCCATGAAGTCGGGTACACCGACTGCGATGCAATTTTGCAGTGGTACCATGTTCGACGGGCCGGCGTAGATGTACACCTTCTCGGTCGAGCCTTGACGGCGGAACATCAGCACTTTCTTGCCAATGAGGCCTTGCACCTCGGGATGCGATTCGTGCACCTCGATGACTTTGTCGAACAGGTAGACACCCGGGTCAATCGTCGTGTGGCGCGCCGCCTGGCGCACCGACTTGCCGTTACTGCGGCACAGCGTCAGCTTGGAGGTCTTGTTCTTCGACGAGAACTTCAGCAGCAGATTCGTAATCATTGATATTTTCCTCGAAAAGATTCATGTATCGCTTGCACATGGTGTCCATGCTGAATTGTTTCGCGTGCGAGAGGGCACGACGTTTCAGTTCAGCACGGTCCAGGCGCAAAAGGGTGACAATTGCGCTCGCAAGCGACTCTGCCGTTACTTCTTCTGGCAGCAGCACGCCGGTATGGCCATCGATGACGAGCTCCCGGGTACCGCCGCTGTCATTCGCCACAATCGGAACCCCGGCGGCCAACGCCTCCAGAACAGCATTAGGGCAGCCTTGGTGCATGCCCAAAACAACCGCACCGTCAAACTGACCGAGCGAGCTGACCAGGTCAGGCTTGGCTCCATGGAAGAATACGAATTCTTTCATGGGTTCGGCCTGGGCCAGCAACGCGTCCAGGACATCTAAGGCGCGCTCTTCTGCTTGGCCGTAGATGTGCAGTTCACACTCTACGTGCTGTCTCACTAGCGGCATGGCCGCCAGGATGACATCGAGCTGCTTTGACTCGGCGATGCGGCCCTGGACGACCAGCTTTCGCGTATCCGACGCAGGCATTTCCAGGGCTTCCGGAACGCCATTGGGGATGAACTTGAGCTTGTCTTTTACTTCGGCCGGAACCTCCGTCGACGTGAATTTCAGGACCAGCGCTTCAAGCGCCTCGTAGCACTGCTTGCCGGTGAAGGCCAGTTCCTTCTGGAACTGAGCAATCTCGTCCATTTCCAGGAAGGCATAATGCCCTGGCGAGACGTCGATGATACGGTGATGTGGCAAGAACTTTGTCAGCAGGAGCTTGAGCTTGGGGTCCATGTTCCAGAAGACCAAGGTCCGAACTGGATTGTTCGACACGTAGGTCAGGAGCGCTTCTGCAATATCCAAGACATTGCGCGAGGCACAGGGCCGGAACGCTTTTACGCCAGAGGCCTTCAACATGTCGCCAAAGAACGGGTTCGTGCTGATACCGGTTACGGCGACCTCAAAGTCAAGGCGGCCAGTCAGGGCCGTGGCCAGATTGACCAACGAGCGCTGCGCGCCGCCGGCGTTCAGGTTCGCAGTCAAGAACAGGACTTTTCCAGTGCTTGCCGCGGCCACCGGCGCTACAGCAGCCAACGTCCACAGCCGGCTCGTTGAAAACAGCGGCTTGCCGTTGTCTGCTTCGAGCTCCGCGCGAACGGGGCAGTCCTGCAGCGCTTGCACGTAGGCTTGCACATCGTCGGCCGCGACCAGCGTCAGGGCAGGGTGGTCAATCTCTGATTGGCCGCCTACATCCGCCGCGATTACCGGCAGGCCGCTGAACAGCGCTTCCTGGCTGGCAATCGAAAAACCCTCGAAGTCGCTCGTGTTGAGGACGACGTCAAAGGCTGGCATGACCGTCTCGATGTCTACAAAACCCGGTAAGAATACCGAGCCTTGCAGTCGAAGCCGCGCGCCTTCTTTGCACAGGTCGACGAACAGCTGCTTACCTGTGTCGCCTTGGTAGCCGCCGGCGATGAGCAGTTTGGCATTGCGCTCGTACTGCAGCTCGGCCAAGACGGCCAAGGCCCGTTGGTAGTTCTTTTGCGACTTCAGGCTACCGACCATGCCGATGAACAGTTCATCGTCGGCCACGCGATAGCGTGCCCTGACGGCTTGGCGCTGCTCCTGAGAGAACACACCTGGCGACACCTTGGGCCGATGACGGATTACCACGACCGGTACTTCGCAACCATGCGCTTTTAGCTCGTCTCCGATTTTTTCGGAAACCGCAATCGCGAACGGGACATTGCGACGACCCCACAGGGCGGGGTCATTGCGCCAACCGGCTTTCGCGTTGTGCACCGTTGGAATCACGGCTAGGCCGTGGGCCCACAGCACTTCGAGGTATTGGTCACGGACCAGGTGGACGCAAATCCGGCCTGATTCGGCTTTCGCACTTACGGCTACCTGCTCCATGAAGGCGTCCATATTGCCTCTGCGGCGTAGCACCGGGATATTTTCCGGAACTGGCCATTCGGCAGGCAAGTTAGTTTGAACTGCCAGGCGGACTGCGTAACCTTGGGCGACAGCACTGGTAAGCCAGTCGAGCACGATGCGCTCGGCACCCCCACGAGCAAGGCTCGCAAGCACTACCCAGAGGACTTCCTTTTTTGCTTCCACGAGAGGAAGCTGTCGGTCGCTGGCGCGCGCGACAAGTTTGTCGTACACGTGACTACCCATGAGTTTTCCTATGATGATGCCTGTACGCTAGCTGCGTCAGGACTCTTATTTGAGATAATGATGATGTGCGACATAGTTCCCTATGTGCAATGGCCTGACAAGTCTAGCGAACCCTTCTCTGAGAAGAAAAACAACAGGTTCGCAGCGGGCTAAGTAGCGCACACTTAGGTGAGCTTAAGCAGGGACGTCATCTGAGTAGGTGAGGTTGAGCGGGCTATGTGGCGAGTAACCGAGGCTCGCCGGGGGATTCCAAGGACTTTCGGGCTACCGGGAAGGTAACCTGGCCATAGAAATGTGAAAAACGTGCGGCAAGGTGAGGTTTTACAGGCACAGGGCGACCTGTGTTGGTCGCGGCTACACAGCTTCGGTTCGCAAAGGTGAGACGCCACAGGGGCCTCCGGACAGGAGATATTGGGCTCTAGCTCACCTTTGGGCGGCCGCTGAAAAAGAAAAACGCCTGGATGTCCAGGCGTTTGTAATCAGGCAGGGTCTTTCTTCGGGCCGAGGAAGCCCTTGAGTACGGCGTAGAGCTCACAAGTCCAGAGGCCCGGTCCGGATTCTGACAGGCGCCGGATGACCGATTTGGCCAGCTGCTCCTTGTTCGAGAACGAGCAGTGCTCTTCTTCGTAGTGCCGGGTCAGCGCTTCCAGGTCCATTTCCTTCGTCAACGTGCCCAGGCACTCGAAGTCCGTTTCAAGCTTGGACTCTTCGACGACAATCCACTGGCCATACCTGTTCGGCAGGAATCCGTATTTTTTGAGAAACTCATCCGACCGACGGTCCTGACTCCAGTCGTCCCAGTCGAGGTCCGGGTGGTCGCCGTAGGGCTTGAGCAGTGCGCCCATCAGCGCCGGCTTACCAGGCTCAACCATGACAGCAATCGGGACGATGGTATGCTCCAGCGTATAAGCCACACCCGTGCCTTTGTGGCGATACACGACGTCTTTTTTCGTAACTATCATTGCCTTCTCCTTCGCATTTTTGTTCACCTATCCGGTGTAGACATCGGTATCCGCAAGAGCGCCGGCGCAGCGGTTTCTATAACGGTTAGGTCAACTATTGAAAAATCCCATCATGAATCAAGCTATCCAAGCCGCCATCCGTTCGCAGTTCAAGCCCGCGGTCGACCCTCATGCCGTCGTCATCACCGCGGAACAACTTCAAGGGATGAAAGACTCCCACAGCATCTCCCAGCTGTACGAAGCCTATGGCCGCAGCACTCGACCAACCGTCGGCGCCCAAGGAAAGCTGTTTTTGCTCGGAAGCGAGAAGCGCTGCTAAGCATCGCATCCACTCCAACTTCAAGACGCCCCCCCCCCGGGCGTCTTTTCTTTGGGTGTGCCGTTAAGTGAGTTGCTGCGCAGGAGTGTGGTGAAGCCGTTTTTTTTGGCCTTCCTATAAAAGATAGGTCAACTTTATTAGGATTTTCACCATGTCCACCATCAACTTCCTGAATCAAAACGCAGTTCGTAACCGTTATGGCGCAATGCTGGCAGCAATTCACGCTCGCCTGGCTGAAGTCGCCACCGGCCGTACCAGCGAAGAACTCGACTCGTTCAAGTTCGTCCGGGAGCGTGGCCGTGGTCTCCTCCCTGACGTCGCAACCTTCCGTTACGCGCAAGCTGAAGCCAAGCAGTTCCAGGCTCAGTTCGACAAAGCCGACTGGTCCCCCCTGTCGTCTGACGTGTACTGGCTGAAGTTGGGCGTCGAGGTGCTGTCCCTGACGCTGCAATGCACGACCGCTGCCACCAACACCCAGGTGCCGCAGGTGGTTCCTCGCAACGCCGTCGCCATGGCTGCATGAGGCAGTCCTGTATCAGTCATCACTGAGGGTTCCCGCCGTCAGTGAATCAGATAGCCCAGGCATCGCCCGGGTCTCCTGACTTCAAACGCCAGCTCATGCTGGCGTTTTGTTTTGCGGCGGATACAAAAAGACCGCCGGGCGGCGGTCTAGTAAGGGGTGATGGTTACAGCAGAGGGGAGGGTTCAGCGTTCGGGTCGAACGACAAAGGTGTTGCTTCGTTGATGGTTGAGTCCAAATTATCGAGCACCTGCTCGAGGTCGACTACGTCCTGGTTCGTCAGGTTGTCCTTGTCCAGAATCCGCTCAGCTTCTTTTTGCAAGCCGTAAGCCTGGTCGACCTGGACCGAGCTCTCCGCGGCATCCGACGTTTGGGGTGCATCAGTATCGTCGTCAGACGCGTCCAGCACTTGCGCGTACTCGGCTGAAACGTGCTGGTCAACGCGAGTAAGCAGGTCCTTCAAATCGTCAAGACGCTCCTCGTGTTCGGCCACTTCTTCGGGGTCGGCCGGGGCGTCCGGGTTCCACTCGTCGGCGGCGCCGGCAGCTGGAGTTATTGAGGCCGCATTGGGTGCTGCATCAGCGGGTCCAGGTACTGGCGCGGAGGGCGCTGCACCATAATTGAGTTCATTGTCCATGGTTGGACTCCTTTCTGTCATAGCCGTTGGCCACAGAATTCCTATTCCGCACGTGCGGCCGGCCATTATGCCAGCACCGGCCAGAATTTTCAGTATCGACAACCGGGCGTGCTCGCCTGCGCTCTTGCTACACAAGACAGGACATTTACAAAGGAGAGCACATGAGCGGTACGAGCACCACCAGCACTACCCAAGGTTTCGGCCTGCGTCACAAAGTGACAGGCCAGCTGGCGCACATTTACGAAGAAGACACGGACGGCGGCGGCTACTCGAACGAGAACCAGTACCGACTGCTCGAGTCGGACACGGGCTATCGTTGCAAGGTCTTCGAGGTCGACTCGGCAAATAAGGCTGCGCTCGTTCTGGTCATCAATACCGCCTGGTACAACTCGACTGAAGAAAAGCCGGGCTGGGGCGGACTGGACATGACCGAGTACGAAGTCGTGGAAATCGTTCGCACGTCGACCGTGTCGGTCGAACCATGCAATGTGCCGATTCCGGTCACGTTCACCGAAATCGTCGAGCAGCGTCGCACCATGCTGAAGTTGGCTGAACGCTACCTGGGCCATGCTATTACCGAGGACATCGGCAATCGCGACCTCAAGTTCACGGTGGCCCCACTGCCCGAAGGCGAAACGGTGGCCAGCATCAAGGACAAATGCACGAATCGTCCGGTTCTCATCGGCGCCGGCAACGAATACCCCGAGCTCTGCCTGGGCGCCTTCGAGCTGCCGGACGAGTATGCGGCACTGTTCGAAAACGGCGACGGCGTCGGTATTATTTTGACGCATTTCTCGCGCTGACCGCATCTGCAATATTCCACAGCTCCCTTCCTGGGAGCTGTTTTCATTGATATTGTGAACAGTGCGTGGTAAATTACCTAGAAGTCAAAAGGTAATAACATGGAAAAGACAGTTTTCGAGCACAGGCGGGACAATCTACTGCAGCTCATTGAACGCTACGAGACTCAAGAAGCACTACAGCGCGTGACGGGCATCGCAGCATCAGTTCTTTCCAGAATGAAGAGTTGGAGCCCTACCGCGTCCAATCCGAACCACAAGCGCATCGGCGAGAAACTAGCACGACAGTTTGAGCAGACCCTAAAGCTGCCTGCGTATTGGATGGATGCGCCGCACACTGGAGAAGAGTTCGCGGGGCTCAGAGTCGTTTCCTCGCGGCTTAGCTCTCTGGCCAGCTTGGCTGTGCCAGCGTCAGTCAATCAGGGAGTATCCGTCGATACCTCAATGCTTAGTCCTATTCAGGTGGCAACGCATGACACCCTGATAAAGCTGATGGCGGCAGGTAAGCTCCCTGATACGGCATGCCTAAAGCTCCTGCAGGGATGGCAGGGTGCTCTGGAAGAATTAGACCGGACCACATAAGGCTCCACGGGCTAAAGCCAACGCAGATACTTCAATATTACCTGGAGGTGTTTCATGACTCTTAATTTTGGCGTAGTCCTTGTAGTGCTTGTAGGCTTGGTAGGGGTGGGTTATTGGCTGCGTCAGTCAGATGCCTGGAAAAGCATGGTTAAGCCCCGGCGTTCGTTCAAGGAACGGGTGCAGCTGCCGCCGGAGCATGAAGACATTCTGCGGATGTCGTTAGGGCAGATTAGCCGCGAGATTGAGCGGCTTGAATACGTTCATCGAGCGAAGGAGACTCCTGTCGAGGAGGCTCAAGCAGCGTACTTGCGAGTCTTCTGGTTGCAGCGAGCCAGGAGCATGGCCATACACTAGGGTATCGCGGCGCCTAGAAAGGCTTCCGGACGACCAAGCTTTACCGACTACGGCTCCTTTCAGGAGCCGTTTTTCTTTGTCATCCGGGATTGGCCAAACGTTCGGCGCTCCCGAAGGTGGGACCTTGGTATCTATAATTGGGTAGGAGCTTCTGGCTCTCGGGTTCAGCGCCCGCCGTCCTCGCTCCGCAAGGAGTCCGGTTAAACCCTGAATACACCCAAGCCCTTACTTTCCAATCCCTGAATTGGTTGTTTCGGCAATGAGGACACCGTACACAAAAAAGGCCAATCCTGATGAAAGGAAGTCAACATGTCGGACACTATCAAAGCCCAGTCGTTTGTGCTCGCACGCGCGCTGGAGAAACTCGGAATCCGCCTGTCGCACGGTAACGCCCTGGATGTCATTGCGCAACTGGAAGGGGCCGAGAGCTGGAATCATTTTCTGGCTAAGCAGCCTAAGACCGAGCCTCCGCAGGACTGCGCAGCAGTAGCACCGGAACGACGCGCATTGGCGGAACAAGCTGCGGCTGAAGTCGCAAGCACTGCCGGCTCGACGTACGCTCCGGGCGACCAGGTGTCTGTGCTGGTATCTGGGGGCCTGGACGCCCCGCTGCCAGTCCATGTGCGGACCCTGCACAATCCGGAGGACCTGCTGCAGGCATCGTTACGTCTGCTCATGGCTGAGGAGGACTCACAGCCGAGGCTCTACCAGAAGGTCACGCTGGAACAAACTGCCAAAGGCTTCTCTGTCATTAAAGTAGAACCGCTCACGAGAGATGCGTTGACAAGCGCATCGGTGAACATCGAGTTGCGGCCTGCACGCCCAGGGGAGCAGATGGTCATGTGTCCACTTAGCGGTCTGATGTATAAGCCGCGCAGTGGTCGGTTCAACGTCGCCATGCACTATGTCGGCGTGTTTCTGCCGGGAGAGGCCTCTCCCGTCATGAAGGCGCTCGTGCCCGCCCGTGTATGGGATGCTGCCCGCTCGCCTGGAGCAAAGTCCTTCCGGCTCTCGTTGGGCGAGATGGCTGCCGCCTATCACCAGCAGTAATCGCTACGCCGTACCTTGCACATCATTCAAAACACCCTGGTAACTGCCAGGGTGTTTTTCTTTGTCCAGCCTAATTCACTGCGATGACAGCAGGCTTGGTTCGAGTTGGTCGCAACGTGCGCAGAGCCCCGAGGGTACTAAGCCGCGATGCCGACGACAGCGAGGGCAGCGAAGCAGCTCCGTCCGACGGCACGCCACTCGGTATTCAGCGCCTGCGGTGCGCTCCACCCGAGCGCAGTCGAAGAAATCTTCCAGCACATCGGTTGGCACGTCCGCCGGCAGCGTCACTTGGAGTTCCAGCTGTGCTGGCCCCTTCAGGCTCTCGTCACGATTTGTCTCGACAAACTGATTCACCTCGCGACGCAGTTGGCGTAGGCCGGCCAGAACGCCTTGGTCCTGAAGCGCCGGCAGGACCACGTCGGCCAGCTGCAGCTCCAGCGAAGTCACTGCGCTATCTTCGCGTAGGTTCGGACGCATCAGCTGATACGCTTCCTCGGCCGTGTAGGGCAGGAGCGGCACGAACAGCCGTACCAGCACCGCCATCACGGTTGCGAGTACCGTTTGTGCTTCGCGCCGGCGAGGTGCATCCGGAGCATCGCAGTAAAGGCTATCCTTCACCGCGGTGAAGTATTCGCTGCTGGTAGCTTCGCAATACAACGCCAGGGCGCTGCTAACGCCGGCGAAGTCATATTGGTCAGCCGCAGCCTTGGCATCGTGAACCAGCTGGGACAGCTCGGCCAGTTGCCAGACGTGCAGGGTGTTCGTCACCGGAACTGCCTGGTCAAACTTGAAGTCCGCGGTGTTTTGCAGACAGAATCGTAGCGTGTTGCGAAGCTTGCGATAGCGCTCTGCCGTGCGCTCGAGCGACTGTGCCGACATGGTCAAGTCGCGAGTGTAATCTTGGGACAGCGCCCACAGGCGCAGCACGTCTGGGCTGTGCTTGGCCAGCATCTTGTCCATCGACTCGTAGTTGGCGCTGGACTTCGAGAACTTGCGCCCCTTCTCATCGAGGACAAAACCGTGCGTGAGCACAGTCGAGTAAGGCGCCGCACCGTGCAGGGCCATCGAAGTCAAGAGCGACGACTGGAACCATCCGCGATGTTGGTCAGAGCCTTCCAGCACCAGGTCGGCCGGTCGGCCAAAACGCTCCCGCATTACGAGCTCATGCGTCATACCACTATCGAACCACACGTCGAGCGTACGACGTCCCTTGTCGCGCTGCCATGCTTCAACGCCTTCCTGCGCGACCGCCTCGAGCAGCTCCGGCGCGGTACCCGGTTCAGCGAGCGGGGTGCCCCACAGGCGATTACGCGATAAGCACCAAGACGTGCGCGTGGCGAGCATGGAGGAGAGTCGTTCTCGTCCCGTGCTTGGAACGAAAGAGACATTTTCCAGTGCTTCAGCTGCTTTTGGCGCTAGCTCGGTCAGGTCCAGGAACCACTCTTCCGAGGCTTTAAAGAACAGCGGCGACTTGTGGCGCCAGCAATGTGGATATTCGTGCTGCACGGTAGTGCGTGAGTACAGAAGGTCTTCCAGGGTTTCCAGCACCGCTTTGCCGGCGGCAGCCAGGCCGAGCCCCTGCAATGGACCCGCCAGGAAGCGCCCATGGTCATCAACGAAGTGGTCGGCGGACAAGCCATAGGCTTCGCCAACCCGGAAGTCGTCGGTGCCAAACGACGGGGCCAGATGCACCAGGCCGGTGCCGGAAGTGGTCACGTAATCGGCGGCCACCACTGGCACGAGTGCTTTGGTGTAGGGGCTCACCGCGCGGCGGCCGGCCAGGTCAACCGATACGAGTTCAGGCGCGTCATCTTCTCGACGAACCCGCACCAGGTGGCGCTCGCTGTCGGTAACGCGCACATAGTCGAAAGCCGCGTTGTAGGCAACGCCGCGGTTGGCGGGCAGGGTGTAAGGCGTCGTGGTCCAAACCTGCAGGAAGGTGCCGGGTTCGCCGTCTAGCTCGAAAAGCACCTCGACGCTGTCTGACTGGCGCTCTTTGTATTCAACCTCCGCTTCAGCGAGCGATGAGGCGCAGGCCGGACACCAGTGCACGGGGCGTAGGCGCTTGACCAGTTGCGGCAGGCGAGAAAAGGCTCGCGCCGCGCCAGCCTCGAAAGCCGGGGCCATCGTACGGTAGGCGTGGGCCCAGTCCGCTGACACGCCAAAGTCCTGGAACTGGCGAGTCTGCTTGTCGACCTGTCCGCCTGCGTAGGCGCGGCAGGCCGCAACAAACGCCTCCGGGTTGGTCTTCTCGTGGCCCAGTTTCTCGACTTCCAGCTCGACTGGCAAGCCGTGGCAGTCGAAGCCAGGGACGAAGGGGGCGAAGTAGCCGTCCAGGCGCTTGAATTTCAGCAGAGCGTCTTTGAGGCTCTTGTTGACGAAGTGGCCCAGGTGCAGGTCGCCATTCGCGTAGGGTGGACCGTCGTGCAGCAAAAAGGTTGGCCGGCCGGCGGCATCGCGGTGAAGATAGTTCACCACAGAAGGAGTATTCCACAGCGCATGCGCGGCGGACTTATCCAGGTGGCGGGCGGCAGTCTCGAAAGACGATTTGAAGAGGTTCAGTTGGTACATGAGTTTCGGCTCCAGAAAAAGAGAAGGCAACTTGTCCGGTTGCCTTTGAGCCGGTACAGATAGCAAAAAGGCAACCGGGTCAGGGTTGCCTTTGAGATGCGAGGGATTCGCGGTGTTATGCTGACATGCGTAGCCATCCCTGCTGCTCAAGAGCAACCTGGGTGCTAATAATTATGGCGGCGGTCAGTTGGTAATACATGTCAGTTCAGATTGTCGTTTTGCAGCTTAATGTGTTGTGGATTCGGGCAGGTTTGTCGCGGTAGCGCTTAAACTTCAAAGGTTTTGTCGCGCTGGCGCTTAAACTTCGCAAGGAGTCAACCTCAGACACCTAACCTATTTAGTGTACATTTTAGGTTTTATCCTACTTTTTGTCAATAAGTATCGACGGCGCTGTTCAATCCAAGGAATAGACTTGGGCGCTACACGCGAGTGACCAATCACAATCGGAGAACCCGTGTCCCAATCCACCTGTCCGGGCTTGATGCCCGCTGAAGTGAGCTACTTGCTCGAAGCGCAGATTTTGGGTGTTGACCCGAACCGACTGACAGCAATTCGCTTTGGTCACAAGGACGCGTCGTATCTCCGGCCGCCGGCGCCGCTTAGCCGGCTTCACAACCCCTTCGGCCCGGACTTCTGCCTGTCCGAGCTTCAAATTGGAGGCCGCGGCTAAGCTCGAGACAGCGACTTAACAAAACACGCCGCGAATGCGGCGTGTCGAATGAAGCTGATGTCAGTAGAGTTGCTCGTCGTCGTTGTTCGGAGTTCCGTCCGGCACGATGATGGCGTTGTTCAGCCGCGGCGCGAGTAGCGCATCCAGGCGGTCTTCCAGTTCTTGCGTCGACAGTTGACCAAAGTGGTGGTCAAACAGCAGAGCTTTTGCTTTGGATTCGGTGACATGCAGGGTCGAGTAGATGCTCATTTGAGTTTCCTTTGGAAGTTGTCCTTCCAAGTGTAGCCAATGACCGCGCCACCTTGCTCTGCTGCGTCTAGTTAAGCCGGCGTATCGTCACCGCGTCAAAGGATGCGTAAGGGTGTTTGTCGTTTCTGCATGCGATGGCAATCAGCTTATCTGCCTGAGCCGGCACCGTCACTATCTTGCGGCACATCCCTGTCGGAACCGTAAGACGGGTCCCTTTACCGTCAGTGAGTTCATCAAACTGGCCCTGCCACCACTCGAACTTGATGATGAGCGACGCATTCTCCTCTCGCAAACTGACAAAACCCTTGGGTTCCGCATCCTTGCTGTTTGATTTGAGCGAGTACAGTCTGATTTCGTTCTCAGCTGAGCTTACTGCTAGTTTGACGGGCGCCTCATTGTAGAACGTGACTTCGTAGTCATGACCAGCGGCGAAGGCCGTTGATGTCGCCAAAATAGCCAGGGCCGCGGCCACTCGTTTGATAGTTTTCATTTGTCCTCAATTAGAGCGAGATGTGCATGACGGGCTCTCTCCACTCGTTACGGCGCCACCATTGCCACCAGCGCGGGTTGGTCCAGCCGGCGGAGAGGGCTTCTTTCCAGCAAAGCTGCCGAGCATCTTCCTCGGACCAGGCGCCAACACTAACGTACAGCAGAGCGCTGCGTGGATACAGCCGAAATTCCATGATTCCGGTGTACCGTTCTTTGCCGTCGAGGGGCGCTCCGATGCCCATTGTTATCTTCCTGGTTGACTTAGGCGCTCAGCCCTTAAGCGGAAGTATAGTGCGCATATTTAGCCCCAAAAAGGATAAGAAGTATCGCTAAACGGGAAATCTTCAACCGACTTTTAAGTAGAGGTTTCTCATGAACAGCGCAGCAACCGGCCAGGTCAAGGACAAAGTGACTATCCGCACTCTGGAAAAATTCGAGCGAGTCATGTTCGATTGCGATGGCAAACAGGCGGAGTGCTCGGTACAAACGGCTATTGCCGAGCTCAAGCGCACCAAGCGCACGCTGGCCGACATTCTGCTGGTGGACTTCGACCAGGTATATCGTGCAGACCATCCACGTAGCCGTCAATGCCAGGTCGTGGTCGACGCGTTGCTTTCGGCAGGCTTGCCAGACCCGGTAATGGCCACTACTGCTCGCGCCTAATCTTCGGCACTGCGAGCCGCGAGACCGTCACTCGTAGGCGGTCAGCGCAATTAACGGGGTGTCCGGCGCCAGCCCCTCAAACAGGCCGGCAAAAGTGCGCGCCCAGGTCTGAAACTCTTCGACTTCGCCTGGTGCATTGGCCCGGCCGTCGTACTGACGCTCGTAAATGACGCCGTCCTTGAGCACCGCGAACGAGACATTGGCTCGCGCCGCAGCAGCTGAAGCGTACTCAGCTTCGGTTAGCGTATAGAGGGGCTCCAGGTCGTAGCCATGCAGCGGCGAGTCGGCCTTGAAGAAGTGCTTCCAGTCTTCACTGCTAACTGGCAGACGAATGTCTCCCAACTGCGAATAGAAGTAGCGGTGGCGCTCTACCGCACGGTCGTACACGAGTTTTGCCTGCAGTTCCTGGTCCCAGTATTGGAACGTGGTGATATCCGCGGTGTTGGGGTCGGGAATAGGGTCAAAGTGGCTGTTGCGCTTGGCCAGCGTGCCGATACCGCCCTTGCACATCTGGAAAAAACCGTTGTTTCGACCACCAATCACGTAGTACGAATATTTGCCATTTGGGTTTTCGTATTGGCCATAGATGCCGTCTTCGTTTTTCTCAGCATACGAGTACTGGCCGGCGACGTAGGCGTCGAAGTCGTTGTTGTAGCGTTCTTTGACGGGTACCAGTTTGTCGTCCGGGCTGTCGAGCGGTCGCACCATGCCCAACTCCCAGCCTTCCTGAATTTCTTCGTCCATCGAATGAAACACCGCCAGCCGCTTGTCTTTCGGATTCTTCAAGAACGGGTCGAGCGCTTCGTCTAGGCGTTCAAGAGGCGTTCCAACGACGAGCAGCGACATGTGAGTCATGGGATTTCCTTGCTGGGTATTTTGTTTTGTGCGGCTAATCAGCCTAAAAGTGATGCACATTATACCACGCCAGGCTGCTACTCGCCACCCTAAAAAGTCAGCCAAAAGAAAACGTCCGCAGGATGCGGACGTTGAGAAATGAGAGATAGCGATGTATGGTACCTTCATCGATGAGGGTACCAAATTGCTAACTATGCGGTAGCCATGCGATGGCGCTGCGTCAAGCTACGCGGGTCGGTTGAGTCCACACCCTCATAGTAGTCTTTCAACACGCGGGCAGCGTGTTCGACGTCTGGCAGTCCTGAACGAGACGCTCTGTCGAGCCAAGCGTACAGCGAACTGCTTTCTGGTTCCTTGGAGGAGGGAGTAGGCTTTTCTGCCGGCACCTCGCCACGGCGAATCTTCGCGACCGTGCGCCACGCCGGCGGGGTGTAGGAGAAGGTGTCGTAACGGTCTTCATCTTCTCGGCTTGTATCGTCGAAGTTGAGTTCGTTAGGCGCTGCCAGGTAGAGCTCGAAAGGCAGCTGCTTTTGCAGCGTCGCCATGGCGAGCTGGTAGTTGTCTTCATCGGCCCAGGCGATGTAGCAGGCGATAAGGTAGTGTTGTTCGCCCAGGTTCATGCCAGAGATGGCGCTCGCAAACTCAGTTGGCGTGGGGACGTCCCCTCGTTTGATAGATGCTTCGATGTCGACGCCGCGGTGATGGGTCGAAGTCACTGCGGGGGAGAGCACGCTTGGAATCAAAGCGTGTGCAGAGGCATACAGCTCAACGATATGGTTCATGGGTTCCTTTAAATGATGTCCTGACCTTGGTATAGCGAGTGTTTCGATTATACGACCCGCTTAGACCATCTCCCAAAATGCAATTAACGCGTGAATACGAGCGTAGTGGGGTGTTAAAATGCAATTAACGCGAGATAAGAAAAATGTTGCCGACGGGAAACCCGTCGCCAATAAAAACGCTGCAGCGGATTTCCGACGATAGGCTAAGCCGTCGTTCTACATCATTCATCCTCATTTTCAACACTTCTATGCACACTTCAAGCTATCACAGCGCAAAATTCCACCATGACGGCGATGTCGAGGGCTGCATGTATCTGGTGGATTTCCATGGAGTGGAAATCGTCACGACAATCGAGAGTCTATTTGCGGCCCTTGAGCACCAGCCAGAGGGCGAATTCATTGCCATTACCGGCCCAGACGCCGAGAAGCATGACCGGTTCGAGGTTACGGCGCCAACCTACAAAGAAATTTCTCCAGGCTCCTGGTCCTGCCGGACTGTGCAAATTGCGCGTTCGGACCTGGAGGCTTTCCTGGTGTACGCAAGGACACGAGCCTTGGAAAACGCAGTAAGCGCGCTGGACCTGGCGGAAGAGCCCTATGCGGTCGTTATAGAGCGGCTCGATAGGGCTATCTCTGCAGTAGCCGCGCTGTCGTCGAAGCAGGGCAGTCCTGCTTGAAAAGAAAAAGCCGAGTCGGATGACTCGGCCAGAATTTAGCGGCAGACGAATTCGACGGCTTCTGCGGACGTCGCAGGCTCGACATCACCGCCTTGCACGTTAGTGACCTCGAACGCGTGTCCGACGCTCGCTTGACCGACGGTGAGGGTGTTTTCCCAGCCCCAGGTCTGTGGCGAACCGGCCATTTCGGAGTCGTCATAGACGATGCGCAGCGTTACTTCCTGAACCATGATTGCCATACTGTTACCTCATTCGTTGTTGATGTCCTACGAACTATAGCGATGCTTACGCGGTTGCGATATCGCCGTTGCCCTGGCAGGCCATCGCATGGAAGACAACGAGTAAGGGTTTTCGGATGTGGTTACACTAAGCAGGACATTTTAAAGGAGTAACCATGTTTCGATTTCGTCCAGAAGTGATGTTTGCCGTGCTGGCTCTGCTGGTGCTGTCCGCCGAAGTCGGTGTCATGTGGCCGTACTGGGTAGGCGCGTTTCAATCCGCCGTCCGCCTGGAGCTCACGCACGTAGCGCTTGCGATGGCAGGTACCGCAGTGCTGGTGGGCGTGGTTAGCGGCATTCGCCGCTCCTTACCGAACTACGCGGGCGCACCGCCGGTTGCAGACCTTGTACGCATCCTGGTGCCTTTTGCAGTGGTCACGCTGCTCGCCGCAGCCAATATCATGGCACTGTCGACGATGCTTGGACAGGTACTCGATTCACAAACTGGTCGTATTTTTGCGCTTCAGGCCGCCAGGGCAATGAGCCTTGGTGTCATCGGGTTTGCGCTCTACCATGCAGCGCTCATCATCGTGGAGTTTCGCCGCGATGTAGCCTGGGACCGGCGCATGCACCCACACCAGTACCAGTAAAACAGCTTTCCTGATTAACCGCCTAGGCCTACGGTCAAGGCGGTTTTTTCTTACTGCGGCCGGCCACCGCTTGCTACACCAGATAGGACAAATCTGGAGCAAGACATGTGGACAAAAATTCACCCTGAAAAGGTGCTGGTCAATCTCGGCCGAAAAGGCAGCCGCACAATCTCTGCCACGGTTATCAACGGCAAAGTGGACCTAGCGCCTATGACGCTGCAGGAGAATGACCTATGGTCAGAACATGTAGGGGGTGCCGGATTCATCGAAATGGGCGCCATCGCCAACTTCGGCGCTAACACCGGGCTCGTCACGCCGGCGGTGCAGGCTGCCATTGACAGCTGGCTGGTGGCGCAAGGCATCCATGCGGCACGAGAGCATGAGGCACTGCCTCTGGCATGCACAGGCGCAGGCTTTCACCATGACGTTGATTACAAGAACGAGCTGTTCTGCGTAGTCTGGCTGAGTGACAACATGCCTTGGGACGTCTACTTCCCATACATTGACATGCGAATTCCCCTGGAATACGGCACCATCTTCGTGTTCGACTCGCTGCAACCGCACGGCGTCGTTCCCCGTGGCGCCTCCGTGTTTGACGCCAGCTCGTTCGAGTACGGCACCGGCGTTTTCGCATCCCAAGACCTCATCATTGACTGCAAATCCTGTGCGCTCATGGGAATCAAGAAGTATTCCTGCAAAGGCAAACGCGGCATGCACATCCTCGACGCGGAAAACGTCCAGGATAGCCTCTCACCTGAAACGGCGGAGTGGCACATACGTCGGGTTGAGTAAACTAGGCTTCTTTCAAAAACACATTCTACGGACTGCTTCTGCAGTCCGTTTCATTTTACATTGTGAAATTATAGGCAATTATAGACAATTATGGCTGGCGCATAATTAGTCGGGAATAATAAAAACGGAACCCGAAGGTTCCGTTGAAATCATGCAGGTGCGGTCTGCTTAGTCCGCGGGCAGGTCATCAGCGGTAATGCGCAGTTCGCGCGATTTACCAACTACCCGGTAGAAGGTCGACAGGTTGGTATGCTTTTCAGCCCAGTCAGCCAAGAGAGCCTTCAACGCTTGCTCGGCACCCTCTTTTTGCGTGATGCCGTCTTCTGCGCATTCGCCGACCAGGTCGTACAGCCGTTCTTCCATCTGTTCAATGACAAGTGGCGCCGAAACCAGCTCGGTGACGGCGATTCGCCTGAAGTCGGCTTCGTAGTAGACGGTGCCCACTTCAAGTGCACCATCGTCTTCCAGCGCAGCCAAGAGCTCGCTAAAATCCGTATAACGGAAGTCTTCGTTGTTCGTGCTGTAGAGTTTTTCCAGGTTTTCCATAGTTCGTCTCGTGGTTGGTCCTGTCCAGTGTAGGCAGCGCCAAGCTAGAAAAGAAAACCGAGCCGGGGAGGCTCGGTTTGAAGTAGGGACGACTTAAGCAGCCATCTCCATGTCCCAGCCATCGTTCTCGAAGGCACGGGCCCAGCCGGCATTTTCCTCGTCTTCCTGGCGGTTGCGAGGCTCGCGTTCGAAAATCGAACCGCCGCGGTCCATCTCGCACAAGAAGTGTTCGGTGTTGTAGTGGCTGTATTTGCTTTGAGCCATGGCGACGTTCATCGCCAGCAGCCAGCAGTAGCCCTCGTCAAAGCAGCACGACGACAGCATGTCGCCCCAGGTGAGGACGATTTTGCGCCAGCCGTGGCGATATGCTTTCTCCGCGGCCAGTTGTTTTACCTCTTCCGAAATGGAGCCCCAGAAGCCTGGGATTGGCATCTGGTAGATTCGGATGGCGCGACCTTTGTGGCGCACCAGGTAGGTTTCGATGGCAGCACTGGTGAACGGCATACGCTTGAATTTCATGACAGATTCCTAATTAGTTGACCTGACAGGTATAGTCACCAGGCAGCATCAAGTATCTACCAGCAGGATAAGCGGTCGGCAGCGCCAGACCGCTTCGCTATACAGAAGAGGTCAATTTTGAAGGAATTACAATGCGGGAAATCATTTTTAAAGATTCCGGCCCACGCCTCGTTTTCTCGAGCACCGGCAACTTGAAGCTGGTTCGTACGGGTCACGATGGGTATGCGGAGCATAATAACGCTACGGAGCTAGTCGGCCGTAAAATTTGCGCCACGCTTAAAGGTGGTAACGCTATCTCGGACATGTATCGCATCGCGGAGCCTGAGCTAGTCGGCTTCGTGACGCTGCCGGCAGACACGGGAGCGGTCGAAGCGGTGCTTGGTGTGCATCAGCCAGGTGGGCACATGTTTACGTTGAGCGAAGCATATCCAATGGACAGCTCCCTGGTGCTTTCCTCGTTACGAAGCTTCCACGGTGACGTCGCGGCCAGCGTAGCCTGGGGTAACTTCGCTATCGGCGTTCGCGGCGCGCACGCGGTTCAAGCACTGACGCACCTGTATGCAGCGATTCAAGCCGGGGACGTTGTCGTGGTACCGTGTGTCAGGTCGCAACGCGACGTTCACGGAGTCGTGCTGGCAAACCTGAAGGAGTTCACCGACGAGGAACGAGCCCTGCTCGATACCGAGCCGGACCTTTTTCTGAAACAGAGTTTTTCAGCTGCCAAGATTGCAGGCAAGAGCATTGGCTAAGCGATTGCAATACATTCTCAACCCAGGACACGTCCTGGGTTTCTTTCGTCAATCGAACTGCAAGAGGTACTTTCGAAAGAATCCGCTCAACCAGCTTCGCAGCCAATTGAGCGGACAGGTAGAGCGGGATATGGTCGCGGACTTAGCGAATAACGACCTTACCTGGAGTACCGGTGCCGCCAGAGCGAGCACCACCACGCGCCGCAGTGCCGCCCAAATCGGCGTCTGCACTGTTTGCAGGCGTGGCACCAGCAGCAGCACTGGTGATAGATGCCGAGCTCAAGCCCGTTGCCGTTGACCCGCCGCCCGCACCACCTTCACCGTTGGAGTCGGAGAAGGGGTAGTTTGAGGAGGCTGCGCCGCCCGTGCAGCCGCCTCCACCACCGCCATTACCACCGCCATCTTGGCTTCCACGGTACGGTGCAGCTGCTCCTGTAGTGGAGCTGGCAAGTTTGGTCGTCAGGTAGTTGCCATCATTTCCGACGTTCGTTGCGGACAGACCATCTCCGCCGCCGCCGCCGCCACCACCCGCACATGCGAGAGTCGTGCTGCCAAGCTTAATCTCGGTGCGTCCACCGCCGCCTCCGCCACCACCCGAAGTACCGATACCACCGGCATTCGCGCCGGCGCCGCCCCCATTGGCCCCACCAGCACCACCGCCGGAAGCCTGCACTGCTGACGTGCCGCCAATGCCGGCTCCGCCAACAGTGATGGTAATAGCTTGGGATGCCGCTGATGCGTAGGAGCCGCTAACAAAAGAACCGCCGCCACCGGTGCCCGAGTAGTCCGTGCTTCCGTCGTAGCCGCCACCACCTCCGCCGGCTCCCCACGCTTTCATGCTGAGCGTGAGCGGTACCGAGGGGGTAATGGTCCATGTTCCAGCGGTGGACAGTACCAGCGGACCGTCAACAGCCAGGTTCCACGTCGACTTGCCGGCAACGGCCGGGCTAATCGTGAATGTGCGATTGGCCGCAGTGCCCGTAATCGTCAGGCTGTTGGACGCATTGCTGCCCTCAGGCACCACGCCCGCTGCTGAGTAATTCCCGACGGCCGCAGGGGTATAGGTGAACTTCACCTGGCAGGAGGTGCCTTTTACGACTGCGTTGCAGGCGGAAAGGTCCGCGGTAACCCCTGCAGTAAGGTTCAAGACAGATGCCCAACTTGCAGTGGTATCCCCGTCGTTGAACAGCGCCACCGTCTGAGCGGTCGAGGATGCGACTGCGACCGTGCCGAAGCTAGCCGTCGTAGAGGCCCAGCGGGCGAGGGCAGGAGAAAGCGTTGGAGCAGGAGTTGCCGGCGTAGCGCCCGACGGATTAACCGGTGCGCTTGCCGACGTGAGCTTCACACCCGGGGCCGGCACGTGGAGTTGATAAGTAGTTGCCGAGGCGAACGCGCTGGCCAGGCAACTTGCGAGCAGAACCGACAGCTTTGCCCGGCTCAACCGTGCTGATTTATGACGCATTGAAATCCTTTTTGATTCGTTTTGTAGCGGCGACGCCGCGGTAGAGGGGGCCCGCGGGAAAGGGAGTACCAGGGCTGTGATTCATGTAGAGAACGCATTCTATTGGTGTGTATGTGAATTTCGTTTTAATTAACGCGCACGAGGGCTTCGTCACATTCGCTAATGTCGGGCATTGGCTAAGTAGCGGTGCTGTACAGCAGTTAGATTGCAGCCACCCCAACAGAAAAGGAACACTTGATGAACCACGTTCGAACCGGTTTAGTAGCTTTGTTGCTAATCGCCGCAGTTCCAGCCTCGGCAGATGATGCTGCAAAGCGGAGCACGTTCGATGTTCAATTCCAAGTTGTCGACACTTGCAAAATTGAGCAGACCGAAGCTCGCGTTGAGACTCAGTGCACGGGGGCCACGCCCCTCGTCATGCGGAGCGACCAAGGCAAGGGGGTGCAAGTCTCGTCCAGCGCCAGTTTTCAGGAGCAGGTTCTCGTCTACTTTTAGTAGGGCCGTTCCGGTGCGCTGCAACAAACGATAACGTATCTGATGAGGTCCGTCGCTCTTAGAAAGCCTCCTCGCTATACCGCATAGGTCAACTAATTATCGAGGAGTCACCTATGAATGCAGCACTGAAACCCTACACCGTCATCGGCGTCACCACCAGCAAGGATTGCTCGCGTGTGCACCTGCATGTCATGGCGCATACGCCGGAAGAGGCTGTCTGCGAAGCCGTCAACGAGCTGAATCACCTCGGTTCCCTGCGCGGAAAAGGCATCGCCGAAACGCTCAAGGCCGTCATCTACCACACGGAAATCCAACTGCTGGGAGCCGGCGTGTTTGAAGGCCATCTGGACAGCTCCTCGGCCATCCAGGGTGCCCTACTGAGCGGCCATGAGCGGCCGCACGCGCTGGTCCCAAGCTGCATGGCGATGCTCAAGCCGTTCACCATCGTGACGGTCGACCCGGCTTCCTGTCAGGTAGAATTCCACCACCAGCAACACGCCAACGCGAAACTGGCCGAGTGCAATCCCTCGCTCGACTTTTTCCTGATTGGCGGTGTCGTCAAAGGGCATGCTATTCCCGTGCTCGTCTACCAGACTACGCCTCGTGCCTGGCCGACGTCGCGTGACCAGCGCGTGATGGCGCTGGCCAACCGTTACTCGCTCGACCACCTGCAGCACCTCGGCTACCACCAGGCTGCTTGCATGTAAGGCTTCACCTTCAGCCCCGGATTCGTTCCGGGGCATTTATTTGGCCACAAGGATTGGCCGGTGCGCGCGAGTGCATTGAAGTTCCAGGTGTGACCCTACATTAAAGCGGCTCAGTCCTTGGACAAGAAAGCGTCCAACGAGGGTTTTCGTGTTGGTCTTGCTATACAACGCAGGACCAACCTTATAAGGAAATCATCATGCGCAACTACAAATCCATTCGCTTTCTCGCTGCTATCGCCGCTGTGCTGCTCGTTGGCTGTTCCAACTCCACCGATGCCAAAGACCCGGCTATGTCCCCTGAGACGCAAGCGGGGTACGCGAACAGTCGTATTTTCGTTGCAAAAGAGGGTGAGCCGTTTGAAGTGGAAGGCTGCCGGGTGCAGCTGCACGCAGTTCGTGTGAATCGTCCAGGGACAATGTCTAATGATATGGTCACCCTGGCCACGGCTAAGTGCCCTACCGCCAACGTCACCGCGACACATGAAAACTGCGGTAAGAACTGTGAACAAGATACGATTCGTGTCAAGGCCACTGCGGCCGCTCGAGCACAACGAGAAGACGCGGCCCGACAAGTGGCCAAGCAAAAGGCCGAGCTCAAGGCCAAGATGAGCCAGCTCGACGATGAGAAGGCCCAGGCCGCTGCACAGCTTGAACAGCTGGAACAATCGCTCCCAGACTGAATCTATTTCGACGCGTCCTTTCGAGGGCGCGTTTTTATGCTCGAAGATGCCCTTGCTGTGATTGTTGGCAAGGCGTGGGCTATACCTGATAGGTTAATCACATCAAAGGACATCATCATGCGCAAATTTACTTCCGCCTTTCTGCTTGCCTGCGTTGCACTGCTGAGCGCCTGCGGAAACTCCCGTAGCGTTCCACGGGACCCGACTCCAGATGCGGACCAGCGGCTGTACTACGCCAACTCCAAACTGGCGCCGATGACGTACGGGAAGCCACTCAGCCTGGACGGTTGCCAAGTGCAACTGTACCGAGTTATCGCGACCCACCCTGGCGTCATCGGCAAAGACTTCCTGACGGTGGCCACGGCAACGTGTCCTACCGCGGTGGTGAAGTCGACACAGCAAAGCTGTGGCAAGAACTGTGTGCAGGAATCCGTATCGGTGCAGAAACCAGTGCTGGAACCTTCGGGCATCCAGGCGCTCAAGCACCGCAAGGCCGAACTCAAAGAAGAAATGCGTAAGCTGCAGGCGTCCCAAGCTCGCGCGGCTGCGCAACTGGAAGAGCTGGAGCAGACGCTCCCTAACTAAATCCCTTCAAAGCGTCCTTCCGAGGACGCTTTTTCTTTGGGAAAAAGAAAAAGCCGCCCGTGGGCGGCTTTGTCATGCTATGTCGGAACGGCGCCCGCAGTATCCTTGTTCACAAGGAATCCCGAGTCGGAAACACCAACACCACGTTCAGGTAGCTGTTGCTTGTGGCGCTACCCCAGCTACGTGAGCCTCGCCTTCGTGCCACTCCAGCGGACCCTTCGTCTTCTGCAACATGCACCGTATAGCCGGTGTGCTTAAACGGTTCGTTCCGGCGCCACCCCGGTTACTGCGAGCAGGATTTGCCCTGGATGCCGTGGAAGCCCTGGGCTTTGGCGTCGGCCTCGGCCATGTACTCGCCCTTCTTGGTCTTGCCGTAGTGCTGCGAGCCTTCGCAGTGATAGACCTTGCTCGAGGTATTCACCCACACCTTGCCCGCACCACCCCCTGGGGCAGGGGCAGTCTGCGCAGTTGCAGCTTTGTCTGCAGTAGCTGGCTTCGCCGGCGCGGTCGCCGGTGCTACTGCAGCTGCGGGCGCGGCGGCCGGAGTAGCCGCTTGCGTATATGCGGGGGTGTAGGCCGGCGCAACAGGGTTCGGCACGGTGGTTTGTGCGAATACCGGAGAGGCCATCACGATTGCGATTGCAGCAGTCAGCAGAGCTTTTTTCATGTTTTCGGATTCCAGGGAAACTGCACGAAGATACGTGCTTGGGGCTTTAACGCATTGTTAATGCGCGAAGTTGACATCAGTGTGTAACAAAAGACCACCGATACATCGGTCCAGAGGCAAGAAGGACATTATAGCACTAAATCGTGGTATAATGTAATCCCCTACATTTTAGACTTTCGGCGCCGTATGATGACGCCGCATGAGGCCATGCAAACCGATAACGAAAAACTGCAGGCATATGCCGTGGAAATGGGCTTGGCATCGAGCCAGCCGTTCCTGATTGACCAGCTCATCGACTCCCACCGCACTCTGCGGGAGTTCCGTCAGCTGTCCGAGGCAGACCGGCGTGCCCAAATTACGGCCGCACGGGAGTTTGCAACCAAGCAGGCTATCGAAGAAGTTAAAGGCCTTGGCTGGTTCAGTGTTGAGCGGCTGCGCGGTATGACCTTGGCCGAAATCGCTGAACTGATTCACCAAGATTAAAAGCCCCCGCGATGATGCTAGATTTTTCTCCAAAATTTCACCGCCTAGTCGTGAGTTCCACGGCATCCTTGCCGATGTGGGAGCTATCAGCCCCTAATGGTTCCCGGGAAGCATTAAAGGAGCAGGTCCGCCTGGTGGCGGCGGGCTGCATGGTTGCTTGGCCCGTCGGCGCGACAAACTTCTCCGCGTCAGAAGCGCGGCCGAAGCGGAGCTGGTTCGACGCGGTGGTGGACGATGGGTACGGAATTTTGGCCACCACTATTGCATCGTGGCTCATTGACCCATGGCTGGGGGCAGTGTGCGCATTTGTGTGGGTGGTCCTGCAAGGTCGCTACGACCAGTGGAAGCGTCGTCGAACGCAGCTCGCAGGCCGAAAAGCAGCCAGCCAGCTTTAGGCGCAAACATCACACGACAGATAAGGCTCACGCCAGTTTCAAATGAAAACGCCCGCAGGTATGCGGGCGTCAGGTTAATGGTGGTTCTGTGGGTCTGGGTATGTCTGAGTTCACGCGGACATTTCCTCCATGTGGTTGGCTGTCAGCGGACGGCGTTCGTACGTGCTTTGCCAAGTGCGCTCGTTCTCGTTGTCGAGCGTAACGCTTACCAGGCCAAGCGACACGACCACCTGAACACTCTTCCAGCCGGCATCTTTGCAGGCAGTCAGGAGTCGTGCTGCTTGGTCGCGGTCAAGCCGGATATCGCAACGAATCAGGTAGAAGCCTCCTACAGCGCGGTGTGCACGGCAACGCGTGCGACGTTCTGGGTCAGCCAGGATACTGTTGATGTGGACCAGCGCGGCGTCGACAGGGTCGAGTGCGCGGGTGATAGCGTTGACTTCCGAGGGGCTCATCAGCTTTTGGGTCGTCATGGTTGTCCTCCTACATGGATATTCCTCTTGTGTTGGCCGCAGCTGCGGCAGGATGTAACAGCCGTATATAGCGACTCTTCATACTTTTTCGGATGACCCGACAGCACATTTACAGGTTTGGTTAGAATTGGTAATCGGCAGCAGTTTGCTAAAATTTGAGTATTCTAAAAGGTATCTTTCAATGTGGCAGCCAATCGAAAAAGCGCCTAAGACCGGTGAAGAGCTGGTCGTGACGGATTTCAAAGGAGCGCCCGAGTTCGCCCGATGGGAGTCCAGCAACCTGTACGTTGAAGGCGGGTACTGGCGCAATCGCGACAACCGTCGGCGTGAGATGCCTACGCATTTCCTACAGCTACCGCCAGCTCTGCCGTCGGTACCGAGCAAGGTCACACGAAGCCGCAAATAATACGCCCACCGAGGTGGGCGTATGTGGAATGAGGTGCTGTTTTCTCAGCAGGCAGCGCCCCTTTGACGAGGCAGGCCATGGATTCTGCCGCGGACCAGACAGGTTTGCCGTTTGATTCGGGCAGGCGGCCTCGAGATAATGAGTTCTGCGGTGATGTTCGGGTCTAACTGCAGCTCGTAATGCGTGAGCGTGCCCATGTCCTCGGTCTCATGCGACGCCTTATCCAAGAGCAGACCTTCCGGCTCAATCTTGGCGGGCAGCCCGAAAATGTCGAAACTAACGTCATGGCTGACGACGACATAATTAGCAGTAGCAAGATTGCCGAACATCTTCTCTAACCAGTAGTTCACCATCGCAGAGTAGGTCATGCTGCCCTCAAAATTGCTGGTCTGTCGGGGTCGTCGAGTACTTCACTGCGATGATACTTGAGGCCGCTTAGCGCACGCTGCGCAAGCTCAGAGGGTAATCGCGACGAGCTTGGCCAGGGGCTTGCCATCGTAGTAGCTGTCCCAGGATGAGGTGCGGCGCGTGTTCAGGCAGACCGATGTACGGTCTTGCCAAACTACAACCTGACCGGTCTCCCATTTGGCGGCGCGGCAGCGCTCTTGCAGCTCATACGCCTCCTCTGGGGTCAGACGCATGTTCATTGAGATGTGATAGAAGCCGCCGACCGATGCCTCGGCCGTCGCTGCTTTACGGCGAACGGGGTCGTCCAGCACGCTGTTGATGTGCAGGATTGCAGCCTCGACAGGCTTGAGCACCTTGTCACGGCGACGAACTTGCATGGGGGTCAGCACTCGCTGGGTGTTTCGGCTCATAGAATTGTCCTCGGATAGATGAGAAGCTGCGATATGCAGGGTCTGGAACTTATAGCCATAAGCACTTTCGCGGATGTTTCGGTAACAAAAAAGCCCGTGTTCAAGACGGGCCTTTTTGTTAATGCAGATTGGTGGGCGGTGTAAAATTGCCCGAGTATAAGGCTTCACCGCGTACGATGCGCACATCGTCCAGTTGACCTGTATACCCCCAGTCCCACGTTCCTCCTTCCATCGTTCCAATGCCTATTTGCTGCGGTGCCGTCAGGCCGGCATCAAGCGGAACGTTGGTTGTCTTGGACGCGACCTGCACACCATTGATGTACATTTTGAAAGTGGTACCTGCGCGCGTTACTGCCATATGCGTCCACGTGTTGAGTGGGATGTTCGCAGGCGACATCAGCATTGGTGAGTCAGCGTTATAGTTGTACACAAAGAAGCAGGCCTTATTGCCACAAGCACTGTGCGCAGTGGTGATGGTCCACTTGCCGCTACCCCATCGCGAAGTGGCGTAGTTCGAAAGGACCACGGATGCCGAACTAGCAGTAGGCCGCACCCAGGCTTCCATCGTGAAATCGGTAGTACCGAATGCATATGTGGTCGTCGACGGCGTCACCAGGTAGGACCCCTTGGAAGGAAGGAGTGTGGAGCCGGCGCCATCAATGCGGTTGGCACTCGTGACAGAAGGGGACCCCACCGCTGAAACCGTGCCGCCTGACGAGTCAGTAGTCACAGTTGACTCCCCTAACAGCATTAGGGTCGTGATGGCTTTGCCATTACCAGGTAGCGTCAAGGTGCTTGGGCTATTGACTGCACTCGACACTACGCTCAACGTACCAGGTACTGCGCCGGCTACTAACGGTGCGAAGCGGATAGTCATTGAGCAGGTGGCATTAACAGCGAGCGAGCCGGGTGCGGCGGCCGAGCCACACGTATTGGCAGTAAGGCTCATGCCCGTTCCGGTAACTGCCGCGATAACGCCATTCGCGGGAGTATTGCCGACGTTGGCGAACATGAACGAGCGTGAGACCGCTTCGCCAGCTGCTACATCACCGAAGTTGCTGTCGGTATCTGCAGTGAGCTTACCTTGAGCTTGAATCCCGACTCCATTGACCGCAAGGGCTTGTGCTCCATTGGTGGCGCTCGACCGGACAATCAATTCGCCAACAGATGCTCCACTAACTTGCGGTGCGAATTGAACCGTCATTGCGCAGCTGGCACCTGCAACCAGCGACACCGGCGCTGCTGCTGTCCCGCATGAACTGGCTAGGAGACTAAGGTCCGTTCCAGAGATACCTGCGTTGACGTTTACGGCAGCTTTCGTACCGGTGTTGCTGAACGTGAACTTACGCTGTGCTGTAGAGCCTACTTTTACGTCGCCGAAGTCTGCCGAGGAGTCTGCAGTCAACTGCGCGAGCGCGCCCATACCTTTGCCGGTCAGGTCGAAATAGAACTTACCGTGGGTGCTTAGTAAGGCTATGCCACCCGTACGGGGGCCCACCGCGGAAGGGGCAAACGTTAGCGAGATAGTGCAGGACGCGCCAGGAGCCAGAACCGGACCGCAGTTATTAGTCTCGGTAAAGTCAGTCAGACCCGTCACCCGGGAGATGCCCTGGATAGTGAGAGGGCCGTTGCCCTTGTTGCTGAACACAAGATTTCGGATTGCGCTGGTCGCACCCATGTCGGTGTTCAAAAAATTGATGCTGTAGTGCGTGTACCCGTCCGAGGTAGGCGCGCCAGGTGTCACGTCGTCTGAGGGGTCGATAGCGGGTGCTGGCTCGGTGCCAATTCCGGACAAGCTTACCCGATAGGTGCCCATGGGGCTCGTGACCGACCAAATGCCGCTACGTTCGCCGGCCGCCGATGGCAGGAACTGGATGGTTACTGCACAGCTAGCACCGGATGCGAGGGTCGTGCCGCAGTCAGTTGATTGTGTGAAATCGGTACCGGCCTGGCTGATGCCCATGGCCGAGAGCGCAGCGACATCAGAGGACTGATTGGTCAGCGTGAAGCGGGCGGGTGACGCCAGTTGACCTACGTTGGTCGCAGGGAAAGGTACAGAGACCGTCGATAGTTTTAGTTGTGGGGTCTCCGCACGGCCACCCAGCCCAACGTTGTATGTGCCGAAGGACGTAACCAGGGAAAGAGCGCCTGCACGTTGACCGGGCAGTGTCGGGGCGAACTGGACGTTGACCGTGCAACTCGTGCCAGGGCCTAGGTCAGTGCCGCAGTTGTTCGACTGCCCAAATTCTGAAGCGGACTGACTGACGCCTAGGCCCGTGACGGCTGCGGGGTATTCCGTAACATTACGGACAATCAGGCTGAGCGGATTAGACAGCTGGCCAACGTAAGTCTCAGGGAAGTTCAGATTCCACGAAGACAGGTCTAGCTGCGGGTTGACGCCAGAGCCGGACAGGCCGACGTGGGCAACAGACGAACCATTAGATGTCACCACGATGTCGCCGGCATGGGCTGCGGTGGTGTTAGCACTAACCCCGATGGGCGCGTATCGAACACTAAGAGTGCACGACGCACCTCCAAGGAGCGAAGGTCCACAGCTGTTAGATTGGCTAAATTGGTCTCGGCCGGCGTTGACGCCGATGCTATTTATCGAAACGGGGGATTGCCCGTTATTGGTCAGCGTAACGGACTGGACCGGGGAAGATGTTCCAACGCGCGTAGCCGGGAAACTCAGGCTCGAAGGGGACGTCGACAATTTAACTGCTGTACCGACGACATTTACGGTTGCGGCGCCTCCGTTAGCAGAGCGCACTTGGAAGCTGGTGCTGACGGCACCGTCATTGGTTGGAGCGTACTGCAACCTCAACGTACAGCCCTTAGCAGGTGCCAGCGTCTCTACGCAATCGCCATAGCCGACAGCCAGTCGGCTGTCCGTGTTCACTACCGACAGGCCCGTCAACGGCATATTACCGCTATTGGCCAAACTTACCGATTGAACTGCGCTAGTGCCCGGAAGGACAACTGCGCCTAGCTGTAGCGTGGAGGGGCCTACGGCCAGCACTGCCGACTGACTGGTGCCAGTTAAGGGCAACAGGGCTTGCATGCTGTTCGTGAGCGTCGTGGCAACCCAGCCGGAACGCGGTCCAGGGGTAGTCGCGTTGAATGTTACAGTCACGGTGCAGGACGCACCAGGAGCGAGTGAGGTTCCACAATCGCTGGTCTGGTTGAAGCTGTCAGACCCGTGGCCCACCTGGAGCCCTTTTATTGAGGCGGCAGTGGCGCCGGAGTTGGTCAGAGTCGTCTGTAGCGAAGCCGGATGCCGCGTTGGAATATCGCCAAAAGCTAATGCCGCAGGAGTGTATGACAACTGCGCTACCGGCTCCGTCGTAGGGCTACCGGCGGTGGAGCCTGTGAGGGCTAAGTCCGCTCGAACGCCATCTTGCGCCTGTGCTACCACGGTGTAGCCCGCTTGATAGCGGGGAGCTCCTGCCTTAAATGTTACTGAAACGTTGCAGCTCCCGCCAACTGCCAGCGTGGTCGGGCAATCGCTCACAATAGCAAAATCCGGATTCGGCTTCGACAGGGTGAACACAGCAGGTGCCGTGCCTGTATTGGTCAGCTTAGCCGTCTTGGTGGCGCTAGTGCCGGGTTCCAGGGGTCCGTAAGACAAGATAGCCGTGTCAAACGATAGTGCCGGACGCTTGGCGGGGTCGCTTTGCACGTATGCGTAGAGTGTTAGCGGTGCCACGACGCCAGGTGCGCCAGACGTGATGTTCAACACCTTGGAGTGGTCTTTGGGGACATACGAAGAGAAGGTTGCTGCAATGTCGCAGTGCGCCCCCGCCGGCAGCACGGCTGGGCAATCGTTGGCCACCTCAAATCCATTACCGGACGTAAGTCCTCCCAAAACGGCGTCAGCATCGCCAACATTGCTCAAGGTGGTGCTGCCTGCACCACCTTGCCCTGGCCTGAGTGCGGTACCCAGGACAATCAAGCGGTCACTAAGCCGAAGCGCAGGGGCGGGACCAGAAGCCGCACGCGCGAATGTAGTCAGTTGCAAAAACCGTGGAACCTCAAGGTCAGGTGCTGATAGCACCATCTGGTATTGCGTTCCCGGGATTGCTGCTTCGGTGGGTGTTACTGACACACTGCACGGCACTCCTACCGGTAGCGGCGACGGGCAGCTATGGGTAACCGAGAAATAGGTATTGGAATCAAGGCCCGTGACCGCGACTGGCTTTTTGCCATTATTCGTGAGCACACTTACCTGCGGCTCACGCAGCCCATTCGTTACGTCGAATAGCTGCGAACTAGGTGAAATTCTCAGAACGGAGGCAGAGGGGTCGTCTCCGACATCAATGGCTCCGTCTCCATCTCCTAGTGGAGCGGTACGAATCTGGAGTCCCAGCGGAATGCGGTACTCCTGTGTGGCTGCCAAGACAGGATGCAGTGTAGTGAGCGCTACCATTAGGTAGCTAACGATTTTTCGGGACATTTCGGTAACGGTAATTTAGCCGGTTGGACACGATTACGTATAGGTCTACCTGTTAAACAAATACGGAGGCGGCTCAGATTACTGCGACGTTTTTAGATGACCAAATGCGCCTAGCTGTCGCAGTCAATGCGCTAAACAGGCGCCACTACACCTGACATCAATACGTACCAGTGCGAACCTGGCCAAGCCCAAGACCCTTATGACACCTACGCTTATTTCCGTTCTTAAATCGATGCAACCTGGCGGCGACTACGCCGTGTTAGGGGCACTTGCCCTTGTGGCCTTGGTCGTGTGCTATTGGTACGGCGTTAAAGGTCTGGGGAAAGTCATCAAGGCAGTAGACCAGCGAAACCTGTCCGGAATATACGTTCTTCCCCTGTTGGCTGTTTTCGTCTACACGACCTGGACGTTGGTGACCGCAATGCCTACGCAGCAAGACCCAAACCTCATCAGCGGAGTTCTGCTCGTCCTTGCGTTCTTCCAGGCGTTTGCCATTCTGCATCTGGCCGAGGTGTATTCGCCTGTCGTGGCCCCCATTTGGGCTGTGCTGCGGCTGGGCTTTCGTTCGTCAGTAATGGTTAGCTTCTGGTCAACGGCGTACCTCGGCATGCTTGCCTTCCTAGTGCCGAGCACGGTTGGTGCGATGGCTGTCATCCTGCACGCCGGCGTATTCTTTTCGATAACGGTATATCACGCTGCAAGTGCATGGCTTAACGGCGTGAATGGCGGCCGCCGGATGGCCGTGTTTGCAGGCCACCTCTTGCTTGCCTTGGCGTGCGCGGCGCTGGCCCACGTATATTCGTACTCATCTAACGGGCTAGACGTCATGGCCGAAGTGTACTGCACGGGTATGACTGCGCTCAGCGCGAGTCTCCTCTACCTTGACCGCTTTGAGGAGCGAGTACCCCTTCTCCCGGGTGTGAACACTCCGTTCGGCCCGGCTACCTGTGTCGTCGCCGGCGTGGTATTGGCAGGGCTGGGATTCACGCCTTCTGCGTGGATTCTGATTCCCGTCGGGCTGCTGGGGTTGGTCATTGAATACAATCATCGCCCGTCACGTTCGGCGTAATCCGAGCGAAGTCAGGTAACCTATTTACTCGCGAGTTCTCAGGCGCCACATGCACATCATTTCGATTTATCCGCAGTACGTCAATGCCATTCTCAAGGGCCAGAAGCTAGTGGAGTGTCGTAAGTCGGCGCTGGGCTTGGCGCAGGGTGACCTGCTGCAGCTCTACGCGACTGCGCCTGTGAAGGCCATCCTTGGCCAAGCCCGGGTGCTGGACGTTCACCGCGGCGCTCCGGAGGAGCTTTGGGAACAGTTTGAGCATCGCACTTGCGTTAAGAAAGACGACTACTTCGCGTACTACGCAGGTAAAAAGGAAGCGGTGCTGCTCGCGCTTACAGAAGTTCGGCGTCACGACGCCCCTGTGCTGCTTGACCATCTGCGCGGAGTCGAACCCCGGTTCTCTCCACCGCAGACCGCGCGCCGGCTGTCGGCCGCGCTGCAGGCGCTTTGCGCCGCTACTCACTAACCGCTTCTCAACGTTCACTATGACGACAACGAGCTACGTCCCCTCCGACGCAATCCGCACTCTCGTCCTGGCACGGCTGCGCCAGCTGTATCCGCATGAGGAGATGACGCCAGAGAACCTGGCGTTCGTGGACCATCAGATTGAGGGCAGTGTCCGGGGCTTCATCTCGACACTAGGGTTGGGACTAGACGCAGACCTGGGCGAGACCTACGCCATGACCGAGGGTGGGGTCTTCAAAGACGAGGTGGTCAAGTGCTACCTGTTCCGGCTACCTGTCTTGCCTCAGGACGAGGAACAGATGGCCCTTGAGATAGCCAAGGACCTGTATCGGTATGCAGGTCAACCCATCATGGAGATGGCCAGCGCGCGGCTCGAAGTGCGTGACGGGGAGCTGGTAGTGGTCGGCCTCGAGTCGAAAAAGAAGCGCGAGCCGTCGACGCGAACACGCGCAGTAGTGTTTGTTCCGGACTGACCTCTCGCTATACGTGTGAGCTACTTCACACCTCAAGGACACAAATGGACAACACGGATTTTACCCGCCTGGCCGAAGCGGCCGCTCGCGAAGGCATGCGTGACTTCGACTGGGCGGTGTGCACCCACATCATCTCGCGCCAGCTGAATTGTTCGCGCTACAAGGCACCAGACCTTGACCAGTTCATGCCTACGGCCTTTTACCTGGCATTTGAAACTGGTGGAGCCAGCGGCGGAGACTGCTGGGGCGGCAGCGCGCGCAGCTATTCGACACCCATCGAAGGTGGGGACGAGTTCGAGGCGCTGGACCAGTTCCTAGAAGAACACTTCCCGAAAATCCCGTTCCTCGCGTATCGAAAGCTGATGCGCCAGATGGAGAAATTCGAGTACCGCGACAGCGACCCCTATGGCAACAGCACGAACTACCAGGTGCGTGCACTGCCGTTTGACGTACTGTGGAACGTCCTGGCTGACGCCGGCCAGCTGGAATAGCCAGTGCCTGGCACCGACAACAAAAGGAGTAATATTTCAATGGCAGACAGCCCCTCAGTTCTGGGCGTACCCCAGCGTATTCCCGGGGCACGAGAAGATGCCCTGGCCAAGCTCACTCGCATTGGCGTTGGCGAAATCAAATCGCGTGAAGCATTGATTCGTCGCGTCGAAGACATCGCGCTTGACGTTGGCGACACCGTGGAGGCGCGCCGCCTGGCAGGCGACCCAGACTGGTGGCGCAGCCAGGACTTGCTGGACGACGTGCTCGACATCCTGGACTTTGTCCGCAAGGGCGAATCGATATGAAGGTCGTGCTTGTCATAGGGCTTCCAGCATCCGGAAAGACGCACTGGGCGAAGCGACAGGTAGCACAATTGCTGGCGCTGGGCGTCACGGCCCGGCTGCTGGACGACCCTCGTACGCAGGAACAACTTTCGGAGGGCCTTGCTCGACCCGCGCATGTGCTGTTCATTACAGACCCGTACCTGTGTCAGTCCGTCGCGCGCAACGCTGCGTGCCAGATTCTCACCGCGGCCGGCCACCAGGTCGAGTATGTGTTTTTTGAGCGCGACCCGGAGCAGTGCCAAGCTAACGCCCGGCTGCGACCTGGCAAGCCAGTGGCGAAGTTCATCGCACAACTTGCGGAGAGCTACCAGATACCGGTCAACGCGGCGGTGCTTCCCGTGTACCGGCCTAGCCCCTGAAGCTGGGCTATGTTGATGTCATTCACGACGCCTGTTCCTCGGAGCAGGCGTTTTTCTTTGCTGGCGTAGGTGCCTGGTTAGGCCCGGTACACCGTGTTACCGCAGCCTTCGCACTTCAGCACCTCGTACCCGGAACGTCCATAGTAGTGGCGTTCGAATCGACCATTGCCGCAGTGGACGCAATGGTTCGGCTGACCAATCGTGGACTGAATCTGGCGATACTCTTTTTCGCTGAGCTCCGTCACAGGGTCGGACCCCACCACCAGACTCGCGAAGGTCACCAAGGGAAGAAAGTAAGTCCAGGGCGCCGGTCCGAAGTAGTGAACGCAGATAGGCACGGCAATGAGGCACAGTGCGCCTACGACCAGCATGATTCGGTGCCAAAGCTTCGCGCTTGCTTTGTTGCGCTCCAAAATCCCTTGATAGATGGCTTTCCCTTCCGGAGTCTGAAGAGGTGCTGAAGTTCTTTTTTGTGTGGTCATGAAAATCTCTTCTATGGTGGCAGGCGTTGTGCGAAATAGTTCATTTATGTAGTGCCGTGCTTTAGCCGTTGCGACCGGTGCGCGGGTATCCACCATGAAAAACGTCCGCCAGGGGCGGACGCTAGAATTGGAACGTCAACAGGCGCACCTCACTCGATGCAAGGCCCACTTGTTCAATGCAGCACACCAGGCCGGGGACGCCTGGACGGCGCCGCGAATGGTGACTGGGTGCAATTGCCAGGTATTCGGTAGCCTCATCCGTTGGTTTGCTATTTTGCGGTCTTCCAAACCGAGCAGCTGAGGCTCTCCACCGTCCTTATGCACGCAGACCCAACCTACCACCTCATCCAACGGGTCCGACTCGCCTGTAGCAGCTGCGGGGGTCGGATAGCCGTCTCGGCATAGCCCACCAGCTTGCGTCGGGGACCAGGGGCTGCCGGCAGCTTCATCAGGCTGTTGTCCACCTGAGTGAGCGCGCCGTCGAGCCTGTCAGCAGGCATATCGCGAACCACATCTGCGAGGGGTAGTGCCTTTGCGTCGTCGACACTGCGCTTACCGCCGTCGCGGCCGTACATCAATTTGAATTTGTCTTGCCAATCGGAGGGCAACTTGCTGAGCCCTTCGAGTATTTTCGCACGTGCGAAGTCCTGTAGTTGTTGGTTCATGGATTGTCCTTGGCTAAGTACGCTCCGGAGGCCCGGGCTTTGATGACTTAGCCTAGTGTAGAAAGTAGCGCAAGCTAGAGTAGGCGGTTCTGCCTCACCAAAAGAAAACGTCCGCAAGGTGCGGACGTTGTAATGAGAGGACCGTTCAGCGACAGCCGGCACCCGCTCTTGTCAGCCGCTGATAACGCCGAACTCGACCAGGGCGTTCTGGCACGATGGCATGGAATGTTGGGCCAGTGCCTGGTCCCAAGCTTTGCGTTGTTGCTTGGTCAGCTTCGCAAACTCCACGCGATACGCGAGGTGGCCGCCGCCGAAATACACACAGGCTTCTGCACCCGTCATGGCGACGACGGTGTACGCCCAGGACATTGCCGCGCCACCCAGGCCGCCATAGCCCAGGGCCGTGCTACCCCACAACTGCGGGAACAGAACGACATCCACCTCAGAAGCGTCCGGCCGGCGCGTCTTGGACTTTGTCGGCAAGGTGCGATTTCGCTGGTGTTCTTGGTACTGTTCTTCCGAGACGGATTTTTGGAGTTCTCGAGCAGCGGTCCAGTCGGTGACTTCAAAAGTGACATCTGCCAGGTCGCGCAGCGTCGCGGCGCTCAAGGCTTCGTGTAGGGTTAGGATGGGATTCTGTTTATGCATACTGGTTCCAAGTTGGAGGGTTGAACTGGTGTGTCAGCAAGTGGCCTACGTTTGCACACCTACGAGCAGGTGGCGAGACCTCTCGTCTAGCGAACAAGTGCGGCTGACATACCGACGAGGTATTACGGGCCTTCTGGGTCTTCGTGAAATACGTAGGATTTGCCGTTCCAGTAGAGCAGGGCGTCCACGGCCTCCGTAGTCAGAGATACCCCGACCCCTCGCATCTTGCGAGAAGGCGCCTGCAGTTCCCGTACTTCTTTTGAACAGGGGCTTACCACCTGCAAGTCGTCTCCGACATCTAAATGGTTCAGCACCAGGACGGGAGACATGCCATCTAGAAGCAGTTTGTCGTACGCCGGCCACTCGGAAGCGGCGCTGGCGGACGTGGAATGCAGCGCTACGAACTGGCGGCGGCCTTTGCCCGCGGTTTCAGTGCCAAACGTGGCCAGCGTCTTAACCCCGGCAGTGGCCGGCGGCTTGTCTACCAAGACTTTGACCACCATTAGCACGTCCGGCTTGCCGTCGCCATTGAAGTCACCGACCCGGCAGTGGCTTGCTCGCATATCCGGTGCAAATACGCCTGTGAACGTTTTTGCCACGTGTGCCGCTGCGTCTTTGCACAGGTGTTGGCCTGCCGTAGCGGGTTGCGCTCCATGCGCGGATGCACCAAGGGCGCACAGTATCAGGGATAGAAGAGGGTTACGAAATCGCATTTTTCATGTAGGTCTGGGGTTTATCGACAGGCTGCACATCGCTTTTCTACACATCTCAGGACAACTTTTTTCGTGAGGATTCTATGATTGATACCAATTCTATTGCTGTTGCCATTGGCCAGCTTCGACCCGTAATCAACAAGACGGGCAACGCCGGCCGGGCGGTTCGTCGTGCTCTTGAAGGACGCTTCTACACCCATGTCGACGGTAACGCTGTCGGCCACGTAACAGTGCGTTCCGACCTGGGCGGGCTGCCATTTGCCTTTCTGGCGATGGAAGCACGTCGCGAGACACAGTTTGCAACTGAACACGTCGCACAGAGGGGCCAACCCGGCTTAAAGTTCGCGGTCGCTGAGGTCGATGCGCGCGAACTGCGCGTTGTCGTCGAGATGACGGTTGACGCGATGCCAGAAGCGATGGTCGACCGACAGGCCCTCGTGGCTGTCGTAGTCGACGAACTCGAGTCGATGGCTCAGTCGCTCGAGCGCATTCCACAATCGGTCGAGAAGATGTTTTTCCAGCTATTTAGCGAAGGAAATACTCTCGCGGCAGTTCGTAGCCAGCGCTACCTGGCGCAGTTCAACCGTCTAGTCGACGGCGATTTTTCTGAAATTGCCGACACCCCGTGCGTACTGCTCGATATGGCCAAAGACCTGAACCCTGCGGTTATCGCTGCAGAAGAAGAACTCGACGCCAAGTTTGCGGCGGAAGAAGCATACATGGTCAAGCATGGCATGAGCTAACTAGCTAATTTAAGCCCGCCACCTGGCGGGCTTTTCTACGTTTAAGGTAGGTATGCTTAGTGCAGTGCTCAAAAATAAGTAACGCGGCTACACAGCGGTATTCCACGCCGGGCTTACCCATGACTACTTCAGAAAAATCGTTCGAGGAACTAAGACAAGACCTTCTCAAGGCCCTGGCTACTAAGCGACGACTGTCAGCGGAAGGTGACTTTGAAAAGCTGTGTTACCAGCTTAACCTGGCTAGGCGCCGCTTTGACGCACACGTGCCAACGCGCAGGAATACCTCGGCATCCTGGCCTCGGCTCGATGACCGTTAGCCACAACCCTAGCATTACTTGCTATACGAGTCAGGCTAACTCATCTTAAGGACTCAGTATGCAACCGCAATTTATGGAAAACATCGACGCCAACCTCGACAGCCTGGCAAATGACGCGACGCTGCGTCTAGAATTTTCGGTTGGAGGCAAGGTAGTCCTCGACGTGGTATGTCTGGAAACCCTGCCGGACAAGCATTTTGAGGTGCGCATGCTCAACGGTTCCCAACAAGAGCTGTCAGTTTTTGGTAAGACGACGGTACGAACTGAAGTGAAAGACCTAGTGGCGATGGTTGTTGGCCATATGGTCAGTGGCCGGTACCGCAAAGCCGACGTTAAGCTTTCGCCGGCGTAAGCCATCTCCACAGTACTCGCATTCCAAGCCCGCCTTCTGGCGGGTTTTTGTTTGCGCAGCGCGCAGTCGTTTGGTGGGACTAGGCCCTAAATCTCGCACATTGCCAGCCTACCTCAGAGTTGCTTCTGTAACGACGAATTCAGAACTTCTGGCCCAGTTGGTACTGGAACGAAAGAGGGCAACGGCGCGAGCTAGCTTAGCTTCGGTTAAAATGCGGACTGGAGCCGGGCACCAGGGCTCGTGCATTGGTCACTGCAGTCGATTCGCTGCTCAGCTCAAGATGGCACTCTCGCCCTAAAAGTAGTTCTATCCTAGTAAGAATCGTGGAACGCGCCATCGCGCCGCGTTGTTGTAGAAATCACATCTGTAAGAGGTCCTGTATGTCACTTCGCGCTCCTGGCGATGCTCGCCCTTATGAAGTTCTTCAAGAGGCGCTAATGGACCTTGTCTCTTGTCTCAAAGCCTTCGTTCCTAGCCGAGTGTGGATGGTAACTCGCGTGCATGGTGACGACTGGAACGTTCTTTTGGTCGACGATTCGGAAAACGAAGTAAAAGCGGGCATGGTGTTCCATTGGCCCGATTCTTACTGTTCGCGTATGGTCCAAGGCGTCGCCCCTCGTTTTGCGCCTGACGCCCAGGCTATCCCTGAGTATGCCAAGGCGGAAATTAACCGCTTGATGCGCATTGGGTCATACATCGGCCAGCCACTTCTCAGCGCAGACGGAGGGCTCCTTGGCACGCTCTGCGCAGTAGATTCCGCCCCGCGCGATGCCTTTACGCCGGACCAAATCTTATTGGTGGAGACCATCTCACGCACGATGAGTACGCTGATAGGGGGAAAGCTGATGCTGGAGCAGCTCCGCCAGGCGGAAGCCAGGCAGCGCTACCTTGCTGAACTGGACGCGCTCACGGGACTGTTGAACCGGCACGGCTGGGAGCTTGCATTGGCTGAAGAGGAGACCGCACTCAAGAACCTTGGAGGAAACGCGATGGTCATGATGATTGACCTCGACGGATTGAAACAGGCAAATGACACGATGGGCCATGCGTTCGGCGACCAATACATCCAAAACGCGGCTCAAACGTTACGTCGGCAGCTTCGCGAGGCAGACATCATCGCGCGCCTCGGTGGCGACGAGTTCGGCGTTATCGTATGTGACACGACCAAGGACGATGCTGAGCTACTTCACCAACGGGTTCGGGCAGCATTTGAGGAGGCTGGCGTGCCCGCCTCAACGGGCTTCGCGATGCGGCTTTCGTTCCGCACGCTCACTGAGACGCTCGAAGCGGCAGATGCGCGGATGTACGAAGACAAGATAGCTCGTAAGCGTGCCGCAGAGGACAACGACCTTAGCTCGGCGTAACCCATTTCGGGCTGAACCTCGTCCCTAGAAAAGAAAAACCCTGCTCAAAAGAGCAGGGTGAATTGTGGCAAGTTACTGCCGAGTGTAGTCCATGGGGCCCGGCGGGAGGATGCCGGCGTACTGTTCATAGAGCGCTTTTGCAAGCTCAGGAAGTTCGGCTTCCGTAGCGTGTTCGTGGAAATCACGAGCCCGATACACCCACTCCTCGTGTTTTTCAAGGTCAAAGGGTGGAACCGTAAACGGCAGGTCCAGCTTCTTGCGCATTCGACGGTCTACGTCGTCCGGTGCTTCGTGCTGAGTCAGCAGTGCGGACCGAATCGCTTCAAGATTTTTGATGACTTGGTCGAGTCTGGAAGGTACTTTTCGGCTCGGCACCAGCGTGTTGTCCTCAAGGACGGCAAAAGCCATACGTGTTGCATCGCCCACAGAGTCGGTTGGCAGTTCACTGATGGCTTGCTTCACCAGGTCCCAGGTAGCCTGAGTGGTTATAAAAATCCTTTGGAGGGGTCAGCGCGTGCTTCCGGCGAAGTTGACCAATGCTTGAAGGTCGGCCGTAAACAGACTGGCTTCGCGGTCACTGCCGGCGTTCATGACAGAGATTTCACCCGGGTGCAGACCGCGAGCAGCTGCACGCTGTTTCAGAAATGCGCCGACTCGTTGAGCCGCGTCCTGCAGCTCGCCCACGTCGCGTGGCGTTAGCTCTCGGATTTCGACCGGAACGATAATGCATCCAGCTTCTTTCTGTCTCGCGTACTCCAGCACGTTCTGCTGGCAATACGACTCGCAGGCTTCGCGAGAGTTTTCGCTTGTGAACGGAAGCAGAGTGCCTTCCGTGTTCTTCAGCATGTAGACGATTTTTGACTGCATGGCTTTGGTTCCTAAAAGAGGCGGCCAGAAACTCTGGCCGCCAAAATTTACTTTGTTATTGCCTCTGAATTTACTTTGGTATTTCCAGAGGCAACCACGTTACTCTGATACTGGCAGCTGGTCGAGCAGGTGCTCGCGCTCGCGCTCAGTCAGCTGAATGCCCAGCATTCCTTCGGCTCGATAGAACGCTCCTTCGCGCGCGCTGTCGTCGACGCCGCGCTCGGCGTAGTACGCCAGGTAGGCTTCGATGAGCTTGGCGCGCACCGGAAGGGTTTCATCGTACTCTGGGTCGCCGCAGTCTTTCGGCACCAGGACAACCGGGCCAGTGTACATCTCGCCGTCATCCGGCAGCCACATGATGTTGCGGTCCTGTACCTGGGTTTCCATGGTGTCGTCGAACGTGGTTGACCCTCTGTGCTGCACATTCATGCCCGAGCCTCCGATGCCTTTGTCGCGCGGGTCGACCGCACGGCTGGCGGAAACCACGTACGCTTTGGCTTCGATAAGCTCGAAAGTCCCCTCCAAGCTCGTGAAGTCGCCCTTGAGCGGAATGCCTTCTTCACCTGGTGCGATGAAGTCGAATTCCCCATTGTTGGTCAGCGGGTACTTCGGCAACAGGGGAGCCGGCTCTGCTTTCTCGGACGTCAGCGTTGCTTCCCAGGCGTTCCAGGATGCGAAGCCCTGAGCCTTGGCCAGGACGTTGAGGCAGTCGGTGTGCGAGAGGGATGCCGTTCCTTTGTCGAGAGCTTGCAGTTCACGACGCAGGGCGGATACGAGGGTCTTGGCTTTCTCTTTCGAGACGATATTGAGGTTCATGGTGTAATTCCTGATAGGCCTTGCCGGCCGGTGACGCCGTGACGCAATTGTCACGTGCTGTTCGCATTGCCAAGCAAGGCCCGGATTTACGGGATTTTGTCTGCATGGTAGGTCCTATGAAGCAATTAGCCTTACCTCGGAATGAGGCGCGAACGGCGGGTAGCTCTTCCCAGGGACTAGAGGATAGTCTCGATTTCCCTTCCCCGTATAGCTAGAGCCCTTTTGTGCGACGAAAGATGCACTTTATGGAATGCGTTGGAAACGTGAGGGAAAAAGAACCTAAAACTCGACCATGAAATACACCGAAAACGGAGAAACGGGGGTACGCCATACTGGCAGTGCCTGGTGAGGTTAGCAGCGCCAAGCAAGGCCCGGATTTACAGTTCTTTCCAGGGGTGTTCTAAAAAGCAATAAGTATCCGGATTATTGTGTGTAATCTAAAATATCGTGCTAGACTTGAAACGTTTGTAAACTAATTCTGCTTAGTAGTATTGACCTCCGCAACGTCCACTGTTGAGTTGCCTCGTGCTTACGCCTGGCGCATAGCACCAGAGCTGAACGCAAGCAAACGCTCGCGGCTCGATGCTTTGCATCGGGAATGGCAGCGAACCCTTGCTACCGCTTTCACCTGGTTCTGGCAACCGTTCCTGCGAGGCGGGCTCTTGCCGCACAATCCGCCCCGGTCGGGGCCGATGTCCACGTTTCCTCATACCCGCCTTGTCACGTCACAAAAAGACCTGATGGCGGTCGCCCTACAAGGGCAAGCCAAGAGTTGGGCAAAGAACCTTCAACGTCGCATCGCTCGAACCATTATGCACAGTGCTACGCTCGCGCTTAATGAGCCTCTTCGTCGTGAACTGCTGTGGGTAAATTCCATGCACGCTTGGCTACTGCCGTACCGGCAGCAATGCGACTTGCTTGCCACTGCGCCTGCAAAGAAAGACAAGCTTCCTGCCCTATCAGCCTACGCTTCTCGCACCATGCGCAAGCTGGTACGGCGCTATATCGAGCTACACCGACTCCCAGACCCGATGCAGCTACCGCTGCAGGTCAACCAGCTCTCGGCAGTGCTGGCCGACGCCAGTAATACTATGTCACTTTGGGCGAATCGGTGGCTGCGTGTGTCGACACTCGAGCGTGGCCAGAAGATGAGTATTCCAGTCATGAATAACCCTTACGCTCGGCGTAAGGGTGGTCGCTTCGCGACCACCTTTTCGCTGTTCAAGCGTGGGGAAGAATGGTTTGTCGTGTCAACTCGGTACGTTCAACCCCAACATTGGGCCGAGCACCGTACCGGTGTGCTCGCTATCGACCTGGGCTTGAAGAATCTGATGGCGACGTCGGAAGGCGACCTGTATGGTGTTGGGTTTCTCGACAAGCTCAAGCGGTATGACACGCAATTGCTCAAGCTTCAGCGAGGGCTGCAGGCCGCGGGTGTTCGCCGACTTTCTGAAGCGAAGCGATATCGAGCATTGGTGCGCCGGCTGCAGGGCTTTCTCAAAACGACTATTCAGACGGCGCTCAACCGCGTGCTGGACGTGCGCCGACCGAAGACGGTCGTCATTGAAGACTTGCTGTTTGCCGGGCAGCCAGGCGAGTTGTCACGGCGGATGAACCGGCTGCTGCGCCGGTTCGGGCAGCGGTATTTTACACAGACTCTTGAAGAGCGTCAGGCTGAGCGGGGATTTACGCTGGAGCGTGTGGACCCTGCGTACACCAGCCAAGCCTGCTCGTCGTGCGAGTTCGTTCACCGAAATAACCGCCAGGGCAATAGTTTCAAATGTGTGTCATGCGGGCGTCACGCCCATGCCGATGTCAATGCTGCGAAAAACCAGCGAGAACGTTTCTCGAAGGCCGCAGCTGGAAAAGACACTGGAGCATACGTGACGGTCGCAACGCGATGGGCGCGGGCCCTGGACAATTGGTGCGGCAGGCTCGCCCGCACGATTGGACAGACAACCCCCGACTCACCGCGGCAGTACCGCGCCGTTGGTGGCGCGAGAGCGGGCTTGGCCGCGCTGCTGGAAAGCAAAAGCTCCGCCATACGGCTGAGCTTGGAAACGAAAGAGCAGCTGAACCACTGCCTTTCAGCCAGTAATGCGTTAAGTCTTCTTGCAGGACTATCTGAGGTGCATTTCGCAAACCGTGGTTTGCGAAATTCCACAGGACAAGCCAGACAGCCAAAGCAATTAGCCATACCTCGGAATGAGGCGCGAACGGCGGGTAGCTTCTGACCCCTGCTCAACATAGCAAGGCGCCAATCGTAGACAAGAAAAAACCGCCAGTCCCGTGGACATGGCGGTTTGAATTGGTTCAGGCTGGTAGGTCAGAGACGCTTCGAGGGCACATCGAAGCCCAGCCCCTGCAGTGTGCTCTTGTCGATGTTTGTGTCCAGTACGCCGTAGGGCCAGTGCTCCAGGAAGCCTTCGTCGTCCATGCCGTGCACGGACAGGCCTTCGTTATCGCCATGCAAGCAGATGAGCAGCTCGCGGTGCAGATTGAGGGCCACGAGGGCGTTGACCAGCGTCATGACCAGGCCCTGGCTGAACGTGACGACCGCGAGGACGGTGCTTGTTCCGTGCTGACGAACTGCGTGGAACTGACGCAGCACCTCGATGGCGGCCGCAGCTTCCGTGCGAAGCACTTCAGGAGCGATAAGCAGATGCGACGCGCGTTCATACAACGTTTCGTGAACGCCGGCGAGTTCCGCGATGTCGCGAACTCGTTCACGCAGTGCACGGCGGGTCGCAACTTCGTCACCAGGTGTGCAGAACCGTTCAAGACCCGGTCCCACGTGGAGTACGATGCGCGGCAACCGCTGAAAGGGCGCGCCTGAATCGAAGTGTGTGACAGTGGCGAGCGCGGCATCGAAACGGCGGTCGATTTCTGGGTACTCGTCCTGGGTGAAGTGTGCCATCAGCTCCACAAACCTCGCCTGGCGCTCTGCGTTCGGTGAAGCAGCAGGGCTCAGATGCTGGCGGCTGAGTGCCACGTGGCGGGGCACGGAGATGTCGTCACGGGTGTCTGCCACGGCCAGCTCGATGAGTTCGTTTAGCAGTGTTTCCTTATTCGGCATGGTGTCCTTGTTGGCGCCGTAGCGCTTGTTGTTGAATGGGAGTCTATGCCCGGTATAGTTATTAAACAACGGAGCATGGCCCGAAGGCGTGGACCGTTGCTGTAGCTGCTGCAACAAAAAGCCGCCGGGTCACGAGGACGAGGCGGCTTAAATCAGTTCAGGAAAGCGAAGCTCAGTACTTATGTGGTACGTCGAAACCCAGCTCCAGCAGAGTATCTTCGTCGACGGTTGCGTCAAGAAGACCGTACGACCAGTCTTCGAGGCAATAGTCTTCGTCCAGACGATGGGCGGTGGGCTCCTTTTCATCGCCATAGTGAGCGACGACGACCAGTTCCTGGTACAGCGTTGTATCGACAATGGCACCAATCAACGCGTTGATGAGTCCGTGGCTGAAGGTAACAACTACCAGAGCGGCTTCTTCCTTGCTGCGCACTTTAGCAAACTCGCGCATGACGTCAATGCATGCTTGGGCTTCAGTGCGTAGGGTTTCCGGTGCAACGAGAAGTTTGGAGCCTGGCGTGGTCGCGAGGTGGTCCAAGCCAGTTTTGACCATGCTGTCGCGCACCAAGTCGCTTAACATGCTGGTGGTTTCACGGCGATACTGGCCTGGCTCGTGTGTAGCGTCGGCTTGGCCGTAGCACTTACTCAAACCTGGGCCAACATGCAGCACCAGGCGAGGGGCAGGGCGTTCGGCTTTGGTACTATTGTCGGTTGCGATGATGTCAGTCATGATGTCCTTTGAGGGCGCTGAAGTGAAATTGGGTCTATTGCTGTCTAGCTATCAAGCTTAGTGACCCGGGCCTATGTCGGTTTGTAGGGTTCGCTACACGTAACAGGACAATTTCAAGGAAAATAAGACATGCAAACCACTGCTACCGGAAAACGCGTTTCCAAAGGCGCCCCAGTCGTCGTTGACGACACTGGCATGATGTACTACTTCGGTGGCGGCAGTAACGTCGACAAGAACGGGGAATACCTGGACATTCCAGGGTTTCACCTGGGCCCGCGCACCAAGGAAAGCAATCCATACTCGTATGACCCGCTGCTGCAGTGGCGCAAATACGATAAGACGCCAGCTACCGCGTCGGCGGTCTACTCAGACCGTATGGCCCAGTGGGACTACAGCAAGTACCGTTCGCTCATTGAAAAGCATTTCACGGGCATCGGCCACGACCGAGGCGGCGACTACTTCCACAGCCGCAGCCCCAAGCGTATTGAAGCCTTCCTGCGCGACTACAACGACAACCAGGACCTGGAGCTCGTGCGCATCGAAGAGCACTGTAACTGGTCCAGCGGCTATCCGGTGTGGGCGTTCTTCTACGTCGACCCTAACTACGTGCCGCCAGCGCCACGTATGGAGCTGCCCAAAGCTCTGCCGCAGCTGGCTCGACTGGCCAAGGCTACTGGCGTGAACCGTCAGCGCGCGCAGTCCATGCGTGCGAAGGCACGAATGCGTAAGGCCATCCAGGCATAACTCTGCTGTCAATTCTGAACGGGCACCTTCTGGTGTCCGTTTCCTTTTAGTACTGAGTCAGTGACAGTCCTTTAAAAGAAAACAGCGCGAGCTCCTTGCGGGGCACGCGCTGCATGAATGATGGGTTTTACGCCTGGGCTTTAATCAGCCACAGCTGTTTGACGTCCTTGAGCTCGAGCACGTCGCGACCGGTAATGACCTCAAGACTATCATTTCGCACCCGTGCCAAGCAGGGAACGATGTTCAGACCTTGCCGGACCAAGTACTGCGGACGGTCCTCGTTTGCAGCTTGGGCGCGGCTATCTTCATCTTGAACAAAGCCGACGATGTGCGTCTTGGGGACTTCGACCACGACCAAGCGAGTGCCTAGCCATTTGGCACGGCAGTAGCTGTAAATGTCTTCAGCGTCCTGGTCGGAGATGCGTTCATCACGTAGGATGGCCAACGCTTGGCGCTTCTCCGCTGCCAGGATGTGCTGGAAGAGGGCGCCGGCAGCAATGCTACTCATGCCGTCTTGAAGGTCCTGCAACAGTTCTTCACCGCGCTCCACGGACACGGACGACTTGCTCGAGGGCTTGCGGCCAACAGATGCCTTGGCGTGTGCTGCGAGCGCAGCACGATACTGCCCCTCAAAGTCTTCGCCGTCTTTCTCGGCTGCTTTCGCCGCCGCTTCCATCTCTTGCGTTAGTTCGCGCGGAACGATTTGCCAAATGGACTCGTGATTCATAGGTTCCTTTTTTGTACTTACTGCGGTACTTCGACGACCATCCACAGCTGCGGAACCGTCGACAGTTCAACACGGTCTTTGCGCAGGTCCAGCCACAGCCTGCCTACGCGTTCTTCGGCATAGCCGCTTTCGACAGATTTTCCTTGGCGGACCAGGTATTTGGGGCCGTAGCCATTGAATACCTCGGTGGAGGGCAGGTTCTTGCGAACTACTTCTTCCATCTGGTGTCGCGGCACTTCGACAAGCATCAGACGTTTGCCCAGCCACTTTTGTCGACAATACGCGTAGAGGTCTTCCGCGTTTTGGCCCGTCATGCGTTCTTCAGCGAGAACTTCGAGAGCTCTCACTTTGTCGCCTGCCAGGATGCGCAAACGCAAATCTTCAGCGACCGGGCTGGCAATGCCTTCTTCCAGGTCAGCCATGAGCTGTTCTCCGCGCTCTTCCGATACGGCAGAACCTGTCTCAGCTACCGCAGGTGCGGCTAATGCGGCGGTCCCACGTTGGAATGCGTCCAGAACTCGTTTGTCAGTAAACCCGTGGCGGGACGCAAGACTCAGTAACAGGTAAGCGTTATGGGCGCCGTCGCAGACAGCTTGCGCTTCCAAATCGTGCCCGATTGGCCTAAGGGAGTCGAAAGTGCGTTGTGCGGCCTCGAAGGCATGTTCAAACCGTCGGCGGCCGGCAGCTATGTCTGCACGAATCGCGTCCAGGATGGCGAGATTCCCTTTCTGAAACGCAGGGATGAAGCTGGGGTAGTTCCAGTAGGTTCCGCTCTCGTTTGCGTTACCCGCGACCATAGCGAGAGCATCGTGGGCTGTGAGGCCTGCGGCGCTTTCGAGCGCCAGTCCGCTGGTACGTACTTCTTCGGTGATTTGCAGCACCCGTGCAGCGATTTGCCCGTAGTTTTCTGGCAAAATGACGCCTTCTTGCAGCAGCGCCTGCGTAATCTTATGCGCCAGGTTGTCGTTCAATAGTGATGGGTTTGCCATGTATTCTCCTGGGTTGACTGGAATGATGCCAGTTAAAAATGTGTCCTTTAGCGTGTAGCCATGCGCCGCGCTCCCCGCGCACCACTAGCAGGGCGTGAACTCTTTGTGGTGTTTTCGCAGATGCCCATTCAGGGCGCCGCATTCGGAGCACTTTGCGCCCTCAGCAACTAGGTTGCGGTCGCACTTCCAGCACCAGTAATGGCCCCGTTTGGGCAATCGCGACAGGTACCGGTTTCGCTTCCGTGTGGGTATTTCGATGTCACGCAAGAATCGACTCCTTCATGATAGTTGGCTATACCGAATAGGTACACATTTTTAGAAAAGGCACCAAATGACCACTGATAAATACGAACTTGTCGACACCGACGAACGCCCGTTCGGCCCGGACACCAAGCTGTTTCGCATCCGCGCACTGCGTGACGTCGGCACCGACGTCAAGGCCGGTGACATGGGCGGCCTCGTAGGCGGCCCTTCCAGTCTGTTTCACCCTGGTGACTGCTGGGTGTATCCGGACGCCATCGTTTGTAAGGGTGCGAAGGTCATGGACGATGCCACGGTGCGCGACCGTGTTCGAGTGCTGGGCAACGCCATCCTCGAAGGGCGTAGTTCCATTCGAGGCGATGTCCAAATCTTCTCTGACATCAGCCTGAGTCGGGATGACACGCTTGAAGGTAACTGCCAGGTCGTCGCGCTGGAAGTGGTGGCTGCTGGCCACTATGCGCTGGGCGGCCATACTCGGTTTTGTTTCCAGTGCGCGCTGGGAGAATCGCAGATTCATTTCGAGCTGAGCGCTGCGAGCTGCGTTCCGAAGTTTGCCGCTCGATTGGCTACCCTTTCAGCCGGCCAAAAGCTTGCGTACATTCAGCAAAACGGGGAGATTCATCCTCTGAGCGTGGGCCAGAATGACCGCCTGCGGTTCAGTACGGTTCACACGACCCTCGACGACATCAAAACCGACAAACGGTGGGCCTCGCGCTATCCGCAAAACATCGTTCATCTGACCTGATTACAACCCGGCCACCTCGGCCGGGTTTTCTTTCACCCAAAGAAGAACCGCGCCACGAAGACACGGTGTTTTGAACAATGCAAGTCAGCTGGCGAGTCGGCACTTTGAAACCAATCATGCTTCCTAGCTGTGTACCATCACAAGGCTCAGGTTTGGCTATACCTGAAGACACATCTTTTTGAGGACAACTACATGACTGAACCCGACCTGACTAACGCTTTCCGCGCTCGCGCAATTCTCGAAGACACTATCCCCCAATATTCGCTGGGGGTGGAACGAAAAGAATTCATGAAAGACCTGAAGCACCAAGACCGGGACCTGTATTTCGCGGTTCTAGGCTTGATGTACGACGTGTGGCCTCACCAAGTCACCGGCGAGGACATCACCGAAGGCGCCGCGCCGCATGAAATCGGCAAGTTCTTCGTGGGGCACAACGCAGAGCATTTCACCGACGCGCCAGTCATTCCCTTGGCTACCACGCTCGAGAAGTCGTTCGAGGTCGGCTGCCTAACGTTACGCCTGGAGGAACAATTTCAGCGTGAATGCGCCGTGGGTGAGCCGCTGCCACGGCTTTGCTTCCCTGAAGGTATTCAGGCGCTGGACCTGCAGCTTTGTCGCGTGGTCAGTCAAACGCGGCAGTTCGAGCGGATGACCCCCTCTGAGCTCGGCCTGAAAGCGACGGAAGAGCTGGGGGAGTTTGGCACCGCTGTTCTGGTGGAGACAGGCGCCATTACGCACAAGTCGCTCAAGGAACCAGCGTTTGGCGAGGCTGCGGATGTGCTACTGTGCATGACGGCAGCGCTGGCCAAGCTATATCCCAACATGAGCCCCCGAGCAGTCTCTGATGAGCTGGCCCGGTGGGTACACATCAAGCAGGCCAAGTACGACGTGCTGCTGGAGTCCAAACAGCCTCCTGCAGCCGGCTAACCTTCACGAACCCGGCTACGTGCCGGGTTTTCTTATGAGGAGAGGGCGGGCCTCCTTTCGCCATCCGTCCTATACGTAGCTTCTTAGTAACTGGAGCTATCGTGTATTCTGCTCTCAAAGTCATTCGCGGCGTCGGCGCCGCAGTTCTGGCCCTGTCTGTATTGGTCACTCCCGCCTTTGCCCGGGGTCACCACAGTCACTCGAGTCACTACAGCACGCATTCGAGTCACGTCCACCCCACCCATCGTGGGCAGCACGCCGTACGGCACCATCACCTGCCGATTCACTCGCCGGCTGCCAAGCATGCGCGACCGAACGAGGCGGCGCTTCTGGAGCATGGAAGCTACCGCAACAGTGAGGGAGTCAACGTGCATTCGCCGGCGCACTCCGCCTCAGGAGCCGTTCCGGATGGCACCTCGGCACGGTGCGGCGACGGCACGTACTCGTTCAGCCTGCACCGCCGTGGAACTTGTTCGCATCACGGTGGCGTCTCGGTTTGGTTCTGACACAGATAGATTTAACGGCCTACACAAAGCTTTACCGGACCAAGCCATCATGACAATCATCAAGAACGACCCCTCCACGTATCGCCTACGAACGAAGCTTGCAGCTGCAAGGACATCGGCCCGCGAAACGGAGCCTGTGCTCTCGCGCGCCGAAGTCGAAGCGGCACTGCGCGAAGCAGACCCCCACGGCTATGTCCAGTGGCCACAGCCGGCAGAGAAGCACGTATCCAGAGCCTGACTCGACGCCGACGTAATACAGAAGCAGACCAGGTGGTCTGCTTTTGTATTGGGTTCTGGTACGGTTTGCGGCGCGGCGGGTATCTCACGCCTATCGGTAGAAGAGGTCGGTGCGCAGAACGTATTTTTCGCCTGAGTTCACAGGCCTGCCTTCATGCCAGAAGTCGTGCTGGAACAGCAATACGTCGCCGGCGCGCGGCGAAATCGTAATCCAGTTGTCCCGGTACGCGTAACTGGTCGGCATGAGAATGGTTTCCCCGCCGTCAGTGTCGTTCAGATAGAACAGAATCGTGACCAGGCTTTCCAGCTCTTTGTCGTGGAAGTGGCCATCGCGGTGCGGCTTGAAATACTGGCCCGGGCTATAGCGGTACATCCGGAAATGGCTGCCGGCCTGTGCGAAATTCTTGTCCTCGAGCACATACGGAAACCCGTCTACTGCGGCTACCTGCAGCGCGGCTTCGAGCTCACGCGCCAGCTGCGGGTTGTCCCACTCCAGCCGTTCGTTGTTGCGCACGTTCGTTAAGCGCTCCTGCTGGCCATAATTGTTGACGGTGGCCTGCTCGAAGCCCCTTGCGCGGGCTTGGTCGATGAGCTGCTGGCAGCGTTCTACCGAGAGCACGCCCGGCAAATGTAGGTGGAACATATCTACTCCTTTTCGGATGGCACTACCGGTGTATCGACTTCGTTTAGTGCATAAAATCTGGGCAGTTTGGTCGCTATACCGTGGATACCCACTTCTTAATTCGCGACCATGGACGTTCTTTTCTACTACACCGGCAAGCTGGTCTGGCTTGGTCTGGCGCTGCTAGCCATTTGGCTCGCTATCGAAGTCATAGTAGGCTTTGCCAATGCGGTCAGCTGGGCTCGATGGACTTATTACAGGGCCAAGAAACACGGGCATCCGCTGCGCTGGCTCCGTTTTCCTGAAGCCTTTGTGCGTGAGTGGTTCGACCTTATCGGGTACCGCAACCGCGGGCGGGTCACCATGTCGAGCAGTGACGGCGGCCTTTGGCGCGGCATCGGCGACTGGACGGTGGGCATGGGTCCGGTTGAGGTGGCTCCGTTCGACCCGGAACCCTCGGAAGTTCCTCATCCCTGACGAAATCCATGCGCCCGCATAGATTTCTGCTTTGGGATTCGACCCACTTTCAACCCTCAATGCGTCGGCAAGAGCTCGGCGTAATGAGGGTGGCTCTCTGGCAATATCAGCGCATCAATTGACGACGTAACCGTAACTGCCCCGGTCTCGCGCGCCTCATGCCGCTCCACTTCCCAGTCTCCTAGGTAATTCTTGCCTGCAATGGTCCAGGTCTCACCGAAATAGGAGACCTGTCGACCGGTAATGTCGAGACCACCTCCCAGTAGGCCGTCTGCTTCGACATCCATTTTTCTTAATCCCTTCATCCTGCCTCCCGAAGCTCTCTATTGAGGCGCGCCGTGGACTATCTTTCGGAGCTTGCCAATAATTCTGTAGTCAGCTACAATAATAGCATGAATACATCTCGCCGTCCAGGTAGGCCCCGCACCAATGCCCCAGGCACCACTGCTAGTCAGCGAGTGCGCAAGTCTGTCAACCAGTTGAAAGCGGCAGGCGGAGACCGCAAAACGTTTCGCTTGCGTGCGCCTGCGCTCGAGGCGCTTACTGAACTTGTCGACAGTCGTCGATATCCTAACGAGACCGCGGCTGTCGAAGGCGCGCTCTTTCTTGCCCGGAGTTCTGCCATGACCATGCCCTCGCTCTACCCCGTTCACATCGACAATCCGGCCGTTCAGGCCGTGGTACAGACCGCAGTTAGTGCCGCGTGCGCCGAACTGGATAGTCTGTTCCCTGGCGCTAAACCAGAAGTAAATGGAGTCTCCTCCAATTTCGCAGGTCTGCTGGAAAACCACATCAAGGCGCTGCTCACAGGGAAGACAGGCTATACGCCGTCGCACCTGGTGGAGCTGCCGGTTCTGCTAGCCACCGACCACGTCTTTGGCAAGCCATTCAATCTGCCGGAGGAGCAGGGGGCCGGCTACATGGTGGTCGACGAAACCTCACGTAAAGTGCTGAGCGCGTACAGCGGCCGATTCAGCTTCGCCATGCAGGATGCGAGCCTCGCTTACACCGAGGAATTCACGTTCACGCCGCCGGGCGCGCGAACGGATGGGCTTGCAGCGACGAAGCCGGGACAAGACGTCGACGTACTGTTTTCAACGCATGAGGTAGCGGTGAAAAAGACGTTGGCCGCGCTGGAAGAAGAGGGCGTCGCACTAAAGGACCGGAAGATTCGTATTGTGACCGGCCTCTGGGATGACGAGAAAGAGCAGTATGTTGAATACGCAGCGGGAGTGCCGGCCTAAATGACCTAGCCGTGCGGGTTGTGACCTACGCTTGAGAGGGTCATTGAGACGTTGACCACAGGCGTTTTGCTACACGTATGACCTCTCTTACAAGGACATTCTCATGACAACCCTGCCGAGCGCCGATACTGCTGGCGTGACAAAAGAAGCCATTGATGCCGACGTCAACCGTCTGGTGACAGACTGGGTATTTCCGAGTGGCATCTGCCATTCTCCGGACGCGTACACTATGGCCCAGTCAAGTGTTCTCGCGAGCATGCTACGGAACCGCATGACAGAGTTGGCCGCCGAGGGTATCAGTCCACTCGGCCAGTCATTCGCCCAACTGCTGCAGGGTGTCGTGCCTCACGAAATCCGGGTGTATTCGGACGACGAAGACGACGAGTTCGCCCAGAACCCCTAATCGACCTTCCTTCCAAAGCCCAACCGCTCGGTTGGGCTTTTTGTCTGACGATTGGGGTCGCAGCCTTCCGCGTCTCGGCCGTTTAAGCTGAAGCGCTATATGGCCCACTCCAACTATTTGCTTGCAATCGCCCAGGAACTGCCGTACCGGCCGCAGGCGGTGCAGAACCGAATCCATGCTTCCTATCGTAATTTTCACTCTCGTCGGGCTGCTCCTTGGCGGCATCACGACAGGCCTCGTACAGCGTCTGGTGCACCAGATGACGGAAGACGCCGACGAGTTCGCACGCGACCGTCTTGGTCAACCGAACGCGGTCAGCGCGGCCAAGAACGCCGCTTCACCCGCTACGGGCCCCGCCTGGCTTCGGCATGCGCCGCTGGTGATGGGCGGCGTCATCGGTGTGGCGTGCGCCATGTTCCCAGGCACGCTCTGGCAAGGGGTAGCGCTCTTTACTGCCGCCTTTGTTCTGCTCTGGCTGGTAGCTGTCGACTTCAAGACCATGTATCTCCCCGAGTCGCTCAACTACGCGCTTGCTGGCATCGGCGTCCTCGCCGGCGCATTAGGCTGGTTCGTGACGCCGGAAAACGCGTTGTGGGGCGTTCTGGCGGGCTATCTGTCGCTCTATGTACCCGCTGTCATCTTCCAAAAGGTGCGAGGAATTCAAGGCTTGGGTGAGGGCGACTGCCTGCTGCTTGCGGGCATGGGCGGCTATATCGGCCCCATGGCCATTGTGCCGCTGCTGCTCATCGCCAGCTTCGTCGCCATCATCGGGCACTTCGCCACGGGTAACAAACGAGAAAATCCGTTCCCGTTCGGCCCCGCCCTGGCCGTCGCCGGCGTGCTGACCTTCATCATCATTCGGGTTCCTGCCCTGCAGCCAGGCGTACTGCAAGCCTTCTTCCAGTAATACCTGCAGTACCTGAGAGCGCGGCCGGGCGGCTGCGCTCGTGCCTATAAGGGTTAGACCCATTTTAATAGGACACGACATGCTCTCTGCTGAACAAATTCTCGACCTCGCTGAAGAAAACGGCTTTCGCGCCACCTCCTACTGGGAGGGCTCCTCGGAAGGACACCGTCTTCCCAAGCGTAAGGAGATTTCCCTGTGGCTCCGCGACATCCGTCCGGAAGCCTGGGAAACCTTGATGAGTAACCTCACCGAAGTACCCGTCAGCCTGATGGGCACTCGCATCGTATCGGGCAGTGGCGCCCTCGACGGACGCCTGTTCCCCGAGTACCGCGCGCTGCTTAATGGCGTCAACGAAAAGCGCGCCGCCATCGGGCTGCCGCCGGTGCTCGACTAAGCATCAAATTCCAACTACGCCGGCCTCTTTCCTAGAGCGCCGGCGTGTTTGTTCTCGGGCGCCGTGAGCCGTGATTCCTATACCAAAAAGACATTCTTTGATAGGACACCATGACATGCTGACTGCAGAAAAAATCATCGACCTGGCCGAAGCCAACAATATCGACGCCTCCTGCTACTGGGAAGATTCGTCGAAAGGACATCGTCTGCCCAAGCGAACTCACATCAACCTGTCGTTCAAGAGCGTATGCCCTGACGTCTGGTTTGCACTGATGACCAACAACACGGAAGTGCCTGTCCGCTGCTTCGGCACCAGGCCGGCGACTGACAATCCGTCCACGGACGGTCGGCTCCATGCAGACTACGCGGCTATGCTGCCAGCCGTGAACGCACGTCGTGCGGAACTCGAGCTGGCGCCGATTCGCGGTTAACGCTTCACATTATTTACGCTGGTGCCTTTGCAGGTGCCAGCGTTCTTCTTTTAGAGCAGAGACTTCCACGTGCGACTCGCTATAGATGAGAGGACAATTTTCAACCAGAGAACACCATGAACCATTCCGACAGCAAGCAGTACTACCTGCAAGACAGCCGAGGCAATGTGGGAGATAACATCATGTTCTGGGCCCCGGCAGGCGCCGGCTACACCTCGAACATTGACAAGGCTGCGCTCTTCACGGAAGAAGCAGCGTTTTCCCAGCACCAGTCGCGCCACGAAGACATCCCTTGGCCGGCTGAGTATGTGCGTGCACGGGTTCGTCCCGTGGTGGACATGCAATACGTCATGCATGCCGAAGCTTTGGCAATGCATCCAGATGCTACCGAGTTTCACCTGCAGCGTCCCGGCACATGGGACGGCAACGACCTCATCTTCGTGCCCCGTACAGGCGTACGCGGCACCTCCGATTTGCGTAAAGCCCGTGTGGTCACGCGCCAGGAGTTGGAAAACGACGAGGCCCTGCGTGCACAAGGCGTTGCCTGGCCACGGGACTACCTTGAAACCAAGACTCGTCTGGCCGCGCCGGCATCGAACTGCAACATCGCCGATGCCCTTGCGCAGACCAGCAAGACGCTTATCCCCGTGCGAAAGCCGAAACCTGAGCGATACCGCTGCCATGGATGCGGCGTGTTCCTGTCCATCGGCAACTACTACAGCTGTTCTGGCTGTCCGCGCTGCGGCGCGGATAATCGCCCGTAACGGCAACCTTCATTTAGGAGAACATCATGAAAAAGCTAACCCCGGACGAACGCGCCGCGCGGGATGCCGTGCGCGAAGACGCCAAGAAGGCATCCAATCGTGCCCGATGGACGACCAAGATGGAGGAGGTGACGCCTTTGATGGCCGAAGCCGCTGCGAAAGTCAAAGCTGCTCTTGGCGACAAGGACCTGTCTTTGCGCGACCTCTGGCTTGTGCTGGGTGTATTCGAGACCGAAGAAAAGATTGCCCTGGCCGGCGGTCATGAGTCCTGCAAGACCAAGTGGTTCGACCGTATTGCGCCTCGTGCTAATCCGGACGTGTACCCCTACTATGGTGTGTCGAGCTATTCGGTCAAGACGGCCGCTAAAGCTTCTGCGTTCCTCAAGGGCTCCCGCAATGGCTACGTCTACCTGACGGACCTTGGCTATGCCGCTGCACGGTGGATGCGTGAAACGTTTTCGACGCTGAACCCCGCTTATGGCTCGCCGCCGCACAAAAAGCCCATGCCAATGGACACCCTCGGCGACATGCCATTCCCGCGTTGGCGAGAATGGAAGGACTGGGACGTTTAAGATACCTGCTTGGCACTGCCAGGCGTTGAAAGGAAAATATATGTTTGGATACTCTGAACCGGACTTCACGGTCGAGAAAACGTTCGAGATGACTGTCAACGGTGAACTGCAACGAATGCAAATTCGTGTCGAGGTGCCGGACCCCAAGGCTGATGCATTTCTGGCGTCGTTGCCGGAGTCGTTGCGTAAGAACACGCGGCCGCGAGACCTGAACCGCTACATCGCCCTCGAAAGCTTTGATGCCAAGGGTGAGCTGGAGATGGACGTGCTCCTACTGTACGCGGCCGGCGACAACGCCAAGCTCGAGGCCGACTGGGAGCGCCTGGTTACCGACCAGCATGTGAACATCAAGGACCTGACTGGCTGGAACCAGCGAGTGCATCACCACGCTACCGGGTACTACCGTGGCGGCGGTGTCGCCATGTATTGACCAACACGCATTCAATCAGCGGGCTCTTCGGAGTCCGCTTTTTTGTGGCGCTACGATACTGCTTGCTACACGACACAGTTACTAATTTTCTCGTGAGGACATATGAACATCAAATCTGCTCCCCTGTATGCTGCTGTCGTAGGTGGTCTGGTCAAAGGCTTCCATGTCGTGGCCATCGACGTCAAGTCGGAAATTGACCGCCTGTTCTACAAAAACGAAAGCCGGCGCGTGCACACCCAGTGCATCGAGCTGACCAAGCCGGAGGACCGGATGGACGAGTTCCAGGAAGACCGCGGCGGCGACCATGTCGTGTTCGTTGGCGGCGTGAGCGGTGGCGAAATGTTCGGCCCATTTTCAAGCAGCTTGCGGGCCGCCGAGTTCGGTGCTCGGGTTTGCGATGCGATGGACGATGCACAAGTCCGGTCGACCGTATTAACGGTGGTCAAGGGCTAAGCCACACATGCTTTATTCAACGGACTCTTCGGAGTCCGTTTTTCATGCGCAAACGGTTCAGGATACGACAAAGCCCCTGGCACTCGCGCACCAGGGGCACTCCGCAAGGGCTTCTCTTGGCTATTCCACTCCAGGTGGAACCACCTCGCGGTGGCGGCGCTCAGCGTCCTGCATTCCTTGCTAGCAGCTGAGCCTTTCCGGTGGCGCCGGGTCTTCGCCAGCTTTCGGCCCTAGGCCTAAGCGAGCGGTAGACGGAATGTCTAGTATGCTCGTTTTATTGGCGCTTAAACGCCGGGCTCTACACGAAATTTAACCATCAAAACCCTCGACTATGGGCGTAATCCTTTTTCGTATCGTGGCCGTCCTCATGATTTACATCTTTGGGAGCATGGCATACACCGGCCTGCAGGAGTATCAGGCAGCTAGCGACCCGCTCCCTGCGCTTGCAAAGACTGAACCTTCCATGTGGAAACTTTTGGAAGAAAAACAAGGAACTGACTACAAGCACTACGCCCTCTACAACGGTAAGCAAACCTTCAAAATTTGCGAGGACACTAGAGGCTACATCGAATGCTCTCGATTCATGAGCAAGCGCGTTCAGGGCGTCTGTCCCGCATCGGCGAGAGGTGCTGCACGAGACACGGCCCCATGTCACCAGTTCCTCGGACGGCGGCTGGAAGCAGAGCCACTTGTCGTGGCCTACAACGACAATGACCTAGTCGCCGTCAGCCGTCCCAATGGAGAACCGGTGCTCACCCCCGCGGAATGGACTGAAGCTCGCAGGGATTCCTTGGAGCGCATAGCACTGTGGAAAATGGGTATTGGGGTACTTTTCGCGTTGTTGGCGCTCTGCGCATTCTGAAATACTTGGAGGCGCCAAGCGCTGCACATGGTGAAAGAAAAACCCCGCCAGCGGCGGGGTCGGAATTATTGCGATTTGTCTTTCTGACGCTTGACGATGCGAGCCAGCGTATCCTCTCCTATGCGGAAGGGTTGTGAGAACGGCTGCGCGTCGACTTCGCGGTAGGCAAGCACGGTCGTGTCTGATTCTTTACGATACAGCGTGCAGCTGTGAACGTTTCGGAACCAGTCGCCGACGGAAAGCTCGCCGAACGTCGTCATTCCAAGCATGGGCTCGTCGGGTGAGATGGACCCATTTGCCAGGCCGCGGGCATGCAGCTCGTACCCCAAAACTTCCAGACTTCGCTCTACAGCACGAACAGCCGCGTTCGCGTACTCGGGTTCATCTTCAGTGCCTTCGGACGGGATGACCGAGCAATCCGAAAGGGCGTTGAGCACATCGCCGCGTTCGATGAGGTATTCGCAGTGACGACCTCCTTCACGAGTAGCAGCCCAGTGCAGCTGTGCGTGTTCCCAGGCGGCTTGGCACACTTCCATCATCTTGAAAGTTTGTGCCGGCGTGTCCAGTTCAACGTCGTTCACGCCGTCGATGGCGGGCGCCGCCACTGCTGTACTTGGCTGAACGATAGCCAGCAGTTCTTCGCCATAGTCCTGCGTCTTCAACCAATTCAGAAGGTCTGTCTGGTCGACGAAGCAGTACAGGTCGCCGTAGTCATGGCCCAGCTGGTCTTTTGCACCGACGTGGTTAAAGACCGTCGTCAGCACTGCTGTATCGAACGGGCCGAACTCCTGGCCAGAACAGTACAGGGCGATTCCTTGCGCAAGCTCGTTTTTGCCACCGTAGACGGTAGAAAAGCCTTCTACGGGATTGCGTTTTTCCTGCCGAAGCAGACGGGCAATGCGGTCTTTACCCGCCCACTGCAACCAGGGCATTGCATCGAACTCGGCCGCGGCCTTGTCGTCGCCTGTAGTCAGGATTGCGCGGACCACAAGAGGACCAGGTGCGACCAGCCGACCGGGTACCTTTTCAGGTTTAGCTGCTGCCAGGCGTGCCGATAGCACATTCCATGTGGTTCCTTCGCTTGCCGCGAGAGCCTCGTAAGCTTGGGCGAGAGTCACTTCACGCTCGAAAACGTGAGAGAGGTGCGCACGCAGGAGACGGCCTTTTTGCTTGAAAGTTTGCAGTTGGTTCATGTTGATTGTCCTTGTATTGTCGGGCCTCGATAGAGACAAACTTGATTCTTGTCCGGAGGTTCTCCCATTCCCCACAATCGAGACCCGTAAGGGCACTCGAACATGGTTGTCATTTTTACTACGCAGAGGTTCACCATTTCGCTTTGCGAGCGACGGGAGACGGCAGGCGCCTGCAACGCCTATGTGAAATGTAGCAAATGACGAACTCGCGGTGGTGTTGGCACAATAAAAAACCCCGCCGGTGGCGGGGTTTCGCTTTAAGCGCAGTTAAAGCGAGGAATCAGCAGTCTTCGTTGTCGCCACGTGTCCACAGGTGCTGGTACTGGGTGACGTACTCGAGACGTTGCGCTTCATTCATCTGCCCGTAGAAGCGGATGATGCCGTTGATGCCCTCGGTGTTGTACGCTGACGGAGTGTGCAGTGCGTAGAAGTCCACGGCATGCTCATCGTCCAGGCCCAGAGTACACCTGGCGCCACGGCACGCGTCACGAACCTCCTGCGTAGCCTGACTCCAGCAGGTGGCGTCAACAGGATAGAGTTCCTCGAGCTGTTCACGCAGTGAAGCAGGGGAAGGTAGAGCTTGGGATAAAGTCATCTGGATTTCCTTGGAAAGCCGCACCTGAGTTGAATCAGGTGCGGCGAATGCAGTTTCTGATGTGCTTAGGCGACTTTGAGCACGCGCAGTGCTTCCGATACCATGCCCAGCGTCGAGTAATCGACAGGCAGCGCATACAGCGCGTCCAGCGATGCGATTTCGACATAGGTGCGCTCGCTCGTTTCGGCTAGGCCGAACGCTTCACCACTCGATGCAGTTGCCTGCAGCTGTGCGAATTCCTCGTCGTTCAACTGGACAGCATAGACGTGCACACGATGCAGCGACAGTGTCGCCACAAGTTGGCGAACGCCGACGAACTGGAAGCGGTTGATGTCTGTGACATGCAGGCCAGCCTCCTCGCTCAGCTCCTCGCTGGCATTCAGCGCCGGGTCCATGCCAGGCTTGGGCGAACTTCCGCCAGGCAGCTCGAACACGAAGCCGACGTCGTTGGCCACCGTGCTGCGGAACTCACGTACCAGCGCGATACGCAGAACACCGTTGGCATCCTTATGGCACGCCACTACGGCACTTACGTCCGGACGGGCGAAGATGATTTCGTTGGATTTATGGCGCTGCTCTGCCTCCACCCATACGTTCACCTTCATCTGATAGGTGAAGACGAAGCCGCCGCGCGCGATGTAGCATGAGACGACCTTGGCACCATCGAGGCGGTTGCCGACTGCTTTCTGGCAGGCGAGCCAGTTCTGGAACGTAGGAGTGCGCCAGATGAACAGCGGAACCTGCGTTTCACCACCAATACGGCGAGCACCATCGCCCAAACGTTTGATGACATCCGCAAACAGCGCTTCCATCGTCTCGTGGACCGGCTGGCCAATCTCCTTGACGCGCTCATCCAGATAGCGGCACTTCGTTGCCGTGGCCGGGCGGCCGTAGGCAACTTTATTAGTATGCAGGTCTTCGCCCAGCTCGAAGTTGGTCGTGAACGCTGGCATGCCCAGGTCTTCTTTCGTGCGGTCGATGACACGTGGCACCCAAAATGCGTTGATGTCGGCACGTTCGCGGGCTTGGCACTCCCAGGCAATCTGGTCGTCGTAGCTCCACCCGGCAGTGCCTTTGTCAGTGACGTTGTACAAGAATCGGTACGACGGCACAGGGATAAAGACGGTACCGTCGTAGTTTTGACGAGTCAGCTCGATGATGGCAGCATGGCGCCAGTCGTCTTCATCGAGGCTTCGAGGCGACGGACCAGCCAGAAATACCGACTTGGTAATGGTCGACGGCAGCGGTTGGTCAGAAAAAACGAGTTCCATGATACTTCTCCTGTGTTGTGAAAATTGACCTATTCCACCTATAGCCATCGCGGACCGCTTAAATCCCTGACAAGACGCGTTCTCTACACAGGGCTGGACAACTACTCAACACAGAGGGCACCATGACTGACCAAAACAACGACGCAACGCCGCTGAGCGCTGCTGTGCACGCCATTTACAACCTGAAGCAGCACCGCGAAGACCCGCGCAACAACCCATTCCCTGGCGAAGCTATCGGCATTCTGGAGGTGTTCGTCAAGGAGGCCGGCGAGCGTATGGCAAATTCGGACACCTCCGCTATTCCCCCGGACATCGCGGACCCAGCACCTTTCGACCAGTGGATGCACGAACAGCTGTTCGCCAACCCGCCGCGGGCTGTCTCACCTTTCGACGCATGGAAGGCTGGTCGAACGCTCGAGCGTCAAAACACCGCCAACACAACGGACGGCCCGCTGAACCAACGTGCGCTGTTCGAGCTGTGGTGGCAAACGGGTGAAACAGTCAACGTCAGCGTCAGGGAAGCAAAGCTGCGGACCTGGTATGCGGCGCTGGATGCACAGCCTGATGGCGAGTTTGACCTGTCTCAGGAACATCGTTTTGTCGAATGGGAGGCCCAGGGGTGCCCTAGCACGCGCATGACGGCGGCCCGAAATAAGTTGAAAGCTCTGCTCGACAAGCCTGGCGTCACCAGCACTGAGCTGCACGACGCCTACGTCGAGGTCAGCCGTGCGATGCCCCAGGATAACCAAGACCAGTTCTTCGAGGTGTGGGAAGCGGCATTGGCCGCAAACACTTAAACCCGGTCGTTGACGCCTGCTTTGTGCCCCGGATTCTTCCCGGGGCATTTTCTTACGTATGGCGCAGGGCATCTCCTATACAAGGCAGCAAGGAACCAATTCGTTGAAAGGACATTGAATGAACAAGCGAAAAACAGCAGGCATCGCTCAGGTCTCGCTTCAGGACCCAGCGCGCCAAGGCTTTTACAAGGTAACGCAGGCGGACGGCACCAAAACCGTAGCGGAGTGGCGTGAGCATGGAAAAAATACCGGCAAGCGCTGGCACGTGTACGTGAGCGATGCCCCGACTATCGAAAAGACTCCAGTGGTGCTCGATGTGGCCAAATCTCCTGTTGTGGCATACACGCCAGCGAGTAAGTCCGAGGTGGAAGCCCTACTCAAGCGCGAGCCAACTGTCGACGAACAAATCGAGTCGGTCTACCAAGGCATGCTCCGGCACGGCGACCTGGATGAGCGCTACGTGTGCGATATCCCGCCAAGCCGTCAAGTTCGCGTGGGCGACCCGATTATTTACGGTAACCTGGACGACTGCCGTGTCGTGGCAGTTAAAGACGAGGGTACCATCGTCGTCTTCTCTCACCACGTCACCGAGCGTAAACACGGCGTCGAGCGTGACCTTGGCACGGACTATCGTGCAGTCTACTGGAACGAAGTCCTGCCCGTTGTCCAGGGCGCGACGGCATTCGCTCGGCAGTCTCGCCTCTACGGCGCATACTCGAACTCAACCCTGAAGTCGGTCATCTCGCGAGCGTTGCGCAGCCTGGACGATTCGCCAGAATATCAGCGCGATTACGTATGGACGGCAAAAGAGAAGGAGATGTTCCTCGATTCGGTTTTCGCCGGCCGAGAGCTGGGTCGCTTCATCTTCATCAGGCGGGAGTATCCGCACATTGACCAGGTGCTGGATGGTAAGCAGCGCATCAACTGCCTGCGAGAATTCGTCACCAGCCGCCTGGCTTATCAAGGCCTGTACTGGCATGAGCTCTCCCACAAGGACCGTCAACTGTTCGAGGGCCGCAGCATTCAGTATGCCGACCTGCCTGAAGAGCGCTTCACCCACGCAGACTTCATGGAAATCTTCCTGGAAGTGAATATCGCAGGTGTGCCTCAATCAGAAGAGCACTTGGAGTACGTCAAGACCCTGCTCGCACAAGAACGCGCTAAAGAAAAGCGCTAATTAACCCAACTTTTCGTTAACCCTGGCCTTCAAGCCAGGGTTTTTTGTTGTATTTTTGCACTGGAGAACCATAAACAGAAAATTCTTTCGTGTATTTACATCGGCACGTGAGATATATAATTTTCCGGGGGTTATGTTGTAAAGACTCATCATTGCAAGCATTTTATATGACTTTGTCGTGTCTTTTTAGCGTCAAAATCACAGTTTTCATACAAAAAATATCTTGAAAATATCTAAAAGCGTTCGGCCATTTCCATTGCCATATGGAAATGACATGATGCCTGTGCTAAAATGTGTTCTCCAGTGACAGTGCTAGTTAAAGCGTGCTACGGGTGAGCATGTCAGTCTTTTAAAGACCGACAGGCACGCTCCCGCCAGGCTAAATACCTGCACTATCCTGTGAACATAATTTATTGATTTGATATGCCCTTTAGACATTGTCGAGGAGTACCAAGTCAAGGTTGAGTACCACGAAGCTGAAGATTCGGATAAGTGGAATTCAATCGTTGTTTAACTCGCAAGGGCAAACCTGTCGAAAGGCAGGGACGCAAAACCTCCGGTCTAACGGGAATGGCGAAAGCTGTTCTCCATGATAGCGGGGCTGCCGCAGGGGCAATGGTGCCCCGGTGTCGGGACCTTGCATTCTTCTACCCGGAGATACAAGTGAACTTTCGATTCAACGCACTGGCCGCTGTCAGCATTTTCGCAACCCTGACCATGGCTACCGGTGCCGCTCATGCAGCGCCGCACGAGCACCTGCAAGAAGTCGACCGCATGCTGGCCAAGGGCCGCGAGCACGTCAAACAAGAATTTGTCATCGAGTTCAAAGACGGCGTGTCGCAAGCTGAAAAAGACGCAATTTTGCGCAACATGGGCGGCCGTCGGTCGGGCGTGCTGATGGCACGTCGTAACGCTCGCGGTAACGTGTCCGAGATGAACCTGGTTCGTGGCACCCGTGATATGCGTTCCATGATGACCGCGCTGAACGTCGACGACCGCGTCGCCTACGCGGAGCCGAACTGGGTCTACCACCCGCAGGCCGTTCCGTCGGACCCGTACGTCAAGCAGAACATGACCTGGAACATGTACGGTCCATCGACCTCGCCGTCGGCGCCGTATGGTACCGGTGCCCTGGGCGCCTGGAATGCGAATCACACCTGCGGCAACACCCCGGTGTATGTCGGCGTGGTAGACGAAGGTATTCTTATTTCGCACCCGGACCTGAAGGCCAATATCTGGACGAACCCGTACGACCGTGCTAATGGCGCGGACGATGACGGTAACGGCTATGTCGACGATGTCAACGGCTACAACTTCTTCGACAACAACAACAATGTCAACGGTTCGGCTACCGAGCAGCACGGCACCCACGTTGCCGGCATCATCGGCGCCCAGGGCAACAACGCTGCAGGTATTGCGGGTATGTGCTGGAACATCAAAATCATTCCAGCCAAGTTCATGGACGCAAAAGGCGGTACTCTGGCCAACGCTATTCGCGCCATCGACTACCTGACGAACCTGAAGCTCAAGAAAAACCTGCGTATTGTTGCAATCAACAACTCGTGGGGTGGCCCGGGCCAATCGCTGGCACTGCAGCAAGCCATCGAGCGTGCTAACGACGCTGACATCCTGTTTGTGGCGGCCGCCGGCAACGGTGACGCCAATGGCATCGGCGTGAACAACGACGTTACTCCGACCTATCCCGCAAACTACAAGACCGCAAACGTGATTTCGGTCGCGTCTATCGACCAGAACGGCATGCTGAGCAAATTCTCGAACTACGGCGCCACCTCTGTTCACCTGGCAGCTCCGGGCGGTAACATTCTGTCGACTATCCCGACCGCAAGCGGTGCCGGCTACGGCTACATGAGTGGCACCTCGATGGCCGCACCGCACGTGACTGCAGCAATCGCTCTGTACGCCGCGACTCACCCGCTGGCGAAGGCACCTGAAATCAAGGCTGCGATTTTGAACGGCGTACGTAAGACTGGCACCGTGTCGGGCACTACCATCACTGGCGGTATTCTGGACGTGTCGAAGTTCTAAACGCGCTGCAGTTTCTGCTGAGAGCTAGAGTAGAGAAGCCCCCGCTTGCGGGGGCTTTTTCTTTTTAGGGTAACGAGTCAGTATTTAAGCCAAGTTGTCTATACCTCGAGTGATTGCTTTACTTGCTAAATGTACTAATACGAACAATGTCCCATCCGGACGCAGCTGCTGCCGCGGCAAAAGGTGTCAAAAGCACACTACCCCGACGCTGCAGCTGGCAAAGTTACTGAACTGTGAGCCAATGAATCGCTTGAAAAAACTCGTTAGCATCCTGCTCTGCTGGTCCATTGTGCTCCAGCCGGCACTCGCTGCCCAGCAGGAATACCGTATTCCGCTTCGCTCATCGAGCGCAGGCAATGGCAATCACGTTGACCCGTCCGGAGGCTCTTCGTCGCCAATTGGGGATGGCGCAGGTGACGTCGATGTCGACACCGGTACCGAAGGGCCTGCTATTTCGTTTTCGCCAGACGCACTCAAATTCGATGTTACGCGCGATACCGATTCTGTGCATTCGACGCTGCTAGTGAATAAGGGAGGCTCAAAAGCCAAGCTTTCGGGCTTTACATCCAATCAAAATTTCAAGGTCAGCAGCTCTTGTCCAGCAAGTCTGCCGGCAGGGGACTCCTGCTCCGTGGTGGTTACTCGAGCGCCGTACGCAGAAAGCGGTGCTAAATACGACCTGAATGTGTTGGCCCCCGGCGCGGCCAAGCCCGCTGCACTACACCTGTCGACCTACACCCCAGGCGAGGGAGCTACTATCCTGGGCGTCGACCGAGGCATCGTGGACCTTGGGGAAGTGGACCCAGGCGTCGCCACGTCCGGTAGCGCCATTCTCACCAACCTTGGTACATCGACAGTCAACTTGCGCGGCATCGGGTCTTCCGGCCCATTCAACATTACGTCGAATTGCCCAGACAACCTGGCCCCGGGCGCAAGCTGCAATATCTCGGCGACCTTCGTGAGCTTTGTCGGTGGCGTTCAGACTTATGAGATGCGGCTCAAGGGCAGTGCGGTAGAAGATGGCTTGCCACTGACGTTCCGTGCAAAAGTATTTGCTAACCCGGTTATCTCGCCAGCGTTGGCCTTCAGCACTGACGTGCTGACTTTCGATAATGTGCCTGTTGGTCTGTCCGCACCAAAATCGGTAACGTTGAGCAATCCGGGCTCGGCGCCCGCCTATCTAAATCTTGCTAAGTTCGCATCTACCCCCGATTTCAGCATTCAGCACGATTGCCCGGATATCTTGGCTGCGAAAGCGTTCTGCACATTTAACGTTTCCTACAAAGTTACGCAAAAAGGTGTCTCGGCGGCGTACACCCTGGCGGCAGAAGCGCAAAACGACATGTCGGCCATGGTCATGCTGCAGGGCCACGGTGAGCGAGGCGAACCTGGCAATACGAGTTCCGCAATTAGTGCGACTCCGGCACTTTTACAGTTCGGAGATGTCCTTGTTGGTCAGACTGTGCAACTCACCAGCAAAATTACCAACGACAGTACTTCTACTGTTACCGTTAACAACGCAGAAGTGACCGCTGAGCACGGTGGATTCACTCAATCCAACGACTGTTCGGCACCGTTGCTGCCTAATGCGTTCTGCACCGTCACGATTACCTTTAAGCCGACACTCACGAAAACAATAGGTGGAGGACTGTACCTAGGCAGCACGGGTGGCGCCGCGTCGATTGGTTTCACCGGCACAGGGCGCGCGGCTGTTATGGCGCTTTCGCGAGAAGCGCTTGATTACGGCCTCGTGACGGCTGCCGGACCGCTGCAAGCGCTCGGACTTAGTGTGGGCAATAAAGGCAATCTGGACTTGACGGGGTTCTCTGTTGTCAATACCGACCCTCGCCTAATGGTGGACGCCAGTCGCTGCAGTTCGACCCTCGTGCCGCTGGCTTCCTGCACGATGGCAGTTCAGTACTACCCGGCTAGCGACGGTCCGTTCAAAACGAGTTTCCAGCTGAAATCGAACAATGGAGGTATCCGTACTGTCGAGGTAAGCGGGACTATCGTTCGCCTGGCGGTTTCTCCTACCAGCATCGACTATCAGGGGCAGCAAGCGAATTCGTATTCCGACCGGGACATTACGGTCGTCAACGAAGGCCAGCGTGAGGTGGTGCTTGATGGCATTGGTCTCGTTACGGAAACCGGCGGATTCTCTCAGTCGAACAACTGCGGCAATGTCCTCAAAGCCGGCGCTTCCTGCACGATTGTTTCCAGGTTTGGCCCTGGCGGCGAGAACAGCTACTCTGCGGCCATCGTATTGAGCGTCGCACAGAGCACGGCGGCAGTCATTTACCTCAAAGGTGAGGGGGCTCCTTCCAAATTGGCGCTCAGCTCGAATTACCTGCGGTTCTCAGAGACTAACGTAGGGAAAACCAGCCCTGCACTTAGTGTCATCGTGACGAATCCGACTGACACGCGTATCTCGTTTACCGGCATCAGTGTGGTAACCAACCCAAAAGAGTTTGGACAGTCCAACAACTGCGACGAAGGACTGGACGCAGGTGCAAGCTGCACGATTACCGCCCAGTGGACTCCGGTAACCCTCTCAGGACCGGACGGCATGATTGGTATCGCGACCTCGAGTGGCGGCTATGCTGTCAACATGTCCGGGATGGTGACGGAGCCAGTGCCAGTCATTGAACCGCCCACTGGTGGGGAGCAACTTCCGCCTCCAGTGATTACCCCTGATAAGGTGACACACTTCAGTATCAAGTTCCTTGATACTGAAGTCGACGCCTACAGCGCTGTTCGCAGCATCAAATTCAGCAACAAAGGCACAGGTCCGCTGACTGTGCAAGGCGTTTCCATCGCAACGGGCGCAGGTGACTTCAACCAGTCCAATGACTGTGCAGAGCCCATTATGCCTGGCGGTTACTGCACCATTTCGATGGTATTCCGTCCGTCGCAAAGCGGTACTCGAACTGGCAGTGCTGTAATTGTCAGCGATTTTGGAACGTATTCTTTCGACCTGACCGGTAATGGCCTGGGTCCACTCGTTCAGCTTTATGCAGAATCTTCATCCGACTATGGCCAGGTGCTGGTGGGAAGCACGAATCTGCGTAAGTTCATCTTCCAAAACACAAGTGCTACTCCGGCAAACAAGGTTCAGGCAACCCTGACAGCTAACGCAGCTACGCTTGTGGAAAATACCTGTGGCACTGTAGCCGCCCCTGTGTCTGTCGCAGGTGGGGCCACTTGCTCCATGACGGTTAAGTATGCGCCGACGGCACGTGGTGCCTTGGAAGCCGAGCTGGCCGTTGCGTCGGAGGCGTCTAACGGTGTGCAAAAGCTTGTACTATCGGGCTACGCTTCCCAATCCGAAGGGCAGTTGACTGCAAACACTTCCACGGATTTCGGTGAAGTTGCAGTGGGAACCACGTCCACCTTGAAGTTCACCCTCACTAATACAGGCGACTTCAACATGATGGACATCCGCGCATCGGTAACGGGCACGGGCATGAGCATCATCAGCAACGGTTGCGGCACCATCGACTCGCTGGGCACCATGGGGCCTGGAAAGATTTGTTCGGTAACCGTTCAATTCGCGCCGAAAGTGATAGGGGCAGCGCCGGGCAAGCTTTCCATTACCTCGAGCGCAGCTAACGGTGTCTCCGAGTTGCAATTGTCGGCTACGGGTGCTGCAGTTACCAGTAAATACGCACTTCTCTTTAACGGTGCGAACGGCTCTACAACTATCTCGGATACCGGAACGGGTTCGGCATGGTACTCGTACAATGGTGCATCCCAGACTACCCAGTTCTACCGCGAAGGCACGGCGTCGTTGAATCTCAATGGCGTCAATCAAGCCGTGTTTGGCCCATCCATCGACTTCACGGAGGATTTCGCAGCTAGCGCATGGGTCCGTCCCGCTGCGCTTAGTGGCGGCCTCATGACTATCGTCGGTAAATGGAACCAGGCAGGAGGCCTGGGCGGTTGGCTCTTGAATACGGATGGGTCGGGCGCGTTGCAATTCTATTGGGCACCGTTCTCCGTAATCGGGCCGATGCTGTCAGTACCGAACGTCATTAAAACGAACACGTGGACCCACGTGGCAATGACTCGCCAAGGCAGCAGCTTCAGCTTGTACGTGAATGGTACTAAAGTCGCTACGACTACGAATGCGGGCAATCTTTCGAGTCTAGATGTCCCCGTGTCTGTAGGCAGCTACTATACCGGCGCCGGTACACTAGGTGCGAACACCTTCTTCAATGGCAAAATTGATGAAGTACGTATCACGACGGGCAATGGTGCTGCAAACTTCACTGTGCCAGCACAGACTCTTTCGGCTACAGGCACCGATTTCGACATGGTTAGTACGGACAGCGTAACCGTCCGAAATGTCGTGGTGCGAAATGGCACAGTTGGGCCGGTAACGCTCGACACGGTGGCTGCTTCCGGCGATTACACCGTCACAGACGCATCGTCCTGCACGTCGAAAACCCTTGCAGCTGGGGCGACCTGTACCGTATCAGTCAAGCTTACCCCTACAGCGGAGGGTGCCCGTCCAGGCAACCTGACGCTCACGTTTGATGCGCACGGCTCCCAGGTCATCAATCTGACGGCTACAGCACGCGTTATCGACGCGAACATCAACAACGTTGTGCTGCTGATGCATATGGACGGAAACTTGGCAGATGTTCGCGGGCACGTTGCAACGGGCACGGGCCTGACGTTTGCCGCATCCCCGCTCGGAGGCCAAGCGGCGGTGCATAAAGGCAATTCCTCGCATATTTCGATTCCGAACTCCTCGGAGTTCGACTTTGGTATGGGTGACTTTACCATCGAAGTGTCGGCTGCGGTTACGTCAACGTATGGGGCCATCATCGGCCGTCACACTTGGCCAGGCAGCTTCAACGCCGGTTCCGATTTTCTGCTCTATGGTCAGTCCAATGGCATGTTATGGTTTTTCGCGAACACTTCTACCGGAACGGTGCTGCTACAGGACATGATGCCGACGCCGACCGATGGGAAGTTCCACCACTATGCAATTGTTCGTTCCGGCAGCAGCTTCACGGTGTATGTCGACGGAGTAGCAAAGGGGTCAGCATCAAACACCGGTGCGCTCAGCTTCACGCCAGGTCTGCCAATTATGACGAATGTCTGGCAGGGCGACGCTGGCAGTGGCTTCAACGGGCAGTTTGATGAACTGCGAATTACGAAGGGAATCGCACGATATAAGCAGAATTTCGTGCCACCCACCAGGGCATATCCGGACCAGTAATCACGGCCGGCTAGTGCCCGAGTGCCCCCGCTTGCGGGGGCTTTTTCTTTATAGGGTCACGATTTAGGTGGTTTAAGACAAGTTTCCTATAAATATTCTATAGGCGTTTTACTTGCTAAACGCACTAATACAAACAATGTCCCATCCGGACCCGGGTGCCGCCGCGGAAAATGATGTCAAAAGCATACATTCTCCAACGCTATTGCTGGCAAAGTTACTGAACTGTGAACCAATGAATCGCTTTAAAAAACTTATTAGTACCCTGCTTTGCTGGTCCATCGTGCTCCAGCCCGCAATCGCGGTTGAGCAGCAGTACCGCATCCCACTTCGGTCCTTGTCGACCGGCACGGGCAACCACGTCGACCCCTCTGGGGGCTCCTCTAGCCCTGTCGGGGATGGTGCAGGCGACGTAGATGTCGACGCGGGAGCCTCTCCGCCCGCAATTTCTTTCAAACCAGAAAGCATTCGGTTTGATGTCACACGTGACACCGATTCCGTTCATTCAACGCTTTTAATGAATGACGGAGAGTCGCGGGCGAAACTATCCAAATTCACCTCGAACCAAAACTTTAAAGTCAGCAGCTCCTGTCCCGCGATTCTGCCGGCAGGGGACGCCTGCACGGTGGTTGTCACCCGCGCGCCATATGCGGAGAGCGGCGCCAAGTTCGACATGAATGTGCTGGCTCCCGGCGCGGCCAAACCCGCTGTACTGCATCTGTCGACCTACACCCCAGGCGAGGGAGCTACTGTACTGGGAGTCGACCAAGACATCGTGGACCTTGGGGAAGTTGACCCCGGCGTTGCCACGTCCGGTAGCGCCGTTCTCACCAACCTTGGTACATCGACAGTCAACTTGCGTGGCATCGGGTCTTCCGGCCCATTCAACATTACGTCGGATTGCCCTGACAACCTGGCCCCGGGCGCAAGCTGTAACATCGCCGCGATGTTTGTCAGCTATGAAGGTGGCGTTCAGGCTTACCAGATGAGACTCAAAGGCGCCGCGGACGAGGAAGGTGTGCCGCTGACGTTCCGCGCAAAAGTCTTTGTCAACCCGGCTATCGCGCCGGCACTCGCCTTTGGCACTGAGGCGCTAGCGTTCGAGAAGGTGCCTGTTGGCCAGTCCTCCCCGAAGTCGACCACCCTGAGCAATGGTGGCACGGCACCGGCTTACCTGAACCTCGCTAAGTTTGCATCGACGCCCGACTTCGATATTCAGCACAATTGCCCAGACGTTCTTGCCGCAAAATCGTTCTGCACGTTCAATGTCTCGTTCAAAGTCGCACAGCCCGGCGCCTCCGCCTCATATATCTTGAAGGCTGAAGCACAGAATGACATGTCTGCCATGCTCCTGCTCCAGGGCCGGGGTGAGCCGGGCATTCCAGGTGACATGAGCTCGGCACTCACGGCCGAGCCTTCTTTGCTGCAGTTCGGAGACGTACTTGTAGGACAGCGCGTTCAACTCACCAGCAAAGTCACCAATATCAGTACGGCACCTGTCACCGTTAATAGTGCTGAGATTACCGCTGACTACGGCGGATTCGTTCAATCCAACGATTGCTCCGCACCTTTGCAACCAGGTGCTTTCTGCCACGTGACGATTACCTTCAACCCAACGCTGACGAAAAGCATCGGCGGCGGGCTGCAATTGGGTAGCACTGGGGGTGGAGTTGGAATCGGCTTCACTGGGACAGGGCGCGCCGCTGTGATGCAGCTTTCGCGCGACGGACTCGACTATGGCCTCGTGACGGCCGCAGGCCCGCTGAGCGCGCTCGGCCTGAGCGTGACCAACACAGGCAACATGGCGTTGACAGGGTTCTCCGTCATCAATACCGACCCCCGGTTGACTGTTGATGCGAGCCGCTGCGATTCGAGCATCACGCCGCTGGCCTCCTGCGAGCTGGCAGTCCAATATTCGCCGGCCAGTGATGGTCCGTTCAAGACCAGCTTCCAATTAAAGTCGGACAATGGTGGTATTCGCACTGTCGAAGTGAGCGGAACTATTGTCCGTCTAGTGGTTTCTCCTACCAGCATTGACTACCAGGAACAGCAAGCCGGCTCCTATTCCGACAGGGATATTACTGTTGTCAACGAAGGTCAGCGTGACGTTGCACTTGACGGTATCAGCCTTGTTACCCTGACTGGCGGCTTCTCTCAGTCGAATAACTGCGGCAGTGTAATCAAAGCCGGCGCTTCGTGCACGATTGTTGCCAGGTTTGGCCCCGGCGGCGAAAGCAGCTACTCTGCAACCCTCGTATTGAGCGTTGCAAACAGCGCGGCAGGTGCTGTCTACCTGAAAGGCGAGGGTGCACCATCCAAGCTGGAGTTCAGTGCTGACTATCTGCGGTTCCCTGAGACCAACGTGGGCAAGACCAGTCCTGCGCTTAGCGTCATCGTGACGAATCCGACTGACGCGCGTATCTCGTTTACCGGTGTCAGTGTGGTGACCAACCCCAAAGAGTTTGGCCAGTCCAACAACTGCGACCAGGGCCTGGACGCTGGTGCAAGCTGCACGATTACCGCTCAATGGACTCCCGCCAACACTATGGGGGAGGACGGCATGATTGGTATCGCCAGCTCGAGCGGCACCTATGCTATCAAGATGTCTGGCATGGTGACTGAGCCGGTGCCCGTCATTGAGTCGCCCGCTGGCGGTGAGCAACTTCCGCCTCCAGTAATTACTCCGGATGCCGTGACGCACTTCAGCATCAAGTTCCTTGACACCGAAGTCGATGCCTACAGCGCCGTTCGCAATATCAAGTTCAGCAACAAAGGCACGGGCCCGCTGACGGTACAAGGCGTATCCATCGCAACTGGCGCTGGCGACTTCAACCAGTCCAACGACTGCGCAGAGCCCATCGTGCCTGGCGGCTATTGCACCATTTCGATGGTATTCCGTCCGTCGCAAAGCGGTACACGAACGGGTAGTGCTGTAATTGTCAGCGACTTTGGAACGTATTCTTTCGACCTTTCGGGTAAGGGTCTGGGCCCGCTCGTCCAGCTTTATGCAGAATCCTCGTCCGACTACGGCCAGGTGCTGGTGGGAAGCACGAATCTGCGTAAGTTCATCTTCCAGAACACAAGCGCTACTCCGGCAAACAAGGTTCAGGCAACCCTGACGGCTAACGCAGCTACGCTTGTGGAAAATACCTGTGGCACCGTAGCGGCCCCTGTTTCTATTGCCGGCGGCGCCACCTGCTATATGACGGTCAAGTATGCGCCGACCGTGCGTGGTGACCTGGAAGCTGAACTGGCCGTCGCATCGGAGGCGTCTAATGGCATACAAAAGCTTATGCTGTCTGGCTATGCCGCTCAATCGGAAGGGCAGCTGACTGCTAACACTTCCACAGACTTCGGCGAAGTTGCTGTGGGGACCACGTCCACCTTGAAGTTCACCCTTACCAACACTGGTGACTTCAACATGACTGACATCAGTGCGTCGGTGACCGGTACGGGGATGAGCATCGTCAGTAATGGTTGCGGTGCGGTCGGCACGCTGGGCACCATGGGTCCGGGAAAGATTTGTTCGGTAACCGTTCAATTCGCACCGAAAGTGGTAGGCGCTGCGCCGGGCAAGCTAGCCATTAGTTCGAGCGCAGCTAACGGCGTTTCCGAGTTGCAATTGTCTGCTACCGGTGCTGCGGTTACCAGCAAGTACGCACTTCTCTTCAACGGTGCGAACGGCTCTACGACTATCTCGGATACCGGAACGGGTTCGGCATGGTATTCATATAACGGTGCGGCTCAGACCACGCAGTTCTATCGCGAGGGTGCGGCATCGTTGAGCCTCAATGGTATCAACCAAGCTGTGTTTGGTCCGTCCATCGATTTCACGGAAGACTTTGCTGTCAGCACATGGGTTCGTCCGTCGGCATTCCGGGACAACACCGTGATTGTCGGTAAGTGGGACCAACGAAGCGGACCATACAGTGCCGCCTGGCTCCTGTCTATGGACGCCTCAGGTGGCTTGTACTTCTCGTGGGCTCCGTACTCGACGATGGGCGCGATGATTGGGGTCCCGAGTGCTATCAAGCTCAATACGTGGACACAGGTCGGGATTACCCGGCAAGGCTCCAACTTCAGCCTGTACGTGAATGGTACAAAAGTCGCGACGGCCAATAATACAGGCAACGTGTCGAGTATGAACGTTCCTGTGGCTCTCGGCAGCTACTACAACTTCAGCGGAGTGCTGGGCGCGGGTAGCTTCTTCCAAGGCCAAATTGACGACGTGCGTATCACGACGGGCAATGGTGCTGCAAACTTCACTGTGCCAGCGCAGACGCTCACCGTTACCGATACCGATTTCGGAACGGTCAGCATGGGCAACCCTACCGTCCGCAATGTCTCGGTGCGTAACAACACAAGCTGGCCAATTACGCTTGATACCGTGACGTCTGCGGGAGACTACGTGGTGACGGATGCGTCCTCCTGCACCTCGAAGACCATCGCACCGGGCGGCCTCTGCACGGTCTCGGTGACGGTCACCCCGACCGCAGTGGGAGTGCGTCCGGGTACACTGACACTGGGCTATGACGCCAACGGCTCTCAAGCTGTAAGCTTGACTGCGAGCTCGCGTATTACCGACCCAAATATCAACAATGTCGTTCTGTTGATGCACATGGACGGTAATATGCTGGACTCCAGCCCGACGCCTAAGGCTATCTCGGCGGCCGGGTCGGTCTCCACTGCTAGCGCAGGCTACTTCGGTTCTGGCGCGCTGTCTGTCGCGGACACGAACTCCGGACTAGTCGCAGGGGGCCAAGGTGAATACGCCTTTGCACCCGGCGTGGACTTCACTATCGAGGCCTTTATCAAGCCCACGGCGACCGCATCCTATAAGCAGATTGTAGGTCAGTGGGGTAGCTGTCAAAACAGCTATCAGCTGTCGCTCTACAGTGGCATGCTGGGCTGGGAGCGCCCGGGATATGGGACCTTTACATCCAGTGACGGGTCCGCTAGTGTTGCGCTCAATACCTGGCACCACGTGGCTGTCTCGCGTACTGGTTCAACTATCTCGCTCTACCTGGACGGTAAGCGCGTAGCCTCGGCAGCAGACTCTATCAACTACACCACCGGCGGCTGCGGCATGGGCGTTGGTAAGGTCGCCGACCAGAATGGTTACAGCTTCGGCAGCGGCTTCATCGATGAGGTTCGCATTACCCGGCACGTGGCTCGCTACTCGGGCGCCACCTACACCGTTCCGGCGCAGGCGTTCCCGAACCAGTAACAGCCCCAGCAGTATCCTGAAAAGCCTCGCAACGCGGGGCTTTTCTTTTGCCAGGCACAGGCAGAGAGCATTGGACCCAAAGCGCAAAGTCTATACGTGATAGGTTAACTAAAATTAGGACACATCATGTACGACATCAAAAAAGCTTTTCAGTTCGACATCAACGCTGAAATCGCTGCCATGGTCGAGTTTCTCTCGACACGCTGGAAATCGGTTGAAAACGTTGAAGCACTGCTGCGTGTCATCGCACCGCTGGCAGAGAAGAACTCCCAAAGTGCTATCCAGGACAGCGAGCTCTCGATATTTCTGATGGACCAGGAGCGCGCGCGCGAAAAGGCCCTGAAAGCGGTCGACGAATCCGGCGGCATGCTGCGGTTCTACGACCAAGCATGCCAACTGCTAGAAGGACTTGAAAGACAAGTAGGCAAGGTCTACCGGCATGGTAACGATAGGCTCTACGAGACCTATGAGCCGGCCATGAAGTTTATCAAGAAAGCGCTTGCTACGCCCGAGATGGCCCCGCTGAAGAAAGCCCAGCCGCTCCAGATGACCCAGATGATGCGGCACTATCATGAAAATGACGACGCTTGGGACGCTGCCCTGGAAAATGAATTTGATGACCGTCAGCTGTTCAAGGGCGCGAACACCGCCACGGGCGGGCAGGGTGGATTTGTCAGTGCCGTTAGCCTCATTATGGTGGTTCAGGTGAAGGATACCCATAACACGGCGCCTATCGACCAGCTCATCCGCGGCGCATATGACCATCTCGTCAATGTCTACCGGGCGGTCAACGGCCATGCCGTGTTGGGCGAACTGAAAAAGTTCTTCTCTCAACTGGACCCGAAGCAGCCGGTGTTTGTCCTGAACTTCACACCGGCGCACCGGCTGACCAAAGTGTTGTACTCGCTGGCGCAGGAGAATCAACGTGGCATGGCCGAGGAGAACCCCGAAGAGGCGTATCGGGAAGCCGTCGCTGAACACAAAACGGCGACGCCACTCAGTGAAGAGGAGCTCAAGGTTCGCCGTGCGGGTGCCGCTGGCCTCATCAGCCAAATGTTGAAAAACGCGCTCAAGCCTGAAACCCCAAAACAGGCAAAAGAGCGAGAAATTCGAGATGCACGTGACCGCCAAGCGGTGGATAACATCCTGAAATCGCTGTAAACACAGCGTTGTATCATTCAGCAGCCCACCTTCGTGTGGGCTGTTTTATTTCGTCTGCTATGCATAATCAAGCGCACTGGGCTGCTTTATTGCATTTGATGTTCCTAATAAGCACCAGTACGTGATAAATATTGCGACCTATACATTTTAAACATTTGCCCCTACCACTCTAGCTGACTTTATAGCTTCGAGTAAATACATTCAGTCCTGCTCGTGCCACCTCGCTCGCCGACGCTACTTGGGGCTTGAAAACTACGGATAGTGCAACTCAATGAAAAAACTAAAACAACTTATTGTCCAAGCGCTCATCACAACGTTGGTCTTGCAGCCAATTTTGGCATGTGCTACGGAGTATCGAATTCCGCTCAAAGTGCGAGCGACATCTGATACGACTAACCCGAGCAACGGCCCGGGTACCGGCAATGGTGACGTTGAAGTCGGGGATGGCCCAAATGCTCCTGCTCTGGTATTTGCTCCCGCCAAACTAACGTTTGACGTGAGCCGAGCTTCTGACACGCTGCGAACGAGTCTGCTGACTAACGAAGGAGGCGGACCGGCAGTCCTAAAGGGCTTTGTGTCAAATTCTTCATTCTCCATTCACCACGACTGCCCCATCTCTCTCGCACCAGGTGATTCGTGCTTAGTGTCCGCCACTCCGGCAGAGGGCTCAACTGCCGGCGCCAGCTACAGCATGATGGTCATGGCCCAAGGCACTGCGAAATCCAGTGTCTTGCAGCTGTCGACAGTGAAAAAAGTCATCGGGGAGGGTATGCCCTCGCTCGTCCTGAGTCAGGATATGGTGAACCTGGGAGAGGTCGCGCCCGGTGTCGCAACCGCCGGCAGCGTTGTACTCTCTAACGAGGGAAAAGGTGCTGCGAACCTGAGGGGGATTGGGTCCAACAGTGAGTTTACAATTACGTCCAACTGCCCTAATGACCTTGCACCTGGGGCTAGCTGCACGATAGCCGCAACGTTTGTCAGCACGATTAACAATACACGTAGCATTAGGTTGCTACTTCGCACTGCTACCGAAGATGACGGAGTTCCTCTGACTTTCTATGCGAAGGTCATCGGTGGAATTACGCCAGCACCGGACTTGGCATTTAGCGCGGATGCACTCCCATTCGGTACGGTTGACGTCGGAGCTTCGGTAACAAAGCAGGCCATCCTGTTCAACCGGGGTACTGCTGCGGCTGAGCTAGCACCGTTTTCTTCCACAGAGGACTTTTCTGTGAGCAGCAACTGCCCAAGCAGCCTTGCTGCGGCCAGTCAATGTGACATTTCTGTAGCCTTTACAGGGCGCGTTTCAGGCACCCACCCGTCGCACGTTCTGGCAGGTGCTGTAAAAGGCGCTCCTGTCGAGAACGCTACCAAACTATACCTTGGCGGTGCTGTGAAGGGCTCACCAGTTGAGCAGCACGGCCCTCAACTGACATTTGTGCCAGATACTGCCGAGTTCGGTACGCTACCCGTTGGCCAGGCCACCTCAAAACAAGTGGTGCTCTCTAACACTGGGGATGAAGTGGCAATCATTCAGCACATTGACGGTGACTCCGCCGCCGGCGAATTTTCCCAGAAAAACGACTGCCCCAGTACGCTTGTACCGGGGGCATTCTGCACCTTGACCGTAACACACCTACCGGCTGCACAAGACCTGCGGATTGGCCGCATTACGGTCTATACCGGAAATGAACAAAAATCTATTCTAAGCGCATGGAGCTTTGGCGTCCAAGCGACTCTCGGCGTGTCGCCGGCAGCTGTTGAATACGCTGGCGTTGCACTGACAAACAAGTTGCCTGCTAAGCCCGTGGCGGTTGGTAATGGCGGAAATATCCCACTCACGGGAATTACTGTCACGAATAAGGACCCCCGCTTGGTTATCGATATGGGAAGCTGCAAAGAATCCTTGGCGCCTAAACATAACTGTACTGTGCTGGTAAGTTACAGCCCCGCTAGTGATGGCCCTTTCAGTACCAGCTTCCAAGTCCATTCCGCAAACGGGGGGTCGGTAACCGTTCCTGTTACAGGGACGGCTTTCCGACTGTCTACCAACCCCGCAACACTGTCGTTCCCTACTACGATTGTTGGAACTGCTGCGGCTGACCAGTATGCAACCCTGACGAACGAAGGACAGATGGCCGTCAAATTGGACGGTATCCAGATGGGGTACGGGGTCGAAAGTTTTAATCAATCCAATAACTGCGGAACTGTCCTCGCAGCCGGAGCATCCTGCACTATCACTGCGCGCTTTATCCCTAATGAGGCCAAGCCTCGCGGTGGAACCATCATCGTCTCCGTAGGCCAGTCCCTTGCCGCATATGTGGCACTGGATGGCGTGGGCACTCAGCCGAGGCTGACGTTGTCGAGCAGCTCGCTCGGATTCCCTTCCATCAATGCGGGGCGCACGTCAGAGCCGCTTAGCGTGATTGTATCCAACGACACTGCGTACCACGCAACTGTCACAGGCATTAGCGTGGTCGAAAACCCTGCGGAATTCGCGCAGTCGAACAACTGCGATACAGCACTGCCGCCTGGCTCCAGCTGCACTATCAACGTGCAGTGGTCGCCGAAGTCGAAGACCCTTAGCACGGGTTCGGTAGTTATCGAGAACTCAATGGGCACCGATGTCATCGCCTTGGGCGGGCTGCCGACGCAGCCTATCGGGGGTATCGAGGCTCCAGGTGTCCCAGGGGGAGGCAGTGCGCCTGGAGGAGGTGGGGGTCCTGATGAGCCGTATGTCATTACGTTCCCAGATACCCAAGTAAGCGTATCCAGCGGAGTACGCAACATTACGTTCTCGAACTCTGGCAATGGGCCTCTGGCAGTCAAGGGTATCTCGGTCGTATCGGGAATGACCGACTTTGCTCAGTCCAATAACTGCGGCACAGCCATCCCCGCAGGGTCCTCATGCGTCATTTCGATGAAATTCACGCCGGCGGCTGCCGGCAAACGTACTGGGGTCATCTTCATTTCCAGCGAGACGGGAGACTATCAGTTCAACCTCTCGGGCAACGGCATCGGCTCGGTTGTACAGCTTTACGCAGAGTCGTCGACAGACTTCGGTGAAGTTCTTGTGGGAAGCACCGCCCAGCGTACATTCACGTTCCGAAACAATGGTACGGTTCCCGCACAGAATGTGAAAGCATCGGTTGACGGTACGGGTGTATCACTGGTCTCCAACACATGCGGTTCGGATGACGCTTTGAAAGTCATTCAACCGGATAACAGCTGCTCTATGGTGGTCGAGTTCGCACCGAAGGCTGCTGGAAACCTTGATGCACTACTTGCCGTCGACTCGAATGCCGCGAATGGAACTCAGCGACTGAGCCTGTCCGGTAAGGCCATTCACGCTGTTGGCCGACTCTCTGCTGACTCGGGCACTAGCTTCGGCATCGTCTCGACCGGCTCCACTAGTTCGCTCACGTTCACCTTCCTCAATAAAGGCGATGCTCCGGCCACCGGGATGTACGCAAAGATTGATGGTACGGACATGCGCTTCAGCGCCAATAGCTGCGGTGCAGAAGATTCACGAGTCTCGCTAGGCGTGGACAAAGTATGCACAATGACCGTGAACTTTGCTCCAACAGCACAGGGGCAAATGACAGGTACCCTCACCGTGTACTCGAGCGCGACCAATGGGCCTCAGTCGGTTGAACTGTCTGGTGGTGCAAAGTTCTCTACCAATGGCTATGCCCTGCAGTTCAACGGTTCTGACGGCGCCACGAATCTGGTCGATGTGGGAACTGGCTCGAAATGGACGTCATTCAACGGCGCGTCCATTACCACCAGCATCTACAAGGAGGGCTCCGGCTCCCTCAACTTCAATGGTGTGAACCAAGCCGTGTCTGGCCCGACCATTGCCTACACGGGAGACTTTGTCTTCAGTACGTGGATTCGCCAGACTGCTCGCCCAGGAAACGCTGCAACTATTGTCGCGCAGTGGGACCAATCCTCCGGTCGCAGCACCGGAGGATGGGCGCTAAGCTCCGACGCAGCCGGCCGATTGTTAGTCAGTTGGGCCCCTGTTAACATGAACTCGGCATTTATGTCGTCAACGGCTGCTCTACCGCTAAACAAGTGGACGCATGTCGCGCTTGTTCACGCAGGCACTTCGTTCACGGTGTACATGGACGGCGCGGTAGTAGCTTCAGGCACTGGGCAGGGCCAGCTGGAAGCGCTGAATGTCCCAACGTCCCTGGGCAGTTACTTCAACTTTAGCCGTGTAATGGGCGCTGGTGAGTTCTTCAAAGGTCAGATGGACGATGTTCGGATTGTCACGGGAAGTTCGACGTTTGACTTTAACAGCCTTCGTTCGACACTTTCGGCACCTAGCACCGACTTCGGCAGCGTAGGGGTCTCCGAGCGCGTCACAAAGCAAGTCGTTGTTACCAATAGTGGCGCAAGGCCGGCAACGGTTGCCACGGCAACAGCCTCGGGAGAATTCTCGGTCACCGATGTGGCGGCCTGCACGGCAAAAACCTTGGCTCCAGGTGCAAGCTGCAGCGTAACTGTCGCGTTCCAGCCAAGTGGTAACGGCGTGCGAACGGGGTCTATGACGATTTCGTCTGACTCGGTCAACCCGGACCTGACCGTTTCGTTGACCGGCACGGGGACAGGGCTGACTGCGCTGAAACTCCTGGGCGAAGCCAGTGACATTGTTGACAGCGCGGGAGCCACTCTTACAAAGGGGGGCGCGATAGCCCTCACATCGAACAACCCTGTCGACGGAACCGGTTCGCTGCTATTCCCAGCCATCGGCGCGTATCTTGTAACTCCGGCGTCTACCAAGTACACCTTGGCCGCGAATGACTTTACGATTGAGGCGTGGGTTCGCCCGACCGCTAGCGGCAAGGCGGCTGTAATGTCCAACTTCCCAGATGGGACTTGGCTGCCTAATTCATGGGCAGTCACGACTTCGCATCCCAACGTGGGGAATAAGGCCGCGCTTTTCAGTAACAACTACGACTACAACTACCCGGTTATCGCGTCTAAATCAGATATTCCACTCAATAAGTGGACCCATATTGCGATTACCCGGACTGGAGCAACCTTCCAACTGTATGTGAACGGAGCGCTGGAGTCGACTGCCACCTTTGCAGGAGCAGTTGACGCAGGTGCGACAATCGCACGGCAGCTTGGTATCGCTCGAATGGACGCAGGGTGGGGCTTCGTAGGACAAATGGACGACGTACGAGTGGTCAAAGGGCAGAACATATACTCGGGCACATTCACTCCGCCTGTTAACATGCAATGACGTAAGGTCATTCGGGAGCCCGGTTTCGCACCGGGCTTTTTTAACAAATACGGGGTGGTGTTTGTTCGCTATAGTTGGAGCAGACACTCACAAAAAGGACAATATATGGCCAAATCATCGGCACCCGCGGCGCAACCCGCACGTCAAGGCTTTTACCGTGTCACTCTGGAAGACGACTCGGAACTCATCGCAGAATGGCGTGAAATTGTGAAGGCCGAAGGCAAGCGCTGGTGGCAATACGTCAGCGACAGCCCGACGGCAGCGAAGGTACCGGTTCCGCTCGAGGGCGTCGTCGACTTCGCTCCTGCAGACAAGAAAGCAGTTGAAAAGCTGCTCAAGCGCGAGCTGTCGGAAGAAGAAAAGCTCGAAGCGGCATACACGTCGTTCATGTCCACCGAATGCCTGAACCATCGCAACCACTGTCCAGTTCCGCCAGGCCGGCAAGTACAGGTCGGTGACGAGTTGGAAGTGGGCCTGCTACGCGACGTCAAGGCAGTCGAACTGCGTGACGAAGGGCAAGTTATCATCTACTCGTTCCGGGACGTGAATCACAACTACGGCAACCCTCAGGACCTGGGCATCAAATATCGCGCGGCGCACTGGACTGAAGTTCTCATCCGGAAGCACATCCGTGACGACACGCTCACGCTGAACTCGCGCATGTTTAATGCTTACCGCAGTTCGACGCTGGACTCGGTTATCAACCGCATGCTGCGCGGCGTGGACGACGCTCCCGACTATCAGCGCGGCTATGCGTGGTCCGCTAAGGACAAGGAGCTGTACCTGGACTCGGTTTTCGCCGGCCGGGAGCTGGGTCGGTTCATCTTTATCCGCCGCGGCTATCCGCACCGAGACCAAATTCTGGATGGCAAACAGCGCCTGACCTGCCTGTACGAGTTTGTAACCAGCCAGCTGGCCTACAACGGTGTCTACTGGCATGAGTTGAGCCCACGTGACCGGGACCGCATCGAAAACCGAAGCATCCAGTTCGCAGAGCTGCATCAGGACGAATTCACCCGCGCGGACCTCCTCCAGATTTTCCTCGAGGTCAATGCCGCTGGCGTGCCACAGACCGAAGAGCATCTGGCACGCGTGCGTGCAATGCTTGAAGAAGAGCGTACCAAAAACGCGGCTTCAGCGTAACGTCCTCGACGTAGCATATTCTCGCCCCCGACTCGTTCGGGGGCTTTTTTTTTGCGAAGACATCTAAAAAGTAAGGGCGCATTACAGATTTTTTAATGCGTAGTAGCTATTCAGATGAGGAACCATTTTCTCAACCCTGAAAGGACTGTATGGAATTTCTGCTGGACCCTAGCCTGTGGATGGCGTTCGCCATGCTGACTGCACTGGAAATCGTGCTCGGCGTCGACAACATCATCTTCCTGACCATTCTGGTCAACCGCCTGCCGGCCGAACGACGCGACCAAGGACGCAAGTTCGGTCTCGGCTTCGCCTTGGGCTCGCGCCTGGCGCTGCTGTGCTCGCTATCGTGGGTCATGGGTCTGACGGCACCGCTGGTCACTCTGTTCGGCCACGGCATCAGTGGGCGCGACCTCATCCTTATCGGCGGGGGTCTGTTCCTGCTGTACAAGGCATCTCACGAGATTTTCATTGAAGTCGAAGCACGCGAACAAGACGGTGTGGAAGGCATGGAAGCTAAAAATCCAGCCGCGGCTGGTGCCAAGCTGTTCTGGGGCACCGTCGTCCAGATTGGTATCATCGACATCGTCTTCTCGCTGGACTCGGTCATTACTGCCGTTGGCATGGTGAACAAGCTGCCGGTGATGGTTGCTGCAGTGGTGGCTTCGTGTGCCATCATGATGAAGGCGGCTAAGCCAATTGGTGAATTCGTCGAACGTCACCCTTCGGTGAAAGTCCTGGCACTGTCGTTCCTGACCATGGTCGGTATGGCTTTGATTGCCGAAGGCTTCCATGTCGAAGTACCGAAAGGCTACATCTACGCCTCGATGGTCTTCTCGCTGCTGGTGGAATTCTTGAACATCCGTGGCCGTGCCAAGCGCCTGGCGGCTAACGCTGTTAAGAACACCCAAGCCGACGCGACGGTGTAACAACAGGCACGAGCATCACATGATTTGCTAAACGGCTGCCTTCTGGCGGCCGTTTCTTTTTCGTGCCATACCAGCATGTGCGTATTTATAGTCCGGGTCTCTATACGGAACAACTATTATCAAGTCCGCATGATTCACTTAACCGTCCCATAATGCACAACTTCCCACCCTTAAAAAAGCTGTCTTCGCTGGTTCTTCTGGCGCTAGCTCTTCAACCGTTCGCGAGTAAAGCGGCGACCTACGAATTCAAGCGCCCACAGGCGACATTGGTTGTGGTGGGGTCCACTGTTGTACCTTCGGGTGCGGGGGGCGCTACAAAAGCATCGTCAGCGCGATGGAGCACTACGAGCCTGGTGTTCGGTGGCGTGGCTGTGGGGTCCAGCTTGACGAAAAACGTCACCCTCTACAATGACGGCGATGGCGCAGGTGACTTCTCAGCATTCGCTGGCCTGGCGCCCGGGCTAACCGCCGATGCCACTACATGCACGAGCGTCGCCCCGGGTACGGGCTGCTCGGTTCGGTTCACCTTTACCCCTGTGGGCTCGGTTGCCTTGTCGGCACCTAATGTCTACCCGGCTGCAGGTGCGCACTCCAATGTGCTCAACGTAACCGGCCAGGGGCTCTTGACTGCCGTGAGCCTGTCGACAGGCACGCTTGATTTTGGCAGCATCCCGCTCTCGACGACGTCCAGTGCAAAGTCCGTGATGCTCTCGAATTCGGGGAATACTGACGTCTCGATTGGTGCACTGAACTTCTCGGGCCAGTACGTGGCCTCTACTACGTGTGGTTCCACGCTGGCCGCGGGAACTTCCTGCTACGTAAACGTCTCCTTCAAGCCAACTAGTTCCGGCACTCAGCCCGGCTCGGTATCGCTGGGAACAGGCGCTGGGGCGCAAAACGTGACGCTGACAGGCGTCGGGCAGAGCGCTACGGGTGAGCTAACAGTGGCATCTGGGTACTCCTCAGACTTTGGCACTGTGTCGGCCGGCAGCTCCGCAACACGCTCATTTGTGTTCACGAATACCGGGGCAGACTCATTAGCTGGCGTGTACGCCGGCGCTGCTGGCACAGGTTTCTCGGTTGCCTCCGTGGGGAACACCTGCGGTACGCAGGCTGCTCCTGTAACTCTCGTTGCGAAGGCGAGCTGTCAATTCAACGTCGTCTTTAATCCTGCCAATGCAGGACCTGTAGCGGGCGCGCAAGCAAGAGTGACTAGCACTGCAACCAACTCCCCGTCGGTGCTTTCGCTGACCGGGACGGGTCAAGCCTCTGGTACTACGTATACCGTGGGCTTCAACGGCACACAAGGCAGCACGACGTTCACAGATACGACGTCGTTCTCGAGCTGGGCTTCTGTGGGTGGTGCTGCTTTGACCACCTCTACATTCAGCGAAGGAACTTCGGCGGTCTCCTTGAACGGCAAGGGTCAAGCAGTGGTTGGCCCTGTCATCAACCTGGTCAACGATTTCACGGTTCAAGTGTCGGTTCGACCCACGGCATATCCAGGAGGCACCTCCGCTATTGTGGGTCAGTGGCAGCAAACGGTGGGGCAGGGCGGTTGGCTTGTCTTCATGAACAGCAACGGAACAATCTCGTTCGAGCTCGGGGCGATTTCGGATTACGCCGCGCAGATGACGTCTACCACCGCGGCTCCATTGAACCAGTGGACGAAGGTGACGGTAACTCGGCAAGGCTCCACGTTCCGTATGTACCTCAACGGCGTATTGAACACCACCTATACGAACGCAACTGTTGGCCGCTCTATTGGAGTGAGCACTTCCATGGGTTCGTACTACTCGGGCAACCTGGGCGCTGGATATTGGTTCACAGGTCAACTTGATGACCTCAAGATTCAGCTCGGCACGGCAGTGACACCCTGAAAAACCTGTGTTTCTCACCCGGACGGCTGCCTTGGGCGGCCGTTTTTCTTTGGTCTCTAGAACCTTGTTAATTTCCCTCGGGCAAGTCTCATGATTGCTACATAACATGTCTCAACATATTTTATTACCTCCCCATGTTTTCCCTCATCATCACTATCATCGCCATCGCGCTTGTGGCATTACTCGCGCTGGCAACGTTGTACTATGGCCGGAACACTGCTGCGGAAGCTGGGGCGAGGACCGCTGCGGCGACCCTCGTCAATCAGGGGCAGCAGATTGCAGCAGCTGGTGCACTCGCAGTATCGCAAGGCGACAGCTGGCCAGCAGGCACTCCAGCGTTCACCCAACCATACCTGAAGGCTATGCCCTCCCCACCCCGGGCCGCATACGTCTCAGGCGAACCTTCCACAGCTGACTGGCAGTATTTCTTGCCTGGCCAAGCTAAACACTTCGCACTTGTGAACAAGGTCCGCCAGGACGTGTGCCTGGCAGTAAACCGTGCACAGGGCGTTATCGGCATCCCTGCTGCTTGGGATGGGACCCACATGGTCCAGTGCTTTGGGCCAGGCGTAGCCAGCGCCAATGGGCTAAAGGCATACACGTTCCTGTACGCCCCCCCAAATACCACCAGCACTGAGAACAATAGCGTTCTTCAGGAGACGGTCGTGCGTGCCAACGCGGCGATGGCCGCTAATCCAATTCAGGCGGTGCCCGAAGACGTTACACCGCCAGGAGCTGCTTCACCTGTAACTGCGTCGACTCCAGGATATCCGCTCCTCTGCCCGTCGGGTAACTACATCAACGCAGGAGTTTGCAAAGATGTCGTACCTAAAGCAACCGGCGGTGTGACAGCTGTTACGGAAGCTCCTGTACCTCCGGTCACGAGTCCCGAAACCACGACCCCGCCCGCCGAGCCTGACCCGATTCCGGAGGTCCCGCCGAGCAATGTTAACAATGTGACGCTCTACTGCGAGGGTAACTACAGCGAGATGGGCCTCGACAGCTGGTGCCACATCACAAACAACTCGAGCAATCCGGTGCTCGTGACCAAGCGTACGACACTCACCGCAATCGACGGCCGTCCACTCAAAGAGCAATACCCGACCGACTGCGTAGGCGAAACACTTGCAGCTAACGGCGGCAGCTGCGATTTCTGGCCAGTCGTCACGCCATACGTAGGCAGTAAGCTTGTTAATCCGTATGAAGTGGTCGATGTAAAGAACAAGACCACGGGTGTCACCTCACAGGTTGGCTTCCTGGGATTCACCAAGAACGTCGCACCAAAAAATGTTCTCTCCTGCACCGGTGACTATTCCGACATCGGGCTGCGCGCGACCTGCACCGTCACCAACACGGATTCCCGGCCGATGACGTTCACGGGCATCAAAGCGTTTGACGACACGGGCGTGCTGGAAAGCTCCGCCGGCGACTGCGCAATTGGCCAGGAATTCCAGCCAGGGGACAGCTGCTCGTTCAATTTTAACGGTTGGTTTGGACCAATGCCTGGTGCCGCACCTGTCATCGCCATCACTTGGGCCCATATGTGCTCGGATGACCTCTGCACCGATTACTCTGAATCGTATCCGTCGGCCACCGTGCCGTACAAGCCGGGTGCAATTTTCGTAAACGACCCAACGGTCCTGTCGAATCCTTCGGGTCTAACCACTTGGGTGCGCAATATCGGCGCAAACTCGCCGAGTAACGAATACTGGATGGAATTCGACGTGCGGCGAGACACTGCAAACGTATCGCTCAATTCCTGGATGGACGTGAAGACAACGGGTTCGGTGTATGAGTTCTACTGGTTCATGCAAGAGGGTCAGATTGAGGTCGACATGCTCGCACCGAACGGCGACTTTGCATACGCACCGGCGCTTAGCCGTGGCCAGGCCGTGCGCTACCGTGTTGAGTTCGCGGCGGGCAACCTGAAGCGCGTCCTCGCGGATGGTAAGACGCTTACGACTAGCAGTGGGGACCCGCATTGGTTTTACGACTTCGAGGGCCGTGATGAGCCGGGCCGCGGAGTGAGTGTGTCCATTGGCCCAAATCTGTCCATCACCCGCGTTCGAGGTGGTGCAATCTGGGCTAACTAAGCCTGCCTAAACAGCACTAACCGTCGCAGCATCGCGGCGGTTTTTTCTTGTCTGTGATTCCGAAAGTCCTTAGCAGGCATTGTCGCTACATAGATAAGGACAATTTACAAGGAGAAGTCATGTCAACATCCCCCCTGAAAGCACTGATGCCAGTTCGTCGCTTTGTCGGCTTGTATGCCGCACTGGCCGCTCTGACCCTCACAGGTGCGCTGGCGTACCTGGGCGTGATTGCCTGGGCATGGGCGCTGGGCTGCGCAGCGCTGTGCGCCCTCGGCGTACACGACGCGCTGCAAACAAAACATAGCGTGCTGCGCAATTACCCGATTATCGGCCACATGCGCTACTTCCTGGAGTTCATTCGCCCGGAACTGCGTCAGTACATCGTCGAATCGGAAACTGAAGAAACTCCGTTTTCTCGTGCCGACCGTAGTCTTGTTTACCAACGCGCGAAAGGTGACGTCGACTCCAAAGCCTTCGGCACCGAGCGGAACGTAAAAGCACCCGGTCACGAGTGGGTCAGCCATTCGATGGCGCCTACCAAGCTGGAAAACTTCGACTTCCGCGTCACGGTAGGTGCATCGCGCGCTCAGCCTTACTCCATCAGCGTGCTGAACATCTCAGCTATGAGTTTTGGCGCCTTGTCTGCAAATGCCGTCATGGCGCTGAACAAGGGCGCCAAACTTGGCGGCTTTGCTCAAGACACGGGAGAAGGCTCCTACTCGCCGTACCATCGCGAGCATGGCGGCGACATCATCCTGCAAGTGTCGACGGCCAAGTTTGGCTTCCGCACCCCGGACGGCAAGTTGGACCCTGAAGCATTTGCACGCCAAGCCTGCAACCCGCAGGTGAAGATGATTGAGCTCAAGGTATCGCAGGGCGCTAAGCCCGGCCACGGCGGTGTGCTGCCGGCTGCGAAAATCACGCCGGAAATCGCCGCTACCCGTGGCGTTCCGCAAGGCGTGGATTGCATTTCGCCGGCGACGCACGCAGAGTTTGATTCGCCAACCGGACTGTTGCAGTTCGGCGAGTACCTCAGCGGCCTCGCTCTTGGGAAGCCTTGGGGCTTTAAGCTCTGTATCGGCCATCCTTGGGAGTGGTTCGGTATTGCCAAGGCAATGCTGGAGACGGGCATCACGCCCGACTTCATCGTCGTGGACGGTGCCGAAGGTGGTACGGGCGCAGCTCCTTTGGAGTTCGCCGACCACGTTGGGTCGCCGCTGCAAGAAGGCCTCCTGCTGGTGCACAATACGCTCATTGGCCTTGGTCTGCGAGATAAAGTGCGCCTGGGCGCGAGTGGTAAGCTCATCACGGCATTCGACATTGCGCGTACGCTGGCCATCGGCGCTGACTGGGTCAATTCAGCGCGCGGCTTCATGTTCGCCGTTGGGTGCATCCAGGCGCAAAAGTGCAATACGGACCGCTGCCCTACGGGGGTGGCAACCCAAGACAAGGACCGTCAAAAGGCACTCGTCGTTACCGATAAAGCCGAACGCGTCTACAACTTCCATCGCAACACGCTGCACGCACTGGGAGAGCTGGTGGGCGCCGCAGGGCTGACACATCCGGAACAACTCGGACCGCATCACATCATGCGTCGCGTTTCGGACTTCGACGTCCAGCCGCTGTCCGAGCTGCTGCAGACGGTAGAGCCGGGTGCGCTGCTGAACGACTTCGCGAATATCCCCGGGATGTACACTCCGAAGGTATTCTCGCGCTGGTGGCCGGTTGCACGCGCTGACTCGTTTGCCCTCCCGGCTAACGTTGCAGCTGAACGCGATAAGCCAAAAGCACCCGTCATCTGGTGCAAGGTCGAACCGGCCGGCAATAAGCCGGCATGCAAACCGGGCGGTACTCCAGCAGGTCTCTCGTACGAGGAAATCGTCGACCTGGTCATGTCGAACACGGTCAAGCGGTTCAACGGTAGCAGCAGTCCTGTGAAAGTCATGCTCGACGGTGGCGATATCGTGGTCCATCGTGAAGTCGACGGCGAACGTTGGCCGGCCATCACATTCAACGAGAACGCGGCGTCTGACGCAGCTTACGACGGGTCTACGCTGACCATGTCTGATGCTCAAGGCTTCGAGTTCACGTTCGAGTTCAAGGAACCGGAAGCTGTCGAGGAACCTGGGTTCTAGGCCACGCTGCTTGCAACTCCCGCATCATTCATGCCGCGCCTACCCAGGTGCGGCATTTTTTCGTGCCAACCGAGGGTAGGTGTGAGTGTTTGCTCCGGCTAAGCCGTATGTAAAAGAAAAGGCCACCCGAAGGTGACCTTTTCAACAGTCGACGCGTCTTAACGCGCGCTTTGACTGGACTACCTGATTACATCAGGCCGCCGTTGACCATGATGGTCTTGATGATGTCCGGGCCCCAGTGCAGGAAGGCCGCACCAGCCACGCCGCTCAAGGCAGGCATCGGGGTGTTCTTCGCCACACCGATGGCACCGCCCATCAGCAGCATGGTGGTTGCCAGGCCCATGCCCAGCGCGCCACCGGTCCAGCCTGCGATGGTGTCGTAGAAGGTGTAGAAGGCGTCCGACGATGTGCCGGAAGTGCCTGCCATGGCCGGAGCCGAAAGAGCCGTCGCTGCCAGCGTGGCCAGTGCGGTGCTCAGTTTGTTACGAAGGTTCATTACAGCTCCTTGGAGAGTTTGGATTTTTATGTGTGTTTGCAAACACGCCTCAATCGCAGGACGCGGTGAAGTTAGGCTGTATAGCAACTGCATTACCGTCGGGTGTTATGCTCCTGATATGGCCGATACCAAAAGAAAAGGCCACCCGAAGGTGGCCTTTTCAACAGCCGGCGCGTCTTAATGCGCGCTTTGACTGAGCTGCCTTATTACATCAGGCCGCCGTTAACCATGATGGTGCGGATGATGTCCGGGCCCCAGTGCAGGAACGCGGCGCCAGCCACGCCAGTTAGCGCGGGCATCGGAGTGTTCTTGGCCACGCCAATAGCACCGCCCATCAGCAGCATGGTAGTTGCCAGGCCCATGCCCAGCGCACCGCCAGTCCAGCCGGCGACGGTGTCGTAGAAGGTGTAGAAGGCGTCCGACGAAGTACCCGAAGTTCCTGCCATAGCAGGAGCCGACAGTGCCGTCGCGGCCAGCGTAGCGAGCGCGGTGCTCAGTTTTGCACGAAGTTTCATTGAAGCTCCTTGGATTGGTCGTAGGTTTAGGTGTGTTTGCAAACACCCTTCGCGCAGCAACTTGCTCGCGAAGTTACGCCGTATAGCGACATGCATAAAACTCGTGCTTATGCCGCTATTGAGGAGCGCTAGCTCCCGCGGGACCATGAAAAAAGCCGCCTCAATGTGAGGCGGCTGGAATGGTTCTTCTAAAGCTGTTTACTTAGCGGAGGTAGGACTTGTAGGCGTGGATAGCCGCGTGCGGGGAGACGCGTGCAACGACGTCCAACGTGCGGTCAGGATTCACCCGTACAACGCGACCCATCGCCCTTGCAAGCAATTCCGAGTTCTGGCGCAGCTCCTCGAAAGTTGGTTGCGCCAACTCGAACGACTGTTCCTCCTGATGGTCAACCTGCGGGAACATGCCAACCAAGCCGGCGCCCAGGTCATGAATAACCTGCTGCCACGCGTTACCTGCTACCTGAGTATTCATCATAAGGTCCTCAAAATATTAAGTGTCAATGTCAGGTATAGCGTCTGCTTACACCACGGGCGGATGACGGGCGCTACACGAAGTAGGACAACTTACTTTTGGAGACGTTATGTCTGTTATCTCCCTGTTCGAGCTCTCTCGCCAGGAACTGCGGCCGCTACTCGAAGCGCGATTCATGCGCACTGGCTGGAATCGTGAAGGGGACCGAAAGGTCTCCGCCAAATTTCACGTGTTCAGTGCATTACTCGACAACGAGCTGCTGCACGTAAAGGACCAACTTGTCGTAAGGCCCACCGAGGCCGTGGCGAAAGCTTTGCGGTTTAAGGCCGCGGACGAGCGAACGTTTCCAGCGATGGTCGGGCGCTTCGTCAAGGAGCTCTATGCACTGCCTATTCCAGACCAGGCGGAGGCGTATGCAGTGTCGGAGCTACGTGACCGCGGCTACTACCTGGCTGGCGTGCGAAGCACCCTGGAAGAAGCCCGCTCGGGCATTGCAACCAAAGTTGGTAACGCCGGTGTTCGCGGTGTCGACTTCGATGAACTGTTCGACCAACTCGACTCTGCTATTCGGAAAACCGCTGCGGAGTACGACCACGTACAAGAGACCCTGCAAACCTACGAGCGCGAGCTCTAAGCACCGCACCTTCCAAGCCCCGGCGCCACGCGGGCGGCGGATGCAGTTACCCAATTCCAAGGCATATCTATGACTTTTGCTCTCTATCTTGCTGTTGTTTTCTGTGTGTACGCCCTGTGGATTCAGTTCGCGGCGGTTGGCGCCAAACCATTCGGCACCCAGGTCCTCAAATCAGCCGGCCCGCTGCAGCTGCTCACGCGCAGGGCACATCGCTGGAATGAGCTTACCCAAATTCGCGAGCAGCGCCCCTACGTGGGATATCGCGAGGCGTACCTCGAGAATCGCTCGGCCGTTTACTACGTGTTCGACCTGGTGCCAGTGTTCTTCCGTTTCTACCAGGTCGAAATTTCGATGAACGACATCATCCGTGTCATGACCATTGGTGACAGCCTCGACGGCAAGAAACTGGACAAGCATTTCCCAGACCACCTTGCTTATGGAGAGCACCTCGGAAAAGGTGACCGCATGCGAGGGTTGCCGCTCGCGGGCAATGGGTTCTGACGGACCGTACGCATACGCAGACATCTCGTGATTCAAAGGCCAGCTTCGGTTGGCCTTTTGTTTTGGGCGACAATCTCGGCAAAAGATGCGCGATGGTTCACTCGGACGCTCCCTATACGTAACTCTAGGTCCATGCGGGTGTACCGCATCAAATAACCAAGGAATAACATGAACTCCGTATCCAAAATCCACGCTACCGGTGTCGACCTGGACGGCAACATCGTCACGTGGGTCGTCGGTGTTTACGCTGACCCGGAAGAAGCGTACAAGCACCACGCGCTGTGCCATACGTACCTGGCGAAAGCTAGGGCAGGTTTGCCGGCAGAGCTTTCATATCGCGAGCGCGAAGACGCAATGCGCAAGCTGCAGCCCTCACATGACCCGCAGTACGCTACCATGCAGGCGTTCGAGGTAACCTACAGCCTGGAAGCATACCCAGTGATATCTGCCGCGCCAATCGCAGACGAGGTCACCTGGCGCGCACTCGACAGCACTTCAGCAGCGCTCTACCATCTGGTTGACGGCGTAGCACGTCGTTTCATGCGAGACGAAGAACTTGAAGGGGCGCCAGCCGACCCCTTACCGCGGAAGGACATCGCCAGCCGACAGCTGTGGCTCATCGGCGTTAACCCGAGCCTGCCAGCCGTCAATGCTGTCGCCGGCGAGACCGGCGCCGATGCGTTCTATCGTATGTTCGGTGAAGCCGTCGCACAGCGCCGGCGCGACCTCCACGACCGCTGCATGCGCAAAGCAGCTTGATTCTCCGACCCCGGCCACGCCGGGGTTTTCTTTTGCGCGCGTTGACAAGAAAAAAGCCCGCGAAGATGACCCTGCGAGCTGGATGAAGTGCTAGGGCGGTCAACGACCCTGACCGGGTCGAGTGGAGCCGCGTAGAGAGTCAGAAAATTGCAAGAAAAGCGTAGTAGGCTGCCCGAAGGCCGATAGCTTCGCCAGCACTTAGCTTCTCGCTTTCACAGGCCCCCTTCGTTTCGGTGCGTGTGGTTGTCACGGTGCCATCCGCAGCTTTTTTCTCCACCGTCGATACGGCAGTGCACGTCGAAGTAGCCTGGTGCGCCGTCAATTGGGTGGCTCGCGTTGGCGCAGCGACAGGCTGCCGGTCCTCGACGGCCAACGCAGAGAAGAATCCCAACATCAAGGCCACCGCAACACACCACAATGCAGTGCGCTGGAGCTTCGGCAGGGGCTTCTCTTCGATGCGTGGCGCGGGCGGGGCGTGCTCAATCAGGTTGGCTGCCACTACGGCGGCTCCAGCTTGAAGACCTTTTGCCAGTGCGTCAGCAAAGGGGCCGTCAAAAGGGACTCAGAGTTCGGCAGAGAAGGGCGCTTTGGGTCGGACTTATCAGGCATGGCGGGTTATATCCATCGGCGGGAGTTACCGTCGTTTAGCATCGAGGGTTTATGCGCGGGGTATCAAGCGGGCAGTCGCTAAACGTCGTAGGTCAAATTTTCAGGAGAATACAATGCTGAGCTACTACGATATGCCTTTCGCAGATGACGACATCGACTACGCTGCCCAGGACGAGATGGTTCGTCAGGGGCGACAATGGGTGCGTGAGGAACTTCCGTGGGTAAGCACCGCGGAAATGCAAGAACTGACGCGTCAGGATGACTTCCCGGGATTCCTGGCCGACTGCGACCGCCTTGCAGCGTTCGTGGACAAGTTCAAGCGGGGCAAAGCCCGCTATGTTGCCTGCAAAGTGCAACAGCGCAGCTTCACCGTAAGCGCACGCGTTGACCTGGTATCGGGCATCGTGTATCTGGTGGATAACGGCCGTCACGTGCAGTCGAATCTTCACGGTACGCTGTTCGTTGAAGTGGCTGTGCCGCACACTTACTACCCGAACTCGAGTCGGGCCTCGAAGCTGCGCAAGTTCGTCGCGTTCGTTCGCAACGGCCGCATGGACTTCATGTCGGCAAATGAGATGCTGGACATGGTCGACGCCCTCGCCCGTGCTCGCATGCTCTCACCGCTGTAACTTTCAGCCAGCCTTCTACCGAAGGCTGGTTTTTCTGGGTATTCGGATTATCTGATTGATGGCCTGTCAGCGAAGCTGACAGGCTTTTTCAATGACAATCCGCCTATGCTACATTTGGCGAGGTCAACCAGCTCGCATTTCCGTACTTTCGGAAGGACGGATTGTCCTTCACAAGTTCCAGGAATTGCGCGCTGAATGCGCCCGAATCGGCTGCCCAAATCCAGCCCTGTTTTGCAAATGGCGACGTCTTACGGTCGATGAACGACCGCCAGAGCCACTGATACGCCACTCGCGGTGAGGCCCAGACAGGTAGGCCTCCTTCCTTGCTACCCTTACGGCCAAGGCAGGAACGTCCTGCCAGGTTAACCGCCGCATGAGTATCCGCATGGGCGCTGTGACCGCACCCAACACACCTGAATTCCGCCTGACTCTTGCGATTACGACTATCAATGTAACCGCAGGCAGAGCACTGCACACTCGAGAAGGCCGGATTGACCTCCTCCAACTCAAAGCCATAAATCCTCTTGTTGTCGTTCAGCCAGCGGCCTATCGTGCCCTGACCGAAGTTGGCGAGCAATCGGTTCACGCGTCGTGACAGTCCAGGTGCCCTGAAGTCCAACGCTTCCACGACAACTATCTTCGGCCGGCGGGAGCGCACGAGTTCGCAGAGAGCCTGCCCAATCCTGCTCTTCAGCCAGTTGCGCAACTTCGTCACCAGCTCATCGTAGCGTGCGCAACGCACACGAAGGCCGCGCTGCTGCCGACCACGGGCAAGCGCGACGATTTCGCGGTCCAGTGCCTCGATACGGCCCATCCAGCCTTGCTCGATGAGGTCGCCCTGGTTTGTTGCGATGAACGTGGCAAGTCCCAGGTCGATAGCGAGCCGCTCCGTCTGCCAGGCAACCGGCTCCGGTGCCCAGTCCTGAACTTCGCCTGTGCGCGTAAGCGCCAACTCCCACGATGCTCGGCCCTTGTCCAATCGCGGAGGTAAAATCGCAATCGTTTGATTGGCCTTGCCTGGCGCACGTAAAAAGTGCTCAGACAGCTTTAAGGGAAGATACGCCGTCGATAGTTTTGCAGGAGACTTCCGTTTTTTCCCAGACGCGGGCACGCTGAGCACTTCGCCTTCGACCTTTTTCTTCTTGGCGTAGCCCACACGCTCGGCGTAGACCGCGGCGTCGAGGTTGCGTATAGGCGTATCGGGCCATTGCGTAGGCGCGTCGATACGAAGCCAGTGAGTGAAGTGGTAAAACCGACTTTTTTGCGCAGGCTCCAGCTGAGCCATGCGGTCATCCAGATACACCGGGACATTTCGGAAGCTGGGTTTGCGATGAGCGCGACAAACCGCTTTGAAGATAGTTCTAGCCCAGCTACGGCCTTCAGGCGTGAACGTGACGCCGCTAAGCTGCGCGATACCCCTCGATAAGGGAACATGCCAAAGCATGCACTTCGAGGTCAGCATGAGCTCGTGGCGCAGCGATTCTGGGATTTTCTTGTCGTGAGCAAGCCGAAAAACAAGCCGGGCGAACTCACGATGTCGATTAGCTATCCAGCTTTTCCATTGAGCGGCGACGTAAGCGTACAGAGGTGAGGCCCAGCCTATAGCGGGGATGTTGGCGAACTTCAGGTCCCCCGTAAAGGCCGGGAGTGCACCAGTGGACATGACACGTCGTTCGACATAGTGTGAAATCAGCTCTGCTTCCCGGGCCATTCGCTGTTGGGCAGCCGTCAACAACTGGAGCTTTCCAGCGTTGACAGAGCGCAGCGGTTGCTTAAATGCGCGAGTGAGAGAGGTTGCCGACCGACGAGACACCGAATGCAGTTCCAGAAAATAATTGCTAGTTTAGCATCCAGAATTTAGCCCATCAACCAACAAATCCGAATTCCCGTTTTTCTTCGCCTACGGGTTGGCAAGGCGAAAGAAACGGGCACCTGGAATTCAGGCGCCCTTTGGTAAATCATGCAGATTTGAGCCGGTCCATGACCTGGTTCCAACGGGACTGAATGTCGTCCAGTGTAAACGCCTCATAGGCAGCCATGACGGCCTTGGTCCGAACGGCGACCCATTTCTTTTGCTTGTCGTTGTAGTTAGCAGGGTCCGGCGTATTGAGCGGACAGCTTCCACCAAAGTGCGAGTCCGCCATGTACTTGAGGGTGACCACGTACTTCTCCACGAAATCGGAAGTATCGTATCCTCCGGCTTCTAGTAAGCGCAGCTGAATGCCTCCGACACGGCATTCGCGTTTGCTTGGCTGCATGGTCATCGGTTCAAAAATGCGTTCGCCCATGACATCTTGGTAGCTCATGATTTGCATGCCAAAGTCATCTTGGGTTATGCGTTCATGCCACACGTCAGGCGCGAGTAGCGTCATCTCAATGGCATGTGCAACCTCGTGAAGTACGTTGTAGGTGCGCAGGTGGTACGAGAAGCCGGCGCACGCGCCAAACGTTCTCGTGTCGCCATGATATCCCTGATGGGGTCCCACGTTAAATTGCGAATGCCAGAGCCAGGGCAGGGTGGCTTTCAGCTCCGCGACGATATCGTCCAGCGACTGCAGTGCCTCACAGTCCCGCAGGTTTTCCGTTGTCGTGTTCATTCAATCTCTTTTCAAATAGCCTACGACGTATAGGAGATGCTACTACCAGCCGCCGGCCACACTGCCTCCAGGCTCTCCGCGACACCGCAAGAAAAAGCCAGGCGTAAGCCTGGCTTGAATGAGGTGTACTTTCGTCGGCCTTTCACATGGAGGAGGGCTGTCGCGTTTCGATGCGGTACATGGACAGGTCCCCCTGCTTGCTGCGTCGCAGCCAGCGGCTCAGGCGGTAGACGAAGTCGTCGCCGACTGGAGCACCTTCTGGGATGCTGAGCTCTTCCGGGAGCACCAACACAGTATGCTCGGTCTTGGCGTCTGCATAAGCGCCGGCGCGGATGGCGGGCACTGTCAGGTATTCCAATTCTAGAGCAGTAACCGGCGAGTCCTCGTGTGCATCGACGAGTGTCGACGCCAACGTCAGGAAGATTGCTCGGGTCAGACTACCCTTGCAGACAATGAAGAACTGCATGTCACCGATGCGGCCCTCTCGCACGGTGTAACCGGCGTCCATAAGAGTCAGAACGAGGAAGCCATACAGCCGGTAAGCGAGATGGTCGGGGAATGTCAGGGGTGGGGTTCCTTTTGGAATAACGCTAATTGGCAGCATCAGTACTCCCTGGCAGCAGCGTCTTGGTTGGCCAGCAGCTGGCGCTTGTCTTCGCGCGACAGCTTCACGCCCAGTGTACGCTTGCAGCTCAGGCAGGTGACCGTGCCATGATAGTGGTCTTCCCGTTCGGGCATGCACTCGACGTCCCAGGGGCCCGCCTTGATTTCACGGTAGACGAGCCGAACATCGGCCAAGTCAAATTCGAGCAGTGTGCCGCAGCCGGGCTCACAGGTGACACGGTAATTGGTGCCTTGTTTCAAAATGCGCATGGTTGTTCTTTGCGATGAGAAAATGGGTTCTCTAGTGTGTCTAGCCACCTTGGGCCAAGCAGACTTGCGAAAGGGACAAAAGAAAACCCTGCGAACACGTCGCAGGGTTGCAAAATCATGGCCGGGGCCAGTTGAGACTTGAGTGCCTTACCAGTCGATGACGGTCACGCACAGTTCGTCGGTCATTTTGTCCAGTACCTGTCCTTGCCATGCGTCTGGCTCAGCACAGAGCTCCTTCAGGGCACGCAGCCGCGGCAGGTCTTCATAACGGAGTAGGGCGTAGGACGACATCATCGCCGCTTCTCCCAGCACCATTTTAAGGTTCTCTCCGATATCGTCACTGAAGTTGCGAAGCAGCAGCGTGAGCGTATCGCCTTCCTGAGTTGTCGATGAGCCGGCGCCTCGGAAGGGCTTGCGCAAGTGGCTTAGCGTCTGGGCAATGAAGGCGACTTCATATTCGACGTGGTTCCCGAGGTAGTCTTCGCTGTTCACTTCGATACGACGATTCGGCAGCTTTTCGTCCATGTCAAAGTACTGCGCCCACCCTTTGGGCGTCGATAGGTCCCATGAATCCAGGATGAAGCTATCCGGAATCCCGAAGTCCTTCGACAGCTTTTCGGAGTCGAACATCTCAGTGCGCTCGGCTTGAAGGTCTGGCCAGCGTTGGCGCCAAGCTTCCAGCTGCTGCTCATCCGGCCAGAACGATTTCGGGTTTATGGTGTCATCGCGTAGCTCAGCCTCCGAGCAAGGCTTTGTCAATCGGTAGACATGTACGTCTAAGCCCATCTTCGGTCCTTTCTATTGATATTCAATCGTCGTGTTCATTTTCGGCCTGAAACTTTCGGGTGATGTCCGGCAGCGGGCCCAGCTTTTCCAGCCGCAGGCGCAATGCGATGGATGCAGCCTCATCGTTGGGGTAGTCTCCGATAAAGCCGTCCGGTGCTGCAAATCGCTCGTCGCCGAATGCCTCCAAGGTAAACTCGCCGGCCGTAGGCGGAGTGATTGGACGAATCTGCGAAACGTGGCCACTGTGGCCATTGATGTGGGTGTAGCCTTCGTTATCGTTATCGCGGTCCACGTCCGCTTGCACCATGACTGCACCGGTAGACAGCTCGAACACGCCGGGCACCGGATTTGCCTCATCGCCCGTGGGGTAGAGGGTGCAGGGCAGCGTACGGGCCAGGAACATGTGGTCAGCCAGTGCTTTCAGATAGGGCAGGTTGATACCATCGTGTCGCTCCATGTAGGCTCGCTCGAGCACTTGCCAGGCTTCTGCATCCGTTAAATCCGGACGCACATCGTGCAGTTGCTCGATAGACCAACGCGCGACGATTTCACGCGTTGGGTCGTAATCCCGCAGCGGGTCCAGAACGTATTCGATATCCACGTTCTTCGGCAGGTGCTCCACCGTCAGGTTGTCACGTCCGACCATCGTTTTTTCCAGTTGCAGAATGCTCGGGGCGACCAGAACCACGCTCGCTTTTTTGGCACCGCAAAAAGCGTTGACCTGCAGCACTCGCATGGTCAGCAGCTTTTGCAGGTCTTTGAAGTCGTTACCGCCGGCGCGGGCGGCCTTGAGGGTGGACTTCATCGAAAGAACTACTGCGAAGCACGAGTGTTTGTTACTGGCGATGAAGAAGGGGAGGTGACCTACGCTTGCAGGTGCCACTTCGTAGCCGCAATCGCCCAGCAACAGTCCAAGGATGCTCTGTGCGCGCTTGAGCAAGATGTCGTTAATTGCCATGATGATGTCCTCTTGAGAAAGTTAGTCCTGTATCGTGTAGCGAGTGCACCGACCCGCAGCAGAAAGGTAGCTACACAGAACAGGAAAACTCATTGGAGATATACATGGCACAAACCGAACTGGCCTGGTCGCACGCTGCTTCGCAATACCAATCGAAAGAGGGTATGGTGGTAAAACGTGAATCGGGCACGACTCCTGGCGATTACTCGCTGAACGGTCCTTGGGTGCTGCGCAACGTGGCTGGCTCTATCGTCGATTACGACTTTCTTCGGAGCGACCTGTCGGCACGTAACGATTTGAGGCTCTACGGAGAAGCTTCTGTAACGATGTAAGCCGAACAACGCTGTACTTTTCCCTATCCGCTTACCGCGCCCCTGCATTACTATCTCTTCAAGACCTCATCATGAAAAAACTCTTTGTTTCGTTCACCTCGCTGCTCGCTGCTCTTACCAACGGTACCGTCAACGCTGACGACCTGAAGAACGGCTTGTTCTTCTTCGGTTGCCGTCGTGAACACGCGTTCCACCCTGGCGCCTCGGGTGAAACTGACGAACGCACCTGGCAAAAAGGTCGTTACGCCGCGGCGCACCCTGTTATCGTCGACGCACTGCTGGTCGCCGAGAAGGAAGGACGCGCCTCCTGGCATAACATGGCAGTAAGAAAGGACAGTCCCTGGAACCTCCTGGACGGCCTGCTGACTCGCAACGGATTCCCGCCGTTGCAGCCTCTGTCGGACCTGAGCTGCCATTACGGCTATCCAAACGTAAGGGAAACGGTCGCTGAACGCGACCTGTCGCTGGAAGTCGTGTACTGACCAGCTGCTCTTCTGTATTCAAAGCCGCCTACCAAGGCGGCTTTCTTTTATGTCTAGGTGGCCGGCACCGAGTGCATATGCCGCGATGCCGTAGCAACTTGAGGCGACCATCGGGGGTGGGAACGGCTGATGCGTTACCTACAAGTACAGGCAATCTTTTTCGCTCGTTTTGAAAGGCTTACATGCATTCCGAGTCATACCCCTCAACGGCCTGGGACAGTCTGGCGATTTCAACAGACAGCACTTCGCTCCCCTCGCCAAATACGTCTCCATGAGACGTTCAGTTCTTCAATGTGCTCAAGCTAATGCCAACGGCTAAGCGTAAGTTTCACGCGCTCATCATACAGCTGACGCCGGATGTAAATCAGCCATACGCGGTCTCCTACATATGGCCAGACACGCTACAAGGGCTATGTCAGGCGCATTCTCTGCTGGCACCGGACGAAACGTACGAGGTCTATTATCTCGAAAAAGCAGCAAGCCTGGAGAATCCCTTCGCATCTTTTAAGCTGGCAACTTCAGCAGGAGCTCCTTGGAGCTGGGAGGACGCCAAAAATAGCCTTACCCTTGGTAGGCTGGCCGATGCCGTAAGCGTGCCAACGTACCTTCTTGCCGAAATGTTGGAGGTTTTCGGGTAGTAGGTCATCCTTCAGCACATATTCAAACAGCGCCCGTAGGCGCTGTTTTCTATTGAACCTTTGCTCGACAAATGTCTAGGTCGAGGAACACTCAGGCGGCTTTGCGCTGGGCGAACATAAGCTCACGCATGAAGTCCTTACGGAGCCGGCGGATGTCATCTTCCGACAGAATGTTGGACTCGAACAGTTCTTTGAGCTCATCCAGGAACTGCTCGCTGGCGGTTTTGCGTTTTTCGACCGCAGGCTTTTGCATTGCTTCGGTTGATTCTTCGGGCGACACGTACCCGGCTTCAGGCGGGCAAATCCACTCAGCCGGGACGTCCAAAGCTTGGGCAACAGCGTGTACATGCTCATACGAGGGACGAGCGCGGCCGCGGGACAGGCGTGCGATGGTACTACGACCGTGTTGCAGGTCCATGTCCGCCAACAACGCCATTTCACGATTGTCCAGAGCATAGAGCTTCTGCATTGCTCGCAGACGCATCGAAAACACCGGGGCTTGTGGCTTTGCGCGACGACCCGTAATGAGCCAGGACGCCGAGACGCCGCAAGCTGCAGCCATCTCCAGCAGGGTATCAGGACGCGGCGTGGCGTGACCCTTCTCCCACATTTGCCAGGTGTTGACGTTGGAGTGACCGAGGTGCTGAGCCATCTCCAGTTTGGTCAAGCCCATCGCTTGGCGGAGGTTGAACAATCGGTCTGTCACGCCAGGCTGTACCGTGAGGCTCTCGCTGGCACGGTACTCTTCCGGCTCTTCAGCGTTGCGGCGACCCTCCATCTCTACCAGAAGACCGTCGACCGAGGTACCGTAAAACGCTGCCAGCTTATCGAGCTTGGCATCCTCGACAACCCCGAACACCCCTCGCTCCAGGCGGGACACCGCCGCGTGACTTACGGTAAAGCCCAGCGCTTGCTGCGCAACTTCTAACTGCGTCAAGCCTTTTGCTTCGCGCAGTTCAGTCAGGCGGCTGCCCAAAGCCAAGCGCTGCGCCAGGCTGAGCTGGCGCTTGACGGGGGCCGACGCTGCAGCAGCAAAAGTGGATTCAGAAGTGCCAGTGTCGATTGCGGTTTCGGTAAACATGTTTGTCCTGTTGGGGGCGGGGCCCCTGATGTGTTCAATGGTCTATTCAGTGCATCGTGAGCGACGCTTACTGAATAGCCATGGGTTGGCTTAAAAGCCTTACTTTTTAGTGGAACTGGATGACACCACCGTCCGCTGCGAACTCGAAGCCCTCCCGCCAGCTGATGTAGCTTTCGTAGAACCAGCCGCCTACCGCTTTGGCGCGCTCGTCCCAATCTGCAAAATCCTTGGCGAGCTTGGCGCAGACGGCCGGGCCAATAGTACCGTCGCAGTCTGTGAAGCAAATCAGTTCGTGGAACGGCCCCGAATCCACTTTGAATGCACCTTCGGAGTGGCTCTCCACGGCAGACGGGGCATACCCCGGGACGCGGTAGTAGACCGCAATAGGATAGCCAGCCAGCTTGGCTAGCTGCTCTCGCCAGTTGTTGTAGCCGCCATAGCCGCCCGACCACACGTGCGCGCTGTCCTCAAAGCCGTATGCAGCACCCGACACGATGTCCGCGGCCTGCGCAGGAAAATCGCGGCTGACGTAGAACTTAGCGTAATCGTCGTAATCGAGGACTTCGCGCGTCTCAGGATTGACAGCTTCGCCGTCTTCGTCGAACAACACGTCCAGTTTTTTCACTTTTTTGTATGCAGATACGTCGAGACCCATGGCGCGTCCTTGTGGTTGTTTTAGCGGTAAGTACTGTAAGTCTGGCCCGACTCGCCAAACTTGAGGCCAAATTTCTTTGCGTGGGACACGGCAGCTTGAGCAGCCTGTCGGTCTTGTCGCATGGCGGCCTGTAGGGTGTCCTCGCTGATTGCGCGGAAGCGTTCCTCCCACTGGCTCAGCGGGCGCGCCTTCAAATCACCTGGCGTGAAGGGCCAGAGGTGCTTGTAGATGATGAGCGGCTCGGACGACTTGTCTTCGGTATGTTCAGCCACACCGAGGACCTCGTACATCCCGCCGTATTGGTGGAGGTACAGGCCCGGCTCCGGGTGCGAAGGTGACAAAGTATTCATGGTCAGAAGAAATCTGTGCAGAGGGTTGTTAGGGCAACGTGTCAATACCAGCCAAAGTGCTTTTTGGTGACGTCGTAGAACAAGCCATACATGGCATCGTTGTAATCGTCTAGGGCCTCGTCGTCATTTTCATCCGGACGCGGCGGCAAGGGGCCACCTTCCATGATGTCAATAACGACCTGCTCGACTGTCTTGCCGTCTGTGGTCAGCAGGCCGCGACGGCCGCCACTGTCGATGTCTGTTCCGGCGTAGGGCCTCATCAGTACCGCCAGAAGGTCCTTGTCCAGCTTGCCCAGGTCATAGGCGCCGACGACCGTTGCCTCGAATATCGTGTAGCCCCTGTTCCAACCCATTTGGCGCTCCTTTACGAGAAGGCCAGGGCTTCGCCTGCAGCTGCAGCGGAGCGCAGGCCGGTTGCGAAAGCACGTGTTTTTGCGCGCCAGTTGCGGCCGCGAGGGGTGTTATCGCTTTCAGGCATAGCAGGAGCCAGGGCATCAAGGCGGTCCGCCAGCGCAGCGCAGCGCTCGACAGGGATAGTGCCCCGGTAGCCGTCAATATACAGCAGCTCATGCAGCACATCGGGCTTCAAACACTCCCACTGGATTGGCAGGGCCGGCTCCAGGATGGCCAGGCGTTCCGCAGTCTCTTTATCGGCGATGCTCGAGAGCGTTGGCGGGCTGCCGTAGTTGTACGGGGCGAGGGAGACGTAGAACCCTTCCATCAGGTCCAAGGGCGGCAATACGGCAGCTTCGGCCAATTTGCGGCGCCAGGTTTTGAATGCAAAGTAGTCGCCAGTCCAGGCGTTATGCGAGCAATTGAGTGACATGGTGAGTGCGGGTATGTCTTTGATAATATTGACATATTATAGCAGCTATCGGCTAAAATGTCCAGTGGGAAACTTATCTAAAATGTGAGCAACTTCGCAAGGTTGAGCCACTAACTACCTTGGCCGAAAGAAAAGGGCCGCATGTGCGGCCCTCAATAAGGTTGCTCTAAACGGGCGGGTCAGTCTTCATTTCGCCAGTACGACCCGTTCGATGCGTAAAAGCCGCGAACGCGCTCTTTCGGGTGACCGATGGAGGCTGCGTAAGCAAGCGCTTCACTGTCTCGCATTGGCCGTGGCAGGTCCAGTTTGAGTTCGGATGGCACTTTTGGATACTGCGCGTCGACATAGATGCAGATTTTCACGAAGGTCCCGTTAATGCGGGCCCGTTCGATGCGGCTCGCAGCTTGCCAGCCTGCCATTTCGTCACGGTCCTGTTGCGATAACCAGGTCATGATGCGTCCGTTTCAAGTGCGACGACTTCGGACTGTGCCGCTGGCTTGCTCTGCTTGTTGTCATCCTCGAGCATATCGTTCACTTGCTCGGCGAGGGCTTCACGGGAAGCATTCCAAGCCGCGCTGGCGATGCCGTAGGGCGTCATCTCGTGGAAAGCTGTCTCCCCATGGTAAAACCAGAGGTCGAGCTTCCATTTCGAGTCTTCGCGCAGGGTATCGTCGCGCTGCTGAGCCACTGTCAGTTGTTGCTGGACATAGTCGGCTCCAGAAAACGCCGCTTTTGCTTGGCTTTGCTCGACATACTGCCGCAGCACCTGACGAGTGACTTCGTCTTTTGCGTACGCTTGACGGCTACTGCCGACGAAAGCACACAGCGTGATGAGTTCGCGCATGCGCCCGTCTGGTAGCACGCTGGTGCGCTCCCATTCGATGATGTCAGCTGCGCAGGCCGCCAGGTGCTCGGTGGCAAAGGCGGTGGCCCGGGCTTGTTGGGCGTGCAGGTCTTCAGTTGTCATGGGTTTCCTTTCGGGGTTGGTTACAGGCGTTCGATGCAGAAGCTTTTCGTTGGCGCCGGCGTGTAGACGAGCCAACCTGGCACGGTCCCCGTGATGTCCAGGGCAACGCAGGCACCTTCCGGAATGGTTTGAACCTTCTCGATAGCTTTTGCCTCGTTACCTGCACGCACGTGGAACCAACGGAGCGATTGCTGCACCAGGTCCTGCGCAATGACCGTGTACTTGTGTTGAGGCATCAGCAGCAGTGTTGCGGTACCGTCGTTGCTGTCGACACTGAATTGGATGACAGCTTCATCGCGCAACAGATTTAAGATGAAGCCGATTTTCGGGAGAATCATCTCGCCAGCAAACCGCTCATACACAGCTGCGACCGCAACGGCCGGGACGTAGCTGCCACACTCACAGCCGGTACCCGCGACCACCTCCGAACTCGGGCTTGCTCCGATGAAGGAGAGGACGTACTCTACTTCAGCAGGGTCCGCTACGGTAGTCAGGTAGTCGTTGCAGGCATAGTAAGCTAGTTGCCCGCGGGGTACTTCATCTTCGCGCGGAAACTCGTCTTCGCTGGCGCGGTAGGTGTAGAGCGCCGCGCCACCGTTGAGCAATGCCGTCAATGCCGCGGTCAGCTCGACCGGGTTGGCCAAGATGTTGAGTTTTTCGAGCAAGCGAACGTGTGACACACCTTCCGGATGGCGCTTCAGGTACGTGAGGACCAGGTCCACAGTTTTCGACGATGGAATATGCATATTTTCCTTATGTAGATGAGTTGTCCTGTGCGACGTGTAGCCAATGGTACTGGGCTCTGCAAAGAAAAAGCCACCCCGACGGATGGCTTAACTACCGATGCTCGATTAACGGCGGGTGCGATTACGACGCAGCCAGCGGTAAATGTCACCATGCAAGGCGAAGTAGTTTAAGAAGCCTCGCTTAGCGCCGAGGGAAACTGACTCACGCACCGTCATCTTTGAGTAATCGGGAGCGGAGGATTCCGTAACGTTCAGGTATTTTCTGTCTAGCTTGCTAATCACCTTCCCGAATCCAGTGCGAATGAATCGCCAAGTGAATCGGAGGGGAGTGTAAAACTCATAGGAGCCGGATTTGCAGCCGTCTACGAACGCAGCGCGGACGCTGTGGGTATTGACCCAGGCGTTGGAGGTGGCAACCTTGCGTTTGGACATGTGGACGGCGAAACGGATAACTCGCCAAATGAGCCTGGCGGATTTGAAGTATTCGCGGACACACCTACGAAATCCACGGAGGAATTCTTGGGTGTTACGGCGGGCGGTAGTCAATGCAGTAGAGAGTTTCGGCATGGTGTTGTCTTTCTAGGGACGTGAACAGGCACGGCAAGACGCCGTATGCGCCGGCGGAGTGCCGGCAACAAAATCAGTTGAGAATCCTGTTCTCGCCTGAGAAATGCCCATTCAGAGCCATGCTGCTTGCTCTATAGCAATACTTTTTATGTATCGGGTCTCGCCGGGTCATTCGGGGTATCGGGTTGACAGGTCCCGCTTGTTCACCGAGCCATCCAGGACCGCGCTAAGCAGGCGCAGCGCGTCGGGACGCTTCGCCGGCGAACAATGAAGGCCTCGTTGACTACTCACGGTAGGGTTGAACTGAACGGTCCAACGCTCATCTCCAGTAAGCAGCCGGGCCCAGCGGCCTTCAGCTGTTTTGAAAATGAGGGCGGGTGCTGCGTGTTCATCCTTACTGCGATAGATGCTCCTGACCACAAATTTGCCGTTGCCCATACCGGCGTCTTCGGGAATAGGGCGCAAGCGCTTGCCGGCGGCCAGGTCATATGTACCGGGACGGCCGTCCTGGCCAAACTGCGTCATCTCGACCAGGCCCGCATGGATGTCGGCCATGCGCTGTAGGGCTTCTGCATAGTCATCGAACCATTCGTGCGCTCTCGTTTCGTCAGGCCAGGTGTGTTCCAGGACGGCTTCGCCGCTCACACCCGACAACCGGAGCTGTCGGCCATCGTCGGCGAGAAAGATGAAGTTATCGACCGGAACATCCTCTCCGGTCTGCGCGTCTTGCCAGTAAAACTGGCCTTTGTGGAGTAGGCCGTGCCGGCTGCGCTGGTCCCCAAAGCTGCGCCAGGGCACGCGTTTGGCCAAGACACCTGCGAGTCGATACAAGGCGGCTGACAATGTGTTGAAGTGCTCCACACGCCGCCCAAGCTTTCCATGCTCGAAGGAGAGATGAAGACCTTTTTCGTCGACCCAGAAGAACCACTCGTGTTGCGGGCGCTTTTCCTTGAAACCCAGTCGCTCGTAGAGGTAGATGCACGAGAAGGGGTAGTCCTTTCCCTCTTCGTCAATAAGCCGCACGGGAATGTGCTCCGAAAATCCTGGGGCCGCCGGCGAAGCTGTGGTCTCTAAGTGGCGGATGGTCTTGGCCAACTCGAGCAGGCCGGCCAATCCGTGTTCTAACGAGTTCGGGGCCCATCGAAAGGATGCACCGGTTCGCACTTCGATGGCGGCGAGCTGGCCGATGGTGTATTCGGGTTCTTTGACAAACTCTACTTCCTTGAGAGCGTATCGCGTTGATGCTGAAGACATGCGGGTCCTTAAAGACGAGTGCTTTTTCCGTGTAGCGCGCCAAGTTTGTATGTTTGAAAGAAAAAGGCCGCACTAGGCGGCCTTGGAAAATCAGGATGCAGCGGTTATTGCAGTGTTGGGTTCAGAGGGAATCGATGGATAGGGTGGCGCCATCGACGCTGCCTGGTGGCACCTCAAATTTAACGATGCCTTCGGCAACAGACTGCACCTCCAGCCTGCCGTCGTCCACCCAGACGCGTGCGACCTTGCGACAAGCGACGTCAGGCGAGCCGGCGCGAACGTGAAAGTACCGCACGCTGTAGTTGCAGGGGCCGCCATGGTAAGCCGGGTTTTCAACCTGCAAGGCTACGACTGTATATTGGCGGTGCGCCGAAAGCGTGACAGTGATGTAGCCATTTTGAGGGCGAGCCATGAACTTCAGCATGTCTTCGCTTCGCAGGGTATCGAAAATGCCTGCCAGCTTGGCTGCAGGCATTTGCTGTTTGCTGGCGAACTCTTCGAAGACTTTGGCAGCTTCCAGCATTACCCACGGGCCGCCGCCGAAGCGCTCATAATCCTCGCGCTGCGCGAAGTAGCGCACGACGTCATCGACTTCCGCAGAGCTAGCCCGCAGAACCGCGAGATTCGATGCCAGGAAAAGTACGATATTGGACGGGCCGCGCTCCCAGCGAGTAGAGGTTCCACCCGCCTGGTAGAGGTAACGCACGGTACCGTTGTCGACTGCTTGGTTGAGTGCGTCGGCAAGGGCTTCGGGCAGGGCTTGCGTTTCCAGGTCGGTCAGTAGTTCGTCAAAGCGCACGCCATTTGGGTGCGCTGACAGATACGCCTCGATGAGCGAAACAACCTTCGAGGAGTTGGTTTCCATGTGAATCCTTTCATAGTGTCCTTGTCACCAGTGTAGCCAGTGCAGCCGCAACAAAGAAAAAGGCCGCACAAGTGCGGCCCGAAGAAGTCAGTTCGTGCGTAGCAGCGCCAAGATGGCCTGCACCTTATTGACGTCGGAGGTGCGAATGGTCAGCTCTACCTCAGCATCCCCGACTGCCGGCGACACCTGACAGACAAAGTCGTTTCCGACGAGAGTTCCGTTCTTTGACGCGCCCAGACGCTCCGAGACGCGGGCAGCGGCTTCGCGAGCAGCGGTAGCCTGCTCTTGTTTGTGCAAGCTGGCAAGGAATTGCTTGCGCAGCCCTTTGATGAATTTTGGGTTCATCGTGCGCGGAGCATCAAACTGGATGAGCTTTTCCGATGTCGACCAATGGTGCCTGCGCTCGTGAAATTCCACGGTTGGGTCCATCCAGGCGCCGCTGTAATTGACCTTGCCGGTTGCGTCGAACACAATTCCGGTGCCGCAGGCTGAAGGGGCTGCGCTCACTTCCAGGCCTACTCCTCGCTTGCTGTCTTGCATTGCGGCGCCAAACGCAACCACATCTCCGAACATGGAGTCCGTTACGCCGAGTCGGTCGAAGCCATGCTCCGCGAAAAGCGCATCGATGGCGTCGAGAAGCTGTTGGCGAGTCATCGTCGACTTTCCGACCACCTCGGTTGGGTTTGCCAGCGTATTGGTTTTGTAGATGAAGTACACAGGAAGTCCTTTCACAATTGTCCTACCCGGTGTAGCGAAGGACAATTGGCATCACCATGCGCGGAAAGCAGCTAGACAAGACATGCGGGACTTCCTTCGAGGGTTCAGCCCTGGTATCCAAATTCGCGCGCTAATCCTCGAGCTAGCCGCTCGACAATCTTGCTCGACTTCGCACGTGGAACCTGGACATCCGGGTACAGGATGTACTTGAGTAGCACCCCCTGCGACGTCTCTGTTACCGCCACCCGGGCCTTCTTCATGCGCTCGTCTAGCTTGAACAACACCGGCTCTGGAAGAGGCATACTCCACTCCGGCCGGCTCATCTGGTCTACACTCGGGTCCACCAGGTGGTCTTCGGCCATACACACGACATGCCCCACGAACCGGTTATTCTTTTCATCGACCCTACCCACAAAATCTGCTGGGTTTTGAGGAATGCCTACGCCCACGGACCAAATGCCCGGTTGGCCTATCGAACTCTCATCCACGGTATCCGTCTTGATTTGCTCCGCAAGCTTTGGCGAGTAGGCCACGACCTGGCATACCTGCCGTACGGCGGAGGTGCCCAGGAGCTCGGCGGCCCTTATGAAAATTTCGGTAGTCTCGATGCAGGACGTTTTGTGCGCAGGGAAACTTGTGAGAGCAAGAGCTCGGCATCGTTTTGCCAGGGCGAGAGCATCTACGGTCTCCGGAGTGCGAGTGAGGGTTCGATTAGGCATAGCGAAAGTATACGGGCTATTCAGGTTGTCGTGGTAACCACAAAAGAAAACCGGTGCAGAGCACCGGTCAATTGAATACAGTTATTACCGCTCTGCGAACATTTCTTCGCATTCGTCGTTCCACTTCTGAATTTCGCGCTCTGCTTTTCGCATCAGCTCTTGGTTTCCCGACTGTTGCACTAGATGCGCGAGGTGTACCGCCAACGAGCAGGCGCTGTCGTGGATTGCCAGGATGCCGGCCGTTGGAGTGGGTGCGCCGCAGCCCACCAGATAGCGGGCGCCTTCGACCATAGAAAGGCCGTTTGGAATGGCTCTATTTTGATATTTGTAAAAACGGGGTGCTACGTTCAGGCGGTATTCCGACATGTTGTTCTCCTAATTGTCCTGTCCCGTGTAGCAATGGAGGGACTCGTCACAGTCGCTCGACAAGCATAGCGCGCCGCTTCGGAGGCTGGAATTCGATTTCCCCTTCTGTAATACCGTACAGCGCCAAATCATCTCCTCCGTATGCGCTTTCCTCTACCTTCCGAATCGCAAGAGTAGCATTGCCGGCTCTTACGTAGAAGCAAAGCGCTTCGCAGGCATCGTTGTCCCGCCCAATAACAGTGAAAATTCGATGACGAGATAGCGTGACCGTAGCCCGTCCCGTTGTAGGGTTAAGCCTAAACCAGAGGATTTCTTCCAGGCGTAACGTGTCAAGCGCACTAAGAACCTGGTCGGCGCTGTAGGTGTCCTTCAACGCGTCAATGACCACCTCGGGCGCAATTACGACATCGGGGCTGCCCCGCTCTAAGTCCTCCTGCGCGGCGATGAAGTGCATGACATGGTTGACGAGCGCCGGCGCCGCGGGCGGGAGAGCCTTGTGCTCTGCCGCATAGAACTGCATGGCCGTTGACGAGAGGTCAAACCGCACCAGGCCAGTATCGACTGCGACTGAAATGGCTTCGGCAACCTGGCTCGGAGGGAAGCGCGCCTTGTCGGCAAGTGCAGGCAACGACAGGCCGGCAGGTGTGTCCTGAAGATGCAGTTGCACTGCCGTTACCAAAGAGGCAGATGCGGTTGCGCGCGGTGGTGCGGAACGACGCGAAGATGCAATACTCATCAAATCTCTTTCAGCAGAGTGTTACTTGCGGCGGCCGCTTCAAGAACGGCACGTGCTTTAGCGATGTCGAACTGGTTATCCGTACGAATGCCGGACTCCATGTCAATCCAGTAGGGCTCTTGAGGGTCGTTCATTGCAACGAGTGTGCGCAGAACGTAAGCAGTGTTTTCCGGTCCTAATCCGCCGGCGTACCCGCATTGAATGCCGTCGAGTGCCGGCGGCTGCAGCCAGGTATCTGGCGCGCGACCGGTGCCTTTTGATTGGTCCAGAAGCACACCGACACGATGCGTGTCTAGAACGGGCAGGCTGGCGACAAACTTGTCGATGAGCTCGGCAGTGTCGGCGTGGCGCTGCAAGATGATATCTGGGCCCAGGTCCAGCGACCGGCGGTAGATGTCCAATACTTGCTTATCCGTGAATTCAATACGACGCGCGTTCACATTCAGTTGGAGGCGGCTGGCGCACAAAATGTCCTTCGGCAGCTTGTTACTCAGCAGCTCCTCGAATGCAAGGCTGCCGCACAAATGCACCGCGCTACTGGTGGATAGGCTGGCGTCGAAGAAGGCTTCACGCCAGGCGCGTGTCGGATTGCGTGGCGCCCCTTCATTGTGAGGGACGTAGAGGAGGGCCCATTCTACGAACGGAAACGCCGCACTCAGGTCAGCGAGGGCGGCAATGTCTGTTTTGTCGTCAGGACCAGTTAGCGATACGCATGTCAGCATAGGGTAGATGTAGTAAGCCCCGGTGACCCGGGGCTGGTTGAATTAGATGGCGTAGTCCGGGAACTCGAACTTCAGTTCTTTCGCCAGGATGTGGCCGTGGTCAGCGAAGAAGCGGTCTTCCATCTCACGCAGCTTGTCCTTGTGGACCCAAATGGCAACTCGCGCATCCGACCTGCCCTCAACTTCCGGCACATGGTCACCGCGCAGCTCGAAGCGGTGCAGGTGCGTTACGAGGCGGCCGCGTTCATCGCGGTTCGGGTGGTCATAGACGTCGGTGCCGCGGAAGTAGCTGGCCAGGTATTCGGAGGCGATACCCAGCTTCGTTTCTTCGCGCAATTCGCGAATCGCGCCTTGGTACAGGGTCTCGTACTGTTCCAGGTAGCCGCCGGGCAGTGCTAACAGGCCATTGCCGATACCGATTTCATTGCGGCGCTCAATGAGAAGCACATGGTCCGCGCAGGTGACCAGCGAGTCGAGTGTGATGAACAGAGGCGGGTAGGGTGCCGTCGACCAGGCGGCCTTTTCTTTTTGGATGTTGGTCCACTCTTTGGCCAACTGCGCAAAGTATGGCAGTGCCAGCCAGGCGTTCAGGTAAGCGATGCAGCCATTGGGCATGTGTGCCGAAAGCACGGCCAGCGCAGCCTCGCGGTCCATCTGCGCCGTGGTGTACAGCACATTTCGCAGGTGCGTTGCGTCGATGTCGCCTTCGCGGTCGACCGATTCCAGCTTCCAGCCTGGGAAGTGGTTCAGGTAGTAGCTCGAGGCATCCTTGAAGTGGCCGATGAGAGCAATGTTACGGTCAGCATCGCCGATAGCGCGCGCAACGCCGGCGCGTACTGCGTTGACCCAGCGCTCGTCACCTTCCGTACCGGTGCCGTAGTAGTCGCGCACTGGGGCGAAGTGTACGCGGTCACGGTGCTGTTCTGGGACTGCCAGGCGAATCATTGCAGCACGCTCTTGCCAGGTCAGCGGATTCTTGGTGTTCCGCGAGCGGAACGAGGAGCCCAGCACGACGACAACCTTCTCGCCCAGTTCCAGAGCACGCAGCAGCAAGGCCAGGTGCCCGTTATGGAAGGGCTGGAAGCGGCCGATGTACACGACAGCTTTGTGAGCATAAGCAGATGGGGCAGAGATTCGTTCGGTAGTCATGATGGTTTCCGTTGTTCTTGTTCTTACTGAGTTGTACTCATTATAGCATACTTAGTTTATATCTGCAACTAAGTTGGTCCGACATGCTTGCTACACAATCGACCGGCGCTAATGTCTGGCCGAACATTTTATAAGGGAGTTTTTCATGATGGACCAACACCGAGGGGCGACGCCAATCGAAAAAGACGCGCCTGGCACTGTGGCACTGTCGTCGCCTAGCCAACTTCGCGCGCAATTTGTAGAGCAGTACCTGGTGCGCCGTCGGCGTATCCGCGTGATGACGGTGGTGACCTCGCTCGCCATTTTTGGCGCATATGTGCTCCACGCACTGGCTAACGTCGTGCCATGACGCGATTCGGAAAACGAATTTTGCAACCGGTCCTGGCGTACCCGTGGGCCGTGGCCAGCCTAGCAGTGCTGGTGCTAATGGCGGCCACTTGGCCGGAACTCTTTGTCTACCGCAAGTTCCTTATGCTGCCAACCTGGGCCAAGCACTTGCCGGCGCCAGGGCATGCTGGAGTGTACCTGTCGACAGCGGCACTCGCCATGGTCACGTGGGGGACGCGAGAATTCAAGCAGGCGATGCGCAGCACGCTGTGGGTTTGCCTACTTGCCGCGGGGGCTGCGGTTATGGCAAACGTGATAGGACGGCCGTGGAGCTTCCAGTTGGCCATAGGGTCAACGTTGGACTATGCCTTCGTCCTTTTTGCGCGGCTAACAGCCCCGGCGCTGGCGCTATTAGCCTTGCGCTGGGTTGTGCGTACCTGGATTCGCTTGTGAAGCGCTCAGGTGCGAGCGACAACCATGCCGTAGTCGGCCATGTCCCGGGTTGGCGAGAATGCCTGCCAGCTAGCGCCGGCGCGGATTTCGGCGCGGTCGAGCAGCGTGTTCAATCGTACGATGAGACCCATTCGCAGGGCGCAGGCGGCGTCTAGCTCGCCTTCGCTCATCTGAGACGGGTGCAGTTGAGACAGGTGCTGTTTCAGGTCGTAGTCTTGTTTCATGGCAGTAAAGTGGCAGGTCGGATTGTGGTTGACTTCAAGTAGGCAAATTGCAGGCTTCATCAGTTTTGCGAAATATTTGGTGTTGACGTCCTCCCCGCCCTCGGCCTCGCGGCCGCCGCCTGAAGGCGGAACGGACGGGGACTCCTGTTACGCTGCTTTTCGCAACGCTTCGGTAGGTTCACGCTTCATCGAGCGCCCAACTTCAGCGCCCTCCACGTGCGATGAGGGTCGCAGCACGATATACTGCCCCTCAGCCCCGGCGTCCCCGGGTGCCCGTGCAAGCGAACCCGCTCGCAACAATTCCATCACGCCGCGCTCACGGATGTTAAGCGCGGCGTTTTCGTCTGCATGTGCCGTGTGGCCACAGACCACACAGCGAAATACTGACTGGCTGACGCGGTTGGCACGTTCCGTGTGCCCGCACGCGTTACAGTGCTGACTGGTGTAGGCCGGATTGACTGCGACAACTGCGCCACCACTCCACACCGCTTTGTACTCTGCCTGCTGGCGCAGCGCGCCCCAGCCGGCCGCCAGGATACGCGCGTTGAGACCGGCTTTACGGCTGCTGCCGGCCGCCGTCATTGCTGCGACCTGCAAGTCCTCGAGGCAGACGACCGCGTGCGCCTCGACAAGTGAACGGCTCAGCTTATGCACTGCGTCATTCCGAATGCGTGCCAGATGTGCATGCACTGCGCCGAGACGGTGCTTTGCTTTTTGGCGCCGGCGGGAGCCCTTTTTCTTACGCGACAAACACCTCTGAAGATAACGTAGCCGAGCTGCGTGTTTTGCAAGCCGCGGCTCGAGTGCCAGTACCTGTCCGTCTGTTGCTGTTGCCGAGCGTGCCGCCCCGACATCGACGCCGACCGCGGTGCCGATACGGGAAACGATGTCAACTTCGTCCTCAGTCTGCAGGGATACAAACCACTGGCCGTGCTCGCGCGCGACGGTAGCATTTTTGATTTTTCCGAGCACGTCCCGCGACAGTCGCAACCGAACCCAACCGAGTTTAGCGAGCCGGACGCGAGCGTTGACGGTGTCGAGCTCGACGCTCTGAGGGAGTCGAAAGGCAGCTCGCGCGTCACGCCCCTTGAACCGGGGACGGCCAACCCGTTGAGGCTCTTTGAAGAAGCGGGACCACGCTGTATCGAGGTCCTTGAGCGCCTGCTGCAAGGTCTGCGAAGGCGCATCGCTCAAGAACGGATGCTGTCGTTTCCAACGCGGCAACCGGTTGGCCAGCCGGTTGTAAGGGAGGTGCTTGCTGAACAAACGATAATAGCGGTGCTGCAGCGCTAACGCTTTGTTCCAGACAAAACGGCAACAGCCCGCCGTGCGCGCGTATTCGCGCCCCTGGACGGGCTGCTCTCGAAGTCGAAAACGAAAAGCCTGGCGTATTAGCATTATAAGGCAATTATAGAACAGAACTATGGGTGAAACTGTCGCGGTACATCCCCGTCTTTCAGGTCGGGCATGTAAGGCGACCATGATAAATTTAGCACCGGCGTTTATCTGTTTGGCACCACCCCATGAGCAATAAAAACGCCCGGCAGTGCCGGGCGTATGAATTTTGTGAGTACTTACTCAGAACTCAAATGTTCCTTGGCGGTCGGGACCTGGTTCGTCGGACAGAGGTGGAAGTGGCGCGTCATTGAAGGGTAGTCCGGCCGCACGTAGGACGACACGGAATATCTCATGCAAGTACACGTTTTCTGGTGCACCTGCAAACAACGGGGCTATCTGCTCTGGCTTAAATCCTGCCAGACGACAGCCAACACCTTGCACATCGAAATCCATCTCTGGATGTGCGCGTGAAAAGGTCAAAAACCGTTCGACACTCTTCTTCACTTCGGATAGCGGGAGCGAACGAATGAACGCGTCCTTGGTCGGAAGCCCATAGCTGTGCCCCTGTAATCCCTCACCTTGGCCGTAGATGGCACCGTGGCGCTCCCGGGCGATAAGTGCATCCCCCTTGCCGTGCCGACCGGCGCGATTACTCCCAAAGACGTAAATCCGCAGGCGTTTCGCTTGCATCAGCTACGCCCTTGCTGTGCTTCACGCAGGCGCTCTTCCGCTTCTTCCTGGTCTTTCAGGTCGCGGTAGCTTCCATAGGTGCTTTCCTGCTTGGGCTCTTCGGCCCAGGCGGCTAATTCGGCGCCCAGCAGGTCCTGTGGTTCTTCCGAATTTCGTCGGCTCATATTGGCTCCTTTATAGGCTCATTCAGTTGCGGTAGGGTCTGGCTTGAATTCCACAGGTACGCGGGTAGCAGCCTTCTCCACTTCGCGAACGATGGCTGGAAGGTACACGTGCATCTCGTGTTCAAACCAGGGCCAGGATGTCTTCCACATGTCCGTGCCACGTTTCGCTTCTGCGTCGTAGCACTGTTTGAATTTGTCGTGGAGTGATTGAACCCAGACTTTCACCTTGCTACGGACCTCGTTGAGTTCCGCCTGTACAGGGTTCTCTGCCTTGAGCTGCGCTACCAACAACTGGTTTTCGGCGAACAGCTCCTGACGCCGGCGAGAGTCGCTGATAGCGGAATTGAGCGTTCTTAGCAGAGCAATACGGCCTTCGCCGTCCGGCACGCTCAATGCCGCTTCCACCGCCTTGCAGAACCGGTCTTTTACATGCTTGCTAGTGCCCAGTGAATCGGGTGAGTCCAGCAAGGTTGCAACCATCGAATGCGACCGAGGGTCGTTCAGGTTTATCGGCTTCTTTTCTTCGCTCATGCTTCGTCGTCCAGGGTCGGGTCGGGTTTCGTATTTACGCCGGAGATTCGTCCCAGCTGGCGTAGGCGATTGTTCATGAAGTCGGTGATGACGTGCATCTCATGAACGAACCAGAACCATGCTGTCCGGTTGACATCTGTGCCGTTGGCTGCGTCCAGTTCCTCTGCTTCGCGGACCTTGCTGTGCAGATTCTTCAGGCCTTGCTGCAGCATCCCAACTTCGGATTTGATTTCTGCGGCTTCCGGATGGGTCGCCACCAGCTTAGCTTGCAATTCTCGCACTTCACCGTAGTACTGGTGATACCGAAGTGCGTCGCCCAACGCAGTGTTGAGCGTGTCGAGCAAGGTAATCCGGTCGTCGCCTTCAGGCAGGGCTACGGCCAGCTCGAGTGAACGACGAATTCCATGGAGCACGCGAGCCCGGTTTTCAGCTGCGAGTTCTTCGGGCCGGTCCAGCAGTCGTGCCAGATGCACGTGCTGTCGAGGGTCGTTGTAGTTACGAGGGGTGCTTGACATCAAAATACTCCTTCTCAAGCGCGCGCTGCAGGAGTTTGCGACTGCTCGTCCACGCCGTCGTACTTGTGAAAGTCGAAGATGTTGGTCGCCAGGCAGTGCTCACAGCCCGCGCTGTAGTAGCGCAGCATGGTGTCGATGCGTTGGCCCGCAGGTTTCTTGCACCGTCCACAAGTCCAGCGCCACAAGGTGCCATGGAGGTCGTAGGTGATGCCTTCGTACTTGACTGCGGCCGGCTCGACCCGAACATCCGGATTTGCACGCCAGTCGTGCATTTGCGCGGCGCCGGCGGTCTTGTGCAGACTGCCGTCTTCCGCCGCAAAACGAGTTACTTGTACTGCTCTTACCATCGGGTTCTCCTGAATTTGGCCTTCCAGGTATAGCAAGATACGTAGGAGCCCGGCCCGCAAACTTTGTTGTTGGCATTTTATTAAAATGTGCCGAAGGCTGCCACAATAAAGCGGAGCCTGACTTAAATTCAGATGGAGGGGATATGGCGGGGTGTCTTCGCACGCACCAACAATGCGGTAGACGGGTGCACAGCCGTGGGAAGGCCAACTAGCAGAGGGGCGATTACAGGGTTCAAGACCAGACGGCTCGACAGGAGTCCCTGGCACACGACTGGTCTTGAAGGGGTTGAAGCGGGTAGATAGATGAATCTATTTTACGAGAAAGTCATCACGATTTTTACCCTCAAGCCAGCTAGGCATCCGGCCTCGGCCCGTCCAGGTCTTATTGGAGTCAGGGTCTTTGTAGAGAACGGTCGAGGGGGAATGCTTACGCTTCGTAGCGGACTTGGATTTGTCCGTCAAGTCTGCGGCAGACAGGCCGTGGTCGCGCATAATTTGCGCAATTTCATCCTTTGCAGCCTTAAGTTCCTCGGCACGAGCAGCCTCCGCCAGAACGGTCAGGTGCTCAATTTGTTGCATGTACTCTTTGTATGTTGGCATAGTCTTTTCAGAAAGATGAACTAGGAGTGGCGTCCGCGAGGAGCGCGGTGCGTAATATAGCATGACACAAAGATATGCTGCGCGCAAATTAAAAAGACACAAAGTTCGACTTTGTGTCTTTAGTACGTACGCAAGATGGTACTTTAAAATTCATGAGCTATGCCGACGCTGCGTCAGAACATGTTCTTTGTTGGTCCGGCGCCTACGAATTCGCCATACACAGCCGTCACCGTAGCTGCATCGACTGCGTTGTACTCATGGATGGTGAAGCGAACGGCAGCGGGGTCTGACTCCATGTCGACGTCAAAATTCTGATGTGCCCCCTTGCAAGTTGTCTTGAGTTTTTCAGACACTTTGTAACGGCCCCCGTTTGCGAAATAAACATACGCATAAGGCTCGCCAGGTTCTTCGCAATGGAAAAATACAGAACGCACCTGACGCTTTTGCGCTAATTCCGAATACTGTTTCTGAAATTGCTGAGCTAGCTCCGTATTGAATCGATTTCCCGTATTCTTTTGCAGCTTTGACTTGGCGAGCAGGTCGGCTATTTCAGCAAAGACTAGTTCCGGCTTGTAATTTTCTTTTGCGCCGATATCCTTTGGCGAGCCGCCAAACAATGCTCCGCTTTTTTCGCAGGAATGAGAACCTTTAACTTCCAGGGGACGACGGTGCTCTTTGTCCACAAAGTAGAAGGTGCCCTCTGTCTTCTTGGACCAATTACTGCAGGCCACCTCGAAGTAGTCGATAGAGAGGTCCCTCAACCGCTCAGGCAGGTCCGATTTCTTGTAGGCCTCCGATAATAGCGGCGTGTCCGCGTACCGTTCGGAAGGGGCGAATATTGTGAAAGCTTTAAAGGTAAAGAAAAGAATAGCACCGATAAACAACAATCGTCCAAGCATTGCAATACTCCGAAAATTACAACTCTATAACGTGAAAATGCCTGCGCTTAGATAAGCGCAGGCATATGACCCGTTAAGGTGTAATCAGCGGTATTTAGCCGCAATCGGCATCTGGCGACCCGAGCCGAACGCACGCGAACGTACGCGCAGAATCGGTGGCGCCTGGCGACGCTTGTACTCGTTGCGGGCAATCATGCCCCGGATGCGAGTAATCAAAGCACGGCCTTCCTCGGTCTTTTCCATCTCGGTCACCCGGGTGCTGTCCTTCCAGAGTTCATCTGGTGCCAGACGGGCGCCTTCGATGAGCACGCGCAGGATGTCGTCCAACACGTCGTACGGCGGCAGGCTGTCGGTGTCCTTTTGTCCTGGAGCCAGTTCGGCCGACGGCGGTTTGCGAACGATATCGTTCGGGATGACGTCCCAGCCGGCCACTTCGTTGATGTATTCGGACTCAGCGAACACTTCCGTTTTGTAGTAGTCGCCGATGAGGCCCAGGCCGCCGTTGGTGTCACCATACAGCGTGCAGTAGCCGACCGAAATTTCGCTCTTGTTGCCAGTGGTCAGCAGCAGGTTGCCATGCGCGTTGGAGTATTCCATCAGGATGGTGCCACGCACGCGGGCCTGCAGGTTTTCCAGCGTCAGGCCTTGCGGCGCCGCACCAGTCGAAGCCTCGAAGTCAGCGCTGTACTGGTCGACGATGGCCTTGATGGGGTGCGTCAGCAGTTTGATGCCCAAGTTGTGGCACAGCGCTTCCGAATCCGATACCGAACCCGAGCTCGAAAAGCGCGAGGGCATCGTGATGGCGGTGACGCTGTCCGAACCCATTGCCATGGCAGCGAAGACCGTAGTCAGTGCCGAGTCGATACCGCCAGACTCGCCCAGAACCGTGCTCTTGAAGCCGCATCGGCGAGCATAGTCGCGCAGACCCAGGACCGTTTGACGCAGGTAGAACTCCATCGTAGGCAGACCGCGGCTGTCGACGTTGCCCACACTGCGCGGCACGCCCAGAGCCATTGGTTTGACTGGCCCGCCACCCTTGGTAAAGTACGCCGCGTTGAACGGCACTTCACCTGGGGCGCCCAGTGCCGGCTCGCCAGTGTCAACCACCGAGAACGCGCCATTGGCGAAGTCCAGCGTGAAGACGTCTTCCACAAAACGGCAGGCCTCGAATACAGCACCACGACCAGGCTCGACTGCGAACGAAGCGCCGTCGTAGACCAGCTGGTCATGTCCGCCCACATGGTTCACGTACACCAGCGGCAGGCCGTGGCGGGTGCTGGCCGAGCCGAACACCTGATGGCGTTGTTCACGCTTGTTGATGTTCGAGGGGCTCGCGTTGATGGACACCACGATTTCCGGACGGGCGGCGCCCAAACGGTCGAAGGGGTTGACCACGTACTCCAGGGCGCTGTCGTTCCAGCCATCTTCGCAAATGAGGAAGCCTACGTTGTGGCCGTCGATTTCCTGCACAAAGGCCACGTCGGGACCCGGCTCGAAGTGGCGGCGCTCGTCGAAGATGTTATAGGTCGGCAGCAGCTGCTTAGCGTAGGTGCCCAGGAGGGTACCGCCCTTGAGCAGCACCATGGCGTTCTGCAGCAGCTTGCCAGCACCATCACGTCGCAGGGGCGTGCCCACGACCATGGTTACCGAAGGCATGGCGGCCGAGGCAGTTTGCAACTCGTCCAGGCCGGCCATGACACGGTCCATGAATTCGGGTTCGTCCAGCATGTCCGCAGGGTAGTAGCCAGTTACAGCCAGTTCCGGGAAGACTGCCAGGTTCGAGCCGGCGGTTACGGCCTTGCGGGTCGCTTCGATGATGCGAGCAACGTTGCCTTCGATGTCGCCGATGGTCAGGTTCAGTTGGGCGCCAGTGATACGCAGCATGGTGTATTCCTTTATTGGTTCGTCTTTTCAGACATTATAGCAGACTTAGTTTATATGTGCAACTAAGTTGGTTCAGAAAACGCCCGGACAGTACCGGGCGTGAATGTAATGAGCCCGCAGATGCTTAGCCCAGGTTCGTCGCTGGAAAATCTCCTTCGACGATACGGGGCATTGGTCGGGACAGAACACGGCAGATGCCGCGGACCATCGGGATGAGGGTGTCCATTACAAACGCGGGCGGCGCCATCATCAGCAACACACGCAGGGCATGGTCGCAGCTGCTCGAAACCGGAGGCAGCTGTGCGAACACCTCGAAGTGTTCATCGCCCGCGTAGGCTTCGAGCAGCAGGCCGGTGCAGACGTGACCGCCCAAGTTCAGGTGGGACATCTGGATGGTGATGGGAACATCACGCATGCCGTCCAACAGAATGCCGCCAATGGCAGCTTCGCGGGTGTTATTCGGGGCAACGCCCATTGATGCAAGCAGATTCATCTGAAACTCCTCTTATGTATTGTCCTGCTACGTGTAGCATCAGGCCAATTGTTCGAGAGGGCGGACGACGGGGATTTTAAGTTTGGGTGCGCGCCAATGCCCATAGTGCACAAGAGCTGCGGACAAGACCGGGAAGATGGCTAGGCCATCGCGCCAGCCGGCCCCGCCAACACCGTAGTAGAACATTTGCCAGGAGGCTTCACCTTCGGCCACCAGTTCGGAAGCCTTGACCATGTCAATCATCCACAAGGACAGGAATGTTATTACGAAGGCACCACACGCTGATATCGGGATGCGACGCCAGAGGAAAAAACCGACGCCGAAGAGAGCGCAAGGCAAGATGAAGAGGGAACGAACATCGTCCGTGATGTCCCATCGAGCCGTCATAAAGGAGAAGATGGTGGAAAGTACCAATAGCTTAAAAAGGGGCAATCGGTCTTGGACGTCAAGGTGCCGCGTTGCATAGATAGACATGACTCCGGGAAGCAGTACGGCTTGTTGTGCCGACGGCATACTTAGGTAGCCTAGAAGGGCGTTGGAGAGTTCCATGGGGACAATTATTTTTGTTCTTAAGTTAAGGGGTGAGGTCCTCCTGTGTAGTGACAAACGTATAAAGTCGCTGCAATCTGACATAAAAAACGCCCGACCAACGGGCGTTCGAGCATGCATTTTTTGGTGGTTACGTCGGCTTCACCAGATGGTCTAGCGGTCTGCCAAGGGAGTCACAGATGCGCTGTATGAACGGTCGCAGACTATTGTTGATGACCGCGTCCGAAGGAGCTGAGCATAGTTGGACAGCAGCGTTGCGGAGTCCGGTTCTAGCGGGATGCGATTTGACTCAGTAAAGGCTACAGAAGCTTCGCTATGCTTAACAGCCAAATAAAAAGTACACAACTACGGGTGAATCTACCTGACTTTAGGAGAAAACATGAATATCACTCAAACCCGTGTCACCACGGTTATTAACCGAATGATTGCGCTGTCCAACAGCAGCGTCCTGGACGCTCGTATGTTTTCGGACGCGCTGGAGAGCACGCTGAACGATATCCGCAGTCGGGATGGATTTGGCACCGAGGCACAAAGCGACTTCCGCGGAGATGGTCGAAATGGCACCTGGAGCATGAACTGCGTTGAGGGCATCGACAACTGCGATGGTCTTGCCGACCCCGATAACGTCCAAAACCGTGTCGAACTGGTGCTCGAGCGTATCAAGGCGATGGCGCTAGCCGACGAATACGACGCGTCCATGTTCCGCGAGGCCCTGGACCCCATGCTTGACGAGCTAAAGACAGACGGTTTTTTTGGCGAAATGGGTGAGATGGACCCCCGTGCCGGCGCTGCAGCAGACTCCTGGCCAATTGTTCATGTGATTGACCACCTCATCGCAGAAACGCGCAGCAGCGGGTCTGTCGTGTTCTTGAGCGTATGGCCGATGAAGCACGGGCAGACGAGAATAACGCCGAAGGCTTGGCGCATATCCTGGAAGACCTGCTCAACGACCTGAAAGCGGATGAGGGCTTCGGGGACGAAGCTGAGAACGACCCTAGGGGCGACTTCCGCAAGGGCCACTGGGATATGGGCAAAGTCGAAGGTGTTGACGCCTAACCCTACCTTGATTCACAAGCCCCGCCACTGGCGGGGTTTTTTCATGTCCGCGCCCGGGACATAGCGCCCGAGCGTGCGCGAGGCAAATGCGCAGTGGGCGGTGCCTGCAAGCCTCCGGGCAACCGACGTTTTTGTTCTGCGTGGGTCTTCAAAATCTTGCGGACACGAACCACGAACGGGTTGATGTACCGGGTCAGCAACGGCGACATCTTCGCTTCTTTCAGCTGAAGCATCACGGTCCAGCAATCGCCTTCGGCAGCAGGGATTTCGACCTGCTCTTCAACTGGCCCGTCAGGCGTGTCCATCGCAAGCTTTAATTGCGAGCGCTGGCGGTCTTCTGCCTCCTCAATGGTGACGAGCGCGACACGGACAGGATGGCGCGGCAAGTAAGCAAGACGCAAGTCTCCCTCGGCTTCCAACCGATATAGTTCGTGGCCACAGGGGCGGCTTAAGAGGCGCCGAACAGAAAATTTGATGTCAACTTGTTGCATATTTTCCCGGTAAAATGCAAAATTGCCGCACAGCCATATTGGAGCATAAACTCGGTTGGCTAGACATGACTTCCTCCTTGTTCCGTATCATTTTCTAACCAAAATGACGCTTTTTAAGGAGTGTACTCCGCTTCGGCCAACAGCCGCGCGGGGGCTGGTTCAGCGCCTAAGTGTCTCGGGGTGTGGCAGATTCTGCCCGAAGAACGACGTGGCTCCAGTCAGGGAATCTGTGGGATGGCCCGATACGCGAGTATCGGGCTTTTTCTTTAGGGGATTGAACGTAGCAAAGAAAAGCCGCCTCAAGGAGAGGCGGCTTTGAATTACAGGCTTGCTGCCACATCGCCAGACAGAGCCCGGCCGTTGATGATGACGGCAGAGGGTGCCCAGCCATCACCGCAAATGAACGTCATCCACTGCTCGAAGGTTGTCCCTTCGTCGATGCCGTGCGGGTTTTTGACCAGCCAGCTTGCAAGCTGCTCGGGGAACTCGAACACCGGCGAGATGGGGCTGCCTTCGGAGACCGTTTCCCAGAGCTGATATCCCGGGCCGGCCGATGGTTCTTCCTCTTTCCACTCGTCTGCGAGCTTTTCGTCTTCCGGCGACTCCCAGGCATTGCCTTGACCCTTGCACACGGCGCAAGTTGGAGAGACGCCCAGGCGTTCGCATTCGGCCACTGCTACCGTGTACTGCCACGACAGCGAGCCTCGGTAGCGGAGGGTGAACTCGTTCACGACCGAAGCCGTCAAATCCGGCAGGGGGGCCAGCGGTACGTGGCCTTTGCCCTTGACCCACTTGTGGGTGTACTCGTGCATTGCATCTGCTGCGACCAGCGCGTCGACGTCAGCTTGGCTCAGATGGTGCATCCACTGGTTGTTCCAGTGGCCGCACATCCGCAGGGCTTCGCGTACGATAGCCGCTTCGCCAGTTCCGTAAAAACCGGGCGATTGCTCGATTTGGCGTTCGGCGAACTCGCGGACCGGCGCATCGCTTGGCGTCCAGGGACGGCTGCCGCGGCTGGCGGGGTCGAAGTGGATGTAGCCCCACCACTGTTGGTACATCTTGTAGGCTTCCGGCGAGTAACCGGTGCCGTCGCAGTCTTCGCACTTGTGGCACTTCTCGTAGTGCGGATTGATAAAACCCTTCCAGACTTTGTTGTGCGGCCACTTGAAGTCCAGTGCAACGCGACGTAGTTGACGACCCATGAGAATCTCCTTGTTCAGTTAAAAATGTCCTTGGCGCAAGCATGCGCCAGTTGTTCCTAACCGGTATAGCAAGAAGATGATTCTTGGGCCGACGAAGCCTTGCTACGCTTACAGCGGGGCTTGTGGCACGATGACAAGTGCACACAACGTGACGCACACGCCCTGACCGGCAAAAAGCCAGGCCAGAATATCACGGAAAGTACGACGTGCCTTGCGTACGGCACTGTACGCAAACACGCTGGCCAGGGTGAACAGCACGGTGGTCACGATGCCAAGCAATCCGCCTACCAGAGCTGCGCTGATGAGCGAGAAAATGTCATCGTGACCGCTCAGGGCGCAGTACGCCGGCGCGCCAACGACCCAAAGGGGGCTGAACCATGCCAGGCGAGCGATACGAGGCGCCCATTTGTGGATTGTCCGGGGCAGGGTAGGGGTGTGCATGCTGTCTCCTTGTATGGCGAAATTAGTAAGCTTCTAGATTGCGCTCGGTGCCTCGACATTGGGCTCCCGGCCCAATGTCGAGGCCGGTCAGCGATAACGCTTCTAAAATCTCACATCTGTTTAGACAGCCGTATAGCTGTTCTGTTTAGATGCTCATAGGCAAGGGAGTAAAACCAATTCCCTATTCTAAAAAGCACTGTGAGTATTGCCGTGTGGCACTATTTCTGCTACAATATAGACATTGCAGCGACAGGATTTTTAGACCTTGTCGTTCGCCATTCCACCTCTGATTACTTCTGAAAGACATCTCCATGGCCGACCAAATCGCCAACGTCAACCAACAACCTGCCGAGGCGCAACCGCTGTTCAACATCCAGCGTACCTACCTGAAGGGCCTGTCTCTGGAACTGCCGAAGGGCGCTGAAACCTTCCTGCAGCAGGGCAATCCCAACATCGACCTGAACCTGGCTGTCTCGAGCACCCAACTGGCCGACGGCGTCTTCGAGGTGACCCTGCGCGCGACCGTGTCCAGCCAAATCGACGGCAAAAACCTGTTCATGCTGGAAGTCGACCAAGCGGGCATCTTCGAAATCCGCAATATCCCTGCAGAGCAGATGCAAGGCGTGCTCGAAGTGAGCTGCCCGGGCATCCTGGCACCGTATCTGCGCGCCCAAGTCGCAGACGCACTGGCCCGCGCCACCCTGCCAATCTTCTACCTGCCAGAAGTGAACTGGCTGGCCATGTTCCAGCAGCGCATCGCCGAAGCTCAGGCCCAGGCCGCACAGAACGACGCCGTCATCCACTGATATCGGCCGGCGCAAGCTATCTGACCGGTAGCATGTAGCCGACCATCTCATGCGATGGTCGCCACCCGGCCATTACTTGAACAACGCCTCCGCACCCGGGGGCGTTTTCGTTTCTAGAACGAATCACACTGCACCGCATCGTGGTCGGCAGTGCAAACTGCACCTCAAATAACATACAGCACGCGAGAGCAACCAAGCTGCCGAGGTCTTGACTGAATCGTCTTAGGATTAGACCACGCACGGCCACCCTTGCCAGTCACGCCATAACCCGTCAGGGTTGGTCAGGTAGTCAAGCACCTCGATTCTTGGAAAGCGCGTTCAGCAATCCAAAAACAAAACGTCTTTTTGGGATTCGCAGCCGCGTCCGGCCCAGGATAAGAAAGTTGTCGATGGACGTGATTTGTTATCGATACGTCATGCCTTGCAAGTCACCTTTGACGAGGGCGCTGCGCTGCGCCCGATTATAGTAAGTAGACGGGTGCTGCAAGCGCTTGATTTTAAAGCGAAAAAAGGCACTTTCTGCTTCTCAAGTAACATGAACTGCACCTCATTTCACATGGGGCTGCACCTCAAATAACATGAAAAGTTGCCCAAAGGAGCGTTCTAACACCTCATTTAACATCTGCCTTTCACGCGCACTGACCAACCCAGACGCTTCTTTGATGCGGTCCTACCTTGCTTATCGCTACACCTGGGAGGTAAATTTTCTTAAGAGGACACTCCTATGTGCAAAACATCGACTCATCAAGACGCATGCAACGAAGAAGCGGGTCATAAAGGCGCGTGCGCAAGCTGCCCCTTTAACGAAGGCATGACCGCGGAAGCGGACCAGGCGCAGAACTATGGCTGCCTGCCTACGGGCTACGACATCATCCAGATGAAAAAACGCTCAGGTCATAACTGGGCCTGTCATTCCGATGAGAACGTTGTCTGTGCTGGCCTGTGCCACCAGGCTAAGCCGCAGGACCTGGACCTATCACAAGGTAGCCTCATCCGCTATAGCTCGTGGTTCCATGCCGGAGAAGACGCGGCACTCGAAGAAGCTGCTACCGGGATTTTGGTTCAGGAAATGACCGGTCATTACTTCGACGTGGCCATCAGCGGCTATCGCATCGGTAACGGTGCTGTCCAGGAACCGACTCTGGCGCAGCCGACCCTCAAGTACTTCCACCCTAGCGCCGGCGCATCCTTCCCGTACGACAAAAAGAAGGACACTCGCCGCTTCTGGGTGGCAACCACGCCACCAGAGCTCGACGCCGACACCGGTTTGATGCTGCGTAAAGTGGTCGGGCTGCTGGAAGCGGAGGCATCTTCTGATGATGAGCGAAAGCTCTGGATGCGGTATGTGAGCGTGGCGCCGGAATTTCAGCGTCGTGGTGTTGCTAAGCGTTTGCTTGGCGGCCTCGTGTCATATCTGAGAAAGTCTCGCCAACTGCTCGAGCGTTCTCGGCCGTCGGACGAAGGTCGCCTCAAAATCCAGGAGTACATCGACCAGCTGCTGGACGGCGAACAGATTCTTTGGTCCCAAGCCAATCGCTGAAAATCTGCACCTCATTTCACAAGCCGCCTTCCCGGGCGGCTTTTCTTTTTGACTCTAAAAAGTACATTTTCCAAACACTTTGTGCCAGCCTTTTACGCTATCTGGCGCTATACGGAAGTATGCAAAACACAGTCTACCAATCTTGAGCTTCAGTCGGCGCCACCTCGGTAATGACAACTTGAAGCAGCACCGGCAGCCGCGTAAAGCACCGTATTTATCACATTAGATATAAAGCCGCTCCTTACACGTTGTAGGGGAGTAGTGCGCAGTTAGGCCGGCAGCGGTCTTGAATGGAAAAAAGGACAAATCGGAATGCCAACAACTCGTCAAAACACTGCGCTCAGCAATAGCCAGGTCCCCCAGGGGACGCTGCTCGTGCGAAACGGGTTCATTCAGGCAGCCGACGCGGCTGCCTGCACGCTTTTCAAGGGCGAGCGCATGACGGGTTTGCCTGTGAACCGCTATTTTCCAGAGTTTGAGAGTCGGATGCTATCCAGCGTAGGCGCGCCGCTTGTGACGGGGGGCATTCGCCAAGATGGCTCGCCCTTTCAAGCCACCGTTACTGTAGACAGCTCAAGTTCTGGCGCGGATAGCGTTTTCGCTGTGCATATTCGCAACGTTCGTGACGTGCAGGAACTGCGTTTCGAGCATGTGCTTCTGCAAAACGAACGCGATGTGTTGGACCTCATCGCCAGCCGCGCGCCCATCGAGAAAATTCTCGAGACATTGTGCTTGACGATGGAAAGCCTGATGCCGCAAAGCCGGTGCCTAGTTACGTTGCGGGCTGCCGACGCCGATGAACTGGTCTGCGTAGCGGCTCCTTCCTTACCAACTCTGGCCCGTGCGGCCATTGGACGTATTCCTATTGAGGAAGGCATTGGTACTTCCGGCACTGCGGCAGCAACACGCAAAGCCGTGCTGGTGCCGGATGTGGCTACCGACCCGCGATGGTCGCGCTATCAGACCGTGGCCGCGGAGGCGGGTGTTCGTTCGGCGTGGGCGGTTCCCTTTTTCGCGGCTGACGATTCCGTGGTGGGAACCTTGTCGATGTATTACAGCCATTTGGCCCATCAGCCTTCGGAGTTGGAAGAACGGATGGTGTCTGTGAGCGTACGCCTGGCTGAAGTTGCGGTTGAAAGCCACTCCGTTCGTCAAGCCCTGCAGCATCGAGAACGCGAACTGCGCGCCGTCGTCGACACAGTGGGTGCCGCGATTCTCACGCTCGATAGCTTCGGTATTATCAGGGATGCCAACAAAAGCGCAGCTGAGTTGGTGGGACAGCCGATGGGAGCTCTGGTCGGGATGAACCTCTGTGAGCTGTTGGAGGGGGCCACGAGCAGTCTCGGCGTGCCTCTGCAACTGCAAAGTGGTTATCTCGAAGGGTTTTACCACTCGGTCGCGCAACGTCGTAATACGCTCATTCGTATCGCTACGCCCCAAGGTGCCAAGCGTTGGGTTAGCGTGAATCTCACCCCGATGGAAGATGCCAGCCCGTCCGGCAAGAAGTTGTTCGTCTGCTCCGCAATGGATGTGACTGAGCTGAAGCAGTCACAGGAGCGACTGGCCCAGATGGCCTCGCACGACGAGCTGACCGGACTGCCAAACCGCGCTGCGCTCAACGAAGCTACAGAGAAGGCTATCGAAACCGCGCGGCGCACCGGGGATTCGTTTGCCATGCTCGTGCTCGACCTGGACGGATTCAAGCATGTCAACGATACGTTGGGCCATAGCGCCGGCGACCAGCTGCTCAAAGAGGTTTCGTCGCGTATGGCCGCGGTTGTGCGCTCGCCTGACCTGATTGCGCGCCGTTCGGGCGACGAGTTCGTTGTACTGCTGATGCAGGCGGATAACGTCGCGGCTCAAACGGTGGCACGGCGACTGCTCGCCACGTTCGATGCTCCTGTCATGCTCGGTTGTGGCCAAGAGGTATTTGCGTCCGTATCCATCGGTGGTGCAGTGTATCCCGTGCACGGGACGTCGAGCATGGCGCTGTTTCGCAACGCCGACAGTGCGATGTATGACGCCAAGCGCGCCGGTCGCGGCCGTATCGTGATTCATGAGGCATGCGGCGAGGCCAAAGGGCCAATGACCCACCGTATCGCGATGGAAGCTCAGCTGCGCCGGGCTCTGACCAATAATGAGCTTGAGCTGTTCTATCAACCGCGCGTGTGCGCACAAACGCATCGCATGCTGTCAGCCGAAGCGCTTGTGCGCTGGAACCGTCCGGAGGGTGACCGAGTTTCGCCCGCGGACTTCATCCCGCTGGCAGAGGAAACTGGGCTAATTATCCCGATGGGGGAGTGGGTGCTGCACGAGGCTTGCCGCCAGCTGGCGAAGTGGCATCAGGCGGGTAACCCTGAAATGCGTGTTTCTGTCAACGTGTCGCCCAAACAGTTTAACGCTCAGTTCTTGGCTGAGGATGTGCCCCGTATTTTGGCAGTCACCGGCGTCAACCCTGCCAGGCTTGAGCTGGAAGTAACAGAGACAGCAATGATGACTGTGCTGAGTGACGAGGCCATGGCAGCTCTTGTTAAGCTTCGCAAACTCGGTGTTCGACTGGTCCTCGACGACTTTGGCACTGGGTATTCTTCTCTGTCGTACCTGCATCGATTCCCGCTCGACGGGTTGAAAGTGGACCGTTCGTTTGTACAACGTTTGCCGGATGCGGCGGACGCCCGGGCAATTACGCATGCGGTGCTGAGCATGGCTCATGCGTTGAATCTGCACACCGTAGCGGAAGGGGTAGAGTCCGTGCATCAGCAGGATTGGTTGAAAGAGCGGGGCTGCCATGAGTTTCAAGGATTCCTCTACTCTAAGCCAGTTCCGGCTACCGAGCTCGAGCAGCGGTTCGGGCTGATTGCCTGCCCTGAGTAACCTGCAGTCTTCGCGTGCGTCCTCGTCGCCAAAGCGCCGAGGGAGGAATCGACCAGCCCGTAGAACTGACGAGCTTTGAAGAGTCGCCACGAAAACAGGCTTGGGCCCGGCTGGTGGAACCTGTTTGCGCCCGTGGCGTCTCGAGCCGAATGAACTTGTGCATCTTGTCCGTGTAATACCTCGGACGACAGGTAATGAAAAACGCACCCAGGTGGGTGCGTTTGAATTTTTGATTACAGCTTGTACCGGCGGGCCTGTGCGCGGCTCAGGATGACCGCACCGATTTCCGGAGCATCCTCGAAATAGGCCTTGGCCATGCGATGTTGACCGTCAGCCAAGATGTGGTCGGGCGTGCCGTCGTCCTTCAACGCGATAATGCCTTTTCCGGTCGGAAGCTCCAGCAGGATGACCGGGTCTTGTAGCGCTTCGGCCGGCAATGCCACTGCTTCCCTGGCATTCACGCTCACGATGAGGCTCATACCCTGTTCGTTAACGGGCTTAGACTTGCGCAGTGCAAGAACCTGTTCGGCATAGCCATCGATGAAATCGCGGTCCAGCGTGGTCTTTGTCGGCTTCAGGCGCCCCGCGTCGATATCCGCCTGCATTTTTGCGATGTCCCATTCATTTCGGAACCACACGAAGGTTTGAACGGGGTGGCGGAAGGGCTGGATGGCAGCAGTGCTCATAGTTGTGTCCTTTTGTGAGTTGTCCTGCTTTGTCTAGCCAACAGCAAAACAGATAGGGGGCTAAAGCGCAAGGCTATAGAAGCGATATGCGCTCAATCCCTGACAATGCCTCTTCCACCCCTCAACGTTCGCACTGACGCGGACCGAACAGCGCTTCACAATGCCTTGCATACCGCTGCGCTCAACTGGGTTGGTGGTGAGGAAGAAGACATGCGACGTGCAGGGTTGAACCGCTGGGCAGTGGACACAGGTGAAACCTTTCTAAGATGGCAAGTGCCTCTTGATGACATTCACCACGATATTGACGCCTACCTGACATTGCGGGCGACAGATTGGGATGGTAAGGGCCATACGCTCTGCAGGCTTGTTTGGCAGTTGGAGGTTTTTCGCACAGAGCAGTTAGCCACCGAAATTCGGCAAACCGTGCTAGCACACCTCAATGATGCCTCGATGGCTGAAACAACGGTTGAGGAACTTGTCGACGCGGTTTACTTCGCGGGAACCGCAGAAGTAGTCGCCTGGACCAAGCTAACCCTGACCGAAATGGGGTTGCGTCACGCGATACGCGAGCGGCCTGAAATTCCTCATCCATAGGTGCATGGCGTAATGCGCCGCTGACTCCCTGTTGAAAAATTGACTATACGCGGCATTCCTTAAAAGAGCTTGATAATGTTCTTCTCACTCACGCACCGCAAGCGACAAGTATGCGCCATTTTAGCGATGGTCTTAACCGTGCAGCCGGTATTCGCCCTTCAGGCACCTGCAATGGCGCAAGAAGCGATTGCTGCGGCCGCCTCCGCGCCGGTGAAGAAGACTGAGTATCGCATTCCACTTCGAGACCTCCGAGTAACAGATTGGGTCGACCCATCTGGCGGCGGAGCTTCGCCTATTGGTGGGGCAGGTAACGGCGTTGTCAACCCGGGCGAAGACCCTGAGGCGCCCGTTCTGCAGTTTCAGCCCTCATTGCTGGAGTTTGATATTTCGGGCGGCTATCGCGACCTCCGCCAAACTATCCTGACAAATACCAGCAAAGGACCCGCAACACTGTCGGGGTTAGTTGGAAATTCTCTCTTCATGCTTAGCCACACTTGCCCATCAACCTTGGCAGCAGGGGATTCCTGCGTTGTTACGGTTAAGCCGGCTGAAACGACTGTCCTAGGGGACCAAGCAAGTGTTGCCGTGACGGCTCCTGGCATTGAGCGGCCGGGCAGTCTCAGTCTTTCCATCGTGGAGAAGGAAAAAAGCCCGCGGCTGGCGTTGAGCGAATCCATTGTTAACTTAGGAGAAGGACTACGCCCTGGTGAGACTGTCACCGGGGGTGCCACGGTGACGAACCTTGGACCGGCTCCTGCTGTGCTTAACGCACTGAAAGCCACGACGCCCGGGTACACAGTCACGAGTGATTGCCCTGCTACCCTGCCAATCGGTGCCTCGTGTGAGATTTCTGCCAGCTTCTCTTCGTACGTTGCTCAGGCGCATAACCAGTCGCTGACCTTGGCGAAGGATGCAACGGGCGATACGGTCTTGACGTTCAGCGCGAAAGTAGCGAAGGCGCCAGAATTGTTACCTGCGCTTGAATTCGATGTTTCGCAGCTGCAATTTGATGAGCTTGAAGTAGGTGCTACTGCTACGAAGCAGTCAGTGCTTACTAATCGGGGTAGTGCGCCGGCCGAGTTGGCGCCGCTGCGCTCAGACTCCAACTTCGCGGTCACGAGCGACTGTCCAAAAACGCTGTCAATTGATGCAGCATGTACGGTCACACTCGTTTTCAAGCCTACAAAAGGTGGAACCAGCCCGTCGTTCACGTTAGTCGCAGCTGCACAGAATGACGTGACCACCGAACTCCAGGTATCGGGGCTGGGTAAGGCAGGCCCATCCGACCCAGTGGCCAATTTGGCATTCGACCCTCCAGGCTTGGTGTTTGGGGACGTTGGTGTTCAGCAGTCCTCGAAGCTCGAGGCGATTCTCACGAATTCCGGAGCAGTGGCGGCAAACATCAAAAGCATTGTCATGAAAGAAGGGGCAAAGGACTTTACGCAAACCAACGATTGCGGAGCTACGCTTGCGCCCGGAGCATCCTGCACCATTACGGCTACGTTCACACCTATTGGCACTGACAAACGCAGTGGCCTGGTGCTCGTTACCCTTGTTGACGAGACCTCACTAGGGCTGACACTTGGCGGCACGGGTCAGGCTGCCGTGTTGAGTTCAGGAGCTGATTTGGTGGACCTGGGAGCCGTCCAGCTGCCGGGCACCACGCAAGTCAAGCTCGTGGGTATCGGTAATACTGGAAATGTGCCGCTTACCGGATTTGGCGTGGTGATGTCAGACGACCGGCTGCACGTCGATTTGAACGACTGCGGCGATGTCATCATGCCAAAGAAGGGTTGCTCATTAAAGGTGAGCTATAGCCCCGATGCAGACGGACCGATTAGTAGTGGATTTCAAGTCGTTTCAAGCAACGGTGGGACAGCTGATAAAACGGTGACTGGCGTTGGTGTTGCCCTTTCCGCGGCTCCAGCTAGCCTTTTGTTCCCAGAAACGCCCCAGCGCGTCTCTGCCGCTGACCAATACGTCACGTTGACGAACAACGGCAGGACGACCGTAGCACTCGATAAAATCGAGGTCGTAGCGGGCATCAAGCAGTACGGTCAGTCCAATAACTGCGGCAGTTCGATTGCCGCGGGGGCCGCCTGTACCATTGCCGTTCGGTACACGCCCGATGCTGCAGGGATGCACAACGGGAGCATCGGTGTGAGGGTGAAAAGTGCGGCGACCAGTACAACGGCTTTCAGCATTCCATTGTCCGGCAAGGCACAGGACGCCTTCCTTGTTGCAACGTCCTCCGTTAATTTCCAAGGTATTCCGCTGCCAGGCTCGAGCCGAACGAAGGCAGTTACCCTGACCAACAAGGGGGTAGGACCGGTCGCCGGGCTTGCGGTACGCAACAACGATGGACGAATTTCTATCAACACGAACGACTGCACGGATTCTCTGCAGGCCGGTAAAAGCTGCACTCTGCTAGTCAGCTTCGCGCCGACTGTCGACGGTGCATTCAAGAGCGGGTTCCGGGTCACCACTGACAACGCGGGAGAACAGGCTATCTCGGTAGAAGGTGTCGCAGTGAACCTTTCTGCGAGCACTGGCAAGCTCATGTTCCCTGACACGCAGAAAGGGACCCCGGCGCCCGACCAGAGCTTCACGCTGACAAACCAGGGGCAAGCTCCCATTACCGTGGATGGTATTGACATCGCCGGAGGTTCTTACGACTACGGTCAGTCCAACAACTGCGGCGGTGCCCTTGCGCCGGGAGGTTCGTGCACTGTGGCTATCCGGTTCCGCCCGTATGCCCTGGGCGAGCGCCCAGGCTCCTGGGTAGTGACGGTGGCTGGCTCGCCTGTTGTGCAAGTTGCTTTGTCGGGCAATGGAGTGAACCACTACCTCACAGTGCCAAAGACGTTTTCGGCAGGAAGCGCACCAGTTGGCGTAACTGGCCTTGTAAAGAGCTTTGACATCAAGAATGAGACAGGGAGCTCAGCAACGGTCACCGGCGTAAGCATTGTCGAAGGCGTTGCCGAGTTTGCCCAATCGAATTCGTGCGAGCAGCCAGTGGCACCCGGCGCCAGCTGTACCGTAAGTATTCAAATGACACCTTCGGCAGTCGGAGAGTTACACGGTTCGTTGGCCATTACAACTTCCAAAGGAGACTACGTCGTGGCGCTGACCGGCGCCGGAGTCGAGCCACCGCCCCCTGTCACCACGCGTTACTCGATTAAGTTCCTGAATACGGAAGTAGGACAGTCGAGTGCTGTACGCGCTATTGAGTATCGTAACGATGGAGATGCTCCGCTGACTGTGCTCGGTATCAGCCAACTCGACGGCCAGGCTGATTTCAACCAGTCCAATAACTGCGGTGAGATGCTTTCCCCTGGAGAGACATGTACCATCTCGGCAGTATTTACTCCCTCTAAGCTTGGCCACCTCAAGGGAACGGTGGCTATCTATGCGGACTCCGGGACGTCGTACCTGGACCTGACGGGCAAAGGCATTGGTGCTGAGGCGGTATGGCTATCGTCGTTGGGCTCCTACGGCATAACGCTGACTCAGGGCGACTTTGGTGTCACCGCAGTTGGCACGGTGAAAAAGAAGACGTTCTATCTCAAGAATAACGGCAGTGTAACGGCTACGCAGATTGCCACCAGTCTGGGTGGCGCAGGTGTGACGTTGGACGCAAACACCTGCGGTACCGCGGGCATGCCTATTCAACTTACGGCCGGAGGGACCTGTTCTGTGTCAGTTACGTGGGCGCCATCGACGGCAGGCAACCTAACAGACGTAGCCTTAACGGTTACCGGAGGAATCATCAATGGTCCATCGGTTCTACCGCTGGTGGGCCAAGCACCGGCACCAGGGATGGCATTCTTGGATACGCCTGGCGGAGATTTTGGGCTCATGAGCTCGGGCGTTGCTAGTGCTGCCAAGACGTTTACGTTGAAAAATACCGGGAAGTTTACGGACACCTTGACTGTGCTGGACGTAACGGGAACCGGATTTACAAAGACAGGAGGCACGTGCAAAGTCGGCTCCGCCTTAAGCGCGTCCGGAACCTGTACTGTCATCGTTACTGCGCAAGGGGCTACCGCAGGTGACATGGCAGGGTCGATTAACGTTGTGGCCTCGAGCAGGGCTGCGGCACAGCAAGACATGTGGGGTGTTGTGGTTCAACCGGCATACGCTGTAAGCGGAGCACCGGGGGCCAATACTGCCGCACCGGCAAACTTTGGAGACGTTCCAGTTGCGTATGAAACAGCCTATGGAGAAAAGACCGGGTATTTCTATTTACGTGACGACAGCAACGCTGCAACCGTCGTACTTAAGAGCTCAACTATTACGGGCAGCGGTGACTTTACCGTGACTTCCGTGCAGGTGTTTGATTACAGCAATGTGTACAAAGGTGCCTGTGCTTCGACTACTAGCGGAACAACGGTGGCGTGTAGCACGGCAACCCCGAGTCGGGTGGTTCGTATTGCTGTCCGGTTCAAGCCGACGGCAGCAGGGCCTAAGTCTGCGTTGCTGCACCTCGAGCATAACGGAGAAGGGGGAACGTTCGATATTCCGCTGACCGGCGGTGGCTTGCAAGATTCAAAAGGACTATGGGCTACTGGTACAGCCTCCCCTAATGTGCCGCTCGCGTCCAAGACGGTCGATTTTGGAACCCGAACGGCTTACGGTAATTTCCGAATCGTCTATCTTGTGAACGTGGGCTCGGTAGGCGCGCTATCTGCCGGCTTTAAGGTTTCTGGGGATGTTTCGGCATTTTCCATTGCATCTAAGATTGCCCAAGACAACTATTCCGGCAATCTGGACGCCAGGTACGGCTCAGCCTGTCTCACACGAGAAGGATACACAAGCACTGCGGAGTCTATTGCTCCATGTACTGCTTCCGAAAAATCGAAAGGACATGAAAAGCATTTGATGCTAAGGATGAATTTCGTTGCACCATTGAACGCCCCTGGGGTCTACAGCGTCACGCTCACACCGTTCTCAACGAACGGGTCCACGGCAACTGAATCTATCACGCTAACGGGCGTCGTCAAGTAGACCGGCCCAGAGGGTAAAAGGAGCTGACTGGTAGTCAGCTCCTTTTTTGCGGAGGGCAGTTAGCGTTAGGCGGCCTGGAGTGCCGTCGGGGTCGGCTCTGCTGGAGAGGCTTGGAGCGCGTCGTTTGACGCCGGCGCATCCTGCACAAACGTTTTTCGCCAGCGTAGCATGCCTTTTTTCAGGGACCAGCCCGTGTCGATGACTTGATGTGAGGTTAGGTGAACCAACGCTTCGCGCAGCTTGTTTTCAAACGCGCGGGGGGTTGCATCGGACCCGCACAGGTCTCGCAGCAAGTCTACTTTGGTCGGAATCAAGGTGCTCTGGCTTTCTACGAAAGCATACAGCCAGGTGGCAATGCCTTCTGGAAGCGTTAGGCGCGGCTCCAGTTCCAGCCAAACTTGCGGAACTTGGCGGAACAGCTCTACAATTTGGCGGTCCAGGGCGACGGTCCACGGGCCGGATTTCGGATAGTCGAAACGCTGGCACAGCTGGACGCTGAACGTGTCAAACTTCAGAAGCGCCGATTGCAGGCGCTGGATGTGCTCGCGCAGGCGCTTACGGGCAGGACCGTCGTAGCGGCCAAACACCGCGCGGCAGAACTCTTCAACGGAAAACGAGACCGCCATGCCCACTTGCACGTCCCTGGCCATATTCAGCAGCGCCATGAACACGAGCCCATCACTTTGGCGCAGCTCAGGGCCCGCGTAACCTAGGGCAGCCGCGCCATTGACGGTGATGGAGAACTCAGTGAAGCGGGCCCGTTCGACAGTTTTGCTACGCACGCTGAAAAGAGGAGAGACGAAAAATGCCCGTGGGCTGATAAGCTGGTTAGGGCTATGCTGCGGCAGAAACTGCGTCTGCAGCAGCCCTTCCAGGCGGTCCTCCTCGAATAGCGACGCCTGTACTTTTCTGTTCAGCGAGCCGCGCTCGCTTGTCGCAGTTTTTTGAGTACGTGCTTCCGCCAATGCCTCATGTCGAGCGTCTCGCAGAGCCTGTTTACTGCGCAAAACCTCTTTTCGGGTGGCTACGCCCGAAAAAGCGTCGCGGTGCAGAACGGTCACGTCTGGCAGGCGCCGTGCCGGTGGCGTGCTTGGCGGAAGGTCGAGGGGAAGGGTTCCTTGCGGGCTGCAGGTGTCTTGCACAGTCATTACAGTGTCCAAATGCTGGCCGGGCCAGTCGTCAAAAGTTGCAGTAATGGGACAGTAAAGGCAGCGTGTTTAGCCCGCATTGAAGGTGGAGTCGCCTCATGAAGAATGAGACACCTGCCCGCCAGGCCACTCAAGACTGCTAGCGAGCATTTGGTGACATTGCAGTAAAAAGGCCGCCATCGGGGAGATGTCGGCCTTATCTTTTATCGTTTTATTCGAAGCATCGGTCAGTATTGACCGCAAGCCGGCCCCGAGCAGGACGCACCGTTATTCAAGTTCACCACCGTGCTGTGGCCTGCGTTTCCACTCGGAGTTGGCACGCCCTTGGGAATGATGAACTCACTCATGTTACCGCCGTACAGCCCTGCAGGATATACGAAGGATTTCAGTACAACGTATCCTCGCGTGGACACTGGAACCCGAACAGGAGGGGTGGCACCGGGTGCGGCGCCGGCGAGCGGTGGGACGTCGAGGCCCTTGCGGCCCTGACCAACTGCTTGAGCTTGGTATGCAGCACGGACATGCTCCAGGTCGGCTTCTTTTATCGGACGAATGAGACCTTTGGCGACAGCATCGTCAAGACCAGCCTTACCTGCCAGCGGAGCATTTTTGTCTTGGAAGCTGCTAACTGGAGTGTCCGGCGAAGTAACATACTCCGATTTGGTACGAGAGCTTTCCGAAATGTCGATGAAGCCGTCTTCCGCCTTGGCGTACACGCGCTCTACCGGCTTGCCGAAGACTTTTCGTGACACTGGATTGAGCCATGCAAATCCTGCGGCACTTGGGTTACTGAGGGTATTGTATCCGCAGGGGCTCTTGTTATCGTTGGTGGCCGTCAGTATCGGAGTACCTTTTGGCAGACCGGCTACCACCTGGCGGTGGTACCCCGTCGTGTACACCGCAACGATTCGGGTGCCCTTGGTCCAGCCGATAGACCAGACGGTAGGTTCGTAGCTGCTCAGTAGCAGTGCGACGGGCTTGTCCGCGTGCACACCTATGTCAAACTGAGTGGCTTCATGCCCACTCTGGTCCAGTTGGAAGTTGAGCCGCTTTCCGGAGTACCCGCCAGCTGCCAGCACAATGGTCTCTGCGGGCAGCGATTTTTCATCGAAGGCACAGGATGTCAGCGCAGGCGTATTGGTAGTCTTGACGAGTGCCTGGTTGCCGGCCGCGAATGGAATTGTTGGGCGCAACCGGGCGTCCGGAGAAGGTGCCGGTCCGTTTTGCATTTCGCAACCAGCGATTGCGCTAAGGACTATGGTAGCGAGGATAAGTCTTTTCAACGAGGTCTCCTAAAGGGGAATGCCTTGTGTAGGCAGTTTGCCAAGTTAGGATTCTCGGCGGTTTGGCAGGCCATCGCGATACATCGAAGGACGCGCCAGCTAGCGTGCGGACCGCGGCTGTATGAATGCCCGCACCGTCATTTTCCGTACTGCGCCCACGCCGGCTGCACTCCAGCGATACCGTATTGATGGCCCGCTACGTGGCCCCATTTGTCAGTAAAGACGCGCCAGCCTCGGTCATTGTCGCCGTCATGGTCCGGTTCGCTGCCATACTCCGCCTGGACTAGCCAGCCTAACGCAAATTGCGTGGCTTGTTTCCGGTCCATAGGGTAGGGCAGTGCAGGTGCGTCTTTCTCCGCGCTCCACAGCAGGATAAGCGTTGGCGTGCCTTCGGGGTGCTCTTCGTACCGAATGTCATGCCAGGCTGTAGGCTTGCCGTGGTAGGTGACTGTCTCGCGTAAACGCAGGACCTTGTAGTGCGTCGCTTTGCCGCCTGGGGCATTGGGCCAGATGAGCTTGAGCGCCGTCTTTAGGTCATCGTCGCCTTCAGAAACGACATTGAGAGTGCGGTTGTCCATAGGTGCCTATTTGCAATACGCACAGAAGCTAGCCGGCAGCTTTCGCAACTCCCGACTAAATAAACAGCGCGCAAAATGTGAGAGTCACATTATAGCACACTTTATACAACGCTGCAACTAAGTCGGACATTAGACCAAGCGGGCGAGGCGGATTAAATGCGCCTGCAACTCCTTGCGGGCGGCTTCGGGAAGTCCTTCCATCTTTAGGACGAAGCGTATGGTCCCCATTTCCTGCCTAAGGTGGTGGTGCAGGTCGGCCAGGTCGCCTGCTGCATTTGCTAATCGCTCAATGGCCGCGCAGGCCTGTGTGCCGGTCGAGCTATCATCGTTTTGACGCCAGCCAGGCGCCGCCTGGTCTAACGTCGCAAGCACACAATCCCAAGGTTCTTGTTCAGTTTTATTGTCGTGCACAGCAGCCTCCTCGAGTAGGTTATCCGGGTATTCTAAAAAGCCAAGTGTAACAGTTCGGAGACTTTTGACAGAGCTTTTCGGGGTGAAAATATTCAAGCTTTATGCCCCTCATCACACGCGATAAGGCTAAACCCGATTGCTAAACGATAGAACACCTATCCTTTGTACGGAGCCTGTCTTGACCGAAAAGAAAACCGCCGCTGCCCCTGCCTCGAAAATTATTCGCGCCCTTGATGTGGGCTGGGGATATACCAAACTGTCTCGCAAGTGCCCAATTTCCGGTGAACTGGAATTCATGAGCTTCCCGTCGCTGGCCCCGCGCCACGCCGGCCTGGACCTGTCGATGTCCATCCTGGGTCGTCGCGACACCGTCGTGGTCGACGTCGATGGCACCAAATACGAAGTCGGTCCGGACTCGGCCGACCTCGACACCAGCGACATGACGCGAAACCTGAACGACCAGTACATCCACACGGAACAGTACAAAGCCGTCTTCTTCGGCGCGCTCGCCTACATGAATGAGCCGACTATCGACATGCTGGTCGTCGGACTGCCGCTGTCGAACATGGGCGCCGCGTCCAAACTGCGCGAGCTCATGGTGGGTACCCACAAGGTTAACGGTGAACTGACCGTTGAAGTCAAAGACGCCCTGGTGCTGCCACAACCGCTGGGTGGTCTGTACTACTGCATGAGCCTGAAAGACCGTCCGGAATTCGAGTTCCTGGACGAGGAAGTGAACCTGGTCATCGACCCGGGCTTCCTGACCTTCGACTTCCTGCTGTCCAACGGTGACAAGGTCATCGAGAACCGTTCGTCGGCCCATACCGGCGGCGTCTCGAAGGTGCTGCGTTCGATTGCCGAAAGCATCTCGAACAAATTCAACATCCGCTACGAGAACCTGTCGGCAATCGACAAGGGTCTGCGTCGCCGCAAAATCAAAATCAACGGTGAAGTGGAATCGCTGGACGACCACATCCGCAACACTCGCGCCGTGCTGGAAGGCTCGGTCAACTTCATGAAGAACATGGTCGGTGACGGCAGCGACGTGGACAACGTCATTCTGCTGGGCGGTGGCAGCGCCATCTACCGCCGCACCATCGAGCAGTACTACCCGAAGCACACGCTCATCGTGCTGGAGGACGCGCAGCTCGCCAACGTGAAGGGCTATCAGATGGCCGGCGAGAAGTACGTGGCCAAGGGCAAGTTCTAATACGCCCGCGGCAGGGCCTCTGAGCCCGCCAGGTGCCCGTATCCGCCACCTTTCAAGGGTGGCGCTGCGGGCACCTTCGTTTTCAATTCGTTCCTCGGGCGTTCACCCCAAATTTTTCCAATAACAAAGGAAGTTGAACATGCTGGACCTCACTTTCAAAGCCGGTGGCCTCCTGGTAGCCGCCCGTTGGAACTATGACGAAGCAACCGAGACCGGAACTACGGAACTTTTCGACGTATCCGGCAATGCTGCAAGCTACCTGTTCGACCAGGTCGACGTTGAAGACGGTGTCACCCTCAGTGACGTGTTCCGAGTCCTCGCCGCGGACCCCGCCCTGCAGAGCATCTACAAGCGCAGCTTTGCCGAGTCTATCTGTGCCGAGGCCGCGAAGGGCGCGCAGCCGTGGCCGGATGAAAACCCAGCTCACGAGCTCGAGTACCTCGAGCTGTATCACGTGCTGGAGTTTAACTCGGCCGAGGCCAGCTACGGCCCACTGGACCGCTGGTCGATGCATGGTATTGGTGTCGAGCTGGCCGACGACTACCCGCTCATGGGGAAGGGCGCCGGTGAGCGCATCGAATGGAGCATCCACATGACCCCTGTGCGTCAGCTGCTTGCGCTACCTTTGCGTCTCAAGGGGCGCACCATAGTTATCGAAACCGACCGGAATACTACGCGTCGCCGACGCGCCATTAAGGAAGTGCTGGCGCCACACCTCACGCTGGGCCAGCTGCTCCACCAAGTGCTCCACGAACTGTCGTGGTACGGCACCCCTGAAGACCAAGCGTCGCTTGGCCAGGAGCTCGCTGACAAGCTCACAAAACGGGCCGACCGCACGGCCAACCATGCCGACGAGGCCGATGCTGACCCGTTCGAGGGGTTGAATCAGCCGCCTGTGTCCAAGATGTTCGACGCAATTGGAACCTACACCTGCCGTCATGTGTTTTTCGAGCTGCAGCAGCTGGAAGACACGGCGAACGCTGCTCAAGGACTCACGGCGGTACTGGGCGAAGACGTGGTGGTCAAGTCTGAATATCGCGAGCTGACCGCCTACGACTTTCGAAAGGAATTTCGCCTGGCCAAGATGGAAGGCGCGAAAGCTTCTCGCCGGGCTCGTCGCCAAGTCAAGCACGGCTGAGGGTTGCTTAGCAACGGGCTAATGGCTAGACTGAAATACAGCTATTCAAAAGGACATCTGCCATGACAGACCAAGTAATTTCCACGCTGCACCCCGTAACCCTCTGGTCGCGTAAGAACGAGAAAGGCCAGTGGGAGTTCAACCATCTCGAGGACGGCCACGTCCCAGAAGGCACGACCAAGCCAACTCCAAAGCATGAGAATCACAAGAGCGCCTGGCGCAAAGGTGAGTGGATGTCGAGCGCTGCTTACTTGACTGCGGACATACCGCCGCGAGTGGTCGCAGGCTAAACACCGAAGCTGTGCTTTTTCAACGCCCCTTGGAAGGGGCGTTTTTCTTTAGTAGAGCATGGATTTCTACACAAGGTTCGGGCAATTTTCATTGAAAGGGCAATATGGCAGTAGACAATCCTGAGAGCAAAATCGTCGTTATCGACACCGACTCGTATGCGGGTAACTTTGAACGTGAAATGTGTGCGTTCATCACTGGCCAAGTTGGTGAGTGCCACGTAGGCTCTGGAATCGCGTGGGAGGAGGAAGACAACATTCGCCACCTGAGCTGGTTCAAAGAGCACATCGCCCAAGAAGAAGACGACAATCAGTGCGCACGCCCCGCGTCCATCTGGCCAACACCTGGTCGGTTCAATGACGGGTACGGTGGCCACTATGACGACACCCCGGAGGTGCGTGCCACGCTGGACCCACGATGTGCTGCTGCAAAGCACCCCGCCTACGAGAGCGTCGCCATTTTCGTGGATGAGCTCCCTCCTGCCGATGTCCTGGTAGAGATGGTCGAACGCGCTCAAGCCTACTGTGCGGAGCACGGCATCAAGTACCGAGGCTGTCGGCTGCTGGAGCCTCAGTACGCCGTCAAAGAGGTGCAGGTACACGTGGGGCATCTCGAAGTTCTGCGTAAGGTCGTGCAGGAACTTTCGAACGAGGATATCCATGTCAAGCTCCCACCCTCAGCGTAAGTTCATCGTTTTTGACACCAACCAGTACGCGGGTAATTTCGAGCGCGAGATGTGCGCTTACATCACCGGCAGATATGGCGAATGCCAGGTGGGCGAGGATATCGCACGTCAGGTTCAAGATGAGCTACAGCATCAGGTCTGGTATGAAGGGTATATCGCGCACGAGACGGATGACCGCGGTTGCTCACGGCCGGCCGCAACTTGGGGGGACCCTGCCGGGCGCTCCCACACGGGGGTCGCCATCTTTCTTGAAGAGTTTCCGCCTGACGAAGTTCTTGCGGAAATGGTGGCACGTGCAAAGCAATTCTGTGTGAAAAATCGCTTGAAGCTGTTGGGCTGCCGGCTACTCCAGCCACACTACGAAGTGAAGCAGGTCCACCTGGTGTCAGTCAGCTAAATATCAAATTCTCGAACGGCCAGCCTTTGGGTTGGCCGTTTTTCTATTTGCAGAATGAGAACAAAAAAAGGCGACCACTTGCGTAGTCGCCTGTAAAATCATGGAATGTGCTCAAACATGGCCTTCAGCTTCGAGACGGTCAAGCATGTCCTTGAAACCTTCCGCATACTCACCAAGCCGATACCCGAGGGTACCCTGCTTGACGCGATGTCGGAGAGCCTCTACGGAAGTCTCTTCCGGCTCCCACTGGTCTTCCAAGCCGTAGCAGGAGCAGTGTCCGCCATTCACTTCGTACAGCGCGCCATTACGACGAAATACCACAAGGGCTTCACCGTCATAATCACCGTCATACGCAGCAAACAGCACTACACAGTCCTGCAGCGCCTCGGCACCAATTTTGAAGTTGCCGGTCACGTCATTTTGCCCATCAAACCATCCGTAATACATCGTCATCACCTTGTGTCGTCCTATGCAAGTCGCATAGAGGCGCTGTAAAGGTTCGGCACGAGGAATAATCGCGGTACAACAGGTGGCCAGTTTTGTATAGTTACCAATTAAACATGGCTAGATAGGCTCCCTATACGAACCTTTCTATCGACAACTCTGGAGCGCACGACTAATGGAATCATTCATCACCGACGACGGCACCGTTGCCAAATTCATTCATGACGACGGCTCGGAGACCGCCATCAAGGTCGTCAAGTCCTGCAGCAACTTCCAGGACCCGGATACTGGCCGCATCGAGACCGAATGGGTCGACCGCAACAAGTACAGTGTGTTCATCTCGGCATCGCTCGGCTGCTACATGAAGTGCAAGTTCTGCCACCTGACCATCAAGGACAGCGCTTACGCCAAGCTGCAGACCGCCCAGGTTGTGGCCAACGTGAAGGAGGCCATTGAAGCCGAAATCCAGCGCAAGCCTGAAATGCGCGACCGCTATGTGAAGCTGTGCTGGATGGGCATGGGCGACGCAGTCAATCAGCCAGACATGGTGCACGACGCCACGCTCGAGCTGATGGAGTGGCTGATGTCGAAAGGGTACACTCGCGGCCTAGATTGCGTGGACCTGTCCACCGTCCTCCCACGCGTGGACGACGCCTGGATTGAGCGATTCCGCGCTCTCAACGAGGCGCTCGCAGGTTATCCAGTGAACCCAGACAGCTTCCGCATCGAGCAGGCCGAAGTATCGACTCAGAAGACCTACGAGCATCGTTCGCGCTTCCGTCTATTCTATTCACTGCACTCGGCCATCCAGGCCACGCGTGAAGTCATGGTGCCAAAAGCGATGGCCCTGGCCGACGCTATCCCTCGCCTGCAGCGGTTCACGGCCGACGGTGGCCCCAACTTGCTGCTGCACACCGTGTTCGTTGAAGGGCTCAACGATGGCGCCGGCGAAGTCGACGCGATGCTGGCGCTGCTGAAGACGCATTTCCCGGAGAATGAGTTGCGTGTCCTGCGCTACAACTTCTGCGACCGCAGTCCTTACCGCGAGATGGATACTATCGACCGCGCGGTGTCGCGCATCGCTCAAGAGCATGCCGCGCTGAAGGTGCAAACGTCTGCCGGCCGAGAAGTAGCCGCGGCCTGTGGCCAGTTCCTGGTTGCGGTTCCCCGGGCGGTCGGCCGACATGGCCGTATTCCGGTCGTGCCCGTGGCAACGCCGGAACCTACGCCTGTTTCGCTGTAAGCGCTGCAGCTGCTGATAAAAAAGCCCTCCGGATGGAGGGCTTTGTCTTTGAGGCGCAAACCTCAAGAAATGATGAGGGGCGCAAGCCTTATGCCGGCACCACAGTGCAATCCGAGAATCGCCGACAGAGCAGCTGGCGCTCCTCTTCCTCTTTGGCGTTAAGAACGACCCATAGCTGCGTGAGGGTGTAGTTCACGTAGATGTGCTTCAGTGCGGCGCCTGGCAGACAGCGCCTGATGAGTGTCTGAACAAGCATGTCACCGCCAAACTCATCACGGATTACCATAAGAGCAGAGCGGACGTACTTGACGGGGTGGGAACCGAAGCTCTCGAAAACGGCGCCGATGGCATGGTCTAGAAGAACTGGGGAGGATACGGTGGGCATGGCTGCTCCTTTAATAGTTGACCTATCAGATGTAGCCATCGGCGTCAGCGCCAATAAAAAAGCCCTCCGGGAGGAGGGCTTTGCTCAAAGCGGGAACTTCGAGGGAATGATGATGGTTATTGGAGCAGGGACAATGTCAGTTGTTTGATTTTGTCGGACTGCTTGAGCATCGCTGCACTGGACTGCATCAGCATCTGGCCTGAAACTGCTTGTGCAGACTCGGTGGCAAAGTCGGTATCGGTAATCCGGCCGTGGGCTACGGTCGTGTTCTCGAGCAGGTTAGACGCGTTGCGGTATGCCGCATCGAGTCGATTGCTGACAGCGCCGACAATGCTGCGGGCGCTGGCCAGAGCTTCGATAGCTTCGCTCGTATCCTGAATGGCCTGTGAGGCATGGTCAGTCAGGATGGTCGCGGTGTCAGTCGGAACCGAGTACTTAAAGCCGGTGCCAACGTGGTAGAGCACCTCGTTGAAATCAGCTTTCAGAACACTGCTTTGGTCAGCACCGATTTGAAACGACATCGCCGTACGAAACTTTGCAGGTTCGTCGGCGTGGCTGACCATCAACTGCTCTCCGTTGTATCGCACGTCACGTACCTGCCAAGCTTGGCGGTACAACTCCGTGAACTCTGTCTGGAGGGCAAGCTTATCCTCGTGGCTGCTCGATGCATCTGCCGCTTGGATAGCCAGGTCGTGCATACGAGTGAACAGCTGGGTCATGCTGTCAATTGCACCGTCCGTAACCTGCATCAGCGAGATGCCGTTCTGGGCGTTACGCATTGCGACTTGAGTGCCCGACATCTGCGCTGCCAGCCGCGTTGCTATCTGCAGCCCAGCGGCGTCGTCCATCGCGGAGTTGATGCGAAAGCCTGTGCTTAACCGAGTTGCAGCGACAGACTGGGTACGGCTAGCATGCTCGAAAGCACTTATTGCGGCCAGGCTGGAACTGCTGGTATGAAGACTAAGCATGAAAAATCCTACTAGGCGAAAAAGCTTTTCTTAGGACGGACCGGGGTATCGGTCGTAGCGAGAAGTGCGGCGAACTGCTCTTGCAGCTGCGTTTGCTCCTCGCGCGTCTTTATGTCCAGGTGCACCCAGAGACCATACAGCGTCTCATGAGCATATTGCGGCTTGAGCCGCGCACCAGGTAGGATGCGCTCGATGACCCTTGCCGCGGGCAATGGGCCATCGCGTTCGCCATTGAGGCAAACGAGCACCTTCCGGATAAACTCCACCGGATGGGTTCCGAAATCCTCGAAAACCGCACCGATGGCGTGGTCCAAGAGGACTGGGGAGGATACGTTGGGCATAGAAGCTCCTGATAAATAGTTGACCTGTAAGGTGTAGCAATTACCAGGAGCAACAGCGATAGTTTACCAGATGCAACTATGTTAGTGTGCTACACAGCGCCAAATACTTGTTCGACCGTCACGTACTTCCTTGGTCAGGAAATACGGCTCGAGAACGGCTTTGAACTCGTCTGGGCTAATCCAGCGGAATCGCGTCGTATGCACAGGCAACCCTTCGCATACCTGGACATGTTCTACCCGGTGTTCGGACGTACGCCAGGATAGCTCAATGTATTGCCGACCCTCGAACTCGTATGTCTTCGGCACAGGAAACTGCGGCGGCGGCTCGTTGAAGGTGTTGAATACAAAGCTTGCCCCCGGTTTGAGTTGCTGACGCAGCAGACTGATGAGGTCGGCATTGAACCAGTAATTGATAGCTTGCTGGCAGACGGCGACATCAAACGGCACACCACCTTGTTCCTTGATGGCGGTCGAGAGTGGGCCTTCCAGGGAGCTTTCAAGGTCAGCGTTGAGCACGTGCAGTCTGTCGTCAGAAGCGTTGCGGCACATTGGCAGCGACTCGTCCACCAGTAGCACGCCGGCGGCCCCGCGGGCTAACGCCTCACGCGAAGCACGCCCGCCGCCTCCACAGAGGTCCAAGACATACTTGCCGGCCAGGGTTCCGCAGAGGTCGAGCATCTGTCGCGTGCGCTCCATGGTCAGGTATCGGGCATACAGCACCGCATAGTTTTCGTGCGCAGGGTAATCCATGAAATTTCCTTAAATTGGTTTTCCTTCGATGTCGAACAGCATGAAGCACCCATGCTCTGCGATATTGAAACTGCCTGTAATGGTTCGCTCGGTGTCTCGCACAGAGCCCGGCGGCGCATACGGCAATGTCGGGAATTCCGGCAGCTGATGATGCGCATGGACGATGGATTGCACGTTCGGTAGTGTTTGGAAAATCCGGTCGAGCAACGGCGCATTTAGGGTAGCCTTGGTACGTACCGTATGCACTTTGCGCTCAACATGGTCTACGCGTTTGACGTGCACGGCTCCCGACAACTCTGTTTTTCCGCGCGCCGTAGTCCAGAATCCTTCGGTGCCGCACAATGGCCGCATGGCAATGGTCCCGAAGAGCAGTCCACCTTCGACTTTGGTGAACAGTTCCGGCATACCCTCCATCCAGCGTCCGACTTCACTACGGAAAACGCCTTCGTCAGCCGAAAACTCGTCGGGAGGTGCGACGATACTTCGATAGTACGTGTCGGTCATCAGTGACCAGAGGTAGGACACCAACCCCTCATTCTCAACAGGGTGTACGCCACGCTCTTTCGTGACGATGTATTTGTGCTGTAAGTCCTTCGCGTCATGCGCCACGACCGCCAGGGAGCCGGACTCCAGCAACGTCTCATACGCAGCATGAATCAGCTCTTCGTTCGGAACGCCGGCCAGCAGCTTGAACCCGAAAAGATTCGCGTTCGGCGCCGCTGCCTTCACCTCATCGACGATTCGAGGCGCAATCGTGAAGTTGATGGGGATGATGTCACCCGGCTTATAGTGGTGACTGGGAAACTTGCCCTTAATGGGATTAGCGGGAATCAGATTGGCCACCGCCGCGCCTAAGAGCACATCCGTGTGCAGTGCGGCCAGGCTTTTAACCTTTTCCCGGTAGTCATCAAAGCCATCGTGGTAGGCTACCGTCAGCCGGGGGTGGGGTGTCGGCTGAGTAGAGTCGCGGGTGCACAGGTAGGTGACGTCGCAGTCATACCTCGTCACAAAGTCATTCGCCATCTGGGCCATTCGGCCGCCCTTGAACCGATTGGTCACCAGCTTGACGGCGTCGATGTAGGCATGGACGGGGCCGCCTGTGATGAGAATACGCTTCTGCATGTGCTGTCCTTGTGGGGATTATGCTAAGTCTTGTGGGGATTTGACAAGCTTGTGGGGATACAGGCGCTTGTGAGTATTGTCTACATTTTACCATAAAATGTTCAATACTTCCTCGAAAGCGGCAGAAATTTTAGGTTTCGTAAAATGTGTTCTTGGATGTTTAGGCCGTTAGGATATTTCCACTTTAATACAAAAACGCCAGCACGTTGAAGTGCCGGCGGTAGCGTAGCAGGGTGACGGCGAAATCACTCGCTTTTATTGAGCGACACGACCCGGTCGCACCTGGCGAGCGTTTCCTGGCGGTGTGCCACCAGTAGAGTGGTCAGACCTTTACGACGGATGGCGTCGCATACGTGAATTTCATTGTCGACGTCTAGGGCGCTGGTTGCCTCGTCTAAGACCAGAACGCTCGCGTCCTTGTAGAAAGCGCGCGCGAGCATCACACGTTGCCGTTGGCCACCTGACAAGGTCGGTGCGTGGCCGAGGATATAGGTGTTCAGACCGGCGGGCATTGCCTCCAGGTCTCGCTCCAGCGCAGCGTCCTGGACGGCTTCAAGTACGCGAGCCATATCTGGGTGGGGGTCGAACATCGTGATGTTCTCAAGCAGAGTGCCCGTGAAAAGATGGTCGCTCTGGAGGACGACGGCCATATGCTCCCGTACTAGCTTTGGTGGAACGCCTGTCAATGACGCAGCACCCAAGTAAATGGCGCCTTGTTGTGGTGCCAGTGACCCCGTTAGCAGCTTGATGAGCGTCGACTTTCCTCCGCCAGAGCGGCCTGTAATGCCTACGACCTCGCCCGGCGCCACTTCTAGACTGAAATCCGAAATAACAGGAGTATCGGCTTCTTCATATGTGAAGGAGATGTTTTTGAATGCAAGCGAGGGATGTGGGCCTACCGGCAGCGTTGTCTGAGACTCGTCTTCAGGAGGGCTTAGCAGCACGTCAGCTACGTTACTTGTGTAGACCGACAAGACGCGGAACTGGAAGTAGGAGGAACTCAGCGAATGCAGCTTGTCGGATAGAATTTGGCGGTATGCGTAGAAGCCAAACATCAAGCCCAAACTGATGCTGTCCGTGAGCACGAAATAAGCAGAAGCGGCTACGATGACAATGTCCGAAAGCGCTGCAAGGATGCCTTCGATGCTGCTGTGCCAGGTTCGCACGCGCATCATGTCCAGCATGCGGTTGGTAGACGCCATGATGGTGCGGCGGAAGCTCTGAGCTTGGCGAAGTTCCTGGCCAAACATCTTCACGGCGGGCATGGCGGTGACGGCCTCTACCAATGTTCGGTTCTCTTCAGCGTCAGCGGCAATACCCTCGGCCGCAGCAACGGCATAGCGGCGGTACATAAATAAGGTTACTCCGAGCGAAACAGCGGCGAACGCCAGCGTCAGGAGCGCAAGGCGCCACTCGTAATAGAGCAGCACACCTACCATGACAAGAGCCACCAGCGAGTCCACGATGGTCATGAACACGTTGTCGGTTAGCACAGAGCGGATATTGTCGAGGGAGTGGAAGCGCGCCGTGACTGTGCCGACGCCGCGTTTCTCGAACCACGCTAGAGGCAGCCGGAGCATATGCCTGAACGTGGTTTGTTTCATGGTCAAGGAAAGCATGCCAGCAAGGGCCATTCCCAGCCAACTACGAACCAGGTTCAACCCGGCTTTCAGCAGCGCAAGACCTGCAAAACCGACACTCAGCGCCCAGAGAAGGCGGTTGTCCCGCACGGGCAGGACTTCGTCGACAACCGTTTGCAGCAGAAGGGGGCTGACCAGAAGCAGAGCTTCAGCAAGCAGCGCCAGAATAACCATCTTGACGAGCATGCCCCCGTAACCGTAGGTCTGTTTGACCAGTGAAAACACCGGAAGGCGCGACGTCTTTTGTTCCGGGCGCATCGACGTCAAGGGCTCAATCTCACAGGCCACGCCGCTAAAGCCCTCCTCGAATTGGGACCAAGTCAACTGCCGGATACCGACCGCAGGGTCGTGAATGGTTACTCCTTTGCCGGCCTGATACTTAGTGAGCACGACAAAGTGCTGCCCCTTCCAGTGCAGAATGCCTGGCAGTTTCAGCGGCTCAAGGTCGGCCGGCCCCGATTCATACGCAGTAAGCTGGAAGTTTTCTTTGTCAGCGATGTCCATGAGCCGCGCGACAGACATGCCTCGCAGTGACACCGGGTACTTCTCGCGCAGCACCCCCAAGTCCAGTGCGCGCCCAAACGTGGCCATTGTCATGCTCAAGCATGCTAAGCCACACTCCATTGCTTCGGACTGCAGAACCATCGGGGTTTTGCGACGTTCAAACAAATGCGTGCCCAGCTCCTCGGAGCCGGCGGAATCGAATTCTTCGTTCATTGGAAATGTTTCAGGAGAGGCGCCAGCATCCAGGCGAGAAAGGATTTGCGCTCGATTTCGACTGCAGCTTGAAACTGCATGCCGCTCTTCAGTACGCCCATACCTTTAGGGACCTTCAAAATGCGAGCAGTTGCCGCAACGACCACTGCGTCTGCAGCCATGCCGCTGCTTTGCAGCAAACGGGCTTCCTGGGCCACCATCGGCGCGGTATCGACATGCGTAACCTCCGCCTGCACCAGTCCATACGTCTGGTAGGGGTAGGGTGCGAGCTGTAGGGCAACCTTTTGTCCGGGCTGAACTCGGCCGGCGGCAGTTGCCGGCAGCATCAACACGGCTTCGAGTGGCGCACCGGAAGGGGATAGCCGCAGCAGTAGCTGCCCAGCTTGGGCCATGTCACCTGCCGCGGTGGCACGCGCAGTGATTACCGCATTGGCAGGGGCTACTACGCCTACTACTGCGTCCCGGTCTTGCTGCGCGTTTGAATCGCGTAGGGTCAAAAGGTCGCGCTTGAGCTGCTGCTGTTGCGACGTGCGTTGGGCGGAAAGGGCCGCTTGGTCCGCACGGACCGCCGCCAAACTTGCTTCGGCGTCAGCCACACCGCGCTCAGCGGCCAGCAACTCAGCCCGTCGTTGGAGTAGCAGCGCTTCCGCGTCTTCCACGGCAGGCGCCGATACGAAGCCTTGGGCATGCAAAGTGCGCTGACGGTCGACCTTGCGCTCTTCCATTGCGACATGCTGCCGGCGGGACTGCACTTCCGCACGGGCTTGGTTTACTGTCGCCTGCGCCGCATGAGCTTGAGCCCCCAGCGCTGCTGCGCGCGTACCCATCGCGGCTTCTGTTGTATCCAATTCAGTCTGCAAGGAGTCCTGCTTGCCGGCGCGGACCTGGTCCTGACTTTCTTTCAAGGTTTGACCATTATTGAGCAGTTGGGGGCTTTCGATGAAAGCGAGGGGCTGCCCTTTGGTAACAGAATCTCCCACCGCAGCAGCATACCGAACGGAACCAGGCATGGTGGCTGTGATGCGAATGTCGCCGCCGCGTGGCTGGACAAAGCCGCTTACGTATTCTTTCTTGGAGTAGTCCAAGGCGGCCGCGCCGCCAACGAGAATGGCGAATGCAACCGACAAAAGAATGACAATCTTCGTCGAGGATGGAGGGCGAACGGACAAGTGCTGGTCAGTAGTGTGCATCCACGTTATAGCACCTGCTGTTATCTCTATGGCCACTCGCTTAAGCTGTGTTCTTAAGCAACATTAAACCAATTACACACCGCATCACTATATGTTGTAGAGGAGAAATTCTTCTCTTCGTTTTTCTCAATAAGAAAGATAACTATGAAAAAAATCCAAGCATCCCAAGCTCGCGCTGTCGTCGGCGGCGGCTTCTTCAAGTCCCTCGTGAAAATCTCGACCGGTGGTCTGGTCGGCCTGGCTGACCCAGTTACGGTTGGCACCGTCGCGGCAATCGCCGGCGGCGCTGCCTCCACCTCCATCGCTCGCCAGAGCATGCGCTAAGCCGACCTGGCTCAGCTACGGCTGAGCTTGGACACTAGCCACCTTCGGGTGGCTTTTCTTTAAGGCCATCTTAATAAAACAGACATATTTCTAATTGCTATATGTTTTACAAGAGAAATGGTTCTCTTGCCTTTAGAAAGATAAGAATGAAAAAAATCCAAGCATCCCAGGCTCGCGCTGTTGTCGGTGGCGGCTTCTTCAAATCCCTCTTCAAGGTCTCGACTCTGGGCCTGGGCGGCGCCATTGACCCGGTAACCGCCGGCGTCGTGGGCAGCGTGGCGCATGGCGCGCAGGTGCTGGACCAGACCTTCAACGAGCTGTAATCGACCGCTAAGCAGCGCGCAACGAAAAGCCACCTTCAGGGTGGCTTTTTTGTGAGCGAAAAATGGGCCCTGGCGCTAACAATTTCTTTCAGGAATTTACTTGGATTAACGTAAGTGTTTTGATAACGAAGGCTACACGTTGAAAGAGCCGCTGTGGCTCAATAAGGAGAAATCAAAAGTGAAAGCTACCTCTAAAATTCTGTTCGGCCTGGTGGCCGCAGTCACCTTCACAGGCGCAATGGCGCAAGCGAGCGCACCAGACCAGGGCCCTCAAGGCCCGGGTGCACGTAAAGAACGTCCAGCGCCACATGCCATCACGCGGGCTGAGGCGATGGACCATGCAGCAAAACGATTCGATGCCGCCGACGCCAACAAGGACGGCGTTCTGACTCCGGACGAGATGCGCGCCGCGTTTGAGCGTGGTCACCGTGAGCACAAGGGCCCACCGCATGACGGCGTCCGGGGCGACCGCAAAGGCCCGCCTCCCCCTGGTGGCCCGGAAAGCGCCGGCGGCGATGCTCCGCCCCCACGTCGCTAAGTGGAATAAGCCTCGCATGAGCGGGGCTTTTTTGCGGTCTAAAAGGATTGCCGATTTACATATAAGTCGAAGTTTGCTATAATGTCGACATGAATAAATTTTTCTCACAAAAAGGACGCGCAACTTTCCATTAGGTGGACTTTCCCACGTAATGGAGTTTGCAATGCCCGTCATCATTTCGCCGGCCGCCGATGCGCGTCCGTACACCCTCACCGAATACGACCGTAACTGGTTCGTAGTGCGTGTGCATCGCTTTGTCTCGCTGGAGGCACTGGCGGCTAACGCGCGATTCAACTCTTGGCACCACGCCGAAAACAGCCGTTGGACTACGAGCTGGTTGGCTGGAAAACCGGTACGCCAAGTAGCCCACAATTTCCGTAACAAGACTCTGCCCGTTGACGAACTCGTTGCTTGGGTAGACAACTATCACGCCGCTCGCCGTTGGAGCACCTATCACCCTGAAGTAGTCGAATTTCGACGCGGGCCGGTGCCTGGAATTCGTAAGCAGCGCGGAGGCTCAAGCCGCCGACGCTGGAAGACCCAGCAGGAACGCCGGGACAACGCGTTGGTGCTGAAGGAGGAGGGCGAGGTCGCTGCTCGCCCGTGCCGCCGCGGCGGCTATCTGCCCCATAGCTGGGACTGGTCGCCGTATGCTAAAGGCCTGCGCGGCTGGAAGGGCCAGCATAAGGGGCAGAAGAGCTGGGACCGTCCGGCACGTCACGGTAAGACACAACCGTAAAGTGGTTTATGGGCTTTTATTCTCAAAAGGATAACGTTATCCCAGCGGGAATAAAAGCCAATAAAGAAGTTTCGTTAAAGGTGTTCTATGCAGAACCAAAAATACTATGCCTGGAGAGGCCGCGCGACGTTCCGATTGTGACGCTTTGTCAACAATCGGAGAAACGCAATGACTGCAACTATCATGACGGGTGCTGCACCGCGCCCGTACAAGCTCATCAGCTACAACTGCTATTCGGCTGAGCTGCGCACTGAACTGTTTACTTCGCTCGATGAGCTGGCTTACGCAGCCTATCGGGCTAACTGGTATCTGAAGGACAATGCCAGCAAATGGTTTGTCTCGGAGACCTATGCGGTTGAGCAGCGCGTGTTTGCCCCGCGGGGCAAACCCTTGGCAATCGAGGAACTGGTCGCATGGGGTGGCCGGCTGGCCTGGAACAAGTATGTTCTGGCTAACCTCTCGACCTATACCCGTCGCCAGGGCCCAGTGCGCGGCATTCGCAAATGGCGCGGAGGCTCGAGCACTCGACCGCACCAGGTGCAAGGCGAACGCCGTGCGAATGCACTTGTTTTGGTCGAAGACGGTGAAGCACCTGCGCGTGTTTCGCGCTGCGGCCTCAACCTGCCCGATAGCTGGGACGGCCGCCGACGCATCAACCAACGTTGCTGGAAGTCTCAGCACAAAGGCCGCAAGAGCTGGGACCGCCCGGCTCCGCACGGACAGAAGAAGTAAAGAGGGCCCGGCTTTGGCCAGGCTTCGTGACCACGCCTCGTAGGGTCGACATGAACCAACGTATTCATTTTTTGCTGAAAGGCCGTTCGACGCTTCGATTATGACGCTTTGTCATATTCCGGAGAATCGTAATGACCAAAAACGCTAAATCGGGCGCTTCCGCGGGCTCGAAAAAACCGTATCAACTCATCAGCTACAACCGCTACGGGGTAGAGCTGGAAACCCAGGTGTTCGTCTCGCCGGCGGAGCTGGCGTACACTGCGCACCGCGCGCGCTGGTATCTGCAGGAGAATGCTCGAGACTGGTTCTTGCCCTCGACTCGGGCAGTCGACCAGAAAGCGCTGTCGCCGCGCGGCAAAGAGATGAACATGGCCGAACTCGTGGCCTGGGGAGCGACCGTTTCCAGGGGCCGGTCGCCGTGGTGTGAACAATACGGCTATGTCCGTCGATGCGGCCCCGTTCATGGCATCCACAAGTGGGGTCGTGGTGGGCCATCGAATCGAGCCAGCCGCACTCAGCAAGAGCGCCGCAACAATGCATGCGTTCTGGCCGAGGAAGGGGAGGTTCGCGCACGTGCGGCCCGTTGTGGCCCCCATGTTCCGGACAGCTGGGACGAGAAGCCGCGTTGCCTGGAGCGGAACTGGAAGTCGCAGCACAAAGGCTGCAAAAGCTGGGACCGACCGGAGCGCCGCAGCAACATGGCAGTAAAGTAGTGCAGCACGTAAAAATGGCAGCAAAGTAGTGCGTTTGCCGGTGTCCATCGAAGGGCGCCGGCATCGCTAAACGAAGCACAATCTATTCAAGGAGACTGAAATGGGTATCGACATGAGGTAAGTGTTCATGACTAGCCAAGCTCAGCTGGTTGTGAACCTTTCATTACCTCACATGAAGGAGTCACCCATGAGCCGTTCGTACAAAAAGCGCCCTTACTCGGGTATTACCACTGCGGAGTCCGAAAAGAGCGATAAGCAGGACGCACACCGCGTTCTTCGCGCCCATTTCCGCTGCGCACTTAGCGCCGCGCTTACTGCCGGCGAAGACGATTTTTTCTTCGACGAGCGTAACCGCGCGCATAGCAACTACTACGGCTTTGCCAAGGATGGCAAGCAGTGGCTCGATGTTCGAGTTGTTCGCTATCGCCGCGCTGTACGTGTGCTTACCTACCCGTGGTACGCGCAGACCACGCGTGATGTTCACCGCATCCTCGCCAAGTGACCCTGGCAGCGTAGTCGACCATCTGAAGCCCCTCTCTGGAGGGGCTTTTTTCGTCGGATAAGCCGGGACACTATACCGAACGATGACTACGGAGCGCCATATGCCAAAACTACTGAAGCTGCTTTGCAACGAAGTGCGCGATTCCCGGACGGCCTTTCCGCTTGTCGTAGGGCTCGTGTTCTCGGCGGCACCGTTACTGGACCCTGCCAGAGGTTGGCACCCGTGGCCCGACCTGCTGTATCAGGCGATGACCGCCTACCTTGTCGGCCAGCTCTCTTTCCGGGTCCTTAAAGCGCGGCAGCGTCAGGTAGAGGCTCTAACAGGCTAGCGCATAGGGCATCGCTGCAGTTCGCTTAAAAGCTACAAATGCCGTAAAAAGTTGCTTTGTGGAACCGATATGTGCTAAAATGTACCTCTACATCGCAGTACACTCTGACGCTTCCCTAGCGTGTTGGGAGCGGCACCACTTAGCACTAGGAGAAAAGACATGTTCATCGCACTGATTTTCAGCGCCAGCGTACTGTTCGGCAGCGCGGGCGTCACCGCCGCAGCACCAATCACCGCGCCGTTCGTCGCGGCCACTGCAGTCGCCGCCGGCATGGTCGGCCAAGCCAGCGCTGAAGCCGTCGACGCCGTGGCCAAGTAAGACCGATAGTCCCCGCAGGTGGACCTGTAGACGCCAAAAAACGCAGACTTAGGTCTGCGTTTTTGTTTGCATTGCCAGTATTACTCGCCGGCGGTTTCTGCGGATTTGGCTTTGGCCTTCTCGGCGGCTTCCGCGGCCTTGATGGTTGCCTCATCCGGCTCGATGGCGTCCTTCGGCAGTTCGTCGCGCTTGAGCGAGGTGCCGTCGAAGAAGACAACGCCGACGAACTTCGAGCCGCGCTCGGCCTTATCTTTCTCGACTGTCATCCACGGACCACCGGATTTCAGACGAACGACGCTGCCGACCACGAGTTTAATTGCTGCCATGAGAGCTATCTCCATGTTTTTATAGTAGGACCATGTATAGCAACTGGCCCAACGTGAGTTCGCCCTCGAGGCATAGAAAAACCCACATGGCAGAAGCGCATGTGGGTCAGTAAATCAGGCTTTCGGGGGACGGATAGAGAAGGTCGGCGCGGGTACGCCGGTCTCTTCTGCGATGCGTTCTTCCCGGTTGATGATGCGATAGGCCGCATCCAGGTAGTTCTTCGGAATGGAGCCGAGGCCCAGTGGCGACAGGACGCCCGCCAGGATGCCGCGCAGAGATGAGACGTGGACCGCCAGCATATCCTGGTCGAGCATCTCGTCGTGCACGATGTTCATGGCCTCCATAAGGATGAACATGGAGAAGCTGTCACCGTTCTGGGTGGGACGCTCGCCACGCGCCAGGCGCTCGCGCAACAGATTTGCGAGGCCTTCGACGGTTTCAGTGTCATAGGAGGTGGCCGGAGTGGTGGTGTCAGTCATAATGTCCTCAAGTAGTCAGTTCCAGGTATAGCCACGCCCGGTCCTGTAGCCGCCGGCCTAAAACAAAAGGAGCTCCGAAGAGCTCCTTGTGAATGATGCTGGTTACTGGCTTATGCTGAACCCGGATTCTTCGCGTACCTCACGCATCAGTGCTTCACGAGGGTCGACGTAGGTAGCCGGGTCATAGTGGAACTCATAGTGCCCGCCAATCGGTGCCGGGTCGACAGGCTGTGGTGCTCGGGAAAGCACTTGCATGACTTTGTTGTCGGCGTCGACGATGATGGCGAGGGTGCGAGTAGCTTGGTTGGACATGTTGAGCTCGAGAGTTAGTTGACCTCTCCCGTATAGTACCAGGAGCCACAGGAGCCCTGCCGCCAACCCCCCAAAAATATTTTTAGAAAAAGCCTCGAAAAAGCCGTTTTCTTGAAATGCAGTTGCTATACAAAGTAACTAGGACAGATTCTGTTGTTCGGAAATGTTTGGGGCTCTGATTCAGCTCCTTCCACACCGAACTGGTGCTTATTCGGGCAGTATGCCTCGATTGATTCTTCAAGCTCAATGCTTCGACTGATTGCTCTTGATTATGAGATTGAGGCCAGCTAACAAGCTGACCAATACTCTCCGCTGTAAGCGGGTTCTTGAGGCATTTTGCCTCGTTCATCTACCTTTTTGGTAGATGTGAACACACTTCATCGTGCGTGATTTTTACGCCGTCGCTCACAAGGCGACTTCGTTCAGCTGAAGACTGATACTCTTCATTCTGTCGATATTGATAGGTCGAGCAAGTGCTTGTCCTATTATGAAGTTCGCAAGAACCTGATTGTGACTCCGTCACACCCCTTATTCGCTGATTCAACAGCATCTACTGCTTCACAGCAGTTCTGATTCCTAGCCACCTTTCAGGTGGCTTTTTTATTTGGCAGCCCGCATGCAGCGGTTCCTTCTGGAGTTGGCCAAGGTGCTACACCTTGAAAGGACAACTATCAGTTTTTAAAGGAATAACATGCTACAAATTAAAATGCTGTACAGCTTGCCTACTTCCTCGGTCGGTCTTTCGGAAGAACTCCTGCGCTCGGATTGGTTCTACGAGTTGCCGAGTTTGTCGCGCGGCCTGAACGACAGTGTTCTCGAACAGCTGAAGAATGAAGCGCGATTCGATGTCCGCTGCATTCTGTATCGCCGCCATGATGACCGCAGATACATCTCGATGTACTCCTTCTGGTTCGACGGTAAGCCGGTTATGCTGACGCAAAATGCTGGCCGCGAGGGCGACGATTTCAAACGCCGCCTGGTAACTGATGCTGCCCTGTTCAAAGACCTGTGCCACTACCTGCATAGCCGGCTGGCCTTCGACATCGAGGTGGCCGAGTCCGACCTGGTCGACCCGGAGAAGCATATTTTCGAGGAAGAAGCCTTCAAATTTTCCGGCGGCGAAGACTTCGGTGCAGCGTTCGGCTATCCAGTAAAGCCCCGCACGGAAGGATACCAGCTGCTGCCTGACGCCCCGAGAATGCTTAAAGTCGAGCCGGCGTCCCTGGTATTCGTCGCGGCCCTAGCTGGCAAGGATTTCCCTGAGTTTCTGCGCCGGCATCTGACTGTGCTTAAAAAAGTGCGTCCGGTTTCTCCTGCAGAACTGGCCATCAACGAACGCCTTCTGCCACATTACGCTGAACAGGGAGTTACTCAGTTCAGCTGGTACGAGTCGACGAATGACGTGCCCGCCGAGGACATCATGGTCATCTGATATAGCCTAGCCCAAACCATTTAAAAGCCCTCATCTCGCATGGGGGCTTTTGTTTGGCTAAGCATCTCCGGAGCCACGCGGTGAGTTGAACAGCTACCGAAGAAAAAGCGCCTCCGAGGAAGCGCTTTGTGAATCAGCCGAATTAGGCAGCGAGCTGGTTCTGCACCAGCACACCGTTCTGGTAGACGTAGCCGTGAACGGCTTTGTCATGGCCACTGATGTGATAGATGTCGCAATTGCCGGGGTTACGCTCTTGCTCGAACCACTCCGGTGTCAGGTGCAGCCACTGCATTACGAAAGCACGCAGGGTGACACCGTGGCAAACGACGATAATGTTGCGCACACCGTGGCGGTCGGCATCCCGGTGGAACGTGCCGAAAGCCTGGTGAACACGCACAGCGACGTCGAAGCGGCTTTCGCCCAAGGGCATGCGTGCCCAGAATTTGCCTTCATGTGCCTCGCAAAGCTTATAGTGGGCATGTTCTGCCGGGAACCGGCTAGGCAGGTCTTCGTCAGGGATACCGTCAAACAACCCGAACTGCTGTTCGCACAAGTTGATGTGCTCGCGCACGTCTAGGTGTGGGAAGTGCGGCTTTAAGCGCTCAGCAATGCCTTGCGTGGTTTGGCGGGTACGCTTGTACGGACTGGTCCAGATACGAAGCGGCGCATTGTCGTCGATGTTCAGCAACTCGACCAGCGCGTCGCCGGCGCCGCGGGCTTGAGCCTGGCCACGTTCGGACAGGCTGATGGCGTGGTCCGCAACCTCGAAGTGAACCGATTTGTTGACGTTTGCAGCGCTTTCGCCATGTCGTACGAGGTAGATGTTGTCCATGGTAGTCCTTTCATAGGTGTGCTGGCCTAACTGCGCCTCACGAGTCTTCCTGATTGAATATTCGCCACTAAGGTGGCCTATCAGGTGTAGCGTGTGGCTTTATGGACCGGCTGGAAATGAAAAACCGAAGCACTTAGCTTCGGTTTCTTGTTTAGGTTGCGTACCCAAGCCGCCGGAGTCGGTCGATAAGCGCTGCAACCGGCCGGTCGCGCTCATACGCCACCGCCAGCTGGCGTAGGGCGGCAGCTTCTTGCGCATCGAGTGCAACGCGCTGGGCATGTGCCCAGGACAGTGCACCCGCCAGGCGTTCACGGTGTTCTGCTGGCAGTGCGGACAGCTTATGAACTGCATCGTCCAGGTAGATGGGGGCGCTCACAATGTTCGGAGCTGATAGCAAGGTGCGCAGGGCAGCTTCAGGGTCATTTGCGTAGGGTAGAGCGCTTTGGGCAGTTTGCCAGGCACTGGCCCAGTCAAAGTCGTCTGGCAGCCCGCGACGGGAGGCAGTGGGCATAGGACGACGCGCAAACCGGGCTCGGCTCAGCTCTTCCGGTTCCGCCATCAGGATGAACGTGGTCAGGATGTTTTGCAGCTTGTGGACGTGAGCGTCGCGGCTAAACAGGGGGCCGGGAATGCGGTTGAACATAAAGTGCCCCAAGCGGTCGAGCAGGCTCAAACCAGGCTTCTCTCCATAAACGCTCGACATCGACAGTGTGTCCTGGTCGACGATGTGATGGAACAAGCGAATGATGATTTCGGGGCCATAGAGCTGGTCACGGTCCGCCGAGACAGTCAGCTTTACAGCCATCTCATCCTCAGCGGATGCGCCGGCCGTGTGCTGCACGACCGCATGCATTACCAGGCGGGCCGCCGCGTCCGGCAGCTGAAATTCTGTAACGAGCTCGCGCGCAAGCAGGAAGCTCAGGCGCGCGTGAATCATACTCTCGCCCGGGCCACCGAAAATGCGTTCTTCAGCCCAGCGACCGTGGTCGTGAAGCAGCGCACCGAAAATGCCGAGGCGGCCGGCGTCCTGCACGTTTTCAGAGTTCAGGTAGAGTAGAGAAGAAGCAGGCGCCTTGAACATTGCATGCCGGGCGTCGTGTGCTGGCATCGCCCACTCAGCTACGCTCTCCATCTGTCGCCAGGTGGCGTCGAGGAGCGCCTCGAGCTGCTCCTGTCCTACGGAGCTGAAATACCACTGATTGGCCACAGCACGTTCTTGAGGTGTGAGCGGCATAGGCGAGGAGTCGGAGAAGGCGCGGGCTTCTTGCTTCAGAAAGGCGGGGAGGTTGTCTTTGAAGTCAGCAGGGATGTCTGCCTGGAGCAGGCGGTGGAACCAAGGTCGCATAGTGTGTCGAGTAGTGAGTTTTCTCGTATAGCGCCCCTTTTTAGAAAAAGGCACCCCGGAGGGCGCCTTTAGAATGATGCTAAAAGCCGATTTTAGCGCCCGAACTGGTCCAGGGCTGCAATACGGTCTTCGATTCGCGGGTGACTACGCAGCAGGTCCGTCATGCCGCCACCACCGCTGATGCCAAACGCAGCAACTTCCTGTGGTAGGTCGGATGATGCGTGACCCAGACGATAGAGCGCGTGCTGCATTGGCACAGCCGAGCCCAGCAGTTCTGCCGCACCCCAGTCAGCACGGTATTCACGGTGGCGCGAGAACGCCATCACGATGAGAGAGGTCAGCAAACCAAACACCATCTCAAGGATGAAAACCACAAAATGGTTTGCTGCACGCCGGTCGTTGCCGGCCAGAAGGCGTGCTGCCACCATGACGAAGGTATTGAGCACGCCTTGCAGCAGGCTCATTGTGACCATGTCACCGTTGGCGATGTGCGCCACTTCATGCGCCAGAACCGCGCGCACCTCTTCGTGAGTCATCGTTTCTGCCAGCCCAGTCGATACTGCGACCAAAGCTTCGTCTCGGAAAGCACCGGTTGCAAATGCATTCGGCTCGCCTTCATAGAACGCAACTTCAGGCATACCAATCCCAGCGCGCTGCGCCAGGTCCGCGACGGTTTCCACCAGCCACTGCTCATAGGCGCCTTCGTTACCTGTCAGCACGCGCGCTCCCGTGGACCATTTCGCCAACTTTTTGGACATCAGCAGCGAGATGAAGCTGCCGCCCATGCCAAACAGTGCGCAGTACACCAGCAGGGAATTCATGCTGTGACCGCGAATTCCCAGCAAGCTTGCTCCGACAGAGAGCACTAGCATCACCGCCAGGTTGGCGAGAACGAAAAGAACAATACGTGTCATGTCGACTTTCTCCTTAACAAAATGACCAAAACAACATGTCCTGTGTAGCGAATGACCTGTGGGCGCGGCAAGTCCTACGGTGGGCTTAACAGACGGGTTATCGCTAGACGCTCCAGGAAATAGGTTTTCTGGAGGACAGTCGACATGACTCAATCAAGTTTGTTTACGCCGCAGCTGGGCGAACAAGTGCTCAAGACATTGAGCAGGTATGCCAAGCTGCCGTCCGCGGGCGTTATCGCAGGACAGTCGGTGGCCAGCGCCATCGACGAAATTCTCGGCAAGGGTAAGCCGGTCTACAACGACATCGACATTTTCATAGACAGTGAGACCTGGGAGAAGCGTTGGCCTGAAGACCGTGAGAAGTATCTGGACCGTATGCGTGATGAACACGGCCGGCTGACGAAGGATGCCAACCATGGCAAGTTGGCTGACGCTGTCGTGTACGTCCATGAAGCCGAAGTGATGGCTGACGGGTATTCCCGTTATGTCTCAGTCGGCCACCGGAACCTGTATGCGATTACCAGCACGCGCACCGAGGGACTACTGAATTATGTTCAGGTCGCCTGGCAAAACGGTGCAACGTGGTATCTCAAGGAAAAGCCGCCGAAGGAGCGAGCTCAAATGGAGATATCGTGGCTGACCAGGGTTTTCGACCTGAACTGCACTCAAGCAGGCGTCGACATCGAAACGGGGGAGTTGTACGTAACCCCCTTGTTCGAGCAGTACTTCAAGTCGCGTCAGCTGCAGGTGGTAACTGGCTTTACGCCGGCGCACTCGCTGCTTCGCTATCTCAAAAAACGCGCCGAACTGGATGCGTTTGGTGACGACGAAACGCAGCTGTCGTTTGCACGCATGATGGTGGAAAAATCCCAAGGTGACCCCGCTTTGGCCGAATTGCGCCGCCGAACGTTCCGAGAAGGCCGTATCGGCGTATCGGGTGAGGACGTCGTGCATGAGCGTGTGCGTCGCGGTATGGACAAGGGCTACGAACCCAGCTGGCAGCGAGCAGGAAGCGGAGCGGGCTCGCATCCTTTGTCATTTGGTCGCAAGTACTACGAGATGTACGTGAAGCATCAGAAGGTGTTGAACCAGCATTTCATGCTGACTCGCCACCGCAAGCAGGACCTGTGGCTCTTGACTAGCAAGACCGATGCGTTGCCTGACCCGCAAGACCGCATCTATGTCTCGCCGGCGCTCGTGGCGCTGCGCTTTGCAGATAGTCGTCGGACACCCTCAAAACTCGACACCGCACGCGAAGCTGGCCTGGCTGAGCTGATTGTGGCGGTCGCAGATAACCAGGACGCAGGGCTGGGGCTTACCAAGGCGTTTCGCAACTTGGGGCACGAATACCTGGACGGCTTGGAAGACGAGAATCTTCGCAAGCGCTGGCTGGACGTCGTTCCCAAGCACCCGGAGTTTTTCTGGACAATCGTTGCGTTGCCGTTCCGTGACCAAGTGACGGTTATGCGGCGGATGCGCACGGAGTTCAAGAAAATCGGTATCCGGGAACCATGGGGCGCCTTAGCAGGCTATCCGTCGTCGTGGATAAAAGGTCTGCTGACCAACGAAGAACAGTGGGCCGAGCTCTTGGAGTCGCATAAAGGTTCTCTCGAGCCGTTGTGCACGCTGTTGCCACTGCCGAAAGCTATTGGCGGCGTGGCTGTGACTGAACTCATCTCGACTTTGGCGCTCAAGGCCGAAGGTGTTCGACAGCACCACTGTGTTGGGAGCTACTCTCAGTCCGTGCGCGAAAACCGGTCGCGAATCATCTCGCTTTCCAAAGGCGTGTCTGCAGCCGAGCGCTCCACTGTAGAGTGGGGAGTTCGAGTGCAATACAGCGACCCAGACGAGCAGGGCAAACAGGTGCCGAAAAGCGTGTACTTCGACAAGGTGCAACACCAAGGCTTCGGCAACTCAAGGCCCGCAGAGGACTTGATTGACGCTGAAGAGCGGATACGAAAACAGCTCAATCAGTGGGCTGAATCGCATCCTGCGGACGCGTTTGCAGTCTTGGCGTTGTCGGAGCGAGTTGTTGGAAAATTCTCGCACCTCGTTGCGGAGGATGACAACGTGCCATTTTAAAACGGTACATTGATGTATTCATGCCGGGACCACTTTTGTGGCTCCCGGCTTTTCTTCGGCTAAGCCTCCGGGTGCCGTGCCATTCGCTAGACCTTCCATAGGAAATCTACTTTTTGGAGGCTAGTCATCATGACGCACCTGAGTATCATCACACCGGATATGGGTGAACGTGTTTTAAAAACGCTGGGCCGCTGTGCCAGCTTACCGTCGTCCGGCATCATTGCCGGCCAAGCGGTGGCCAGCGCCATCGATGAAGTACTGGGCCTGGCGACGCCTGTCTATAACGACATCGACATCTTCATGAACAACGAAGAGTGGCGAGCCCTGTGGCCCTCGGACATCGAACGTCTCGAGACCCGGGAACCCTGGTATCAACGGCCCGAAAACGGTCGCGAGCAGCACACGCTGTTCGCAAGCCGAGTCAGTTACATGGATGAGCCCACCCTGGACTCGGACGACTACACCCGCAAACTGTCGGTGGCACAGCGTGAGCTGTATTCCATTGGTCAGACTCGTACTGAGGGAAAGCTCAATTTCGTTCGAGTAGAGTGGTCTGACTCCGTCACGCGACAGCTGGCTGAAATGCAAGGCGACGAGCTCCTCGCGCTTAGCCGGGAAGCATCGCAGATGAACTGGCTGACGAAGGTGTTCGACATGAATTGCACGCAAGCGGCGGTCAACCTGACCACCGGTCAACTGCATGTGTCGAATGACTTCGAGAAGTTCATCCGTTCGCGGCAACTCCAGGTTATCACCGGATTCACGCCAGTGCACTCGCTTCTGCGCTACCTGAAGAAACGTGACGAGTTGGAAGTGTACGGCGACGATGCCATGCATATGCGGCTCATACGCATGCTGGTGCAGCGCTCACAGGGTGCAGAACCCGTGGCGCAAGTTCGGCGTCGAATGATGGTTCAGGGCAATCCCGAGTTCACCGATGAAGACGTGCGGGAAGAACAGCGCCGGCGCAAGCTCAAGGACGATGGCTACCGCGACCAGCGGACTGGCACTGGCCGGCACGGCGAGCCGCTCTCGTTCGGCCGAAAGTACTTCGACATCTATGTGAAGCACCAGAAGCTGCTCAATCCGCACTTCTTGCTGACACGCCACGCCAAGAAGGACCTGTGGCTGCTGACAAGCAAGAATGCTGACAACGAGTACTCTGCCTGGGTGGATTACCAGGCCCCAACTGTCGTGGCGCTGCAATTCGCAGAAAAAAGCTTGGCACCGTCGAAAGCGGTGTCGGCAATGGAAGCCGGCTTCGAGGAGCTGTGCGCAGCGTTCGAGGATGCGTACTATCGCACGACTCTGCGCCGCGCCAGGAACCAGCTGGGCCGGGCATACATGGAAGGGATGCAGGACGAAAATAATCGTAAGCGTTGGCTTGCGGTTGTTCCGGAACACCCTGAGTTTTTCTGGGCGACAGTGGCACTGCCATTCCAGGTTCAGCTCGAGGTGATTCGACGGCTGCGCAAGTCTTTCAAAAAACTGGGGATGCCTCAGCCTTGGGGTACGCTTTCGGGATACTACTCCCATTCGGTGGAGCGAATGCTGAAGAACGATGAAGAGTGGCAAGAGTTTGTCGACCAGCATGCTGGCACCTTCGAGCCGCTTTGCGCGTCGCTGCCGCTACCAGAAAAAATCGGTGACGTAGTGATTCGAGAGCTGACAACGTCTCGAGACCTGCAAATCGAAGGGCTGCGGCAGCACCACTGTGTAGGGGGCTACAGCATGTCGGTGGCCCACGGTAGTTGCCGGATTGTATCGCTTCTTCTCGGTGAAGCGTCTGACCAGCGGTCAACTATGCAAATGTCCGTCGACGTCACCTATGAGCAACGAGAAGAAGATGATGGCGAGATGGAGCGCCCCGCGAGCATCAAGTTCTACTGTGGGCAAAACCGAACGGCCTTCAACAAGCAACCGCTGCCACAGCTGGAAGAGGCAGGGAAGGTACTGCTGGATAAGGTCAACGAGTGGGCGCAACAGAATCTTCAAGATGCTGCTGCACTGCTGGGGGTCAAACCACGCGAGCGCTATCGTCCAGTGCCTCGTGTTTTCCATGACGATGACGGAGACATCCCGTTCTGAGTCAGAAACATGCCATCTGGCATAATTCATTGCCGGGTGCTGCTTTGCAGCCCCGGTTTTTCTTTACCCAAAAGAAAAACCCTGCGCTCCAGAAGGAGGCAGGGCATTCAATCAGAACGTTAGTGGCTTAGAACAGCTGGCCGGTTTGCGGCTGAGCGTGTCGAGCCTGGCACAAGCGGTTCCAGACCAGGACTGAGGGGCGCGCACGCATCAGCACCTTACCCAAACGGTTCTCGCCGAGCCATTTGCTTCGGTCCAACACGCGCGGGTCCTTTTCTTCCAGGCCGATGCCCCAGATGGTGTCGTCAGGGCTTGCTTCTACAAGCTCAGTCCCTTCGCTTTCAACCATCGCTTTCAAGCAGACCTTATCCTGGCGGAATTTGGCAACGAGCACGGGAACCATCAGGTCTTCGCAGACCGCGTCCCACACTTCCTTGACAAAGCCCTTGACCTCTCGGCCCAGTGCTTTCTGCTTACGAGGTAACGGCTCGGCCAGGATTTTCTTGGCTGTTTCGAGGTCGCCGAAGAACATCGCCTTCAGCCACATCATTGCCTGCTCCGAGCAGTTGAACTCGATTCCCATGTAGACAAATGTCGACAGGTACCAGTTCGAGAATACTTCCTTGCTACGCCAGAACAGCGTCATACCTTGCACAATACGCATATTTTCCTTGGTGCCCGAGGGACTTAGGTGGAACTGCCGAGAGCAGTAGTTCCGGAATCTTCAGTTGAGCAGTTTGCGAGCTTCTCGCTCGATTTCGCCGCGGTCGGCCGCCTCGAGTTCTTGCCGGCTGTCGAAGTACGCGGTATAGCCGAATACAACGCCATCCGCAGTGCGAGGAAGGACTGTTGCAATCCAATGTCCAGGGCTACATGGGCAGCCTTTACTGCCGCAGCCGCCTTTGACATCGCTTTCGATGACGCGACCATTGACTTCCACTGCACCACCGGACGGGACGAGCCCGTCAGGCGACACTCCGGTATGTACAAAATGCTTGATTTTCATTTGGTTTCCTTTGTTGGGCCGATGGATGGCTATCCGCAGGCCCTCGGCGTATCACTTCCCTGCCGCATTGAGCGCGTGTCGCGCTTGCTCTAGCGTAGAGAGTAACGTCGGCATGAAGTTGTTCGGATTGACCCAGGCGTCACACAGGGTGAGCTCTGTCTGCGTCCAATACGACTTCTCGCTCAAGGCTGCCGACTTGACGAAGTCACTCTGCGCCGCTCGCATGGCGAGGACAACAGGTGAATTCGCTTCAGCGCCATCAACGACCGTGAGCCAGTCGTCCGGGCTCAGGGGTAGACCGTACATCTGAGCCAATCGGCAGGCAGCGTCCGCGGGCGTCTCATCGGCTTTGACCACGTCTTCCGGGAAGTCCCGGTGGAGCTTGCCGGCGGCTACAGGCAGCAATAAGTTGCGGTCCCAGCGGCCGGCAAATACAACTAGGCGAACACTCCTCATTGACGCGTAAACCTGAACGTCAGGTTGATGCGCGCATCCGCACCAGGTTCCTTAGGCACGCCATGGCGCCACTTTTCCTGCGTATCGCCTTTCATCACGAGCAGAGAGCCGCCGGGTAGCAGGGTCTCATGCCGTGTTCTCGTCAGTTTGTGCTGGAATCGGAACTTGCGCGCCGAACCCAGGGATACCGACGCAATGACGGGCTGTTCCCCGAGTTGCGTCTCGTCGTCCGAGTGCATCCCGATAGAATCGTTGCCGTCCCGGTAGAAGTTCATCAGCACGCTGTTGAACTTTGCAGGGGTACCGGCCGCGGCCAGTCGGTCTTCGATACGGTCGGCCAGCGCGCGCAGCGGTGCAGGCATCGGATTTGCCTTGTGGGTCAGTCCGGAATAGGAGTAGGGCACGTCGCCGAACCAGGCTAACCCTCGCGGGATAGGCACGGCGCGGCCGGCGGGATACAGGTCCATGTACTTCCAGGTGACTTCGTCACGACACCAGATGAATAGGGCTTCCTGCTCGGCTGGCGTCAGGAACTGCGACGCCCAGAGCACATCGGGGGTCGGTTCCGGTTCAGCCGGCTCGGGAGCGAACAGTCCCGTCTGGTTCGGTTCGACGGTAGGCGACCAAGTCGCTTCCGGTCCGAACATTGGTTCAAAAACTGCGTTTTCTTGTATCACTGCGGTGTTCCCTTGTTTGTCATTTGCTGTAGCAGCAGTTGAGTTTGCAAGGCAGAAGCAGTATCGGTGGCCAGGCCCGGCTCGGCACCATCCAAGGTGCCTTCCGGGTCCAGCTTCATCGCGACATTGAACAGCTCGGCTGCCTGTTCGTCGCCCGCTGCTACCATTGCATCCACGTTATGGTTGAAGCGCACGCTCGCCGGGACAGGGTTTGCTTGCGCTACAGCTGCAGCGGCTTCAGGGAACGTTTTGGACACAATATCGCCCAGCCGCTGTGCAAGCTGAACTGTCAGGTCCAGTCGTTCACGCAGCGGCAGCTTCTTGAACTCGTCAAGCCACTCTTTGCTTGGCTCTTCGCCTAGTGCGGGTAATTCCATGATATTGGTCTCTCATGCACAGACCGGCCCACATCATGCACAAGCACTTTGGGGGTAGGTCCGAAAAACAAAATTCCTTCTTGATGGCCGTAACGATTATCGGCTTGTTGCACGGCTGTCTGGCAGCCGTACTCAGTCCTACAACCTTTGGCCACTACCTGTTGTTGGGTAAGAGGGTCCTTGTCAGTATAGAGAGTGACGGGGCCAAGGCCCCGCATGTTCTACCCTATCACTGCACAGGCACCTGGCGGGCGGGCCCGAAGAACGGAAACGCCTTTTTGATGGTTGCAAGGTCAATCGACTTGTTGCAGCTGCCATCTGGCAACACCCGTTCAGGCCGGCATCCTTGGACCACGACCATCTGACCCGTACGAGGGTCTTTACCGGAGTAGTAAATATCGGGGTCGTTGAACATTGTGGACTCCCCGAGCATGTTCATGACCCAGATAACCCCGACGAAAAACAGCAAGATGGCAATCCAGCCGCGTAGGCCGGAAAAGAAATAGCCGAAAATGCCAATCCACTCCCAAGTGCGAGCGTCCCGGGCGCGGTGTTCAGCTTCGGTTTCTTCGCGATAGTCCATGGTCAGTCTCCCGCACGGGTCCACTTACGTTTGTACTTCTCGGCCTCATAAAGCCCCGGCTGCATAGTCCCTGTGGACAAGAAAATCTGCAGGACAGTCTGAGTTTCCTCATGCAGCTTATTCATGCGGTCGAGCGAGGCTTGCGAATACACCTCATAGAAGTCCCAGTCGCTCGGGTCTTCATCTTCGCGCACCTTGCCGTCTGGCGGAAGTTTCAGCAGTTTTGCGATGTCGCTCAACGGGTGGCTGTTGCCATATGGCCGCTTGCAGTCGATGGCAGGCGCACCGAACTCGCCATCGTCCCAGCCAACGTTGGCGTTGGACAGTAGCGTGATGTGTTCAGGCAAAACTCGGAACTGGATTTTTTCGTTGAACATTCGTGGTCTCTTTGTGAACTAGATTTTAACGGCTTGAACCGTGCCCTGGAAAGCGATGAACTGGACAGGCAGTTCGGCGAGGCCCTGGCCGGCAGCGTTCGCCATGTCAGCGGCCCAAACCGATGCTAACCGTGCCGCAGCATCCTCAGACGTTTGTGCGTGAATCGTTGCTACCACTATCGCGCCTAGCTGAACAAAGCGAGCCGCGGTCTTAGGCGAATCGGAAAGTTCACCCGACGGCCTGAGCTCGTCCAGAAACACCAAGCTCCCTGGAGGGCACATGATGACGTGTCCTGCCAGGTCTGCAGCGGTCGCCCCTTGCTGAAGGCGCAGAACATGCCGTTCCGCGGCGGCTTGAATTTCTTTTGCGCGCAGGCGCAAATAATCTCGGGCTACCGTTAGCTTGTGTTGGCCGACGGTTGCATGCACCAGAACTAGTTTTGGCGTGCCACTTTTCAGGGCGTCGTCGAGCTCACTTACGAATGTCGGTGCGAGATGTACATTGAGGTCGTGCAGGGAAATCATTGTTAGCCCGCCCCGTTCTCGCCAGGCGCCGGCTGCTGCAATCGAGCTTCCCATTGGGCATTGCGCTGCTCCGCAGCGGCTTTCGCCTTCGGGAGGAGCGACTGCAGGGCATGCAGGTATTGGTCAGGATTGCCGTAGTACAGATTGTGCAAGCCTTTGAAGAACGTCACGATGTCCTCGTGGTTCGTGAAAATGCAGCGGGGCAGGTGGTACGTGTACTGCTGGTTGTAGTCGAAAGCGACCTCTTTACCCGTGGTCAGGAAGGCAAGCAGCCGCTTCAAAATCGTTCGAGCCTTGTCGGCGCAGCAGGCACGGCCCTCATACTGGACAATCAGACGCTCGAAATGGCTTTCCACAAAGCGATAGTGCTTGACCAGAAAGCGCGCTTCTTCTGTCCCCAGCTCGGAATGCAGCAGACCGTCGACCGCTGAGCTCAAGGGGTAGAGCAGCCACGTATGAAAGTCTTCGGGGTCGCCGTTGCGAACGGCTTCAAGCGCGTTCTGCACCGGCTCCAGGTCGGCCAGCGCAACCGCCAGGCCGATGTTTTGGCCGTTGACGCCGGCCAGCAGTGCTTCCACCACTGATTTGATGTTTTCCGGAGTAGTCATCCGTAGTCCTTCGCAGGCACTCAGCCTATAGATTTAAATTCGTTTGGAATCAATACATTATAGCACTTTTTCATTCTAAACTCCATGAGTATCTGCTATAATGTACGCGCCTGTCGGCGCTGGTTGGGCGGCTTCGCCGCCTATTCTTCGCAGGTCTGGTACGCTCTCCCGAATTTCCCGTAATTCCGCGCTCAAATTCTAGTTGTCTACCCCGTCCCACGGCGGTACCGGCATGCATTGACGCTAAATTTTATCGCTAGACACAGCTGACCCCGCAAACGAAAGGACATTTACATGGGTGACTTTAACTACAAGCTCAACTGTGGTCAGTACGTACTGCATAACGGCGACGCTCCAATCGGCCCTGTGATGGACGAAGTGGCCATCGCCTTCGACCGTGAGAACGGGACGCTGCATAAGCACGGCTCGCTCGAGAACGTGCAAGCCTGGGTGACGAAGTCCCAGCAACGCTTGCGCGAAAGTGCCGCCGGCGGCCTTGGTAGCTTCGCGGAACAAATGGCAAACGACCTAGTAATCATCAGTGGCAAATTTCCGGTGGAGGAGCTGAACCGCTGCCTCAGTACTACAGGATACGTGCTCCGCATGGTCGACAAGCTCCAGAAGGGACTAATCGGTCAAGAGCCTCAAACGCTTCCGCCACCACTGCGCTGAACTCTTTCTTCACGAGCCGCCTTCGGGCGGCTTTTTTCTTTCCGGTCGCTAAGAAAATTTGAATTTTTTGACTCTCGCCCCAGGTTTCTTTACGGGTTCTAAGAAAATTTGTAATTTCAGACGTTTGCTCCATTTTTTCTACAGCATTGGAGCCAGTACCTGCCACCTGGGTTAGTGTCACCTAGGCCGCTGAGCGTGAAAGAAACGGACGCCGAAGCGTCCGTCACGAAAATCATAGACCCCAGCCTGCGAGGTGAATAGGCAGTTCTGAGAGAACCTGTGCTGCGGCGCGGACGGGTCTGGACTCCTGAGCGTCATCGCGCGGCCAGATGTGGCTAACCTTGAACTGAAGGGTGTCTTCGGCTGAGACCAAGGTTGCACCCGAAAAAATCGCGAAAAAGCCAAGGCTGTGTTTGTATCGACCTTGGTCAAGCAGTTCTTCAATCAAGCCTCGAACGGTTTCAGCATGCTCGATTTTGCACACGCCGACCAACGCGCGACCGTCTGGCCCATATGGGACTGATTCCGCAGAGTCGCAGTGCTCGAGCAAGCTTTCCAGCAGCGGCTGCAGCAGCTGAGCTTGTGCTTTAGCGCCGGCGATGTCTTCGGGCGTAATGACCCGCTTTACCCGTGGGCGCGAGACATAGGTCGCTTTGGGCTTACCCAAATTCGTCGCCTTCACTTTCTTTTGTAGTTGTGCGGAGCTAAGCAGCTTGTAGTCAAACAGCTCGGTGTTTTGGTCGACAAAGCTCATGAGTCTGTCGAAGCACTCCGTGCGAAACCATTCGGTGTAACCGGTAAAGCGTTCGCCTTCCTGCGAAACCATGTCATCTGCCGTCAAACGCCATTTGTCAAAGCAACGATGGAGTGCGCGTTCCAGGTTGAACGCCGCGGCTTCGTCCAGGACTTCCAGAGCGCGGCTCTTAGTGAGGTCGAGCTCATCGTAGGTGAGCTGTGCTACGCGTGCGGCGAGGTCGAGTGCTTTGCCTATCTTAAAACGTGGTTTGTCCTTGTGGACCAGGATGTAGACATATGCTGCCATGACGCGTCCTTGCGATAATTAACCTCTTGCGTGTAGCAAAGGACGACCGTAAATTGCAGGAGGACTACTGCAAAGAAAAACGGACGCCAGGGCGTCCGTTGAATGTGAAAGGTCAGAAGCACGTGCCGATGTTCAGGCGCAGTCGGTGGGCTTCTGCCCAATCGTGGATAGTGTCCCGTATCTGCCGGTTTTGCGCGGGCTCCACATTGCAAACGAGGTTGGCATAGCGGGGGTCTTCCCAGTCTGGCCAGAGAAAGACGCCGGTGCGCTGCTTAGATACTGCGATGGATTGTACGGGATACACCAGTTCGCGGAGGGCAAACTTCTGAAGGTGCGTTTTCTGGATGAAGTCCAGTAATTCCGTTCCTCTCAGGATGAAGTCTGCGCGTGCTTGCACGAACTCCGCCGGTGGCACTGGGGACTTGAAGCAGTCGAGTTGCGCCTGCAGGAAGGCGGCGTACGCCTGTCCCTCTGCGGCCAGAGCGCTTGTGTCGGTGCGTGCATCGAGCAGCGCCATCATCTTGAGGGCCTCGGCCATCGTTACCTGGCGCCCGCGGTACAGGGCAGGCAAGTCATGGGCCTCGAACATCGGCTTGACCAGGTCGCGGAAGTCCGCAGGCAGCATGGAATCGAACGAATAGTTACCGTTGGACTGGTGAGACGCTTTCAAGCTGGTTGGGGCTCCGTGGACCAGGATACGGGTCGCGTAGAACGGCGGCGAGTACATCAGCACTGCTTGGGGGTTAAACGACATGTGAAACAGCTTTCTGGCATAGCCTCAGGGCGGGGTGTGCTCCGCGCTGGAAAAACGGGCGCACTAGGCGCCCGTGAATAGATGAATGCACTGTCCTAAGACCCGCCTAAGGGTCAGTCCAGGTAATCGTCACGCTTCGGATAGCTAAGTCCGTGCTTCTGACCCAACTTTTCCATATAAGCGCGGCATTCCTGCTCACCTTCCGACGAATTTGCGAATTGGCGTTCTGATGCCAGCGCCCAGTCGTTCAGCTCACAGTCGACAACACACGCAATGCTCAGGCGAGTGCGGTCGCCGCGTGGGTAAATGACCATCCAGTAGTTCATGGCCGGTTCCTTATTTCTCTACCGCCGGCGGCGTGATGTGAAACACCTGGCGCAGATACGCGAGGAACGTCTCATCTGTGCACAACGTCTTGCCCGGGCTGTCCGACAGTTTGGCGACCGGCTGGCCGTTGACCTCGATGACCTTCATCACGATGTTAAGGGCAGGAATGCCCATGTCATTCGTCAGGCTGGTGCCGATGCCGAAGCCGGTTTGGATGCGGCCGCGGAAGTGCTCGTAGAGCTGCAGCGCGCGGTCCATGGTCAGGCCGTCGGAGAAAATCAGGCGCTTGGTCATCGGCTCAATGCGCAGTTTCTGGTAGTGGGCGATAGCCTTCTCACCCCACACCACTGGGTCACCGCTATCATGGCGCAGTGAATCGAAGAGCTTAGCGAAGTAGAGGTCGAAGTCCGCCAGGAAGGCGTCCATACCCACTACGTCGGTCAGGGCAGAGCCCAGGTCACCGCGGTACTCCTGGACCCAGTCTTCGAGCGCAGCTTTCTGGAAGTGGCGCAGCTGGCCGCCAAGTGCCTGGTACGTCTGCAGGTACTCGTGGGCCATCGTGCCTACGGCGATGAGGCCATATTTTTTGGCCAGATACACGTTCGAGGTTGCCTTGAAGTGCTGAGGCACTTCACGTACCAGGGTTGCCACGACTTCGTCCTGCCAGTCCCCCGAGTAGCGGCGACGGATGCCGAAGTCCGAGAACTCGAACACGGTGCCGCTGTCGTCCTGGTAATTTTGCAGCAGTTCGATTTTTGCGGCCAGGCGTTTGCGGCCTTCTTCCAACACCTCAGGCGAAGCGAAGCGGCGGAAGTACAGCTCGTTGACGATGGCCAGCACGTAAATCTCGAAGCCCATGACGTGAACTTGTGGGCCTTCTGCACGGATGCGCAGCTTGGCGCCGTCGACCCAGGCACGGATGAATTTGCGCTGGAAGCGGAAAATCGACAGGTAATCGACGAAGTCGCTCTTGATGAAGCGCAGGCCGCCGAGGTAGGCCGTTTCGTCATCCTGGAACTTCAGTTCGCACAGGTGGTCCAGCTCGCGATTGACATCATCGACGAGGTCCGCCAGCGGGTATGCCGGCGTATTGCGGCAAACGAACTCATAAACCGCTTGGGTGTCCGGGTTACGGTGCAGCATGGTCTGCCACATCGTGAACTTGTACAGGTCGGTTTCGAGCAGACTCTTGATGACGGGGATATAGGCTGCCGAGGTGGCAGGTTTGGCAAACGAAGCAGTCAGTGCATTCATGTTGTTCTTCCTTCTGTGTATGTGCGTATTATAGCACTCTTAGTTTAAACCTGCAACTAAGTATGTCCTTGAGATTGGTTCTATGACATATAGGCAAAGAAGAACAAAAAGGACCGAAACGGAAAAGGGCCGACTAGCGGCCCTTTGGGAGCTAACGCGGAGGTGCCCGCGTTGAGGGGGAAGTTGTTATCAGGCAGCCAGCGCGGGTGCGATGATTTCTTCGTTAGCTGCAGGGAAGGCGCGGGGGACGTCGCCCATCTCGTATTCTTCGGCCAACAAAGCTTGAAGCTGGAACAGCGCCTCAGGCGCGGTCGCATCTGGTTCACCCTTGATGGTCATTTTGGGGCCAACACAGACTTCGTCTTGTGGGTGCCAAATCCAGGCAACAGCCTGCTCGGGGCTCACTTCGATGAAAGCGGTCAAGTCGCCGACAGGTTTGCCCCACACATCAGGGCCTGCGGCTTCAAAGCCGGCTTGTTCCAATAGATATTCGGTTGCGGTTTTCATGATGGGAGCATTATAGCACACCTCATATAAAATGTAAAAACGCTAAATGGAAAAAGCCCCGGAACGTCCCGGGGCTTAAAAAGTAGGACGCTCAGATGTCAGGCAGCGTCATCCCCTTCGGCTTCATCGTCATCCTTGTTCATCGAACCATCGAAGACCAGCACCACTGCGACGACCTGCCCAGATTCATCTTTGCGCACGAAGCAAGGGTAGCCGCCATCGCCCCAGAAGGTTTGGCTGACAACACCAAAGCCGCCTGGCGCAATACCGGCGCCCGTGCCGGTTTCGTTACCGGTTATTTCGCATACGCTCGAATACCACGTACCTTCGTTGGAATCGAGCTGAGCCTTATCGTCTGGAAAGCGTATTTTCTCGAAAAGACCCGCTTGACCAGAATCGACTCCGACGTCGATGTCGGTCTTTTCCATGCTGGAAGGTTCCAAGGATTCTAGTGACACCGATACGTGAGCCATCGAAAGCATCGCATTGCGATGGCCACCACCCTTGTCGTCACGCAGCAATACTTGGGCGTTCCAGGTTCCGGTACGTGCTTCGAGTTCACCGGTGCACCAGGTGCCCTTTTCGTAGCACGGGTCAGTCAACAAAACGGTGCTGGTTGTCAGCTCAAAGGTTCCTAGCGGTACCGTGATGTCGGCGGGCCCAGGAATCGCTCTGGGGCTGTCGTAGACGACTCCGTCAACGCTGAAGGTAAGCGGACTCGTATCAAAAGTGACCTGCTGCTCAGGAGAAAGGGGAGCTAGAAACCGTGCCTGGTTTGCGGGGTCCCGCATCCAGTCATGAAACCGGCTCAACCGAGCAAGGACTCGGCGCCAATTGTTCAGTGGAAGAGGAATTTCCATGGCCTTACCGTCGTAGAGCGCGTCCAGCATCTCGTCTGACAAGCCTACGCTCAGGTCTACTGAGCCGCTAGTTACCAATCGGTGGAGCTGCCCGTCGGTCGAACGAGTTAACAATCTAAGAAAAATCGCGCTATTTCGTACTTTGATATCAAAATTCATGGGCTTGTCCTGGGATAGAGTCTTGGTATAGGTATGCCAGCAAACCTACGCACAAAATTATTACTGAGAGTCTAATATTTTTTGATGGGTTTTGGTTATAATAATTGTGGTCTAATAAATAACATAAGAGGCAAGGAGGGTTATTACTTTTCGATAAAACGAGGGTATTGATTTACCGATAGAACGCGGATGCTAAGCGTGAAACCAGATATTTGGTTTTATTAGGAGAATAATATAAATGTCGCAATCTGAGTCTCAGTCGGGACCCATCGCACTATCTGCAGACCAGCAGGCAGTCGCGCTGCGTGAAATCACTGACTTGACACATGGCCTTGCCGTTATCGCTGATGAGCTGGCCAAGGGCCGGCCATTACAGCCAGAAATGACCCGTAATATCCTCTACATTGCGGAGGCAAGTCTGGCCAACATTTCGCGAGTCACGGGAATTGAGATTGAGTCGGCCCTTCGCCGGGGAGAACGGTATGCCCACGTGCACAAGGCAAATGAGCGGGTACGTGAGCTCGAAACGCTGCTCGGCGCAGGTGTAAGTACAGAGCAGACCCAATTGGCCCTCCGCGGTCTTCTGAGGCGCGTTCGGCATTGGTGGCGCGACAATGGGCTCGGACACCTCAGTGAGCTTCGATTGGATGAGCATGGCCAACTCGACATAAAGCTGTCATGTCACTTGTTTGGGGGCGTGCGGTCTACTGGTTCTTCTGCTCCAGTTTCTGACAGAAGTCGTAAGCAGAGGTGGCTTGATACTCTTCGCGCTCAAGGATTCGTACTTAATGATGACGAACGCGACCCTGATACCGTGGTTGACTGCGATGCAAGTCGGCAAGCATTGATTCAGCTCGTGACTACGACGCTACCCTCCGCTCAGGTCTATAGCATCTCCAATCATGTCGGGCCGAGCGGAAGACTTGTTATGGTAGATGCACTGGTTTTTGTACGTAAGCTTGCCGACTTGGAAGCATTGCCGGAATAGCCGGATGCCCCTGTTAAACCGCCAGAAGCTGCTGGCGGTTTTTCTTTGGGCCGAGGGCAGTAGCATTAAATTCGGACGCTACACAAGGTAGGTCACACACCTACTTTGGAGAATACATGTTTGAACGTCCCTATCAAGACGCAGAACCGGTGGTCCTCGATGAGGACCAAAGTGCAGTAGCTCAGCGTGAACTCAAAGAAATGATGTCAGCGTTGCACTATCTGACACAAATGATAGTGCCGGGTAAGCCCGTCGACCGAGGACTGCTCCATAGCATTCTCTACGTCTCCGAATCTCGCCTGGCCGAAATCGGAACGCTTACCGGCGTCGAAACTGACTCGGCCGCCGACCGGGAACGTCGTCACGCGGGCATCCGCGCGGCCAATGAACGAGTTCGGGAGCTTGAACGACAGTTAGGCGGCACGATGACCGCCGAGCAGACCGCTCAGAGCGTTACGCTGCTCACGCGTAAGCTCAACGCTTGGTGGCGTAATGAAGGTCTCGGCCATGTTCGCAGCACGGTTATTGACCAGTGTGGGCATATGTCCATCGCGCTGTCGTGCATGTTGTTCGGAAACACTCAGCTGATGCATTCGAGCACTCCCGTGTCCGATAAGGCAAACCGCGAAGCGTGGCTCGAATCGCTCAAAGCTCGCGGATTCGTGCTTCACGCGGGCAGCGGCAACATTGGACACGTCGTGGACTGCGACGCCAGCCGCAAGGCATTGGTAGCCATGGTTACGCGCGCCATTCCGTCGGCGCGGTTCCAGGGCACGGAATCTCAAACGTCTCGTAAGGAGTTGGTGCTTCGTGAGATTCGTTTTTTCGTAACCAACCTCAACGACATCGCCGCTCTGCCAGATTCGGCAGAGTAAGCACGGGACCCTTAGGAGAACTGAATGAATCAAGATACGACGCAGTCGAATCAGCCGGCGCTCTCGGCAAAGCAACTCCAGGCAGGTGTTCAAAGCCTGGCGGAACGCATTCGCGAGTGGTGGAGACGGGAAGGGCTCGGCCACACCTCAGAGGTGTCCGTTACCGAAGGAGGGAACCTGTCGGTCAAGTTCAGCTGTTCCGGCAGCAGTCTCTTCGACCTGCTCGACGACGAAGTGCTCTCGGAAAAAGAATACGAAACGCGCGTTCTAGCCCGGTTCAAGCAAGCGGGATTTCAAGCGATAGCAATCCCTGGCGATGGTATTCAGGTGCTAGCTTGTGACGAAAGTTCGGCTGCACTGAAAACCTTACTCACAAGCCGGTTCCCGTCTTGCGTAATCACTGGTGCGGAGACCCGTGTGCTGGGCTACTACGACGATGCGTTCGTCATGATGACAGTTCAAGTTCTCATCCGAGAACTAGACGAGGTCCTGACGCTCCCGGCTCCGATTGCGAAAGCATAAGTAGCCGAGCCGCCCAGCGCGTGCTGGGGGAGGCTTGACGTAATAGCGGTGAGCTAGCTCGCTGACTATACGACCGACACTATTTACAGGAGAATTCACGATGTCCAGTCTGACCGTTCCAGGAGTTTCTGTGGTGAGCAATTTCGATGGCCTGATTGCAGCCGTTCGAGCCCTGCGCCCCAAGTGCCCCGACTGTGGCCACCCGATGGACCGCGAAGGCGAGGGTGTGCGGCAGCGTAATGACGACGCAGGTCAACTGCAACAAGTTTGCCGGCCTTGTTTTCAAGGTGAAATCGCTGAAATGCAGATGGCGCACCCGTTGCGCTAACGCAGAATATTCCAAAGCGCCTACTTCGGTAGGCGCTTTTCTTTGTCCGCTTCCTATACAGGGTTTACTTACTGAGGACAAAGTTAATGAAAATCTTCACCGACATCCTGGCTACGCGCAGCTTTACCGTCATCGGTTACATGGTCGACGACGCGATTCCCACCGCGACCGGCGAAACCCGTGAAGCGCTGCTCCGTATGCAGGACACCAACAAACTCGACGAAATCTACGCGATTGCCCACGAGCAGCTGGGCCACCCCGAAGAGGCCGCTAAGCTGCGTCAATGGCTTGCGAATCGCGCAAATCGTCCGGCCTATGACCCGATGCTTGACCCCAACCTCATCGGATAGTACGCGGTCACCCACAGCTCCAAGTCATTCCCGTCCCCGCCTAGCTGCGGGGATTTTTTTGGGTATAAGCCGGTCGCTATAGGTGATGTTGGCATCTGCCAGCAATCAACTTGCATACTGGAGGCAACATGAAAAAACCGAACATCATCGGTCGCGACATTCGTCCGAGCCCGGCTAACGTCGCCTCGAGCGAAGGCTCCGGCATCGCCATTTCGCGCGAGGGCACCGAACTGGCCGACGGCATCGGCGGCGCTGTTTCGCAAGAGGGCATCGGCGGCGCCATCTCGCAAGAAGGCATCGGTGTCGCGTAAGTCGTGACCCAGCGGCTCCTCTAGGTGCCGCATCATTCCCGAACCCTGCTCTTTAGAGTGGGGTTTTTCTTTTCTAAAAGCGCCTTCACCGTGATTCGACCTTTTAGGCTAAATATGCTAAAATGTTGTCTTCAAACGAGGGTAAAATGATATGAATATGCTACGAGTTTTGGCGGATACGCCTCTTCGCTGGTCCTTGACAGTCCAGGAAGTGCCCTATAAGGACACAGACAAAACTGTTCCACGGCAGGTGTTGACGGTCGTTCGTGTACCCTGCGCCGAGCCGGTCACGATGCAGTTTTTGCCCGAGGCTCGATTCACCCCTGATGCTATGCTCGCAGCCTTCCTAGCCAAGCATGACCCTGAGAACCCCGTGCTCAAGCAGTGGCACGATTCCCGGGGTGAAATGCCCGTGGAACTCGAGCCATATGCTCTTGAGGAGCTGGGCGGTGTCATGCACACGGCACTTCGTAAGCTGGCAGACAGCAAGCAGAGTGTCATTACATGGAATGCCCTACATCACGTACATCCGGACGACCGCATCAGGGTCTGGGATGCCGCTCGGGATGTTCTGACCGAAGAATTCGGGGCTGGCGCGCCGGTCATTCGTCGAGCGCTGGCGATGGCGCTTCGAGACCGTATCATCCGCGCGTTGGACGATGCAGTCCTGGAGCGCGTTACCGATAGCGATGGAAAACCGGAAGAGCGCACGACTGCCCAGGAGTTCGCGCTGCGCATGCTCAGCGCCGGCTGCGAAATGACTGAGCTGGAAGAGTGGATGTGGGGCTGGCTGGGGTATGTGGTAAAAGACGCAAAGACAACACTGGCACAGGCGGCATGAAAAAGAAGGCCCAAGTAGCGGTCTCCACTCGAGTCGAGGCTGAAGGCTGGGGCTCGATGGGGCTAAACGTGGTACCGGAAATGCCGCTGGACCAGCGTGTCATTCTGATGCGTAACCTGGGCTATCCGAAAGGCACTCACTTGGTCATAGCGACGCAGGACCGAGCCTCATGCATTCTCGAGCAGTTGAGCTTGTTGGTGGACCAATCGGGCAATCCCGAGCTAATTGCGCAGGCTCAAGCATGGGTTGCTCGGTGGAATGCCGAATGCGAGCAGTTGTTCCTTCCAATTTGCTTGAATCACCCGGGCTCTCAGCCGACCTAGCAAAGAAAAGCCTCCTGTCGGGTGACAGGAGGCGGTCAATCAATCGCGGAACATTACAACGCCGTTTTCGGGAATGGCGCTGTATTGGTCCACGGTATGCCGTATCGGCTCGTGCTTATCCGGAGCATATTCTTGCAGGCCGAGCAAATCCATCATGACGTCTCGCTTGAAGCAAGCGAAATGCACCATTTTGATAGGGTGCTCTTTGGCATCGTCAAATGTTTCGTAGAGCGTTGCACCCGGCCGCAGCAAGGCATGCGGCTGAGCCGGGTCGAACAGCACCAGGGTGCCGGGCTTGAACGGAATCTCGATGCCCATGTACGGGAATCGTAATGTGCGTTCCGGCCCATCCAGCATCCAGGCACCAAACACGTTCGACCACAGCGGCATGTCGACGTGGTAGCTCACCTGGTCTTCCATACGAACCAGCATTGGCTCCAGGTCGTCCATCATGTAGAACGGAGGCACACCTGCGGCGAGCAGTGCATCGCGTAAGAGTGCCGAGGTGTCGTTCATCCATCTTTGCGTCATTTCCGCCATGCGCACGCCTCCTGGCTTGGAGGGCGAAGACATCTTGGCGAAAGATGCATCACAACGTTCTACGAATGCCGGGTTGGCCAGCTCGAGCACGATGACGCGCGAAGCTGCGAGATAGGGCGACGGATTCTTGCCCCACTTGTAGTGATATCGAAAGGTTGGCAGCGTCGATTCTAAGATTTGCATGGCTAGCACCTATTAAGTTGTCCTGATTGGTGTAGCAAAGCAGGTTGGGCGCCGATAAATCGCATGCTCATACTGCCTTGCTAGTTCAACCACATGCAAGGGCAAACCTTCCGAAAGGAGGGGACGCAAAGCCTCCGGTCTAACGAGAGAGCCTCGGCTTTCTCCATGATAGCGGGGTTGCCGTCGGGGCGGTGTCGCTCCGGTGCCGGGCCTTGCGCTTTTTTAGGAGCCCCATGTTTAACCGATATACCTCATCCATTTTGCTGGCATGCGTGCTTAGCGTATCTGCGAACGCCGGTGCATGCACCGTCAATCAGTCCGCACCAGGCGTCGTCACTCTCTCTGTGGGCAGCTCGGGCTGTCTTAGTAAGACTGATGACTTGGCGAAAATGGCAGCCGCACTAAAGACCGCCATTGCCTCGATGCCGAGCGGGTCCCGCAGCAGTAGCAGTGGCGGTAGCCGCGGTCGAGGTAACCTTGTTTCCCGCACAACTTCCCAACAGAAGCTCTACAACATCGCCGACATGGTCGACCAAGGCCGGTATTTGAGCGGTAAGCCTCACGTTGACGGCTACTACTCGTATCCAGGCGCCAAGCGTTAAAGGATACCGGGAGAGGTATTTGCTACACCTGGAAGGACTTTGAATTGTTTGCGGTTTTCCGCAGAAAGGTATTCTCCATGGCTTCCTCCACCTGTCTTTCGCAGTATCTCTCCACCGCATCGGCCGTCGACATCGCTGACTGGCTGATGGCAATGGAATCGCCCGACCTGGGGCATGCCACCATGCGCCTGCTGTTGACGCAGGAACCGGCCAAAGCAGCCAGCGTGCTGTGCCACGTGTACGATGTGGCTTGCTATCAGGTCGGTGACTCGTGCTTCGCGGACAGCACGCCGGCCGCCGAAAAAGGTAAGTGGTTCGTGTCGGTTGTCGCAGGCACGTTCACCAGCGCCAACACGCAGGTCATTCCACTGGCAGACTCACTGGCAGCTGCAGAGGCTCTCGCAGTTAAGCACCTCCAGCTAGAAAAATTGTTTTTTGAGGTCAACCGCGAGCCCGAGCTGGAAGAAGCGTGACCGATTCAAAACCCGATTGCGATTGCAGTCGGGTTTTTCTTTATCCAGGGTCGCGTTACTCGGAGTATGCCGACGGATAACCTGCAAAAACCTTGTCCAGCTCTGCGCGGTATTCTGCTGCCCAGGGCTTAAACTCGTTGCTTGACCACGATGGTTTGGATGCCTCGAACTTGTCTCGTGCCGCTTTGAACGAGACGAATACAGCAGATTCTTTCTCAGTCAAAACGACGGGTACGCTGGGAGCCTTCAGCTTTTCGGTTCGCTCGAACTTGTTGAGCAAACACTCGCGCGATGCCGGTGACCAGCACTCCACTTTCGCCACGCCTGAAGCATATCCAACGTTTCGGGCGATGTCTTGAGCATTGACCAGTCCTAGAAATCCGGCCAGCATCAGCAGAACATACGCGGGCTCCCGCGCAATGGCCATTCGTAAGCTCACCACGGTAGTTAGGAGCAATGCGATAAGCGAGGCTCGGTCTACCAGAGCGGCTAGGCCTGGTTTCCAGTTGAGATATGCATACCATTCCGGGGTGCGGAAGGCGAGGTAGCATACGGCGACTAAGCTGAGGACGCCAAAGGCAGCGATTGATAGCGACGCGACTGTCACACGAGGTTCTGTTTGAATTTCGGAGGTAGACATATTTTTAGAGATAAAGAGGGAACTTAGAATAGTCAGCATTTTTAGACTAAAATTTTTCGATAAAACGATTTATTTAGAATTAAATTCTATTGAAAAGGAATTTAACAGCAGATACTTGCATATAACCCAGAAGACGTAGAAGTCTCTTACTGGTTGGCCACTAACTGAAGTAGATTCTCGTTTTCAAGGTTGACTTTTTGTCTACCTGAGAAGACATCGGGCGGTACAGGTGGGCAAGCGTAATGTCTATACAAAGCTCTGACATGGACCAGGACAACTATGAGCATTCAAGAAAACAACCTGAAAGAATTCTGCGGCCGCCTTCTAACGGAACTGCAGAACCGCAGCGGCTCTAATGATGAAGTGACTCTCGGCCTACTGAAGATGGCCAAGTCTTTCGGGTTTACTGATGACTTTGCCAACGAACGCGCTGGCAAGCCAGGACCTACCGTGCACGTGGTTACGACACTGGTTAGCGGCTACGCCCGGGAGGACGCGTCCACATCCCGAGCCGTTGGCGCCTACACTGACCCCGAGCTGGCGCGCAAGGTTGCTCAGCTGTGTGGCTTCGGGAGCTCTGCGCATGCCGTCGAGCTTAACGTCGTCCCGGCCGGAATCAAGGCCGACGCCGAGGTGTTTGGCATCAAGCTGATTCCCTGATTTGCCTTCTTCAACACGCCTTCGGGCGTGTTTTTCATTTCGGCCGACTGCACCCTACCCGAAGTGGCGTGCCTCAAGAGCATTCTGCGAGCTATACGCTGTAGGACAATTATTAGGGAGAACTCTATGAGCAAAGAACAAAAGCCGGCTACTACCCAGGAGCGCATCAGCTTGGCAGCCGAAGCCGCCCGTCAAGCGATGAAGCCCGCGCTGCCCGGCGCGGAAGGCGCGCTATCAAGGCCCTATGCGGTCGCGGACCTGGTCCAGCAACGGCCGGGCGAAAGCGGCACCCAGTCGGTAGCGCTCGAGTCCATGCTAAGCGCGTACTACGCGCAGGCACTCGGCCCACTCATCCCGTCGTATCTTGCACTGCACACGTTGCTCGCAGAGCGCGGGTACACCTCCAAGAGTGATAGCTTCTGCATCAACATGAGCGACTGTCTCTGGGCGGTTCCTGCAAAAGAAGTAGAGGAGCTTTCGGGCAATGAGGACGAAGAAGCAGCAACGACTCTGGCGCTGGTGCTGGAGACCGCGAGCCAGAACTTCATCCTTGTGTTCAACTACGACTGTGGATGGTCCATGCATGTTCGCCAAGCCTGGCGAGATGTTCAGGAGGTGCCCGGCAGCGCCTTGCACCGCCTGAAGATGCGGTCGCTGTCGGCAGAGGAACTGGTTGTCATGGCGAGTGATGCGGTTGACTTCAGTGACGACCTTCCAGGCACCACCTATGTTCGGCGTCCTGCGCTGAGCACTTACCTGACCGGCACACTGCTAGCCAAGCGTGAGGACTCTTCCCGCGGCCTGCAGTATGGAGACTGTCGAGACCCGGGTTACATCGTCAGCGTCCAGGAAGCTAACGTAATCGGCTTGCCTACCGTCGAAGACGGCGCGCAGGTGCCCTACAGCCTACTGGCATATGTTGTCAATTTCATCTCACATGCAGCGTCGCTGCAGCAGGAGATTGCGAAGACGGCTTAACTATTCTGCGCCCCGTATCCACCAGGTACGGGGCGCTGTTTTATTTTTGCGGGCTGCTATACATGAAAGGTCAACTTACTGGAAAATACCTTATGCGAGTTTTTGTCTTGGGCGCCCCCGACCCTGAAATGCGTGAAATTGCCAATGTCCTGCGGATTGCTGGCGAACGTTACGTGTACGCTGGCAATGGGGACGAACGTGTCCATGCCGCTAATGCCTACGAGGCGCTTGGCGTCACCCGGCGCATTCCCGTGAAAGCGGAAATCGTGTTCGTCGAGTGTCGTGTGAGGGGCTTGCGCCCGACCCACGTCATCGACCATCACAACCCCGGGGACCCGGGATTTGACTGTGGTCCGGAAGACTACCTGAAAGGGTCGTCCCTCGGTCAGGTGCTGGCGCTGCTGGGCATTGAGCCTACTCCTGAACAGCGTATCATCTGTGCTGCGGACCATTGTCCTCAATGGGCCTACCAGGGCATGTGCCCTGGCGTGACTCCGGAAGCGCTGTCGACCTGGCGTTTGACCAGCAAGGCAGCCGCCAAAGGCATTTCGCTCGACGAGATGAAGGCAATGGTTGATGAGCAGCACGAACGCTTGAAAGCCGCACAAAAAGTCTCGGTTGCCGGCGTTGAGGTTGCCTGGCTTCCGGAGACGAACGACGCGACTCCTGAAGCTAGCGCTCGTTACGGTATCCCCTTCATGTACCGCACGCTCGAGCGGGACGGTCGCACCAAGGCAGGTATTCTGGGTGCCCCAGCTATGGTTGTCGAAGCCTGGATGCGCGAATGTGAGCTCCATGACGTCTACGGCAGTCCCAGCCGTGGTTACGCCGGCGGCTACCTGTAATCAGGTATTTGCTTAGCTTGAACGATTCATGCCCCGAACCAGGTCGACTGGTCCGGGGCATTCTTCCTTTGAAGATTCATTGCTACACAACATACAACCAAAGGACAAATATATGCTTGCCAAAGACCTTAAACAGCTCGTCAAGAGCCAAAACATAGTCAAGGTGCGAGTTATCGCGCCGCCTATGCCTGACGGCCAAAAGAACCTGTCGGATTACGGTGACTCCGTTTCTGGTATCTCAACCTACCTGGAGCAGGGCATGCTGGCGGATATCGTCGATGTCTGCAGTATGCCTCCTATGCCTGACAGCATGCTTGATGCCAAGGCCTACCTGGCCGCGGTCACGGCAGGTCACGTCTACTTCGTGTTCCGCCATGCTCCGTACATCGAGCACAATGAACGCATCGCAAGTAATACCTGGACCAATGACTGCCCTGAGCCAGGCGAACTGGCGGAAGGCACGGCCGTGCAAACTGGCTGCTATTCCGGCTACGACATGATTGGCTTCGAGCCCGAAGAAGACCTCAGCCAAATCCTCGAAATTCTCTGATACAAGGACAACTATGAATACGTACGAAGAAAAACTGCAGTTCGTCGAAGAAGAAGTAGCCCGTATGCTCCGTCAAGCGCGTGCGCCACTGCAAGACCTGGACGACAAGCTGGTCGCAGCTGTCCGTGAATCGCAGTCGCCTGCCCAAGTCGCGTCCGGTCATGTCGAGCTGCTGGTCAAGACGACCACTCGCGTGTGGGCGTTTGAGCGATTCCTCGACGCTGTCCGGATGAACCGCGAAAGCGAAACGCCGGCTGAGGTCACTTTCAACCACCTCGAAACACACACGGCACAAGCGCTCATCGCCGCGGCGACGAATACGAGCAGCCTGAACTCGTCGTGGACAATCAATGCCACCCGGGCGGTCGAGGCCAATGCCCTGGCCGACATTGCGCGGCTGTTCCAGGACGTACGCAAAATCTCGAAGAACTAATTTAAACCGTCGGCCTTTGCCGACGGTTTTTTGTTTTGGGCCTACGGTAGGGCAGGAAGGCTGCTTACTACGCTGTAGCCCGGAAGCGGAGAGCCAAAGACAGACAAGGGCAACGCCAGCAACAGGTGCTCATTGAGCAGTTCTCGCCAGTCCACCGGCACGACGAACAAGTATTGGCCCGGCTCGTCTGTGTTCTGGACCAGGTTCGCGGCTACATCATGGTCCGCCAGGACGGTCACCAGCTCACTCTGCAGAACCTTCAAGTAGGCCACGAGGCGCTCGGGCTGCTCTTGGTCGTGAGTTAATAGTGCTTGGCCAAGCCGAAGGTTTTCACGGTCGACCGGAAGTGCGCGAAGCACCGGTGCTAGTTCTGCCTCGTCTTGTGCCGGGAGCAGCGCCACGCCGGTCACGAGGGGACGTGCCCATGCCTTGGACAGAGAGTGCAGCACGATTGTCTGGTCAAACGCGACTAGAGCGCGCGTAACCTGCTGCAGCCGTGTGTCGAAGTTGTAGACTGTATCCAGTACTAGCCGGCGGTTGATGCCGCTATGGAGCCATGCGAACAGCTTGCGTTGCTCCACAGAGTCAAGCAGACCCCCACGAGGCTTCAAAGGCAGGGGCAGCAGGAGCACATCAACGGTACTGCTCGAAGCATGCAACTCTGAAAAATCGACTTCCGGGAAGGTCTGGTAGGTGCGGAACGGGCAGCCTGCCGCGCGTGCCAGTTCTGCATAGACCGGGTAGGTGTCAGCCGGGAGCAGAACACGTGCTCCCGTAGTTGCCCAGTGGGCGAACAAGGCGCTCAGCGATTGGCGCACGCCCTGGGTAATTACTGCACGCGATTTCCATTGGTCCGGCAGTCCGAAGCAATCAAGCCACTGCTCGGCTACGTAACAGCGGTGACCCGCAGCTGGCAACTCGAGCGCGCCGGCGTCGGCGAGTTGAGGTGCAAGAACCCGAGCCATGCGGGTCTCCGATATGTCAACGAAATCGCGCACTGCAGACAGTAAGGCGGTTTTGATGGCCACAAACTCGGCATGTGAGGGCTGGGCAGGCAAGGCTAGGCGCGTGATAGGTTTGGTTAAGGTCGTCATGGCGAATCGATGATGAGAAGAGGTGTTTTCAGGTATAGCGGCTCAGCATCGTTACGCGGAGTGCACAGTGATGACTCGCCGAGCGGTCGACCCAGGCAATTCCAAGCTACTGGACGGGTCTTCAAGGGATACAAGGCAGGTGCCGTTCGCCATGAGATTCCAGCTGCGGGCGATGCCGTTTGCGCGTTCCCAGAACAAAGAGGGCTCGGTGTACGCCGCTACTCGGAAGTCGCGGCCAGTCGCAGTAGTCTTTTGATACAGAGGAGCTCCCCACGGAAGCGCACCATCTCGCTGAAAGCCCAGAGCTGGCATTACACCCGTCAGCACGGATAACGGTACTTGATTGGCAAGCGACCAGACGTTTTCGGGGTTTGCATGGTATGCCGACTCCAAGGTCGTCGAGACGTACAGCTCCTTGAAGCAAACTTCATCTACGCCCAGAGCCTCGGCCCAGCCCAAATAGCGTGCGATGTCCTCGGCAGTCTCGATGCCACCTTTCTGTAGCACGCATATGAGGCGTACTCGCAGGGGGAGCGCGTGAGTTTCTCGTTCGGCCTGCAGCGTCGCGAGGACGTGTTCAGTCCCCGTATTCAGGCCCATGATGTCGGCATTGCGGGCAGAATCATCGTGGTGCCTGGATATGGCTAGCACGGAGAGCCCCGCGGTGGCATAGTCGGTCAGTAGGGCGGCGCGCTGTTCGGGCGTTCGCTTAGCGAGGTGAACTGCATTAGTGATAAGCACCACTCTTGGGAAATGGCGGGCACCGGCGGCCATTAGGCTGACAAGGCTGTCATGGTTTAGCAGCCCAGGTTCGCCACCGCCCGTGATGACAAATCTTTCGGCGCCGGCCGCCGCGGCAGGGAGCATCCAGCGCTCCGCCAAGGCGACGTCGGCAAGTTTGGCGCGTTGTTCAAGCGAGGCTGAGCTTTCCGAGAAACAGAAGCGGCACTTTGCTTGACAGGCCAGGGCAATCGGAAGAGCAGAGAAGGTGCGAGGCTTTAGCGCAGCATAAGGCAAGAGCTGCGCGGTCAGGCAGGCCAACGACGTTGCAAACACCTCCTCGACGCTAGTTTGAGATAGTTCTCCGGTGTCGGTTACCCAGTGGACGTCACTCACAGGTAGCACGGGGCCTGTCAAATACCGCCCACGCCCTGTGGCAAGGTTAGGGTGCAGCAGTGCAGGGGCTAGGCGCGCTTCCAGCACTACCAAGCGGTCACCTGGGAGTGCTAGCTTGGCCAGAAGCCGTTGAGCCTTTTCAATACCGATGCCGAGGTCGTGCAGGCTAAGCACAAAGAATTTGTCTGGAAAAGTGCTCTCCGCGATGGTGGTCTTGTCGTATTGACGAGAGTACTTATCGAATGCACGAGCAAAGTTCGAGGCGACGGTCACGTGAAAGACCGGTTCAAGCGTGAATGTTGGAGGCATACTAATCTCGCAGAGCAAACTTAGTATAGCACTGCAACTTAGCCTTTGCAGATTTTCCTTTGGTCGAACATAAACAGTCAATCGCTATAGGAGAGGAACTGCACTTAGTGCGACTTATCATCCCAATTTTCCTCTCAATGAACAACCTTAAAAAAATCACCGCGCTGGTTGCGGCACTCGTCGTTGCACCGTCGGTGCTGGCTGCACCAGTATTTCAATACAAGCACACGGCTAAGTCCGTGGTCGTGACCCCGGCCTCAACCGATACCGCAAGTCCTTCGGGTAGCGGTGGTGCTACACCGGCGCCCCCTGTAACGACACCGCCGGTCGACGTCGAGCCAACTCCTATTCCAGACCCATACCGCGCAAACGTCACATCGCTCTTGCATCTTGACGGTACCGCAGTCGATGGAACTGGCTCGGCTACAAGCGCTCCCGGTGTCACCTTCGCGAAAGGTAAGTTCGGCCAGGCGGGCGTGTTTGGAGCAGGTTACGTGTCGGGCTCGAACATGTATGACCTGACCAAGCCGACCTGGACCGCCGAAATGTGGATTTTCCCAACTGCCGCGAATGGCGCGCTGATGGGTCAGTATGCCGCCTCCGACGCTCAATGGTTCTGGAGCATGGGCACCAACAACATGGCTTTTGCCGGTGCTACGTTCACGTTCCCCAATGGTATTTCCCTCAACAACTGGCACCACGTGGCGCTGGTGCGTAACTCCGGCGTGACCACCGCGTATGTCGATGGCGTTCGCTCGGGCGTTTCTACTTCCGCCGCAATCACAATGCGGGGCAGCGGTGTCCTGTGGGGCAGCGGCTGGTTCGGCCCACGTATGAGCAATCCTTTCAACGGCATGATTGACGAAATTCGGCTCACTGGTGGAGTCGCTCGATACACAACGCCGACATTCACGCCGCCGGCTGGTCCGTCCGCCAACTAACAAGAACTGCAGGGCTTAACAAGCGAGACACCTTAAAAGCAGGTCTCTTTTAGTGCGGTAGCCTAATACTCCAGCCCTACGGAGCTGCATTTGCTGTGAAAGCAAGTGCAGCTCCGTTTATTTTTAGAACGGTAACGGCTGTGGAAGAGGTTCTTTTTAGAGGTCCAATATGACTAAACAGTCTCACTATAAGTAACCCTTCATCCCCCGAACCGGCGTTTTCATGCGTAAATCCGATACCTCTTTGCTAACCAAACCGGCGCTGTTGGCAATCGCCCTCGGCCTGGCGTTCAGCTCCTCGCATGCGGAGCCGCTGACCGGTTCTGTCGTGTCCGTTAAAAGTGTGTACCAGCGTGCGGACACGGGAGACTGGAAGACCGCATTGAACGAGGTATCGCAACTCATCAAAGCGCAGCCGGGCAACCTCGAAGCGCTCGAAGCCCGAGCCTATCTGCTACGGGGGCAGAAACAGTACACCCAAGCGCTTACCGATTATCAGAAGATGCTCGCGCTCGATAGCAAGTCAGCTACGGGGCTGAAAGGGGTCGTGATTTGTCTGCGCGCGTTGGGCGCTTCGCAGCTGGCGCAGCAGTATGCAAACCGCCGCCCTGAACTGTTCAGCGAAGATGAGCGGCGCACCTTTGCGCTAGAGCAGGGTAGTTCTTTCGTTCGCATGGGGGACACTGACGTTGAAGGCGGGACGGAAGCATTTGCACTGACCGACTCTGCCCGTCGTCACTTCGACACGCTGGCGCGCGAGTGGAACATCGACACGTCGTTGGGCCTGCCGCAGAGCGCAAAATTCGATTACATCGTCGCGCTCTACAAGCGTAAGCAATTTGCACAGGTGCGAGAGAGCTATGAACAGCTCGTTGCCAAGGGCGTCGAAATTCCAGATTACGTGCTGCCTTTGGTCTCCCAGAGCTACGCAGCTAAGCCGGATGCCTCGACTGCGCTTGCCATCATCGAGCCGGTGTATCAGCGTCATCCAGAGCGGCTGGGCGCGGTATGGGGATACTTCTACGCGCTGGTCGACACCGAGCAGCATCAGCGCGCCCAGGAGGTGCTGAACAAAGCCATTGCAGCAACCCCTGTGTTCCTTGACGCGAATTCACCGACGATGCGCCGGCCGAATCCAGACTATGTGGCGCTGCTCACCTTATCGGCCATGGGCCTGGCGTTTGATGACCGCCTCAACGCTGCTGAATCACGATTCAAGGCCATCTTGAAGGAAGCACCGGCTAACCCCAGCGCTCGCGGCGGGCTGGGAACGGTCTATCTGTGGCAAGGCTATGCACGCAAGGCAGAAGCAGAACTGTTGAGTGCGCTCGCGTCTGCACCGGACAATAAACAGCTGCAGCTGGACCTGGCCACTACCAAAGCCGCACGCGGTGACGAGAAGGCGGCACGGGCGCTGTACCGTGAGATGGCCGCAGTCTCCGAAAACGATGCTTCGCTCGCCCGGGCAATGCGCGAACAACGTGAACGCGAGCGTGGTTCCTTTGAAATTTCGACAGGGCGCAGCACTGCTGGCATTTTGTCGCCTACTGTGGCGGGAGAGACCTTCTCGAAAATATCCCTAACTAGCCGATTGATGGACGATTCCTGGCGGCTGTTCGGCCAGGTATCCGGCCACACCGCAGATGTTTATGGCCGAAGCGTCGACCAACGATACGCTCGGGTTGGTGCAGAGGTACAAGCTGAGGACGTGGCCGGCTCTATCGCGGTAGCTCACACCCCAGGCGGGAAGACGGGTTTCGCCCTCAGCGGTCGGTGGTCGCCTTCGGATGAATGGGTTTTGCGCGGTAATCTGGACTCGGTATTGGCCGAAGTGCCCGCACGCGGCGCCGCAACGGGCTTAACGGGCTCGCAAGCCAATCTAAGCGCAGAGTGGTCCCCCCAATACGGCCGAACGTTTTCGACTGCCGCCTCGGTTACTCGTTTCTCGGACGATAACACCCAGACAGCCATGTCTTTGAAGTGGCGCGAAATCTGGAGCCAACAGGCGTCGATGAAGCTTTGGACGGCCTTATCGGGATGGACCTCGACGTCATCGAACCAAACCGTTGCGTACTTCAGTCCATCGCACGTGACTTCGGTCACCGGGACGGTGGGTATGGATGTGCTTCAGGCTCGCAAAGGCTGGCTGAACAAGGCACTGTGGCACCATATCGAAGTCGACTCGGGATGGGTGAAGCAGGCGGGCTTCGGCGCTGCCGCGACAGGCGCTTTGCGGTACCGCCTAGACTGGCGCATTAACAAATTCTGGCGTGTTGAAGCGTCTGTTGAACGTGCGCGCGCGGTCTATGACGCTAAGCCGGAATTCCACAACTCGATGGCGTTGTCCATTGGTCGTGCTCTATGAAGTGGGCGGCTAAGCGGTTGCGCCGCACAATTGGGCTGCTGGCAGTCTGCGCCATGACCGTGCCGGCAGTGTTTGCGCAGACTAGCTTGCAAAAAAGCGACGTAGCTGAACAAAGTAAGCAAGCCCGGATACCCGTACTGGCATACCACAATGTCCTGCTGACAAAAGACGAAGACGAGCTACGCGAAAGCGTCACGGTCGATGACTTGTCCAGGCATTTTGCTTGGCTTGCCGCCAAAGGATACACGCCAATCACAGTCGAGCAACTTCGCCTGGCTGCGACGAAGCCGTCTGTCCTACCCCGTAAGCCGGTGTTGTTGACATTCGACGACGGGTTCGAATCGACGTACACGCACGTATTGCCGTTGCTGCGAGCCTATCAGTGGCCTGCCTTGGTGGCGGTCGTCGGAAGCTGGGTTGAAGCGCGTGAGCAGAGCGACGCACCGCCCGCTAAGGGTCAGCCCCGTTACCTGAACAAAGAAGAGATTCGGGAGCTTAACGACAGCGGCCTCATTGAATTTGCAAGTCACACATATGACCTGCACCATGGCGTCCTGGCGAACGCATGGGGCAATCAGCAGCCAGCCGCGGTGACTCGAATCTGGACGGACACCGATATCGAGTCAGACGGCCAGTGGACAGCACGCGTTCGAGCCGATATCGCACGTAATCAGGCATACCTTCAAAAGCTGACAGGGAAGGCGCCGCAGGCATTGGTTTGGCCGTATGGCCGAGACAACGACGCTTTGAAGGCGGTGGCGAAAGACACTGGGCTGGCAGTGCTGTTTACGCTCGATGACGGTATTTCAGACGTTACACAGGGGCTGGATAGTGTGCGGCGCCACCTGGTGACACGAGATGAGCAGGAAGGGGACTTGGCCAGCTTGATGGAAGCGACCGATACCTCGATTTCACCGCTGCGAGCCATCAGGCTTCGTGTCTCGGACTTGTCTGAGCCGTTGCCGACCGCGAAGGATAGTGGCACCACCTCTTCGATGTCTGGCTCCCTGAACAAACTGCTCGAAGCCGGCGGAAATACCCTGATTCTTGACCCGTTTTCACGAGTGAACGGCAAGATTGTTGCGAGCTTCTTCCACAACTCGGTGCTGCCGCTAACTCGCGACTATGCCCATCGCGTGTCAGCACTCGCCAGCGGGAAGGCCGGATATCGAACTTGGCTCACGGTTTCGCTCGAAAGTGACGCATACGCGGGACTGACTAAAGACCAGGCTCTACAGGTTGTAGAAGACGCGGCGAAGGCGATGCCACTTGCTGGCTTGGTTATCGAGAACGCGCAACGTGTGGACGTGGCCACGGTGCTGGCCATCAGAAAGCGTGTCGCGACTTGGCGGTCTTCTCCTGTAATTGTGCTGGACTGGAACGGTCCCTATGAGCCTCGACTGGATACAGTCAGGGTGGAGTCGGGAGCGCAGTTTGTAATTGCAGCTCAGGCGGTGTTGCCTGAAGCTGTGCTTGACCGGTCTTGGCTGGTCGTAGATGTAAATGCTGGGTCACTGCCAAATCTTCGCAGTGCTGCTCGGGCAGGTTATGTCAATTTTTCACTTAGCAGCATTCCACCCGTAACGCTGGATTGGCTAACATCTTTCTCCCTTCGTGGAAAGCCTCTTCAGCGTGTGACGTTGCCCGCAGAGGTATCTCCAGGTAGGGACGCACGTAAGGAGTGACCTCCGGTGGTTATTTTGCAGTCATTTTTATTTGGACTTTTTGCCTTTTGCTTCTTCTACCCGCTGCTCATGAGCTACGTGTGGATGGGCGGCGCATTGTTCTACTACTTCCGGTTTGAGCGGAAGGACCCGCCGGTGGACCTACCGCCACCGCTGCCGGACTATCCGAAAATCGCTTTTATCGTCCCCTGTTTCAATGAAGGTGAGAACGTTCGAGAAGTCGTGGCCAGTCTGATGGAAACCACGTACCCCGACTTCGAGATTATTGCGGTCAATGACGGCTCAAAAGACAACACGGGCGAAATCCTTGACGACCTTGTAACCGAGTACCCATTGCTGCGAGTCGTGCATCAGGCCATCAACCGTGGCAAGGCGATGGCACTGAACGCCGCAGCTATGATGACGGATGCACAGTATTTCATCTGCATCGACGGTGATGCGGTGCTGCACCCTGACTCGGCGCGCTGGATGCTTCGTCACTTGCTGTCGGCACCACGTGTCGCGGCGGTAACTGGCAACCCACGTATTCGCACGCGCTCGACCGTCCTCGGACGTATTCAGGTGGGCGAGTTCAGTTCCATCATTGGACTGATTAAGCGTGCCCAGCGGACGTATGGCCGAGTTTTCTCGGTGTCAGGTGTCGTTGTAGCGTTCCGCCGCCGGGCATTGCACGATATCGGCTACTGGTCCAACGATATGCTGACCGAGGACATCGACATTACTTGGCGCCTGCAGCTGCGTCACTGGGACGTGCGATTCGAGCCGGCGGCCCTGTGTTGGATTCTGATGCCGGAAACGATTCGTGGCTTGTGGAAGCAGCGCTTGCGCTGGTCCATGGGCGGCACCCAGGCGTTGAGGAAGTATCGCACTGTTTGGACCAGTCTGCGGTATCGCCGGATGTACCCCATCTATCTCGAGTACATGACCTCGATTTTCTGGGGCTACGTCATGTGCGCCACGATTGCAGTATGGCTGCTGAGCTTCGTTGTCACTATGCCCGCGAGCTTGCCAATGTTGACGCTCAAACCCGGTGCGTGCGGAATCTTGTTAGGCCTGACGTGCTTTCTTCAAGTTGCGGTCGGCATGTTCCTCGACCGTAAATATGAACCCGCTTCACTAAAGAACATATTCGTGCTGGTTTGGTACCCCTTGGCTTACTGGGTACTGGGCTGGTTAACTTCAGTTTGGGCCTTTCCAAAAGCGATGCTGCGACAGGAAGGCAAGTTGGCGACATGGGTGTCGCCGGACCGTGGAATCAAATCTTGAGTAATAAGCTCATCATCGACAACCCGCAAGGGCAGAGTATGGCACAGCGCGCAACAAGCGCTGTCCTGACCTGGGCTGCTTGGCTTGTACTTCTGTACGTCCTTGTGCCTTTTGTCGCCTTTTTCTTGGGTTTGCGACAGTTCGCGGGTGTTCACACTTGGGTCAACCTAACCACGTACGATACCTGGGCGGACCTGGCGCCCCTAATCCCGGCTTGGGGTCTGGCTGCCCTAGGAATGATTGCCGCGTTGTACCTTTGGGCGACCATTCAGTTTCTGCGATTTCGTAATTCTCGCCGCAAAGCGAATTCTCAGCCAGTGACTCCTGAGGAGCTTTCGCAGCACTGCGGCCACCCGGAGTCGGATGTGCAGAGCTGGATTGGCTCGAAACGCCTAGTGGCAGACTATGACGAAGACACCAATCGCATGGAAACTGTTTCGACCGACCCGAACGCTCCTTTCCGACGTAATCCGAAGGAGGGGGAGCGTAGCGCTCCTGCCAAGGCACCCGCTAGGTCGCTCTCTGCGGAAGAGGGCGTTGCGCGCCGGCGCTCGATGCTCGAAACCGAGATTGAAGACTATCGCAAGCAAACTTTGCAGTGCTACGTCAAAATCGACGCCCTTGAACTGGTGCTTGTCGACGTCGTGGGTACCAAAAGCAGGCATACGCCTGACCGTGACATCGAGCTGTACCGACAGCTGAAGATTGACAAGGAAAATCTGCGAACGGAGCTCGCGAACCTGCAGCGGAAAGTCGCCAGCTGCCGTCTCCTCATTGAGAGCCTTGACTCGCTCCAGATTTCAACAAGGTCGAAGCTCTAACGGGGGTTCGAGGAGCAAAGAAAGAAAAACGACCGCGCTAAGCGGTCGTTGAATTTACATGGCGCAATGCTGAATGTCTTGTTGTAATTGCGTCAGTACACCGGGCCAGGCGGACGACTTTGGAGCTGGCTGCGGCCGCACCACTGCTTTCTTGTATTCAGCGGAGAATTGCACTCGGAACGGCGCACGTGCCCGGCTATGGAAGTCGCTTCCTCGGGAGTAGCATGCTCTATGGTGCTTACGAGCCTGCTCCATCAAGGCAGGGAGAAGGCGCATTTCGTCGCCGAGGGTTGCAGGTGCCGGTGGCATCTCCAAGTGGAATCGCTCGATGTACGAGGAAAAGCCTGCCTGCGTCACGAAGATGAAATCTACGTGGTCCTCGAACGTTTGGAAGCGGCTCACTCCGACCAACTCGCTGCGGCCATAGTACGTTTCGCTCAAGAGCTGCTCGTAGGCGCGCCAGCCGAGAGCAGGCAACGCTTCCAGTTCTGACAGTACCGGAAAAACCTTAAGCGCGGTGGCATACGCTTCCGGGTCGGCCAGCAGTCTCACCATACCCGACCAAACGCGGGCTGTTTCATGCGAGGGGCCACAGTTACCCTCCAGCCGATGGATAATGGAAGAAAACCATCGTTCATCGTAATGCCTGGCTAAATCAATCAGCCGGGGCAGGTCGCTGTAGAGGAAGGTGCAGTTCAGCGATGAGCGTTGGGGCAACGCAAAAAGAGGGGCTAAGGCCCTTGTGAACTGCTCTTTGAGCCCTGGACGTGTCAAAAACGCTTGCAGCGCGGCGATGCTGGTCGAGGAAGTCATGATGTCCTTTCAATAAATTGGAGTCTGGCTGGTATAGCGAGGGCACACCTTCGCCTACGTCGTACCGACGGCCAGCTTGCTTGAGAACAGTGTCAAAGAAAAAGCCCGCGGAAGCGGGCTTTTGAACGAAGGCAGGTGAGGTTATGCGGGAACGTGGCGCGGATACTGTTCCGGTTCGCGTTCACGGTCGATTTGCGCACTGTCCAGCAGCACGTGCATTGCCAGGCGGTAGGCCGGTGACAGCTCCGTGCCAGTTTCGGCTGCATGCTGCACGGCCGATTCACATTCCGCGATGACGCTGTCCGTGAAACCTTTGTCGAAGGTCGATGCCGATTTCAGGCCCAGCGGGATGCCCGGGCGAATCAGCAGCGGCTTCAGGCGGTCTTTGATACGCTGGAAGATGGAAGTGTCGTTCATTGCGTTGGCGATGATGCTCATGGATGTCCTCCTGGTAGAAAATTAGTCCTACCCCGTATAGCAATCGCCAATGGCTTCCTTAACGCAGTCGTTCCCACTCGCCGGTGCTCAAGAGCGCCGCCGTCGATACACCTTGTTCCGGGCACACGCACTCGGGCTGGCCGCTTGCCTGGGCAGAGGGGCAGCCGTACTTTACAGTCTGGCTTGGGGTGCTTCCATACGACTTTGCGCGAATTGGCTTACGTGTCGCGATTTTGTGAGCGCTCGAGCTCGCCTTAACGGTGCGTTTGACGTGGTGGACTTTGGGCTTGGAGACATGTGCATGTCGGGGTTTAGCCGCTGTCGATGTGTCGCAGTCATGGGCGATAGCGGGGGACGAGGCGAACAGCGCAGCCAGGCTGCATGCTGCAAGGATGGCAAGGTGTTTACGGTACATAGTGATGAGATGGTTGAAGTAGCTCTGGCGACATGCCGAGTGCAATATCTAGCGACGTCCCGACCAATTGCATAAAAAACCGCGCACCAGGAGGCGCGCGGCTTGAAAAATGATGCGTTACAGCTTTTCTTTCAGGAGGTACTTGTTTGAGACAATCTTGAAGGACAGCTTACGGCCATCCTTGGTTTTGGCTTTGTATACCGTTCCTTCACGACGTTTTTTCGGATTGACGAGGCTGGCGCCGTCAGCACGTGCCAGCAACTGTTCCATCGTGATGTCCTGCGGCAGGATGAACTCTTTCTCGATTACTGGCGCATGCTTGATGCCGAGTTCGTTGGCCAGAGCTTGACGGTCGTCTGGATTCATCCAGGTACCCGTTTCCAGGAAGTAGACGCGGAACAGGTAGAACTCGACTTCCTTGAGCTCGTAGATGTTGCCTTCGATGCCAGGCCCTACGATTTCGCCCTGCAGAACGACGCTGCGGCCGGCGAAGCGCGTGCGAAGCTTGGCTTCGATATCGAGGCGGATGGCGGCTGCCCACTGCGGAACGGCTTCTGACTTGCGATACATGACCTGACGGGAACAGACGCTGAACGCATCGTCAATCAGCGCGTAGCTGCAGGAGTTACCCTCCAGTTTTTCGCTCTCTTCCCATACCAGGCTGGTGCCTTCAGCTTTCCACTCGACGAGGGCGTCTGCCAAATTCTGGACGCGTTCTTCGTCTGTTTCCGGGATGGTGCTCGGGCGATAGCCGATGGCTTTGTCCAGCAGGTCCGGTGGCAACGGCGGTTCGTACTTATAGACGCCGAGTAGTTCCGAGACGTCTTGGCCGAGCTCGACAGTCGGGGACGGACCCAGAACTGCCAGCGGCAGCACCAGGCCTTGGCTCGGTTGGCCGCGCATCGTTTGCGAGTGCAGGTTATGGCCGCGCACGTCGTTAAATTCGATGGGCAGCTTGTCGACCAGGAACTGCCAGTGCGGATTGCCTTCAGGTAGGAAGGTATCGATTTCCAGGTAGACGACAATATCGCCTGCTTTGTAGCCGTCGACTTTCTTGACCACGCTCGGCCAGCCACCAATGTGGGCACATTCGATAGCGTCGGCTTTCTTGATTGGAGTGATTGCGTCAATACGGGCGATGCGGGCGAGTTTTCGTGCCATGTGATGTCCTTTTGTTGAGTGAGTGTCCAAGTCTTGTGTAGATATTGACTCCTGACAAACAAAAACCCACGCAATAAGCGTGGGTCGAGTTGAAAAGATGATTTTTTAAGCCGAGAGTGCCGGCGCCAGCGCTTGGATACGCTCGACAGCCGTGTCCACGGCAGCTTTTGCGGCATCGGGGCCATACGCCAGGCCCTCTGCACGAATGACCTCAACTTCCGAGATGCCGACAAAGGCGAGCAGTTGTTTCAGATACGGCACGACGAAGTCGGCGGCAGCGGCAGGGCCTGAACTGTACACGCCGCCGGTGGCGACGAGGATGACCGCGCGCTTTCCTTGCAGCAGACCTTCTGGACCGTTCGAGGTGTAACGGAACGTCTGGCCAGCACGCAGGACGAAATCAAAGTAGTGCTTGAGCTGCGCAGGGAAGCTGAAGTTGTACATCGAGGCCGAGATGACCACGGTGTCGGCTGCTCGCAACTCTGCAATCAGTGCGTCGGACAGCGCTGCCAGTTCGCGTTGCTGTTCGGTTTGGTCCGGCGCCGGCGTGAAGAAGGCGCCGAGGACGTTGGCGTCCAGGACAGGGATGACGTTGTCTGCAACGTTACGCGTCACGATGTGCGCGTTGGCTTGCTCGTGCAGCGCAGCTTTCATGTGGCCGGCCAGCTGATTGGCGATGGATGCGGTGCCGCGCGGGCTGCTTTCGATAACGAGAACGGTGCTCATAAGACTCCTGAATGATGGTTGACTGGTCGACTGCTACGGCAGCGTCGACTACCTTTCGTGTAGGGGAGCTTTTGATAAACGTTGGCCCTATACCGGAAACACATCATTCACGGGTAGGAAACGATATGGACACGATGCTGAGCCTTAAAGTATTTCGGGACGTGGTCGAGGCGGGAAGCTTCGTCGCTGCCGCTAAGCGGCTACGCCTGTCACCTGCGGCTGTTACCAAGCATGTTGCCCATCTTGAAGCGTCCTTGGGCGCCAGGCTGCTCCAACGCACGAGCCGGCAAGTGAGCCTTACCGAAGCAGGAGCGGTCTACTACGACCAGTGCAAGGATGCGCTCGACACGTTAGCGGCTGCAGAGGCAGTGATTAACGGCGGCTCAGAGGCCCCGCGGGGCGTCCTGAAGGTGACTGCACCTGTATGGTGCGCCAACCCCTTCTTTGCACGAATCATGGCCAAGTATCGGGGGCAGTATCCGGATGTTGTCGTTGACTTGCGCCTTGAGAACAGAAAAGTCGATTTGGTGGCGGAAGGCTATGACCTGGCGCTACGCGCGACGCGAGAACCGTCCCCAACGCTCATCGTAAGGCCCCTAACTGACGTGCAGTTCTATTTGGTAGCCACACCCTCGTATTTGAGACAAGTGCGTCGACCTCGCTCACTGACCGACCTGACCAAGTATCCGCTGATAGTGCCAGCCCATACGAGCTTCGACGCCATTGAATTCGACGGGCCACATGGCCGTGTCAGTGTAAAACCGCAAGCCTCGCTGATGACCGATAACACCACGATGGACTACCATGCAATGCAGGCGGGCCTGGGTATCGCGTTTCTGCCGGAGTGGCTCGTACGTGACGATATCGCTGCTGGGCGAGTTGAACGCGTTCTCCCTGAGTATGTCGCGCCGAGAGTGCCAATGTATGCAGCCTACACAAGCCGGCGCTATCTCACGCCGAAGGTCCGGTCATTTATTGACTTTTTGAGCCAGGAATTGAAGGCTTGCCCGAGCGAGTGCGCAGGGTGACGTTCTCTATACAACGTTCTCAACCCAAGGACACTAAAATATGGATACTGTGCAACGCCTGGAAGAACTGCTGCAACTGAAAGACGCTGAACTCGAGAAGCGCGATGCCGAAATCGAGCAGCGGGATGAGAAAATCGACAGGCTGGAGAGGCAGCTGCGCTTTGAAGTGGACTGGATGCTCCACGAACGCGGCAATGGGGAAAACGAGACGCTGCCGGTACCTCGCGTTCAGATGATGCTGACACACGAAGAAGAGCGTTACCAGGAATATGCAGTCGACATGGTACTGCCGAATCGCGACGGCTCGGTTACCTACGTACCCGTCCACTACAGCAAGACCAGCGGTGGCCGTATGGACGTCAAAGATTTCCCCACCGTGGGAGAGCTGCCCGACAACTTTGCCAACGCACTGCCCGGCATCCTCAACGACGCGTGCTACTTGATGGAAAAAACCGGGTTGACGGCTTACGTAAAGCTCGACCCGGAACACGTCTACAAGGTCACTTCGCTGCGACCGCTGAAGCTCGAAGCCGTCTGAATTCTTACGCTTGCCATGACGCTATGGCAAGCCATTTCTAGCTATACGAGACTCCACCCTTAGGACAAGTTTATGCCATCGAAACAAATCGAACGTATTTTCGCGAAACGCAAAGAGCTCATCGAACGCTGGATGCCCCAGCTGACTGTCAAGGTGGGCCGCACCGACGAGGAGCTGCGCGGTCAAGGCCTTTTGTTCACGGACTTCCCATCGGAAGGCGTGCGCATCGACTTCGCCGATGGCTCGTTCGTCCAGTTCCAGAACGCTTTTGCGCTGGAACGAAAAGACGACGGTGACATGGGTCGTGCGGTCGTCGTGTTCACAGAACACTGTGGCTATCACGAATTCGAGCTATTCGGCGACGTCGACGAAGGTGAAGACAAGCTCAGCGTCATCGAGTAACGAGCCGTATCATCAATCCCAAACAGGAGTAGTGCATGTCGGAAACCCAGACGGACATTTCGCAGATGGATGTGTCGCAGATGAAATTCACAAAGTTTCGTGCATTTCGTTATGACTCACAAAGGTACAAATGTGAGCTTACAGTTTCGCTCGGTGAAAAGGAGTATGTCCTCACCGTCGGAATTTACGACTCATCTGCCAAGTTTGTCGTGAAAAAAGCGCGAGAGTGGCGTAACCATCCGGCAAATCAAGCGCGCGTCCTGGCCGCAATCAAGGCGGGGCTTGACCATGTTCCCCCAGTTAAGGCCAGCTAAGCCCGTTCCCTCATTTCAAAGTCCCGTTTTTGGGGACTTTTTTGTTATGAGGGCTCGCTGCCGCGACGGACAGGTCATTGGTTTCGCTATAGAAGAATATCTTCTTAGGACACCATTATGACGAGTACCAAGCAAAAACCTGTTCCAGTCGTTTCGCCCAAGCTGGCTCGTGTGGCTGTGCTATTTGGCACCCGGCTGCAGCGTTTGCCAAAGTCGCTAGGCAAGCATCCTGGGCTTCTTTTCAGCCCAAGGCTCGAAGCCTACTCCGACTACACCTTTGGATGTCGTTCAGGCCCCTCGATGCAAGTGCGCCATGTCTTTCACGAATTGGGGCATGCAGCTCAATTCGGCGGAGAACAGTTTGCAGAACGAGCGCAGCCAGTCGGATTCGTGTTCAAGCTGCGCCAAGTGGAAATTGGTGGCAGGTTCTACGATGAGCCCAGCACGAGCCAGGCAACTAACAGGGAACTGGACACATTCGCACATGAGTTGCATTTGATGGAGGCCGCAGGGTTGAAATGCCACATACCCGACCACCTCGACTACAGTGCGAGCATCATGCGGCACATGCCTGACTGGTGGGCTGTCTCGGGCGAGACGGGCTCCGAGCGTAAGCGCGAGTGCATGAACCGTATCCAGGCATATTACGAGCAGCTCAGTCAGGCAGAAGTGCTGGACAAGCTTACCGGCTGGTTGGACGCTACGTGGGACTGTTTGACCAACAGCCCAGACCGGCCCTACCACCAGGTCGAGTTTCGATTCCGTACAGATGGTTGCCTCTATCTCGGCTGACTTCCGTTTGATTACAAGCCACACCTCAGGTGTGGCTTTGTTTTTGGGAGTTTCCCTGGTAGCTCGGTTGCTATATTGGTTTTCACCCCAACGAGGACACCGCATGGCAAATACCGCAGCTCAGCTCCACGCTAATCGTTTCCTGCAACTGAATATCGCTGTTACGCGTTTTATTGACACGTTCAATCGTCAAGAAGATGCGCGTGTCGAAGCGGCTATTCAGGCAGGCAAGACGCCGGCCGAAGCTGAGGTGGAACGCAACGAAGTCGTGAACCGTCGTCTGTCCGATGAGTACTGGATTGCCGAAAGCTACGAAGGTCGTAGCGGGGCGCCGTTCGTGCGTTTTTCGCAAATCCGCCAGCTGGTCGAAGAACTTCAACCTGTCATGGAAAGCGGCACGCCGCTGACGGCTGCGCAGGAGCTCGCCCTCGAGTACGCCTGCATGGCCGCGGATATCGCCTAACCTAGTCTGCTGTCGTTACATTCAAACCACGCCATTCTGGCGTGGTTTTTCTTTTGAAGCAGTTCGTATCTAATCTGATGTCGATACGTAAGCGAAAAAGAAGCCCCGCACGGGGCGGGTCTTTCCTGAGGGTGCTAAGCTTAAAGTTGGACCCACCACCAGCGGTTCTTGGTAGCGCCAACTTCTTTGAACTGGACTGCCATGGTCTTCCGAGGGCTAATCCACTCCAGCAATCGGGTCTCGATTCGCAGGTTCGGAACGGCAGCTTTCCAAAAGCCTTCGTCCAGGCCCACGATGATTTTCGTGGCACAAGCTGTAATGAGGCTCTTTGGCACGCCGTCAGGCTCTTGGTGCGCCCCCCAGAGGGCCAGGCCATACTTACGGGCTTCGCGCGAGATAACGCCGATGATACCGTCGCCGTTGTCGTTGTCTGCGCTGGAACAGTACGTGCCCAGCTCATCGAGCACTAACACCTCGACCACATCGTTCTTCGCTCCTCGCTCGACCATCTTGTAGTAGATTTCTTCGAGTTTGAACAGCACGAACATCTTGCGCTCTTCGTTGGATAGCGCGTTCAAGTGGTAGCGCCAGATGGGGCTGTCGGCGTCAAACTTCGGGAAGTTTTCCTTGAAGATACCGGTACCCAGCATATTTTCCAGCCGGTTTTGCAAGCTCTTGACGGTCTCTGCCGAGTCGTACTTGGTCAGTGTCTCGTGCTCTTTGCCAGTCTGGATGGCTTTCACATATTCGGTGTACGCCTCGATAGCATTGGCACCAGCCTCTTTGAGCTCGAGCTTGGTCTCAATGTCTGGCTCATAGAAGTGCCGGTCGCGGATGGCTTGCATCACTTTGCGCTGATACGCCTGAGCTTTTTTGTTGGCGATTTCAAGTGCACGTACGGCCTTCTGGCTACTACCCGATGTCATTTCGGTGTAGAGGTTCTTGCAGTGTTCAAGAACATCCTTCAGGGAGGGACAACGACGGGCCTTGTATGCCGGCTTCCACTTCGTCAGCTCGCCTTTGTAGGCGTCGGCTTGGACCCACCAGTGCTTCTTTGCGCCGTCCCACCGGGCGCCCAGCTTTTGAACTTGCTCTTTTTCCGCAAACGGCACTTCCAGGTAGACCCGGTTGTTGTTCCCACCGCCCACCATCTGGACGTCGTATTCGTTGAGCGACCAGCTTTCCGGGACGTCCGGGTCGAAGCCGAATTCGTAGTACACGTCCATGAGGATGGCGCGCAACACGGCCTCCTGGCGAACGCCTAGTTTCGTGGAGCTGGCTTGGTTGAGGATTCGGATAAACGTCCGGATGGCTTTACGCACGCCGCCATACTTCGGGTTCGGATTCACCATGAACGGATTTAGCCCGTACGGCGAAAACTCCGAGAATTCGATGACACTAGCCCCAGGGATTTCTAGGTCGCCGTGCACGTCGAATACGTGGAAGCGCAAGTGCTTACCTTCCTGTGTCGCCTGCTGCAAAAGATTGATAAGACGATAACTTTTTCCGACCCCGGTCGAGCCGAGCAGGAGCATATGACCATTTGTCAGCTTGGAGGTGTCGTAGTACAGCGGAGCGAGGCGGCCGTTTTTCGCCTCGAAGAAGTCATTTCCGAGTTTGAGTCGCATATCATTCGTGTCCGGCTCTTTAGCCAAAGCACCGTGTAGCGACCCCTCTCAAATTTTGTATTCAACAGAGGAATAACGTGCCAATTTTGTTCTACTGTGTCCCCTTGAATGGGTCTCCTACCTATACGCAGGCACAGCACTACTGCTGTTTTTTACAAGGACACACATGACTCACAAGTTGATTTCCGAAGACGAGTTCTACGCCACCTACAAGCCGGTTAAGAACCCGTTCGAGGAAGATGCCCCGTGGGACGGCTCCATGCTGGAAACGTATGGCCAAGAGCTGGCGCACGTGGAGGAGGTGCTCAAGACCGCACCTGGCACGGTTTGGACGGTGTTGGACTGCGATGGCGCGATTATCGCCAGCAGCGGGTTCCATCACGTCAACCGTCTGGGTTACATCATCACGGAAGTGCCAGTGTCGCCAGGGGACTCCGTCGAGACCATCGACGACGACGCAAGTTCGGACGACGAAGAAGGCGAGTGACCGCCTGAGCTTAGTCTCAAGGATTTGATTCGCACCCGCGAAACTTCAAAGCCACCCTCGCGGTGGCTTTTTTCGTGCCGTGCAGCGGTGCTGTCGGATAGGCGCAGTGTCAGCTGTGGCGCAGGATGAGCGCACGCACTGCATCAGCGGCAGAGGAGTCTACCGCATAGGGCCCGGCCTGCACTTCGTCGATAGCGCGAAGAAGCAGTTCAGGTGTCATCATTTCAGGGAACAGACCCCAACGCCCTGATTCTTCAACCAGCTCCCGGAGGGTTTCTGCCCGAATGGGCACGCCAAAGTATTGGGAGCTGTCGGAATCTCGGAAGGTGTTGTCGATAACACGGCCGGCGGCATCGACGCACCAGGCGTGATGTATTGGCGGCAGGCCAGGGGGCTGCGCGTAGCCTTCAACATACGTAAGGTCACGGTTTTCAATGCAAAGCGTTCCCGCGTTCTCGTAGCACTGGCGCATAGGGCCTGGCACTACCCAGTTCGGCAGCGGCTGTGCTATCCATGCCCGACCCATTTTCAGCGTAAAAATGGACGGCACATGTTCGAGGCCTGATAAAGCCTTCAGGTACTCGACGCAGCCCTCAGCGTTCGCCGTTGGTGCTGCTGGTGCCGTCATTTGCCCATACTCCACACGAAACCCTCGGGGCCGCCGTTGAGTTCGACCTGTAGCGGGGTGCGCCTGCTGACGACGAGCTTGAATCCGCACTTGAGTAGTACGCGAGAGCTGTCGGGCAGATTGGCAGTGACGAGCCGCTTCGCTGCGGTCAGGGAGCGAACTTGGCCCCATGAATGCCAACCTGCACCGGTGGAGTAGTTCAAAACAGGTAGGGGCTGCTGCGATTGTGGTGCGCGGCCTGCCGGCGGGGTTTGTTGAACGTTAATGGCTTACTCCGTTGATTGACGCGGCTATTGCCCGCTATTAAGGGTCTGCCCCCAAGCATATCAGCCCAATCGGTCTTCGCCAACAATGAAAATGCGCCTCCGGAGAGGCGCGTGAATGGAAGTGGCGGCTATGTACTCAAACGAAGCCACGTGACTTCATTTCGGCGTCCATTGCGACCTTGTACTTAGGGTCCTTGTACAGTTCTGAGACTTCAGCCCAACCAAACCCGCTACGCTCGTGCAGCCGCATCAGGCTTTGGCCGGTCCCGTACTTGGCTGAATATCCGGCATAGACGACCTCTGCGAGCTCCCAGGGTAAGTAGGGACCATCTTGCATGGCGAAATAGTGCCCCGACGGCATCGTTCCGGAGACCCGTGCAGCCTTGACGGCTGCATTGATGGCGACACGACCTGTGCGGTCTTTGTACATGGTCTCGACAAAAGACCAGCTGAGCCCGCCGCTCGCGTGCACTTTCTCGAAGCTGATTCCATTAGGGCAGACTACTGCATAGCCGGCATAGAGGATTTCTCCCAGCCACCCCGGCAGCGAAGGACCATCGCGCATTGGGAAGCGTTGCAGGTAGCGCTGAGCCTTTGAGCAGTGTTTCGCCACTTGGTCGGCGGTAAGAAATCTCTCTGGATGTTTGTCAACGAAAGCCTGCGAGGCTTGGTTAGCAAAAACCGGATGGTCAGCTGTCACCAGAATGAATTTTCCGGTTGAGATATCGAAGCGGATGTTGTTTGTGTCAAAAGCGGTTTCGACAGTTCCGGGCATGGTAGCTCCTAATCAATGTTGTCCTGTCAGTGTGTAGCCAAGTTGTCCGGCGTATAAATCGACCGGCATACACAAGGTACCTTTGGGTCCTTGCGGCTTAAAGCGGGGCTATCTGGCGCCCACCGCCCGCAGCGAATCACATCGCACGGTAAAGCCGGACATGCTGCACACAATTTAGTTTCGCTGACCTGGCTCCCCTTATCCGGACTCGACGGCGACAACGCGGGCTCTCGCAGGCTTTTCGCTCATCGAGCTGGACTAACTGGAGAAGTACATGTCAACCGACCTTTTCAAGGCCGAGGCTACGCGCCTGGCCGACCATCTCGCCGAAACTCACGGCATCAAACTGAAACACACCTCGGTGCTCTCGGCTATTGCCGCTTTGCATGGCGCCCGGGACTGGAATACTCTTATCGCGCGTCAGAAGCCCGGCATCGTACAACGGGTGACCGCAGCCATCAACGGTCCGGCTCGGCCAGCCGTCGTCGTAGAGCTAGATGAGATGCTCTACGACATGTCCTCGAAAGGACTGCGCTACGGTTTTAACAAGGATAGTGGCGCCACCATAGACATCGACGATGCGGCACTTTGTCGCCATACCCTCGTGGTAGGCCCGAATGGGCAGGGCGTGACGGTTCTGATGGAGCATCTGTTGACACAGCAGATTCTGCGTGGCGGTGGTGCACTTGTGCTTGACCCTCAGTCGGACCTGCACCTGGCAACCGTGGTAGCCCAGGCGGCAGCTAAAGTAGGGCGCGAGACTGAGCATTTTACGATGTTGCCGTCTGACTTGGCCAAGCAAGCGGGTATCCCCGTCGATGCCTACGACATGCTAGCAGGCGCGGACGTGACCGCGCAGGTGGCCCGGCTGCTGGCGGGCATTTATCAGCATGACGCGCAGGACGTTGACGAGTGCTACGCTGTCGCGAGCATCGCCGAGCTGCTGACCGCTATCCTTGAAAGCCTGATAGCCGCGGGAGAGCGAACTAGCTTGGCGCGTGTAGCCCAGCTATTGGCTCAGCCTCTCCAGTTGCTCGACCTGTCGGCGGCGGTGGCCGAACGGGAACCGGAGGTGGCAGCGCGGCTTGATGCAGTGATGCGAGAATTCATACGCCAAACCAAGTCTGGGACGGTTCTCGACGAGGCCGCATTCAAGAAAGCATTTGGGCTAGCCACCGCACGATTGAGCCAGCTGGCACGGCACCATCGCGCCGGCGGAAAGTCCGCTCGAAGCCTTGACACAAACAAGCTTCTTGAAGAGAACCAGGTGGCCTACATCGGCTTTCCTGCGTACATGCCCAATATGAGCACGGCCTTCTCGGACGTGATGGTTGAGCACGTCGTGCAGGCCTTGCACAATCGGCTTGCCTTGCTGAGTGCTCAACGGGCTTGGGCCCGTACCGGCAAAGTCAGCAAGAACCGCAATACTGAGGCACCATTTCTATTGGTTCTGCCTTGGTGCGGCAGCTTACTGAGCCCTATTGCTCTTCGGCGATTGATGAACTTCGGTCGCGCAGCAAACGTCGCCCTGGTGCTGCACGTTGGGAGCATTTCGGAGTTGGAGGGAATGGGCAAGCCAGTGATGAACGATGTGCTGATGAACACGCGCCAGAAGGTTTTCTTCCGCCAGTCCGCACCCCATGCTATCGAACTCTCCGCTGGATGCTTGACGGCTGCAGGAGCGGTGTCCGACGGACCAGATGCCGGCCAGGCACTAAGCCAGCTCAAGTCTCGGCTTGCGCAGCTGTCGCTGGGGGAGGCAATCCTGGCAGCGGACCAGTCCGTCCATAACTTGCGAGTTCAGATGGTGCGCCTCGACGACTAGTCCGTGAAGTGGGAATTGTTCCCAGTTGAACAAGGGCTCTATACAAGCTTTCAGAAATCTGGATATTTTTATGGCAGACAGCTTGCGTAAAGAGCCCTTTTTCAGCGCCGGAGACGAGGGCACTCGACGCGCGTATTATCCGAAGAACTTGCTTACTGAGGCGGAGCTCCCGTTCTTCAGCCAGCTTCAACAGGCTCTACCCGAATACGGGGTGTTCCCTCAAGTCTGTATGGGTGCGTTAATCGACCCGCCCGGGCACTTGAGGGGTGAGTGGAGAAAGCGCGCACGATACGCGTATCAGTCGAAAATCGTAGACTTCGTGGTGTGGAATCCTGAGCTGAATAAGGTGGTCTGCTTAGTCGAGCTGGATGACCCCTCCCATGACAACAGACAAGACGAAGACGCACAGCGTGACGCGATTACGGCTGAAGCGGGCTATCCAACGGCCCGTTTCGATGTCCGAAAGCTGCCAGACCTGGCTGCAATCCGGCAAACGGTTATTACTGCCAAGGTACCTGAGAAGCGGACAGAGAGCGCCGAGGTGCTTCCCTTTACGAAACCAAAATCCGGCTCGCCAAACCGTCAGCGCCGGCGCCGCTCCCATTCGAGCGGGCCATCTGTAAGCGCGGTGCTAGTTCGGCTAGTCTGTATAGGCGCGTTTGCAATCGTCATGTTTAAAGTAGTCTTGCCTTGGTTTGGGGTTTGGGCTACGCAGCAAATCATGGCGCCCTTTGTACAGCGTGTTTCGCAAAGTAAGACCGGCTCTCCAGGTGCACTGCCGCACCGTTCGTCGGCGTCTACTCAAGGGGTTCGCATAACTCGTCAACCTTGTATGGTCTACGAAAACCGGGATGCCATTGCGTTGAGCTTGATGCGGGGTTGCAAGTATCAAGAGGTCGCCACCTTTGTACCAGTAATAAGTCCAGCACAGCTTCAGGGCTGGTACGCTTACGACCTCGCCCGCCTGAACGGTGCACCTGGCTGCGCGCCGTACGCGCAATGGTCTCAAGAAATTATGGCCGACCGAGACAATGACATGCTTGACATCTATAAACGACTGGACTTGCTTTTTAACGATGCCATTGCCAAGGGGTGTATGCGTGCGCCAACTTAACACAATAGGGCCGGCGCAGACCATGCCCGAATCCCAAGAAAAAAGCGTGCTCGGAGCACGCTTTTTGAATTACAGGGTTCGGCTTACGAGTCAGCTTGCGCTGTCGCATCCGGATTCAGTACCACCGGAAGTTTTCCGAGCATTCGCTCATCGACCAGGTAGGTCATCGCTTCGGCGGCAAGGACATGGCCAGGGGTAGCCTGTTCTAGCGCATACGCCAGCCGGCGCACCAACATAGACAGCTCAGGCACGACATTCGGGTACGTCGCCTGCATTCGCAGCGAATACATGCAAGCTACGTCTTCGGCATCTTCAGCGCACACCTGAAAAATACGCCTTTTCTGGTCATCGGTAGCGGCCATGAATTCGTCTGCATTTTTACGTCGAACGATACGTCGTTCGGGAAAGGTAAGCAACGACATACCCCCTGGCCCGATTTCGTCAACACCTCGGGGGAGTTCTGCTGGAAAGTCGATAGGGGTGTCCGTCGCAAATTCCATTGTCACCACGCCTTGAGCCAACTTGCAGTAACGGTCATGCGGGTCTCCGACCCACGCCGCGCAGCATCGGCAGACGTAGTGCTTGTTGTGCGCCAGGAGCAGGGCGCACGCCTGCTTTTCTACTTTCTGACAAGCGCCAGGTTCAGCCGCACCACAGGTAGGGCAGGGCGGAAAGAGCGAATTTGAGGCTGGCTGGTCTGAAGTCGACATAAGCATTCCTTTTTTGATTGTCCTATCTGGTGTAGCCAAGTCGTGTGCTGCTGACAAAGAAAAACCCTCTTGCGATGCAAGAGGGCTGAGAAGGGAGTTAAAACGCCAGGCTTGATGCCGTCAGGGCTTTCTTCACGAGTTGCTTGAAGGTAGGACGACTTACCGTGAAGCCGAGGTGGTTCAGCATGAGGACTCGTTGCTCCAGGTTGCGCTGAACGGCGGTCTTGGCCAGGCCTTCGACGCTCCAGCTAGATACGACATCCTCGAAAGTGTCGTTACCGCCGCCGGCAACCGCGATGTTTTGGCTTGCGGCGCCCAGTCCGTCACGCAGGTGGAGGAGGCGAGCAATTGCGGTCAACTTACTGTCCTCCAGTACCACGGTCATGCTAGTGGCGTAGTGGCAGCTTTGCACGTTCCAGTACTGCAGCACCAGGAACGGCTGGCCATTCTCCTGAATTTCGACCTCGCTGTTCAGGCTACGGTCTGTTGGGAAGTAACCGGTCAGCGCCTTGCTGCGAACGATAGCCGCCTCGAGCCGCTCGCGAAGGTCACGCGTTGCAGCAGTCGCTTCGTCGCGGTCAGGCATGGTGGAGATTTTCTTGGCGATACGTTCTACGGTGGCGATACGCATGGGAGGTCCTTGATTAAAATATTGTCCTGCCGCGTATAGAGATGAGGGGTCCCGCCCGGCAAACTGGGACTGTCTCTAAGTTTTGCAACTAACTAATGTATGACGTACATACCAATAACCCCGCCACCATGGAAAGGCGCCGGCGTCGTTTTAGAAACAGGCGAACCAAAGGAAAAAGCCCAGGCACTTGCGTGCTTGGGCTTTTTGAATCGGGGTGGCAGAGAGCGAAAGGCCTAAGGTCTTTTAGCGAAGGAGTAGAAGGAAGGCACCCTCATAGCTGCCGAAAAGGTAGAGAGCTCAGCGTCTAATATCATCCAATTGAAGTAGAAGGAAGACAACCGAATAGCTACCTTGGAAAACATTATAGCACCCGCATTTATATTCGTCAAGCATGCGGGTGAACTTTTTAGAGCCAGTGTGCGGTCAGCTCATCGAGCTTACCCATCTGGGCCATATCCAGCACGGTATCGGCTTCCTCTTTCGAGGTCACCAGAGTACCGCGGGCTTCGGCGTGAAGCTCGAACAGGTCATACAGCGACACACGCGAGTGACGCATGCCGTCGATAGCCTTCGCCATAGCAACCATCTTGTCGCCTTGCGACTCGATGCTGCCGTAGCGGCCGGCTTTCAAGGTCATGTCCATCCAGATGACTTCGCCCGTTTCCAGGTCGACGGCCATCGGCGCCACCGCAGTGGTGTCAGACGTGATGTTGAACTTGTTCGCCACCGTTTTTGCCTCGAAGTGGTCGCCTCGACGCGGTTCGTCGCGCTCCATGAAGCCTGCGATGGCCGGGAATTCCTTGAACTTTTGACCGGTCCAGGAATACACGTTCACCAGGACGTAGCGCACGCCAGCAGCTTTCACTGCTTCGAGGTCCACGTCGATGAACTCGGCGGCACCATGCGGCATCGGCGCCGAACGCACGTCACCGGAGTGCGTGCTACGACCCCACGAGCTCATGTTCGTCCAAGACATCTGGTCGCACATCCGCCAGTTTTCGTCATACAGGCCGGCGGTCAGGTCGACGTCGATGTTGCCGGTTTCCGAGGTCTGCGTCCAATGGACAAACAAACGCAGGAAACCCTTCGAGGTATCGAACGCCAGGCGCGAGCCACGCGGTACGGTCACCAGGCCGATGCTGGCGCTACGCTGGGCCGTCGGCACCAAGATGCCGTCGAGCGTATCGTCAACAAAGACCTTACCCAGCGACGGTTTCTGCGAAAAACGCTTCACCAACTCAGCGCGGGCCATGGAAATGATTTCGCTCCGCACAGACAGGCTCAACGGATGACGGTTGTCACCATCGATAATCTGCATTTTGGCCACAGAACCTTTCGGCATGAACGCGCGGAACTCCGCCGGCTCTCCGCGGGTGCGGAAATGCGCCAGCAGGGTCAACAGCATCGGCGTTGCAAGGGCGCCCACCAACGGCTTGAACCGCTGCAGAACGACCGCTTGCTCGAGGCCCCCGCGTTGCAGCAGGGTGTCGATACGGCGAGCGAACTCACCCGGGCGCTGGGACAGCAAGGACAGCAGCTCTTCAGCTTGCCCCTTAGTCACATGCGACTTCTCGAAGAGGCGTGCTACTGCGCCTTCAAAGGTCACGACCGTTTCCGGGTTATTGCGTAACACCGCGAAGCAGGCCGCAGTTTTCGGGTATTTGGCGGTGTACTGGCGGACATGCAGAACCTCGCCCAGGCGAATCCAACGGCCCAGATAGGCCACCATCTCGCCCTGCATCTGGCCTTGCGGATGCGGCAGCTTTTCCATGGCGCGCAGGATGAAGCGACGCTCGCCATTGGTCAGTTTGAACTTGCAGGCTTCCGCCAGCGACAGGTCGCCTCCCGACAGCGCCACGGCAATGCGCAGGGCATCGGTAGCGGTTTTGATGTACGGAAGCAGAGCATCCGACGCCGAGCCGCTCTTGAGCAGCGTGCCGATTACCAGCGCCATGTTTTCCTTGAACGGCATGTCTGCCGGCAGGTTAGCCACAGCGCCATCCAGGTTGACCGCGATGACTTCACGTACGAACTCTTTGTAGGAGTCCGACAGGGAAGTGCGCGAGCTAGCGACATTGGCGAAGGTTTTCAGCACGTCTTCGGTCGACGCCACTGAAAGTACTTTCAGCGGCGTGATTTCAGACAGCGGCAGCAGGTTCGGTTTGTCGGCCGACAGCTCCGGTGCCGCACGCTGGCAAATCGGGCATGCGCCAAAATCGTCAACATCGAAGACGTTGCCGTTGATGATGTGACCGCACGACAGCACGGTCAGGCCATTTTCCGGACGACGCCACAGCGGGTCCAGATAGTTCACCAGTTTTTGGAACAGGAACTCGATGTCGTGCGGGATGTCGTCCGGGAAGCTGCGGAACAGCGGGCGATACTTGACGTTCGCACCGACTGCGGCTTTGAGCTGGGTAACCAGCGCAGCACGCACGCGCGCCAGCGTCTCAGTATCGAGTTGCTTGAGTGCGGCGGTCGCTTTGCCGTCGAACGTAAAGCCCAGTTGTGCAATGTCCGCCAGAATGGCTGCAACATACAGTGCCGGCTGTGCGGTCGCTTTGCCGACCGCAGCCGGCAGAACGAATTGGCGCTTCTCACGGATGTGGAAGCCTTGGATTGCTTGGTTGTCAAAGAAAGTGGCTTGCATAGCTTTGCTCCAGTAGATGTCCTGCGTTAGAAAGGGTCCTGAACCCTATAGACACGCGCAGTTGATTAACAGACATATTGCAAGTGCCGTGCCACCCCTAATTTCGCCTAAAATCACTCGTATTTAACATAAACTAAGAGAATATTTAACATTCACTATTCGCGAAGATAGTCTCCTATCTTTTAAGATAGGCCGGCAAAGATATGCTCAGGTAATAGAAAGGCCGGCATTCGCCGGCCTGGTCTGGGCTGATTCACCCCTTGAACATCAACGTCGTGTGCCCGGCGGTTCGAGCATGAAGCGCACCGCGTTGTACGACACGGTGTAGCTGTGGCCGGTGAGGATGGTGTTGTCGCGCACATCAACAGCCTTGAGCGTGACCAGAACGTCAGAGCCCATAACCGAGTAAGTGCCGACCAGGACGACCTGGGCTTTATGGTCCAGCGTCAGGTCTTTGACTTCGCGCGACAGCAGGAACTCACCGCCGGCGCGGCTCATGAACAGGGAGTTGCGCAGCTTGAGCTCAACAACCGGAACGCCGCGTTCAGCCAGGCGAGCGGCAATCTGCTCACCAACCATTCGGCCGAAGCTCGAAGACTGGGACAGGTCGTCCACGCTCACGAGCGACGCTACAACGAGGGGAGTGCTGGGCTTGGTCGCTTGTAGTACGCGGGCGAAGTAGTCAGCGGCTTCGTTGGTGCGAACAACGGTCGGGTTGCTTGTGCCAACAGGCGCCGGCGGCAGCCCGTCACGCGGAGCGCTGGCGCAGCCCGCCAGTGCGGCGGTGGCCAGAAGGGCGAGAAGAAGTTTTTTCATCAGTTGCCTCCCTGGATGCGCAGAGTTTTTCCGGTGCTGCGGAAGAGCGAGGCATCGGCGTTGTCCACGTAGTAGACGTTCGAATGACGCGCGGCATAGACGTCACCTTTGGTGACCGAAACCGATACCGCGACTTCGGTGCGCGATACCGGCTTGTCATACGGGCGCAGCAGGTCCTGACCGAGGCTCGCAGCCAGCAGGCCAGAACGCAGGTTGTCGAAGGTGATTTCGCGAACCACCAGCACGCCGGCCATCAGGGCCGTGGCCATGAATGGAGGCAGCGAGTCCGCTTTGCTCAGGTGGCTCGTCAGACTCGAATTGACGTCAACCGTCAAAGCGCCTTCGTGGGCTTTCGTGTACACCTTAGCGCCTGCTTTGTGGAAGCTGTCGACCAGGAAGGTATGCAGCGACTTGTCGAAAGCAGTCTCGTTGGTAGGTTCGGCGATGTAGATGCCCGCCGAGGCTTGTTCGCCGAGCGACGACAGCGTGGAGGTGGCCAGGTCATTGGCAATGACGGTCCAATGCTGAACCGAGAGGGTCTTTTGCTGGTCGACCGTAGGAAAGGCTGTCGGCGATGGCACTTCAGCGGCGGATGCTACTCCCGCTGCTAGGGCCAGTGCAAACAAGAGGGGGGTTTTGAGTGTCATGAAAACTCCGTTGTCAGGGAGTCACCTGTAGCAACTCGACATTAAACGGTTCATGGCTCGGTCTGTCTCGATATGCGCGGCTTTGCCAAAACCTGCAGCTTCCTACACGTGGAAGGACAATCAATTTACGGAGGATATATGTCGGGTGGTTCGTTTAATTACCTCTTTTCGCAGTACGCTCAAGACTTGCTCAACGACCAAGGGGTCGAGCAAGTCGAAGCCATGGCTAAGGAGTTGACCAGCTATGGTCAGGCCGGCCAGCTAGCAGCCGCGCGCACCCAAGCGTTGCTGCTGAAGATGCAAGCGTACCGAGCGATTCTGGCAAAGATTGAGGAGGAGGTTGATGCCGCCTCGACTGAGCTGTCGACCGTGTGGAGGGCAGTCGAATGGCATGTCTCCTGCGACGGCGGCAAGGATGACGTGCTCCAGGCTCTGGCTGAACATGACATCAAATGCCGCTCCGATGAAAATCGGGTGAATACGGCGGTCGAACTCGCCCTGGCCGATGCTATCGACGACATTTCTACTCCTATCGAGGAGACCGGGAAGCTCTGGCAGTTCGTTCCCGAGCTGTCGCCAAGCAAAGAGCGTCGTGTGCAGCGTGAGATGTTCCATGCTGATATGACGGAGCAGGAACGAGAACAGACAATCAACCAATTTCACCGCGCGCTCGACCATGTGCTTTTCTTTGCATCGGGTCGAGTGAAGGACGCTGACTTCCTGCTTAGCATCTTGTAAGAAATTCAAGCCCGTGCATCTCTGCACGGGCTTTTCTATTGTTCGACTAATCTGTGGGGCATTGGGCCCGCTAAGGTCACTTTTCGAGTGAAACTCGGAGTCCCGAACGGTTGTAGCCGTCGGCGTAGAACACCGGTTCGTTTTGGTCAGTGAAGTCGACCTGGCGGTATGTCAGGTACACCGGAATCGACTTTGGCAGACGCTTCACGCCGTTCTTTACCGTCTCCTGGTACTTGTCGAAAGCGTTCGATGCTGTGCTGTTTTCTTCCAGCGCATCGAAGGACCATCGCGCGAGCTGCTCGATTTCTTGAACACGCACGCAGCCGGAACTGGCCAGACGCACGTTCCAGTCAAACTTCTCCTTCTCCGGCGTGTCGTGCATGTAGATGTTCTGCCCCGACGATGTCTCGAATTTCAGCACGCCCAGTGCCGCCGCCGGCCCCGCCGGCTGATGGTAGCGGAATTGCTTCCAGTTCGAGGCTGTCACATTAGCGGAGGATACTGTATTGCCGCTGGCATCCGTAATGCGCATCTGATGGCTAGCGAGCCAACGCTTGTTTACTGAGCCCGATTTCACGACATTTCGAGACAGGATGTTCGAGGTCGGCGTCCAGCCCGGGTTGAACTTCAGACCCCAAAGCTTGAAATCGTCCAGCGGTGTCTGAGTCTTCGGCGCGCCTACGACCACGTGCGAGCGCAGCACCTCGACAGCTTGACCCGACGCGTCAACCTCGTATGCCACGAGCGTTTGCGAGGCGATGTTGACCTCGATAAACTTGGCCGGCATCGATTTAGCGAGGTCTTCGTTCACTCGACGGCACTGCTCAGCGGTAGCCTGCGCAATCTTTGCTTGATACTGTGACGACAATGGCATCACATTCAGGAAAGTATGCGCGTCCAGAACACCGGTGGCTGTGAACCCGAGCGCCTCCTGCCGGTCTTTGATTGCTTTCTGCAGGGAGGCATCGAAGCCGCCCGCAGCCGGCAAGTCTAGTGCTTCACGCACCGTAGGCAGCAACGAAGACGATTGCCCGCGTTTCAGGTCGTGCGGAACACGCACTTCCAACGGCTCCGCAGCCGCTTGGGCCGCCTGGCTCGCAGAATCCGCCAAAGCGGTAGCAAGTTGTTCGCACTGCAGTTGAGCGAATGCAGGAGTGCTGGCCAGTGCCAAGAGGCAGGCCGACGAGAGAACGAATTTTTTGACCACGGAAGAGGGCGCTGGCGCGCATAGTTGTTATTGGTGTGCGCCGTGTAGACACCAGTTCTATGCGCCTTGAACGTAAAAAAGCCTGCTCCGGAGAGCAGGCTGAATTGTCAGTTAGCCGGATTAGGCCGAGATTTTGGTCTTGGTGTTATTGTTCAGGCTTACACCCAAAACCTTTTTCTTCTTCGACACTTCCCGAGCGATAGCCGCTTGGTGAGCAGGGAAGCGTTCGCGAGCCTGGTCGATGGCTTCTTTCACCATCTGCGCGAAGTACGAGCCGAATCCGCCGGCCGTCATGCCGAAGTGGTCGCGGAACTCCGCAGGCTTTTCGTAGAGCGAGTTGCCCAGATAAGACTCGCCCAGAACGATGCCGGTCGCATTGCATACAACACGAACTTCGGACTGGAAGCATTTCAGTTTACCGGCGCGGATGTCCTTCTTCCACTCCGCGGCGCGTTCCGGTTCGATTCCGTCGGTGCGGAGCACATCAGGGGTAATCAGCCACAGCACCGTGAAGTTACGGGTTTTGAATTGCCACATTTTCTTTGCCATGATACGTGTCCTTGTCAGTGACTTTGCTAGGTGGCTGTCGCCACTCCAGCGTTGATATGGGTGTCCTACTTCCGTGTAGGTATCGCTATCTGAGGGTCGCTGCTGACTCCCTGTCACATATAACTTAAAAGTGAAGCCGGCATAGGCGCGGCTGATGCTTGAGCCACTAGTATGCGGTTTATTCTGGTGCCAAACTCGGTGTCGTTTACACGCACTCTCGACGTATGTTCGTGAGAGGCACAGGCCTGTTCCCCCGTTGAACTGCAAGAATAGAAAAAGCCTGTTCCGAAGAACAGGCTGAATTTTGGGCGGAGCTTAATTGTCGAAGAAGCCTTCGGCACCCAGCTTCTGGATATGCTCATCAAACGCACGCCAAAATGCGAGCACGTCGTCGTCGTAGTCCATATCCGGATTGTAGTAGTCGAAGTCAACGTCGAATTGCCGCAGCAGTTCCCAGATACGGGCCGAATTGTCCTCGGAGAACACTTTGTCGAAAGTGTCGTGCCAGACTTGGGTGTCTTTCTGCTCCAGCGCCTTATCGACCAGGCCGCGGACGCGTGCATGGAGCACCAGCAGTTCACCTTTTCCCGTAGCAGGGCTTGTTGCGTAGGAGTCCGCAACGATTTCTGCGGCAAGGCCAGAGGCAATGCTGCCGGTTTCCATGTGGACGGCTCGGATGGCGGCACCTGGCATTTGTACGACAGTCCAGCCGTTGTCGCTGAGTCGCTGAATTTGTTCGGTCGTGATGGTCATATGGGTGTCCTGTCAAAAAATGAATGTTCTGGTTTGTGTAGCAACGACAAGGCGCCGCGTCAATAAAAAAAACGGCCTCCGAAGAGGCCGTTGAGAATGCGTTTTGCCAGAAAGACGGTTAGTCCGTCAGCAGCTCGTCGTAGTCGACGGCTTTTTTACTTACCGCAGCTTCCCAGAACTGCACCAGCAGCGTAACGGCCAGCGGGTCGTTCTCACTGTAACTGCGAATGTCGAGCAGGCCGCTCTTTTGCAGCAGCACAGCAGCTTCCTGGTGTACGAGAGAGCGATAGATGACGTAGTCGTACTCGTAATAGTTGCGCTCTTCCAGCTGCTGCAGCCGTTCAATCAGCGCTGGCAGATAGGTCTTGACCTGTACCAACCAGTTATCCGCCGCACGTACCGCCTGGACCGCGAGGGCTTCCAGTTCTGCGTACACCGTGCCGAGAGGCTTTTCCAGTGAGGAAGGAATAGCCACGTCCAGGTCAACGTCAACCTTGCCACAGGCCTGCTTGCGCATCAGGTTTACCGACTCGAAGCCTGGCACACGCGCCATGAACTTTTCCGCCAGATGCAGCGTATCCTGGTCGGACCAGGAAAGTGCTTCGGTCAGGTTGTCGCGTACTACTGCAAACAGTGACGGGTAGTAGGTGAGGGTGAAACCACTTTGCGAGGGGATTGCGCTCATGATGTCCTTTCGGGATGTCCTGTAATGTCAGGTGTAGCGAAAGGCGAGCTAAAGCGAGTAACGCGGCTAAACGAAGAAAGTTAGAGCGTAAATGAAAGAACGGCCTCTAGAAAGAGGCCGTTGGAAAGCGAAACGCGCTTTGCTGGTGCCTGTACAACGGTCAGGCGAATGGACGGTTCGGGCCAATTAGGCCGCGATTACCGCCTCGAGGTTGGCGAGGAATCCCTTGAGCAGCGTGCCGTATTGCATGCCGCTGTCAGCCTTTGCACGGACCTTGTCGGTCAGCGCGCGGGCTTGCTCGAGAGTCAGCACTGTAGGCAGCTCGTCATCGTTCAGCATGGCCGTGAGCAGGTCATGATTGAATTCGTCGAGGTGGACAGTGTCGCCGATTCGGCAAAGCGTGGTGGTCATTTTGTGGTTCCTGAAACAGCCGTCTGTTTTAGATTAACAGCATTTTATCAGACGGGGGTATAAAAGTCAATTTCCCTAGTCTCCTGTTTAGAAACTGACTTTTTAGAAGGTCATGTTTTTATTACTTGCGCGAAAATATGCGCTTGGCACCCGCCTTCAGGGTGTCTGCAGCTTCCAGTCCAGCTTGGGCGGCTTGACGACTGGTATCTGCCAGCTTAGCGCCAACTTGGGCTGCTTGCTCGGCGCCAGCTCGAGCCAGCTCCTTGCCTTTGTCCGCAGCGTCTTGGCCAACTTGGGCGACTTGTCGGCCGGCGCCTGCCAGTTGCGAAGTCACCTGCGCCGCTTGCTCAGCACTTGCACGCGCCAGCTGTTTGCCCTTTTCAAGGGCGTCACTGGCAGCATCACGAACGGCTTTTGCCGTCACCAGGTCTTTCAGCGCTTTGATACGCTGCTTCGCGGTGTACAGCCGCATGCCCGCGGCAGCTGCCGTAAGGGCACCGATTGCCAGTGCAATCCAGGCAGCAGGGTGGCCGCCGGAAAGGACTGCAGCGAGCAGTGCGGCAGCCGACAGGCCCACGCCAATCCCGGCGACGGGCAGCATGAGGGCAGCCATTCGAGTTTCGTAAGTAAGGGTTTCCACCACTTCCATTGCGACGTCAACGACGACGTTCTGGCGGGCGATTCCTACGATAATATCCTTCAACATGGTAGTTTCTTTCAAATGTAAGTCGCTTAAGGGGCAGCGAGGTGCTGTCCACTGTTGAGTTCCTGTAGTGTGTAGCATTTACATCTCGAAAAAGCTTCGCGCCTCTTATGCGTGGCTGCTTTGTAGAGAAGTTTTAAGAAGCCTTCCTCAGAAGTGCTATCCAAGATAGACATAATTTCACGGCTACGTTGCTTTTGAAGGACAAACGTATTTCCGTTCGCCACGGAATTTCGGGAGCGTGTAGCATTTGGTTTGTCGAGACAGCCAGGGCTAACTTGTCAGATTGCGACGTGCTTAACAGGACAACTACTGAGGATTCGTTTCATGGAACATTCCCACGCACAGGCGGCGTCTCAGGGGTACGAAGACGCCTTGGCCGAGATGCTGGCGCTTGCGCGCAGCACCCTCGACGACCCTACCTTTGGCACCGATGTGGATGCGTTGGCCCAAATGACCGCCATTCCCGGCGTGTCATGGCTTCTTGAAGAAGAACTGCTGAGTATCGCTCGCAAAGTCTCCAAACGTAGAAGGTGGCAAGCCGCATAAGGCCCTTGGCGGCCTCTTGGCCTGAAGCAAGATAACTACGGAGGACATTCCAATGGAAAATGCTGTTAATAGCCCGGTCACAAAGATGTATGAAGACACTCTGGCTGAGCTGCTAATGTTTGCGCGTGCTAGCTTAAACGACCCAGAATTCGGTCGCGACGTTTATACGTTGGCGGCGATGCCGGCCGTTCCGGGGGTGTCGAAGAAACTTGAGGGCGAGTTGTTACATGCCGCTCGCGCCGTGGCAAGGCGTCGTAAGCGGCAAACTTGACCGCCCCAGCTGCCTCGCGTGTCTCCAATGCCGGGCCCTGTTCTTAGGAGCGGGGCCTTTGTCTTTCAGCCCTGGTGCTACGCAAATTGATAAGTACCTTGCTATACAAATTTTGTTTAATTGAGGACATCATCCATGCAGTGCAAAGACATTCCCGACCTGCCCATTCTGCAATTCCTAGCTAAGCTGGACCGCTGGGCGACGCACTATGACAGCAATCCGGAACGTGGCATGCCCTCGGTTGGCACCGTAATGCCAGCGGAAGCCCCTATCAAGCTCCGCGCAGCCAAGATGGCTATGCTCATCCGGCGAGGCCTGGTAGAGGGGTGCACCTGTGGCTGCCGCGGTGACTTCGAAATCACCTCCAAAGGTAAATCCCTGCTGCAACACACGCTCGCGCTCCCTCAGCCCATGTGTGCCTAAATTCGAGCCGGTCCGCTACTTGCGTGACCGGCTTCTTACATCTCGTTACAGACTTTTTAGTGGTATTGTCAACAGGAAACTGTGCTCATACGTTTTTAGGGCGTAGGCAATCCTGCCTATCGTAATTTCACGACTGTTCGATGACTCCAACTCCTGATGACCTGTTAGCACGTCGTATTGTGGCGCACCTAGGGGAACAGCCAGAGGTGCCTACGTACGTTATGCATCGGCTCGCGAAGGCTCGCGCTGTAGCGCTGGGCAAGGCTCGAGGTAAGGAGGACATTGTTCGGGTCGGCCCAATGCTAGCGCTTCGCAACATGACTCAACCGCGCACGCGCTTGGCTCTTTGCCTTATAGGGGCATTGGTCGTCGGCTATTGCGCCACAGGGACAGGCTTCGAGCCGAAGCTGACCGTTGACGCCTGGCACGCAGAGGACGACAGCAGTCATTATGTGGAATTGCTGCAAGACTAACAATAACCAAAATTCCTGTAAGGAGAGATTCTTGAAAGCCGTTCTCACTACCATCGTCGCTGCCCTGGTTCTGACTACCAGCACCGCGTTCGCCCAAACCGCGCCAGTGAAAGCTGCTCCGGCTCCGGCTGTAGCACTTGCCCCCGCAAAGGTTGCTCCGGCTCCTGCTGTGGCAGTTGCATCCGTTCCGCTCAGCACTGTCGTGCACCAGACAGTTCAGCCAGGCGTCAAAGAGCTTCCACAAGTTCACGCCACCAAGCCGGCTCCGAAAGCCGCCGCATTTCACGGCAAGCAGAAGCATCACAGGCATGGCCATAAACACGGCCAGAAGCACCACAAACATGCGCACAAAGCGCATCACGTAGCGAAGTAAGGGCCCGCCTAATGACCCGCTTGCTTCCGGTTCTCTTGGCGCTAGCGGGCATTACCTGCAGCGTCGCCTTCGCGGGACCCGCCCAGGGCAGCGTCGACCATCGCACCGCTCATTTTCAACGCACAAGAGCTTTTGCGCTGACCGCGCTGGGCGAGCGCCTTAGCATTTTGCAGCGTGAGCGCGAATGTGTTTCCGCGGCTAAGGACCCTGGCGAACTGCGCGGCTGCCACGCTGATGCGTCTAAAGCACGCTCGGTGCTTAAAACGAAATTGCACCCACAATACGAACAGCTTCAGGCAGGTTGAATCCCTTAGTAAGGCTGACGGCTAAAGTCTGTTCCTAAAAATACCTTCAATTCACAAACAAGGAGTACCCCAATGAAGTCCGTCCTCGCCCTCGTTACGGCCGCACTGGCTCTGTCGGCATCCAGCGCTTTTGCGCAAGCTCAGCCGGCGTCGGCCCCTGCAGTTAAGCTTGCCCCGGCGGCGCAGGAAGCCAAGCTTACCGAAATCGATGCCAAAGCCTTCCCGCAGGTCAAGGCTGGCATCCTGGAAGCCATCGATGCGCGCGTGAAGCTGCTACAGGACGACCGTAAATGTGTCGCCGCAGCGACCGACGGCAAGGCAGTGGGTGAGTGCAAGAAGGCCTCGGAAACCCGACAGCGCGCGATGGTCGAGCAAATGCGTCGTTCACAGGGCTCGGCGACCATTGTGGGCGCCCCAGTTCCAACGGCAGGCGCTCGCCGCTAAGCTTCCGCAGTTAGCAATTAAGCCACCTACGGGTGGCTTTTTGTATTCGCTGACGCTGATGGCAAAGAAAAAGGCCCGCTCGCATACGCGAGTCAGGCCTTATAAATTACGCGGCAAGCTCCATCATCGGGGCCGCACCTTGGATACAATCGGCTTCACAGTCGTCGCGCACCAGCAGCGCTTTCCACTGTTCCGGCGTGCGCATCGGGTAGTCCAACATTGCTGCGTAGCACAGTGCGTGGTGGTTAGCACGCACTTCGTCCTTGATTACTGCCTGTGCCGTGAGCTCAGTCAGCTGTACCAACCGCGGGAGCGGTTTGTACCCCAGCAGAGTCGGCGGCAGGTCAGGAACGAGGTCCTTGACGTAGTCGTAGACCGCGTAGTCCAGGACAGCCGCGTCGAAGGCTTTGGCAAAGTCATTGTCACCCGGTCTCGGGGAGGCAATGAATACGCCGGAAGCCTGGCGACCTGCTTGCTGAGCGAGGTCGAACGTCAGATAGGTGGCCAGGGCGGCTCCCATGCTGTGTCCGGCGACGTACAACAGTGCATCTGGCTCTTTCACTGCTTGCGCAATGCCTTCCCAGGCTTTCTTCGACTCACCACCGGACACGGACAGATACCGCATGCTGGAGTAGATGCCGAAGAAGCCTTGTTCTACATCACCACAGTCGGCGCTTGGGAAGCAAACCATTGCACCGGGAGCACATGCGCCGGGAAGCGCTGGCACCGGAAAATCGGTTTGCATCACGTGTGCGTTATCCACCCATTCGCGCCAGCCTTCGGTACCGCGCAGCAGCACTGCGTAAGTATCGTGGTGGCCCTTTGCTTTGGCCAGCACGCCGAAAAACACCGTGCAGGGGTCCAGCGCCAGGGGATAGTGAATCGCCTGATTTGCAACCAGATAGCCCAGGACGTCCCAGTCTTTCGACAAGTCAGTACCAGGGAGGATTTCCGGAGTCAGCGCGACCGGTCCGTCTTGCGACGCTACGTAGGTGTCCATCACGTCAGCCAGCAGGATGCAGAGCTGGGCGACATTGTGCGACGACGAGGCAGCGTGGATTGGGTGCGGAAAGTTAGTCATAAGAGATTCCTTTAAATAAAATTAGTCCTACGACGTCTAGCGACCGGCATTCACGAGCCTCCAAAAGAAAAACCCCAGCGCAGGGCCGGGGTTTGAAAGAGGGGGTTACTGCTTGGCGGTGTTAGAACACTCGGTACAATGCGAAACTCAGTTCGTCACGCTGTTCCTTGGTGAGGGAGCCTGGCTTGAAGAATCCCCAAATTGCGGGGCGCTCATAGAAAATGTGGGTCGGGTCCGGCACACAAAATTCGACTTGCGGATACTTTTTCTCGAGCTCGGTCAATGCCTTGAGGAGGCCAGCGACTACTTCAGCGCGAGGTGCGTAGTCGTCCGGGTCGTCCTCGTTGTTGTTTTCGCTTTCGTCGCACAGATACTCGAACTCAAACAGCAGCCCGAATTGTCCGTCTTTGCGAGTCACAAAAGTGTCTTCATCGCACATCTGCGATACCAACTGGTCCAGCATGTCCTGGTCCGCATACAGGACAGGCAGTGCCGGTTTGGAGTACCAATGGGCATCGTTGATTTCGCCCCAGCGGTCGGTCAGGTTCTGCTCGATGTTCCAGAGTGCCTCGGTACCGTTCGACAGCGTTACCTTGACAGGAGGCGGCATCGTGAACAGGTCCGTATTCACCCAAGTTCCGTTGGAACGCAAGCAGTCGGCTACCCAGTCCCAATACGGCGTCTGAGGCTCTTGATGCAGCCAGGTGGCGCGTGCGTAGCTCGGGCACTCACCATCCGGGCCATAATGCAGAATAAGCGACTCAGCCACTGAGAATCGGCCCGGTTGCGAAGGCTTTGCCGTTGGTGGCAAGGCTTTCGACGTCGCGGAACCGCTCGCGCTTTGCAGATGTGACCAGGCGTTGAAGCCCTTCAGCTTGGCGACGAGGTCCAGTGCCTCCGTGTGAGCCAGCGGCGCACCTTTTTCGTTGAAGGTTTTACGCAGCAGAGCAGCAGCAGCTTTTGGAGAAAGTTCTCGGGTCATGGTATTTCCTTTGCGTTGTTTCGAGCCGTGGCAAGAAACAGGCGGCATGTTCTCTTAGCGACCTGACCACAGCTCAATGAGCTAAGGAAAGGGGTTTGATTTGTCCTACGTTGCCTAATTTCGGGCTACCGGCAGAGCCGGCGAGAACGCCAGGGATAGGCTCCCTTGATAAATGTAGCGAGCGGCAATTAGCACTGGAGGGTTGCGGTCTCTATAATGCACAGGACCACGTAAGGAGAAGTAATGCGCACCCGAATCAACGAAGCCACCCGCCATGAACGTCGCCGTCCGGGGCAAGAATGGACACCTGTCGCCGTTGCTCGCTTCCTCTGGCCGAAAGACTTGCTAGTCCGGCTAGCAAGCGGGGAGCACGTCGAGTTTGACGGCTACGAATGGCGGAAAGCCCCTATGACTGCGTAATTCCTTAGCGCCTCGTTCGGTTGAACGAGGCGTTTTTTCATGAAAGGATATTTTGCTTCTCGTTTGCCATAGGAAATTAAGGTAACATACTCATAAAATGTAGCTTTTTACAATGATTTTTAGGTGCCGCGGCTGCGGACTTTGCCCGGGTCGCTCAGTTAGGTTGATAAAGGAACTTACGATGGTTTCGAGAAGTAAGAGCCGTAAGCTACGGCTGATAAAGTCCAATTCAGCAAGCAACACCGGGTCCTTTCCAACCGATAGCTCAGGCAGTGAACCGCCTGGAAGGCTCAAACTCGACGACCTCATGCGGTTGGCGCGGGACGCATTTGAAGCGCAGGATTGGGCTGGGCTGCTGGTTCTGAGCGGGCACGCCCCTTCTGAGATTCAAGAGTTCGACCGAGCAGAGGCATCGACGTGGCTACTGGGAATTCGTGTGTGGGCCCTCGTTCAAAACGGCGCGATTAGGGTGCATAGCTTGTCAAAGGAAGCGCGTGCGGACCTGATACAGGCTCTGCAGCACCTGGCAAACACGCTCGTAGACTTTCATAGCAGCCCAGAGTTTGCGCTGTACTTAGATGCGATGTGTGGTCCTTGGGAGTACATGCCCGACGTTATTAGGCATCTCGAAAGAGCCTGCCGCTGCGCGCCAACTAGCTATCGCCTGGGGCTTTTGCGGGAGCAGCTGTTCAGGTTGGCAATGTACCCTGCTGACGAATTCATACCGGCACGAGATGCCGTACTGGCCCATTTCCCGAAACCTCTTGAAGTGCTTCAAGGCGTATATGACGCTTTGGACCTGCACAGCGAGCTGGACCCCGACGTTCAACGATTCGTTACCGTAGGCCAGCTTGAGTTGGAGGCATATAACGCAGAGCCTTGGGACCTGCCTGATATCGCGGCCAAGATTCGGACGATACCTTCGCCTAGTGCTGAAGCTATCGTGCAGCGAACTGTGGCTGATAAGCGATTTTCTAATCAGGCACCGCTGACCCCTGATGCATGGGCATTTATGGTGGAGCTCCGACATACACCCGTTGAGCAGCTGGCTCCGCTTCTTCTTCGATACCCTGCCTCGTTTGGCTGCCTTCCGTGTGACGGGCTTAGAGCCATCGCGGCTGGCCTGGTCGAGCCTGATTACACTCGTGCCGATGTCCTGCTGGTGCGAGGTGCGGAGATGCTGGTGGAGCATGTGCAGGCTGGCGGTGTTTGGTTTGGCACTAATGTGGCCATTCAGGCAACGAATGGAATTGAAGAATGCGATGTTGGCTACCAAAGCTTGTACTTAACAAACGATATTGATACGCTGCTGCTACAGTTTTTCGAGCAGGTTCCAGAAAGTGACCGCAACAACGACATGCTCGGCGCCTTCTACTACGCATACATGGCCCTCGCCGACGGTAGTCAGATTGAGCCCAACGAAAGCGTTCATTACGGTCCGGGGCTCTATTGTCTCAGTGAAGGAAGCGTCGCTCTCCAACTGGCACTTTCCAACGTTCATCCCGAATTCCATGAGCGGCTTGAGGGCCTTATGGAAGGCCTGGCACGAACAGTAGAAGAAGGGGTGCCGTTACCCAGGTACTACTACTCGGCGATTGGTGACAGCGAGCCTGTGTCGGCCGCTGACGCGAGAGGCCTTTTGGATGGGTTGGGTCGCTTAGCCGAGGTCCGGGGTGACCTCGAACCGAGGGCCGTCGAGAATTGGCGGACGGTAGTCGGGATGATTTTTGGTGAACTCTTTAAGCTCGAGGGGGAAACCCGGTTGCGCACTGTCCAACTAGCGAGGCAGTTTGAAGCGGACTTACTTGTGGCAAGTGGTGCGTTCCGACTGGGGTACATGGAGCAAATTTCAGGGGACAAGACCAGGGCACTTCAGCATTACTTGGCGGAGCTGGAAGCGTCTGACAAAGAAGAGATGGCGGTCATCAACAACGTCAAGCTGTTGTGGCTTAAGAATGAAGATTTGGCAGCTGTGTCCCGGATGGTGGCTCTGCTCGAGCAGGCCCAGTCAGCTCATCGCCGTAAAGACGCTACCCAAAAGCTGCTCAAGGACGCGAAGGCCCAGAAGACCGCACTGGAGCACGATGACCAATTTCAGCGCACTGCTGTAAACCGCTGGCCTTCGCTGACTCAGCCGGCGCGCAAACTTCTCGGCGTGCTTGCAACCATTCAGCGCTATTCCGGATTTGAAGAGCTGGGCCGATACGCAGGCATGGATGAGGTCTGGGTCTCGAGGCACTACAGCAAGCTGGTCGAAACCGGCATGATTCTGCATCCTAAAGGGGGCGGTTACACCATCAACCCACACATCAAGCCCCTCATCGAGAAAGAATCCCAGCACGCGGTGGTAGGCCGTATCGTGCGAGCGCAAGGAACTTCGGCCGTAAAACAGGTTTTCAACAGCCAGCGCGAGTTCACCATCTATCAGGTAATGATGCAGCTCTGTCCGAACCAGCTGGTGTTTCCGAATTGTTCGCTGCAAAGTATCATGAGCTTCGACCGTATGAAGTCGCTCGTTGACGACGATGATTTCAATTACTATCTGAGGGCCGGTGTCGACATTGTAGTAGTGTCGTCGACCACGTATCTGCCGCTGTTGGCCATCGAAGTCGATTCGGCCTGGCATGAAACGGAGAAGCAGCAGCGCAATGATGTGAAGAAGGATAGGCTCTTTGCCGCGGCGGGTATCCCGTTCATGCGACTGCAGCCTGTGGGTACCCCCTCAGAAGGAACAATCCGAGCGCAGGTTGCTGAGCACCTTGATGACCTGGTTCGTGCGTTGCGAACAGACTTGCCGGGCTATGACCAAGCGCGTGGGCTCCTAAACGACCTCTCGACCGTAACTGCATGAAAAAGCCCACCAAGCATAAGCTGGCGGGCTTGAAGTAGGCTGATTGGTCAATCGGCCAGGGCTCGACGGGTTTCATCTTTACCTTGGCGACGCTCGGTGCGATGCGTATGCGTTTTGGTAATGCGGCCGGGAGTGCCGCCGGCGCGATTGCCCGGGCGCGCGGTCCAATACTCGAAACCGGGGCCCTTACCACCTTTGCGCGTTCTGCTCATACGTCCTCCATGTGATGTCGTGTTGGTCTGTTGGGTATAGCGACACCTTCAAAGAAAACCCCTGCGTCAGCGACACAGGGGTTAAATCAGGCGCTCAAGTAAACCCGAGTACAGCTACGGTCAGCTGACTACGCTGTCCACGCCTTCGGCCAGCAGCGGCTTGAGCTCGACCCACGCTTGCCAGAGTTCGATTTCCGGGAAGCGCGCCAGGAGTTTCTTGGCCAGCTCATCAACGCCATCGAGAGTGATGCCGCCTTCCATGCGAAGGCTCTCCTCCATGCTGCCATTGGCCAACAGGCTCAGCAGCACCGTTTTCCCGGCGAGCCGATTGTACTTGTTCACCGTGTGACGAGGCGTGTCAGGCGAGAAGCCCGAGCGGCCTTCAGCGATGTCACCTGCGATTTCAAACAGGTCCGCGCCACTAGCCAGCAGTTCTGCCAGCGAAGGCTGCCCCGTCGACTTGAACAAGCAGCGAGCCCAGGCCCTTGTTAGCGTGGCCAGACGCCACTGCATGTACGTTTCGCTGTACGCGGCGGCCACCTGGTCCGTCTGCGTGACATAGGAGCTGTAGCTGTCGGTGTTCGACAAGAGCATGGCACCGTTCATGGACTGAAAGGCAAATTCCTCGTCGTTCAGGACACCAACGGTGGTTTTGGTGCTGGGAGCTTCCAGTGCTTTCATCAAGCTTGGCGCCACCAGAACCTTACCTTTGAACGTTGCATGAGCTTGACGCATTGCGCGCTCGATAGCCTGCGTGAAAAATGCCGGTCCTGATTCTTTCTTGCCTGCTTTGCCAGTTTGCGCTTCCAGATGTGCGAGGTCGCCCAGCACGGAGCGGCGTACGCTCATCGCGCGAACGAACTCAGCATCGTTTGGCAAGTACGGCGAATGCTTGTCGTAGAAGTAGCGACGCTGAACCTTGGCAAAATAGGTATTCCAGTCCGCGCTGCCTTGCATGCGAGCTACCATGTTGAGGCAGTCGCCGTGAGTGACACTTTCCGCATTAACGGTAGCCAGATGTGGGCGCAGGGCTTTGGCGAATTGTTTTGCTTGTTTCCAGAGTTCCATCGTATTTCCTTTTGTTGAGGTCTCGTGACCTGTTGATGTCAACGGCGTAATTGCCGGGAGCGCGTGCATTACTCATGCGAGACCGACAGGGAAGTCGATGTCGTATGTCCTAAAAGACTGCTTTCACCGTCCCGGAGACCCGGGGCACGCGGCAGGCAGCAGATGCCTAAGCTTGTATAGCCAGCACCAACCTTAGCAGGTATGAGCTGTACGCTACACGAAACAGATATTTTCAAAGGACACCCATGACACCGCAGACCAATCCTGTTTACATCGAATTCAACGCGGCACGCGACGGTTTCTGCCTGGCAGAAGACATCGCAAGCGCGAATCCCAAGGTAGTTCAAGGCGGCTTTGAATCAAAGCAGCAAGCTGAAGACTGGGCAAAAGCCAACGGATATGTTCTGAACAAGTACACTGATGGCGCGTTAGAGCCGTGAACTACTCGCCAGTCGCGAGTAGTGCTAGGATTAGTTAAAAAGCAATTAGAGGAACCCGTAAATGAACAATGAACAGCTCTACGACGATGCTCGCGATGTGCTCGACATGCTCGCGGCCCTTCATCAGCAGGCAAGTCAGACAACCGATGGCTTTGGGGCGTGGGTCCTCGAGCAGTACTACCCGGGAGTCTGCGACAGCGTACTTGCTAACTGCAATGACGCGAGCCAAGTTCGCCCGCTGCTCCTTACGCGGTGGGCAACCGGAAGATTGGACTTCTCGAAGGTCAGTCACCTGCGCGTAGCGAGCGCCCCAGCTCCCAACGCATAATACGCAGCACCTCAATGATTAAGGCCGGCATTTGCCGGCCTTTTCTTATGCGGGATGTTCGCTAGCCAACGGCATTAAAGAATGATGTCGTCGATGCCTTCAGCCAGCACTGGTTTGAGTTCAACCCAAGCGTGCCAGAATACGATTTCAGGGAATCGTTCTAGCAGGCGGCTGACGAGCAGGTTCGCATCTGGAAGCGCCATACTGCCGAACGAAAGCAGACAGGGCTCCATGCAGCCGCTTGCCTGCACGTTCAAGAGAACTGTTTTTCCGACACTTCGCAGATGAGCCAGTGCGGGCGCCTCCCTCGTGGCCAGGTTCTCTAGCTGATTGAGCACTAGGGCGCCAGCGTATGCGAACACTTCTTGGCTTTCCCACCCCGAGAGCATATCCGCGAAAGATAATCCCCCCTTACGGTCGCAGACGGCGCATAGTGCAACGCTCAGGGTCGCCAATCGCCAGCGAAGGTAGGCCGCATGATACTGCTCGGCTTGTGCCGGTGTCTGCACCGTCAGTGCTTGGTATGGCGTAGCACGGTTCTGAAGGTACGCATCGTTACCAAAGCCGTGGAGCAGGCTCTGCTTTGCTTCCGATTCCACCCGCCAGAGCTCGACCAAGTCGCCGCTTACTCCGGCCACCACGGCATCCATCAAGTCCGGGTGAAGCACCACGCCCTCCTGGACCGCAGTGCGGGCTTGACGGAGCGCCCTCTCAGCTGCCTGTGCAACCACCCATTGTCCGGACCAATGCTCCATTGAACCGGACACTCGCGCTTCCATGTCAGCAAGGTCTTCAATGGCCGAACGGCGTACGCTCAGCGCGCGGACCAGCTCGATGGTGTTGGGCAGGTAGGGAAGGTGGCGAGTGTGGAAGTAGCGATTTCGATGGCTTTGCATCATCGCCTGCCAGCTGTCGAAACCGTTCGCTCGGGCGGCCAGCGCTAGCGCCTGTTCCTCAGTCAGGGGCACCGGAGCACCCAGGGCGGCGACTTCCAGGCGGAGGTTCTTCGCTTGCAGCCGGGCTTGCTTTAGGACGTCCATAGTCTCTCCGAGCAAGCAATCAGACGGGTGTGGCGTGGAATAGCGCCCGGATGTAGTCGCTGCCCGCGTCAAAGTCAAATGCACGCACCTCCATATTCCAGCCAGGCTGGTTCAAGATAGCGACGTTGGAGCAGTTCGAGTACGCGACAACCACACGGCCGCCCGGCGCCAGGTGCTTGCGAGCGCCTGCCATGAATTTTTCGTGCAGCCGGCCGCCGAAGTCGGAGAGCGTGCGTTCATGTTCCCCGATTTCGCGATTTAGATGAAAGAACGGTTGGTTGAAGATGATGACGTCATACTGTTCGTCCTCAGCAAAGGCTGCAAACAGGTCCGACTGGCGAACGTCCACGTTCAGGCCGTTTTTCTCGGCATTGCGCCGGGTCGCGTCTACCGCCACAGGGTCGATATCGCAGGCAGAGACGATGGAGCCGAAGCGAGCGGCGTGCAGGGCAATGGCGCCGGCGCCGCAGCCCATCTCGAGCACGCGGCCCGCAGGGCGGTCCAAGCCCAAGGCAAAGAAGTGGTCCAGCATGAAGCGGGTAGAGCTGGTTCCATGAGGGGAGTACACGCCAGATGGGGCGTCGATGGTCAGGCCATTCACCTCGAAGGTGGCCGGGCGAGCAACTCCTTCCAGCACGCCAGCGTAACCTTCAAGGAAAATCGGTTCGTTGATGGGACGCGTACATGCTTGGGTGAGATGCTCGATAAACGACTTGTTCATGGGGGTTTTTAGTTGGGTAAGAAGGCACGTGTAGCGGACGCTACTTATGCACCTGGTCTTATTGCCAGATTGCTAGACCTTGGAGGACATTCACAGGAGAGACCTATGCAGGAACAAGCCACGAGTCAAAAATTCGAGTTGACCGCCGAGCAGCAGCAAGCCCTCAACAACTTCGCTGCCAAACATGGCCGCACCTGGCGCTCGAAACTGCGCGCAATGTGGTTTAGCGGCCAGGACGCCGTGCAGCCTGACGGCGCCTACCTCCGTCAGGTGCGCAATCAGCAGCCGCCCGCCTTCTTGGACGCTTACAAGCCGGAGGCGTAAATGCCGGGATTTCGACCGCGAACATTTACGGCGACGCCCGACATTGAAAACGTGACTGTTTTCGCCGACGCGAGCTTCTGCCCGACATCGAAGGCCGGTGGCGGGGCGTTCTGGTCGCGCTGGGGCAAAACCGATAACGACAAGGCGGAGGACTCCTTCCAGATTGTCGGCGCCAATCAGTCACATGAAGCCGAAGTGATAGCCGCATGCCAAGCGATTCTTCGCCTGGCACGCAATCCTGCTGCCAATAAACTACTGGCGAAAGGACCTAAGACCCGCATCGTGCTCGTCATCGACTGTCTCACTGTCAAGCAGGTGTTCGAGGGCGCCGATACGCCGCTGTGCAAAACGGCGCGAGAACTGGTCGACCAAGTCCGCGCGCTGCGTCAGCAAATGCGCTTCTGGCTGAAAATCAACCATGTAAAGGCGCACTCCGGCCAGGGCAGTCCTCGAAAGTGGGTAAACCATTGGTGCGATGAGAACGCCCGTGCTCAAATGCAGGCCATGCGCGACGGAACGCCAGTGGCGGCTTGACGCGGTCTTCCATATCGTCCTCAATAGGAAAGGAAAAAACTATGCAAATTGAAACCGACACGACTGCCGAAGACGCACTCAAGGAAGCGCGTAACAAGAAAGCCGTGGCCATCTTGAAGAAGACGGACGGCCTTCGTGTTTTGAAACCTGGCACTGTTGAACACTTGATTGCCGTTTCGGCAGTTGAGGAAGCTTTGCGCGAAGCAAACTGGACAAACGCCAAGAAGTAATATTCCGCGGGCCTACTTGGCCCGCTTTTTTCGTCTATGCCCTATGTCAAAGAAAAACCCGGCCAGGTGGCCGGGTCGAATTTAGTACGCAGGGGTGCGCAGTTGTTGCTGAATGCTGTTGAAGGAGATAATGCCATCCGGGTTCGGCTGCATCATCTCCAGCATGCCATTCCGTTGGCGCAGGAACGCCAGGCGGTCACCTGCTTGACGACAGGCCAGGTGGGCGGCCAGGCGCTGAGTGCAGCCTTCGGCAGAAAGCGTGAACGAACTGATGCCGCAAGAGTCCAGCTGGAACTCTGGCACAAAGAACGTCTGACCACGCATTACGTACTGGCCCATACGGTGAATTTCCATGTTGACAACCATGGCATCGTCCGCTTCCAGATAGGCGTCATCGCAGAGAGTGAATGCGCCCAGCAGTTTCAGCGTGCCTCGCACACTGCTACGGTCCTGGAGGGTGACTGGACCACTGATTTGAGCGCCGTGTCTGACTACGGCATCACCGAGCACTTGCGCGCCGGCGTAAGCGATGCTGTCGTCGTAAATCCAGCACTCTCCTTCGGCTGATAGGCTCATTGGACCGGCCACGAGGCCACCCAGGTCGCCTTCCTTGACGTCGACGCCGATGTTTCGCATTGCGACAAGGCGATACAGCCTTACCGAAGGACCCAGCGGGTACTGGGGTTCTGCTTGCAAAGCGTACTTGTCATTTTTCACGAAGTAGTCCATGGTAGTCTTACCTTAAAAGTTGTCCTGCTGCGTATAGCGCCCGCTACCGCACTGCGCAATACTCCCGTTAAAGGATGCCTAGCTTCTAAAATGGTTGCGCCGGCTCAATAGCCGGTACTGCGGATAGGGTTCACTACTTCTGTTAAGCGGGCACAGCCGCTGAAATAAAACCAGGAGGAGCACATGTCATCATCTGACAAGAACTTGCAGCAGGTCGAACCCCCGTACCAACATGGTGATTCTGAGGCATGCCCCACGTGTGGCCGCTCCCTTGATGAACACGACCGCGGCACTGTAGATTTTTACTGTCCGGAGCCTCGGGAGGCTTCCAATGGAAGTTGAATCGCCCGTGGAAGTTCTGTCGCTGGAATATGTGTGCGACAACTGCCAGCGTGGCCGCATGAGGCCTGTTCGCGATACTGGCTCATCCGCGCTGGCAGCTCCCGCAGTGACGTATCCCCATCGATGTGGCGAGTGTGGCCATGTCGCGCACTTGGGCAAACTTTACCCGGATATCATATACCGCAGGGCCCATGCTACAGAGGCATTACTGAACTAGGCCTGTATGCGGCCGTCATCGGCTCTGCTACTGCAAAATCAGATAATTCAAACTGGCGGGCCGACGGCCCGCTTTTCATTTAGCGGGCGTAGTGCTTCTGCGTTCTCGCAGGTGATTTGTTAGCAGGCGCGCCATCTGCTCCCCTGTTAGCAATTTGGCTCGGGTTAGTGCTACGAGCAAGTCTCCGGTGGTATCTGTGGTTACCTCATCGCCTGAAACCCGCGTTACGGCATCGCACCAGGCGTCCAGGTATGTACGCCGGTAGACCACGCCGTGTTGTCTTGCGAAGTCCGCGACAAACGCTGCCACGTTTGTTGTCGGGAGTGCATCTAGTTCGAGAGCGAGGGGAGTAGTCATGGGCAGTGTAGCGAAATTCGGGTATGTTGACGTGCGGTACATATACAGAAGTAGGGCTCCCCAGCCCGCCGTCTTCGCCCGAAAGGGAATGGCGAAAGGGGTATTTGAAGGACAACCACTCAACGAGCTTTTCTTGTTATGCAAGAGCTCGTCCGAAATGAAGACATCGCTACGGCATTGATGCTCTTGCATCAACTTTAAGGAAACCTCACATGAACATCCGTACCCCGCAACCTGCACAAGCCGCACGTCTGCTGCAACAATTCTTCAAGGCTCAGGGCCTCGAAGTGAAGTACAGCCAGGCACTCGAAGCGGTCGCACGCCTCAATGGTTATCAAGACTTGCACGCAATGCAGGCTGACATCCGGTTTTCCGACCCACTGTCCATCACAGCTGTCTCTTCCAACGAGTTCGAGCTGCGTGAGAAAGAGCACAGCGTCTGGATTGGTGTCGACGGTATCTCCGTCTGCGTCACCCGTAACGACGAAGGCGTCTCGGTCGACTTGTATGCCAAGGGTCATGAAGACAATTCCCTGCAGGGTACTTACCTGCACTTCGCTGAAGCAGAGGATTCTGTGGAAGACGAGGAGGGCAATGAGCCGTCGAGTAGTGTTTCGGTTGAACCTGAAAAGGCTAAGCCCTACGTGCTCGACGGCCCAGGCGTTTGGGGTGTTCGCGGAAATCCGGACGACTTCCCTTGCGGCGAAATCGCCCTGTCGCCGACGGAGCCCTGCGTCCTCACTGCACCACCGGAGGACGAGTTCATCATGACGCCCGTGGATTGGAGCCGTGTTGCGGCCCGTCCTGGGATTGACCACGCCATCATCGACGGGGTCGCAGGCGGAGTAGTCACGAGCTTTGACCGTGACGCCCTGAAAAAACTGGCACACTACAAAGACCTGTCGGTTCACTTGCGGCTGTCGCAAACCCCGGCACTGGTAATCTTCACGACGTATGGCGGAGTGTTCCAGGAAATCAAAATTACGCTTGGCGAACTGCAAAAGGCCGTAGAGTACACACCCGGGGTCATCGACCTCATCGACGGTCGGCGCCTTGAACTGTTGATTTTCGGGGAAAAAGGTGGGCTGGCGCACTTCTCGCCGGCGAAGAACGAGGAGTTAGCGCGTTCTTCGCCACTGCTGGAAAGCTTGGCCAAGACATCGAAGTAATTCACATTAAGCGAGCCTCCGGGCTCGCTTTTTTTCGTTCAAAAGAAAACCGTCCAAGAAGGGCTGTTGAAGAATTTTGACAGCAAACGACTTAGAAGAAAACCGCTTTGGATGTCCAAGGCGGTCTGACTGTACGGAGTCTAGTTGCCTTTAGATTTGGCAGGGGTCCCTTTCTTGGTACGCCACATTCGCCAAGCTAGTCCCAAATTATAACCGTCAGAATCTAAATGGTTTCGGTGAAAGAAGAGGAATGACGCAACCCTCGCATTCGTCAGGCCTAATACGCAGAGGCATATCACCAGAACGCTTAATCCCGGTGCTATTGTACTTCTATAAAGAAGCAGTGCTGTTTGAAAGAACAGAACCGCCGCGCCAGCATTGGCTAGGCTACCGCCGGCGACTATCCAGGCGATATGCGCAGGCTTGTTTGTTAGCTTGTGCGCCAGCGCATCTTCGTGGAAGATGCACTGACCCCCATTTGCGCCGACATGAAAGCTCTTCAGTTTGAGTCCAACGCTCCAGCCCGCAAAGGCGTGACCTGCTTCGTGAATGAATATGGTCAACGGACGGTTCACCGCCCTCGTGCAGTACGCCAAGACTAGACCTTGCGTGACGCTTAAAATTACCCCTAGAATTTGCATGCAATCTCCATATGCTCGTGTGTACTACAGCAACGAGGAGAGGTCACTCCTTATCGGGAACGGGCCCCTCACAGCCCAATGCGGGGTGCGCCGCGAGCAGCCGTGCTTTTTCGGCTTGGTAGGCTTCACTCGCAGCAAGTTCATCCTTAAAGCGACCCAGGTATTTGGGCTTGCCATCAACGCGTATATTTGCCGTCCATCGTTGTCGCTTCGCGTCCCATGATACGCCTAGATGTTCACTGGTTCTGCCGGCTCGATTCGAGGCAGTAGTCCGCCGCAATTGAATTTCGGCGGGCGATAGCAACATCAGGTTGTTCCAGCGAATATCTTGAGTGTTACCGTTCTTGAAGTCTACCTTCGCAGTGGGCCAGTTGCCAGTCACGTAGAGTACCGCCAACCGCTGTTCAGTGTACATTGTGCCTTCAATCCGAATGTATCGATAACCGTTCGTAATGCTGCCTGCCCGCTGGCCGGGCGCTTTGCCGCGGCCGCCTCCCTCGCGCCAGGTAAACTCGCCTTGTTCTGGGTCGTAGTGCAGTTTTTGGCGAAGCGTCGCTTGTGTTAGTTCAGGCGGCATGTGCAAACTATTCGTGGAATCGTGTGCATCATGCCACGTAGCGCCGGCAACGGCTAGCGCAGCCGCGCGTGAATAGGCTGGTGGCGGAAAAGTGCGTGCTCGCCGAACAGCCTCCGAACCGTGCCGCAACTGATTACTGTGACGCATTACGTAAAAAGCCGACTTCGATTGCTCGAGGTCGGCTATTGTGAATTAGGTAGGTGAGTTACTGCGACGAGACGGCAGGTCGGAACTGTTCCCAGTTTTCCGCCCAAAAAGCTTGGACTTCCGGCGAATACATGTTGATGAAATCTTGCATGTGCCGCTTTAGCACAGCCACCCTGTCATCACTGAGAGCCGTCGAATGCAGGGGGCCATGCTCTTTGACTGAGAGGGGTGTACTCGAGGATAGCCGGGGCACAAGGGTAACGTGTGGGGCTAGTTCCGTATGTTGGGCCTGGTCTTGGACCACAGCAGGAGCCTCGGGTGCGGCAAACTCTGGCCAGTGCACAGCGTCCTTGAGTGCTTCTCGTACGCGGTGCACACTGTCTTTGTAGAAGATTTTTGCTTCACGCAGGCTGACACGGTCGAGCTGGACCAGCGGAATGGACCGCTTGGCCGAGGCGTTGTCCCAGGTCCTGGTTAAACGAAGGTGCAAGACCGCGTCTTCGCCTGTTTCCACACGCACGGCAGTGACTTCGAGCCACGCGGGTAGCCAGGTCAGGTGGGCCGCCTTACAGGCAAACTTGATTTCGTCGAAGACAATCGAAGGCATGTAGCCCAGACGGTCATATGAATCAAGTAAGCCCTGAAAATCACCTTCTGGCGATTCCCACTCCAATGCGAGTACTGAGCGAAACAGGTCTCGTAGAGAGTTCCGCATAGTACGTCGGACCTTGATGAGGTTGTGCTCATCGTAATCGACGGTGGGTGAAGCGGAGTCGACACGCAGAGCCGGGACGGTAAGCAAATGCCTGTGGCCGCGGTTGCTCTGCTCGAAGTTCATCAACGCCTGGCACAGGTGCGGAGGATATCGGTTATCTTTTGCGTAGGGATGCGTGCCTTCTGCGAATTGCGCACCAGCGCGGGCAACGCCACTTCTAGGATACAGAATGCTGCAAACAGCGGAATAGATTGCTTTCATGAGGAACCTTTCTAGGCGTAGTGTCCTACGACATATAGCCAATTAGGCTGGTGTAGCAGTACGAAAAAACGCGTACCCGAGAGGATACGCGTTTGAATGTTGTCGAGGCTGTTACGCCTTCGTGATTGGGCAAAGTGCCTGCCAGTTATCGACCAGTACGCGGCGCGTGTCCGTCGAATATCCGTTGACCATCTTCTGCAGGTCGCGGCAAATCAGGTCGAGGTGCGCCTTGTGCTTGACGTCCAGGCTAAATTCCGGCCAGCTGTCGAGGTCCGCCAGCTCTTTGTGGAGATACGCTTTTGCGTCCTGAATGAACTTGATGGTTTTTCGCAGCGTAGTACAGCCGCATGGCGGCAACTGCAGCGTTCGGCGAGCTGTCAGGTATGGCGACCTCGAGTTCACTTCGACCTGTACCACAAGACCTTCCGGCGTACGTTGAACCTCAAAGCGCCGAATAGCGTAGTTCGGCAGAGAGCTATTGATGTCAGGGTTAACCGAGGGAATTCCGTAGTACATCCATTTGAGACTGTCCCGAGCTTGGTATTCCAGTGTTTCCGTGTTATCCAGTGCATCGAGGATGGTGCTCAGCATGTCCGGGTAGGCGTCTTTTGCCGAGGAGACCGAACGCAGAAGTGTTCCCGTTGACGATGTTAGGGTCGCCCGGGCAGTACGCTCTGCGCTGGTCTGGATGATGGTGCCGTTACGCGTTTGCGGAATCGCCGACAGCAGCGTTTGATGGCCGCGGTTACATGACTCGAAGTAGCGCAGGGTGCCCAGCAGGTCGGCCGGCATCTCCGGAATTGGTTTCAGTACTTCGGGCCGCTTGCCGGCTTTGAAGTCGGTGTCGTTCGGGTACAGCAGGTCGCGGATGGCGTCGTAGATGGCTTTCATACTTTTCTCCTGAAAAATTGTCCTGTGTCTTATAGCCACGCGTGCGGTCTCAATGAACACACGCGCCGGCCTGGCGCGTGGCTGTCGAAGCACTGCAGCGTCGTGTTGAGGAGTTAGATGCGATTCGGCCGAGGTACCGGGCATACATCCGCCCACCGTGCAGCGAGCAGCTGGCGCATCTCAGGCGAGTAGTGCTGAACGAGGCGGGCGAAATCGTTTCGAATGTTCTGAAGGTCTGCCTGCTCTTTTAATGCAGCACTGAATTCAGGCCAGAGCGGGATGGCTCCAAGGATGTCGCGAATGCAGGTCGAGGTGTTAGTAATGAAGGCATGAGCCCCTGCGAACGTCGTGCAATCGCCTGCCTGTAGCTCGAACTTGCGGCGTGCCTGCAATTCTCGACCGCGTAGCCGCACCGACAGATGCAACACGTAGTATTCGCCCGCGTCTTCGATACGGCCGTAGTACATATCGTAGTCAGGTAGCACAAGTTCTCGCAGAATCTCTTGGCATCGATGCTCCAACAGTTGGCAGGTGTGGTGCCGCAGCCAACCCAAGTTGTCGCGCGCCTTCAGCACCGCGCTTACTGCCGACGAGTTAGGCAGTCGGCGCAGTGGAGCCTGCATCAGGAACATGAACAGTGCATGACTGGTTTCCGAAAGAGATTCCTTGCGTGTATGGTCCGAGGTCCCACGTAGCAAATGTGTCGAAGGCGCCAAGTGCTCGTCCGAAAGCTGGTTTCGGTGGCCGCGGTTGCGGCGCTCAAAGTCGAGCAGAGAAAAGCGAATTTCCCAGGGATACTCGCGCAAGGACAGTGCCGGCCCCGCCCGCTTCTCAGCATGTTCGGGGTAGAGCAAATTGCGTACAGCGTCGTAAATGGCTTTCATCGACATTCCAAATTAGAAACTTTGAATGCCATATAGTCAAGCAATCTATACAGGCACAAAAAACCGACTTTGGAGGTATATGCCTCCAAAGTCGGTCGAAATCAGCTTTGAGTTGAAGGTTCGTTCACGATGTCACGGAAAGAATCCCAGTGCTTTTCCATAAACGCCCGGGTAAGCGGCGAGTACGCGCTGAGAAAACCGCGCATGTCATGCTGCAGCCGAGCCATAAACGCCGCAACCTCGGGGTCTTGGAGCTCGTCTGGTGGCTGGACCGGCGCCAGTTCTGGCGTAGCCAGCTGTACGACTGGTGCCAGGGCAGATGCAGGAGCTGGCGCTGACGCTTCTTCGGTCTGGAACTCGGGCCAGGTTGACACGTCTTCCAGCATCGGTTCGAGCTTGACACAAGCTTGATTCAGCAGCAGGCGTGCGCCGCCGAGCGTGGTCAAGTTGCCGCGGTCCAGCTTCATTGAACGAGTAGCGGTCTTGCCGTCGCGGGTTCGGATGCGCAGGTGCAGGACCACTGGCTGGACGTCGACTTCCAGGCGCAGTGCCACAACATCGAAGCAGGTACGGCCCGTGAATGACTCAGTCTCGCAGAAACTGCGCAGCTCGAACTTGGTCAGTGTTTCGATATACCCCAGTTTGTCCGGCGCGTTCAGCAGTTCGTCAACGTGCATTTTGACCGACATTCCCAACGAGCGGGGGAGGTCGCGATGCATGACGTCGTGGTACAGGTCCAGGAAGGAAGCCGCGATGGTATTGCGAATGCGCTCGGCATTGTGAGGGCTTCCGGTCCATGGCTTATCCTGCGTCGACGTGCTGCGCAGGGCGTCATGGGTCAGCAAATGCTGGTGACCGCGGTTGCGTTGCTCAAACTTCAGTAGCGCCTTGCAGAAGGCAGCGGGCAGGCCGTCTGCCCCTTCGGCAAAGATGTGAGAGTGACGTGCGCTTTGGTGGATAAGTTTACGCGCAGCGGTAAAGATAGCTTTCAATGAAACTCCTTTTTGTGAGTTGGCCTGTTTGGTATAGCGAAAGAGACGAGAAAAGCTATGCTTCAAACAAAAAGGGACGCTACGAGAGCGTCCCAAAATTATGGTCAATCGAATCTGACGCCTAGCCCGTGCTTGGCGCACAGTTCGAGAAACAACTTGGCGGTCTCTTTAGACCCGGCGTCTTCTGGCCCGAGGGGAAAGTCCCATCGAGCCTTGCTCGCAAGTTCTTTCACCTTATCCGGCCACCACTCCGTGTTGTACGGTTCTTCGCAAGTGCCGCGCCGAAGCATTCGTGCGGTATCGCGGCAGCACAAGTGCGCGTCCTGCAGTGCGAACTCCAGCCCAAAGCCCTTGGCCGCATCCTTGAAGTCCAGCAGCACGGGGTCCGTGTCCGTCAGTCGTTCAAGAACGTCTTCTTTGAGCCAGTCATCGCGTTGCACGCGGCAGGCATAGCCGTCCCATCCCATACATCCTCCTTAAAAATTTAACCTACTGCGTATAGGTAGCGGGGTCTTTTAGGCCATCGGGATACGTACGGGGTGGGTGCCTAGCGCTATACCTGGGATGAAAAAACTCCATATTCTTTCCCCCTCGTTGTCAAATGCGGAGACAGTAATTACGCGCTCCCTGGCACCTCCGCAGGGCTATGCCCTGCCCACAAATTTGGCTGACGTGTATGCGCGCCACTTTGGCGCGCTGAACACGAAGGTGGCAGCTGGCGACATCTTCGATGGCCCTGTCGCGGTGCTGCGCGGATGGCACTTTGCAGATGGTTATCTGCACCTCGCAGTGCAGTCAAGCACCTACGTTCCGATGACGGCAACGCGGCTGACCTACGTGGAAGCGCTCCGAACCGGCGTCCTGGATGAAGCGGACGTCTCAGCCATCCCCCTTGAGTTTGGAGCATGTCTCTGCGCTTGCGTGGTCGTTCTGACCGCCGATAACCAAGTAATGACGCTACGCCGCGCGGCGAACTTGTCTAATCCAGGCTCGGTGTCCCTGGGACTTGGCGAAGTCTTGGACCCTAACGACTTCGAACACGGTCCAATGGCTATGCACGCGGCCGGCGCTCGTGCGCTACGTGAAGAACTGGGGGTTGTACTGTCGCCCGAACAAACAGCGCGGTTCATCAAGCCGATGTACCTTACCCGGGGGCGAGAGTGTGGCAGCTGGGTCTTCGTGATTGTGGCAGACCTGCGCCACGCCGGCGCCGGCTTCTCCGCGGAGCAAATTCTGGCCAAAGCACAATCAGCCCAGGACGCTTGGGAATCTGACGCAAAGACGCCCATCCCGTTTAACCGTAGCAGTCTCGACGCATTCCTGGAGGCCAACGCGGGTCGACTGGGGATGTGGGCCGATGAGCTGGTAGAGCTCCTCTCCGCGGACCTGCTGGAGGGCACACCCGACTAATGGGGGTCCAAAAACAAAGGCGCCCTTCGAGGCGCCTTTTTTGCGGGAAGTGTTTAGGGCTTCGCCTTCTCGTAACGTGCAACTTCAGCTTCCAGGCTGGCGCTGATGCGGTTTAATCGGGCCGCGTTGCAGGACTGGCACCAGAACGGGCTCCAGTGAGTGCCGGCAGGGCGTGTGCAGCCTTTTTCAACGCACTGGCGTCCGGTGTGGTATTTGGTGGCGTTCAGCGGGTCGGATGGATTTTCGTAACGGTGCACGGCTTCAGCCTTTCAATGCAGGGATAGAATCCAGGTATATCGACTGCATTTAGGCCGTACTCTGCTCGCTACATTGAGAGCAGGACAACACATTTAACAAAAAGGATGCACCATGCTGAACATGCAAAGCCGCGACAACGAGTACAAAGAGACCAAGTCGGTCAAGCTCCCCAAAAATGTCGAATCCGTCAGCTTCAGCTACGACGGTGGCCGGCTGGCCGTGACAGTCAACGGCGAACAGGTTTACTACTCGATGCTCGGCGGTAACGACTGCCGTGTCGAACTCGACAATAAGTGAGTAGCCCGGCGCCGCCGTGCCAAAACACTGACTTCAAGGCGACTCCGGTCGCCTTTTTTTTGTGTAAATGAAAAACCCCGGCATGGCCGGGGTGAATGATTGAGAACGCCGCGCTATGCCGCGGCGGTAGCGGCCGGCGCTTTGATGGTCACGATAAGGTCATCGTGGGCCATCGGAATGAAAGTGCTCGGCTCAACGAGCATACCTTTCGTCTTCAGGTAGGCGGCGACTGCTTCGCAGACCTCGGCATTGGTAAGGCTGACACCAGAAGGCTGGTCGAAGTACTCGAGGGGCAAATCTTGGATTAGGTTCATAGCTGTCCTGGGTTGGCTTGGGGTGAAAACGGTTTCTGTCCAATGTAGAAAGCTCGGTCAAGCGCCTGCGGGAGCGGGGCATAGTGCCATCCAGCTCCGCACGATTTGTTCCCGTTCGGCTTGTGAGAACGGGTTCAGTGCTTCCTGTATCTGGGCGCGGGCACGGTCGAGCACCAGTTGTTGTGGTTTCGTCTCGGCGCGCTCAGCTTCGACGAACTCAGGCCACTCTTCAACACCCGCGAACAGTTCGTAAACTGACTTCTCCATCGCATGCGACGTGCAATATGCTTGTCGTAGCGTATCGTACGTGCCGGCCGGAATGCTGATGGTTCGCCCGATGGTTAATGCGAGGCGGCGATGTCGCACTACGAGGTTCACCTGACATTTGGTTCCACCGTACGTAGTGGACCAGCTTTCCAGAACAAAGCGCGACGGTAACCCGACTCGGCGGCTAAGCTTGCGCCACAGCCGGACTTCCGCATGCATCCCTAGCCAGCCCAACGCCTCTGGGGCATCGAGGAGCGTGGTCAGCGCAGGGTCTTCCGGGAGTTCGGTTAGCTTGAGCAGGGCCTCGAAAAGCGTGTTGCAGCTATCGTTGATGACTTGACGCTGGGCGTGTTCGGTGGTCCCCGGGGTGGGAACGTTTAGCACGTGTGCCTGGGCAGCCAAAAGGTGGCGGTGGCCGCGATTAGACCGCTCGAAGTTTCGTAGGGCTTCTCTCAATTCTTCAGGCAGTGCCGCAAAAGCGCGGGCAGCCGACGAGTTAAAAGTAGGGGCCTTCGAGGGGAGCAGCAAATTGCGAATGGCGTCGTAGAGCGCTTTCATGGAGATTCCTTCAAAATATTGACCTGCTTCGTATAGCCATTACGCCGCTTCCATGAAAAACCGGTTCTTCAGAGCGTGCGCGCTGAAGAACCGGTCGAATTATGTGGTGTGGTGTTGAATTGTCAGACGAGTAACGGGCGGCCTGGTGCCGCCAGATGTTTTCATCACCTGCATCTGCTCAATATCCAAGCATCCCTTGGCTTGAAGCGCTTCAACGGTACCACGCTCAATCCCAAATAGCGCTTCCAGCTCGGGAGTCAATGCTAAGTCCCAGGACAAGAACATGCTTCGGTCGGCTATAGGGTCTCCCCAGTTAACCTTGCTAAACCGGGTCTGCCCCTCCTTAAGAAGAGCATGTGGGCGCGATGGGTCGAAGAGCATTGCATCGCCGGGGCGGATGGTCACTCGTCCTACTCCTGCCACAGTGAAGTCGCGAGGAGGGCCGGACAGATACCAGTTCAGGAAGAGCGAGTTGTCCCAGCCGTGAAGGTCCTCGTGGAACATGGCGCCTAGGCACGTCAAAATTTGGCTGTCCGATTTGTGCGGTGGCTCTGCTACCGCTCCTAAACATGCTAGGGCTCTAACGCAGAGTGCGTTGGAGTCCAATTGGTCCGGAGGAGGTGTTGGCATTGAATCAATGTCGCCAATATCGAGCCTGTAGCGGCTCGCATGGTTCTTCATGTAGTCGCGACGGTCGTTGCTAAGGGCTTCCCAATCTTCATCGACGGGAACGTGACCTAGCAAGAAGCGCGAAGACACCGTACGGCACTCTCCTGCAAAACCTGACTGGTGGTAGAACAGGGGAGCTACTCCTGTGATGATTTTCATAGTTAAAGGGGCCACGGGCCCGCTGATTGGTCCTTCACCTTATAGCGATGACGCGCCTGGACAAAGAAAATCCGCGAGGCAGTGCCCCGCGGATGAATGCTGTTATAGCTGTGCTTTAAGTCGCGTGCTTGAGCGTCGATTGCTTTCGCAGGTTGCCGGAGGTTCGCACAATCTTCAACGAATCGATGTCCACGCTGTTGCGTTCTTTGAACACAGCATCGGTGCCTCGCTCGATACCGAAAAGAGCGTCCAGCGCAGGCGTTAACGCGATGTCACATGAGAGAAAGATGCTGTGGTCCTGTGGCGTGCCACCCCATCCGGTCTTGGAGAAGCCTTTCGCGCCTTCCAGCACCAGGCCGTGCGGCCGTGAGGGGTCGAACAGGATGACGTCGCCCGGACGGATGGTAAGACGACCTACGCCGGCAATGACGAAATCTCGCGGCACGCCGCCGATGTACCAGTTAAGAAAGAGGGCGTTGTCCCAGCCATGCAGGTCATTGTGGAACGCGGCGCCCCTGCACAACAGAATCTGACTGTCAAAGGCGCTTGGTAGGTCAGCCGTAACATTGATGCTGGCTAATCCTGCCTCTGCAGCTTCTGTGAAAGACTCCGGGTCAGGTGACTCCAAGGTGTCAATTTCGCCTGCCTCGAGCTTGGAGCGTCCAGTTCGTTTGCCGACCGCCGCTTCACGCGAGCGTGCAAAGTCTTTCCAGGACTCGTCCAGTTCGACGTGGCCCACCAAAAAGCGCGACGCGACGCTGCGGTATTGGTTCTCGAAGTGCACGGCGTGGTGAAAAAGAGGGGCATCCCCGGTGATGGTGTTCATATGTCAGAAGTGCCTAATGGCGTTGAGTTGTCCTTTCTTGTGTAGCAAACCCATCGACATCCAAGGAGTATGCGAGGAGCACCCGCCAAAGAAAAACCCGCGGAGCTTACGCTTCGCGGATTTGGAGAATCAGGTATTACCAGCTTTGCAGCGCGGCATCACGCGCAATGGATTCGGGCACGCCAACACGCTCGATGAGCAGGCGGTGGTCTGCGATGGCCAGTTCCTTTGCGCGTTGCGCCAGGTCTTCGGTCGTCGAATCCGGGTCGGCTTCGATGACAGCTTCGTCGAGGAAGTCCGGGATTTCCCAGCTCTTACTACCCATGCCTAAGCCGTCCAGCATGCGGTTCGTAATGACTACGACGACCATTTGACCATCACGGATTTCCGGACGAATCATGGTGACGTAGTCTTCGCTGATGATTCGATTGAGCTCGAATCGTACGAACGCGGCCGGCTCTTTCGACGGTCTCTCTTCCATGTACGACTCGAGGTTGTACACGCCCAAGTGGGCCAGTGGCCCCATCGTGCTGAACGCCGTTACCAGATTGTTCAGCAGTGTAGCCGCATCTTCGTCGGTAGTGCAGGTGACAGCTTGGTCCAAGAGTTGTTGTACTTGCATGTATGTCCTTTTTAGTTTCAGGAGAATCGTCCTCCATAGTGTAGCCAAGGTATTGCCAACAGCTTGGGTGGCCTGCAAAAAGAAACCTCACCGAAAGTCCGACTTTCGGTGAGGTGAGCAAAGCAGGGTTAAGCTACTGCAATATGTATTTTCCGAAGGCGATTAGGCTGTGGCAAAGCGTCCGTTTACCCAGTCCAGCACCCATTTGGCGTTTTCTTCCCGGCGTGTGTTGCCGGTCGTGATGCGCGACTTGCGCACCGTTTCAGGTTTAACCATGCGGGTCACTGTCTTGCCCTCGGAAGTTTTTCGAGAGCTGGCGACTGGCGTGGTTCGAGCAAGCAGTGCTTCCAGACACCCTACACAGATGAGCCGCTTACCGGTAGGTCGGTCGCGTTTCTCTTCAATAGGGCGGTGGCGCTGGCAGGCGTGGCAGAAAAAATCTTTGCACACAGTTCGATTCCTTTCATGTCCTCTATGAGGTGACTGGAGCAGCCACGTCAGGAGTTCAGCAGAGATGACCAGTTGGTGAGCCAGTGGGCCCGTTCCACGGGTCTATTTATTACCGCAGCTATTGCGGCTGGCGAACGTTCCGTATTGCCGGGGTTAGCCGCGGGCCGCCCCGTTGGATGGTCGCGCTTGACGAGAGTTACACCTTTCGTACGTTCACGAATTTGCTCGAGGCATAGAATGCAAATTGGTCGCTTCCGGCCAGGCTCACTCGCCTTCACCGAGACATACTTCCAAGCCTGACAGCCGCTACAAAAAAACTTTTCACACATTGGTACCACTCCTAGATGACCTCAATAGCCTTGTGTAGCTATCGGACGCTGAAATAGGCGAAGCGCGAGTACCAACGAAAAAGGGCGCCCGGAGGCGCCCTTGAATGAGAAACTAACTGTTCAGGCTAGCGTGGACTGCATCGATTGGATGTCGGAGCGCAAGGCACCGGCCGCCGCTAGGGCGCGGCTTGCTTCGTGGATGACCGGAGCATCGCCCATCGCCTGGGCTACAGCAAGTGCAGTCTGCATTGTAGTCATGGCTTCTGTTAGAGCGTTCTCGCTCTTTTTCAGCTGAAGGGCCACTTTACGGCGACGGCGGTAGGCGCGGACTTCATTAGCGCCCATGGATGCGGTAACGCCGAAAAAGACCATGAAGCCAAGTTGCTTGTCGATAAGCGAGACCAATACAGCAGCAAGCAAGGCCGAGCCGAATACGATTGCAAAAGATTTAGGTTTCATCGTGACGTTCCTGGCACAGTTAGGCAGCCGTAGCTTGAGCTACAACGCGGCGGCAAACGGCGCCATCGAAGGTCCAGTAGAACGGAGAAATGCGCGCGGTGCCATGCAGTTCGCGCACGGTGCCACTATTACCATAGTTGGCTTCCACGACATACTGCTCGTCGCAGTAGTCAATAGCTTCGCCAGGCTGGAATGGTCGGTCTGCATTGGTAGTGCCGAGGGATGCGGTATTCATAGTGTCCTTCCTTGTGTGAGTTGCCTGACACGTATAGCAGAACATCATTTTGCCACAACTGGCGGCGCGCCTCCGCTTAGAGCGTCGGAACTTGAATTTGCGGTAAGTCCCGTGCCGCAGCTAACTTTTGCTGTTTCAGCGTAGTGCATCCCGTTAATCTCTCGGCCGAGGCATCCACCGGGCCGTACCACTCATAGACGCCAAGAAAGCCGCCCGTCCGTAAAATCCATGCCTTCTTCGATGTGGGGTCGATGTAGGCAGTGTGCTGGAACCCGTCCGAGACTTGCACGCTTTCAGGCAGCACAACGGCAATAAGGTCATCGAGCACCTGTGGCGATTGCGCCTTAGGAATAGGTTTCTGAAACCCTGAGAAAGAGATGCCGTACTGCTTAACCAAGGTACCACCAGCGGGGCAGGCCCATGCATTAGCCGACAGGACCAGCAATATGAGGCTGGTTGCGAGATGTTTCATAGCGGTTGCGGTTGAGGCAGAAGTTAAACGGGCAGAGTGCTTTGCGAGAACCGCTGGCGGAAGCTGTTCGAGAACCGGAACTTTGACTCTAGGTCATTGGCGATATGTTCTCTCACCGCCGAACCATGCTTCGCCACGTGAGCCAACTGCAGAAGGACGGCGTCGGCCAGAGCCGGCACTGCTTCGATGGCTCGAGCGGCCGTTGGATAGACCACCTGCGCCAGCGTCACAGACTGCGAGTACGCATCGGCGAACGCCACGCCCCCGGTGAAGAGGTCGAGCTCGCGATACAGCTCCATGAATAGATGTGCTTCAGCGCGGCCGTCAATGCCGATAGTCGCAACAGAGTCGTCAGGTAGGACCATCTGCACGTGGCCGCCCGAGTCTAGGGCTGCGAGTGCCTGCTTTTTGAGGTCAGCTGTCGCGCTTACCAGCGCCTCGAACTGTACCGACGGATGCGATACCGGGAGTATTCCGACCTCCGACGCAAACAGACGATAGATGAGCGCGTGTACGCCCGGAGAATCAGCAATAAAATCGGATGCCATCATAGAACGAACTTTTCAATAGGAGAGGTGGGATTCTCGGCTTAGGGCGAGACAGCAGCGCGTACATCAATGCCAAAGGTGTCTCGCAGGCGGACTGCTTCATTCGCGAAATCCGCCAGCATGAAGACGGCCAAGCCCGTTGTAGTGCACCCTGCCGGGAGAGCCTTGACGCTCCACGACGAGAAGAAACCGTTACTGTCGACACACATCGACTGGGCCACCTTTTCGGCTCGCTCGCGGTTGCCGAAGATGACCGGAGCACAGGGGTCGTCGACGCAGCTGCTGTCCTCGTATTGGTCAGGACCGTTGGGCGCGACTACCAGGTCGCCTTTCTCTGAGACAACGACGTAAGCCTGACGGAGGGGCTTGGAAGCCTCAGTAGGCGAGGGCACGGTTTGCATGGGTTTGCTCCATAGGGCGGGGCTAGGCGGCCCCTAAGGCGAATTGAACCGCTGTTTAGCGAGCCGTCTTATTCGATTCGCCCCTCCGCCCATCTGGCGCGGAGTCGAGAGCAATGTTAGCCCAGGCTGATTTTCACAATTTCGCCGTCCTCGAAGCTTCCGATGCCTGCTCCCAGCGAAAACAGTCGTGCGCTGTCAGACAGGCCGGACTTCTCCAGGCGCTTACGAGCAGCCCCCTTGGCGACAATCAGGTCGTCCCCCTCGCGCAGCACGCCCACCCCAGCTGAGGTCGCAGCACCGTCGATGTCAATGGCCGATACGACTACCACTTCTTCGACAACAAAGCGGTCGGCCTTATAGGCCATCGCCAGCCGGACCGTTTCACCATCGCGGGTCCGAATACCCGTGAGCCACACATTGTGGCGGTCGATAGCGAAGCCTTCGGCAATGCGGTACTCGCGCAACTCTGGTGCGAGTCCCTGCAGCAAGCCCGCGCCGTCGAGCACGCCCAGGAAAGGAGTTCCCAGGCAGTCTTGCACGAATACGCCCCGCAGGAACTGGGTAGAAAGCACGCTCGCGGCCCATTGACGGGTAATGGTCAGCATCAAGCGACCGCCCATCTCGACGACGTCCAATTCGTGCATGCCGTTGGCGACACCTTCCACGAGGGCGAAGACACGGTTACCTGACTGCCAGAGCCGCGAAGCACGCGACTGCAGCGACGCTAGGTCGCCCGTCTCAAGGGAACGTACAGCGAGTAGACCAGAGGCGGCTACGACACTGATGACCACTCGGGCAGTCGAAGTGCGCAGCACAGCAGCTTCGCGCTTCAATACCGCTGCAAGCTCTTCCTGAGTGACGCTGGCCACTTGCGCTCGTGCCGTGGTATCCCACAGTACCAATTGTCCGCGGTCACGCGCAATCACGAAACCATTGAATGCCGCCAAGACTTTTTCGCCGGCGTGGCCAAGCCGCTCCAAGCGCAGTGCGCCTGAAAGCGTTTGGCGCACTCGCAGCTTCGGTGCAGTTTGGTGTGTGACCGCACTCGCATTCGAGGCTGGAGGTGCCGACCGGTCGCCCGTGGCAAAGACACGCTCATACCAGTCACGAAGCCGAGGCGGAATGTCTGTCATAGCGCGGGCAGCGCCAGGCAGGCGGACACGGGAGTCGAACACGGATGCATGAGCGCGCATCCGTTCTTCCAGCGCCCCACGCGCAAAGTCTGGGTGCGTGCCCTTGTAAGGGTGGATACCCGTCCATAGCTGGAAGGTGACCACCGCCCAGGCGAACCAGTCGGTGCCCTCGGAGAAGGACTTGGCGGAATAGTCGCGAATAGACGGCATGATGGCCGTGGCCGGGAAGCCCGGCAGTTGCCAGCTGTCGACGTCGATGGCGGTCGGTTGAGTGCCAGCCACGAGCCAATTCATTTCGTTGGCATCCACCATGAGCGCACCGTGTGCGTGGGCCACGTCCGTGATGTCACGCATTGCGTCGACGACCTTGCCGGTTTCGAGCAAGCCAAATTGGTTGGCATCGCGCCAGGTGTTGGTAAAGAGTTTGCAGAGCGACTCACCCTTGGCGCGGGGGAGCGTCAAGCCCAGGAATGCACCGTGTTTGTCGCGCAGGATTCCGCTAGGCGCGGCGATACCTTGGTGGCGGATGCCCGCCAATGCCGCAACCTTACGCTCCATGCCGGCAGCAATCGCCTTAGACGGTTCCAGGTAGACCTTAAAGACGGTATCGTTTTTCAGGTACACCGCGCCTTCGCCACCCGTTGCCAAGTGGTCCGCCGAGGTGAGAAGAATAGGCGAGCCGCCTTCAGGTATGACAGTGATTCGGTCAGCCATTGTTGGCCTCCGTAGTAGAAGTCGGTGCCGGCGGGGTGTCGCTCAGCCAGATTGCCGCAACTGCCAAGTCATCGGCTGGCATGTGGCCAGACTTTTGCCAGTCACGTGCAAGTCGGGCGACGCGACGTTTGATGAATTCACCCGCCGGATTCTTGACGGCAGCGAACTGCGCGATGGTCGCGAGCAACCCGTTACCGCAGTCGGTGGCTCCATCAGTTGCGAGCATCACCATCTCCAGGTCGTCTGCGTCGATGTTTGCCTGCCACACCCACGCGTTCTCGCACGGCTCTTCGGTCACCTTCAAGTCGACCAACGCACCTGACGCATCGAGTCGCTGAGTGACCACACGGAGTAGCTGGCTACCGTAGGTCGCACGCCAAGCTTCGGCGCCCTCAGGCTTGCGCAGATAGTTCAGATAGAACGGTGCGTTCTCGGTATATGTCAGGTTAATGAAGGTGATACCTCCATCCGAATGGCGGCCAATCAGGACCCCATCACCAAACATCGTTGCCCGTACGCGGTTGCCCTGCGCCTGCAGGACGCCCAACGTCGCGAAGCCGTCTGCGTTATCGAGCAGCGACAGCATTGGCGCGGCAGTCTCCATGATTAGATGGCGCAATTCGTCGGCGGTGGCGTCGAAGTCCTGAAATATCTTGAGAACTTCTCGAGCCGCAAGCGCCCAGGCCCGTGCTCCAAGGTCCGTGTCCTTGCCCGTCGAGCAGCCATCGGCAACGATGCCCCAGGTAAGCCCGTTCGGTATCGTGCCTGCGACGGCGTAGTCCTGGCAGGGGGTGGCGGCCGCGGTATGGCGCGAGCCGGTCAAAATGGCGGTGTCAGCGTGCATTTGCAAACTTTCGTTTTGTTTTGGACATTATAGCATACTTAGTTTATCAATGCAACTAAGTATCGCTAAGAATAATGTCAGCATCACAGAGCTAGCATGGCAGCCGGCTGAGCCCGGACATCGCGAACGAATAACCTGCTCACAATTACACTCAACTAGTGTCAGCAAGTAAGCTAAACTACGCACCTACTCTATTAACACCCTATCCACCTTGGAGGCCGCATGGCTCGTATTACTGTTGAAGATTGCTTGAAAGAGATGCCAAACCGGTTTGAGCTGACCCTGGCCGCGTCGTATCGTGCCCGTCAGCTCATCAAAGGACATACTCCGAAAGTCCCTGGCACTGACAAGCCAACCGTCATCGCACTGCGCGAAATCGCTTCGGGAAAAGTTGGTCGTGAAATGCTTCGCCACGTGTCCATGCCGTAAGCGCCAGATGGGCGAACCTGTCTTCGGCACTGTAGTTTGGCAGCAAAAAGTCTGAAAGCGTATTCCTGACCAGGGTACTCGTTGAAGCGCTGGCATTGCCAGCGCTTTTTCTTTTGGTGCATTCGTGCTACGTCGCAACCTTCACACCACGAATTCCAAAACAAAAGCCCTGACCATGAAGGCCAGGGCGAAAAGATATGAGCATCCTACACGGCACTCCGCAAGGAGGCCGCCCAAGATTTACTTATTCCGCAGCGTAGCGCGACGAACCGTCGGGACGCAGCGTAGTGTGTGAAAGCGGCACACAAGAAAGGCCGCTTTCGTAGACTCCCTGGTAGCACAACATACCGGCGTCACCGTCAATGAATCGGGTAACTTGTCCCTTTTTTTCAATGTCTGAACCGCGATAGACCGGTACCTGGGCGACTGTCGGGGCCATGGGCTTAGCCGTAACGGGGGCGGAGGGGGTTCCTGGGGACGGTTCGTCCACTCGTTTGCATGCCGCCAAGGCGGTGGCCAGCAATGCAGCAATTAACAGCATTCGTTTCATGACTTTTCCTTGAATGGTCCTACTTCAATATAGCGAAGGAGGATTTTTCAAAACATCTTTTTTGGTGACGCACCTTAAAACATCTTCTTCGATAACCGCTCTTCCTCGACTCATAACGTATCTATTAGCTACCAAAACACCTAAAGAAATTCCTAAAAGGCTAAAACCGCTACCTAAACATTGAAGGTGCCCCTGGAGGGGCACCTTCCCATAACAAAAGGAGCGATTTTAGATGCAAACCAACGTCATCAACCTCGGCAAACGCGCACTGGCAATGCAAACCCTGAACACCACGACCGTCGAAGCCGTTCCGGCTCCGGTCGACCACGTCATCGTGATTGACGTCTCGGGCTCGATGTACTCGGACCTGCCAACCCTGCGCAACCAGCTGAAGAACAAGCTGGCCAGCCTGGTACGTGACCGTGACACCGTGACCATCATCTGGTTCTCAGGCCGTGGCTCTTACGGCGTGCTCGTCGAAAAATTCGAAATTCGTTCTGTCCGTGACCTGTCGGCCCTGCACACCGCTATCGACCGCTTCCTGCAGCCGCAAGGTCTGACTGGCTTCAAAGAGCCGCTGGAAGAAGTCCTGGCAGCTATCGACCGAATCAGCAAGGCGCGTACCGACAGCGTCTTCTCGCTGTTCTTCATGACCGACGGCTATGACAATCAGTGGAGCGACAGCGACATTCTGGCTGTCTGCAAAAAGCTCGAGCCGAAGCTGGCCAACGCCGCTATCATCGAATACGGCTACTACTGCAACCGCGGCCTGCTGACCAAAATGGCCGAAACGCTGGGCGGCAAGCTGATTTTCAGCAAAGACCTGCAAGACTACCAGCTGACCTTCGAGAAAGAAATGTCGGGTGGCGTGGGCGCGAAGCGTACGCCAGTGAAGCTGGCTGCCGATGCCTCGATGGGCTTCGCCTTCTCGATTCTGGGTGAGTCGCTGGTGTCGTTCGTACCAGACGCAACCAACACCGTGATGGTTCCGGAAGGCACCCGCGCCGTGGCGTATTTCACGACCGGCCGTCCGACCGGCGCCGGCCTGGCTGAAATCGCGCTCAAGTCGGAGAAATTCGACCGCACCAAGCACACCGACGCTCTGCTGTGGGCTGGCCTGGCTGCATTGTCGCAGCGTATGGAGTCAGATGCGGTGTTCGACGTTCTGGGCTCCCTGGGCGACGTGAACCTGGTCGACATCTTCTCGAACTGCTTTTCGAAGGAAGACTACAACCTGTTCCAGACCTTCGCGATGGGTGCGGCCCTGAACGAAGGCGGCCGTTACACCGCAGGCTACGACGCCAACGCTGTGCCGAAGGAAGATGCGTACACCGTGCTGCAACTTATCTCGGACCTGTCGGCCTCTGACGAAAACCTGTTCTACCCGCATCACGAAGCGTTCACCTACGAGCGTATCGGCGCGGCCAGCGTCCAGAAAGAGCGCAATGTGCGCTTCGAGTACGGCGACAAGACCCGTGGTTACCCAATCAACGGCATCGTTTGGAACGAAGACCGCCCGAACGTTTCGGTGCGCGTGCGCATGGAAGGCTTCGCCGTTCTGCCGGCCGAGCGTCCGGAACCGCTGCCGGAAAAGGTCGAGAGCTACGTCTACCGCAACTACACTATCGTGCGTGACGGCATCGTTCACACCCGTCGCATGCCGGTGTCGCTGTCGAAGGAAACCTTCGACAAGCTGCAGGCAAACGGGCTGCTGGCAGGCGAAGCCTGGGTCGCTGGCAAGGTCTTTGTGCTGGACTACCCGCGTGTGCCGGTCATCAACCGTCGCATGGTGCGCGGCGTGACCGCCAAAGACACCTTCGAGAAGGTGCTGCAGCTGGCCGTGCTGAAAGGCACCCAGAAGGTGCTCAACGCGCTGCGCGACGAAGTAGCTCCGAAGGAAAGCAAGAAGTTCCTGGCGATGTTCGGTGAAGCCGCAACGCAGTACTTGGCTGAGATGGGCGTGTCGGACTACAACGGCTTCAACCCGCCGTCGGAATCCGTCAAAACTGGCGACTTCTACATGGCCAAAGAGCTGAAAATCGCTGCGAAAGGTCTGTCGTCGCTGCCGAAAGTCGGTGACGTCGAGGCGGCTGTCGCGGCCGGCAAGAAGCTCAAGGTGAGCGAGTTCGTGATGACCGAAGCAGTCAAGAAGGTCGCTGAGTTCAAAGCCAGCCCGTTCTACATCAAGGCGGCGGACCAGAAAGCCTTGCTGTCTACCTGGGTCGAGACCGAGTCGAAGGCCGCTGTCAAGGCCACCCGTGAAGTGATGTGCGAGCTGGCGCAGAACAAGTTCGCCATCGTCGTGGGCCATGCCTGGTTCACCGACCTGTCGGGGCTGGACGACACTTCGCTGGAAGTCACGCTGCCGGGCTTCGGTCCTATCGCAGTGACCGCTACGCTGAAAGACGTGCAAATCGAGAAGTAATTCTCGGTTGGGCCGATACGCCGGCCTGTAGTCAGAAGCGCCCTGCGAAAGTGGGGCGCTTTTGTTATTGCATCTTCCGTACGACTAAACGGCACGACTACACGTGGCTTACTGTGGGAGCGACTATGCCAGGTATTCAAGACATCATTAACCGTTCTTCCGGTCTGTCCGTCGCAGCGTTCTTTGCCGGCGGCCTTATGCCCTTGTCGAGCCTGTCGTCGACCGCCCTCGGGTTGCTCGCCTGAGTAAATAGCACCATAAAACATCTTTTTTGAGTAAGCGCTTCGCGCTTGAGGAGAGTCAATGTCTTCGCTTGATGAGTTCTTTGTAAGCATTCCCTACCTGTGCTCCGCGCTAGGGCAAGGATTAGGTTTTATGTTTCTGGTGTTCTCAGGCTTTTTGATTGTCTTGGGACTCATCGGCTCGCTCCTACCCGCGTCTGCAGGCATTGAAGATGCCTCTGCCTTTCTTGTGGGTACCGGTACTCGAATGGTAGTTTCGGCCTGTGTGCTGTTGGCCGGCGGCTTGTTGACCTGGAGCGCGCTAGACGCCTTGCCTGCTGCTCGACTCACGGACATAGGCAATGATGCTTTTGTTCTCGGAGCAGTTGTGTCTGCTGCCGGAATTCTTCTTCTCCAAATAGCAGAACTGCGTGCCACCGCAAAAAAGGTTGGAGGACGCTCGTTGGCTATTATCCTTGTAGGCTGTTTAATTATGGCCTCTGGCGCTTCGACCGTCTTTATTGCCTGATTGGCTAAAGAACTAGGGCATGACAGTGAACATTTGAAAGGAATATATGCGACCAGTAATCTACGTGCACGGATACGGCTCTACGGGTAATACGGATACCGCGAAAAATCTGCGTGCTACCTTCGCCGGTGAGTTTGACGTCATTTCGCCTACGTATGACTGTTCCAATCCGTTGGCGGCTCGCGACCAGCTGACGGGACTCATCGAGTCGCTGAAACAGGACAATCCCATCATCGTCGGCACTTCGCTTGGCGGCTTCTTCGCCAACCTGGTGGCCCGGCTGTGTGACATCCCGGTAATTGCCGTGAATCCTTCAACACAGCCCAGCGGTTCGCTGCACAAGTATGGCGAGAACGCTGAAGCTCTTGCAGGGTATCAACAGCTGGAAGTACAAGAACGTTCCCAGGCCGTGCAGCCCCGCCGTATCGTGATACTCGGCACACGCGATGACGTTGTCAATCCACACACGAATGGCGCGTTGTTGACCGAAAACACTGAGACCGTGTGGCTCGACATGGGTCACCGTATCGAACCAGCGTTCTACAGCACCATCGCCGACTTCGTTCGCAAACTGGCTTGACGCACACGCGGCGCTCAGGCTGCAACATTTGACTAGGCAGCGCCAACGTTTTGACTCGCCCTGTATGCTCTCAGCACACAGGGCGTTGTTTTTTGGTATGAACCTTTTAAAACGAAAACAATAACTTTGGGTAGTCCTGTCACAATCTGTACAAATTTTTCCATTCGGAAAGCTTTTTGTCAGAAAAAGCGCCATACTTCAGGTTTTGCGCTAGATTGGTTCATCAGTGGGGCTAGATATGTTTTGGCAAGCGGTACGATATCGAGTGGCGCGACTGCAGCATGGTTCGTTTTCGCTTAACAAAGGGCTAATCGCGGTCGTGCTCGCGTGCACGCTGCCTCTGTTTCTGTTTTCGGCCATAGTTCTTGTCAAATACGCAGACACTCGTGAAGAGGCGGCACAGCAGCACGTTCTTAGCTTTTCACGTGTGGTGGCTTTGGCGGTTGACGGCGCCATTGGCCAGGGCTTAGACACAGCAGAGGGGTTGGCTCGTTCACCCGCGTTGGCACACGACAACTTGCAGTGGTTCCTTACGCAGTGCCAGCAAACGGTGGCCAACATGGGAAAGGGCAGCTGGGTAATGCTTTTGGACGCCCATGCAAAACCCGTCCTTGCAACCTCGACAACGGCAAAACCTTGGCTGGCCGCGATACGGCCATATCTCGCACAGGCAGCCCAAACTCAACATACCGTTTTGTCGGACTACCTAGTAGTGCCCTCTGAAATGGGGCACTACGTAGCAATCGTGGCCCCGGTACGTAAGGCCGAGACCGGGCTTATCGTCCGCTACATCGTGTTAGGGTTGAACCTCGACATTATTAGCCGGATGCTTCACAAGATTGAGCCTCCAAACGACTGGCTCGTTTCCATCATCGACAAGTCCCAGAAAATTGTTGGCAGGTCCGCAGACCCCTTGCACGCGTCAGGCAACCCAGCGAACCCCGAGTTCCTTGAGCAAGTAGCTGGGCGCACTGCTGGCATCATTGAGTCTCACACATATGACAACCAGATGAACACGGTTGGTGCGTTCACTCGAATGCCCCGCACTGGCTGGATAGCCTCTGTAGGCGTGGAGCAGGACGCATTTTATCAAGCCGCCTACCGCGCGCTCCTGTTGGCCCTGGTGGGTGGCACGGTTCTCACTCTTGCCGGTCTGGGGATGGCCTTGTGGATGTCTCACCGCGTGGCCGGCCCGCTGAACGACTTGGTCAAGGCAGCGCGAGATATAGGCGGTGGTCAGCGACCCACTATGCGGCGCGCACTGCGTCTCGTCGAAACTCGTGAAGTTGCTGAGGTTTTGCGAGCGTCATCCCGGCGAATTGGCAAGGAATCCGCCGAAAGAGAGCGAGTGGTTGGAGAGCTACAGGCGTTGACCGCATCTCTTGAGGAGCGCGTAGCCGCTCGCACCTTAGACGTCGAGCGTGCATGGCACATCGCTGAAGACGCCAACCAAGCTAAGTCTGATTTCTTGACACGTGTCAGCCACGAAATTCGCGCGCCCCTTTCAGGGATTTTGGGCCATGTCGACTTAATGCTGGCCGCCGAGGTCTCTGACATGCAACGAGAGCGCCTGGTAATGCTCCGCCGTACGTGCGCATCGCTCAAACGACTTCTTAACGACCTTCTCGACTTCGCGAAAATTGAAGCCAATAGACTTGAGCTTGAAGCAATTCCGTTTTCGCCTCAGCTGGCGGTGTCGGACGCGGTGAAACTCGTCGAAGGCATCGCTTCAGATAAGAGCCTCGTAATCACTACGAATACTCAGGCTCTGCCTGCTCGCGTAGTAGGGGATTCACATCGATTGCGGCAAGTCCTCACCAACTTGCTGACGAACGCGGTAACGTACACCCGAGAGGGGGTCATTACAGTTACCGCGCGCGCCCGCGATGGTGGTAAAACGCTCGAGTTCGAGGTGCAGGACACGGGAGTCGGGCTGTCTGATGAGGTCAAGAAGCAGCTATTTGAGCCTTTCCCCTTGGGTACGTCGTCGGTCGCGCGTCGGCATGGCGGAGTCGGACTGGGCTTGGCCATCTGTAAGCGGCTCGTGAGCGCGATGGGTGGCACTATCACGGCCGAGGGCACTGAGGGAAAAGGAGCGCGATTCACGTTCACAGTCACTGTCCGCCCACTCGGTGCTACTCAGCACGAAAGCCCGAACGGGAGTGCGCAGCCCCACGCGCTTGCGGGTAAGGTGCTCGTAGCAGAGGACAATCCAAATAGCCGTATGCTCCTCGTGGAGTTTTTGGAGCGGATGGGGCATCTGGTAGACAGCGTTGAAAACGGTGCTCAGGCTGTTGAAGCTGTTCGCCGCGAACAGTACGATGTCGTCGTAATGGATGTTCAAATGCCGGTGATGGACGGAATTGAAGCGGCTACGCGTATTCGCGGAATGGACGAGGAGAAAGCACGTACGCACATTATCGCGCTCTCTGCCGACAGTGCCGTCCTGGGTCGCCGAAAGGGTACTTCGCCTTTCGATGAGTACGAACCCAAGCCTATTGACTGGCCCGCTCTTGGTCAAAAGATTCAATGTGGTGTGGCGCAGCAGCTGTCCAAAGAGGGTGTGGAAGTGCCGCCTCTAGCCGAGCTACCGTTCGAGGGAGTGCAGGACCTTCCAATATTGGACACAGATGTTCTCGAACGGCTCCGGGAGAAACTCGGCGACGACCGGCTAGGGAAGCTTCTCGGAACACTTCCCACCAGTATGACTGGTCAGCTTCAGCAGGCCTCGGATGCTTTTGAGCGAGGGGATAAGGCGAGTGCGGAGGCCGCGGCGCATGGGCTGCACAGCACGGCCGCCTTGATGGGGCTGGCGCATCTCGCGGGAAGTGCTCGGCGCATGCAGCAGGCACCAAGTCATTCTGTCCTTGTGGCACTGCAGGATAGCTTGACTCAAAGTGTCAAGGCCACGCGTGGTTGGTCTGCCCGCCACCTCGTTGCAACCAACGGCCCTCTAAAGCTTGCAGCATCAGGAGGAGCATCGCGGCTTAATCGTGGGGAGGGACCCGGGCCCGCAGTATCAGGTACATCAAATATCGGCCCATCAGAATCCATCCGGTAAGCATCCCGAGGCTGAACGTCAACACTTCGATGGCCACAGGTATATTGAACAAGTCGTCCAAGACAAGTGTAAGTCCTGTTACCAGTACCCAGCTCATGCCGTAAAGCAGTCCGTGTCGTGCGAGGCGGCGCTGCTTTGCGATAGGTATCGCCTTCCGCCAGGCCGCGTGCTGAGCAAGCCAGAGGCTCATAATGGGAAGCCAGTTGGCAACAGCCGATATTGCCAGAGCGCCTGCACTTAGTGCGGTATACCACGACAATACCGAGGGCTCTAGGTTGAGGATGGCCAGCGTCATTGTCAATATGCCGTGGCCCACCCGGGCTAGACTGAACCCCTGCATCATCCGAACGAGCAGCAAGGCGTTCATCAGCAGCAGGGGCAGTTGTAGGCCTAGCCGGGCATCGCTCGACACTGGCTCGACGACTACGATGGCCGTAGCTTGCACAAGGTTTGCCCATAAGAAAAGGAAGAGCCAGCGCACGCGAGGGGGACACTGTGGCGAGGTCAACGAGCTGTTTGGCGGCAAAGACATAGTGGTCGAGAGGGTTTGCTTGGTGTAGAGAGCGCGATGCTTTCTGGCTTGTCGGATGCGCTGACCGGCGCCGCTGCGCGTCCTGGCGTCAGATGACTGGCGGATAAGGAGGCTATACGAGGTAGACTCATACTCATTAAAAGGACAACTATGAAATTGCGCGCCCGTGATGACGTATTGCTATCGTTTTTGATTACGTTCACCTGTGTCATCGCTCACAACTTGTTGCTTACCCTAATCCTGTCTGCAGTGATGTCGGTAATCACGCTGACACACTGGGACCTGTACTTGCGTCGCCAGGGGGTAAAGAACGGAGGGCCTTCCCCCGCATCGCGTGTGGGATACATTGCACTGATTTGGCTGGGCGGTGCCGTATGCGGTCTCATGGCTGAAGTGTCATATGCCCTGCTCAAAGCCAATGACATAATCATGGGGCTTGTTGGGTTGATAGCCTCAGTTGCCCCGCTTTACGTGATGGCGGTGTACATGTCCCGAAGAGTTAATACGCTCTGGTCTACCAGCCCGAAAGAGCAATAACAGCAGCATGCCGTAGCCAGTATTTCAGCGCCCTCCGAGGAGGGCGCTTTCTATTTAGGAGGCCGAAACACTACACGGGACAGGACACTTTCAGTAGAGGACCCTGTGACAGCCTACGTTTACTTGCTCTGGCACAAAACAGAACCACGGTTCAAAATCGGAAAGGCAGATGACATCGCTGTACGTGCCGCTCAGTTGGGAGCCGCACAATTTGACTTCCAGCGTTCTCGGGCCCTTGCTGTTCCAGACTGCGCAGCCGCGCATAGGCTCGAGCGTATCCTGCATCGCAGTTTTCACGCATTTCGGCTGGTCCCGGGTGAATCAGATGACGACAGCTATCCGTCTTTGCATTGGGGGCGCCGGGATGGCGATACGGAATGGTTCGCAGGTACCTGCTCAGCGCGTGTTCGACACTTTCTGACACAAAACGACGACTTGTTCAGTTGCGCATGGGTGCCAACCCAAGAGCTTCTGGCCAAAGGGCACGCTGCTCTAGCAGTGCCTGACCAGCGCCAGGGCATCACTGCCAGCCGGCCCACGAAAATTAAGACATCACCAGATGCTCCGGCCTCCGCTGGGGAGGCACTTCGTATTAAAGAACGAGAGACCGAGAAACTGGCGAAGGAAATGGGCGGTGAACTTGAAGAATTGCGCACACTTAGCCGCTTCATGGCGGTGCTGAAAACCCAAAGGGGATACACCCTGGTCGGAAGCGCGGAAGGTACGCAGCGGCGGAAAGTTCAACATCGTCTCCGCAAGCTAGAGCCCGTCGCCAAGAAGCAAACCACCGCGACCTTTGTCGACCAGTGCCGCTACCGCCAGCCCGGGCATTACTTCATGCTCGAGTTGATGGGCGAGCCTGGCGGGGATAGTGATACCGCTGAGTGCTTTGCTAGCCGGCTTGCACAGCTGGTTTGGCATCAAGTACCAGCAATCCCCGGATTCGACCTGTCGTTGCACATGTCAGAGATGGCCACGGCCAGCGAAATACTGCAGGATGTGTTCCGCATCCCCCTCTGGTACGCCCCGGGAATCTAAATAAATAGCTTTCAGCGCCTTCTTCGGAAGGCGCTTTTTCTTTGAGGCAGTCGCAGGCGCTATACGAAAGAGGATATTTTTTGATGGAGGACACCTGTGTCTGCATATATTTACCTGCTCTGGCATAAGCGCGAAGCCCGATTTCAAATTGGCACGATGGACAATCTGTCGGCCAGCCCGGTCAGCTTGGAGCTAACTCAGTTCGACAACAAGCGCACCAAGGCACTTTGTCTGGCTGACTACGCGATGGCCAAAAACGCCGAGCAAGCAATGCATCGCATGTTCCAGCGATACCGCATTCTTCCAGGAGATGACGCTATGCGCCGGTACCCCGCGCTGGAGGAGGGTGATGCCGAGTGGTTCGCCGCGGAATGCTGGGGCCGCCTGCACACGTTCATCGAGGACAATGAAGACCTGCTTGACTGCAAGTGGTTGGACCAGTCTGAGGCCCAGGCGCTCTTCGTTTCTGCGGCCACGCATGCCGAGAACACGCCCGTCACGGCTAAGGGGTTCACCCGAGCGCTCGAAACGCAAAATGATGTCTACGATACCGTCAAGCGGGCAGGGGACGTCCTAAACGCGATTACCCGAACGTGCAGCTTTGTCGCGGTTGTTAAGACAGCAGAGGGATATCAAATGGTAGGTGAAGCGCCGGCACAACGAGCTTCGTTCCTGCGGCAGGGATTTGAGTTGCTGTTCCCACTGCTTAAGAACGGTCACGCCGCCGCAGACACGAAAAAGGGGCACTACTTCGCTATTTCGATGCGAGGTGCGCCGGGCCAAGCCCCTGACGAGGCGGCCGACTATGAAACGTGGCGCGAACGACTGGTGTGGGCAGAAAAGCCCCAACTACCCGGATTTGACGTCCCGCTAAAGGCGAGCGAGGCTCAAAAAGCCGGGCGTATCCTGCGAGATGTTCTTGGGGTACCCTATCTCCCGGGCAGCCTGGCTATGCTAGGTTTGGCAGTGTAATTCGGCGCTCTCCTCCTGGAGAGCGCTTTTCTTTGAGGCCGCGGGCTTGACCACTTAGGCCAGTTTGAAGACGGCAACTGCTTGCGTCAGGCGCTGCGCCTCATCTTGCATAGACGCGGCACCGGCAGCGGCTTCTTCAACCAGTGCTGCGTTTTGCTGCGTCACCAAGTCCATGTCCACGATGGCCTTGTTGACCATCTCAATGCCAGAGCTCTGTTCGTAGCTCGCTGCGCTGATTTCCGAGACGATGTCGTTCACCTGTGTGATGCTCCGCACGATGTCTGTCATCGTCTGTCCTGCCTTGGTCACCTGGCGCGTGCCATCTTCCACTTGGGTTGTCGAAGTCGTAATAAGCCCTTTAATCTCACGAGCCGCGTCAGCAGAGCGCTTCGCCAGTGCTCGGACTTCCGTCGCCACGACCGCGAACCCACGGCCTGCGTCGCCCGCGCGTGCCGCCTCTACCGCGGCATTGAGCGCCAGCAGGTTGGTTTGGAACGCGATGCTATCAATGACACTCGTGATGTTGGCAATTTCATGTGCCGACTTGTTGATTTGCTCCATCGTCCGGACCACCTCAGCGACGGCTTGGCCACCTTGACGAGCGGTTTCGCTGGCCGCAGTTGCGAGTCGGTTCGCCTGCTCTGCATTGTCCGCATTTTGCTTGACGGTCGAAGTTAGTTCTTCCATCGACGACGCGGTTTCTTCCAGGGCACCTGCCTGTTGCTCAGTACGTGAAGACAAGTCTTGATTGCCGCTGGCGATTTCAGCGGCAGCCGTGGACAGCAGCTCGGTCCCGCCGCGCACATCTGACACAATACGGACCAAGCTGTCCGTCATGCTTTGCATAGCGGTGAGCAGCTTACCAGTTTCGTCGTTGGACGTTGCGGAAATGTGTACGGTCAGGTCACCCGCCGCCACTTTATTGGCTGCCGTAATAGCTTCGTTGAGCGGAGTCACAATCGAGCGCACTAGCCAGATGCCCATCCCTAGCGCCATTAGCAAACCCACCGACAGGCCGATGACGCAAATGAGCTGCACAGTTTCGTAGCGTTGTTTAGCTTCGCTGTCCAACTTCTCAGCGTCAGTCATCTGGGTCTGGATAAGCGCGTCTGTCTGGTCCTTAACCTCGGCGTAGTGCGGAATCATTTTTTCATGAAGCACCTTCAGGGCGCCGACGGTGTCGCCTTGTTTGAGCAGCGAGACGGTAGGTTCGATACCATCCTTCTCAAACTTGGCACGTGCAGCAGCGAACGCTTGTGCTTGGCTCTTCTCACTTTCGGCCATGGGCGAAGCCATGTAGTGGTCCCATGCCTTGTTCATTTCCGCCATGTGGCCAGGAATACCCTCCACATATTTCTGCGATTGAGCCGGCTCTGCCGTCGTAGCGTACGACAGGTCCGCCTGAATGCGAATGAGCTTTCGAGCAACCACATCCAGGTCGCCAACGGCACCTACGCCCTCGCTGATAGCCGCGTGCATTTGCGAATTGGACTGCTTGAGAGCATAAAGGCCCATGCCTGCACCAAGAAGCAGCTGAACGGCCAAGAAACACAGGACGAAGACCAATCGGGTCTTGATGGTGAGGTTTTTGAGCATGATGAAAAGTGGGTAAAACGAATTTTAGTTTCCCTATTGTAACACATACGTCGTATTTTTAGCGACATTTAAGTAGCATTGTCTCAAATTGTCACACTGAACTTTACTGAAAGTGTTGACTTTTTAAATAGCTAGACTCGGTGCTTCAATAAGTAAATTAAGGACAAGGACCCAATCATGAGTACACGACGCATCTGGCGGGACGGCGCTTTGGCGCACATTCGAGGCGATAACTTTGCGATGACTCCCTATCCACCTCCGCATCCGACGGACCTAGCCCGCGACACTACGGCGCGTAAGCGTAGTGCCTGGGCCGCAGGCTGGTGGTGGGCGGCTAAGCATCGACCAGTAACCGCCTAAGCCGACACTATTTCAGGGAGCCGTTGGCTCCCTTTTTCTTCGCATAAGCCGGGTAGGCCCGCAATTAGGTCAGTATGTTTCGACACGTTTGCTGGCTATACCTGGCAGGTCCATTGAAAAAGGTATTTTATCTGGGTCGCCGTAAAACCCTGTCCTTCAGGGCGGGGATATAAGGCGACAGTCTTACACTGGGTCTGAGCTATAATGTTTTGACAATGCTAATACGCCAGGCTTTTCGGTTCCGACTTCGTGAGCATCCCGCCCAGGCGCGCGAATACACGCGCACGGCGGGATGTTGCCGTTTTGTCTGGAACAAAGCGCTGGCTCTGCGGCAACGCTACTATCGGCTGTTCGACAAACACCTAAGCTACAACAAGCTTGCCAATCGACTGCCGCGCTGGAAGCGCCGACATCCTTTCTTAACCGAGGCACCTTCGCAGGCGCTGCAGCAAACGCTCAAGGACCTCGATACGGCCTGGTCTCGCTTTTTTAAAGAGCCTCAGCGTGTCGGTCGCCCGCGATTCAAAGGCCGAGAGTCCCGCGCGGCCTTCCGGCTGCCGCAGAGTGTCGAACTTGACACGGTCAACGCTCGCGTACGTCTTGCCAAGCTCGGGTGGGTTCGGCTGCGACTGTCGCGAGCCGTGCTCGGTCAAATCAAAAACGCGACCGTCTCGTGTGAGCAAGGACAGTGGTTTGTGTCCCTCCAGACCGAGAGAGAAGTTGACATCGCGCCGCGTGTCGGTGCCGCGGTAGGCGTCGATGCCGGGGCAGCACGTTCGGCGACCGCCACCGACGGGCAGATTCTTGCGCTCGAGCTGCGGTTGGCCAAACAGACTGCCCGGCTACGCTACTTACAGCGCTGTGTGTCGCGTAAACAAAAAGGCTCTCGCCGGCGCCAGCGCGCCAAGCATCGGCTCTCGACCGTGCATGCGCGCCTGGGGCGCATCCGCAATGATGCCGTGCACAAGTTCAGCCGGTCGCTGACCAACGCACATGCCGTTGTCTGCCTCGAAAACCTTCAGGTTGCGGCGATGACGGCCGCCAGCAGCAGCCGCAAAGCCAGGCTTAACGCGCGCATTCTTGCGGCTGGCTGGGGCGCGCTGCGTCAGCAGGCAGAATACAAGGCGGTGTGGAGTGGCGGAGCGGTTGTCGCAGTGAATCCGGCTTACACCAGTCAATGTTGTAATGCATGCGGGCACACTGAACGTGCCAACCGCACAAGCCAAGCGGTATTTCGCTGTGTGGCCTGCGGCTACACAGCACATGCAGATGAAAATGCCGCGCTGAACATACGAGAGCGCGGCGTGAAGGAATTGTTGCGGGCGGGTACGCTCGCGCAGGCACCCGGGGACGCCGGGGCCGAGGGGTGGTATATCGTGCTGCGACCCTCATCGCACGTGGAGAGCGCTGAAGTTGGGCGCTCGAGGAAACGTGAACCTACCGAAGCGTTGCAAAAAGCAGCGTAACAGGAATCCCCGTCCTTCCCGCCTTCAGGCGGCAGCCGTCAGGCCGAGGGCAGGGAGGACGTCAAGATTCTAGAGAGCGACATTACGGAGCAGCTTCGCCTGAGGGCGCAGGCCACGCTTGACGACGTTACCCAGCCTGGCACCGCTGTTCGCCGCGCTGGAACAAGCGTGTTTTGCACCTTGGCTAGACGCCGGGCTGGTCATGTCGAACGACCGTGCTTTTAGCTATGAAGCGCGGGTCTCGCATGACTTCATGGTGATAGATGTGCAGCAAAGTGCTACGTTGACGCTGTTAACAGGCGAACCAGTATTACGCGCAATCTTCCTCATCATGATAGCGGTTCAAGCTGGTGGCGCTGTATCGGCGCAAGTGGACTTACTTGCCGAAGAGTACACGTGTGGTCAAGCGGGTTCCCGCATTGACATGCAGGTAAGCAGAGCCAGGACGAAAATCGACAAGAACGGCCAGAGTTGCTTGCCTGAGCTTCAGCCAGCTCTACTGCAAAACCTGCAATCAAGGCTGCAAGGAAAAGGTGAGGGCGGTCGGCTGTTCTCGCCACTCCTCCAGCATGTTTCGACAACTTCGCTCGATTGGCTTACGCCATAGCCTACGTCCTGAATTCCAATGGCGCCTGCGGGCGCCATTTCTTTTGCGTAGGCAAACCGTTAATGTCGAAAAAACACCTCCGCGGAGCAGAGGTGCTGAAGGGGGGTTAGCCTGCTAACGGCATCCGAGGTGGCGCAAGCAGGTCCAGGTATTCCGCGACATAGCAGTACAAGCTTTCGAGCTCATCATGGGGCTCAGCTTTTAGGTAGTGCGCACGATGGCCACGATAGCGGCCGGCTAGAATCTGCCTGGAGAGCCGCATGGACAGGCATGTTGACTCTGCGCTTAGGAATCCACGCAAACCGTTCGTGCGTAGTGCGTGCTCGCGCAATGCGGCGTAGAGGGGTTCTAGCTCATCGAGAGCTTCTTTAGGTTCGACGCTCAGGTTAGCCAACGATATTTGCAGCATAAATTCTCCTTTTCTTGTCCTATGCATCTAATAGCAACGCATACGGAACACCTGAATCGATTCTGGCACTTCCGTCGACCTCGCCATTGTGGCAGTATTGCAATATTCGGATAAGCTCCGACATAGAAGGAGTGCAGGCGTGTTGTATAAATTTCCGGTACCGCTACAGATTGGCGAAGACCCGAGCGATGGAACTGTCGTGTTGGGCTTTGTTTGCGATGACACCTTCGTGTTTGACCCCTACATGAGCAGCTGTAGCCGCTTTGAAGTCAACCCCACAGAGACGTATGGGTTGACCAAGGAGGCGGCTGACGGGCTTGCCGCGATGAACCGGCACTTGTACTCGGCGTCGGACGAAGTCTCGAAGCATGCCGCCAGTCGAGCCCAGCTAGCTGTTCAAAGGGGAATGGGGCTGCCCACGCACCCGCCAGTGTGGTCACCCGTGGACGAGGCTAGACGAGCCGTGGCACGGGTTATTGCACAAGAGATGCTTGCACAGTTAGGCCAGCCCGTCGTGGAAGACCGCAGCATTTCCTAGGCACTAGGCCGGTGTCGTTGCCCTGGCGGCTATACCACAAGGTCAACAACCAGAGAATGAATATGAACCCAGAAGCACTTCAGAAGTATCGTCAGCACATGGAATCGATGATTGAGCAGCATGGTTGGATGGTTCAAGCCGTGTTCCCCACGCAAGACGACCCTGACCACGTTTCCTTCCAGTACACCATCGGTCTGCATGACAAGGGTCTACCAGAACTACTTGCTTTCGGCCTTCCGGGCGAGACGGGGATGACGCTTCTCAACGACGTTGCTAACTACTTGCTCGAACTCAAGGAGACCGGACGTGAATTCGTCGGGCGGGTTGAGCACGAGCGCTGGCCCATGCCGTTTTATATCCTTCGGGCCGAAACAGAAAAGGCGAACGAATATGCAACCGGAGCATGGAACCGCAGTCAGGGACAAGCGTCGTTTCTTCAGGTGGTTTGGCCGGACCGTCATAGTCGATTCCCTTGGCATCCTGCGTTCGAGAAGGAATTTGTTGACGTGCAGCCACTGGTCGGTAAGCCAGAGTAAGCAACTTGACGTAGGCACAACGCCCCTTTACGGGGCGTTTTCTTTTTAGAGCACTTTCTAACCCAGCGCTGGCTGGGTTTTTCGTTTTGTCCTCTCGTTGCGCCTAAAACAGCTAAAAACGGTCGTTACTCTCCAGGCGGACCTTGGACACGCTCTTGCAGAACAGGTGTTGGCCGGTTCGATTATGAAGGCTCGCCAGTGGGCGGACTAAAAAAACAAACGCTAAATCGTTCTCGGTTGGGAAGGTTGAGCATACTGCGCCGTCTTTTACGGAGATTACCTCCAGTGACAAAAAAACAGCTAAAAGCAGATACTGCAGCTTTGGTATCAACAGGACAACTAGCAAGCGAGATTGAGACCTTGAGCAATACCGAACCGTTCCTTACTATGACCGACCAGCTCAACGTCGCATCGCCGGACGTGTTCTGCCGAACCGGATTGTTTGGTGCTAGTGCTGCGCGCGAGCGTGTTCTGCTGGAGCCGAACGAGACAGTCGTCGTTGCTTGTGACCCTGCTACGGGCTACCAAGTCGAGCTTGAGGGGGGTCTGAACTGCAACATTCCTGGTCCGCTTGGTGCCCCGTTACGCGGTCAGAAGGTCAGTAGCCGCCTGGACCAAGCCGACTACACCGTGTATCTGGGGCTTTTGCGCCTGACGCGCGGTATGCTCGGTGCAACTGTCGTGCTCGAGCCCTATGCTTTCGTGAAATCCTTGGGGCTGGATGATACTAAGCCGAATGTCTACTCGACCTTCAAGGCAATCGCACGCATGAATGCCACGCGGCTCACTGTGGTGCAGCCTAAGCATGGCCATCCAGGTAAATTTGTGTGCTGTGTCGGATACCTTGTCAGCAGCATTGCCTACGATAGCAGCTCGCAGACTTACACGATTGCACTGGACCCGCAGTTAGCAGGTCTGTTTCAGAAGTCGTACTTCAACCAACTGGCCTGGCAGCAGCGCCTGGCGCTAAGCACCTCTCTAAGCCGCTGGCTGCATGCGGAGCTAAATTCGCACCGAAGCGGCTATCGCCGATGGTCGCATCTACTTCAGCAGGCGTTCGGCTCGCAGTCTCCAGAACGTGTCTTCCGCACACGCCTGCGCGAAGCCGTCGTTGAGGTTCGCAAAGTTACGGGGTGGGATATCCGCCTCGAAGAGAATGACGCAAACTACAACTTGAAGTTGGTATGCTTCAAGTCCGCGGAAGACGTTGTCACAGCCGAGATGGCAGAAAATGAACCGGCCCCCGCGCCGGCGCCAGCTCTTCGTCGAGCGTCACCGGGTCGCAAGCGTCAGGCTCAATCTGCGGCTAACCAGGGTGAGTTCAGCTTTGCTGTAGGTTAAAGCACCAAATGCCATTCAGACAGCTAGCAATGGAAGTTCTTTCACGCAAAAGAAAACCCGGCGACGTGCCGGGTTGAAGGAGCAGCTAGCAGGGCGTCTGCTACTGAGAATGCAAGGTATCAGCCTTGCGGGTCTTGTTCGTCGTGGTTGACACCTGCGTACGGGCCAGCCAACCAGGCGCAGGCTGCGAGCGACTCCACCATCTGGTCGGCGGCTGAATTCAGCAGTGCAGCGAGAGCGTCAAGGAATTGCGCGATACGGGGCTGGGTCATGTTGAATCCTTTTTTGATTAGCAAAAGTCTCGGATTGTGGATTAACGCGTAAAGACTTCTTTGGCTGCCTGGTAACGCATTGTCATCAGACAGTACGTGTACGAATTGCCTTCCTTTTCGCAGTTGTCCAGCGTCTGTGCCCAGAACTTGATGCCGCCATACGCAACAGCTAGCGCAACGATAGTTAGCAGTGTGCGGGTGAGGATTCGTTTCACGACCTGTCCCTTGGAAGGGCGCGAAATTTGGGCGTCACGTTCAATCATAAAAATTTCTTCTTAAATGTAGTTGGTCCTTCTGGGTGTAGCCAACTACAGAGTGCAATCTGCTATACGACTTAGGACCCACATTTAAGGAAATTACATGACTCCAACTCTTGACCCGGATATCCAGGCGATGCTCGATGAACGCGCTCGCACCATGGCCGAGTTCATCCCGAATCACCGCCCACTCCTCCTGTACGCCATCTACCGGGCAGACCTCGAAATGCCACCCGGGAAGCTGGCCGCGCAGTGTGGTCACGCTTTTCAGGACGCGCGAGACGCAGCTATCCTCGAACGGCCTGACATCGCTGCGCAGTACAAAGGCACCGGGCACGGCACTAAGGTTTGCATGTACGCGAAGAACCAGCACCAGCTTCTGCGCGCGTACCGCGAAGCAAAGGCGTTGGGGCTTCCTTGTGCATTGGTCATCGACCGGGGGCACAAGCTGCCGCCGCACTTCGACGGCAATCCCATCATCACCGCAGTTGGCATCGGCCCCGTCTACCAAGACGAAGTCAAAGACATCACTAAGCGCTACACCCTGGCGCCGATGAAAGTCGAGGAGAACGAGCACGAAGCGCAAGCGCCGGCGGAGCTGACTGAAGAGCAGCAGGCGGAGAGAGAAGCGCTACGTGGTGGACAGCCCCCGGAGTGCCGTTTTTTTGCTGTAGGAGACGAATACCTGACCGCGGACCGTGGTTGGGCCGACATCCCCGAAGAGCTCTTCGGCAAGCCGATTCCTGCGGGTTACACCCTACGTCGAGTAATGCGGTTCTAACTCACAGCCTCATAAATTCAAAGCCCCTCCGAGTGAGGGGCTTTTCTTTTGACCAGACGGAAAAAAGCTCCCGAGGTGGGAGCTTTGGAAAAACAGGAGGGGTCAGCCCTCGGTTTGCATGTCGTAGTCCTGGTCGGCCTCGTCTGCCAGACGACGAATATCGCCAGTCATGCCGGTCTCGAGCAGAGCTTTTTTGATGAGCTCATCGCCGCCGTGCGTGAGCGCGAATTTCAGAACATCTAGCACCGGCACATGCCCTTGCAGGTGGTCTGCTTCAGACGTGCCAATAGCCAGTTCCATCTTGATGCTGCCGTCAGGCTGCTTAAAGCGACGATGCGAGACGATAACGTGGTCGACGTTAGTACCTTCGCTTTCGCGAATGCCAAACTCGGAGACTTCGGCGAACAGATTCGGGTTGGTCAGCTGTGGGTTCATGGTGTCCTTTCAATGGAAGTTGTCCTATGGTGTATAGCACGCTGCACCGCGCGGCATATTGAAAAAGCCCCCGTGGAAGGGGGCTTGAAGAACTTTGCTGCCAGTATATTACCGGCCCGACTCTAAATCGTAGTCTTGGTCGACCTGATTCGTGATGTCTCGAATCGAAGAGGTCGTACCGGTTTCGCGGAGCGCACGGTAGACCAGGTCCGGGCAGTGTTGGAATGCCATCTTCAGGATATCGACAACAGGTACGTAACCGTCACGGACCTCGAAGCTGGCGCCGATAGCGAGTTCTGGGACGAACTCACCGTTAGGGCTCTCGAACATCGCTCGCGTCAACTCCAAAGACTCGAGCGATGCATCCGTACTTGCACGCAGGAGCGTTGACGGGTCGAAACCGACAAAGTTGAGGCTGTCGGGCCGGCCGTTGGGGTCTTGCAAAACTTTCAATACTTCCAGGTCAGCGTTCAAGCTCATGATATTTCCTTTTCAATATATTTTCCTGTTTCAGTGTAGATAGTTGACCCCGCGCGTTATAGGCTTCAAAAAAAAGCGCGAACCAAGAGGCTCGCGCGAATGAAGCATGTACTAGATTTGTGCTGGATGTTACGACGAGCACCAGCCGCCGACGACCCATACGAACTTGCCGTGCTTTTCTGCCAGCTTTTTCAGCTCGGCATCCCGGGCATCCTTTGCGGCAGTGTTCAGCTTTTCGTATTTTTCGGTTAGGGCCTTTTGCTTGGCGCGGTCGGTATCAGTCACGAGGTACTCGTGTCGACAGACAGGGCAATTCAGTGACTGGATGTGGGTCGTCGCAATGGACGAACCGCACTTGCTGCAGCCACGAGTCTTGCTCTTTGCCGCACGGACACGCTTGATGATGTCCGGACCAAATTGGTTAAGAGCGGTGTATACCGCCTTGGCTTTTTCGTGGGCTGCGGCCACGGATTTGCTCATTGGAATCTGGTCGCTCGACCAGTCGTTTGCCGTGGAGGCGACCTTGCCGTTTGGAAGCTTTATCTCCACGATTCGCGCACGTACGACGGTCAGGGGGCCGAACTTGTCGTTCCCTTCGCTGATGTAGTCGTCTGCGGCTTGAACTGAATCGAACGTCTTGACCTCATTTCGGAGACTGCCGCGGTTACGCTCGATGTGAAAGCCATGCTTGACTCCCCAGGAGCCGGAGTAGAGGTGGCCGTCTTCGTAGGCATCATCAGCCATTGCGGCTTCGATTTTCTTGGCGAGCTCCGATTCCGGCATGTCCGGGAATACGCGGCTCGAATAGGATGCACCCATTATATGTTCCTTGTAGCGGTGGTGATTGACCTGTTGTGTTTAGCAACTAGCGGTGCATCGCCCTTGCAGGATTTGGTTGGCTACACGTCATAGGACAAATTTTTGACGAAGGAGCTAGCCATGAGCTACGACAATCCCAACTTCACCATCATCACCCCTGGCGGCTGCAACTCGTTTTGCAGCTTCTGCACAGAGCCGTTCAAGAAAAAGCCCGCTCCCGCCTACCTGGTCAACCTGACGGACGTTCTTTTGGACCGTCTGCCGGCGCATATCCGCCAGTGCTCTATTTCGGGCGGTGAACCAACCCTGAGTCCGCAGCTGGAATGCATCCTGATGGCCGTAAAGGCATCGGCGCATTTCGACAAGGTGGTGCTCACTACCAATGGGGCTCGCTTGCCGCACTTCGTGCCGCTGTTGAAGAAGACTATCAACCACTTGAATGTCAGCCGCCATGGCATCGGGTACGAAGCCAATACGAAGGTATTTGGCACGCGCCAGATTGTGTCCGATGAGGACCTGAAGGCCGCGGCATTCGAGCTGAACAAAGCTGGCATTGACGTGAACCTCAATTACGTCTACACCAAAGACAGCGCTCTTACTGTCGACTACGTGTTGGACTACATCGAGTACGCCAAGAGCGTTGGCGCTACCAGTGTGTCGTTCCGCTATGACCAGAATGAAAACAGCCTCGAGCCTACCTATCTCGAAAAGTTGTTCTCGGAATGGCACGTGGTGCGTGCCGGGGGCTGCCCGGTCTGCCGGAACCACACCGTCCTGGTGTCCGGCTTCCCGGTGGTGTTCAAAGCATCGTTCGCAGAACCCAGCAAAGCCATTGATGATGTGTATGAGCTCATCTACCACATCACAGGCAAGCTGACGACTGACTGGGAAGGGCAGCGCGAGTACACCAACGACATCGCCAACGCATACGTGCAAGACTTTGCGGTAAACCCGCACAAGCATCACGATGTGGTGGCGCATACTGTTGCAGCGCCCAATACGCCTGTTCGTGGCCAGAAGGCAGTTGCCCGGCCGGCCGTAAAGGTCGTTGCTCCTGCTTCTACTCCCGCAGCGCCAGCACGTCGCGTTGTGCCGATTCAGGCAGTTTCGACAGATTCTGGTGGTGGATGTGGGTTCGGCGGCGGCTGTGGTTCCTCAGAACCTGCGCGTCCAACTTACCCCCGTCCTGCGAAGACGAAGTCGTTGGCTACCCGGCCGGCGACGCCCGTAACGCCCTCGCTCGCAAAACCAGTGCAAACACGCGACTCGTTCGACTCCACGAATGCCGGCGGTGGGTGTGGCGGCGGTGGTTTCGGTTTTGGCGGGGGATGCGGCAAGTAAACGGCTGCACCCAGGTGGATTCATTCAACAGCTCGACTTCGGTCGAGCTGTTTTCTTGTGGAGATATCAAAACAAACTCCTCGGCGCCAAGCGGCAACCGAGGAGCAAAAAATGCGTTAGAACTGCGGCATCGCGATGCCGGCAGCTTCCGCTGCACGCCGCCAGTCAGCGATGGCCAGCAGCGATTTCACGTACACGTTGGCCTGGAATTTCGCGTCATACAGCGCATCGTGTGCGGCGGCTGCCGGCGCTCGTGGCTTGTTTGCCGGTCCCCAGATGATGTCTGTCAGCATGCGGTAGTCCGATTCGTCACGATGGCCGACCGGATACTTCACGCCAGTGACTTTGCAGGCATTTTCAATCAGCACAAGGTCGAAACTTGGCGAGTTGCCGATGACGTTGCAGCCACGCTCGCAGAATGGCGCGAGCCAGGCTGAAAACGCCGCCATTAGGCTTTGAACGTTGTGTGTCGACTGGCGCATATTCGCTTCCAGGCGCGACCACGCGTCGCCTTGGTTTTTCCACCACTCGAGCGTGGCGTCTTCCTTGACGAAGCGCGATTCGGCTTCTAGGGCGGGCAGGCTCAGCACAGCATGGAATTCGTGTTCCGGCAGTCCGCTGAACACCTTGCCGGTCTCATAGTCTTCTTGACGAGTGCTGAAGAAGATTGCGCCAATGGAGACAATCAAGCCGCTTGGACGGCGGCCCACGGTTTCGATGTCGACCATGACGTTGTCAAAGATGGTTGGAGTCATTTCAAGTATCCTTACAGGTAAATTTTCCGACCACAGGTCGGGGCTATGTCCTGCAAGGTGTAGCGAATAGGCTGCGAAAACCAGAGTGAATCGACAGCCCCGCCAGGGGCGTTTCTATACTGGGGATATATTTTGAGAGGACACCATGATTAAGAAAGTCGCAATCGTACTGTTTTCGAAGCGCACGCCCACCAGCCAGCCCTGCGATATGCTCGTGCTAGAAGGAACCGACAGTGGACGGCCATCCTTTATCCTGCCTTCGGTGGACGTGAGCCCAGGGGAACTGCCGACTCAGGCAGTGGCCCGGCTTGCAGCTTCGATAGGGTGCAATATTCCCTCAGCAACGTGGGAGATGATGGGCATCATCCGCGACGAGTCCACGGTAGTGTTCACTGCCAGTATCTCGGCTAAAGCTTTCCAGGATTTGACTCTGGCGAAGAAATTCCGCGTCGAATCGGCGCAGATGTGGATGTGTGAGGCATGGGTAAACCCGATGCATTACGAATCGGATTTTCTGCAAGTTCTCGCAGAGGCTCACGCAGTACATCACCCGCACTGAAAGCGGCACCTATGATTAAAAAGGTCGACCATCTGGTCGACCTTTTCTTCTACCCTAACGCTTCTGCGCTTTAAGGGCTGCAACGATACCCTTGAGACCGGAATTTCCTGCGATTTTCCAGTGCTGCCCGTTTCTAGCAAAGCCAACCAGTTCTTCCGAGGTGAATTCTACGTTCCGAACGTTGATAGTGCTACGAAACACGCCATACACCCGGTTCGGCCCGTCTTCGACAACACCCAACAAGCTTACCTTGTCGGGTACGCTCTTCGAGCCGGCATATTTACCCAGTTGGGCCAAGCCTAAGGTTAACTGGGCAGTTTGTTCGCAAGGGGAAAGCGAGGCCAGCGTCAGCAGGTCCATGCCCGTAATGGCTCGAATTAGCTGAAGCTCATCAGGCTTGGCTTGGTAAGTCGCGAAGACCTCCCGGACATCGCGGCAGGTTTCTTCGTCGAGAGTCGCAGCAAGGCCGTCCCTGTCGCCTGCTGTCACGGCCTTGAGCTGAGCTTTATAGGTTGAAACGAGCTCCTCAGATGAAGGAGGCGCCGCGTAGGTAAGCGGTGCCATTGCAAAAAGGAGACTTGCAAAAACAAGTTTTTTCATAGGGAATTCAAACGATGAGAATTCGTCTAGAGAACAGGCTTAAATCTCAAAAAAAAACCTGCAAAGCGCAGGCCTTGCAGGTTGAAGGGTATTGTACGGTCAGCAGTTAGCTCGGCTGGAGCATGCCGAGCAGAGACGGGACCGCACTGGTCAGACGTTGAATCTTGAAACCCTGATAAGCGTCAGCAAATGGCTGCTCCTGTTCGCTGCCCGGATTGGCAGCTGCTCTCGCTGCTGCAAGCCAGCCTTCTACCCAGTAGCCTGAAAATACACCCAGGCGTGCAGGGATGTCGGAGCGGTCCACCCCGGCGCCAAACGCTTCATACCCTTCTTTTTGGGCGCGTTCGGCAAGGAAGGTCTCGAAAGTCTGGATTGATTCTTCAAACGTGAGTTGCGATATCATAATGAATCCTTTCTAATTTAATGTCCTTAACACTCGCCGAATGGGATGGTTGAGCGTGTGATGCATCGTATAGCCAGCTTTAAAAAAGTGGGGTGTGCGTCGGATGCATTGCTAGACTACACAGGACAATTTACGAGGAACCAAAATGACTTCCAAAAGCACTATCATCCACGCCACCGTCTCGAAGCTGCGTTCGTTCAATTCCCGAGGTGACACTATCTTCGTTTTCGAGCTTTCCCTACGTGAACCGATTGCCGAGCTCGGTGACAGTGAAACCTTCCTGATGCAGATTTATCAGTACTGTCTGCCCGGTCGTTTCGACCTGCCCCGCATGGCGATGGTGTCGGAAGGCGATATCCTGACCCTGGAACTGGAAGGCATCGAAGCAAATCAAGGATTCATCGAATTCGAGCGTTTCGGGAAATTCTCGGTGAACACGTACCAGGCCTCGGTACAAACACGTTGATTCATCTGCCTGCTTCTACCAGAAGCAGGCATTTCTTTTGTGTGTTCAAAGAAGAAACGGCTGCCTAAGCAGCCGTTGTCCTTAGTGGGCTGGGTTAGCGAACCCAGAGTGTCCCGCTGGTACCCGCACCGCACCAGTGGGTGTTTAGCGTGGCAATTCCTTGGCGGCAACCGCTACCTACGGCCGCGTCACCATACACTCGCGTAGCCGTCGGATACGCGTTCAATCCACCGTGCAGACCGTTAACCGGGGATGCCTCATATGTTCCGCCGAATGTAGCCGACATTGGACGGCTAGCGGCAGCACCAACTGCTGCGAATGGCGTGCCAGTCTGAGTTTTAAAGTAATAGCCCAATCCGTCGTCACCTTGCAGATGGAAATAGCCGGTGGCCAACTGGTTGATGACTGTGTCCGAGAGTTTAGCCGACGTTGCCTGGTTTGGGCGGGTGAGCGTTCCGACCGCAGCTGTGTTCGTATGCTGAGTATTCGCAGTGAGAATGCGAGCAACTAACGTCCAGCCACCTCCATCCGTAGCCATGTCACAGTACGCGGTCAGTTGAGCCATAGGGCCAGCGCCATCGGGGTCGACGGTGTAGGTTCCGCTAGCCGCGGCAGGATTGGCCGTTTTGATGGCCAGGCAGTTGGAATAACTCGGGGTCACACCGGTGCCGGTTAGCGGAAGAGTCGTTGGTGAATTCGGTGCAGATGAAGATACGAAAAGCAGCGCACTCGTTAATGCCCCTGCTGATGCAGGAGCATACGAAACGGTGATGTTGCAAGTCGAACCTGGCGCCACCGACACGGGCGACGCCTGTGTGCCACAAGTATTGATGCTTAGCGCTAAACCTTGCCCGGTAACCTGCGCGTAAGTGCCGGTTGCGGCGCCCGTACCGGTATTACGGAACACAAAGCTGCGAGTAGTCGACGAGCCTACATCGACGTTGCCAAAGGCCGTGTCCGTGGCTGGCGTCAGATTGACTGCAGCCGTAGGCGTGGAGGTGCCGCTTCCCGGGTTCGCTCCCGAGCCTCCTGGATTTGGCGAGTTGCTGGTTGCCGTAGTTTTCAAGCCAGGCTTTGGAACAACAAGGGAGTAAACGGGTGCCGCTGTGGCGGCAAGGGTTACTGTGCCTAGGAGGGACACCAGCAGCATGCGCAGACGTTTCGGTTTCATTATCGAGCAGGAAAGGTAGATTGGAGGGCGAAGCACGGGTGATTAGGCACAGCTGAGAAGTGCTAGGTATAGCGCCTCGGTTTTAATATCTTGTGATTGTCGATGCCAGCAGGGCAGGGCGCTGATGACGAGGTGAAGAAAAAGCCTGCAAGAATAAATCTTGCAGGCTGAATAGAGCAGATAGCTTAGTACTCGTCGTCCGAAACCCGACCGTGGATGAGAACATCGCAGTTGTCGAGGTCGAGGGTGACAAGCTCACCTTCTTTGAACTTGGTCAGTGCCTCATCAATGACCACCAGACGGGCGCCCACCTCCCGGGAAACGATAGCCAGGTGCGCCAGCTTACCGCCCACCTGAGCGATAACTGCACCAGAGTCACCCTTGCAGGCCGACGTCAGTGCAAGCTGGTAGTCGGGCCCCGCATGGGATACCACGGCAATTGACCCGGCCGGAACGGCCTCATTAGGCTTCGGGAACACAATCGGGCCGCTTACTTTGCCTTTGCCGGCAAGTTTGATGCACTTTGCGCCCTCAGTGTACTGCCACTTGGTAGCGATTTTCCATGCAGCCTGGTTCAGGGGATGGTCGTGGTCATACGCTTGCTTCAGCTGCAGACCCGAACTCACCCACCAGTCCGTATGCATAGGGTTGTCGCCGTACATCTTCATGCCACTCGGGCAGATGATGTCCCAGTGTGGCAAAACGCCTTCGTGGCGACGACGCTCGTATGCCCACCACAGGAATGGGATTCGCGCGATACGGTAGGTGACCTTGTCTTCGTCTTCGTCGCTGCCGGTGACGATTTCCATGAAGCCGCCATTCTTCGCAGCAGCACGGTCGACGCGCCACTTCCAATAGAGCGCAGAAACCGCGTCCTGGAAGCGGGATTCATCGGAGTACCACGGGTCGTCTTCCGACTCGTCGCGGTCGTCGAAGCGGGCGCGCATTTCCATGACGCGTTCCAGCATTTCGCCTTCTTCGCCTTTGACGAGTTGGTCGAAATCCTTGATGATGAAGCCTTCACGGGCCGCTTTGAGATAAAACTCGAGGCTGTCCGCTTTGCAGGACTCCGACATGCCAGAGCTGCCGCCACGTTGTTCCATGTGGCGCTTGGCCGCGTGAAAGTCCTTAACGGCCTCCGCGGCGTCGGTGAAGGTCGCCATCCAGAACGCTGGGCCCTGAACGCGCTTGAAGATGACCGGGTTACCGCCGGTGTCGAAGCGAACGATGTCGTCAAAGGGCTTGTCGACATAGAACCGCGCACGGTGGTCGCGGAATTCCTTCATCGAGCACCAATCTTCCAGCTCGCGCAACCGCTTGAATACCGCGTCCGAGTCCTGCCAGTTGAAGCCGACGATTTCGGCGTATGGCTGGTAAAACTCGCCGTCATGTTCCAGGATGCCCGCATGTTGCCAGTGTGCGGTGTTCAAGTAGCGTTTCAGGTCCGAGCAGTCTTGAGGTTGCTCCGCCAGCTTAACTTGACCATTGTCCGCGTCCACCAGAGTAAGCTCACCGCGTAAGATGCCGATAGACTCATCCAGCGTCAGCGGCATAGAGGCGAGCGTACGTATTGCACCCCGCCAGTCTTTTGACAGAACCTGGTCGCGAACGAACTTGACGATGAAGTCGGGCTCGACCGTAAAATGCACTTCCTGTTTCATAATCTTGCTCCCTTAAAAAATATGTCCTCCTGTGTATAGGACATGACTGATTTGGGTCGCATATCTGGTGCACCGCAGCAACATGTGCTATAATGTACTCAAATCGAAAAACAAATGGAGCCTAAAATGTCGGGCGGAATCGTAGTCGTAGGAGGTGGGGCCGGTGGCCTCGAGCTGGTCAGCAAACTGGGCCGCAAGCTCGGTCCCGGTAAAGTCACCTTGGTCGACTGCCGTCTGACGCACATCTGGAAGCCATCGCTGCACGAAGTTGCCGCGGGCACCCTGGATATTCACCAGGAAGGCTTGTCCTACCAGATGCTGGCGCATGACAACGGCTTCTCCTTCGTCTACGGAGCGCTCAGCAAGCTCGATGAAGCCGCCCGGACTATCGAAATTGGAGCGGTTCACGATGAAAAGGGAGAAGTCCTGATTCCATCGCGCCAGTTGGCCTACGATGCGCTCGTGATTGCCGTCGGCAGCACCGCAAGCTATTTCGGGGTTCCAGGCGCGGCTGAGCATACAATCTCCCTTAATGCGTTCGAGGACGCAGAAAACTTTCGACTTCGACTTCTCAAGCTGCTGACGGCAGCCGAACTCAAAAAAGATACTAATCCCGACGCGGGCGTAAATATCGTCATCGTAGGGGGTGGCGCGACGGGTGTCGAGCTTGCCGCTGAATTACGCGAAGCCAGCCATGTTCATGCCGATTATGGCTTCCGTCGACTTAACCCGAGCCGCGACGTTCGCATCACCGTGCTTGAAGGTGCTCCGCGGATTCTTGCACCGCTGCCGGAGCGCGTCTCTAAATCTGCTGCCCGTCTTCTCGCCGACCGCGCGGTGTCAATGGTAACCAGCTGCCGCGTCACCAGTATCGAGCCGAATAAGGTGGTCGACAGCACAGGCAAAGAATACCCGGCTGACCTTTGTGTCTGGGCAGCGGGCATCCGGGCGCCGGCCTTCCTCAGCGAGTTGGGCCTGCCTACAAACAAATCTGGCCAGGTCGAAGTTGATAACCGGTTGCGCGTTTCCGGATTTGATGGGGTATTTTCGTTGGGAGACTGTGCCGCATGCCCAGGAGCGGACGGTAAGCTGGTGCCCCCGCGGGCGCAGACGGCGCATCAGCAGGCGGACTATTTGTACCGCGTGCTTTGTGCACAAGCCACGGGTAAGCCAGTGCCAACCGCACCGTATGTCTACCATGACCATGGCTCTCTAGTGTCGGTAGGTACACAGTCTTCTGTGGGTAACCTCATGGGGTCACTGCGCGCCACCTGGTTCGTCGAAGGGCTATTTGCCCGCTGGTTGTACGTGAGCCTTCACCTGATGCATCACCAGGCGGTCCTGGGTACGCTACGAACTGGCGTGCTGGCCATCGCGCGCTTCCTCGTGCGCCGAGCTACGCCGCTGGTAAAGCTACACTGAACTGTCAGCACCGAATTCTCGGTCGCCAAAATAGGAACCATGCTACGAACACTACGAATCTGAGCTTCTACCCAACGACGCTGCCTGTTCAGGTAGCTGGCTCTGTCCACTACCTGATGGACGCATCGCATTGCAGCCTACCCTTGTACTTCGCGGTAAAAGGTAAGCATAACTACGCCTTGGCCAACGAGGCTGAGTTTGTCTCGGAAGTCAAAAAGGCGGTGGAGCAGGTCGTTGAAGGATACGACCTCGTCGTCTATCCAGAATCGCGCTATCCGTTCTTGCGACAGGTTACTGCAGACTTGCCGCAGGCTCGAGAGTTGAAAAAGCGTGCCAAGGAAGACATTTGTGCGCGCACCATAGCAAGTCGCAAGTGGAGCAAACTGGAACGACTTAGCCAAGAGCGCGCCTGGGCCGAGATGGGGGAGGGCTTCACCATCAACAAAGTGAAGTCCAACCAGCGACGTCACTATGCGCCACATATTTTCGAGGCGCTGGACGTCACCGGTGCGGAGCGCATCTTGCTGCTGGACGATTTCATCATGTCGGGAAATACACTAGCTGCCATGGCGGCTAGCCTGGCCGTAAGCGAGTATCACGCCTTCGGTGTGTTCTATCAGCGCGGAGTCGAGTGACGAGCCACCCCGTCTAAGGTGTCGGGTGCTACACGGGTAAGAAACTAACTTTTACCCGGAGGACCTATGTCGCAACAGCAATCTCAAACCCAGTATGACAAGATGGTCGAGCTGCGCGAAGCGCTGTGCGCACGCCTTACCCAGGGCGTCTACAACGATGAAGCAGGCTTCTGCAACTACGTCGCATCCGAACATCCTGAAGCCGTTCGTGGTCATGTCCGCGTGCCCGGCAGCGATGAGCAAGATTCTTGGGTCAACGCCGAAGGTAAGGTGGTCGCCATCTGGAACGCCCAATTCCAGGTCGGTGCAGCCATCTTCAGCAACATCATCACGCCAAAGCGGCTCGCCGCAGCCGCATGACCAATCTGGTCAAGTCTGATTTCAGCCCGTATTCCATTTTGGAATGCGGGTTTTTCTTTTAGCAAGGCGCTCCGGGTAGGTTAAACTACTGACGTTTACCGACCGCCTTGCAAAAATGTCCGCCACTACGTTCTACCCTCAGCACTTCAAAAAGACTCGCTCGTACGCCAAAGCATATATTGCTCAAATGTCGGAGGCGATTGCTGCCGGCACCGTTAATCCTGAGCGAAGTTACGACATTTCGGCTGACCACATCGTAAAAGCTTATTTTGAGCAGGGGATGAGTCGCGCCGAGCTTGCAAACAATATTCAGGCTTATACGGTAGAGAATCAGATAGCCTTGGCCTACGGCGAGTGGATGAACGCAGGCTCCGCCTTGTATCTGTTTGAGCCCGCGCTTGCTGACGCGCTCCAGGCAACCCGGGTCGGCGAAATAACACTGTCGGACGTGAAATTTCCTTTCGACCACGCCTACATTCACTTTGGCCATCGCCCGGGCCTTGCCCTGCAGTCGGGTGCGATGGTTACTGGCGCATATGTTCTCTGGTATCCGGGGCAAGCGTTGCGCATCATGTTGACGGCTCCGCTACCTGACAGCACGCGGTTGATTGACCGGTGGGCTGAGGTGTACGACTTACGGATTCTCGCGCGGTCTTTTGATGCCAGTCTCGAGCTCGCCATTTCACAGGCCCTGGAAGACGATTATGCCGACGTGCGAGCAGCGGTCGCGAAAATTGCGTCACAGGATAGCGTTCGGGCTGCGGCGGGAGCCCGAGCAGGCGAAGCGTTTCTAGAGCGACACCGCTTAAACAAGGATGTCTTCGCTCGAAGCGTCGAGCTCATCGTCAATGCGCTATGCTACGTCACCGCGTTTCCCGAAGACAGCCGTGTGGATTGGCCCGCCGGCGCGCCTGAAAAGCTGACGAGTATGGCCGAGCGAGGTACGTCTAAAGAAAAAGCTCGTGCACAGTCTAAGTTGTACGCACTGGGCCATCAACGAGTTCGGCACGTGGGAGAAGACTTTGCAAAAGCGTTGCAGCAGCCGACAAGCGGCATTACTCCGCATTGGCGCTCGGGGCACTGGCGCCCTCAGGCTTACGGCCCGAAACACTCGCTACGCAAAATCATCTGGATTCGCCCGACTCGAGTTCTCGGTGGCGCTGTCAGCGACGAGCCTCGGGTCTACCTTACCGAAAAGCCCCGTACCCGCTAAAGCATTCCGCCTGGTCGCCAGTAGCACGTAGGAGCTGGCTACACAGAGCAGGACAACAGCTTACGAGAACCTCATGACTTACCATTTTACGCCGCCGCAACTTCGGCTGCCCAAAACTTGCCCGCGTGTGCCAGGCAACTGGTGGACTCCCCAGCTGGCATTCGTGAACGAGCTCGCTGACTTTTTGAAAGACAAGCGAGTGCTGGAAGTATTTGCGGGCAACGGGTACCTCGCCGGTCACTTGCACGCTCGCGGTATCGACATTACTGCAACCACTCGCTTCGCCGGCCACGATGGTCATGAGCGCGGCCTGTACTACCCTGTAGTCGAAATGGAGGCCTGCGAGGCAGTGTTCAAGCATGGCGATGCACACGATGTGCTGCTGATGTGCTGGCCCACTACCACGCCGGCTGCAGTCATGGCGGCTGCGTTGTGGGGCAGCGAAAAAGACATCGTGTACATTGGTGAAGTGACTGACTACAGCAAGAACCAGCTCGGCGGCTGTGCTACCGATGAGTTTTTCAAGCGTGTGTCGTTTGAACGGGAGTTTACGGCATACAAGGGCAATGCCATTGAAGGCGCTTACGTTGCACGGTTCAAGGGGCTCCCACCGACTTGAACCACGTTACTTCGATTCCATGAGCCCGGCGCACTGCGCTGGGCTTTTTACGCGGATGAGCCTGGCTTCACTTCGCCAACTGTCGGGCTTCCCCATGGCGGCCTGGAATCCATCCTTGAATGGGGCGCCCTTGCTGGGCTAAATCTTCACAAAACATGTCGTACAAGTCCCATCCCTGCGGCTGCAGCAGAAGCATAACTTGCCCGTCAGGCCTCTTAGGGTCGAGCACTTTAACGACGCCCGCATTGGCCATCTCCGCAATAGTTGCCTCCACCGGCTGTGCGGTCCAGGCGGGAGCGGTGAGGTTAGTCTCCTGAAGGCGGGCCAAGCGATGTAGCACTTGGAACCAAGCGTTCAGCCTCTGCTGCTCCTTGTCGTCGTCGTCGTTTGCCATAGTGGCCCTTCTTGCTTAATCAGTTCGCGGAAATTTAGCATCATAGCATTCGCTTTTAAGTCACTCCAAGTGGCTTCGAGTTTTTAAGGGCAAAAAAAGTCCCCTGCATAGCAAGGGACTTGGGCAATCAGGGAATGACTTCTTAGCCCGCGCGAACCTGCGACGAGGTGTCGCTACCAGTCAAGCGGTCGACTTCTGCGAGCAGCCAGGCGGCCCATGGGGTGGGAACCGTCGGCTCCGAGTGTTCCATGCCGTCGGCGTGGTTCATCTCGTGGTGCAGGAGGTTGAGCTTTTCTTGCGCGGAAAGGCTGTCAAAGCGGCGAATCGGAGTGTCCGTAATGTCGCGGATGCGATGGGCACCGGGCAGTTTGCCGTAACGCTCTGCGAGCCAGCGAACCCAGGCCACGGGAGTGGCAAAGCTCAGGGTTTTTTCGTTGGCGCTGACGTGAGCGCGGATGGTTGCCAGTTTCTCGTCGTTCGAAGCAGTCTGGAAGTGCATGTATTCTCCAAGGGTTGTCCTACTATCGTATAGCAACAAGAGGGATGTTGCATACAAAGCAAAAGGACCTCCAGGAGGCCCTTTTTGAATTACGATTCTTAGACGATTTCGCCCTTTAACGCGATTTCGATACCGAGTACACGCAGGCCGACTTGATAGCCGCGGCCGTAGTGATGCCACTCGGTGAAAGCCCAGGTCGAAAGGCTAGTGCACTCTGACGGCCGGGCGAATCCTACTGCGCTATTCCCACGGAACACGCGCACCAGTAGGCACAGTGTCACCAGACCAATTGCGGTCCCCGCGACCATCGCGCACATTGCGTTGGCTGTCACGTAGCCCAGAAGCGCACCTGTTGTCAGCGTCTCAGCATGTTGTTGCATTTCTTTGGCTGTAATGACCAGCAGGTTGCCCAGCACGGCGATGGCGCCGATAATACCTGCCAAAATCGATATGAAAACCATGTGTGTCCTTTCTTGAGCTCGAGCTCGATATGGAAAATTGTATCCTTCTCTGTATAGCTTCTGGCGAGCGGCTCGCTGCCGGCAGTCCACAAAAGAAAACCGCCTGCAGGCCTCAATAGAGGCCTGCAAGCGGTCGGAAATCAGCAGTAACGATGTGGCTTACTGCGGCGGACTACGCCTTGTAGTGGCCGTCCAGCGCGTTTTGAAGAAGTCTCAGATTTTCGTACGCATTGAGACACGCGTCTACTTGGCTGTCGAACGACCGGTCACACGCTGTCTCACCCAGATGCCAGCACCACTTGCCGAGAATCTCTGGCTCGTCCGGTTGGCTTACTATCACACCCTCTTGCACACACAGCCATTGGGCCAATTCGCTGCGATAGTGGTGGTCCATCCAGCGGAAGTAGTCCCCGGCGTCCACGCTGCACTCGAAGCCTGGCGGGTCTTTCATGGCCGACTTTTGCAATGCATGAATGTACGCGAAACCGTCGTCGATATCCTCGTTGCGACCTTGCATAAACTCTGCTACGTAGTCTGTGCAATAGTCACCCGAAAAACCAACTTCAGCGATGGACAAGAGGCTGTCCACCGATGCCTGAGCAAAGTAGTCCTGAGCCTCGAAATCAGCCTCGAACCGGTGGTCGTCCGTCCAGAACCGTGCTTTCACTACGGGCCCCGTCGAAGCGGGCAAGAGCCGTGTGCTGGTTTGACGAGCTATCTGAACCAAGTCAGCCGGCTGCGCTTCCAGCAGGTCCGTTAGCACCGAACCTGCTCCGACTGGCGGCAAGTGTGCGGTATTTCCCATGAAGACCTTTGACCCTGAAGGGAACAGGCGTTCGGCAGGAATCATCGTGGACAGCTGGTCAAACAGCTTCTGTTCGCCAGTGCCAGTCAGACTCCAACCTCGATTTGGCGCATATTCCGCATCTACAGAGAACGTACCCGCCGGCGTGGCAAAGCAGAACTGTGCAAACGACAAAGAGCCAAGCCCCATACGCTTGCGAACCGTATCTTCCGGGTCACTGATGAGCCAGCCCTGTGGGGTGAGTACTGCCGGAATGACCAAGTCCTTGAACGTAACGATGCCGGAAAGCGTGCCTACTGCTAGATACGCAGCCTGCCGAGCCTCGCTGTCGTCAATCGGCAGCGGATGCACAGGGCGCAGCAGCGCACTTGCCAGACGCAGCATGCCGAGAGTGTGGTCAGAGTACAGCCGAGGAGCGAGGCTGCCAGCCACAGAAGCGGGCATGTTGCTGCCCGCTTCCATAGCGGAGGCCCACGTCTTTCCTTGGCTCTTGTACGCGGTTATCCCATACGCAGGTGGCGTCCCTTGTTCTTCCAGCCCGGCTTTCAGCTTGTGCCAGTCTCGCTTGTCGAGCGCGGCTGCCAGTGCGTGAAGCAAGACGCTATGCGGAACTTGATGGCCCGAACGCTTTAGCGACGCGCCAACAGCTTTGGCGATACCTTTGATTTCAGTTTGAATGGTTTGCATGTGAGTTTCCTTTGCCATGTTGATTGTCTCCAATCGCCAGGGCGCTTCAACTGACACAGAACGTGTCTTTTAAGGTGGTCAGCTTGGCTTGGTTGAGTCGCCCTGGCGTTACCAGAGAAATGTCAAACAAAGCGAAGAAAAAAACGAATAGACGATTTACCTTGCCCGATACTCGGGCCCGACCGGTTGGCTGTGTCTATGGCCTAGAATTCGTATAGCAAGATGCGCGAAGCGCGCGACGGTGTCAAGTGCGCTGACCTAGCACTTGAAGCAATGGCTATAGGTGGCTGGACACTTTAATGGAGCTAGTATCATGACCTTTAACGAGAAACTGCAGGTTGCAAGGAAGCTCATCGGCGCACGCATTCAAATTTCCGGACATCCCACTTACCACCCACGTAAGCCGGAAGTTGGCGTATGCACCGATGTGGTCAAGTGGCCGGATGCCGACCATGTCGATTTCGTGCTCGAAAATGGTTCCCGCTATGGCATGTGCCTTGAAGACGTCAGCGCAACGCGTTGCTCCGGTGACGCCGGAGCGCTGGGAAAATTCATGCGCACAGTTGAACGGCTGAGCTAAGCTGCTTAGCATGATTGAACACCCACGACAGATTGTTCTGTCGTGGGTTTTTGTTTATGAAGGGATGGCCGGTTAGGCCCAGGTATGGCTTGAAAAGTAGTTAAAATGTGACTAAGCACTGCCGGCATGGTATAATGCTGGAACATTTTAGGAGTGACTGATGAGCGATAGTACTGACCCAAAAACGAGTTCTGAGCCGACACTGCAGCTAACGCTGCCGGCCTCAACCGCCCACATTGTGGTGGACGCCTTGGACTTGTATTCCCGGGTGGGGTTGGGTCAGCTGGACGAAATCAGCTCACTTGCTCGATTTGGCTTGTTGACCAATGCAGCGGGTGAAACTCCCTCGGAAGACGCGCTCGACGAAGCGGACGCGTACCTGAAGCAAACCAAACGGGCACTCTTTGGGTTCGAATCAAATGCTTCGCACGGCATCTTCAGCTCGAAGGTGAACGAGCGCTTCCGTACGGCCTGGGCCGTGCTCAAAGCAATCCGACACCGCTTAGCATGGGACCGCACCCCGGCTGGAGGCATTCAAGTCAGTTTCGACGAACCAATGCGCGAAGAGCAGGCGCTTGGTGTCAAGGTGTCGAGTCAGGCCGCGGAGGAATTTCTTGAAGAGCTGCCAGACGGTATGCTGCTCACGCGCTATGGTAGCGGTTGGGCGGTGGTTCGCCTGCATCCTGCAGACCGGGCGCTGCAAGTGGTTAGCCAGTCGCATAGCCCGCAGACGGCCATTCAAATGGCCAAAAACTCGATGACCGGTCCGAGGCGGGATACGTTTTAATGTCAGCAAGCGCTGCAGAAGCACACCCGGTCCATTTTTGGGACTTGCTTGAATCGCGCAAGCTGTCGCTGACGCAGGTCAAAGCTCGCCTCCGTGCGGGCTGGTCCCTCTCTGCGTTACCCCCTGAGCAATCATACTGCTCTGCTGGAGGGATAGGCCAATATTCATGTTACCTGGAAAGCCCTTCGGGAGAATTGGCACAGCTGACAGACAAAAGCCTCGCTCAACTTGCTCTAATTGATGCGCCGGCTATCAAATCCCTTGACCAGACCGCTATTGCCCTCCGAGTGCCTTTCGAGGAGAAGGACGCGGCGAAAGCATTAGGCGCGCGCTGGGATTGGTCGACGAAATCTTGGCAGGTACGACCGGCACACGCAAATCAGTGTGCAAAGTGGCTCCCGACGGCGAGCGTCGCCTCCGACTGACACTTAAACTTGTCCCCAGAAATTGTGGATAAGTAAGGGGTTGACATCGCTAATGCTGGCTCCAGAAGCCCCAAAGTCGGTCATGCTTAAAAAATAAGCACACAGTAAGTTTTTACAGAATCTCCATTTTTTGATGACGAAATGGCACGGCAAACTACAGTGCCACTCGAAACCTCTCCCAGCTTCTCGTACGTGCTGCGCAAGTGTTTGTCGACACTTGTTTGCGGGGCGGGTTCTTAAGCATCCTAAACGCTATCCGGGGACGTTCGTAGATGGCCAGGTAGCACGTCCGGCTATACTACACAATGAAAAAGCCTTTCCCCTTAAGTGAAGCTCTGCTTCTGCTCGGTGTTTTGGTGCTATGCGTATTGGCAATTCCGACCAAAGTCCCTCCAGTAGTTCAAAGCTCGGCATATCACCTCTTTGCTGATGCGCGAACGTTCTGGGAAATCCCGCATACCTTCGACTCCCTGTCAAACATTGGATTCCTCCTATTTGGCGCGTACGGCCTGTGCCTCGCTAGGTTACAGCGGCTTGAGCTCTTTAGCGCCTCGTTCAAGGCGTCGGTTATAACCTTCTTCATAGGTTTCGTAGCCACTGCCGCGGGTAGTACCTACTACCACTTGGCACCGGACAATCCAGGCCTGGTCGTAGACCGGTTAGGTATGGTCATCGTTTTTGCGGGCATGCTGGGGATGGGGGCCGCGCAACGCGTTTCTGAGCGGGCAGGCTGGGCCATGCTCGGCTTCGGGCTTCTCGCGGGCCCCGCGTCTGTTCTGTACTGGGCCGCTTCGGGTTCTCTCTTGCCGTATGCCGTGATGCAGGCCGGCGGGATTACGTTGACGTGTTTCATGTTGTTGGGAGCAAAGCGGGGCCCCGGGCCACTCTGGTGGGTCATGGTGTTGAGTTACGGGATGGCTAAGGTTTGTGAGTCACACGACGTCCAAATCTTCGAGATTACAGGCCATCTGCTGTCTGGCCACACAGTTAAGCACCTTCTGGCGGCACTACCGGCATTGGCTATCACCGAAGCGCTCAAGCGCAAGCCGAACTAGGCAACCGCAAACTGACGATAGAGGTCCGCCGTCGGCGGACTTTGCATTTCTGTCGGTAGCGCTCTGGGCATTTGAAGGATTGCGACTATACGTGGTCTCTCGCATGACTTTGTATATTCCAATGTCCCTCAAATTGAAATCAGCAATTGCGCTGTTAGCCGCAGCAGGCCTTTCTTCAAGCTTGGCGCTTGCCAACACCTATCATATGCGCATTCCACTGCGCACCCTGGCGGTAGCTCCGGCTACCGGCACGGGAACCGCGACAGGTCCAGGCACGTCAACGGGTACGGACCCTTCGACCGGCTCGGGCGGCGTCGGAGGCTCCGAGAACGTGGGAGGGTTAGGCAGCGGCCCAGCCGTGGAAGCGCCGCCTCTCTCAATCGAGCCGGTTTCGACAGGTTACACAACCGCAGGGACCTACTACGTTACAGTCCCAGATGGTTACACTTCGATGTCTGTCAAGATGTGGGGTGCCGGGGGCGGGGGCACCTCGTATGTGTACGGCGGGACGTCGCTTACGTCGGGTATCGGTGGAGGCGGAGGATTCACCAGCGGCACATTAGCCGTCACACCCGGCATGACGTTTCAAGTCGTTGTTGGCAGCAGCGGCTCTCAATCGGCTGCCCCTTTTTATGGAGGGCCTGGCCGGGGTAATGGCAGCTACAACGGAGGAGGCTACTCAGGCATTTTCCTGAACAGCATCTCTCAAGCCAATGCGTTGTTCATTGCAGGCGGAGGTGGCGGGGGAGGTCAGTACACCACAGGAGGCGTGTGTTCTTCTTCGAACAGCTATCTTAGCGCTGGGGGTGGCGGTGGCGCGGCGGGAGTTAATGGCTCGACGGGTTCCAGCTTAAGTGGAAAGGGCGGCACGCAATCGGCCGGAGGCTCGGGAGGTAATCCCGGCACAGCTCTACAGGGTGGAGCGGGATACTCGTCCTACCGCGGTTGCGGCAACTCAGGCGGAGGCGGAGGTGGATACTTTGGAGGAGGTGCAGGCGTTGCATCTGGCACCGGAAAAGGCGATAGCGGCGGAGGCGGGGGCGGCGGCTCCGGATTTGCGACTTCGGCAGCGACCAACATCCTCTTGCAAGCAGCTGGGGTGGGCAGCGCGCCTGCCAACAGTGCGGACCCCGACCGTAGTAGTGCTGGGCAGGGTGGCGGCAGCAACAAAGACTCCACGCCAGGTAATGTGGTCATCACCTTCAACTAGCGCAACCCTTCCTTAAAAGTCCGCACTTGAGGCGGACTTTGTCTTTCTGCGGGATTAACGACCATCTTCCAAAAAAGAGCTCCGTAGCCCGTATGAATTCAGGGGGCTATACCGAGCTCTATTATTACGTTCTATCCGAATGTCTTTCAAACTAAAAACAACAATCGCACTCCTGGCCGCAGTAGGTCTTTCGTCGAGCTTAGCGCTAGCGAACACCTACCATATGCGCATTCCATTGCGCACCCTGGCGGTAGCTCCGGCTGCCGGCACGGGAACCCCTACAGGCCCAGGCACTTCAACAGGTACGGACCCTTCGACCGGCTCGGGCGGCACCGTGGGCACAGGCACCGGAGGTTCCGAGAACGTAGGAGGGCTAGGCAGTGGCCCAGCTGTAGAAGTTCCCCTCCCGACAGTTGAACCGATTTCGACCGGGTACACAACGGCGGGCACCTATTACGTGACCGTTCCTGCCGGCTACACGACTATGTTCGTCAAGCTTTGGGGCGCCGGAGGAGGCGGTACTCGATACACCAGCGGTGGCACGGGCACAATCAGTTCCGGTACCGGAGGTGGCGGCGGCTTTACGAGCGGTACCCTGGCCGTGACGCCTGGAATGACCTTCCAGGTGGTTGTTGGGAGCAGTGGCCAGCAAAGTGCGGCACCCTTTTATGGCGGTCCTGGCCGAGGCGGCGGCACCTACCAGGGAGGCGGGTACTCGGGCATCTTCCTAAACAGCATTTCTCAAGCAAACGCAATGTTCATTGCGGGCGGCGGTGGCGGCGGAGGTATCGTCATTTCAGGCGGAGTTTGCACTGGAACCAACTCCGGCTCCATCGCTGGAGGTGGCGGCGGGGTGGCCGGTGCAGCCGGCTCTAGCGGAGGAGGCGGTACGCAATCAGCTGGCGGCAGTGGTGGCACCAAAGGAGGCATTCTGCAAGGCGGTAGTAGCTCAAATGCCCACGTTGACTGCGGAATTTCTGGCGGGGGCGGCGGAGGCTACTTTGGTGGCGGTGGCGGTACCGTTTCCTCCAGCTACACTAGTGGGGGCTCGGGCGGTGGCGGCTCTGGTTTCGCTATCGCGAACGCAACTAACGTCGTGATGCAAGCGGGCACCAAGACCAGCGTTCCCGCTAATAGCACTGACCCAGACCGCTCTAGCGCTGGGCAGGGTGGTGGTGCCCTTGGCAAGGCGGCTACGCCAGGTAACGTAATCATCACGTTTAACTGATACACCGCTTAAGAAAAAAGCGCCTCCCTAGGGAGGCGCTTTCAATTATGGGTGCGAACCCGAGACGTTAGCGTTCTCGCGGAGCCGACCAGCCGAGAGTCTGTCTCAGTGTGTTAAAGATATTGTAGTCCTTCAGGTGCAGGAGCGGCACCGTCGCTTCACCTTGCGTGATGACCACTCGGGCACCGTCAGTAAGGGCGCCGCCAAGTGGCAAGCCGTCACAAAACACACGGGCCGGTGCGTCACCGCGCATGACGAGTTCGACACGTGATGCGCTGGAAAGCGTAATCGGGCGAGCGGACAGCGAATGGGGCAGCAGCGGCACCACAGCAATCACCGGCAAGGACGGGTGCAGAATGGGACCGTTGGCAGACAGGGCGTATGCTGTCGAGCCGGTAGGCGTTGTCACGACCAGTCCGTCTGCCCGCAACGTGAACACAGGGGCACCATCTACGATGACGTCGTATTCAATCATACGGCCACTGTCAGTTCGCAGAACTGCATCATTCACGGCCAGGCAGCTTTCATTTGTACCGTCGATACGGGATTCGAGCATGATACGTCGCTCGATGTCGAATTGGCCTGCTTGCACCGCGTTGACCATTTTCTCGATGTCTTTTGCGGCGACATCCGTCAGAAAGCCCAGCGTGCCGAGGTTGACGCCCAGCACAGGGATATCGGTGCCAAACAGGCTCCGGGCGACCCCCAGCAGCGTACCGTCACCGCCGATTGCGATAGCCAGGTCTGCATGTGCACGAGCTTCCTTGATGTATTCAGCGTCCCAGTTCGTTCCGTTCCAACCGCACTTGTCCGGCACCGGGACCACTTTCAATCCCTTGACGTCGGCCCAGTACATGATTTCGTTGAGAACGCCCCAAGCTTGTGGGCTATTGGGCTTACTGAATAGGCAGAGAGTTTTCATGATAGTTCCTTTGTTGTCCTGTTTAAGCCTATAGAGACTGGCGTTAGACATAACAGGCGTACTGAGAATTAAAAAGCCGTTCTGGCATCGTGCGAGAACGGCTTTTTGAGCGCAGGAGCGTTACAGCACGCCCAGCACTTCCACCGTGAATGTCAGCGTGGCGTTCGGCGGAATGACACCCGGGATGCCGTTGGCGCCGTAGGCGGTCGCGCCCGGGCAGGTCAGTTTTGCCTTGCCGCCGACTTTGACGTGTTGGATGCCCTCGGTCCAGCAAGGCACCACGCGGTTTAGCGGAAACTTGGCCGGCTGGCCGCGCTTGTACGAGCTGTCGAATTCAGTTCCGTCGACCAGGGTGCCACTGTAGTGGACGACGACGGTGTCCGTTGCTTTGGGGGCTGCGCCAGTGCCAACCTTGACGGTTTCGACGATTACGCCCGACGGAAGCGTCTCTTTTGCCGGAGCGGCGGCGTGGGCGGTAGCGGTGGCGGCTGCGAGCAGCAGAGCCGAAGCGAACAGACGGGTAATACGCGAAGTATGTTTCATGCGAAATTCGAGGAGAATGGTTAAGCCGGAGAAAAACGCGGTGCGCCTGCTAGCAGACACACCGCGCGGTCAATCAGGATAGCGCTCCGAACTTATCCGTTCTGAAGGCTTAGAAGTTCAGGGCTTGGCTTGGACCGCCGGTGCCCAGCGACTGCGACTGCGCCGAAATCGAGCGAGATACAAAGTCTGCCAGCTTGGCCAGACGTTGCGGCGTTGCTTCCGACACGTCGACGTACTGGTCAATGCCGACTTCCTGCTGGAAGTCCTGCAGCTGACGCGCATACTGGCCTGCGTTGACACCCACCAGGATGGTGCGCATCGACTCGAGGTGTTCACCTGACACGCCGGCAGCGATTTCACGTTTGATGTCGGCTGTCGACGTCGAGCTTGCATTGTCGTCACCGTCGGTGATGATGATGGCGATGCCGTTGGCCAGGTAATCTTGGTCGGCCAGTGTTTTGCCGTATGCGTTGATTGCCGAGACGGCCGCGAAGGTGGCGTCGTTCAGCGCGGTCATGCCGCCGCACGAGGGCGTAACATAAGCGGACGTGTCGATGTCAGCCAGAGGTTTGAAACCATGAATTTCGTCGATACGCTGGTTGAACTCAACCACACGCAGCAGCAGGTAGTCGGCACGCGGGCTCTTGCGGCACGCCTCGACCACGGTCTTTTTCACCTGGAACAGCGCGTCTGCGAAGGAGGTGACCGAGCCGGTCTTGTCGACCACAAGCGTCACCAGGGTGTACTCGGTGGAGCCCAGGGTTTCTGGACGCACTGCCGAGAAGCCGAAGCCGTTGACGGTACCTTGCGTAGTGTTGTCATCGAAGAGTTTCATGATTTGCTTCCTTTGTTCTTGGTTGTCTGATTGCGATTTTGCGGATTACTGCGAACTGGCTGCCAGGCGACGTGCACCAAGCTCTCTCTCGAGCCGTGCATAGTGCTCTTCCGTCAGCGCGGTTTCCGGGAGAATGTCCAGCACCTTGCTGGTAATATCTTCCAGGAGCGCCGCATCGCCGGCGTCTACCCCGAATACCGGGGCATAGAGCATTTCCGCATCGACTTCCAGCAGTGGCTGGCCTTCACGCGACACGATGAGCAGGAATGCTCGGCGTTCGTGCGGGCCGGCCGGAATGCGGGCCTCGAAGTGGTAACCTTTTTCGTCGAACTGCCCGTAAGGCGAGGACGGCGGAGGTAGCAGGGTGGTAGTCATTTCGCAGGTTCCTTCTTAGCGACGGGCGTTAGCGACCAGCTCCGGCAGCAGGTCAGCAGTAGTGGCAAGCTGCACACCACGGCTTTGCATGTCCGCCAGGAACTGCTGGTATTGCGCCTCGAAGCCGGCCACCGGGCTCATGCAGTCCGTCACTATCACCAGTTTCTTGGCCGAGTCGCCGAAGTTGTCGGCAAAGTGCTCCGCGGTCGACTTAACGCAGTGGCTGCCTGCTTCGCCGGTAATCAGCACCAGGTCGGCGGGGATGGTCATATCCAGGAAGCCGCGGTTCAGCTGCGTCGAAGGGTCGTCCGCATCCGGGACTTCAGCCATCAGCGCGCTGTAGTGCTCGGTCCACGGGTTGCTGCCTTTGGTCACCTTGTTGACGATGCCCAATTCGCGTTCTTCCCACATGTTGTAGGAGGCGCGGATGTCAGCGTGTACGTTGTGACCCCAGGTGCCGATTTCGCAGTGAGCAGGCCAGACCATCAGGGTGTATCGGCCTGCAGCTTCCAGCGTGTCCAGGTAGGCCAGGACACGGTTGGTAGCTTTCGGGTTCCGCGGCAGGTATTGGCCGGCGCGTACCGATGCGGCGGTAATCTGGGTGAACGGGGTAACGGCGCTGCCATCACCTTGTTGCCAGAAAGCCGGGCGCTCGATGCCGATGCGATGGTGCGAGTCCAGCGTAATCGAGATGTCAGCCAGACCGCGCAGACCGCTTTGCATGAACTGAGACAGACGCAGCATGTCCTCGTGGGCGCCCGGCACCGGCAGGGCAGGGGCCATACGGTTGTCCACGGTTGCGGGGTTCTTCAGCGCCAGCGGGTCTTCCGGACGGTACTCGGTTGGCAGGTCGCAGAAGTCGTTTTGCGGGTCGATGATAACGAGGTGAATATTGCGTTTCATGATGTTCGTCCTTTCGGTGGTGTTGTTCTTGTCTTGCTTGACTGTGAACACAGTATATCAGACTTAGATGCATTGTGCAACTAAGTATGCGTTTGCCTTTTATATTTTTCCTTTGTTGTATAGGCAGCAGAGCGGAAGCCCCCAAGATTGCTTTTTAGAAGGCTTTGTTCTATAATGATACTAACTATGCGAGTCTTATCTGAGAACCTGAAGGCTACGCACTAACTAACTAAAGGAAGCTGTTATGAACTCTGTCATCTGCACCGTTGACGTCGTGTTGTTGACGCTGAAAAACAATGCTCTTCATGTGGCGCTGATTAAGCGCGACCGGGAGCCATTTGCCGGTACGCTGGCGCTGCCTGGCGGCTTCGTCCATGCAGAGGAGGACCGAGATGACCTGGATGCTGCCAGTCGTATCCTGCGCGACAAGGCAGGAATCTCTAGCCCTTATCTAGAGCAGCTTGGCACGTTCGCGGGCGCGGCCCGGGACCCACGGGGATGGTCGGCCTCCATCGCCCACTACGCGTTGGTGCCTGAAGCGGTTATCGTGAAAGCGTTGAGTCCCGCGGTTCAGCTGGTACCGGTTGACGGCCTGAAAGGCCTGCCCTTTGACCACCAGCTCATTGTTGAGACCGCGGTGACCCGTGTTCGCAGCAAGAGCACTTATTCGTCGCTGCCGGCACACTTGGCAGGGGAACAGTTCACTATCCCGCAGCTGCAGAAGATTTACGAGTTGCTGATGGGCGAGCCAATCAACAAGGTATCGTTCTACCGCAAGATGACGGAATTGGCCATGATTGAGGAGGTTCCCGACGCGTTCGAGACCACGCGTGGCAAGCCGGCGCAGCTGTATCGCTTGAAGAAGGAATTCCGAAGCGTTCTCTCCATGACAGACCGTGCACTGAACGCAGGTAAGTAATGGCCAAATTGCTGTCATGCGGCGTCTTGCTGCTCAATGAGTACAACGAGCTCTTTATGGGCCATGTAACAGGCGCGGCGTGGTGGGACATACCAAAGGGTGGCCAGGACGAAGGGGAGTCAGCCATCGCTACCGTTGTGCGGGAGACCCTGGAAGAAACTGGCTTGACGCTCCTGCCAGATGCGTTGATTGACCTGGGCGTGGTCAACTATCGCCCGGATAAGTCGCTGCATCTGTTTGCAGGGCGCGTTACGCGTTCCAGCGTAGACCCGTCCGCGTGCATTTGCACGACCTACTTCCGCCAGTTTCACACGCAAAAGATGCTGCCGGAAATGGACGGGTTCGCCTGGGTGCCATTTGATGAGGTTCCGACGCGTAGCGCGAAAGCGATGGCGCGCCTTTTGGAAGGCCGGTTACCTCTGGCATCGTTGGTTTCGATGCTGCCGGCGGAGCAGTGCCTGGCCTAGCCAGGTTGCTTTCAGTCCAAGCCGTCTTCGGGCGGCTTTTGTCTTTTTGGGTCTGCAGTTTCTGTAGAGGCGGTTCCTAGACATTGAAGTATGTCCGACCAGAACGAGGCGCCGCGAGCGCCTACGTTTTAGAACATCGGAACGCTACACATATTTTAGGAAACACTTACTCCCGCAAGTCGGGGTACCATTACAGGAGAAATAAAATGAAGACCCTCATCGCCAATGTTTTGACTGAACTGCGCCAGGAAGAATCCACCCTGGAAGAACGCCTGCGCCTGGTACGTAATGGCATTTGCGCCATGGAGCGGCTGAGCGAAGTCTATAACGCTCCGGTCCCACATACGCTAAGCGTTGTGGCCGAGCCAGTGAAAGAGCCGGTGGTTGTCGCCAAGCCCCGTTCAGCTGCAGTCCCCGCTGCAGAAGCCGCGGCTTACGTAGCAGCGCCAGCTCTGGTAGCATCGGTTCCGCCGGCGGCGAAGATTGAGAAGGTTGAACAGACCGACGCTGGTAAACCTGTGGCTGCTGCATCTGCCGCGCCAGTAAAGACTGAGATGAGCCATGAAGACCTGGTTGCTCAGCTGTCCCACGACGTCAACAACTGGTTTCCAGTCCTCAAGCGCCAGAAGCTCGAAGACATCTACCTGATGCTGCTGCTGCGCAAGGACCGCTTCACGAAGGACCTGCCGCCGACCATGGACCTGGGTAATGCTCAAGTCGTCCGTACGCTGACGAATCACCTGCGCCACGAAGCTGTGCCGGGCTACTTCCAGCTGTGCGCTCGCCTGAAGCAACACGAGCACCTGAGCTACCTGTATCGTCGTGCGCGTGACAAGGCAACGGGCTCCATCATGCAGGCATATCCGGAACTGTTTGCCGCTGCTCAGCAAACTACCCCGTCGGAAGTGCAAGGCATCAACCCGATTCCGTCTGATTACAAGGCGGAAGAGCTGCCACCGTCCGGTGCCCATCACTTCGCGGCGCTGCAAGGTCTGGGCCGTTCAAGCGCGGCCGCTGCTTAAAGCAAGGGATTTAGGTGATTTGCTGGAGCTAGCTGCTCTGGCAAATCCTCAAGCTCAACATAGTAATTATTCAAAAGGCGCTACACCCGTAGCGCCTTTTTCTATTGATGCACGCACGCAACAAAACGACAACGACATAACAGCACAAAAGGGGTTGTCAATTTATAATCAAGGGCTATGGAGGAGAGAATGATGTGGCCGTTCAAAAAGAAAGCCGCTGCTGACGTACCAGCAACGGAAAATCCTGACGAAGACAGCAGCTGGGGCGTTGGCGGGCCCAGCTTCCTGGTGATGCCTTCCCTTGAAGCATTACAATCAGAAGCGTATGAGCAAGTGGCCCCGGGCCAACTCGAAGACGCTACGACAGTTTGAAACGTCCGGACAAAACAAAAACCCGCTCCCAAAGATGGAAGCGGGTTGAATTTTTGGAAAACGAGGGTTACGACTAGTCGGATTTTTCTTCCGCAGCCGGAGCCGCTTCCGGCGCAGCCTCTTCAGGCTTGGTTTCCTTTTTCTCGCCGTTAAGCTGCTCGTCCAGCCATTGGCTCGCCACGTTAGCGGACTTGCCGAACAGCCGCTGCACACGCTCGTTCTTGACTGCCTCTACCAAGCCATAGCCGCCAGCAATGACAACGGCGTCACGCGTGTTTGGCAGGAACAGGTTCAGTGTGAACGTCACAATAAAGACCGGCAAAAAACACTTGAAGCCAGCACCAGTAACTCGGCGGGCACCTTGGTAGAGGTAAGCGCCGCCCTTCGGCTGGCCGCCTTCTGCAGGTTGTTCTTTGTCTTTCGCTTCAGTGAACGCTTCGTTCGCGATACGTCCAGCCAAGGCTGCCACTGCGAGAATGCCGCTGATGACGAACACCCAGGTCAGCGCCCCTTTGAGGTCCGTCAGTCGGGTGATGAGGAAGATGAAGAACAGTTCCATTATTTGTCTCCTTGTTTCGAGGCCTTTTTCATCTCGGCGATGACACTAGGTTTGGCCAGCTCTTTGTCGAGCCAGGTCTCAATCGAATTGAGGGCGTTATCGGTAGTGGCTTGCACCACCGGGCTGTGCGCGGCTTTCATGGCAACATACCCGCCGGCCATCACATACACGTCCCGGCGGGACGGTATCAGGTTTAGCGCGAGCGTAAGGGCCACCCAGGAGTAGAAGCACATCATGAAGGTGCGCCGCGACATCCTGCAGGCGTGCGTCAGCATTTTACCTTCTTCCGTTTCGAGCTTTTCACTCTCGAAATGTGCCACAGTGGCAATCGCCACAATGGCTGCGATGATGCCGACGATGGCAAACGTGACCTGGAAGAACCCCAGTCCCGACCGGAAATTTTCCGTGATTGATGCTACATAGAGCAGCAGTGCAAGTTCCATAATTGTCCTCTGTTGAGTGGGTAATCCTTCAACGTGTAGACATCACGCTGCCCGATGAGACTTTTTACTTAAAATATCTAAAAAGTTACCTTAAAGTATAAACAGTCTGGCTATATCCTTTCACAAGGCCAACGTTGGCTGGTTTTCAATCAAGAGAAAGGTATCGCCCATGATTCGTCGTCTGACCGCTGTCGCCGCCCTGATGCTGGCAAGTTCCGCTGCTTTCGCAGGTACTGCCATCGACGCTGCAAATAACCAGGTGCGCGCCTCGGCCGCATATCAGAAGTTCGACTACGTCGAACTCGACGCTTACAACATGACCACTGACGGCATTCTGGACTCCGAGCGCGGCCATCAGCCGGGCGTGGTCGCCGGCATCACGGTTCAACGTGACATCGCTGGCGTGAGCAAGGTGTACTTTAGCGCAGAAGCCTCCCGTATCCGCGGCAACACCGCCTACAACGGCTACCTGCAGGGCTACGGTTCGATTGAGCCGTACACCGCCACCACCAAGAATACCATCACCGAATACCAAGTAAAAGTGGGCAAGGGCTTCCAGTTCGGCCCGCTGGGCCAGGCGCAAGTGACCCCGTATGTTGCCGTCGGCAGCTACAACTGGCTGCGTGATTCGTCCGAAGACGAATTCGGCTACGCCGAGCGCTACAAGCACAAGTTCTTCGCCATCGGCGCCCTCGCTCAGTACGAAGTCACTCCGCAGTTGGTTGCCTCGGTCGACTACCTGTACGGCCGCACCCGCAACGCGACTATGACCCTCGTCGCCGAAGACAGCCAGTTCACCCTGGGCACCAAGCCGATTCAAACCCTGGCCATTGGCGTGGACTACGCTGTGACCAAGTCGGTTCGCGTGCATGCGAACTACCGCTACAACAAGTTCGCCTACGGCGAGTCGCCGGAAGTTGACGGCTTCCTGGAGCCGGCGTCCAAGACCAAGCGCGACCAAATCCAGGTCGGCATCGGCTACGCCTTCTAAGGCTAGGTGGCGTTCCGCCACCGGGTAAGCTAACTTTTCAGTCGCTCGTGCTTCGGCCGAGCGATTGTTGTTTGAGCCCTCGCATGCTTAAAACAAAAAAGCCCCGGGAGACCGGGGCTTTCGCTATGGCGCAGCTTATTCGTAGAATAGTTGCAGACCGCGAATTTCGACATAGTTGGAATACGTCGTTCCGTTATGCCGCACCATCACGCGCACGTAGCGGCCGCTCACGTCGCCGAATCCCATACGTTGAGGCGTGTAGACTGTATCGGACACAGTCATCTCCGGCGCCAGCACGGTCCAGCCTGCATCGGCATACGGCAGCGGGGAATTGCTCACCGCGAGTTGAACACCCGTAAAGCGTCCGTCGGAAGGCGACTGATACACGTAGGCGGCGTTAAAGGTTCGAGTCGTGCCAAGGTCGAGTACGACGTAACGAGGGCCTTTTGTGGAATTATTCCAGGTCGTGGCGGTGCTCGGAGCATACGATTGTGTTCCAATCGTGTTGTTGGCACAGAGCATAGAGCTGGCGTACCAGGCCGCATTCGCACAGTTGGTGTCAATAGCCGTGCTGTATGGCGCCGGGCCAAAGTAGTTGATATTTGTCGGGTTGAGGATGGTCGCACCGTTAATCATACCGGCAAAGTTCATGCCTTTCGTGGGCGCGGCAACGGCAGTTCCTTGCAGTTGCGCGGTCCAACCCAACAAAGAAACCGAGGCAGTTTTTGTACCGGAGGACTTAGGCGCGAATGCCAGCGTTACAGTGCAAGACTGACCAGCCGGCACGTCCGCGCAGTTGGTCGTGGCATTGAAGTCTGCCGCGTCGGCCCCGGTCAGATTAGGCATAGCCAGATTGCCTGGGATGTTTCCTTGGTTTTTGTATGTAGCAGTTAGGACTGTTGCTTGTGTCGAACCTACATACGTCTGCGGATAGGTGTAGTTTGTTGCGGGATTGCTGGTCACCTGAAAGACGGCACCAAGGCCAGTGCCCGCGAGTCGCACAGATTTGGTTCCTGCGGAGGTCGGCACGGACAAGGTGCCGGTGACGGCCCCGGGGACGGTAGGATTGAACACGACATTAACTGCACATTGGCCCTGTACCGCCAGGTTCGATGTGCAATCGGTGGTTGCACTAAAGGGCGCTGATGCGGTGATGGTGCTCAAGGAGACCGCAGCTTCGCCCGTATTGAGAATACCAATCCCAGCCTGTACCGAAGATGTGTACACGGCAGTATCCGGGAAGGCCAGGCTCGTAGTGCTCAGTTCAACGGCCATACTTGGTGTCGGACTTGGCGCCGGCGTGGCTGAGCCTGACCCGGACGAGGGGTTAACTGGTACATCCGTGTTTGAGCCACCAGAGTTCGAACCGGAGGAGGGGGACCCCGGTGTAGTCGGGGACGCTGTGACAGTCAGACCAGTTTTATTGTGCTGGAATCGGTAGGTTTGCGCTTGTGCGGTGCTTAGGGTCACCAGCGCCAGGGCAACTGCGGCTGCAGTGCGAAATTTGGAGACGAAAGAGGTCATTAAAGCGTATCGAGTAGGTGGGTGACAGTACGTATAGGGAGCCTTATGCTAGAAGGTATATTGCGCCCAGCTTATTCCCTCAAAGAAAAAATCCCGAGCAAGCCCGGGATTGGAATCAGCTGGAAACGATACCCAACATGAGTAATACATTGTCAAAAGCAGAGTCCACTGCACCTTTACCCAAGTTGTCCAAGGAGCATACTGCCAAGCATCCGCCAGGCTGGGGTATGGCGCGAAGACACGCACCAGTGCGATGTGCCCATTCGTCAGCGGGGAGCTTGGCCGGTATCTGCTCGTCTACTTGTACTTTCGTATTAGCGTACGCAGCGTTCCAGCCGTTCAACGCGGCTTCCCGGGATACGCCCAGAAGAGGCACTTGCATACGAATCCCGCGCGCAAACTTCGCAATCTTCGGTACGAGCCACAAAGGCCCGGTTACTCCTGAAAACCGCTGAATCTCAGGTATATGGCGATGTTCTTTCGCCAGGCTGTATACAGCTTCAGCAGGAAGGTCCCCGGCCAGAGCCTTTGACTCCATTGCCGAGCCTCCTGTGGAATAACCGCCTACTGCGTCCAGGTAGACTGCTGCATTGGATGCTAGAACTCCGGCCTGAATGAGTGGTGCCAGAACCAGGATGGCAGAGGTTGCGAAGCAGCCTGGATTGGCGACCCGGTGTGCAGTCGCAATAAGCTCATCTTGTCCTGGCAGTTCTGGAAGGCCATACACCCACCTGGGGTCACCTCGAAATGCAGGGCTGACGTCCAGGACCCGAGTTTCAGCTGGCAACAATTCGACGATTCGCGGGCTTGCGAAGTCCTGCACTGCAAGCACCACCAGGTCTGCCTTAGCCAAGTGCGCAGAGCCTTCCGGTGTCATTGCGTCTTCGGTGGGGACGACTGTCACGTCCACGCCGGGGAGTGCTTTCAGCCGTTGTTGCAATGCCCGCGACACCAAGCCGCGCTCGCCAGCAATGGCGACGTGACTCACGTTGCCGCCTTTAGCTGAGCAGCTTGAACCAGCAGGGCAGTAGGGTCTCTCAGACATGCGGGCTGCCCGGCGTTAAGGCTCCACTCAGGGATAGGCGCCAGAGTGCCGGCGACATATCGCTCAAGGTGCAGCATAGTGCGCGGTCGGCCCTTATCCTTCAGTAGAACAGTGACCAACTGGCCGATAGGCTGTCCGGCTGCCACACGAGCTCCTGGCACGATACTCTCAAGCGCCGCGATTTCACCGTAGTTCAGCACACCGCTGGCACCTTCAATGAGCACACATTCGGTATCGCCCCACCATGGGCTGCCGGCAGCGACGCCTGTGAAGGGCTGTCGAGCCACTACGACACCGGCTTCCATCGCATGCACGACGTCACCAGCGTGACCATAAAGGTCGACGCCTTCATGGATGTGATTCTTCCGAACCTTGCCGAATGCGCCGACGTGCTCTGCAACGGGAATTTCCGTCTCGAGGCTGAAGTCGCGAGACACGAAGGACTCCGAGTCATCAGTGACGTACGCTGTTTTTGCCAGCGGCAGAACGAGCGTCCGAAATCGGGCGAATTCCTTGGCCAAACAGCTGGCCACCACCTCAACAGAAGGAGACGACTCCAGCGCAACGGTGGCGCCCGCAGTCAGAACACTGGCCACGAGGCGGCCATCTGGACCATCAGCGAACTCCACGAGAAGTTCATTGCGAGCAGCGTGCATACGCGCGTACAGCGCGTCACGGGAGTAGAGCCCTTTGCGATTGTTTTTCGACGCCACCAGCACCATCGCCGGGTAGCGTTTCTTCAGAACCGGCAGAAGCTTCGGATAATCGTTGGGCACGTCGGCAAACCATGCAAGGTGGGTGACTGCGCCCACGGCTTCGATTTCGTCAGCCAGCGCCTCGTAGGTGCCGCCATTGACAAGCGACACCTTTGCCAAGGGTAGCTCGGCCGTAAGTGCGGCTGCGAGCTTGTTGATGTAGCCTGAGGCACGTCCGCCTTCAGCATTGAACGTTCCGCCGACAATCAAAAAACGTATTGTCCGGTCGGCAGGGTTGAATTGCATACGAAAATCCTTTCTTCAAAGACCATGACCTTGTTATAGGTGTAGCCAAAGAAGTTTGTATTCCTCAAAAAGAAAAGCACCTCAAGTTCGAGGTGCTTAGGAATTACTACGTAGTCAACAGGCGCGTATCCTGGCCACCACAGACCTGACTTTCCACTGCTTTCGCGTAAGCCCGCCAGTCCTCGTCATTTGAACGCCCGGGCACGATTGGAAGGTCGACCTTGAGCACACGGCCGATGTTCGCCACAATTCGCCAGTAGAACGAACGCTCGCGGCTACTTTGCAGTTCGACTTCTCGGAGGGACGCATGCGCGGTCCCAAGACGCGCCCGGTAGTCCTGTTCTGTTTGCTTGTCTACAGCCGCGAGGGTTTGTACCCCCGTACGTTGTTGCTCGAACGCGTACTGCAGGTTTTCAGCGTGACGCACGAGCTCGTCCTTCGACATCTGCTGCAAGCGGCTGCGCGATAGAATTCTCATCTTGGATATCCTCAATATTAGTGTCTATCGGGTATAGCCAAACAACCCGATGGAGCTTGAAAAGAATTGGGCAGTCGCTCCCGACGATTGCATAAGTCCCTCTGGCTATACCTTCATAGGCACATCTGCCAGAGCATAGCCTGGCCCATTTTACAGAAGGAGTTTTATGACGACTATCGCCACCCACAACGGTTCTTTCCATGCCGATGACGTTTTCGGGGTAGCAGTGCTACTGGAAATCGAGCGTCGCAAAAGCACGGTCCCTGCCGAGCTCGTTCGCACCCGTGACCCGGAAGTTATCGCCAAAGCCGACTACGCTGTCGATGTCGGCGGCATCTGGGACCCTGCGACCGGTCGTTTCGACCACCACCAGAAAGGTTTCGATGGCCGACGTCAGTCCGGCGTGCTGTATGCCAGCGCGGGACAAGTCTGGGCCACTCACGGCGCCGCATTCGTCCAAGGCATGCGCTCGGTAAATCCGGCCGTGACTGAGACGGAAGCAGCCATCGTCGCGCAAGCCATCGACGACGACCTGGTCCAATACCTGGATATGGCCGACACAGGCGCAGCAAGCTCGGCGCCGGGCTTTTACGGCCTGTCGATGCTACTGAGTTCGTTCAACCTGACCAGTGCGGAGGAGCGCGAAGGCCGAGCTGTTAGCGCAGCAACGGTCGAGCTGGCGAAGTTCAATCGGTTCAAGCTGGCATGCGACACGCTCACGACGCTGCTGCTGAACATCGCACACGACAAACTGGATAAGCTGCGTAGCGCAGACCTTGTCCGCGCCGCGGAGCGACTGGACGATGGCCAAATTCTGGTTTTGCGTGACTCGGGCATGCCCTGGTTCGACGTAGTCTGCAATGAACTGCCGGATGTGTTGTTCGTAGTCTATCCGGACTCCGCTGACCAACAGTATCAGCTGCGCACCGTCCCAGTGGCGCCTGACTCGTTCAAGGCACGAAAAGACCTGCCTCGTGCATGGGCAGGCTTGCGCAACGAGGAACTGGCGAAAGTGACCGGTGTCGTAGATGCCGTGTTCTGCCACAACAGCGTCTTCATTGGCGGCGCCAAGTCGCTCGAGGGCACTTTGCAGATGGCGCGCCTGGCATTGGCACACATTCCCGCATGATTCAAAGCTGTCGGCCTCGGCCGGCAGCTTTTTCTTTGGCGTTCTATTGCACGTAGAGTTCGCTACAGGAGTCAGGCCCACTACTGGAGTTCAGCATGCCATCTATCGAAGTCTTTTTTGACGCAATACTTCTCGGGGCGCTTGCCTACTTTCTGCTGCATCAAGCTGCAGCGAACTGCTTTGAGCTTGCGACCTATCGTGTTCTACCGTTCTACAACGTTTCTCTGGTCCTTCGTGAAGGCGTCGGCGTGGCCGTCCGTTGGTATCGTAAGCTGCCGACATACGCCGCAATCGACAGTGCTGAGGACATACTGCAACTCGGAGAGCCTTCTGACGAGTCCGTGCTTTTGGCATATCGCCGCCTGGAAGCGGCCATGCTGCGCAGCCCTTGGGCATATCCGGAGTCACAGCACGAGGCTGTGACCTACGTGGCCTGGGAATTTAACACCAGCCACCTGCTGCAAGCTAACTACGAATACCTTCGTAAGCAGCTAAACAGGGTCACCGCGGCTACTAAGCTTCAGGAAATCTGACCAAGCAGTATCACTTGGCTGTACCTTCAAACCGGCGCACTCGCGCCGGTATTTTTGTGTAATGCACAAGAAAAAGCGCCTCCGAAGAGGCGCGAATGATGCTGTGGCTAGTCCTGTCGTGCAAACGGATTTGGGAACACGGGAGGAGTCACAAGTGGTTTGCTGCCCTCTATCCAACGAACTTCGCCGCCGCCGTTGTCTTCTTTGTAGGCGGCGAGGCCGACCCACTGTGTACCGTCGAATTCCAGGAACTCGGGCAGAGCTGGCAGACAGGTGGTGCAGCTGATTTCGTAAAATCCTGCTTCGACCGGATTGGTGTCGCCTTCACAGGACAGGTACCGACCGCTGGACGGCTTCAGTTCCAGTTCTGATTCCAGCTTACTGTTCTTCGCCCAGTTACACGGGCCGCACATCGGTTGCGTGTTTTCGAGCGTATTTGCTCCTTTACGCACCAGCGGAACGATGTGGTCATGGGTGAACAGAACTTCTTCACCGTTACTATCGATGCCCCACAGATTGAGGTGATACCGGCTGTCCGCGGGCATTGAGATGTCGCGTTCCAAGGCGAAGTGTGTCGCCTGTACCTTGCAATGTGGGCATTCCACGCCTTTGTAGGCAAAAGTCTGCAGCCGCAGACTCCTCGTGTTGACCTCTTGTCCCGCGATGATGCTGCGACGATGGCGTTTCTCGAATGCGTGGCGAAGCAGCGCCAGTGTTGGCTCCAGGTCCACCTTGCAGAGCCGGACGTAGTGGTTAGAAATCGGCATAGTTCCTCTTCATTAACAATTGCTCAGTTGGTATAGTTAACCCGGCCAGTGTTCCGCCGCCTCCCTATACAGGATAGGTCACAAAATCACAGGAGAGGCTCATGCCAAAAATTGCATATGTATTATCTGCCGTAGTGTCGGTACAGATGTACACCATCATGTACGCTGTCGCGGCCAGCACGGTATGGGAAGCGTTCCGTACGCCGCTAAACCCCTTCAATCTGCCGCGAATTCTACGAGAGTTCGTCGGGGCCTTAGCGCGTATGCGCGGGCCGGTTGTGCCACTCACCCAGGCTTGGGATGTAGTCCTAGAGTTGGACCCGGAGCACGCTACCGAAATCAGCATCGACCAAGCAGTGTCGCAGGTGACAGCTCAAATGCGTATGCGCCCTTGGGCGTACCCCGCGTCACAGTATCAAATGCTTGAGCGACTTGCCGACACTGCGCGCTACGCGATGTACAAGCGCGACAGTTTGAAAGAGGCGCAAGAATACATCAACCGCTTTTTCCAAGCGCGGCATCAACAGGAAGAACAGACCGGCTGGCGCCGCGTCTTGGGGCTCGCGCCCCGGGAATGCAATGTTCAAGCCATCAAAAAAGCATATCGAAAGCTAGCGCTGCAAAAGCATCCGGACCGTGGGGGTTCCAACACCGCCATGGCAGAGCTCAATGCAGCCTTAGCCCAAGCCCGTAACGAATTGGCATTTACTTAAGATTAAGGCCAGTCACTGGCGGTGTTGAGTAAAACCTTTCGCTACAGGAGACAAGGTCAATTGGCAGGAGTATCAATGAAATTTCAATACCTTTTGGCGCTACTGCCCCTATGCTGTATTGCGTACATTTGCATGTACCTCAAGGCAGCGGGTATCGTGGCGAAATGCAGTTTGAACGTTCTCGGCGTGCACCAGGTGAAGCGGGTTATCATCGAATGTATCGGTGCATGGCTACGTAAGCGTGGAGGCTACATCACGTTCGACATCTCGATGTCGTGGTCGGAAGTCTTCAAGTTGACACCGGCGAGCGCGACATTCCCTGACGTCGAGCATGCAAGCTTAAAGGTGCTGAGCTACATGCGTAAGCAGCGTCCATGGACATATCCGGCGTCTCAGCGAGATGCCATTATCCATCTGATGGCTCATGCGCTTGTATTCGTAAGCAAACGCCAAGAGTTGGAAGAGCTGGCAAAGCAGGCGATGCAGGCACGACGGTCCGCGGAGAGGAAAAGTAGTTATAGCCCACCACCTCCCGTAGCGCGCCCTGTAAGTCCATGGCGCACCGTTTTGGGAGTATCAGCTTCCGAAGGCGACGTCAGCACAATCAAAAAAGCGTACCGCAGTCGAGCCGCTAAGGCGCATCCCGACCGCGGTGGGTCTGACGCGGATATGGCGCGGCTCAACGCTGCGTTTGCTCAGGCTCGAGAAGAACTGTCATTCGTGTAACCCGTTCCGGCCGGCGCTCAATGAGCGCCGGTTTTTTATTTATGTTTAGAGCTTTTCCTATTCGAGAAACGCATCGTCCTCGAACATATCTTCGTCGAGGCCATCGTCGTCTCGGCACTTAGCTCTCTCAGCAAGGTGTGCAAGTGCGCGCTTGATGGCGTCCGACGAAAAGCCTCGATAGGCCAGGAAGCGCCAAACCTTCGTTTTCAAGGCTTCGTCGTAGGGTTTGCCAGCGAAGCGCTTCACCAGCTCTTTTGCACGGTCGGCCTCAGGCGCCAACTGGGAGATTTGTTCTGCTGCCAAGTCTGCGTCAATACCGCTCGCGGCTAACCTTGCGCGAACCCCCCGGTCTCCGCTTCGCGGTGCATCGTTACGGGCGCGCATCTGGGCATAGCGTTCATCGCTTTGGTATTTGTAGGACTGCATTAGCTCCAACGCTTCCTCGATTGCAGCCGGCTCATAGCCTTTTTGTTTGAGCTTGGTGCGCAGCTGGTGAGCGCTGTACTCCCGGCGAGACAGCAGCCACGCCAGATACCGTTTGGCGGGCTGCAGTTCCGTCTTCTCGGTCTGGCGCTTACGAGGCATTTTTCTGGCCAGGTTCAGTGGTGCTCGCAACGGCCTGACGAACTGCCGCCAAGCGCTCGACCAGTGCAACTGCCTCAATCAGAAATCCGGGCAACTCCCTATTTGGTTCGAGCACATACAATTCGTTCGGCCAGGCGGAGAGTTCTTCGGCGGTCACGGTCATGCTCACAGACGAGATGGCGCCGGCCGCTATATCGCAACGGAAGATAGCGCCTAGCTGTACGAAATCTTCGCCGGGCCAAGCTGCGTCTGGCTCTGCATCGCTCTGGATGAGCATGACGTCAATGACGGATGTGCCTGTGGCCGCACGCAGCTCGCGCAAGCGTGCGACGCGCACCAGTTCGTCCATGGTGAGCTTCTTAGTTGCCACCAGCGCTTTTAGGTCCTCTACTCGCATCTCGAAAGAGGACACGGCCACTGCGGCGACCTCCTGAGCCACCTGTGCGCCTTCCGCCTCGGCGCCATGGTGCCCGAGCAGCAGAAGGGGCACAAAGCCCAGCTGTGCCACAGTATGCCGCTCGACCACAGCGTGTTCCACTTTTACACGCATCTCGCTCACCTGATTGTCCAAGAGGGCCAGGATGTCCGAGCTATGGGTCGTACGCAGGCCGGCGTCCTTGTTGGTAGCACCATGAACGCCGGCTTTTTGCCAGTAGTAGTCTTCCATGACGTTCAAGAAAACAAGTTTTGCGGTCAAGTGTTCCCGCAAATCCTCACGTGCGTCGACATCACTTGGGTCGTTGGCAAACTGCTTCCTGGCGCGTTCTAGCCGTTTTTCGCTGTAGCCTGCCAGTTTGGCCGCTTGCGCTTCCAGGTCAGTCAAGTCTGTCACGTTCGTATCCAAGAGCGACTCCAGGTCAATGCGGAAACGACTTGGGTCGATAATCGGTAATCCTGTCGTGCTAATGAGTCGTGGTGAAGTTTCACGAAATACGGCGAGCCGTTCGTCATAGCGCGTGCGGAGCGACTCGTCTAGCAGGACTCGGGCGCATTCGTTGACCCGCTCCATGTCCCGTGCTGCCGTCTTACGAATGGCATCGCTGACGTGAATCAGCTTGTCGGGATGGTTTTCGGCTCGGCGGCGACGAATCTCCTTGCGCAGCTCCTCCGCAGGCGTAGAGGGGTCAACGCCGAGGAATGCATACCGGTCAAAAATGTAGTCGATGAATTCGAGAGGATTGGTCATTACAGAGCCCTGGTAACAGTAAAGGTGTTACCCGCGTCTAGCGCAGGCACTTTAACCTTTGCAATTCGCAAGGTCGCTATAGAGGTGAGGTCAACTACATATTTCGGAGTACAACATGCTCAATCAAGACAATGTTTTCGCTGTTTCCCGTCGCGCCTATGAACTGCTGCACGGCCCCAAAGGCCAGGTTAGCCGTTCCCTGCGTCGCTTCCTCCTGGACGTGACCGATGGCCAGGGTGACCAAATCATCCAGTCGTTTGCTTATGAAAACGGCTACTCGAAAGAGCAGCTGGATGCGCTGGAGATTTACGCATCCCGCATCGTCGACCGTCAAAAGCAGTATCTGACGGAAGGTGCTCGTAATGGCTGGCTGCGGTTCAAAGGCCTGCCGTTCCGCATCACCATGCGTGACGATGCCTTCGGTATCGTCGGCAATGTCTACGCGTTGGGATACCCGCTGGCCGATGCGTCGCTGGCCCAGCTGCGTGCGATGGTCGAGGCCGTCGTTGTCCTCTCCGATTGCATGCATGACTTCGCGGCCAACCCGATGAACTGCATTACGTCGGCATGCGGCTACCGTTATCGCGGCCTGCCTTGCTCTATCGCACCTGACGAACAGCTGTGGTACGTCGGAGGCCAAGACCTGCTCGGCGGAGGCGGTGGTATCCTGGAATGGTGCTATGACGAAGCCGACGCGCAGCAGGTGCTCAAGGATATGCAACGGTTTCCCGGCCGCTTTGCTAATCTGAACGCCGAAAGCTACGCGGAAGAGATGGAGCGCTGCCGGCAACTACAGGCAGCTGCGTAAAGCATTACGATTTACCGAACCCGAGGGCTTCTGCTCTCGGGTTTTCTTATTTGTGCCCAAAGAAAAACCGCTCACACGAAAGTGCAAGCGGTTGAATGAAGCTATTTACTGTTACGCCAGGCGGCTGAGGACTTCCACCTGCTCCTGGCGAGTCATCCAGAAGCCGAGCACCTTCTCGGCTTTGCCGAACACCGTTTCGCGTTGCTCGTCTGACGTGCATGCGAACAGTTCTGCTGTGCCATGGGCGTCGAAGTACTCCAAGAACTCCGCGACCATCGTTTCACGCATCGGAAGCTCTTCATCCTCGAACAGCCCTCGCGATTCTTGATAATACTCTTCAGGCAGAAGAATGACACGGCCGCTAGAGACCTTGTCGCCGCCATCCGTGAACCAAATCGGAGCGCCTTCGTGAAGTACAGGCTTCTGGCTGTCCCAATCCACTTTGGTAGACCCTTCGTAGACCCACTTCAGGTTCCCGGAGGTGCGACTTGCGCTGTCTACGATGGCAGTGCCAAAGAGCTGTTCGTGCAAGCCTTGAAGCCGCTCAAACCACGAGCTGTAGGGCGAACCTGCCTGTCCTTTAGGCACGAAGTCGAATCGGCCATCGGTATTACGCAGCGGGTAGCGAGATGGTTCCGGCTCTGCTGGCAGTACAGCTGCGACAGGGGCCACAGGAGCCTCGTCCGCCAGCTTAGCTTCCCATTCGTTCCAGCTAGTGTGTCCAAGGGCCTTAGCCAGAATGGTCAAGCAGTCAGAGTGCGACAGTTGGTCTGGTCCTTTGCCCAGGTTTTTCAGTTCACGGCGCAGGGCCGAAACAGCGGTCTTGGCATCTTTCTTGGTGATGATTTGCATGTGTGTTTCCTTGCGAGCCTCGCCGGCTCTGGTCACCGCTGCGCGATTGCAGCGTGGTGTTCGCATTGCCAAGCGAGGCCCGGGATACACGGGTTGAATATCGCATGGTTGTCCTTCTAACAGTCTTCGCCAAACCTTCTGCAGGATGCAAAAGGCGCGAACGGCAGGCGCCTGCAGTAGCCCTTGCCACGTATAGCAAGGACTGGCTGCGGGCACAAGCAGAAGGACAGCCGTAGTTAAGTTGCCGCGGCCATCAGACAAACAAAATCGTCAGGCAACGTCGGTAGTGGATTGATTTTGTCGGCATCCGTACCGAACCAACGGGCCGTGGGCGGCAAGCCAGGTAGGGCGACTAGCTCTGCCAGGCGTGTAAAGCAGGCGCGTGCTTCTTCAGAAACGCCCATCGATTCAGGAGTCACACGGGAAAATCTTGAACGCGCGCTGGTCAAGGCGGTCTCCAGCGTGCGCAATGCATTGACCACCTTGAGGCCACGTCCATTGTAATTTGCTGCCAGTACTTCAACTTCCTGGTCAGAGATACCCACGATGTGCGCCGCCGCTGGGGCCGTGTAGCGCTCGATATTCAGCGCGGCCAGCTCCGGCCGCCAGTAAAATAGGTTCATGAGTGAGTGAACCTTCGAGCCAGTCACATGCTCGATGAGGTCGCGGTCATTGAAGTAAGGGCGCAAGACGTAGCAGGGCACCCCGTTCTCGCTCGCGTTGGGTAGTACTTCATCCAGCTCGCTACGCAACTCTTGCTCGAATTCCTCCAGTGACGAATACCGCTCATAGGCATCGTATGCCGCACTGTAGAATACGGAGTTGGCCACCTCGTTCACGAGCGCATTGCACTCAATACGAACCTCGCAGGCGCGCAACGTTTCAAGCACAGCGTTGGCATCAACGGCGCGGACGGATAGCGCTGCGTATGCACGGCGAGCCAAGTGCAATTTGTCAGTAGCGGTAGCGTTCATCAGTGGTCCTTTTTCTTGAGGCGACGTCGTGATATACCTTGAACACGAACACATCGTAATCTGCTGAATATAAAGCATTTTAGCATATTTTTAGCTCGGCTGCTAGGCATTTTAGATTGGACTTTAGGCGCTATTTTTGCTATAATGCAATACTCAGTGGGCCGATAGCTGGCGCCACGTTTCACCTATCCAGCGCCTTGCGCTCACCTATCAAAAGAGCTTTTCATGGGAATCGATTCCTCCGTCTATCTTGGTCCGTTCATCCGCGTTCCTGGCGTGCAAAAAGAGAGCAAGAACACAAAAGTACGCTGCAGCCGCGGTTGTTCGCGCGCCCCAGCTTCCGACGCTAAGTTTTGTATGGACTGTGGTGCGCCCGTGCGTACCATCAGCGATGGAAAAGTGGAGTTGCAAAAGCTGTATCCGTCCCACGTTGCAGCTGGTAGCCATGGAGACGATTTCTGGTGTCCAGAATACTGCTCGGGACGGACGAAGTACGAGGCTATATGGATTCCCAACTACAAGTGCGGGGTAACCTGGCATGAACATGATGACTGCGGCCCGGCTGATGTCAATGTGGTCAGCGCCGACGAAGTAGCAAAATTCGCGGCCAAGCACTCGGATTTACTGAAAGCCATCGCTGCAGAATACGGTGTTCAGGCCGAGGTTTGCTGGGGCCTTGTCCCCTACGCCAGCTAAGCATCGATAGAGTCGGGAGTAATTGATGGGTTCTTTGAACGTCTATATCGGGCCGTTTGCGCGGGTTCCGGGGGTCTCGAAACAGGGGAGGGAAATGGTCCGACAGTGTAGTGCGGGCTGTGGCGTAGCGCCTTCTCATGATGCTAAATTCTGCTCGGCCTGTGGTGCTCGCATTGCAGCGACGGCAACGAAGGTTGGAGGCATTGTCCGCTTGGAGAGCGCGATGTTGCCTGATGCCTTCGTGAATCAGCTTATGTGCCCAGAATACTGCAGCGGTGCCGACGAGCTCGAGGCCATCGTGTTTCCGAACACTCGGAAGGTTGGTTTGCGCATGAACGACTCCGGCGCCCAAACAACGTCGCTGACCGGGGTCGATATTGACGAGGAGTTGAAGAAGTTTGGCGAGCAGTACGGCAACCTTCTTCACTGCGTCGAAACCACCTACGGAGTCACCGTCGTCCTTGACTGGGGCGCCGTGGGCTACTCGTACTGACCCGGTCGGAGACTGCCAGCATGAGCACACCTCGCGCCACCTTTCGGTCGGCCACCTTTTCTGGATATGCAACGGGCGTCCTTGACCTTGAAGTGGCCGGGCGACGTGTGCTGTCCGTTCCCACACAGCTCGGATGCACCGTTGGCTGCTCGTTCTGTATCTCTCGAACGCGTCCTCTGGTGCGAAACCTCCAGGCTACCGAAATGCTGGCGCTTGTAGAATCGTGTTTAAGCGCGGCACCTGCAAATGGCGCACCTGTAGAAATCTCGTTCACGGGGGAGGGCGAACCCCTCTTGAATTGGAAACAGGCCGAATTGGTAGTTCGTGAGCTGGCTGCTCGTGGAGTTGCGCAGAGCGCCCGATATTGCCTCTCTGGCTTGGGCTCACATAAGCTGTTGCCCCTGCTGGATACCCGTATCTTGCCGACCCGGCTGCAAGTATCTCTTCACGCCGCCCGTCAGGAAATCCGAGACACCCTTGTGCCGAACAGCATTCCGCTGCCCTTGCTCGAACAGACTTTACAGGCCCAGGCTCACCGTTTTGCAGGCGTCGAATTGAATGTAGTTCTTCAGGAGGGTGTCAATGACACAGAGGCAGACCTGGAGGCGCTTGCCACCTGGGGTGACATGGCTTGGCCCATTTTGCTAAATCCTCAGCTGACGGAAAGCTCTCTCCAGGTCGCCCTGCGGACTCAACATTTTGCGGAGCAGTTGCGCCGCGCCGGCCGAACTGTGCGGGTCTATCGTGAGCTCGCTCAGGAAATCGTACGCAATGGGCTGTATTCCCGGATGAGCGCCAAGCCGGTGCGTATCATGCGCACGACGGCTATTAAGCCGACGGCGCTAGACTTGGCTCTATCACCAACATAGTTTAACCATGAACTCTCCTCTTCGCATGCGGGCAGAACCTTCCGATGCCGCAAAAGCATTTGTAGGCCAGGTCCTGCGCCTTCGTGTTACCGAATTCGACTACCCGCCTATCGGCATGGTCAAACAATACGAGCTTGACGACCCTGAAATGGAATCACGGCTTCACGCCTTGGCAGCTGACGTACGTATTTTCCCGCCTGGCACGGGCGGTACACTGAACTTCCTGCCATTCCGCCTGAATTTTATCGTTGATGAAAACGGCATCATTACTCGGGCATACATGGGCTAAAGCGACACCGCGTTGGTCCTGGTCATTCAGCAGCATACGCCGGTGCACATGAAGCGGACGCTAACCGCTGACCTGTTTTGAGAAAAGCCACCTGCGGGTGGCTTTAGTTTTGAAGTGTGGCGTTAAAACGGCACGTCTTCTTCAGGACCTCCAGGGCGCCGATACCCTGTATCTTTTCCAAGCGGATTCCCCGTCAGCTTAGCCATCACAATCGCACACAAAAGACGGTGGCTGTTAGGAGTAGGGGTTAGCCGGCCGGGAGAGCGGCGCAGCATGGCCAGGACAGTCGGTCGACTCGCTTCCAGCTTGATTTCAAGAGCCGTAACCACAGGTTTGCCATCTTCTACCGAGCTAATTTCGACAATTGCACGGGTGCCTTCTCGCACTTGTCTTACCATGTAACTGGTTGGAGAGAAGTGCGTGCTCGTCTCGAAATCGTTGATAGAGAGAAGCTCCCGGAGCTTGAGGCCACGCGCAACCAGAGGGGCGGGCACTCGGGGTAAAGGCAGCGCGGTAGCACGCAACGACGAATTTGCTGCTAACTGGACGCGTCGATGTAGCAGCTCAAGGGCTCCGACTGTGCGTAAATCTGCCGGCTGAACGTGCTCCGCCATTCGAGCGAACTGAGGGGCCGGGACGTTCCGGCTAAAGCTGAGCAATTCCTTGGCGGCCTCAAACTGTTCGTCCAGCGTTAGCGCCGCAAATACGTTCACAAATTTTGGCTGCAGTTTCAAAAACGCAGTCACAGTCTCGACATGACGCGGTGAAACATGCCCGGTCAAAAAACCACATGGGTCTTGCTCGAAGTAATCTCGAACTCGAGTCTTCGGCGGCAGCTCACTTTCAAACTCCTGGACACGTGCCACCAGTTTGTGTGAGTTCTTCCGGAACAATGAGTGGAGGACTGGGCCCGCGAAATGCAATGATGCGTTGTGCAGGGCGTTCACGCGGCGTTGGATGGCTGCATCGGCATCCGCGCGAGGAGTGAGCCACGACACTGTAAAGTCTTCGCCGAGGTGCACCTTACTGTATGTCTTTTCCTCCATGCGGAAGTATCGACCCCAGGTGCCGCGCATTTTCTCCGCGGTCTCCCGAAGCTTTGGGCCGAACCTGTCGCCTACAACGCCATGACATGCGTAGTCTTGAAAAAGGTGGCTGTTGGCAAACGTGGTGGCAATCGCAGCCGTCGCAGGGAGGTCTAACGTAACCTCCGGAAGGTCGTAACTCTTCTTGAGCGCCCGCAGAAAGGTATGCCAAGGCGTGTGCATTGCGCATATCTCAACGCGACGATACTTCAAAAAGTTCTCGAAATGCCGGTCCCACACCAGTTCACCTGTGGCCAGGTCCACGGCCACGCGGACACAGTTGAGGTCGAACGACTGGATGACACGCGAGGGCGTCAACAGGCTGAGTGGGCGGTGCTGCCCCGTGTCGCAGTTGACGTAATTTAGCAGACCGTTTCGGGACACGGTGCTCACTCGGTAACTGCGCATCCGTTCCAAAAAGCTCGCCAGGGATGCGTAGTCGAGCCCCGCATTTGCAAGTGAGACCTCTTGATGGCGAATGGTACCAATTATCGTAGACTGTCGACGAAGATGACGGATGCCTGCAACCCGAAACACGTCCACATCGTTTATTGGAGAATCTCGCAGTCCTTGCATGTGGTCCAGCACACTGGCCACAGCTTGGCCGGCTACTACCCCGTGTGAAGGTAGAGCTGTGAATTCTCTCAGACGGTTTAAGACGTCAAGACCTAGAGATGGATGCAGTATCAGTCGGCGCATGCTAAGCATAGCGACATTACTTATCTTTTTAGGTTATTTATGGTAAAATAGGTACCCTAAAATGTCTTTTGTAGCCGTCTTTGGCTTAGCTGAGATTCTCATGTTCGATAAAATTCTGCTATCTGGCTTGGAGCGCTCGGTTCACTTTAGTTATGCCAGAGAGGTGAGCTTTTTCAAGGGCAGAGAAGAGATTGTCTTCAAACCGGGCCTTAACATCCTTGTTGGCCCCAATGGTAGTGGTAAGTCTACTGTCTTGAAGATGTTAGGAGAGTCCATGTGCGCTACTCTGCGGGGACTTTCGGGCGTAACACGTGACGACGTGCAAAGCGGCATTGACATGATGGCAGGCATTGGCGCCCGCTTGCGTGACCCTAAGGCTGAGATTCCTCCGATGACAGACAAGCTGGGCCTGACAATCCTTCATGACGGGCAGCCGGTAATCTATTGTGACCCCCGCAATCCTGTCGGACTGAATTCCAGCTCGTTTGAGGGCGACAACCTTGACGCGGGTATTGTCGAGGCAATGACAGCGGGCCGCCGAAGCCATGGCGAAATGGCTTTGTATCGGGGCAACACAGCACTGGCAGTCCTGCTGGGGAAAGTGCCGTTCCCGATTGAAGTGCATTACGACGTCCGGCGAGAGGACGTGAACGACAAGTGGCAGGAAGCACTTGACGTCCTCGAGCGACGGCTAGCACCCGCTATTCCAAAAGGGCAGCCAACAGTGCTGTTGGACGAGCCTGAGGCGAACTATTCGCTCGCCTGGCAAGCAAAGCTCTGGACGTTGTTAGCCAACCCTGAGGTTGCCGAGCGCTGCCAAGTGATTGTCGCAAGCCACTCCGCCTTTGCGTTAGGCATCGCTCATGCCAACTACATCGAGACCGAGACCGGCATGCGGGAGACCGCGGAACAGGCTCTCCGGGTTCGATTCGGCGCCTAAGTCTGCAAACAACAGAGCCACCCATAGGTGGCTCTTTTTATGCCGGCAACAGCTTGGCTCAGCCACGGTCTGCCTGAGCTATGCGTAGCACATCTGGACGACGGTCTTGCACTACCTGCCGGGCAACAGCAAGCACTAACGAAACTTGAGCGTCAGTGACATCTTCACGGGCAAGCGCAGACATTGCCGCGTAGACTCCCGCCGGGTCAGACAAAACGCTTTTGAACACATTTTCTACGGCATCCAGGCGTGAGATTCGTACCCGGGCCATATTCATAACAGTGGCTTCGTCGGCATCGTTCAGTTCCAGCAGTGCTTTGAGCTCCAGGAATCGGTCCCGGCGCCACTGTGCTTGAAATTCTGACTCATGCTCTTGCGGAGTAGGCGGAGCTGCGCGCTCGTTCCAGCGTTCAGCGGCTTCTACTTCTGTTTCCCAATACCCGCACGTCGCGCCGCAGCCGCCCTTGGCACCGTTACACAGGACGGTGTAGCCGAACGCTTCGGATACACCAAAAACCCGGGTTTTGTCGCTGTCGGTCAGTTCACCAGAGTGACCGCAGAAAGGGCAGGCGCGAAGAGGTAGATTGGTCATATGCAGATAGGGCTGTGCCTTAGTTGAGGACGGGGTAGCGCACAGCGAGTTGGGCGTTGGCCCACTCGGACACCATGTCCCATGTATCCAAGGGGATGTGTTCTTGCTCGACCGACGAGTCGTACCAAAGGATGTGCTCGATTTCCTCCCAAGGCAGCGTGCGAGCTGCCTCAAGGATTGCTTCTGGCCCCGAATGAAGATTTGGAAGAACCTCTTCCTCAAGAGGCTCATCGCGGTCGACTTCTGTCCCTTCCACGATGCGGTCCGCCAAGGTGTAGGCCAGCTGGGAGACTGCGATTTGGTAGTGCTGACCACAAGGGAACGCAACGGAGACGAACGTATCCATCAGCTTCCCGAAGATTTCGAGACGATAGTTACGGTCCGCGATGTAGTCAAGAGTGTACTCACGGGCTTCAGCTATGACTTCGCGCAGTGCAGCGCCGTTCGCGGGGTCCCGTTCCAGGGCAATCAGCACGGGCAACGTGCTTGCCTCTGCCATAGCAATCAACGCCGCCTCGGTCTCAGCCAGCACAGTCTCGTACTGGATACGGTCAAAGCGAAACACGAGCGGCTCGCCGGCGACAACCAGGTCGGGATTAAATTCTGCGCGGAAGGGCTTTTCCGGGAAAATCCAACGCACTTCCTCATCATCGGATTCCAGCACAACATTGTCGAAGATGCCGGCGCAACCGGCGGCTCCGCAGCTGCAGGTGTACGGGTCGAATTCGCTCGGCTCGACGCCGCGCGCCAAAACACTGATGATGTCAAAAACGTAGCCATTTCGACCAGGCAGAACTGGCTTACCATCGAAGAGAGGCAGGGCGTCGATGCCCAGGCAGGTCTGCGGCGCAGCGTGACGGTCACAAGGGTCGTGGTAAGGGCACTCTGCGGCCGTAACGTTGAACGACAGAAGTTGACGGGATTTGAGCATCGGAATCCGAACAGAAAGGAGGGGTACATTATAGCACAAAGCGACCTAAACTGATAGCAAGATGATTTTAGGCTACCGTAAAAAACCGGCTGCAGCTCGAGGCTTGCAACCGGTTGAATCATCGGGTGTTAGACCGAAACGCCATTCTTAGCCAGCAGGGCGCAGGCAATGAACGGATACTCTTTGGCGGCTCCAAGAAGCGAGCGACGCGTCTTACCTGTACCCCGCACTAGCGGCTCCAGGCACTTGAGCACCTCCATTTCCTGTGCGTCCACCAGGGCCAAGGCTTGGTCGACGGACAGGCGAGCTTCGATGCCGGGCAGTTCGCTGGCGACTTCGTTCACCGTCAGGTGGAATCCTGCGTCCATTCGGCCGTAACGGCCTACTTGAGCCATGGTTACCATGCCTGCTTTCATCGAAAAACTCCTTTTCAGTTTGGTTTGGTGAAACGCCAGACTTCGGCATTAACGAATCCCGACGACACGCGCCGGCCGGTGTCGGCAAACAAGCCCGTATCCAGGATTGGTTGACGCAGGTCTTCGTTTTCGCTCCAGGTTTTCACCAGGACTTCGTCTGGCTGCAGCTGCGAGTCGGGCAGGCAAACGGAGAAGGTCGTGTAGGGCATGCCTTCTTCATCGTACAGCTCAATGGCGGGACTGCCGTCCGCGCTGTAGGTGGTGACTTGAATCGAAATTTCTTCTCCACCGAAGGAGAGGGTACCGATTTGGTCCATGAAATGCCTTTCTTTGAATTACGTAATGATAGCTTAGGCTGCGCGGCGCATATCTGGGTTTCGCGTCAGAGGCGCCAAACCGATTCGCGCGCGCAGGCGGTTGCAATCGGGATTGGGGCTGCCATCCTCGAGCCAGACTGGATATTCGCGGCAAGGAGTAGGGCGCGCACTATAAATGGCACATCCGATTCCGGGTTTGCCGGGAGTTCCTTGAAGGGCGACGCATCGGCCGCCTGCTTCCGTCCCCTTCATGCAGGCGAGGAACGGGGTAACAGGCACTGCGAGGTCTGCAGGGACGACACCGCCGAGGTTAGTCGACAACTCGCCCTGGTAGAATGAAATTCTAAAATGATTGCAGCACGCCCCGCAGGCCAGGCAAGGGTTGCGGTCGTCACTGGCCATATCGATGAAGACACGGTCGTCGTCTGCTTGCTTGGTTACGAGTTGCACAGGGATGTGAGTTTCTTGTGGCATTACGTGCTCCTAAAATGCAGTTGTCCTTCCCCGTGTAGGGAATGCACTTGGTGAAACTGAAACTGGAAAAAGAAAGACCCGCCTAGGAGGCGGGTCGAATGATGATGCGTTGTTATGCGAACTCGAGCTCGCAGTCGGCGAACAGTCGGAATTCGGCGTCGGGAGCGCCGCAAACCTTGTGAGCCTTCACCGTACGCATGTCGTCCTCCGAGTAGCCGTTGGCAGCTTCGGGGTCGACCAGCCAGCCCAGGTGCTCGCTCCAGAAGCGGTCACGTGCGGGGGAGTAGAGCACGTAATCGCCTGCAGTCAGCCGGGTATCCCAACGACGATTCAGGTCGGCGACAGCGCGAACGATGCCACGTTTCTGGATAAGCGCTTGGATGGTCTCGGCCGATTCTTCGCACGACAGAACTTCGGTCAGGCGCAGTGCAGCAGCGAGGCGTTGGGCGATGGAGCTGATAGTGGTGGACATGAGGATTCCTCTCAAATATGTGGTGGTGGGTAGCCGCCGTGCGTTACTGCACAACAGCCCCCTAAAAACCGTACGTGCAAGTTTCCCTGCATACGGCTTAAATCACGTTCCTCTGGTATATAGGAACAGCTTTAGCTCTAAGCCGGGTTCTTAGGCCCAACCGGCAGCACAAAAGAGAAGCCTTTGGCATGCCCTTGTCGATGACACGTAGGGTGAAGGAGAACAAGATTCCAGCTGCGGTCCGGACCTCCGTCGACTCGATACATCAGGTGGTGGACGTGCCACTTCGTGATTTTCGTAATCGCTTCGGCGCAAACCGGGCATTTACCCTGTTGTCGCTTCCAGAGGAAAAGAAGCCGTCGACGTCCAGCGAGGTTGTGCGCCATCTTCACAGACAGGCGTTCCTCGAAGTACGTTTCATCGGCTGGGTTGAACGGGTTAGCAGCGCCTCGAATCTTCGTGTGACGTCGAATCTCGACGTCCATCGCAGTCTTCAGCGTTACCAGTCCTGTCTTTCCCTTTCCTTCTCGTGGAGCACTGAAGCACCAGCTACGCTCTCCGATTGCACGGAAGTAGCGGTTTTTAACCCAAGCTGTTGATTTGCTCGGGTGTCTTCGCTTGGCCCAGCGCCACACCGTACGCCAGATGACGTGGTCGACTTTGTTGAAGGTGTCTTTGCTCACTACGTGACGGTGGTAGTTCGCCCAACCTTGCACTTTTAGATTCAGTGCATTTATGAGGTCAACCTGTCTTGCAGTTCGCATTGACCGAATCGTCTGGGCCATACCGTCCAGGAATGTTTTCACATTCTTCTTGGATGGCTTGATTAGCAGCTTTTCGTTCGAGGTTCCGTATCGGTACTTACGAACGTTTTGCCCCAGAAAATCGAAGCCCTCCGAGATGTGGGTGACTTTGGTCTTCTCTTGGGAAAGAGTTAGGCCACGGTCTGCCAGGAAGTCCCTGACTAGCGGTTTGATTTCGTTTTCCAGCGTTTCGCGAGAGTGGCTGGTTACAACAAAATCGTCCGCGTACCGCACAAAGTGCACACCGTTTCGAATGGTTTGGGAGGTAGACCGCCCAGCCAACTTGCTAGAGCCATACTTGCGCCCCAGCAAATCTTCGATACCGTCGAGCACTAGGTTCGCCAGGACAGGGGAGATGATGCCGCCCTGTGGCGTTCCTTCCTCGGTTGGAAAGAGCTTGCCTTCGTCGACGTACCCCGCCTTCAACCACTTGGCCAACACTTCCGTGTCGGTGCAGATGTTCTTCAACATCCACTCGTGGCTGATGTGGTCAAAACAGCCTTTAATGTCTCCTTCGAGCACCCACTCCGCAGAGCCTTTGCGAGAAAGGACTACGAAGAGTTGCCCAATGGCGTCCGCGGTCGAGCGTTCGGGCCTGAACCCGTAGCTGTTCCAGTCAGCCGTGGTCTCCGAGACGGGTTCGAGTGCCAGCATATGCAGAGCCTGCATAGCCCGGTCTTTCATCGTTGGGATACCGAGAGGACGTTTCTTGCCGTTTGATTTCGGGATATAGACGCGCCTTAGTGGTTTTGGCCGGTAGCCTAGCCGCTTCAGGTTGTCTATCGCCTTCGACTTGGTCGCCGGAGTAGACCAGGTTTCCCCGTCCACACCCGGCGTTTTCTTGCCTTGGTTTTCCGTTACTCGTCGCACTGCCAACGCTTTGGCAGAGAACGAATGCGTCAGCAGCCATTGCAGGGCTTTCACCTTGCGCCAGCGACCTTCGCGTGCAGCCTTCGCGATACGGACTTGCAGCTTCCTTACCTCTTGATGCGTTCTGGCCCAGTCGAGACTGTTCCAGGTGTCGTCATCAATAGTGGGAGCCGCATCCGCTCGCAGCAACGCTTTCGCGTCCGTAAAAGCAGTCATTTGCTTGTCTCCCTGAAGAGAAGTTCCGCGAGTGTTCTCGCGATGGTGACCAGGAACAAGTCAGCCGGCTTTCGCCGCAGTGCAGAGCACCTATCCCACCCATTACAGGCGAGCATTCGCTTTTTGTCCCATCCTTTATCCGCTCATCCAACAGCGTCCCTTGCGGTTCGCCTGCCCCGTAGGGCGGATGGTCGGATTTACCTCGTTGCGCGTGTCATGACACGACTGGGTTAGGTTCTGTCTATTCGCCGTGCGCGTTGAGTATCCGTGCGCCCCAAAGTTCAAGTGGGACGGCTCGCGCGTGCCGTTTTGGCTCAGGTGTAAATAGCTTCTTCCACCTGTCAGGAATTACGACGTTTATCAACAGTTCACATACGTTAACCATACCAGTCAGCCTAGCCCTATCCCGGATGAAGCTTCCAGGCTCGCTTAGCGTCTCGCGACCCCAATACGATTGCTCGTAAGAGCTATTCGGTACATTGTCCCCTGAGCTTCACACCTAGCCGTTACCAGCAACGCATGTCAGGGTAGGCTACTTCCGACGGAACAGAAGGTTATCTATCAGTTGCTGTCCTTCGACTTCTACTGACCTAACAATCATGACTCGCACTTTGCGAGTCGCACTGAACTACTTCCTATAGCGAAAGCGGCTCGGCCGAGCTGTCAGCACGCGCCATAAAGCACGTGGCTATAAGAGGCACCTCACACTGCCAAAAGGAGAGACCTCGTGATTCGCAAAATCCATAATACTTCGGCAAATGCAGCACCCACCTCAGGAGTACCGCTGGCCTTGAGCCTGCCGCAAAACAACTCTCCATACGAGATGGTGGAATACTCAACGACATCGCATGAGTACCACGTCTACCTCTCAGACGGAATCGACGACCCGCTTGAGTACATTGACCTCCTGACTGCCCTCCGTCGGGCCACCCCATACGACATCTTCTACATCTATCTCAACACGCCGGGCGGCCGCCTGGACACAGGCCTGCAGCTCATCAACGCAATTCGCGACTCGGCCGCGCACGTGGTCACCATCCTCGACCCGCAAGCGTACTCCATGGGCGCGCTGCTGTTCTTGAGCGGGAAAGAGCTTGTCGTTCCCGAGAACTCGATGCTCATGTTCCACAACTACTCCTCCGGCCTGCATGGCAAGGGCAACGAGCAGCTGGCGGAAGTCCAAGCAGCTAGCCGCAGTTTCGAGAAGGTGATGAAAAAGGTATGCCAGCCGTTCCTGTCCAGCGATGAGGTTAAGAGCATCCTCAATGGCCAAGACCTGTGGCTCGATTCTGACGACATTCTCAAGCGGCTGCAGCGCATGCAAGTAGCAGCGCAAACGAAACACCCTGTCCCCCGCGGCCGGCGCACTGGGAAAGGAAGCGACCAGGCCGCAGAAGTCGCTGAAACTGCCCAGTCCTAACTAGGCTCGTCACAACCCAAACAAAAGCCCCTACGGGGGCTTTTTCTTTTGTGCGGCGCACCAAATGGATACGTGCTTGCTATATAAAAGTAAGGACATTTCAAAGGGAGAACACAATGGACAAATTCACTGTAACCGGTATCGCCTCGGACGGCACTTCGCTTTTCATGCATATTGATGCGAAGTCGGCACTACATGCGGACAGCGTGCTTCGCGCCATCGGCATCAGCTCGCCGTTCTTACTGCTGGCTGGCCACGTACAGGCCGCTGACGGTCGCAAAGCGTCCACGCTGGTCGAATACCTGCAGAGCTCAAGCATTTTCGGGTCCGAGCAGGGTCCGGTGCTGCGCGAATATATGGCCTGGTACCACCACCCAGCACGCACCTTCTCGGCAGAAATCTCGCCGGAACAGCACGCGGCCATCCGTGAGATGGGTGAAGCGGCTGGTATGGCCAATACGCGACTCCTGAAGGAAGGCTCGCAGGTCACGGTGCTGTACACCGCGAATCCGAACACGCGCTTCCAGACGGACCGCATTTTGTGCCGGCTGCAAACCTGCGGATATGCGTGGCAGCTCTGCATGTATCGTCCGAAAGACTACCTCGAGCAATATGACAGTGCCGAACTCGGATTCCGTGTCATCTCCGAGCACGCTAGCCCGGAGCAAGCAGTCGCAGCACTGCTGAACACCAAGGCGGTTGAGCAGGAAGCTCAGCGTCAAGCGGCGTAGTCATTTTCACCCGAGTCAGAGAAATACAATGAATGACATTGAAGCATCTCGTGCGAAGCTGCGCGAGTTAAGCAGCTTGTTTGACAACTACTGCGCTATCACGAAAGACCCGGAAATCGAACCAGAGCGTCGCTACGACCTGGTCATGGGAGAGAAGTACATGGGCCGCATCAAAGCTCTGTTCAAGAGCTTGGGTGTCTCGGCCAACCTCGACTACTGGGGTCCGCAGATTATCGGATACGATACCTGCATTGCCTTGGCAGAAAGTGAAATCAAGTTGCGCCTGCAGCATCTGGCACGCATATTTACACCAAAATGATATTCACAAAACGGACGCTTCGGCGTCCGTTTTCTTTGTGCTAGTCCGGGCAGCTGGATACCGCCGATTCACAAAGTACCCGCTCCGTCTCTACATGTTCGTCTACCGTTGCTTGGTCGCCAGGTTGGTAAACCGACCGAGCCACCTCAAGGGGTAGCACGACCACTTTGTCATAGCCGAACTGGTCCGCCGTTACATCGACCACAAAGGCATAGCCAGTTTTCGTACAGCCTTCCACCCAGTAGTGCCCCCGAAGCACGCCGTATCGGTCACGCAGGCCGCCGTCTCGGCCATCGCCGCCACGAACTTGGGTGGCTGACTCTGCAAATCGCGAAAGCGAGTTCGAGAGCAGCATTGCTGCATACAAGCAGCTACCCGCCGTGTCCTGGTGCTTAAGGGCGCTCTGTAATACTGACTCCCAAACTCGGCGGAAGTCGACTGCCATACTGCAGATTTCGTCCAAGTCGTTCATGCCCGCCCCTACTGTTTCTTGAAGACCAGCCAACGGTCGTGAATGGCAGGGAATCGGCGATGATGCCGGTTGAGCCCCTCGGTAGCCTCTTCCTGGAAAGTCCAGTCGGTACTCTCCATGTAATCAAAGAAAGCATCGCTCGCAGTGCACCCGCCAGCGCCCTCCCCCTGGTACACAAGCACTTGGCCCTGTACCATCGCTTTGGCCACGTTGAAGGCAAACCGAGAGCCCATGCAGGGCCAGGAGATTAGCACGGCATCGTACTTATCCGTCAGTACCTCCTCGAAGGGCCCAATGTGGTCGAGCTTCCACTTTTTCTGAAATCGGTATGGGCTTGCCTCCCCTGGGCTTGCCAAGTCTTGAGCCAATACGTTGACTCCCTTCTCAGCAAGGCAGTGCGACAAAAATCCCGTTCCGGCGCCAACTTCCAGCACGGCTTTCCCGGCCAAGAGGTTTGCCAAGTCATCGACGCACTCTGCGGTAAGCAGCACAAAGCCATATTGGGCTATATAGTGGTCCCGCCCCATCATGAATCCAAGTGTCGACACGCCCAGGCTAAGCCCTGGAGCGGGGTATGTCTCACAAGGCTGTAGTGGCTCGATGGATACGCCCTTGAGCATGTCTAGTTGAGATAGCCCGTCAAGGAAGTCGGGCGTGATGTCCGGGGTGGTTTTGCGTTGTGCCATACGCCACATTATATCCGGCATAACGTTACAGTGACCAGCAATGCCGTTCTAAAATGCCAAAAGAAAACGCCGAGGAGACCTCGGCGTTTGCAGAATTGATTGGTAGGAGTTCAGTGCCGATGAGACACGTCGCCTACCTTGCGCCTTGATTACTCAGCCGAGCCGATATCCTGGTCGCCGTAACCGTTTTGACGGTTGGTCGCTTGCACGTCGCGGACGTTTTTCTGGACGGTAACCGCGCCAAACAGTGCCAGCACGAAGGACATCGCGTAATAGCCTTTTTCCGAAAGCAGCATCGTCGAGTTCCACAGGCCGACAGTCAGCAGCAACAGCGCCAGGCCAGTAGCGAAGTAGCAGATGCTGACATAGGTGCCTGACACCCGGATGCCCTCCAGTTTGTCACGCACGCATTTCTGCAGCGACACTGCGCCGAACAGGCCGAACGCCAGGAGCGTGAAGTAGTAGCCTTTTTCATTCAGCTGCATCGTTGCGTTCCACAGCCCGATGAGGAAGCCGAGTGCGCCGACCGCCAGAGAAACGTAGGTGGCGGCGATGTACGGACTCGAAGGTTTGTTCAGCTGAAAATTGGTTTTCATATGTCGTTGTTCCATAAAAGGGGACACGAGGTGTAGCGACAGGCTTTATGGCTATGGCCGTATAGGTTTGTGGCGCTATAGAAGCCGTATGCAAATGCACCACGGCAGACATGAACCCCCTGTGGGAGGCCCTTCAGCCTTTACAGTAGGGCGAATTGCGCCCTTATGGGCGCAAGAACCGTACGGAAGTACGGATTGCTCAACATGCAAAGGCCCGGCGAGCTATAGCGCCGTTTCGGCTCCAGAAGACTAGGGTCCCTGGCTACCTGTCGCCGCAGGGCGGCAAGCCGATTTGCCGTAGCAAACCGCTCGACCAACTCCTGCAGGACTTTTACGCGTGTGCTGCGTCTGCCGGCCCGCTGTTCGCCGGAACGTCCGGGAACACTGCACGCGCGAAGCGCGTGATTGCGGGCGGCATTCACATCCGCGTGCGCTATGTGACCGCACGAACGGCACACAAACTTCGATTTCTTACGATTCTTAGCGTCTACATAGTGGCACCGGTGGCACTCTTGGCTGCTGTAGGCGGGTTCAACCTCGGCCACCGTGAAGCCGTACTGCTCGGCGTAGCCAGCGAGTGCCTTGTTGAACTCGGCGCGGCCGAAGTTCTGCACCAGACGGTTCATGCGCCGCGACAGTCGCGGCGAACGAAAGTCCAGCAACTCGACGGAGACCTGGGCGGGCTTGTGCCGCAGCAGTACATGACGCAGGGTGCGATGGATTTCATTCTTCAGGAAGGCGCGCATGCGCGCCACAAGTCGGTCATAGCGCGCGCTGCGCGTGCGCATGCCTGCCTTCTGCCGATTCGCAGCCAGGGTAGCAATGGCGTTGTCCCAACGCGCCAGCTTGTCGACAACGTTTTGACCAAGTAAGTCGCCTTCCGAGCTCGTTAAGAGCGTGCGCAGGCCGACATCGAGCCCCAGCACCGCCAGACGCGGCTTGAAGGGTGTCGACGCCACCTCCTTGAGCAAGCCGGCCCACAGTCGGCCCGTCTCATCGCAGTTGACCTGCACGAACGGCTTCCTTTCGCCGGCAAGACCGTCAAACCAGGGGTTTGGGCCGATAGGCAACACCACGGGCTTTCCCTTGACCAGCGTCGAGAGCCTGAGCCAGCGCGTGAACGCGCCGTCCTGGCGCGCTTCCTCGACCACAGCCACCTTCTCATCAAGGGCCATGTTGCAGCGGCGCAAGTTTGGTCGGCGGTGCGTCTTAAGCACGTGGCGCATGATACTGCGCGCTAGCCGCAGTATGCTGGCACGGACTGGCACGCCCTGCATCAGGACCTCCGGTTTGTACCAACTGCGGTATTTGTTCAGGTACAGCAGCGCGATGCGCTGCTGCTCAGGAATGCTCGAGTTGCGCACCAGGTCCTTGAATCGATTAGCGCAGTTGGCCAGATAGCTGTCGAGGCCGCCTACGACCTGGTACTGGCACGTTTGTACATAACGTGCCGATAACGAAGTTTTTACGCCGAGCTTGGCATTCTTGTCCAGGCGGCCTGTGCGTTGTAGCAACTTCCACTGCCCGACGCCAATGGCGCCGGCGGTCGTCTGGTAGGCGCGCAGGAGTGCCTGCACCTGGGCGGCTTTGCCCAGGTTGAGCGGCATCGAGTAGAGGCCGGTGCGTAGCATCAGTGCATAAAGATTGTCATTAGGCAAAGTTTAGCACATCATTTTAGCTGTCGGCGAACACACCCTCCGGAGGACCAGTCCTAGCAACACTAAGGGCACATCAGCCTGAATCCTTTGAGATGAAGCACCAGCTTTTAGCGATTCGGCGCCATTGTAAAGCCCGGCGAAGACTTCCTCGACGCGCCAGTAATCTTCGAACAAGGGCGCAAGACCTGCCCATTGAGCGTCGGTGGCGTCGGAACGATAGCGTTTGCGCATTCACGGTTTCCAGGTAAATCCTGTGAGGCGAATTTGCATACGGTCTCTAGACGGTTGCATGAACTATCGTGCCCACATCCTAACTTGGTTGAGCTCATTGCTCGTCGCTGCGCCTGCGTTCGCCCAGGCGCCGATTCAGTTTTCCAACAGTACTGAAGCTATCCGGCTTTACGAAGAACGTACGCTGGAGCAGCTGCGTGAGCGATGCTCGGTGCAGAAAAGCAATGGCTTGTTCGGGCGTGAAGAAGTGGTGGCGCTGCGCCAAGGATATGCTTCTGCGCATGGCTATGCGAGGGACGCCAACCGGTACTCGGTCTACATCTATGACGCGGAAAAGCGAACGTTCACCATGCTCGATGGCCAACGCTTGGCCCGTGGGGCCCGATTGACAGTTCCGCTTGCGCTACCGCGCGACTACGCATACTGCCGCATTGTGCGGGACTCTCAAGGCTATGAGCAGTTGGAAGTCATACATAAGGAATTGACCGCAACGGGAGACGGCCAGGCATTTGACCGGTTGCTTTCCGACGCAGCAGACCTGGCTGGCGCCACTCCGCCAGCATGCCCGGCCGATGCAAAAAATACGCTACCGTTCATTGACCGGATTGTGCTACGAGGAAAGCAAG